>Ga0070665_100000009_pt1 | contig 562640 bp, 464 predicted proteins | sample KBSS13metaG_FD_65862 | JGI IMG/M metagenome (GOLD analysis project Ga0070665, IMG submission 65862) | Switchgrass rhizosphere microbial communities from Kellogg Biological Station, Michigan, USA - KBS S1-3 metaG | ecosystem: Host-associated > Plants > Roots > Rhizosphere > Soil ... | reverse complement strand
TTTGGCATATCCACATTGCCCATGTTATCCATTTTTTTAGAACTGTCTTTCATGGGCATTTGCATCTCATCTTGTTTATTCTTTGATGAATTTGAAACAGCTTTAGGTTTCTCTTTGATCAATTTCATACCGCATTTGGGGCAATTACCTGGCTTGGTAGCATGTATTTCGGGATGCATCGGGCAAGTGTAAGTTACCGGCTGTGCCGAGATATTATCTTCTTTCGAAGACATTTGCATATTAGCCATTTGCATAGTGTCTTTATTGCCGACACTTCCGGGATCTGGCTTAGATGTGTCTTTGGACATCTTTATTTCATCATGCTTCTGAACCATTGGCTGCCTAACACCTTTGGGTTTTTCTTTTATCAACTTCATTCCGCATTTGGGACAATTGCCTGGTTTAGTAGCATGTATTTCAGGATGCATAGGGCAGGTGTAAGTCACACTCTGTGATTGGGTCGCTTTTTCTTTTTTACCCATATCCATCCCTTTCATATCCTGAGCCTGCACAAAGGAATAAATGGCAAGCAGAAATGTCACTATACTTATCTTTTTCATTTCACGTTCTTTTTTTTATTGCGAGAGCAATTTTTTATGGTGCTATTTTCCCATCTCTTTTAATAATCCTGATCAATATCTGTGTAATCTTACGCATGTGCCGTTTACTTGTTTGTTGAAATACTATCTGCTGTTCTTTCTATCCAATCCAGTAACAAAGCTTTATCTGCTTGTGATAGCGCTGCATTTTTGTGCATTATCTTGTAAGAAGTTAAAGGCATTGTATAATCCTTAATACTATTTGCTATTCCCTTCAATTTGCTTATTTGCCTCCGGGCACTATAGCTGCCAAACTCACTGAAATTAAGTTTTTCTTTGCCGTTTTTGATATGCATTGCCATCATCCATGCCATTGGCTGAATGTTGGAATACCACGGGTAACGGGTATTGTCGCTATGGCAATCATAGCAGGCATTTTGAAAGATGACTGCCACATTTTCAGGAACGCGATAAGTATTTGTTATGTCTGTTGGCAATACCTGCCCACTTTTATTGTGGGCAGGTTGTATAAATTGTATGATGATCAAAACAGTTACTATCGCGAGCACTATTTTGTATTGCCACTTCATGCTATTTATTTAATTTCTTCTTTCACCGTACCACATGTTGGCATCTCTTTACCGAGATATGGGTTTTTTATTGCTTTTGTCTCGCTTATCCATGTTGCCCCTTTTTTATTGTTGTACATGGGGCAAAAATCCTGGTATACAGTCTGGCCGGCACCAAATGTTTTCACCAGGTCGTACATGTCTTTACTAAGCATCTCAAAATGTTCGCGCTGATGTTCAATCTTACCAGCATTGGCACCTATATGTTCTGCATTTTCACGCATGTCGTCTTCCAAATCCTTATAGACTTTCTTTTGATCAGAAGTTAACGAAGCGGTGTCCACTTTACCTATAGCCTCAACTATTGCTTTTCCGGCGTTTGCGGCATCTTTGCCGTCATCATTGGCTAATGCGTTTTTTAAATGAAAATAGTGGCCTGCAATTTCCTTTGTTGATGCGGAGGCTTTTGTATCTGTACCGTTCGCTGATAATGCCGGTTTGGGTTCTGCATTCATTGTCTGCATTGTATCATTGTCCTTTTTATTTTCTCCGGTTGATTTGTTACTGTCGTTGTTACAGGCAGTTAAAGAAATAACTGTTATGGCGATGCCAATAAGTATACTTTTCATATTAATAAATTTTAGAATTGTGAATGGTGATTTAAATTACTTCAAGGTCTCTGTAATCTTTCCACAGGCAAGCATAGCATTTCCAAAGTAGGGGTTCTTGATCGCTGCTTCACTACTTAGCCAGTAGGCCTTTTTCATGGGACAGTGCTGCTGGCTGCGGTGTTTGCATCGCCGGCAATGAGGGCATCCTTGATGCCGTAATAGGAAGTAAGTAGCTGCGACGCCTGGGCGGTAATGGTTTGGGCAAAAATCTGCGTTCCGGAGAGCCCGGCGGATAATATGATTAAAAGCAGATTTTTAACTATAATATCCGTGGAGAGGCTTTTGAGCCCTCTAATATTCGGTTTCATTTTAATTGATTTAATGTTTTGAAAAAAAGAATAATAGGCATGGACTACTACCCACGCAAAATTTCAGAAACATTAAATCAAATCATATCTGGAAGGATTGTATAAATACCCGTATATCAGGCGGCGGGGGGTGATAATATTGTATTACCCGTGTAGTGTGGGCTATCTGTGAAGTAGCGAAAATGTCAATTGAAAAGATGGGACTTACCAGTGCGGCCATTATCGGTGCACCGGATATTGCCTGTGCACTGGGCGCAAGGTTTTTATCGATTTGCTGGAATTTAACAACGGCATCGTTGCAGCAATTGTCCTTTCCGTGGCTATGGCCTTGCTGCTTTTCGTGTTTATGGTGATGAAGTTTGCCATCGGCATGAACGTGCACTGTCGGCTCATCGTGATGATGCTTATTAAAACCCATATTTACACCCATAGAACAGGCGACACCGACTACCGTATTCAGGGCGAATACCAGGAGCAGGAAAGCCGCTTTTAGCTTTATAGATGTAATTTTTTTCATGTAAACAGGTCCAAAGTTAAGCTAATATTGCAAATATCGTTCCCAAGGGCAGCCGGAACGGCTATTTCTAACGGTGGCTGGCCCAAAGGGGCAAAAGAAACCTTCTCGCCATCATCCGATAAATGTTATTTTTGGAATTCCACCGCTATTAAGACGGCTAAACTTTTAACTGGCTAAATATGAAAAGATTACTACTGGCAATGTTGGCGATTTTACTCTTGTCGCTTGCATCCTGGTCGGTCGTTGAAACCAATTTCATCGCACCTGGTGAGCAACCTCAGATCAGCGCGGATAGTAAAGGGATCATACGGGTCGTATTTGGCCTTAAAGACAAGATATTTTGTTCGACATCAAACGATCAGGGTGTTACCTTCTCAAAGCCGGCCCTTGTAGCGCAGGTTCCGGATATGCATTTAGGCATGTCCCGTGGGCCTCAGCTAGCAAGTTCGGGCAACTATTCGATTGTTACAGCGATGGACAAATCCGGAAACATCCATTGTTTCAGGCTTAGCCATTCATCGAATGAATGGAAAGAAATGGGAACGATAAATGACCTGAAAGGTTCAACGCCGGAAGGCTTGATGAGCATAGCAGCGGATAATAAGGATAATTTTTATGCAGTCTGGCTGGATACGAGGACCGGCAATAAGAATCAGATCTATTTTTCTTCCAGTTCTGCCGCTGCTGCCCATTGGTCCAAAAATACGATGGTCTATCAATCTCCCGACGGTCATGTTTGCGAATGCTGTAAGCCGAGCATTAATGCCAGGGGTTCCCGGGTCACCATCATGTTCAGGAATTGGCTAAACGGTTCACGAGATCTTTATTTACTTCAGTCCCAGGATAAGGGGAAATCTTTCAAAGAGGCACAGAAGCTAGGGATGGGTACCTGGAAATTGAATGGCTGTCCCATGGACGGTGGGGGAGTGTTTATTGACCGGACGGGCACGGTTCATACAGTCTGGCAACGGGAGGGAACTGTTTATTACTGTAAGCCTGGTGAAACTGAAACCGTAGTTGATAAGGGTAGGGCCTGCAGCATAGCCGGAACAGCAGAAAATGCCATCATTACAATGGAGAAGAAAGACACCTTAAAACTTGTAAAGCTGCCCGAAAAAAGAGAAATAACGATTGGTAAAGGCGGCTTCCTAAAATCTGCCGGTCTACCTGATAATAAGATACTATGTGTCTGGGAGGAGGATAACATGATAAAATTTAAGAGGGTTTAGGATTAACATCGCCGCTATGTCCGGAACTTTAGCCGATACCGAGCACAAAGAAAGGATTAACCGCGTACTTGGCCATATATTAGCCAATACTACTACCGAGATCTGCTTACAGACCTTGGCGGAACTGGCGCACTATTCCCCCTTTCACTTTCAAAAGATATTCAAAGAGATAATCGGCGAATCCCCTAAACAATACCTCCTCAAACTACGACTGGAAACCGCCCTGCATCTCCTGATCATTCATCCCCACAAGTCCATCCAGGAGATCGCTGCGGACTCGGGCTTTTCCTCTCCGGCCGTTTTTTCCAGGGCCATGAGATCTTATTTCGACCATTCGCCAGGACAATTGCGCGAGCTGTCCCATATACAGCAAATGAAAATTCTCCATGCCCTTAATCCCCGATCCCCGTCCCCGGCTGTCTCCGTGTCCCCTGTCTTGACTTGCCCTCCTGTCATCCGCATCGTCAAGAGAGATACCCTCAAAGGTATTTGCCGCATCTCTCCATTCGATGATCCTGAAAAGATACAGCGCGCCTTCCAGGAACTGGCCAGGATCGCCGGAACCCGCGACCCGGCCATGACAAAGCCTGTCCTATACGGAATTCTCGCCCCTCATCAACGTAATACTTACAAGGCCTTTTTACCGTTGGCCCCGGAGGACCCGGTATCCCATCGATTCCCCCTCACCGAAATAAAGTCCGGACTATTCGCTGCTTTTACCGTTCGCGGTGGGCTCCGGCAAACCAACCGGGCCATCCATTACTTTTACCAGCAATGGTTGCCGGAAAACGGATATAAGATTGCTGATGTCATCGGCTTTGAAACCTTTGCCGAAAACCCAGCCTTGATCCCCTATGCTCAGTTGGAAAGAAAGATCCACATCCCCATCGAACCCGCCGTATAAACATTCGCAAGATTTGCAAAGCCTTTCCCGGCTTTTGCAAAGTCTTTTCCCTGATTACTCCCCAACTTTGACCAATGAGCTCTAATATTAATCCCCGGGTACCCCGTTGGGCAAAAGTATCCGGCATCGTCGTGATCATCCTTATCCTGGGTCTTGTCGTCTTGCACCTAAGTGGTCATAGTTTTCACCATTAATGATAGCCATGACATCACACCTTCGCAAACTGGCGCTTCTCGTACATATCATTTTTTCGGTCGGCTGGATGGGATCAGTCGCCGGCTTTCTTGCCCTGGCCGTAACCGGCCTCACAAGCAGGAATATGCAAATTGTCCGCGCCGTCTACCTGGCCATGGAACCCGTCACCTGGTTCGTCATCGTCCCATTGGCTTTCGCCTCATTCTTAACCGGGCTACTGCTATCACTGGGCACCCCATGGGGGCTATTCCGCCATTATTGGGTCCTCGGGAAACTTCTGATCAACTTCCTTTCCATCCCCATTTTGCTGCTGCACACCCGGGTCATCGACTATATGGCTGGCGCGGCAGCCAGGGGAAACCTTTCCGATGCAGACCTTGCCGGATCGGGCGTCCAACTAATTGTCACCGCCATTGCCGCACTGTCTGCGTTACTCGCTGCAACGATCCTGTCCGTCTACAAACCCCGCGGTATGACCCCATATTAGCCTACACCAAGCCAGGGGCGCGCCTACATTTTCATCTTCCCCTACCCATACCTTCCATCGGGCCGGCGTATTTCGAAAGATGTACTCGCTTTGAAGGCAGATAGGTCCCACTCAGTACAACTAAGTCACCTTGCTGCAAACCCGATACCCAGATGGCCGACATTTTATCATTTCTAAGTACCATGAGGAAATTGTAGACCTACAGCTGCATTCTGAATTCCTCCCTAAATTACCCATCGCAAACGTTTCAACAACTGAATGAGGAAAAGAGAAATAAAGGATGCGACGATAACGACGGCCCAGTCCGACCATCCATAAATTGAAACTTCCAATACTTTTCTCAATGCGGGCATCCAATAAGACAATAATGCAAGTACAATACAGCCCAGCGTAGCATACCAGACATATTTATTACGGAATATCTCTGATTTGAAGAAAGACACCCCCTTTTCAAAAGACATATTAAAGACATGCAGGATCTGTGTAAAAATAAGGGAATAAAAAAGAATGTTGTTGCATAGCTCCTTATTCCAGGCCCCTTCCATTTTATGTAAGACTTCATGACTAAAGAACACCGCCCCAATAGTTGTTACTGTGATAATGATGGAATACGTAAAAATGGCAGTCCATCTTTTTTTATCGATGATGGCAACCTGCGAGGCATAAGGCTTGCGTTCCATAATGTGGGGGCCTGCGTCCGTTACTCCCAATGCCAGGGCAGGCAAGACATCCGTGACCAGGTTGATAAACAATATCTGCAAGGGGAAAAGCTGGAAGTGAAGGTTCAGAATAGAGGCAGTAGCAATAATGAGGAGTTCGCTGAGGTTACACGAAAGCAGGAAGATCACAAATTTGCGAATATTATCGAAGATTACCCTGCCTTGTTTGATGGCAAGGACAATAGAAGAGAACGCATCATCCTTTAACACCATATCCGCGACCTCCTGGGCTACCTGTGTTCCCCTCTGTCCCATAGCGATGCCAATATCGGCCTTTTTTAAGGCAGGCGCGTCGTTAACCCCATCGCCCGTCATGCCCACCACCATCTTTTTCTCCTGGAACAGGGAAACCAGATCCAGCTTTTGTTTAGGGTTTACTCTTGCAAACACCGGAGCCTTCATCCATCTAACTTTGTCTTCTTCGGTTAGGTCATTATATGGCTTCATGCTGGCCCCATGTATCACTTCCTCGTCCGCGGTCATCAGGGATAGTTGCAGAGCGACATTTCTGGCTGTAGCAGGGTGATCACCAGTGATCATGACCACTTTTATTCCAGCTGATCGGCATTCTTCTAAAGCATGGAAGACTTCGGGCCTGGGTGGATCGATAAATCCTATTAGTCCGGCCAACGTTAGATTGCCAAGCAGTTCTTTTTCCTTTGTTTGCCTGTTACTGAAAGCAAATGCCAGCATTCTCAACCCATTTTGCGCGTGTTTTTCCGCTATCTCCAGCCATTGCGTTCTTTTGATATCGGTAAAAAGGACATTTTCGTTGCCTTCCTGTATAAATGTGCAATATTTCAATAATTCTTCCACTGCACCTTTTGCTGCTATATAATAGCCGCCTTCATCGGCATGGAGTGTTGCCATAACCTTAGTATCGGATGAAAACGGAATTTCATCCAGCTTGGGATACCGGCCTGCAAATTCTTCCAGCTTTGTATTTGAACTAAACACCATTTTTAACAAGCTAACTTCCAACGGATCGCCGGATTCCTGTTCTCCCTGCGCATCTTTATGAAAAGCAGCCGTATTGCATAAAGCAGCAATACGCCGGATATGTTTGTAAGCATCTGTTGCTGCAATACTATCTCCATCAATAAAATGCAGTGAAGGGATACCGGTATTTACCTCTATGCGCGAAACATTATCAAACACCTGTATCAGCGCGGCTTCAATCTTGTTCTGTGTCAAAGTTCCGGTCTTGTCAGTGCATATAACGGTGGTGCCGCCCAATGTTTCAACGGAAGATAACTTTTTTACGATGACGTTATGCCTGGCCATCCGCAACATGCCAAAGGCCAGCGCCAATGTCGTAACTATCGGTAAGCCTTCAGGAATAGCCGCTACTGCCAGCGCAATAGAGGTCTCCAGCATAGCTACCAGTTTTTGCCCGTTCAGTAATCCAGCAATAAAAATGATAATGACCAGTGCGGCAGTTACCCAGATCAATTTTTTACTGAACAACTGTATCTTTTTTTCCAATGGGGTTGCTGCCTGATCAGCGTTTTGGACCATGTTCGCAATATTTCCCAATTCTGTTGACATGCCTGTATTTATCACGACGGCATAACCATTGCCGGTCGTTACAAAAGTGCCTTTATACAGCATATTGTTCCTTTCCGCCAAAGAAACAGCTTCGGAAAGTGCTGCTATTTGCTTAGCAACTGGCAGGGACTCCCCGGTTAATGCTGATTCATCCGTTTGGAGTTGGGAGGCTTTTATTACCCGTGCATCTGCTGTCACCATGTCCCCGCTTTCCACGAATAAGACGTCCCCCGGTACAACCTGTTCTGAAGAGAACTCGCTTAGTTTGCCGTCACGTAAAATGCGCGCCGGTATGGTAGTAAGCTTCTTTAATGCTTCCATGGATCGCTCCGCCTGGGACTCCATGATAAAGCCGATAACGGCATTGATAACAATGACGGTCACTATAGCAATTCCGTCAAGCCATTCATTAAAATAAAATGAAAGGGCGGCGGCTACTGCCAGCAACAAGACAAAGGGACTGACGAACTGGTTAATGAAAATGACTATGGGATTGACTCTTTTACCGGACTCTATTTTATTGGGTCCTATGAGGGACATGCGTTCCGCCGCGTCCGCTGAAGATAGGCCATTTTCTACGTCAGCGCTCAATATTCCCGGTATTGTTTTACTGTCAATCGACCAGGGCGTTGTTATATTTTTTGTACTATCAAACATTGTACTGCGAATTAAAATATTTACATTTTCATGCCTCCCATGCCTGACCCTTTCCTTAATATCAAGGCGCTATTGAGCAGGAAGGCGCCATTGGTTACAACGATATCACCTGCTTTTAGGCCGTGGACAACCTCCGTTACTTTTTTATTTTGTATACCGAGCTCAATTGTCCGGTTTTCATAGATACCGGTACCCGTGTGTACCCATACCGTGATCATTTTGCCAATAAGCAAGGAGGATTTAGGTATAACCAAGGCCCTTTTTTCATTTCGTTTTATATTTACATAAGCCATCATGCCAGGTTTTAATTGATGGTTGTTATTTACAAAGAACCTGACGAGGCTTATTTTTTGGTTCGGCTCGACCACCGGGTTGTCAAATACGGGCGTTACGGTATATTCCTGGCCGGGGTAAGCGTCAAATTCGGCAGTGATGGATGGTTTCTGATATAGCCATTGCAATTCGCCGGTATACATTTGAGATTCTATCCAAAGTTTTGAAAGATCCGCTATTTTAAATAGAGGTGTGCCTGTTTCAACATATTGGCCTTCCGTAATATCCAACCCTGTCAGTGTTCCTGAAATAGGGCTGTAGAAAGTGTCCAGCGCCGACGCTACACGGGTTTGTTCCAGAAGCGCGATCTTTTCTTTCGTCAATCCCCACAACGCCAATTTCCTTCTTGCCCCATCAACCAGTTGATCAATAAGTTGTTTCGCCTCACTGAATGTTGCCTGTTGCTGCAATGCATTCAGCAGTTCATTTTCATAAGACTGCAATTCTTCGCTGTAAATAGCGTATAATGGCTCGCCCGAAGCTACCCATTGTTGGAGATTACGCACAAATAAATGGTCAATCCTGCCACGAATACGAGAGGTGACCACAATGATCTTCCTTTCATCAAAATTTGTACTGCCAAGCAGGGTAGTATATTCAGCAATATTCTTAAAGCGAACTGTATCCACGGTAATATTGGCGTATTGCTCATCTCTTTTCGAAAGCCGGATCGTATCCGGCTGCATTTCCTCCATCTTAGCCGCGGTATGGCCCGCATGTACTGAGGCCTGGGGCGTTTGGCCCTGGTTTTTAACGTCGGCATTTCGCCTGGAGCAGCCACCAATACCAAAAGCCATGATGGCTGAGAGATACCCAATAATCAAGTGCCTGCTTTTCATAATGTTGCATAATTAGTTAATAATGGACTCGCTGTCGGCCAGGTAACCTGCATCCTTGGCAACCATTTCCTGATCGCTTAACCCTTTCAAGATCTCTACGCCATTTTTGTCGCGGTGGCCTATGCTGACAACCCTGGCCTGAAAAATATAACTGCCTTCCTTTGTAATCCCTGTTTTCACCCATACTATGGAAGTGCTGCCCAGATAATAGACGCTGCTTGCTGGTACTATCAGGGACTTGGCATGGATAGAAGCCGTGGCAGTAAGGAGGGAGTTTTGTTTTAACCTGCCTGAGGGATTTGCCAGATAAACCCTTGCCTGGGTGAACTTTTGCCCTTCCTGGTAGACCTGCTCTATTAATTGGACCGTTGTTGTCAAAGGCTGTTCAGCACTTAATTCGCTGGTCACGGTTAGCCGCTGGCCTTTATTTATATATTTTTCATTTTCCTTTGTGAAGGCGATAATGCCCCACAATTCCTTAAAATCGTTTATCCAGAAAAGGGTCTGGTCTTTATTAATATACATACCTTCCCTTATGCTGTTGTCAGCCAATTCCTGTCCGCCGGCAGCCGATGGGGCAGCAGCCTGGGGCATTCCGGACATGCCCGGTGTAGCATTTTTAGTTCCACTCATGCTTATATCACCGGTGGCAGAAGGACTAAATAACACATACCCCTCGTAGGGGCTATATACCGGAATGGCAATTGGTGCCTGCCCCGTCGCATCAATCTCGTTTATCTGCTGCCGTGTAAGACCCAGCAATAGAAGTTTTTGTTTTGCACGGCTTTCAAGCGCCGTGTCGTTTGATTGCCTGCGTATATACACGTATTCTTCCACATAGGTGTTCAATTCAGGGCTATACAATTCAAATAGCTTTTCTCCCTTTTGCACATGCTGGTAGTTATACCTGGCGTATAGCTTTTCGACACGGCCGCCAACCCTGGCTGCAATCTTCCGGTTACGGCGCATATCAAATGTTATATAACCATTGCCATTCAAAATAAAATCCACATCGGTAACCAGGGGTTGCACAGCAGTTTGCTTGGCAATAACAGTATGATTTGCCGACAGGCTGTTCCAGGAAGTTTCGGCGATCGAAGTATCCGACTTGCCTTGTTTTTTTTCATTGTTACATGCAGCAACAAGAAATAAAACAAATAGCGTATTTGCGATAGCAGTAATGTTATATTGCCTGTATGTTCGTTTTATTTTCATGTTATTTTATCTCGTTTTGATATTCGAATTCAGACTGGGTGGTAAAAACCTCACCCAGTTTGTCCATTCTTTCGAGCTCCTTCATAAACAACATGTTCCAGGCATCCAGCAAAACAAAGAAGCTTCCCGTATTCTGCCTGTAAGAAAGCAGGTTGCTTTCCATGTTCTTGCGGTAAGAGGGCAAAATGTTATTCTCGTAATTATCCAGCTGCTTTCTTGCATACATTAGCATGGTGAGTTTTTCCCGGATCATTTGTTTGGCCATCAGCTGCATCGTTGCTGTCTGCTTTTGCATCGCCTCTATTTCATAACTCATTGATTTTACTTCTGACTTATACATCTTAGAGGACCAGGAGAAAATGGGAAGGGTCATCATTCCCATAATAGAAAACTGGTTTCCCATGCCAAACATCTGGCTGTGGGAAACCTGGATGCCAAAGTCTGGCTTGGAAGCTGTTGCCGCAAGCTTTTTATTCAACTGCATCGCACTTATCTGGCTCTGCATGGATAAAATGTCGTTTCGGATTAATTGTGATGTGTCCGCAGCATGCAAGTACTGGGAGCTATAGTCATTAGGCGCCAAAAGAGTATCAATATTAAATACTGCGTATATGTCATCGTTCATTAAAGTGCTAAGACCAATGTTACTTTCTGCTATCTGGGAAAGCAACATCGTTTCCATATTTGCCAGTTCAGTCAATGTTGCTTCTCCCTTAAATATCGTCCCGAGATCCGCCTGGTTATAAGTGTATTTGTCTTTAGCTGTTTTTATCAGCATATTCAGCAGGCCACGGTACTCGCTAATTATCCTTGATTTTCGCTCTGCCGTGTAGCGGCGATAATAATAAAGCCTTGCCGTAAAATGCAATACATTTTTTTGCCATTCAAGATCGTTGTGCTGTGCGTTTTCAAGCGAAAGGATATAATCTCTTTTTGCATTGAGTTTGGCGGCGTTGGGTATCATCTGCTGAAAGGAGACCATTATTCCGGCCTGATTATCGGCTGATTGCTCTTTCAACATGGAGAGCCGGTATGGGAATCTGTCTAAAGCCACTGCCACAGTGGGTGGCATCCATGCTTTGGCGCCTTCCGCCATCGCCCGGATGGATGAGATCTTAGATGCATAATATTGCAGCTGGGGATAATTTTTATCAATAGCCGCAAATACATCTTTTAAGCCCAGGCGCACCGTATCCTGTGCGCACAAGCTTTTCTGTGTCACCAGTAGCAGTATAAGTGCGTATATATAGCGTCTGTTTTTCATACATTTACTAGTCCTTAATATTGAGAACAACAAGCTTTCCATATTTTTTCAGTTCCCATTCCTTTGTTAGATGGTATATCACGGGTAATACGATCAATACAAACAGGGTCGAGGTAACGAGGCCGAACACAAATGGTATGGTGATGGGCTTCATTACATCACTTCCAGTACCGGTGGAAAGGAGCACCGGTATCAATCCGAGGATATTGGCCAATACTGTCATTAATAATGGCCGTACACGCTGTGTAGCGCCCACGAGAAAGGTTTCCCGTAAATCTTCGTCGCTTATATTCTGCGGGCCGTTGCCCTTTGATTCAACCAGCTTTTTAATGGAATCATTTAAGTAGGCGATCATAAGAACGCCTGTTTCAACGGCGACGCCAAACAATGCTATAAAACCAGCCGCCACTGCAACGGAGAAATTCACATGGTAATAATACATGGAATAGACACCCCCCATCAGGGCAACCGGGATGCTGATGAATACAATCCCCACTGCTTTAAATGAGCTGAATGTGATGTAAAGAATGAATCCAATAACAATCAGAACAATAGGAATAATGATTTTTAGGCGTGCTTCCGCCCTTACCTGGTTTTCATACTGGCCGCTCCAGTCAAGATAATATCCCTGTGGCAACTGCTTAAGATCTGCCTCTATTTTTCTTTTTGCTTCGCTTACTACGCCGCCCATGTCCCTGCCACGAACATTAAAAAGTACGGTTCCGCGTAGCATGGCATTTTCGGAGCTGATCATGGGCGGCCCCTCTGTAATATTCACGTCAGCCACCGCGGATAGAGGAATCACCCCGTATTTCATCGTCTGGATGGGTATTCTTTTTATTTCATTAAAATCGCTGCGGTATTCCTGCGCCAGGCGGAGGTTGACGCTAAATCGCTCCCTTCCCTCCACTGTTTTCGTTAACACCATTCCGCCCAACGCGCTTTCAATGACCATGTTTACATCGTCAATGTTTAACCCGTATCTTGAAGCATCGGGGCGGCGTATTTTTATATCAAGGTATTTTCCACCGGTAAGCTGTTCTACATACAGGTCCTGCAGCCCGGTGATCCCTTTTAACGAGGCTTCCACTCTTCTTGAAATTTCGTAAATACTGTCCAGGTCACTCCCGAAGATCTTTATGCCCACGTCTGTCCTGATACCGGTGGACAGCATATTGATCCGGTTAATAATAGGCTGTGTCCATCCCACTACGACGCCCGGTATTTGCACCTTTTCACTCATTTCCCGGATAAGCCTTTCCTTGGTCATGCCCTCCCGCCATGCTTTTTTAGGCTTCAAAATGATGATGGTCTCAATCATACTCACAGGTGCATTATCTGTTGCTGTATAGGCGCGGCCTGCTTTACCAAGGACATTATTAACTTCGGGAAAGCTTTTGATGATCTTGTCCTGTAATTGTAGTATCCGCTTCGCTTCAGCGTTTGAAACGTCCGGTAATGTCACGGGCATCATTAGTAAGGAACCTTCGTCCAGGGGAGGCATGAATTCAGTACCCAGGTTAAGCACCAATGGCACACTGCCGGCAATTAAGAGGGTACAAAACAATAGCACTGTTTTCCGCCATTTGAGGCAGAATCGCGCTACCGGCTTGTAAATAGTAATGAAGAAATTGGAAACGGGATTCCTGCTTTCAGGGACCAGGCGACATTTCAGCAATGTCCTGGTCATCATAGGCGCTACGGTAATAGCTAGGATCGCCGCGCCGATCATGGAGAAGGTCTTGGTAAGCACCAGCGGCGTGAATAATTTCTTTTCCTGGCCAGCCAAAAAGAGAATAGGAGCAAAAGAAATGATCATAATGATGACGGAGAAGAACACAGAGCGGCCAAGCGTCCTGGAGGAATCCTCTATGATAGCTACCCGTTCTTCCTCCGGAATTTCCCTTGTATGCCCTATGCGTTCCTTTGCCATAATGGTATTTTTTTCAGACTACGCTATTGTGTTTTAAGTACTCGGTTCGTCAAAGCCCGGTAGGCATTTTCAGCCATCACTATGCCTGGATCAACGACATCCCCGATGGCGAGTGCAATACCCCCAAGCGACATTATATTGGACGTAACGCCGAATAATTTCATTAATATGAACCCTATCAGCACAGAAAGTATTATGGAGAAAATGGCCACCAATCCCGCTCTGATGCTGAAGAGAAAGAGCACTACGACGATGCAAACGATCAATATCTCTTGCCATAGAGCTTCTTTGAGGGTATTAAGCGATGCGCTAATGAGATCGCTGCGGTCATAAGCAGTCTTAAATTTGACGCCGGCCGGCAGGCCTTTTTCAATATCCTTTATCCGGGTCTTCGTTCTTTCAATGACATCTTTTGCATTTTCACCATACCGCATGACTACGATACCGCCGACGACTTCGCCCTCGCCATCTTCATCAACGATACCCAGGCGCAGGTCGCTGCTCATTTGCACCTCCGATATGTCACTCACCTTAATCGGAATGGACCGGTATGTGCCGACGGGGATGTTCTTTATATCCTCGATGCTGGTGATATAGCCAAGACCTCGTATGAGATAGCCAGTTGCATTCATTTCATACAGGCTGCCTCCGACATCACGGTTATTGGACATTACAGCACGGGTGACATCCATGAGGGGAATGCCATAATAGACTAACCTGTACGGGTCAATGGTGACCTGGTACCGTTTTTGAAACCCTCCAAAAGAAGCTACTTCACTAACACCTTCTACATTTTGCAACGCAAACTTTACATACCAGTCCTGCAAAGCCCTCAATTCACCGAGGTTATATCCTTTTGCATCAAGGGTATACCAAAAGACATGGCCTAATCCGGTGCCGTCCGGTCCAAGTCCCGGGGTAATACCTTCGGGCAAAAATTTCTGCGCATAATTCAGCCGTTCCAACACTCTTGTACGTGCCCAATAGACATCCACATCATCATTGAACACGACAAAGATGAAGCTCATGCCAAACATGGAGGTGGCCCTGATCGATTTTATCTTCGGGATCCCTTGCAGGTTGGACACCAGGGGATAAGTAATCTGGTCTTCTATGATCTTTGGATTGCGCCCCATGTATTCAGTAAAGATGATTACCTGGTTTTCGCTGAGGTCAGGCAAAGCATCCACCGGGGTTTCTTTTATGGAATATATTCCGCCGAAAATGATCAGCAGGATGCCTATCCATACAAAAAAACGGTTGTGTATTGACCAGGAAACTATTTTTTCGATCATTGTATTGTCATTTAATACTTGACTTATAGCGTTAGGGGTCGACTGCTTAAGTTGTTCAGCAAAGACACTTCGACAATATTTCCACCGTTTTCTTTTCCAGGCAAAGGCAGTAATAAATATTTTTCCCTTCCTGTAAGCGTCTTACGACGCCGGCACCCTTCATGATATTCAGGTGACGGGACGCGACCGGTTGCCGCAGGTCGAGCTTATCATAAATTGCCTTAACAGTCAACCTTTCGGCCTTCGATTTGCGCAGTAGGTATATTATTGCCAATCTGTCCGGATGAGCAATCGCTTTCAGCATCTCAGCGACATCCTGCATGATCTTATTTCTCGTTGCTTGTGGCATGTTATGGAACTAAGGTCGCTTTTTCTATTACGAATGAAGGTGACCTACATTATACCTAAACATGATCTGGGTCAGGAATATGCAGCTATGCAGGTATAGGTATAGTAGAATGTTCTGCGGAAGGGTAATGTCTTTAAGGGGATTGACGGCTTAGGAGTTTTGTCTCCGAATCGTTAAGTATATTTTTTAGGCACCATCTGCAATACCAATCTCCAAAAAAATAGCAAAGTATTTTGTTGATTACCTTTTGTGAGCTTTCATAACTGATAGAGAGTGAGGCGATGCTTTCATTTGATCCTTGCTCAACCACTAAATTCATTTGAAACCAGGAATATATGACCATTTGGCAAGGGCCAATTGTTTGCCATGTCTTTTCTTTGCCGCTTACCCACCTCGTTACTTCCACAGTAAAATCAAGCGGCCACCACAGCATTTTGCCTGTCCAACGATATTTTGTATGAAGTCCTGTCTTTTGCGGAGTTAGATATTCCAGATGCATTTTCCCTCCCATCATAGGCATGGATGATTCAGTCATATGCATTCCAGTAACACTCAGATCGTCAATGCAGTCAAAGACCTGTTTTGAGGAGGCCTTATAAGACTTTATTTTTTGAATCGTTTTCATTTACTAAATTCATAAAGGAAGGTGCTAGAGATTGTTTAGAATATAATCTACCCGGTCTTCGGGGGAAAGTATAGGGACATGGACAACTGGAAACCGAAGAGTATTGTACACATCCGTCAATAGTTTATGAATTTTCCTTTGTGCAGCTTCGTCTTCAGTTCGTGCATAATCCTGTTTCAGGGCAAGACAGTCAAGAATGAATATTTTCTTATATGACGCGGTACTCAGTGCTTCTCTCAGTTTATCATCTTCAGGAAGATCCAGAAAACGATAGTATGCAAGCGCATCGGGAATTGCCCTGTCCAGAAAGACAATATCGTCGGGAGAAATTGATCTTTCCTGCTCAATCTGCATATCAAGGACGCCGGATTGAAATGCTTCATGATTCTTTCTTACTTCTTCCACAGTATGGCCCTGGATAAGCTGTGTATCCAGATAATGTCTGGCATGTTCAATTGTCGTTTTATATCCTCTTTCTTTAAGTAAATTGACAGTTGTTGTTTTGCCGGATCCCGGACCACCTGTTATGACATACCAATTTGTTGTTCTTTCGGATTCTTTCATTGCTTTTGAATGAATTAACTCCGTTACCGGAGGCAACGGAGTTAAATTTTACGAATGCTGCTTCAAAAGCCAATTCACTTTATACATTTTATGAAAGTCATCATAGCCGCTAAGTTCCTTGTCATCCTTAAAGGTTGCATCCAGCGCATCATGAAATGGATGGTTAGAGGGAAATGTCTTTTTCAGATTTGACTTGGTGAGTGGCTGTAATACATCGGATGAAGCTGTTGTAAAATAGTATTTAGACGTATATTTTTCAGATTCCTTTGGCGAATGGCCGGGATGCTGGTACTTATATATAATGATTGACTCATTTGCATTGAGAACCGTGTAGTTTTTGTTATTCGCCACCGTAGCTGAAGTGACTTTTGGCTTTTGCGCCATCGCTGTTGTAAACAGGCTGATAAGGATAAATGCGAGCGCGAGGAACTTTTTCATTGTTTAAATTTTAATGTTTACTAGGTTGTTTTTTATCTTGTTAACGGCGGCTATCGTGCGTATAGACAATTGAAATGGCCTAATCGTAACAATTCTATAAAACTATGATAAGGTGGAGCAATACATTATGATTGCCGTCAGCGGCAGATCTGATCTTACTCATGTCGGTATATAAGTAACAAAGTATTCGGATAGTTATATGATCTTAAAAGTTGGATGCTGGCTCAAAATACGGGCTATTCTCGCTGTTTATTCCATCCGAAAAGGGGACATTCCCACGTCTTATTGACGGGCAGGATGGTAGCGAACGGTGACGGTGGTAGTGTTCAGGCCGAAGTCTTAGTTGCCTTTGCTGCTGTCTTCTTCCTTCTCTTTTTTGAATTCCAGTTTTCCAAATTTATTTGAGAAGCTAATACCAAAAGAGCGTTAACAGGAAAGACAAAAACTGGTGATTTCCTTCCTTGTTTCGTCTACAATACTCCTGGTTATAACGCCATCATTGATAAAGCCAATAACTGGCAGCATCCGCCAATCCGGATCACATGGTCGCCATTTTAAAATATCGCACACTACTGTACCGAAAAGCCGTTTCTAGGTCATCTTCAGGAATTTTTATCCGATGCAAAATATATGCTTTAACCTGGTCGTACATAAGCTTACGTGGGACATAGCTACAATTTAGGATGTCGTTTGCACTCGGGTGTGACGGGCGTTTCCCAGAATGACAAGGATTTTGCGGAGGAGTTGACCGATCATAATCCAATTACAGATTGATCCATTGCTTAATATTTTTATCCATCAGATGGTGAGCGATCCGATGACCAACGTAAATGCTCTTGACCAATATTTTGAAGCGATAAATAGAAAATTCCTAACTTAACTGAATCAAAATCGCTCTAATCTTTCCCAGCGGTTTTGGTTGCAGCAAATTTGCAGAAACGAAAAGTTCACCGTTTCACTGATCCAAAAAATATCATCAAAAAAGATCGGCAAGAGACGGCACAAAAAGCAAAAGGGACCAATCTTTTTTACAAGACCAATCCCTTTTAACTCTTTGATAATCAGTGACTCTGTCAGGATTCAAACCTGAAACCTTCTGATCCGTAGTCAGATGCTCTATTCAGTTGAGCTACAGAGCCAAGATGAAAAAAACCTACTCAAAAAAGAACTTCAAACCTTTTGATCCGTAGTCAAATGCTCTATTCAGTTGAGCTACGGGGCCTTTTCCCTACGATTAACTCGTTAAGGGGCTGCAAATATAGTACAAAATCCGAACTGGAAAAAATACAAACCTACTTTTCTGTCCAACCCCAATCACCCTGCCCGGCCTGCCTATTCATAGATCTTCATTGCCGTCCTTTCCACGATGCCCTTCGGCAGCAGCCAGGCCATAAAAACCCCGACCTTATTCACTACGCCTGCAATTACTTCCGCCTTACCCGCCAGCATCGCTTTCACAGCGAGTGAAGCCACCGTTTCCGGCGACATATTGAATTTTTCCGCTGCCTTCATTCCTTTTTCGCCCAGCTGCGCCCGGTTGGGGAAATCCGTATCCGTAGCTCCGGGGCTGATGGCTGTCACCGACACCGTGCTTCCCCGCAGCTCCTGGTGCAGACCCCTGCTAAAGGACAGTACAAAAGCCTTGGTAGCCGCATAAAGGCTCAGCCGGGGTACTGCCTGATAGGCTGCAGAGCTGGCCACATTCAGGATATATCCGCGAGATTGCCGGCGCAGCTCCGGCAGGAAGAGATGGGTCATCCCGACCAGGCTATCCATATTCAGGTGCATCATATTCAGCAGCTGCGTCGAATTGTATTTGTCGAAAGAGCCGCTGAGTCCATAACCAGCGTTATTTACCAGGACCTTCACGCCATATCCTTTTCCCTTACACCATTCATATACCTGCTGCGGTGCATCAGCCAACGAAAGGTCCAGGGCCAGCCAGTCTGCCTTTACTTTATAACGGGAGACGATCTCCCCGGCGGCCTGTACCAGCAGATCGCCCGACCGCGCCACCAGGAGTACATTGAATCCTCTGCGGGCCAGCTCTTCCGCAATAGCCCTGCCAATGCCTTTGCTGGCGCCTGTGATTAATGCATATTCCATATTACATGTAATTAATAAGGTAAAAAAAGAGGCCAACGCAAGTTGGCCCTTTTCTATGAAAATTGATAATTTTCTCTACTAGTTCTGGACTTTGGAGGCAAAGCGATGGTAGAAGGGGGTCTTGCTCTTCTCATCTTTCGGCATGTATTTGCCGGTGATGATCGGCACATACATTACACGGCGACGGCTGGCTTCTCCATACAAAGGAGACTGCTGTGCACGATGCCAGATCCTGCCGTCATGTACCGTAAGATCGCCTGCGTTCAGGTCGAAGCCAATTTCACGTCTGTCGGGGTTATTATCGATGAAATACTTCTTGCCAAATAAGAGCCGGAGGATCCCTTGCTTATGTGTTCCCGGCAATACACGCAATCCGCCGTTCTCGAAGGGCGTGTCGTCCAGGTGGATACCTACATTCAGCATGGGCATGATCTTCTGTCCCATGAACAGGTCCCTGGGACTGTCCGTATGCCAGCCCATCTGCGTAAAAGAGCTTTCCGGCATCCTGACGTAATGGTTCAGGATCAGTCCGTCCTTCTCATTCTCGCTGATACGGCCTTCATAGGGGGCCAGGAGACCGATGAGGGCCTTTATCCTGGGATCCTGTAACAGATCATGCAGCGGTTCGCTGTAAAGGGAGAGAAAGCACATACGCTGGATCATCTTATTGCCGTCCTGGTCCTTACCGAACTTCAGGGGGATGCCATTTATCTTCTCACGGCCTTCCTGCAGCCATTGCTGCTCTATACGGTTGAGCTCAGAAATAAATAATTGAACAGTCTCCGATCTAAGAAAATTCCTAAATATGATAACTCCATACTTATCGAAAAAGTTAAATTGCTCGTCTGTCAGCTTATCTCCTAATATAAAATCGGGGCATTCAAATTTTTTCATAATATGCTAGCTTTAATTTAAGAAAGGGAAGGGTCGTCCTTTCCGCTTCAGAAGCCTTTAAAATATTAGATGATTTTAATTTTAACAAATTGTGAAATCTTCATTAATCTCCAAATGTAAGAAAAATAGATTTTTCCGTGTTAATTTGCTGGTTTTTTATCGAATATCGTAAATAAATACTTTAATTACACTATAGTTGCGCCGTCTGTTTAGGAAAACACCATATATCTTCTTGTTCGGCTTGTTATTTTTGCTGTCCATTGACCTCTTTGCTCAAAAGGACAGCGCTGGTGTAGTCCCTGTTGCACAGCTCCCCGATCATATCAAGCTACCCGACCATATCAGGATCCCTGTCAAGGTACCTGTGAACCTGCCCGGCAGACAGGCTACTCCCCAAGGCCCCGCAAAAGTACGGCATATTCTTATACTGCCAATCATTGCCCGCTCTATTGAGACAGGATGGTCTTTCGGGGTGGTCAGCGCCTCTACCTTTCACCTGCAAGCGCATGACAGTGCGACCCGTACCTCAAACGCCCAGGCTGTGGCGCTTTATACAACCCGTGGACAATTTGTAGTGGCACTAAATGGTTCCATTTATTTCCCCGGGGAACGGTTTATTGTGAACGAGCAACTTTCCTACAGCTCTTTCCCTGATAATTTCTGGGGATTGGGCAAGTCCACCCAGGATAGCAGCAAGGAATCCTATAAATTTAAGCAGTATTATATTTATCTCCATCCCCAACGCCGGGTGGGAAGCAACCTTTTTTTGGGTGTTGTATTTGAACATCAACGCGTTTTCGACATAAATTATGATGCAGGAAGGCTTTTTGATAAGGAAAACATCGTCGGCCGGAAGGGGTACCGCATCTCCGGCCTGGGCCTTAGCTTTACTTTTGACACGCGTAATAATGCCTTTTCCCCCAGTAAAGGGACGATGATGCAATTCTGGTTCGACCATTTTATGCCCTTCTTAGGCTCTGATCATCAATATACTAACTATAACGTTGATATCCGCCGCTTTATCAGGATCTATAAAGACCAGGTGCTGGCTTTGCAGGCTTTTGGCCAATTCACCGGGGGAGATGTGCCCTTGCGGAGCCTGGCTGCCCTTGGCGGCGCCAACAGCATGAGAGGATATTATGCCGGCCGTTTCAGGGACAAGAACCAGGGCGTCCTGCAGGCTGAATACCGGGTACCTTTATTCGGACGCCTTGGTGCAGTAGGCTTTGCCGGCATCGGAAATGTGGGCCCAGAGTTAAAAGATGTTGATTTTAAATGCCTTAAATACTCTTATGGCGGGGGATTACGGATCGCGCTGAATAAGACGGAAAAGCTCAACCTCCGCCTTGATTATGGGTTGGGGCAACATTCCCAGGGATTTTACCTGCAGCTGGGGGAAGCTTTTTAGCGCTTTCCTTACATCCTGTCTTCCGGCCGCACCACGGTCCTGCGCACTATCCAGAAGGCCAGCCAGCCAAAGATAAAGGCGCCCAGTACATCCATCGTATAGTGCACATGCTGGACCAGCAGCAAATACGCCACGGCGACAGTGGCCATCAGCGCCAGCCTCCTGTCCATTTTCCCCGGCAGACAAAGACAAACAAGAAAAACAGTGGAAGTATGGCCCGAAAAGAACAGATCCCTGGTAACAAACTTCTCTCCATAGAAGAAATTACTGATCGGGTCCACCAATCCGATCAACCCGGCAGGAGGGTCCAGCGGCACCAGGGTGATGGCCAGGGTCCGCATCAGCAATAGGAGCACATAAGCCCACACGAACGTCAGGAACATATAAGGGTCCTGTGCGGCCCGTAGGATGCCCAGCAGGGAAACAGCCCAGATAATGACAAAAATGGCTATGGAAACATTATGGGGATGCAGCCAGGCCAACAGGGGGTCGGCCAAGGGATATCCGCTTCTTTTCTCGATGGCCTGGAAAAAAAAGGGGAATAGCGACAGGATGATAATGACGAGGGCCAGCCCTACGATCACTCTTTTCCGGTACCATGCAGATTGCCAGGCATCCTGCCATTCCTCTCTCAATTCAGCCAGTATAGTTATGGGCATATCAAATAGGAAAACAGCAAAATTACAACAAACGTCGTGATTTGTGATCGCTTCCCGTCAAAGCCCTAATAATGCCATCTGACAAATGCTTCCATGGCCGCATACTTCGTCAGCCCCAGCTGCGCATACAGACTGGCCGTGTTGGCATTCCTGTCTTCTGCGCGTTGCCAGAACTCACGACTATCGCTACCCTGGAAAGGCACCATGTCTTTTTGGGACTGGTGAATAAAAATACCAAAACGCTTCTTCCTCACCTGGTCGGGGCTCATGGGAATGGCCATCTCGATCTCGCTGATGTCCCATTCCTGCCATGCGCCTTTGTACAGCCATAGCCAGCAGTCCTTTAACCAGGCATCTCCCGCGGCTTTCAACCTGCGCATGGATTCAAAAACGACGTCCAGGCAGACCTTGTGCGTACCATGGGGATCGGCCAGGTCGCCCGCACAATAGATCTGGTGGGGCTGCAGCCTGCGCAGCAGTTCCATCGTCAGTTGTATATCTTCTTCCCCCATGGGCTTTTTTTCAATCGTGCCCGTCTCATAGAAAGGAAGGTTTTGAAAATGGATGTTCTCATCCTTGATGCCCACATAGCGGCAGGTGGCTTTAGCTTCACAACGCCGGATCAGGCCCTTGATCTGGCGGATCTCGGGAGTGTCGATCTCGCTGGCCTTTTTGTTCTTCAGGAAATCCGTGGCCCTTTGCAGTATTTGGGAGGATGTCTTGCTGTCGATGCCGGAGAGTACCTCGAAGCCAACGGCAAAATCCAGGAATCTTGTCACGAACTCATCCGTCACCGCAATATTACCGGAGGTTTGATAGGCAACGTGCACATCATTACCCTGGTCATGCAGCCGCATAAAAGTACCTCCCATAGAAATAATATCGTCATCAGGATGCGGGGAGAATATAAGGCTGCGCTTGGGATAAGGGTTGCTGCGCTCCGGACGGTTAGGGTTATTTGCGTCCGGTCTGCCGGCCGGCCAGCCGGTGATGCTGTCCCTCAGCTGGTAGAACACCTGCAGGTTGATCTCATAGGCATCTCCTTTTTCCACCAGCAGATCGCTGAGGCCATTGTCATTATAATCACTGTCGGTAAGGCTGAGGACTGGTTTGTCCAGCTTAAGAGCCATATTGACGACAGCCTTGCGGATGATAGCCGGCGTCCATTCCAGCTCACCTGTCAGCCAGGGGGATTTAAATCTTGTCAGCTCGTTGGCGGCCATTTCATCCAGCACGAAAAGACAATCATTGTGCTGCTGCAGGAGCGATGCCGGTATCTGTTCGGTGACATGCCCTTCCACAGCCTTCTGGATCACCGGGGCCTTGATCTGGCCCCAACCCATAAGAACGATCTTTTTAGCGCTGAGGATCGTACCAATGCCCATGGTAATGGCCAGGCGGGGCACTTTCGAGATATTTTGAAAATCATGAGAATTCGCTATCCGGGTGCTATTGTCCAGGGGCACTAACCGCGTCCGGGACAAGATGCTGGACCCCGGTTCATTGAACCCGATATGTCCATTGTTGCCAATGCCCAGGATTTGCAGATCGATGCCACCGGCTTTTTCGATCAGTTGCTCATATTCTATACAATGTTTTTTGATATCTTCCTTTTTCCATTCCCCGTTGGGGATATGGCAGTTCTTTGGGTCGATGTCCACTTTGCTGAATAACTGCTCCTTCATAAAGCGGTTGTAGCTTTGCAGGGCATCATTGTCGATGGGATAATACTCGTCCAGGTTAAACGTGATCACATTCTTAAAGCTCAGGCCTTCTTCCTTGTGCAGTCTTACCAGCTCTGCATACAGGGATTTCGGGGAAGAGCCTGTCGCCAGGCCCAGCACGGTTTTCTCGCCTTTCGACTCTTTCTCGCGTATCAGGGCTGCTATTTCTTTTCCAATGTAATGGGAACCTTCGTTTAACGTACTGAAAATTTTTACCGGGATTTTCTCGAAAGAGTCTACCATGCTCATAAATCAGATGTTTTTGATGGCGCAAATTTAGCCTCTATTTCCCAAATGCCACACATTTGAGACAATCGTTTGCGCCTTTTTGTATGCTCATCTGTGCCCTGCCCGGAGAAAATGTAATGCTGGCAGCCAATAAAAAAAATAAAAAAAAATCCAATGGCCCCGCCAGCATATTCTTTAATGATTTGATGGCCTGGTAGAGAAGGTTGCGGGCTACCTGGTAATTGATATTCATGATCTCGCTGACCTCTTCGTAGCTGAGGTTCTGATAGTACTTGAGATAAATGATCTCCTTCTGCCTGTGAGACAAGCGTTCCAGCGCCCTGATCACCTCTTGCCGCCGCTGATCATTCTCCTGCTGATGGATGAGAAAGGTCTCATGGCTCAGCTCGAATGGCATATCCCCATTATCATAGATCGGAAGCACCTTCCCATTCTTGCGAAATGCCTTCAAGAGCTTGTATTTGAGGCTTTTAAGTAAATACGCTTTCACGGAAAGCACGGGCGTCTGCGACTTGGCCTGCCATAGCTCTATGAACAGCTCCTGGATACAGTCCTCCAGTAATTCGGTATCTGTCGTGAATTTATTGCCAAACCGGTACAATGTTCCATAATATTCCCTGAAAAGAGCGGCAAAAGCGTCTTTATCTCCCTTGCGGAAAGATTCCCAAAGCATTATGTTTCGGTCTGCAGTATTCAAAAGGAAGTCATTCGTTGAATCAATGTAGTAAATTAAGCGATTCTCCCATATGGTAACAAAGATTTTTTATCTTTACACATACTGGAACAAACCCGACGACCACAGATTAGTAGTATTTATGTCAGAGAATTATCGCGATCCGGAAGATTTATTGTCAGACCCTTCATTCCTTTCCTGGTATTTTAAGACAGGTAAAGAAAATGACCGTACCTGGGAAGACTGGATGGCGGGACGCCCCGGCCGGGAACTTCTTGTTAAGAAAGCAATAGACCTGCTCGAGACCACCCGCCTACCGGAAAAGGAACCATCCCCTCTGCAGCTGCAAAAGGCTGAATCGGCATTGATGCAAAGAATAGAAGCGCTTTCCGGTGACGAAGCCCCATCTTCTTCCGGCGATGAAGTCCGCAAACCTTCCATTATTGGCCGTAATCGCTGGATGACTGCTGCCGCTGTCCTGATCCTGCTGGCAGCAGGGTTTCTCATCACACATTTCGCCAGCTATTCAAATCCCGTGATAAGGACACAATATGGGCAGCTGAACCGCCAACAGCTGCCGGACGGAACGGAAGTGATGCTGAATGCCAACAGTCGCCTCAGCTACTCCACCGGCTGGCGGGACGGCGCGGACAGGGAGGTTTGGGTGGAAGGAGAAGCATTCTTCCATGTCCGGAAAACACCTTTAAAAAGTAAGTTCATTGTACATACGGAACATTTCGATATTATTGTCACGGGTACACAATTCAATGTCTCGAACAGGCATGGCGCGGACAATGTATTATTGCAGGAAGGCAGCGTGACCATTCGCACCAAAGCAGGAAAAACGCTGACGATGCGGCCAGGAGATTTTGTCGCCTTCGATCCTGTTGTGCTGGAAAAGAGAACAGGCTGTAAGGATATGCTGCTGGCCTGGAAAGATCAAAAGCTGATACTGGACCACACATCCATCAGTCAGCTGGCCACGATGATCAGCGACCTGTACGGGACGCCTGTTGTTTTAGAGGGAGATTCCATCGCTGATCGGAAGATCTCCGGGATCCTGCCCAATAATAACCTGGATATACTGCTGCAGGCATTGGAGGCCACGGCAGAATACGATGTTGCAAGGGACGAGCATAGCATCATCATCCGGGCCCATACTCCAAAGGACTGACATTAGATCATAGAACGAATTCAAAACTGCTTCATGAGCTTCATGAGAAAATCAAGCCTATACTCCTATTTGCTTGTCTTTTTTCTGAACGCAACATTGCGCGCATGGCCTCAGACTACGCCGCCCCCGATGCCCCGGGACTCCACCCAGCCTTCTTCCCCGAATCTCCGTCCACTATTGGAAGTACTGATAGACCTGAACAAGTCTAAAGGCGTATATTTTCTTTTCTCTCAGCAGCCACTGGGAAAAGTGCTTGTCCCATCCCCTGCGCTTTCTCCTGGCGTACCAGTCGAAAAGACCCTCAACCAAATGCTGAAGAATACGGGACTCTATTTTAAAAAAGTGGATGATCGCACTTTTGTCATCCTCAGCAAAAAACCGTACGACAGCGATGCCGGCTATGACCCTTCTGCGGGCGTGCCGAATCTCAATGCCACAGACCATTTGACCGAAGCGGATTCTTCCTTTCTCAGCGCCAGCAATGCTACCGGCAGGGTAATCGCTGCCGATGGCAAGACATTGCCCGGCGTCAGCGTCACCATTAAACACTCCCACAAAGGCACCGTCACCGACCTGGAAGGAATGTTCAATATTCACGCGGGAAGAGGGGATACATTGATCTTCTCTTTCGTTGGCTACAAAACCCGGCAGTTGTCGGCAATGGAAGCAGGCAGGGGATGGGTGATCCTCTCGCCTTCGGATCAGCCCTTGACAGAAGTGCTCGTGACAGCATTAGGGATAAAGAAGCAGGAACGCTCCCTGGGCTTTTCAGCCACAGAAGTAGATGGTTCCCGTCTGGCCATGACAAGAGACCCCAACCTGGGCAATACATTGGTTGGACAAGTGGCGGGGCTGAGCGTAGCTATTAATGCAACGGGACCTTATGGCAGCAGTCGCGTGCTGATCCGGGGCAACGCTTCGCTCAGCGGCAATAACCAGCCTTTATATATCATTGATGGCGTACCGTACGACAATACAACGCAGGGCTATGCCGGCAGGTACGGGGGCGCCGACCTGGGAGATGGTCTCTCCAATATCAATCCCGATGATATAGAGTCCGTGCTTGTCCTTAAGGGGGTGGCAGCGTCCGCCCTCTACGGATACAGGGGTGGCAACGGTGCTATCCTCATTACGACCAAATCAGGCTCGAAGACCAGGGGAATTGGTATCCAGGTCAATGATAACCTGACAGCCAATGTCATCATTGACGAAAGAGATTACCAATATGTCTACGGCCAGGGGGTGTCAGGCGTCAAGCCCACCAATAAGCAGGTGGCGGAAGTTTCTCCCTACTATAGTTGGGGCGCCAGGATGGATGGGTCGCAGGCCGTGAATTTTCTGGGCGATAAATATCCCTACCTGCCAGTGAAGGACAATTTCCATAAATTCTTCAAGACAGGCCTCACCAATCAAAGCTCTGTAGCGCTCACCGGCGCCAATAACAAGGGACATTTCCGGCTGGGCATCTCCGACCTGTATCTCAATACGATCATCCCCAACTCTTCCATGCGGCAACAGGGTCTGAATTTCAATTCCTCCTATTCTGTGACCAGCCGGCTGCAGATGGACCTCACAGCGGATTATGTATTTGAGCATGTGAACAACCGGGCCTCTATTTCAGATAATGCCGGCAATATCATTGCCCCCCTGCTGTATCTGCCCACCTCCTTCGATGTCAACTGGCTAAAGAACAGGACCAATCCCGATGGCACGGAAAAGCTGGCCGGCACCATCGACAATTATTTCGAGAACCCATATTATATAGCGTATGATTATATCAACAGGACAGACCGCAACCGTGTCACGGGAGGACTGACGCTCAGGTACAACTTATTGGATTGGCTTTACCTGCAGGGACAGATCGCCCGGGACGGATATATCTTCAACGTTACCAACATCGTCCCCTCCGGCGTACAATATACCCGTAGCGACGGCATCCACGGCGGTAATCTTACCCAGTATGAGGTGAATTACCATGAGCTCAACAGCAGCTTTATGATCGGCATGCGCAAAGGATCTGCAGCTGCTTTCAGCATCTCTGCCAACCTGGGGGGCAATCAGCAGGACAATGTAACGGACATCAACGGGGTAGGGGCTGTGCCTAACTCGCCCAATCGGCCGGCAGGTCCTTTCCAGGTCGCCGGAAATTACAACGCGAGCAATATCGTCATCAAACCGTATAGCTCTTACTACAGGCACTACCGTGTGAACTCACTTTACGGCAACGCAGACCTTGGATACAAAAATTATCTCTTTCTCAACCTGACGGCGCGCAATGATTGGTTCTCCACTCTCAACATCAATACAGACCATTATCTTTACCCCTCCATATCCGGCTCATTTGTTTTCTCGGAGGCCTGGCGTCTGCCGCCGTGGATCAGCCTGGGCAAGGCGAGGGCCTCTTATGCTGCGTCCTCCAATGGCACGGAACCCTACCAGAACCGCCTCACCTATGGTCTGGCAAGCTATACCATCAACGGCCAGACCCTCGGATACATTGCCACCAGCAACCTGGTACCCCTGATACCGAACGCTTCCCTCCGTCCCGTCAGCATTGCGGAGAAAGAGCTCGGCCTGATCATGCGTTTTCTCGGCAACCGGCTGGGATTCGATTTCACCTTTTACAGCAAGCAGACGACCAATGATATCGTACGTATAACCGTAAGCCCCACCTCCGGCTACTATGAATACATTGAGAACATCGGAAAGATCCGCAACAGGGGTATCGAACTCCTGCTCACGGGTACGCCTTTAAAAAATACCTTCTTTTCCTGGAATATCTCCTTTAACCTGGCAGTCAATAATAATAAGGTCCTCGACATCGGCGGCGCGCAAAGCATCGTTATCAATGGCGCCTATCCCCGCTGGGGCAGCGAGGTCAGCATCAGCAATGTTGTCGGCTTACCCTATGGACAGATCATGGGGTATGCATACAAGCGGGACGGGAAAGGCAATGTGATCTACAGTGACGGAACTTCCAGCGCTACTCCGGCAGGCGAGCCGGAACATACGAACGTCGTTCCGCTTGGATCGACCGTTTACAAGCAGACGGGCGGCCTCACCAATGAGTTCCATTATAAGGGGCTGAGCCTTTCCGCGCTGCTGGACTTTAAATTCGGTGCAAAACTATATTCCGGGACGAACCTGCTCCTTTACCAGTACGGTCTTCACAAGCAGACGCTGGCGGGTAGGGAAGGCGGGTTCGTCGGCAAAGGTGTGACCGCCGATGGTCACCCCAATACCAAGGCTGTTCCTGCTCAACGATATTTCCAGGATATTGCAGCAGGCGGCACCAATCACATCGCGGAAGAGTTTATCTATGATGCAGGTTTTGTCAAGCTGAGGTCAATGGTGCTGACCTATAATGTACCTGCCACCATACTGCGGAAAGGATTTGTAAGAGGCATAGGTTTTTCGCTGATCGGACGCAACCTGCTTACGCTGGTCAAGCATACGCCGAATATCGATCCAGAATCCAGCATCAATAGCACCAATGGACAGGGGCTGGAGCTATCAGGCTATCCCCCGGTGAGAAGCTGGGGGTTCAATATAAATATGAAATTCTGAGATGCAGAAAAAAAAATACATAGCTTTCCTGTTGCTGACCTTGTGGTTGCTGGCCGGCGCATGCAAGAAGGATTTTATCGAGATCAACACCGACCCGGGGCAGATCACGGATGATCAGATCAACTTCAATTATCTTTTCACCAGCGCCGAGCTGCTGACCTCAGGCAATACAGATGGCTATGGCTATGAGGACTGGCGTAACAACCTCATCTATTCAGGCTGTATGATCCAGCACCTGTCCTCTACCTTGTCTTATTGGGATGGCGATAAATACCTGTATGACGCAGGGTATAATTCCGCCTATTGGGAGAAGAACTATCCCAATAGCATTGCCAGCATCGTCGAAGCAATGCATCACATTCAAAACGACTCTGCTCAATATAACCTGTTCCAGATCTGCAGGATCTTCAAAGCATTTATGTTCCAGCGGATGACGGATATGTATGGCGACTGTCCATACTTCCAGGCCGGCCTGGGCTATATCGCAGGTGTTACGGCACCCGCTTACGATCTGCAAAAAGACATCTATGCGCACCTGCTGAAAGAATTGAAAGATGCTGCGGAGAAGCTGGACCCATCCCGGGCAAATTCAGTGGGCGCCGCAGACCTCCTGTATAAAGGCGATCCGGCTGCCTGGAAAAAATTCGCCTACACCGAGATGGTCCGTGTAGCCATGCGCCTGAGCAAGATAAGTCCGGACACTGCCAGGAAATGGATACAGGTGGCGATACAGGGAGGTGTAATGAGCAGTAATGGGGACAATGCTGTCCTGCTGCATGAGAATGTCACCGGTACCCCGGTTGCCAATGGCACGGGACTCATCCTGCTGGGCAATGATCCGGCAGGTTATCGGCTCAGCGCAACCTTCGTCGAATTTCTGCGTACTACAGGCGACCCGCGTCTGCCTTATCTGGCCACTGTTTGCGCTGACCCCCTGGCGCCTGCCGATAAGGGAGATACTGCATCTGCGCGTCAGCTGGGGCAACCCAATGGGTACGATCCTCCCAATAGCGAAGGTGTCCATGACCTTACGAAAGCGCCTAACTGGACAGGCAACCAAAATGATTATTCCGTGGTCAACCGCTATACGTTTTCCCGGCTGGAAGCGCCCAGCTTTTTCCTCACCTATGGCGAGACGGAGCTGCTGCTGGCGGAGGCAGCGTGGCGGGGATGGATAAGCGATGACCCTGCTGACCATTATTCCGCGGGTGTAAAGGCCGCCATGCTTCAGCTGGGGAGCCAGGCCGGCGCGGGACCCTCCGCCACCCTGATCGACGCATGGGTGAAAAGCCATCCCTATGATCCCTCCGTCGCACTCCGGCAGATCAACGAACAGTACTGGGTGGCCGGTTTTATGGATGAGAATGAATGTTTTGCCAACTGGAGGCGTAGTGGTTACCCCGTGCTGACACCTGTAAATTATCCGGGCAATATCACAGGAGGAAATATCCCTCGCCGCTTTACGTATCCCCAAAGCGAGGCCTCGACCAATGCTGCTCACTATAATGCAGCCGTATCCCGCCTGACCGACGGCGACAGGATGACCTCCCGCGTCTGGTGGGATAAATAGGGCGCCTCAGGCAAAAAAAGTTAAAAAACGGGCATTACAAGACGCTTTTTCGGGGTACAGAATATAGAGGAAACTTTTTTCTATGTCAAAAAGCTATGCCGGGGTAGAGGATCTTTTATGTGACGAGACCTTTCTATCCTGGTATTTTAAGACCGATGTCCGTGCCGTACGGCAATGGGAGGAGCGTATCGCCGGCAACCCCGGGGAAAGCCCTCGTATCCGGCAGGCCGTGGTCTTCCTCGAATCGTTACGCATAGAAGAAGCACTCCCTTCCCACCAGACAACCAGGGCGGAAAAACGCCTGCTGGAAAAGATAAGAAAAGCGCAGTCTCCTGTGATCTCTTTACGGAGAGCAGGCAAATGGTGGATAGCTGCCGCAGGAGCCATCGCCCTGGCGATCGGGGTATACAGCATCCGGCTGCGCCACCACCCGGAACTTCAAACAACCTATGGCGAAATAAAGAACAACCAATTACCGGACGGGACTGAGGTCATCGTGAATGCGGATAGCCGGGTCTCATGGTCATCCGGGTGGACGGACGGGAAGGACAGGGAAGTATGGCTTGCCGGAGAAGCTTTTTTTCACGTCCGTAAAACACCGTTAAAAAGCCGCTTTATCGTTCATGCCGACCATTTTGATGTCGTTGTTACAGGTACGCGGTTCAATGTGGTAAGCCGGCGGGATAAATCGAATGTCATGTTGCAGGAGGGGAGCGTAACCCTGGAGACGACAGCAGGCAATGCGTTGAAGATGACCCCGGGCGATTTTGTGGAATACAGCGACAACCAGCTGGTGAAAAGGAACGTGAAGCAGGACAGTGTCATCGCCTGGAAAGATCATAAGCTCTCGTTCTATGACACGCCTCTCCGGGATGTGGTGTCCATTATTAAAGAGCAGTACGGTGTTACAATACGCCTGTCCGGTAAGACGGTAGGCGACAAAACTATTTCCGGCATTATGCCGAATGACAACCTGGACGTCCTGCTGCAATCACTGGCCGCCATCCCGGATTTTCAGGTCATCCGGCAGGGCACTGAAATTATCATACAAGATCATCCATAAGCTTTGGTTCCGGATCATTCAAAACGAAGCAAGGTTTCACATGAGGAGCGGAGTAATTACTCCGCCCTCTCCTTTTAATTGATCTTAAAAGCCACGGCATGCTGCCCTATCGCCTGATCTTTAAGCGCAGCCGGAATAAGGATGATCAGTTTCTTCCCATCCTGTCTCCATTTGAGGAGCCCTTTATGGCCGAGGAGCGTCACTTTGCTTTTTGCCGGCACGTTCAAGCCGTCGATGCTTATTTCCGCCGGCAACGAAGCATCCATGTAAAATGCATAGGTACTGGCGCCATCCTTCGACTGGGTGAGAAAGATATTGTTCCCGGATGCAAAAGGCCTGCGGGGTTTGCTGTTATAGATGCCCTCTCCGTTGATCTTTAACCAGGCGCCTATTTCCTGCAGGCGGCTGTAGGCTGTGTCGTCCCATTCGCCGTCGGGGGATGGTCCCACATTCAGCAGGAGGTTGCCTCCCCGGGATACGATCTTCACCAGCAGGTGGATCAGCTCGGTAGCTGACTTATAGTGATCATTTGGTACATAGCTCCACGAATTGCCCATGGTGAGGCATGACTCCCAGGGATCCTGCATGGGGTGGCTGGGCACCTGCTGTTCTGGCGTAGTGTAATTTTCAAATTCTCCCGGTACGCTGCGATCCACCACGATAAGACCGGGCTGATGCCGGCGTGCCATGCCTGCGATCTTTGCCATGTCGACGTCCTGATCATAGGTGATATTCCGCTGCCATTCGACGGCAGGGTCCACTGTATTCAGCGGCCTTACCCATCCGCCATCCAACCAGAGAAGGTCCATCCTGCCATAGCCCGTCATCAGCTCTTCGATCTGGTTGTAAGTATAGTCCTTAAAAGCCTGCCAACGTTCGGGGTGTTTGGCAGGGTCATAGTTCACATTCCTGTCTTTGGGCGGAAAATAAGGCCACCAGTATTGTTCGCTGTTCCAGTCAGGTTTGGAAAAATAAGCTCCGATCATAAAATCCTCTTTGCGGAAGGCATCGAAGATCTCCTTTGCCACGTTACTGCGCGGGTTGACAGAGAAAGGCGTCTTTGCCGAGGTGACCTTATAGTCTGTCTGCTTGGTGTCGAACATGCAGAAGCCATCATGGTGCTTGGTGGTGAAGACCACATATTTCATACCTGCGGCTTTGGCGGCGGCAGCCCATTTCGCAGGATCAAAGCGGGTAGGATTAAAAGTGGTCTGAAGGTTCCTGTAGGCTTTTAAATAATCGAAATAATTGCCACTGTATGGGCCCCGGCGCTCTGTCCATCCTTCATCTTCCGGACAGATGCTCCAGCTTTCCACGATGCCCCACTGGCTATAGGTACCCCAGTGCATCAGCAGACCGAATTTACTATCCTGCCATTGCGCCAGCTTTTTTCTGACTGAGGAGTCGGCTGGCGGCATATAGGCCCTGTAATAGTTGGCCTTCCACAGCTGATAGCGGATATACTGTGTTTGCAGTCGCCGCTCGAAATCGGGCCAGCTGCGTTTTTCTTTCGGGCTCCATAACACCTCGCTGAGTGCGCTCAGACGGGGAAAGATCATGTATTCGATCTTCCGTTGATTGGTGATATATTCCGTCCAGAGATTAGCTTGTGCGCCTTTTACATGTTTTGCCTGCTCTGCCGTCAACCCGGAGGGCACAGGCTCATACTGGTAGACTTTTTCCACGGGCAGATAGCCTCCGATCGTGAGGGAGTCATCGTTTTGCAGCTGTGAATGGTCGAAGTATACAAATTCTCCCGGCGTCATGACGACATCATGATTGTCCCTGGCAGCTTCGATACCGCCTTTCTCACCCCGCCAGCTCATGACGGATGCGTTGGGCGCCAATCCACCCTCCAGGATCTCATCCCAGCCAATGATCTGTTTGCCCTTGGAATTGATGTATTTCTCGATCCGTTGAACAAAATAGCTTTGCAGTCCATTCTCATCCTTCAGTCCATTCTCTTTTATGCGCCGCTGGCATTTGGGGCATTGCTTCCAGCTGTCCTTCGGGCATTCGTCCCCTCCGATGTGGATATAAGTGCCGGGGAAAAGGGGGATCACTTCATCCAGCACATCCTGTAAGAACTGGAAGACGCTGTCATTGCCGGCACAGTAGACATCCTTGAAAACGCCCCAGCTTTGCTGAACGTGATAAGGCCCGCCGGTGCAGCCCAGGTAGGGATAGGCCGTCAGCGCTGCGGAAGAATGGCCCGGCAATTCAATTTCCGGCAGGATGGTGATATACCTGTCTGCAGCATATTTCACTACTTCCTTTATCTGGTCCTGCGTATAGAATCCGCCATGACGGGTACTGTCGTTGCCCGTGCCGGGATGATGACCGATGATGGTCCCGTCGCGATAGCCCCCGACGGCTGTAAGACGGGGATATTTTTTGATCTCGATGCGCCAGCCCTGGTCTTCCGTAAGATGCCAGTGGAAATAGTTCATCTTATGCAAGGCGATGTAGTCGATGTATTTTTTTACTAGGTCCACCGGGAAGAAATGGCGGCCTACATCCAGCATCAGGCCACGATAGGCGAACCGGGGATAGTCTTCGATCGCTACTGCCGGGATGGTAAGCCCGGACATCTTAGCAGTGCTGCGGACGGCGGCGCCTGTGGACAGCATCACGTATGGCTTGACAGGGAGTAATTGCAGCAAGGTCTGTATCCCATAAAAGACACCGGTATGGGTGTCGCCCCTGATGACGATGGAGCCGGACCCTACTTTCAGGGAATAACGCCCTTCAGGGCCGGGGACAATGCCGGGATCCCTGTCAGGGTGGTTATACAGCCGTATATAGCCTGCGGCAGGCTGCCTGTCCTCTCCAACAACCCGGAGGTGGAACCCATAGATCTGTTCCAGGTAAGCATTGAAGAAAGTAGTGGAAGGACTGTCCGAAGTGTCGGCGACCAGCACGGTACCTGTGTTGATGACAAAATTACCTTCCTGCCATTGCGTGCTTACAGGTTGGGGGATAATGTCCGGATGTTGAGCAAAGACGGGGATGCCTGTTTTCAAAGCAACAAGGAAAAAGAGTGTTCTCATTACAGATGATTAGGCGCCAATTTAGCTATTTTTTGCTTTAGCAAAATCCAAAAATCATCTGTAAAAAGAAAATTGTGCTTAGTACCAGTCTGCTTCAAACCTGTGAAAATCCTGCTTTATCTCAATATAGATCCTTCGGAAAGTATCCATGCGGCCTTCCAATCCTTCGGTGGAAGATTCCCAGTTGGATTCTTCGTTCATCTGACGAAGTGAATGAAAGATATTATCCACTTTATGGCGTGAATCGGGAAGGTCATGACGCAGCTTGTCGATCACTTCCTTCTGGCAAATAAATAAGTTTTGAAAATGCTCTACTTCGGCGAGCAGGTCTTTGGGGAGACGTTTAGTGGCGAGTTGTTCGAGGTGCTGTTCAAAGTCACGGATTTCTTCTTTGATAGAGGAGAGCTCGGCCTTCCATGACCGCAACTCCTCCCGAAACTGTTCGATGGAGATAGTTGATTCCATGAGAGATGATTTAGATGAGCAATTACGAGGCTAACCCAATTTAGCGAAAGGGCAGGAATACAGCAAATAAAGTTTCATCCTCATTTTCCCATCACCGGCAGCACCACTCCCGAAAGATGGGCGGGGTCATGATAAATGCGGATCGTCGCCTTTTTGAAATCCGCCGCGCTGCAGGTAGGGATATTGACAAAAGTTTGCGGGTTCATATCCACCAGGGGGAACCAGCTGCTCTGGACCTGCACCATCAGCCGATGGCCCTGCCGGAAGGTATGCACTATCTCATTGAGGTCGAAAGCTACTTCCGTTACCTTCCCCGGCGTCAGGGGCTCCGGCTTCTCAAAGCTGTTCCTGAACTTACAACGGAATATGTCGGCCCTTACCAGCCGTTGATAACCATCCGGCAGTACGTCGATGACCTTTACGACCAGGTCCGCATCCGTGCCGGTGGTGGAAAGAAAAATGTCCGCTTTGAGCCTTCCTGCAACGGAGAGATCATGGGGCAGTGTATCCGACCTGTATGTAAGCACATCAGGCCGCTGGGAGGCAAATCGCTGGTCTGCGACAATATATAGATTGTCCCTTCCCACTCTGCTTCCTTCCACATAGGGGACGGGATGGGCCGGGTCGCTGACATATTCGTCATATCCTGCAGCTCCGGGTGCGGCCTTGCCTTCCGGAGAAAGCCTTCCGCCTGCACGCAGGTAAAATTTCATGGGACTGGCTTCTTTGGGCGGCCAGGTGTCGTAATGCTTCCATTGATTAACGCCTGTCTCGAAGACCGTCGCCTCTGTCAGTGCAGGGGATACCGAGTCTTTCAGGTAGTGATTGAAGAATTTGGTCTCCAGCTGGTGATAATATTCGTTGACATTCTGGCCAAAGTCCAGTATGCCGTACCGGTTCCAGGCGCCTCCCGCCCATCCGCCATGTGTCCATGGCCCCATGACGATGTAGTTGCTATTTTGCGGCGACTGCTGCTCGATCGCTTCATAGGTACGCAGGGCGCCGAACATGTCCTCTGCGTCAAACCAGCCTCCGACCACCAGCACAGCCGGCCGGATGTTCTTCAGGTGGGGCCGGATATTCCTGGCACGCCAGTAAGCATCATAGGTAGAATGGAGAAGATACTCATTCCATATTTTTCCCTGGTTGTTGAACCAGGCCGGCTTGTTGGTATTCTTCAGCGGCCCCAGATGCAGAAAGAATTCATAGTCGTCGGAAATATCCGCGCTGAAGATATTGCCGCCATAATCCTTGACGGGCCCCGGGCGTTTGACGTCGAAAAAATTGTCAAAACTGAAATTGTCCAACAGGAAGAAAGCGCCATTGTGGTTGGCGTCGTCACCGATGAATTCATCCGTCACAGGGGCTTGCGGTGATACGGCTTTAATAGCCGGATGAGCATCCGGCAGCGCCGCGGATGCATAAAAGCCGGGATAGGAGATGCCCCAGATACCTACCCGGCCATTGTTGTTATGGATGTTCTTCAGCAGCCAATCCACCGTATCCCAGGTATCCGAGCTTTCATCCGTCTGTTGATCGCCGGGCTTTTTGCCTTCCTTGTGCGGTGTCATCTCCTCAAAATTCCCCTCGCTCATGTACCGCCCCCTTACATCCTGGTAAACAAAGATGAAGGGTTCCCGTGAAAGCGCGGTATTGGGGCCCAGTCCACCGCGATATGCGCTGTCCCCATAGGGGCCGGCGGAATAAGGGGTACGCTCCATCAGGAAGGGGTAGGGGCCGCCCTGCTCATCCTTCGGAATATAGATCGAGGTAAACAGGCGCGTTCCATCCCGCATGGGGATGTAAACTTCCCGCTTGGTATAGTTGTCTTGTACAAAGTTCTGACTGTTGCCAAACAGCGGCAGCAGGAGGAATAAGATAAGGTTGCGCATAAAGATTATTTTATCACTGGCAAAATAAGCTGGGACGGATGTTCGCCATCATGGAATACCCGGATATTCTCTTTTTGGAAATCACTGTCCCCGCAGGTGTAGATATTGACGAATTTCTGGGGATTGCGATCCACCAGGGGGAACCAGGAGCTTTGCACCTGCACCATCAGCCGGTGGCCTTTTTTAAAGGTATGCGCCACATCCGGGATGGAGAAACGGACGGTCTCAATCTTTCCCGGCCTGAAAGCTACGGGCTTTTCGAAGCTCTCGCGGAACCGGCCCCGCATCACTTCCCCACGCACCAGCATCTGGTAACCGCCCATGGGGACCGTCTTTGGCGATTCCCGACGGCCTGCCGGGGCCTCATTGCCATAGGTGAAATCATCCGGAAAGACATCTATCAGCTTCACGACAAAGTCAGCGTCCTCGCCGCTGAGACTGACCTTCAGGTCGGCCGTCACAGGACCGCCCAATGTAAGGTCCTCCGTCAATACAGGTGTCTGGTAGCTCAGCACATCCGGACGCCGGGACGCAAAACGCTGATCATCCGTCATGTATTCCCGGGTGCGATCGAAATGTACATCTTCCGTATAAGGGACGGGATGGGCCGGATCGCTGATGTATTCGTCCGGGCTGCTGCCTGCTGAAGGTTTTACCCATGCCAATCCGCCGCCGGGCTGTAAATAAAGCACCTGGTCCTTTTCGTCTGCAGGAGGCCATTGGCTGAATTGCTTCCAGGTATTCTCCCCGGTGAAGAAGATCGTGGCCGCAGCCAGCCGGGGATCGGCGCCCTTGCCCTTGAGGAAATAATTGAAGAAAGGTATCTCAATATTATTCTCATACCAGAAGGATGTATTACTGCCGAACTGCACATTGCCCAGGTGGGTTCCATCGAGGGACGCCCATTGACCGTGATACCAGGGCCCCATGACCAGGTGACTATTCGTGGCCGGGCTTTGCGCTTTCAGCGCTTTATATACATTCCAGGCGCCGAAGCAGTCTTCCGCGTCGAACAGGCCGCCTACTACCAGCATGGCCGGCCGGATATTGTACAAAGCCACCCGTGCGTTACGTGCCTGCCACCAGGCATCCCGGTTGGGGTGCTGGTACAGGTCCTTCCAGAAGGCAATGCTGTCGCCCGTGAGCCGCATGATATGTTGCAGCGCGCCTGTTTGCAGGTACCACTGGTAATTGTCCTTTGAGTTGAACGTAAAGCCGGAGGGGCCTATGGTCGTGGGTGTCGGCCGTGGTTTGCCGAAAGAGGAATAGAAGGACCAGGCGTCCATCTGAAAAAAGGCGCCGTTGTGGTGAAAATCATCTCCCATGAACCAGTCCGTGACAGGTGCCTGGGGACTCACTGCTTTCAGTGCCGGATGTGCGCTGGCTGCAGCCATGGTGGAATAAAATCCGGGATAAGAGATGCCGAAAACACCCACCCTGCCATTGTTAAAGGGAATATTCTTCACCATCCAGTCGATGGCATCATACGTATCGCTGGCCTCGTCCACCTCCTTGTCCGTCGCCTTGTCTTTATTAAAAGGGCGGACATCCACGAACTGGCCTTCGCTCATCCAGCGTCCACGGACATCCTGGGTAACCATAATATATCCTTCTCTCAGATAGTAGCGAAGATAGCCTGTGAAGAAATTCTTCCACTTGTCCTCGCCGTAAGGAGCGCAGGAATATGGCGTGCGTGTAAGGAGGATCGGGTGCTTTTCCGTGGTGTCCCTGGGAATATAAAAGGTCGTGAACAGCTTAACGCCGTCCCGCATGGGAATGGATCGCTCCATTTTATAGTAGTTCTCCCGGATCCAGGCGCTGTCCTGGCTTGTTCCCTGACCAAATGCCATGCCGCCGGCAGCAAAAAAAACAAACAAAAAAAGAAGTTTTCTCATGTCTTCGGTTAATTATAGTTTTATGTCATCAAATTTATGAACCAGAACCAACAGTTAATAAAGAAATTCTACGACTGTTTTGGGAAAAGGGATTGGAAAGGCATGCTGGACTGCTACCATGAAGAGATATTCTTCTTCGACCCTGTCTTTCAAAACCTCGAAGGCGCCGAAGTGCGGGCCATGTGGGAAATGCTGCTGCGTAATGCAACGGACCTGCAGGTGACTGCCGCCGACATCGTTGCGGCCGATGACTATGGTTCCTGTCGTTGGGGAGCTACCTATACTTTCTCTGCGACGGGACGGCGTGTGGTCAACAAATGCAAGGGGTCATTCACTTTCAGCGGGGGAAAGATCATCGAGCACCAGGATGAGTTCAGCTTCTGGAACTGGAGCCGGCAGGCACTGGGTTTGCCCGGTATGCTGCTGGGATGGTCTTCTTTTATTCAAAAGAAAGTGAGACGACAGGCAAGACAAAGCCTGGATAGGTTCATTGCTGCGCAGGCGGTTGCAACGCCCATTTCACCAAAGAAATAAATGTTTCCCAATATGTCCAATCGAAGGAAATTCTTACGATCATCTTTTTTATCGTCATTTGGCCTCCTGGTGGGCCGGAAGCTGAGTGCAGGCGCTCCTTACCCCCGGCTCTCGGGCAATCCTGTCGTCATCTCTACCTGGGATACGGGACTGGCTGCCAATGCAGGCGCCTGGAAGATCCTGGGCAGCAACGGTAGGGCCCTGGATGCTGTGGAAGCGGGCGTACGGGTGACGGAAGACGAGATCAATTGCTGCGTGGGATTGGGCGCCAATCCGGACCGCGACGGCTTCGTTACCCTGGATGCCTGTATCATGGACGAAAAAGGCAACTGCGGGAGCGTAGGTTTCCTGGAACGCATCAAGCACCCTGTTTCCGTGGCCAGAAGGGTTATGGAAAAGACGCCTCACGTCATGCTGGTAGGCGCCGGCGCCCAGCAATTTGCCGTGGCGGAAGGATTTCACCTGGAAGAGCAAAAGCTTTCCGATGATGCAAAGAAAGCTTACGAGCAATGGCTGAAAAAGTCGGAATACAAACCCGTCATCAATATAGAGAACACCAGGTCCGGAGGGGCCGCCGGTCATGGTCCATCCGCACCCACCCGTCTGTCCAACGGTGACTGGAACCATGACACCATCGGCATGGTAGCCATGGATGCAGCCGGTGATCTCAGCGGCAGCTGCACCACCAGTGGCATGGGATTTAAGATGAGAGGAAGATTGGGAGATTCTCCCATCATCGGCGCCGGCCTCTTCGTGGACAATGAAGTTGGCGCCTGCACTGCCACGGGACAGGGTGAGGATGTCATCCGCATGTGCGGTTCCCACACGGTGGTGGAGCTCATGCGGCAGGGTATGTCCCCGGAACAGGCCTGCAAGGCGGCTGTTGAACGGATCATCCGCATAAAAGGCGAAAAGGCCAAAGAGATCCAGGTGGCTTTCCTGGCCCTGAACAAGAAAGGGGAAACAGGCGCTTTCGCTATCCAGAAAGGGTTTAGCTACGCCTTGAAAAGTAACAAAGAAGAAAGGATGTACACTGCGAAAAGCTGGTACTGATAAAATTATACAAATATGTCGTTCAAACTGGAGATATGCAGCTTCGACCTGGCGTCGGCGCTGACCGCACAGGATGCAGGAGCACACAGGGTCGAACTTTGCGCAGGACCGGCCGAGGGAGGGACCACCCCCGGACCAGGCGTCATCCGGGCCGCCAGGGAAAGATTGCACATTGATCTTTATCCCATCATTCGTCCGCGGGGCGGCGATTTTTTATATTCGGACGAAGAATACGACACGATGCTGAAAGAAGTAGCCTGGTGTAAGGAGGTGGGATGCAATGGCGTCGTCATTGGGATCCTGAAGGCCGATGGCACGATCGATAAGAAGCGGGCCGCCCGCCTGGTGGACCTGGCGTATCCCTTAGGCGTGACCTTTCACCGTGCCTTCGACTGGGCTGCCAATCCTTTCGAGGCAATGGAGGACATCATCAGCATAGGATGCGAGCGCATCCTTACCTCCGGCCAGCGCCCTGCCGCGGTCGAAGGAGCCACACTGATCAATGAGCTGGTAAGACAGTCGGATGACCGCATTGTCATCATGCCGGGTTCCGGCGTGCGATCGGAAAATATTCTCCACCTGCTGGAAAAAACGGACGCGAACGAGTTCCACACCTCAGCACGGACGAAAAAGCCCAGCCAAATGGAATTTATCAACGAAGCGATGAAGGATGATCAGGCCGTTGTCACGGTGGATGGACAGGAAATAGAAAAGATAATAGGGATACTGGCCGCCCGGGAGCGCCAGTATCCGGCATAAGTCCTTTAGTTTATTTTCGTGATCTTAAGCATATTGGTAGGCAGGTGCTGCTCGATAGGCAGGCTGCCTGTGTTCACCACCACATCGCCTTTCTTGATAAAGGCCCTTTCTTTCAGGATGGTGTGCTGATCTTCGATGATGTCGTCGATACCTTCTTCTTCCGCGTAGTGAAAAGCACGAACACCCCAGCTGAGACTCAGCTGATTGATCAGCGTTTTCTCTTTAGAGAAGATATACAGCGGGGATTTGGGACGATAGCTTGACAGAATGAACGCCGTGTACCCGCTCTGTGTCATGCCTACCAGCGCATCGGCATTGGCGTCCTTGGCCAGCTTACAGGCATTGTAACAGATGGCGTCGCTGAGGAAGGAAGGAGAGTGGGGTTGCGGTACCAAATCTTCTTCCCTGTTATACGGATATTCGGTCCTTTCCACTTCCAGGATGATCTTGCGCATCGTCTCTACCACCAGCACGGGATGCTGCCCCGTTGCTGTTTCGGCACTGAGCATGACGGCATCGGCGCCTTCCAGCACGGCATTGGCTACGTCGGTGATCTCGCTGCGGTTGGGCTTTACGCGATCGATCATGCTTTCCATCATCTGCGTGGCCACGATCACCGGCTTGGCCCGGTGTATGCACTTACGGATGATCTCGCGCTGCGCCATGGGAACTTTCTCCACCGGCAGTTCCACGCCGAGGTCACCGCGGGCAACCATCACGCCATCCGATTCCAGCACAATATTTCGCAGGTCTTCAAGAGCGGAAGGCATTTCTATCTTTGCGATGACCTTGGTCAGGCTATTCTTGTCCGCCAGGCGGCGTTTCAGGTCGATGATGTCCTCTACTTTCCGGACAAAGGACAATGCCACCCAGTCACATTGCTGTGCTATGATGAACTCCAGGTCGATGATGTCTTTTTCCGTCATTGCCGGAAGAGAGATCTTCGTATCGGGAAGATTGACCCCTTTCTTGGGCAGCAGCGTTCCGCCATAAGTGACGGCAACCTTTACATCGCCGTCGGGAGATACACTGACCACCACCACTTCCAGCTTGCCGTCGTCTATCAATATCTTATTACCTACCTGTACATCATGATGAAGGTCGGGATAGGACACATAGATCTTTTCTTTTGTTCCAACGACCTTTTCTCTCGAAGTAAAGGTCAGGATGTCACCGGGGACGATGGCAAGCGCTCCATCCTTGATATCACCCACCCGGAGCTTGGGGCCCTGAAGGTCGGCAAGTATGGAGATATTATAAGGTTCGGCTACATTGATCTTCCGGATATGTTCGATGATCTTTGCTTTATCCTCATGGTTGCCATGAGAAAAGTTCAAGCGGAAAACATTGACGCCGGCTTTTACCAGGTCAAGAAGTTTTTCATAAGTGTCACACGCGGGTCCTACGGTGGCTACGATCTTTGTCTTGTGAAATGTATGCTGAAGGCCTGCCTGCTTATCCATACCCTCGTACAGGTATTTCGATAAATTCTTTGACATTGACGGGTAGTTTATTATTTTTTTTACGAAGCTAATATCTTGACGATCTTCAGCCAGTCTTCGCTGATCCTTTGTTTGGCTTTCACCGCTTTTTCGAGAGGGGTGTAATGCATCCTGTTGTTGACGATGCCCACCATTACATTATGACGACCTTCCAACAGGCACTCCACAGCGGAATAACCCATACGGCTGGCGATTAGACGATCCATGCAGCTGGGTGCGCCACCTCTTTGTATATGTCCCAGCACGCAGACCCGGGTGTCGGCTGAAGGCAGGCGCTCCTTGATCACTTTTGCGACCTCACCTGCGCCGCCGAAATTGTCCCCTTCGGCTACCACGATGAGATTGACAAGCTTCTTACGGCGCTCTTTTTCCAGCAGACCGCTTACCAGCTCCTCGATATCTGTCTTGCGCTCGGGAATGAGAATGTTTTCCGCACCTGTGGCAATACCGCTGTGCAGGGCGATATAACCGGCATCTCTACCCATTACCTCGATGATGAAAAGACGGTCATGGGCGTCGGCCGTATCCCTGATCTTATCGATGGCTTCGACAGCCGTATTGACGGCCGTATCGAACCCAATAGTGAAATCAGTGCCTGCAATATCCTTGTCGATAGTGCCTGGCAGACCGATGCAGGGAATATCGAATTCGGCGCTCATCTTATGAGCGCCACGGAATGAGCCATCTCCTCCGATGACTACCAGGCCATTGACACCCAGCTTCTTCAGGTTGGCATAGGCTTTCTTCCGGCCTTCGTGCTCAAAAAACTCTTTGCAGCGGGCGGTCTTAAGAATGGTGCCGCCTCTTTGTATGATGTTGGCTACACTCCTGGAATGCATCGGTACGATATCGTTTTCGATCATCCCCGCATAGCCTCGCATGATGCCAAATACTTCCAATCCATTATAAATACCGGTACGAACAACGGCACGGATGGCTGCATTCATCCCCGGTGCATCGCCGCCGGAAGTGAGCACACCAATTTTTGTGACTTTGTTTTCCATCTAAGATTTGCTTCTGATGATTTCAATTTTAAAAAAACTTCAATTAATGGTAAGATTCATTGAAAAATTTCTATCTTAACTAAAAGAAGTCCCAAAAATAAGGATTTGATTTGATTCAACCGCAACTAAACAGAATGATGTTGTTTTAGTTACGCAAAGATCTATGTATGGAATTTGGAAAAGTGCAGAACCCGGAAGTGATAAATTTTTCCCTTCCTCCGGATGACGAAATGACCGATGAACTTTTACAGACCCTCCAACCCGGCCCTTCTGCCGCTTTGCAGATCTATGTGGGCGCCACCCGCTGGAGGATCAAAGAATGGGTCGGTACGGTCTATCCCAAAAAGACAAAAGAGAAGGATTTTCTTTCGCAATACGTACGACAGTTCAATGCCATTGAGCTGAATGCCATGTGGTATAATTTGCAGCCAAAGGATGTAATTGAAAAATGGGCTGCAATGCCGGGCAAGGGTTTTCGCTATTGCCCAAAATTCTCCAACACCATCAGCCACGAGCTGCAGCTGAAAGATGCCGGGAAGGATACAGACCTTTTTGTTGATCATATGCGGCATTTCGGCCAGGCGCTGGGCCCTTCTTTCCTGCAGTTGTCGGATGGCTTCGGACCTGACAGGGCAGGGCTGTTGCATCATTATGTGCGGCAGCTGCCCCATGATTTCCGCACCTGTGTCGAGCTGCGGCAGCAATCCTGGTTTTCCACTGCTGCCGGACGGGATACCTGGGAACTTTTTCGTCAATTAGGCATAGGCGCCGTTGTCACCGATACTTCCGGGAGAAGGGATGTGATCCACATGCGGCTGACAGCGCCCTTTGCCTTTATTCGTTTTGTATCCAACAGCGGACACGCGACCGATCATTCCCGCATCGATGCCTGGGCCGACAGGATCAGCAGCTGGGTAAAACGAGGGCTGAGGGAAGTCTATTTTTTTGTACATGCCCATAACGAGGAGCACACACCCGCATTGGCGGCCTATGCCATTGAGCAATTCAACAAGAAATGCGGTACAAACCTGGCACCGCCCAAGCTCCACCACGAAGAGGACGCAAAGCCTTTAACCCTCTTCTGATATCGCGTGCCGCTAATGGATCGGCAGATGGATCTCCGCCAGCATGCAGCGGGCGCTGCCACCGCCATTGGTCTCGATGGTCATCAGGGAGGAATGGATGATACGATTATACGATCGCAGCTTTTCTGCCTGTTCAACGGAGAGCGATGCGAAAGCCTGGGAGGACATGACCAGCAGTTTCTCATCGCGGGCACTATGCACCTGCAGCATATTGCCGGCAAAATGGTTCATCTGGTCCAGCGAGATAGGAATGATCTCTTTTCCCGTCCCATGAATGGTGGCTTCCACATGTTCCCGCTGAAAGGATTCCGGTATGGAATCCAGACAGATCACTACATAGCGGTCGGCAACGCACATCATCACGTTCGTATGATAAATGGGATTGTTGGAGGCATCCACTGCAAGAAACACTTCCGGCTGGTAGTCCATCTTTATGCAGAAATCTTCCAGCACCTGCCTGTCTGTCCTGGGGGACAGGCAAGCATACGCAATGCGCTGTTCCCTGTCCAATACCATGCTGCCCGTGCCTTCCAGGAAAAGCGCATCCTTTTCATAACCGCTGAGATCCACTGTCGCATCTATCCTGAATTTTTTCGTCAGCTGCTGCAGTACCCCGGGCTTTCTTTCCAGCCGCCGGTTCTGCGCATACATGGGATAAAGACAGACGATGCCTTCCTGGTGGAAGGATATCCAATTGTTGGGGAAAATAGAATCCGGCGTATAAGGCTCGGGTGTATCTTCGATCACAGTAACGTCCACTTCATTGTCACGGAGCGTTTGCACAAAATCTTCGAACTCAGCCAGTGCCTTTTCCTGCGTGTGATGATCACTGACAGCTGACTGAAAGGTATTATTCACGGCCGTCTCGGCATTGAAGCTGAAATTCACCGGCCGTATCATCAATATGTGGGAGGTAGTTTGCATACGAGGTCAGATATCTTCTCTATATAGGGGCATGCTCATACAATGGAAGCCTCCCCGTGCCCTGGATAGCTCTGCGGAAGGCATCAGGATCAGCGTATCTTCCAGTTCGTCCGGGTCGGTGTCCCCGCTTTCCATAGCAGCGATGAGCTCGTGCGCGTGTATGACGGAAAAGCCATTGGCCCTGAAGGCCTCGACCGTCTTGTCATTCCTGTCATAGCCCAGCACGACGCCTTCCTTAAGGGCAAGCAGGTTGCAGGAGTCCGTCCATTGCTCCCGCGCATCGAAAGGGAATTCATTATTGCCGGAGTAAAGGAAACGGACCTTTTCAGTGCATTCCAGGTCATTCCTGCTGATGTCCGTAAGCAGGTCCTCCAGATTTTCGAAATATTCAGGGTTGCCGGGGTCCTTTTTCCGGAATTGTATGATCTTCATTTTGTCTTCCTTCTTATTGTTCTCCAGTATTCGTTGGACTGTATCCTCATCCTCATGTTTTATCGTCTTCCTGGAAAAATTGCCCAGCAGGATCCATACATTCCGCTTTACCTGGGTAAAGATGGTGTCGATATGCATATAATCCCTTTTTTTCGGGATCTTGATGATCGTTATTTTCTTGACTATGTTTTTTTCAAACAATACCTTGATGGCCTGGTGGGCAGCCTCCAGGGACGTCCGTTCACTGACGCCGATCAATAAATGATCTTTGCTGACCACCATGACATCCCCGCCTTCCAGCGTAACCTTTTTGTCATCGCCCTCGCGTGGCAGCAGGAAATGATGGTGTGTATCCGCCAGCTCGATGATCTTATCCTGGTATTCGGCAAACAGGGGATGATTGAAGAAAATGTATTTTGCGAGCAAGGCTTCGCGGGTGCGGGCTTTTTTTGCCGGCTTGTTCAGCAGTACATAATTATTGATAACGATACCGATGTCACGGGTAAAAATAAAATTAGGAATAGGCGCAAACAGCATGATATCATCCGTCGTCGTCCCGCTGATGAAGGTCTTGGACAACTGCACGGGTGACAGTTGCTGCAATTCCTTTTGCTTTTCATAGGAGCATCCTTCGATGGCGCAGACGGAAGCCACCAGCTTCAGCTTGATCTCATGATCCAGCAGGATGTCGGCCAGCAGCCATTGCAGTTCCACTACCTTATCGCTGCGGAAGAACCTGTCATCGCCGGGCTTATAAAAGGCCCGTTTGTTCTCTTCGCGGTCTACCTCCGCCAGTCTTCCTTTTATCTTTTCGGGGTCCAGGAAATAGAGGAGGATCTTTGTGTAATAGTCATATTCTTTTCTGCGAATGGTATCCAGGTGGACAATATCCTCAAAGAGCCAGTCCTGTGCTTTGGAAGGGACGACTTTCCCCAGCCCGCTGTCAGGACTGTGCACCAGCAGGCGTCGCAACCTGCCGATCTCGGAGGACACGGATACTTGTATCTTAGGGGTATGATGTTTGGGCATGGGCAATTGTTTTTAACAGTCGTCAATATCCATAAGAGTAAATGCTTATGAATACGTTGGGACAGCATAGCGGCAAAGGTAGGTATTTTGCCTCCACCTGCACCGTGTTTTGTCCGTTAAGCATTTTAAATGTAGGTTTGGGAAAAATACGGAATGACAAGAATCACCGAGGATGCGATCGATTCTATCAATCATCGGATCCAACATATGGATGAAGACCAGATCGGGAAGGTATGGGACGAGTTTGCCAAAGAGCAGCCGGCCCTGGTGGGATATGTGCTGGGTGAAAGCAGGGAGCTGAAAGTGGCAGATGCCCGTGAAGATGTAGCTTATATCCTCACTATTATACTATTGAGTTTCCGCGAGCTCCAGCAGCATATTCCTGCCGTTACGGAGGAGGAGTTCGAAAGATCCTTCAATGCTGAGTTCGAGGAGATGGAAGAGGTCTTCCACGATGGATTTGACGAGACGGATGCTATGGAGATCATGGATTCGTTCTGCCAGCCGGAATTATTGCAGTTCGTCGCTGCCATTATTTACAACGAAGGGGATGACGAGAGCAGTAATTTCACTGAAGAAGAGGCAGGTCTGTTCATCGTTATTTTCAAGACCGTCATTGCGCTCCTCCACGAGAAGATAGGCCCACAGGTGCGTTATATAGATCCCCGGAGACAGTAACCGGCCGGTAATTGCCTTCCATCCCTGCTGTGTCCAGTTTTGTCCAAAAAAACTTACAACTGTTAGTTTACTAAACAACTTTCTTTTATTTTTGGCAAAAATTCTTTCATCGTATGCATTTTCAACTATCCGAAGAACATTTGATGATACAGAAGGCCGCCAGGGATTTTGCCCGCACCGAATGCCTGCCCGGTGTGATCGACAGGGACGAGCACCAGCGTTTTCCGAAAGAGCAGGTATGCAAGCTGGCAGAGCTGGGTTTTATGGGGATGATGGTAGATCCGAAGTATGGCGGGGCCGGGATGGATACTATCAGCTATGTGCTGGCCATGGAAGAGATCAGCAAGATAGATGCCAGCGTCAGCGTGTGCATGAGTGTAAACAACAGCCTGGTGTGCTGGGGACTGGAAAAATACGGAACAGAAGCGCAAAAGCAGCGATACCTGGTCCCTTTAGCCCAGGGACGCAAGGACGGAGCGATCTACATCGGCGCTTTCCTGCTCAGCGAGCCCGAGGCCGGCAGCGATGCCACGTCACAGCGGACCATTGCGGAGGATAAGGGGGATCATTATTTGCTCAACGGTACGAAGAACTGGATCACCAATGGCAGCTCGGCCTCCGTGTACCTGGTCATGGCGCAGACGGATGTTGCAAAAGGCAGTCATGGCATCAATGCTTTCATCGTGGAAAAGAATTCGCCCGGCGTGACGGTCGGCGCCAAGGAAAATAAATTAGGTATCAGGGGCAGCGATACGCACAGTATCCAGTTCACCGATGTGAAAGTACCGAAGGAGAACAGGATAGGGGAGGACGGGTTCGGTTTTACGTTCGCCATGAAGACCCTCAGCGGAGGCCGCATCGGCATTGCTTCCCAGGCCCTGGGTATCGCCAGCGGGGCTTACGAGCTGGCATTGCAATATTCCAAAGAGAGAAAGGCCTTCGGAAAGGAGATCATGAATCACCAGATCATCCAGTTCAAGCTGGCGGATATGGCTACCCGTATCGAGGCTTCCCGCCTGCTGTGCCTTCGTGCAGCCTGGGAAAAGGACAACCATCTCGATTTTACCCTCAGCGCCTCTATGGCAAAGGTCTATGCTTCCGAGACGGCCATGTGGACGGCCACGGAGGCGGTGCAGGTGCACGGGGGGTATGGCTATGTGAAGGAATACCATGTGGAAAGGCTGATGCGGGACGCCAAGATCACCCAGATCTATGAAGGTACCAGTGAAGTACAGCGCATTGTTATCAGCAGGAGCATATTAAAATCCTGAAAACGGGTCTCCTGAAATGTACCCCGTTTTCAGGATAAATCTAATGTCTGTCCTTTGGACACGAATCTCCGATTCGTTTGTAGTAACTTTGCCGCATGATCGACAAGTCGGCGTATACATCCATCCTTGACGAGCTGGGACCTGGTGTGCAGCTTGTCGCGGTCTCCAAGACCAAACCCATAGACGATATCAGGGCCTTGTACGACCTGGGACAAAGGGATTTCGGGGAGAATTATGTCCAGGAGCTGGTGGACAAGCAGGCCCGGTTGCCGGCGGATATCCGCTGGCATTTCATAGGTCATCTCCAGTCCAATAAGGTGAAATATATCGCAGCCTTCGTTCATTTGATCCATGGTGTGGACAGTCTTCGCCTGCTGAAGGAGATCCATAAGCAAGGGGCCCGCCACCACCGGACCATCCCCTGTCTTCTCCAGGTGCATATCGCCCGGGAAGAGACCAAGTTTGGATTGGATGCCGCCGAGCTGGAAGAAGTGCTGCAGGCCATCAGAACGACACCGCAGGATTTTACGCACATTCGTATCCGGGGACTGATGGGCATGGCCTCCTTTACGGAGGACGAAAGCAAGGTACAGGAGGAGTTCAAAGGATTGAAAGCCCTTTTCGACCAGCATTTCGGTAAAGCGCAGTCTTCCCCGGATCAACTTTTCCTGCTTTCCATGGGTATGAGCGGCGATTACAGGATCGCCATCCGTGAGGGCGGCAATATGGTCCGGATCGGCAGCCTGCTGTTCGGGAAAAGGGCCGGCTGAGTTTGTCCACCTGCCTCGTAAATCGTAAATTCGCAGCATGAATGAGATCAAAAAAGAAGAGGAAAAATCCCTGAATTTTTTGGAGGAAATAGTGGAAGAGGACCTGGGAGCAGGTAAATATAAGACCATTCTCACCCGTTTTCCCCCGGAACCCAATGGCTATCTGCACATTGGTCATAGCAAGTCCATCTGCCTCAACTTTGGTCTGGCCCAGAAATATGGGGGTAAGACGAACCTCCGGTTTGACGACACCAACCCCGTGACCGAGGATGTTGAATATGTGGACAACATCAAGGCCGACATCCGCTGGCTGGGATTTGAATGGGCCAATGAACTATATGCTTCCGATTATTTCGTACAACTATACCAGTTTGCCGTCACGCTCATCGAAAAAGGCCTGGCCTATGTAGATGACAGCAGCAGCGAACAGATCGCGCAGCTGAAAGGCACACCTACGGAGCCCGGTAAGGATAGTCCCTATCGCAGCAGGAGCATCGCAGAGAACCTGCAGCTCTTTGCGGATATGCGCGCCGGGAAATACAAGGATGGGGAAAAAGTGCTAAGGGCAAAGATCGATATGAGCTCTCCCAACATGCATATGCGGGATCCTATCCTGTACAGGATCAAGCATGCTCATCATCACCGTACGGGTGACGCCTGGTGTATCTATCCGATGTATGACTTTGCCCACGGACAGAGCGATTCCATTGAAAACATCACCCATTCCATCTGTACGTTGGAATTCGTGCCTCACCGGCCCCTGTACGACTGGCTCATCGACAAGCTGGAGATCTTTCCTTCCCATCAATATGAGTTCGCCCGGCTGAATCTCAGCTATACGGTGATGAGCAAACGGAAACTCCTGCAACTGGTGAATGACAGGCATGTCACAGGATGGGATGATCCCCGTATGCCTACGATCGCCGGTCTGCGGCGCAGGGGGTATACACCGGAAAGCATCCGTAGTTTTGCAGACAAGATAGGTGTGCAGAAAAGAGACAATCTTATCGAAGTAGGACTGTTGGAATTTTGTATCAGAGAACACCTGAACAGGATCGCCATGCGCCGTATGGTGGTCTTCGACCCCGTGAAGGTTGTATTGACAAATTATACGGAAGATGAAGAGATCCTGAAAAGCGAAAATAATCCCGAAGACCCGGAAACCACGTACAGGGATATCCCTTTCAGTGGGGAACTGTATATCGAGCGGGAGGATTTCATGGAGGTTCCGCCAAAGAAGTTCTTCCGTCTGTCACCGGGACAGAAAGTAAGACTGAAAAGCGCCTATATCATCCAGTGCGATGAAGTGCTCAAAGATGCGGCAGGCAATATTACCGAGCTCCGTTGCTCTTATCTTCCGGGCAGCAAAAGCGGTGGGGAGAATGCCAATATAAAAGTTCAGGCCACCATCCATTGGGTGAGCATACGGCATGCCATCACTACGGAAGTGCGGCTGTACGACCGCCTGTTCAGGGTGGAGAACCCTGCCAGCGAAGAAGGGGATTTTAAGGATTATATCAATCCCGATTCCCTTCAGGCGCTGCCTGCGGCCTATGCGGAGCCGGCGCTCAGTCACGCGAAATTTGATGATCGCTACCAGTTCCTGCGTAAGGGATATTTTACGCTGGATAAGGATAGTTCGGAAGACAAAATGATCTTCAACCGGACGGTGACGCTCCGGGACAACTGGGCCAAAGAACAAAAGAAAGGATAATACCATAAAAAAAGAGCGCTTTCGGCGCTCTTTTTTTATTAATTTCTACGTTGTGGCCGGTTGTCCTGCATCCACTGCTGGTACTTCTTATAAAGGTCGTCTCCAAGCACAGCCTGGACCCGTTTGTTCCGTTCGTCATTCAACGGTTGCATTTTTGCCTGCCTGTCTTCCCTGCTGAGGGACTGATCCATAAAGATCTCACGCATTTTGGGCTGGAACTCCTTCTGAATGGCATTCAAAGAATCCACCTGTACAGGAGTGAGCTTGAGGTCGTCCTGCATTTTTTTCATCATGGCTTCCTGGCGCTGGCGCATGGCGGCTGTATCCCCTCGCTGCGCATAGGTCTGGGAAAAAGACAGCAGCCCGATGATAAGGACGACAGGGGCGATCATTTTTTTGAGGTTCATGATTATTCGATTTTAAGATGTATAGATAATCCTTGGACTCCAAATTTGTGCTAAAAACAGCCATCCAAAACCCAATTTATGCAAACGGCAAATTTCCGGAAATGCCATCGGTCAATGGTTCGTTTTTTGGCGTGAACACATTCCCTGTTTTGGCCCTATTATTGCTCCAAAGGGTCCATTCCCCCTATTACCGCTACTGTCGAAAGGTAACTTAATAATTCATAAGTAATTGCAGGACAATATGTAATCAGCTTTACTTAAAATTAACCGGCATGCATCTACTGGCCATCAGCCTGTTTGAGCTAGGGCAATTCCTGCGGATTGTGCTTTGGGTCTTCCTGCCCATCTTTGTGATCGTCCTGCTGATTACCACTTATATACACCATCGACGGAAAAGGCAGGCCCCCCGTCTGGCGCTGGAAGCAGGCGCATTGCCGGGATCTGCAGGATCCATGCCCCCTGAACTGGAACAGCCGGAGGGTGATGGTCTGTACAAGGGACTGCTCTGGATGAAAGAGAAGTTTGAGGAATACAGGGTGCAGTCAGATGAGCGGATGAGCGCGCTTAAGGTACAGCTGGACCAACGGGCAGCAACGATAGAAGCGCTGAAATGGGAGCTGGCGCAGGCGCAGGAAAAAATTGCCGACCTGTCGGGGAAACTGGAGAATAATATGGGCCTGTTGATGAAAATTCACAAGGAGCTGGATACATCGCTTACGACGGAGCCTGCCCTGCCTGCAATGCCCGAAACCGCCAGTGGCGGCCCGGGAGAATTAGCAAAAGAAGGGTAGCTTATTCACTATCAAGCTTCACGGTGATGGGTTGTCTTTTGTAAGAATTGACCTTGGCCCCATTCTGGACAGCCGCCGTCCATCTGCCGCTTTTCTTAATGACACGCTCGGCTTCGGCTCTCAATTCCTGCGGTCCCTCCACTGCGTGCACGTCGCTGACATTCCCTTCCTTATCAACGACGAACTGGACGACGACGGTGCCTGCTACGTTGTTGTTGATGGCTTCATCCGGCACATGGAAATTCTTGGATACAAATCGCAGCCAGGCCGGCATGCCCGCAGGATAGAAGGATTCGATCTCTACTTTGGTCCAGATCTTGTCGATCTCATCATCGTGCTTGGGCGCTTCGATCACGGTGCCGGCGCCTGTGCCATTGGTAGGAGGGCCTACCGAGCCATCATCCGCGGTACCCTGTCTGGTTGAATTGGAGATCTTCACATCATTAAGGCTCTCGTCAGGTGGCGGAACATCTTCCGGCCTGACCTGGTCATTGGGTACGACGCGGGGAATAGTGTTCCTGATCGTTGCCACCTGCGGCTGGGGCTTAGGGATCACCGGAGGAATAATGATCTTTTCCTTCTCCTTCGGCGCATCGGTCAGGGTGACGTCCGTTGGGTTGTCCAGTGGCTTAACGTTCGCATGCGATCTTCCCGCCAATGTATAACCGCCGATCAATAGCAGGCAGATGGATGCCATACCGGCCAGCGCTCTGGTCAGCCTTTTGTTATACGTTTTGCGCAATTGATAAGCGCCATAATCCTTGTTGCGGCCATCGAACAAAATGTCGAGTATATCCGCCCGTGAGATTTGCTGTATGTCCATGGTGATGTGTTTATATTGAGACACGCCTGTTTCACGATTCCACAGCGCTCTTCGCAATATTTATCTTTATGGAAAAACAAGCCGATGGCATCATTCCCATTACCGGACTGGCCTTGTTAAGGGAATTCCGCTCCTTTTTTGGGAATATATATAGAAAAGAAGAAATTATACGCTGTTGACTGCGAGTGAAATGTCAATTGGCAGGTGGATTGTCTATCCTTAGGCAATAATCGATATGTATGAAAACGATCCTGACCCTTCTTATCACCTTATGCACAATTATCAGTATGCAAGCACAGAACGCCGGTAACTGGCCGCTCAATTCCAGCCTGAGTGGTACGGCCGGAAGTCATCTCTCCATAAGCGCCATTTCCCTTGGCTCTTCCATCACCAGCAGCTCCTTCAACAGCGGTTCCGAGTGGTATGGCGAAGGTGGCTGGACAGCGGCAAATACGCCCGATGCAAACGGCTATGTACAATTCACGCTCACGGCCAGTACAGGTCATTACCTGGTGCTGAATACAGTGACCCTTATCCAACGCCGCAGTAATACAGGTACTCCCCAGGGCGCCGGTCCCAATAGCTGGAGCTTGCGCAGCAGCCTGGACAATTATGCCACGGATATCGCGACTGGCAGCATGACCATTAATTATGCCACCTTTACCGTTGCGCTGCCGGCTGCTTTCCAGTCCATTCCTTCCACTGTCACTTTCAGGCTGTATGGCTATAACACGACCATCAATTCAGGTGGCACCAGCCGCTTTGTCTTCGATAACATCAGTGTCCAGGGGCAGTCGAATGCCGGTGTGCTGGCAGCACAATCCATCGACCTCGCAGCCCGCGTCAATAGTGAGAAGCATATCAGCTTACAATGGAGTACCGATGGTTTTTCCGGGGGCACGCAATTCATCGTTCAACGCTCCTCCAATGGGACGGATTTCACGCCCGTCTTCAGGACAGAGAGCGCCACTACCTATATCGACGCAGCGCCTGTAAGCGCAGCCATCGTTTACTACCGCCTGGCTGCAACCCTATCAGATGGCAGTGCGTATTATTCGGCAATAGTACCTGTAAAGGTGGAGGAGAAAGGGCAAACTGCCATCAGGGGAGTGACTGCGCAGGGGAATTCGGTGAAGACCTTTCTCCACCTGGGAGGAGCCGGCACTTACCAGGTCAGCATCTGGTCGCAGGATGGCAAGCCGCTGACACGTCAGATGGTAAGTGGCCAGGCCGGGGATATACAGTCGGATATTGCATTCGATCATCCCCATGGTATTTATATCCTGACCCTTTCCAGCGAAGGGCGGATCAGCAGCCGGGCGTTCGTATATTAGAAGGGTAAAAAAGCTTATTTATATTCTCCGAAAACTTCCCGCAGGGTATCGGCGATCTCCCCCAGGGTGCAGGATCGCTCTACGGCCTCGACTACGACAGGCATGATATTTTCGCCGGAAGCGGCCTTATCATTGAGCTCCTGCAGGATGGAATCACAACGGGCGGGGTCTCTTCTTTTCCGCAGCGAAGCCAGCTTTTCCGTCTGGACCTGCCGGATGGAGTCATCCACCCTGAATAAGGGGATCGAGCCTGTTTCCTGTACCTGGAACTTGTTGACGCCAACGATGATCTTTTCACCCGTCTCCACCTGCCGCTGATATGTATAAGCGCTCCGCGCGATCTCTTCCTGGATAAAGCCCTGTTCGATGGCGCTGACGCTGCCACCCATTGCATCGATCTGGTTCATCAGCTTCCAGGCCTGTTCTTCCACTGCATGGGTCAGTGACTCGACAAAGTAGCTGCCTGCCAGGGGGTCTGCCGTCTCGGGAGCGCCGCTCTCAAAAGCGACGATCTGCTGTGTCCGGAGCGCTATCCTCGCTGCCTCTTCAGTGGGAAGGCTCAGGGCTTCGTCATAGCCGTTGGTGTGCAGGGACTGCGTCCCGCCCAATACGGCCGCGAGCGTCTGCACCGTCACCCGGGAAATATTGTTCATGGGTTGCTGGGCCGTAAGGGTGCTGCCTCCTGTCTGCGTATGAAAGCGTAGTTTCATGGCTCCCGGGTCCGTAGCTCCCAGGTCTTTCATGATGATGGCCCACATCTTTCGGGCAGCCCGGAATTTGGCCACTTCTTCGAACAGGTTGTTATGCGCATTGAAAAAGAAGGACAGCCGCTTGCCAAAGACATTAATATCCAGCCCCTTTGCCATTGCCGCCTGCACATAGGCCTTCCCGTTGCTGAGCGTAAAAGCTATCTCCTGCACGGCAGTGCTACCTGCTTCGCGGATATGGTAGCCAGATATGGAGATGGTATTCCATTTTGGCAGCTCATGACTGCACCATTCGAAAATATCTGTAATGATGCGCATGCTGGGCTTGGGGGGATAGATATAGGTGCCCCTGGCGGCATACTCTTTTAAAATGTCGTTTTGGATAGTGCCGGAGATCTTCTTCAGGTCCGCACCCTGCTGTTTGGCCAGCGCCGTATAGAAGGCCAGCAGGATGTACCCCGTGGCGTTGATGGTCATGGAGGTGGAGACGTCTTCCAGCCGGATACCCTTGAAAAGGGTGGCCATGTCCTCGATGGAATCGATGGCTACACCCGTCTTGCCTACCTCACCCTCGGAGAGGGGATGATCGCTGTCATAGCCGATCTGCGTGGGCAGGTCGAAGGCCACGCTTAGCCCCATCACACCCTGGCTCAGCAGGTAATGGTAACGTTCATTGCTTTCTTCTGCCGTGCTGAAGCCGGCATACTGGCGCATGGTCCATAGCTTGCCCCGGTACATGTCGGGCTGGACGCCCCTGGTATAGGGGAATTCGCCTGGCAGTGCGTCGCTGGGAACCGATCCGGCAAGATCAGCCGTCGAGTACACTTCATTTATTTCGATCCCGCTGTCGGTGTATATTTTTTTTCCGGGCATATTTTAGGCTTAAAGGTACTATTAAGCACCCAGGCGCATTACATCAGCTTCTTGGCCTCATAGCTCAGCGCATCCGAAACGATGTTCTGCAGAGAAGCTTTCGGGCTTTGCATCAGCAGCTCCAGCAAATGCTTGTTCAATTCCGGTCCTGAGGCCTCGGCCGGCAAATAAGAGGCTACCTGGTTGATAATGAGTAGATTCTGCTCTTTATAATTCCGGACGGCATCCCAGGCTTCCGCAGAAACATAGATCTGCTGCGTGATATTGTGCTCAAATTCCTGCCGGATGCTGTGAATGAGGAGGCTCTGCATTTCCCGGGCACTGAGATCGGGCGTATTCACCCGTTGAATAAGATTAGGCAAAGCGATCCGGTCGGTGAGCAGGATCAGGCGTTCGTAAGCCTGCAACTGCAGCTGCCGGGTAGCGCTGCTTTCATTTCCATTCCCGGGCTCCCGCTGCTGTGCCTGTTTGATCTCTCTGCGTTGTTTGAGGAACAGGTAAACCAATGCCCCGGCTACCAGGGTGGCAAAGGCGATGGCGATAAGGAGCTGGTTGGAATTCATTCAGCAAATTTTAATTGTGAGCAAAAGTAACGAATGAAAGCGGGATCAGATTATGCGGAGCCGCCATAAAACCCTAAAAATAAATCCAATGCCATTTGGAACCATCTTGTTGATTCCACTCGATGGCGGGCGCCGGCATCTTAAAGGTACGGTTCAGCTTCAGCAGGGTGGTGGACAGTGGTGACAGGCCGTTCACCCGGTAGAGGTCGGTATCGAAGCCAAAATAGAATTGCCGGTAACGTTTAAATGACGGAATGGGCTGGCCATTGATGGTTGTAGGATTTTTTACCCCGCCGATCATCCCTTCGGCGCCATAGCCGGCGGACAGGTTCAGCCAGTTGGGGAAGCCGCTGCTGGCGGGCAAAAAAGAGCCGATGTTCACGGACAGCCAATAGGTCTGGCCATTATAGTCCTTTAGCATGCGCTGCGGCAGGTTGCGCCCCAGCTCCCCGGGCAGATAATGTGCAAATAAAGTATGATGGTAGGAATATTTAAGGCTGATGCGTTGTTGTCCCCACATGAGCTGCTGGCTTTCGAAAAGGGCGCAGCCGGCAAGGTTGGCCAGCATATCTCCTTTGGAGAACCCCCATTTGACGGAATGTCCGTCCATGATCTCGACCATGGTGAGGAATCCAAGTGCCGTCAATGTGCCGGCGAGTGCCGCTACACCCGGTCGCACGCCTCCCCACCGCAGCAGGTCCGTCTGTATGGCCGCAATATTATATGCCGTGGTGGCATGGCCCACCTTGTCCATATTCAGCCATTCATTGTTGTCGTTGAAAAGATGAAATTTGCTGCGTGGGAATTTCTTATACCAGAGGTAGTTGAGCCCGATGGTGACAGCTGTTCCAATAGCAGCTTCTGCGATGACCACTCCATTTACCCGGCCGGGGTTATAGGAAGGGGAGGGCTTGAAAAAATCCTGGGCTGCAACAGGACTGCTCATCAGCAGGAGGATAGCCAGTCGTAGGATACATGGTTTTCCAAACATGTAGCAAATATATGAACTTAAGGGCCGGGCGGATGCCCGGCCCTTAAGTTTTATCCGTCGTGTTTGGTGTCCACTTTCCTGTAAGCCCAGAAGAATGCCAGCGGGAAGATCAGGAGTGAAAAGACAGTGGCGCAAAGCAATCCACCTATCACCACCCTGGCCAGGGGCCTGGAGCTTTCCGAGCCTATGCCGGTGGAAATGGCGGCCGGCAGCAACCCGATGGTGGCCATCAGGGCCGTCATCAGAACAGGGCGGATCAGGTCGTTAACCCCCAGCTTGATGGAAGTATACAAAGGACTTTCCAGGCCTTTTATCCGCTCTAAATTATGTTTGAAAGCCGTGATCAGCAACACGCCTTCCAGGATACAGATACCGAACAGGGCAATGAACCCGATGCCCGCGGAAATGCTGAAGTTCGTTCCTGTGATCAGTAAGGCGATAATACCACCCACGACGGCGCATGGAACATTAAGGAATACCAGGCCGGCATCTTTCAGGTTGCCGAACATGACGAAGAGCAACAGGAAGATCAGCAGCAGGCTGATGGGGACCACCTGGACCAGGCGTTTGGATGCGCGCTGCTGGTTCTCGAAATCACCCTGCCATACCATGCTATAGCCTTTCTTCAGCTTCACCGCGCTGCCTACCTTTTCCTGGGCCTCCGCGATGGTGCTGCCCATATCCCTTCCCCTTACAGAGAATTTGATGGCGGAATATCGTTCATTGTCATCCCGGAAGATCAGGCAGGGACCGGTCTTTTGTGTGAGCCTGGCAATTTCACGGATGGGTACTTTGGAACCGCCTTGCGTGGGCACGAGCAAATTGCCGATGTCTTCTTCCGTGGCCCGGAAGTCTTCGGGGAACCGTATGCGGATGTCAAACTTCCTAACCCCTTCGTATAGCTGGGTCACAGCCTTGCCTCCTATGGCCATCTCGACCACAGCATTGGCATCGGCCGCCGACACACCGTATACAGCCATCCTGCTCTGGTCCAGATCAATGTCCAGCTCCGGCTGGCCGATGTTCTTGATCACCCCGAGATCCTCGATGCCCCGGATATTTTTCAATATGTTATATACCTGGTTGGATTGATCTTCCATATACTGCAGCGAGTCTCCGAAGATCTTTACACAAATGGAACCCTTGACGCCCGAAACGGCCTCTTCCACGTTGTCCATGATGGGCTGTGAGAAGTTCAGTTCTGCACCTGGCACTACGGCCAATGCCTGCCGCATCTGCTCGATCAGCTCATCTTTGGAAATTTTGGGATCCCATTCTTCCTGGGGATACAGCGAGACGCCGAATTCATTGTTATAGAAGCCCGCCACATCTGTGCCGTCATCGGGACGCCCTGTCTGCGACATGACCCTTTTCACCTGCGGAAATTTCATCATGATCGCCCGCATCTGTGTTGCACGCGTTACGGAGGAGTCCAGGGAAATGCTGTAGGGTAGGGTGGCGCGCACCCAGATAGAGCCTTCATTCAGCTCCGGCAGGAACTCCGAACCAAGGAACTTAAAAGAATATAGTCCTGCTACGATCACTGCCATCGCCACCAGGATCGAGGCTTTCTTATGACGGAAGACAAAACGGAAGGACCGCATGATGACTGCCTGCAGAAAATGGGTAAAAGGGTTGTGTTTTTCCCGGACGTTCTTCCGGAGCAATACATTCACCAAAACAGGCACCAACGTCAATGTGAAGATCAGCGCTCCCAATAAGGCAAACCCCAGCGTATAGGCAAGCGGCGTGAACATTTTGCCCTCCACTTTCTGGAAAGAGAAGATGGGCAGCAGGGCCGTGATGATGATCAGCTTGGTAAAGAAGATGGCCTTCCCCAATTCGGCTCCTTTCTTCCGTAGCATACCCATCTTGGCCAGCTTGTTGAACCTGTCCATACCCACCTCTTTTGCCTTATGGTCCAGCAGGACGAAGAGCCCTTCTACCATGACCACCGCCCCGTCGATGATGATCCCGAAGTCGATGGCCCCCAGGGACAGCAGGTTGGCCGACATATGCATCAGGTTGAGGCAGATGAAGGCAAACAACAGGGAGAGTGGAATGATAATGGACACGATAAGCGTTGTCCGCCAGTTGAACATGAAAAGGGATACGATCAGGGTCACCAGCAGAATACCTTCTATCAGGTTGTGCAGCACTGTATGTGTGGCGTAATGGATGAGGTCTTCCCGGTTGTAAAAGGGCACGATATGGGTGTCTGAAGGCAGCACCCGTTCATTCAGTTTTTTTATTTTTGTCTTCAGGCCCTTGATCACCTCATCGGGGTTTTCCCCCTTGCGCATGAGGACGATCCCTTCGACGGCATCGGGATTGTTGCGCAGTGTCCTGTGCCCGGAGCTGTCGACGGCGTCAGACCTGCCCACCTCGCCAAGCCGGGGAAGATTGGAGATCTCCACATCCGCAATATCTTTTACCAGGATCGGGATGCCGTTGATGTTCTCGACGATGATGTTCTTGATCTCGTTGATGTCATTCAGAATGCCGATGCCCCGTACCACATAGGCCTGGGAGTTCTTATTGATGACATCCCCGCCAATGTTGATATTGCTTTTGCCTACGGCATTGGATATATCCAGGGGGGTAATGCCCAGGTCGGCCAGCTTCTGGGGATTAGCCCTGATCTCGTACGTCTTTACCATTCCCCCGAAGCTGACGATGTCGGCGATACCCGGGACGGAACGCAGCTCGCGATCGACCACCCAATCCTGTAAGGTTTTTAATTCACGGGGATTGCGGAAACTGCTTTCAAGTGTATAGCGAAATACCTCCCCTGTGGGGCCGGTGGGCGGCTGCACCTGGGGGTTGATGTTTTCGGGCAGCTCCGCATTGGGCAGCAGGTTATTCACCTGGAGACGTGCATAGCTGTCCGCCACGTCATCGTCGAATATCAGCTTTACAACAGAGAGCCCAAAGATACTCGTGCTCCGGAGGCTGGTCTTTTTCTGTACGGGATTCAGCGTGATCTCTATGGGAATGGTCACGAACTTCTCTACTTCTTCGGCGCTTCTCCCGGGCCATTGCGTGATGATGGTGATCTCCGTATTGGTAACATCCGGAAATGCCTCGATAGGCATTTTCTGGAAGGTAAAGTAGCCGTATACGGCCAGCAGGGCCGTGGCGAAAAAAATGAAATATTTATTCTTGAGAGAAAAAGCGAGAATGCTTTTTAATACTTTGTTCATCTGAAATTTTTTTGTTGAACTAGCTGTTCAGTTCCTGGTAGATCAATAGGGCCTGGGACCCGATGACTTTCTCGCCTTCCGAAAGACCTTCTGATATATAGGTCTTGTCCCCGACGGTACCACCTACCTGTACGGCACGGATGGTGATATCCGAAGGGCTTTTATACACCAGGACATAGTACTGGCTATGATCAAAGATCAGCGATGTACTGGGCACGGACAACATCTGCTTGTTCTCCTTATTGTTGAGCATTACGTTTGCAAACATCTCCGGCTTGAGCAGATATCCCGGGTTCGCAAGCACGATACGCACTTTCATGACCTTATTGGTAGGGTCCAGGACGTTCATGATCTTGTCTACTTTTCCTTTGAAGAACTTGTCGGGATAGGAGAGGGTGGTCACATTGACGCTATCGCCGGGCCTGATCAGGGCGATGCTGGACTCGTATACATTTGCGATCACCCAGATGTTCTTCAGGTCCGAAATGGTGAACAGGTTGCTGCTGTTGTCGGGGCGGAGGGACATATTGTTGGTAGCCAGCTTTTCCACGACAAATCCGCTGATGGGGGTTTTCACCTGGTATTGACCATTCAGGCCGCCTCCATTGAGCTGCAATACCTGCTGCGCTTTGCGCAAAGCAGCATTAGCCTGGTCGTAACCGGCCTGTGCTGTGATGGAGTCCCTGGCGGAAGCCAGCCCGCTCTTGTACATATCCCTGGTCGCTTCCAGGTTCTTCTTCGCTACGGCGACATTGGTCTCTGCCGTGACAAGATCATTGCTGTAGCCGGCCATCTCGCCACTGCGTATGAGGGCCAGGGTTTGTCCCTGCTGAACATAATCTCCCAGCATGACCTTTATGTCTGTAATATTCCCGCTGACCAAAGGATAGATCTTCGCCACATTATCTTCGTTAAAGGTCACTTTGCCCGTGAGGGTAATGGAATTGACCACCCGGGAATTGACCACGCTGTCTATGCGGATGCTCCGGGCTAACGAATCGGGCAGTACATATTTCCCTTTTTCGGCTGCAGGGGTCTCCGCGCCGCTGGTGCAGCCGGGTAAAGCAAAAAACAATAAGGCGGAAGAAACGATGATAAAAGGCGCCGCATATTGTTTAAAAATATAGTTCATCACAAAGTTTTTTTTGATTATCAGATCAGTTGAAGAAACTGGTGCCAGTGTAATAATTTATGTCCTCGAAAGCGCTGATCCTGTTGAATTGGATCGAATTCAGCTGTAGCGTGTTCTGTTTATAGGAATCATAAAAGTCCAGGAAGTCCAGGATGCTGATGTTGCGCCTCTGGTAATTGAGGACCACTTCGTGCAGCAGCCTGGAAAAATCTCCGTAGAATTTCGGATCGACGGTACGATAGAGCTTTTGCTGTGCGAATGCTTTTTGAAGGGCGGCCGATACATTCTCTTCCACCGTAGCCTGCGCGCTTTTTTCGGCAGCCAGCGAGCTGGCGATCTGGGCTTTGGCGGACCTGATATTCCCCTGGTTGCGATTGAAGAACGGCAGATCAATGGAAGCGCCAATGCCATAGTAGTTGGTCAGAAAGCTGCCGGCTTCATCATATCCCAGGGACAGCGTCAGATCGGGTACGGCCAATGCTTTCTGATAATTGTAATTCAACCGGTTGATATTGGTGTTGGCCCGTGCCATCTGCAGGTCCGTCCGATTGCGATAGGCGGAGTCTACCAGGGTACTCAATGGGTATTGACTGGGGTCCAGCTTATCCAGGAGGGTGGAGTCCGTGGCGGGATCGAGGTAAACACCGGGTTTTGCCTGCAGCACGAGTCGGAGCTCGCTTTGCAGGTCATTGATCTGGCTGACCAGGTCGCTGTATTCGCTCTGGAAAGCGTACAGCTGGGCACGGATCCGGATGACCTCCTTTTCGGAGATATAGCCCTTTCCGGCCTGCTCGTTGAAAGCATTCACTATCTGCTGGAGGGCCCTGATCTCTTCGTCATAGACTTTAACGGACTGCTCCAGGTAATAAATGTGAAAGAAATCCGTCCTCAGCGTATATTTCAGGGTACGCATCAGGTCGAAGAACTGGAATTCCGTCAGCTGGGCGCCCGCCTGCGCCAGCTTCACCTGTTTGTTACGTTTGCCGGCCAGCTGGATCAGCTGGGACAGATTCACCGTCGTTTCGTCATTCCTGCCTGTGGGAAAGAACTTATTCAGCTGGCCCGAATACAAACCGTGGCTGATGCTGAAATTCGGGTTGGGCCACAGGCGGGCCTGGATGATCATTGCTTTGCTGGCATCGATGTTATACCGGCCTGCCAGCAGCTGAAAATTACTGTCAAGGAACATTTTTTCGGCTTCCGGCAAGGTCAGGCGGACTGTATCCTGCCGGGGCTGGGCCCGGAGCAAAACACTTGAAAAAATAATACATAAGACCAAAAAGATCCGATTCTTAAACATAGGTTTGCTTAACGTTTTGAGGAGGCAAAACTATTTGTTATTCTTGTTAATCAGGGGTTAAGTACCCCGGACAGGCATTTAAGCCTGCGGCGTATTGAAACGGAATCCCACGCCGTGTATCGTCTCCAGATTTACGTCAGGATCGGCTTTGAAATACTTTCTTAGCTTGGTGATAAACACGTCCATGCTTCTGCCTAAAAAGTAATCGTCCTTGCCCCAGACATTCAGCAGGACCTCTTCTCTTTTTAAGATCCTGTTGGAATGCTCGCAGAGGAATTTCAGCAGATCTGCTTCTTTTTGCGTGAGATTGAATATTTCGGTGTCGATGGTGAGCTTCAGGTCCGTGTAGGAGAATTGCAGGTTGCCGATGGTGAAAAAAACTGATTTGTCGGAGTGCATTTTCCGGGTCCTCCGGATAAAAACTTCCATCCGCATCAACAGCTCCTGGATGCTAAAAGGCTTGGTGATATAATCGTCGGCACCGCTGCGAAAACCTTTTATCTTGTCTTCTTCCATGGACCTGGCCGTCAGGAAAAGGATAGGCACCATATCGCTTTGCTGCCGGATCTTTTTGGCAACGGCAAAGCCGTCCTTATTGGGCATCATGACATCCAGCAGGCAGATGGAAAACTCATTCTTATCGAATTTTTCGATAGCCGTCTGTCCATCAGGGCAGAGCACCACCTCATAGCCGGCGTCGACGAGATTATCCTTGATGACATATCCAAGCGAAAGATCGTCTTCGGCCAGGAGCACTTTTACTTTAGGGGTCTGTTGCATAATTCTTTAATTGAGAGGAATAAATAATCTGAATTCCGTACCAATACCCGGCAGGCTATTGACCCGGATCTTGCCATTGTGTGCATCGATGATCCGTTTGACGAAGTTCAGTCCCAGCCCGAATCCTTTTACATTATGAATATCACCTGTAGGTACGCGGTAAAATTTCTTAAAGATGCTTTTAAGATATTTTTTTTCGATGCCAACGCCATTATCCTTTACGGAAATATAAAATTCGGCATCAGCGCTGCCCGTTTCCACTACGATACGGGGTTCGGGGGAGTATTTCAGGGCATTTTCCAGCAAATTGACGACCGCCAGCTCCAGGTGGGCCTTATCTGCATGGAGTACGCTGTTGCCTTCGTCAGTTTTCAGTTCGATCCTGGCCTTTTTCTCTTCTATGAGGGGTTGTACTTTGCTGAGGGCCTGCTCGATCAGCTGATGGGCATCAATATTCTCCTTTTGCAGGAGCAGGTTCTTCGACTCTGAGGAGGCCGCTTTCAACAGCTGCTCCACCTGGTTTTGCAGGTGCTCGGTTTGATTCTTGATGATGGCAGCATACCGCTCCAGCCGGTCAGGCTGCTGAAGGATATTTTCCTGGGCCAATACCCCTGAAGCTATTTTCATGACAGCCAGCGGTGTCTTGAACTCGTGGGTGAAGTTATTGACAAAATCCTTTTGCACTTCAGCGAGGAATTTCTGCCGGTAGAAATAAAACAGACTGATCGCCAGCCCAATAAGCGCAATGAATAAGATGGCGCTGCTGATGATCCAGAAATCCATCTGCTCCAGGATATATTCATGCCGGTGGGGGAAATAAAGGACGATATAGTCTCCGTCGTTGGGCAGTACAGGGAGGTCCTGTAATGTCGCCCTGGAGGGGGGATACCTGGATGCCGGGGTAGGCAGGAACTCCTCGTACAGGAATTTCTTATCTGCATAGCTGTATGCACCGAGCTTGCAATCGGTGAGGACGCCAAAAAGGGCAAATTCATCCTGGAGATAAAAGGTGAGGGAGTCCTTGGGGGGAATGGTATCCGCCTTTACGATGAAATAATTGTTGCCGGGTGTTTTTATCAGTTGCTGGAGACTGATACCGGGCGCATCATTCATCTGCAGGTCCTCGAACAAGCCGCGCACACTCTTCACCACATTGATGTTGAACTGGCGCTGTTCGTAGGAATAGACCATATTGAGCCAATAAAGCTGGACCGTTATGATGACCGCAGCCAGCAAAGTGGCGGATAGGACGATCCATTTTAAAGTAGACGAACGCATGGATGCAAAATTGCTATGGTTTATCCTTACTAATTTAGGAAAATGGTTAAGTACTAGTTAACAAAGCCAAAATATATGCATCTTCTTAATGTACAATCGATTGTTAATAACCGGTTAATGAGTAAAAATACGATTTAATTCCCGGGGATTTTTTTGGCAGCCGCCCGGCCTTTAAATAAATTCACATAGTATACGTTGAATAAATACATTAAAAACATGCTAATTATGAAGAAACTTTTCCTGATTGCCAGCCTGCTCATGGCCTTTACCGGCATGACCTTTGCACAGACAACGCCTAAGAAAGCCAAAGCGCCCAAGCCTGCCGCTGCCGCAACAACATCGAGTACGGCCAAACCTGCCGCCGGACCGACCAAGAAAGACGGTACGGCTGACATGCGATATAAAGCCAATAAGGACGCGGCAAAGACGGCGCCTGCCACCACGCACGTAAAAAAGGATGGTACGCCCGACAAGCGGTTCAAGGAAAATAAGGCTCCTGCCGCCAAAAAGTCGTAATAAGTTGCTTTAACCCAATAAAATGAAAATCATATGAAGAAGATCCTTTTGTCTGTATTGGTACTGGTTATGATGACAGGAGCGGCCATGGCCCAGACGCATAAGCCCGTTCATCATAAACACCATCATAAGGTAAAACATCATCACAGAGCGGTGCACCACAAGTAAAAAAAAAGGCGGATCGAACGATCCGCCTTTTTTTTTGATGCTATTTTATTAAGATTTAGCTGTAGTAGCCGGTGTCACCTTAGCTTTCTCAGCGGGTTCCTGCCCGGCGCCCAGGGGCTTGCCTTTGGCAAAATCCACCAGGAAGGGTGCCGCTACGAAGATGGACGAGTAGGTGCCCGTGATCACCCCGATAAGCATGGCGAAAGCAAATCCGCGGGTCACTTCACCACCTACCAGGAACAGGATCAGGATGGTGAGGAACACGGTCAGCGAGGTCATGATCGTACGACTCAGCGTATCATTGATAGCTCTATTGATGATCGTGGCATTGCTTGCCCCCTTCATGAGGCGGCTGTCTTCCCGGATACGGTCGAATACGATCACCGTGTCGTTCATGGAGAAGCCCACCACCGTAAGGACGGCTGCAATGAAATGCTGATCCATCTCCAGAGGGAAGGGTACAACTTCATGAAGGAAAGAGAACACTGCCAGGGTAACGAATACGTCATGCAGCAGGGCGATGATCGTTCCCAGCGAATAACGCCAGTCGCGGAAGCGGATAAAGATATACAGGAAGATGATGATGATGGCGAAAATGACGGCCTTGACCGCGCCGGACTTCAGATCATCGGAAATGGTGGGCAGTACGGTCTTGTTGCTTTGTACATATTTTGTCGTTGCGAATTCCCCGTACGTTATCCCCGGCGTCAGCAAGGGGCTCAGGCCCGTAAACAGTTGATGCAATACAGATGAATCAACAGAATTGCCCGTTTGCTGAATGAGGTAGTCGGTCGTGATCTCAAACTGCTCGTTGCTGCCATAGGTCTTGATCTCCATGGAGGCGTCGGGCATTACTTTCTTCAGCGCATCACGCACCTCAACGTCTTTTATGGGCTTGTGGAAGTTGATGACATAGCTGCGGCCTCCCCTGAACTCTACGCCTTCTTTAAAACCATGGAAGAACGAACTGACGCCCAGTATCAGCACGACAACGGAGATGATATAGGCCACTTTCCTGTATTCGATGAACTTGAAGGAAGCATGTTTGAAGATGCGACGGGAGAGGGGAGTGAAATATTTAAAGTGACGGTTCTTATTGGTATAGAAATCCGTGATCAGCCTGGACACCAGGATACCGCAGAACAGGGAAAGCAGGATACCCAGGATCTGGGTGGTGGCGAAACCCAGCACCGGGCCAAGCCCGAAATAGAAAAGGATAAGCGCCGTGAGCAAAGTGGTGACGTGCGCATCCAGTACAGGCGCCAGGGATCGTTTATAGCCGTCGCTTACTGCCAGCTGGTAGCTTTTGCCCCGTGTCAGCTCTTCCTTGATACGCTCGAAAATAATAACGTTGGTGTCCACTGCCATACCGATGGTCAGTACCAGACCGGCGATACCGGGTGCTGTCAGCGTGGCATGCAGGGAGCTCAATACCCCGATGGTAAACAGCAGGTTCAATATCAGAGCGATATTTGCAACCCATCCGGCCGTGTTGTAATAGACGAGCATGAGGATGAAGATCACCACGAAAGAGATAACAAAGGCCATGGTACCGCCATGCACGGCCTCCTTGCCCAGGGTAGGTCCTACCACATATTCCTGTACGATCTTGGCCGGGGCATCCAACTTACCGGTCTTAATGATATTCGCAAGATCCTGCGCTTCCTCGATGGTATGGGTGGAGTTGGTACGGCCGCGGCCCATGGTGATCCTGGACTGGCCGCCGGTGATCGGCTCGTTGACGAACGGGGCGGAATAGACGATATCATCCAATACAATGGCGATGGGCTTGCCTGTATTCTTGGTGGTCATATCGGCCCATGCCTTCGCGCCTTGCTTGTTCATGCTCATCTCTACGAGCACTTCGCTGGTCATAGGGTCGAAATCCTGGGTCGCATCCTCGATGGCTGTTCCTTCGATACGGGCTTTCTCCGTGCCGGGGATAGTCTTGATGGCATATAGCTCCAGCGCGGGTATGGCCTTGCCGTCGTCATCGATGTCCTGTTTGCCCCAGAGGAACTTCAGGTCCTGTGGGAAGTTGTTGCGTACCACGGGATTGTTGAGCCAGTGGTTAACCGTGCCCGTATCTTTCAGCAGTACCTGGGCCAGGGATGCAGCATAATGCGGCTGTCCGGTCTTGGGGTCCTGCTGTGGCTGTATGAAATGGATCACCCGTTGGTTCAGCAACGGATGGGCGTTGGGATCATTGGCTGCGGCCGTATCTTTTTTCGCAGTGTCAGTTTTGGCTGCCGTGGTATCCTCCTTGACGCCAGTGAGGTAATTTTCCAGCGCTTTATCGGCGCTTAGCACAGACGTTTCCAGTTCGCCCAGGTTGTAAACTTCCCAGAACTGCAGGTTGGCAGTGGACTGCAAATATTTACGCACCCTTTCCGGATCCGTGGCGCCTGCCAGCTCGACGGAGATGATGCCCCTGTTCTCATCCAGGCTGATGCCGGGCTGCGCAACTCCAAACTTATCGATACGGGTCTGCAGTACTTTATATGTTTGTTTCATGGCTGCGCTGGCCATTCCATGCAGATAGCTGATCACAGCATCGTCAGAGTTGTCGAACCTGAGCTTATTGCGATTGGCATTGGCGAAGACAGGAGCCAGCTTGCCATTGGGATTTATCTCCTTATAAGATTGAGCAAACAGATCAATGAGGTTGCCGGAGCTGGAAACCTTCTTTTGGTTGGCAAGGTCAAGCGCTTTCAGCAGCTGGGGGTCACGGGAATTATTGGCCAGACCCTTGATCAGCCCATCCAATGCAACGTCCAGGGTTACACTGATACCGCCCTGCAGATCGAGGCCCAGCAGGAGCTCGCTCTCTTTGGATTTCTGGTAGGTCGTACCCCACCAGGTGATCTTTGTCTCTCTTGTGCTGTCCAGCAATTGCTTTTTACGAAGGTTGAATGCCTCGTCCACAGTATCCTGGTAAAGGGCCTGGGCCTCTTTATTCCCGGGATATTTCTGAGCGGCCGAGGGATAAAGGCTGTTTATCTGCCTTTTGGCCTTGGCTTCCATGGCCGATTCATGGCTGTTGACAAACCACGTAAAAGAAAGTTGGTACAGTGAAATGACAATAAGTAAAGCAGCGAATATGCTCACCAGTGCTCTCATTGGAAGTTTCGTTTGTTTTTTAAGAACCGCAAATATAAGTTTTAGGAATTGAATACCATCAGCTATTTTCAATTATTCCGGCCTGCTGCAACCCCCGCGGGATACGGGCCAGATAAGGGGTTTCCAACCCCCCGGGGGCAGAAAAGAGCCTGCCTGGAAAGCAGTCTGTCGCTACCGGGGGGCCGAAGGAATACTAATCGTATTAGTAGAATTGCAAAAACAGCCTTGTTATTGGCTCAAATAATGCAAATTATTTACCGGGTAAACTCCTGCTTCCAATTGCGCAATGTTTTACCTTTGCGGCCCCATGCAGACCGCAGGTCTGCTGGCCGAAGGCCCATCATTAGCCGTGCACCGGGAATGGGCTAATTTTCGGCGCAGACCATTCCCGGTGTTCAAATAATTATATATTTATGCAATTATCATCTATTCTTTCCCGGTTCAGTGAGCCGGAAACACTGAAAATGGCCAAGCTCGGCCGCGAATTAAGAGCGAAAGGCATCGACGTTATTGACCTGAGTCTCGGAGAACCCGATTTCGACACACCCAAGCATATAAAGGACGCCGCCAAGAAAGCCATCGATGATAACTGGAGCCACTATACTCCCGTATCCGGCTATCCCGATCTGCGGGAAGCGGTATGCACCAAGTTCAGGAGGGATAATAACCTGGATTACAAGCCGGAGAACATCGTTGTCTCCACAGGCGCCAAGCAAAGCCTGGCTAACGTCATCCTTGCTTTGGTGGACGAAGGGGAGGAAGTGATCATCCCCACACCCTATTGGGTGACCTATTCCGAGCTGGTGAAGATCGCCCGTGGAAAGGTGGTGGAAGTTCATTGCACCCTGGACAGTGGCTTCAAGATCACGCCTGCCCAGCTGGAAGCGGCTATTACCCCTAAGACAAAGGCCTTCCTCTTCTCCTCTCCGTGCAACCCCTCGGGCGCCGTTTACAGCAAGGCCGAGCTGGAAGCCCTGGCTGCCGTCTTCCGCAAACATCCCGATATTTTTATCCTCTCCGATGAAATATATGAATATATCAATTTCACCGGCAAACATGAGAGCATCGCCCAGTTCAGCGATCTCAAGGACCGTATCATTATCATCAATGGCCTGAGCAAAGGCTTTGCAATGACAGGCTGGCGGCTGGGTTATATCGCCGCAAACACCGAAGTGGCCAAAGCCTGTGAGAAACTGCAGGGACAGTTCACCAGCGGCACGAATTCCATCGCACAGAAATCCGCGGTGGTAGCATTGACTGCCGATCTGGCGCCTTCCATGGATATGGTGAAGGAATTTACAGATCGCCGTAAAAAGACTTTGGAGCTGGTGAAAGCCATCCCGGGGCTGAAATGCTTCGAACCCGAAGGCGCTTTCTATATTTTCCCTGATGTATCCGCCTATTACGGCAAATCCGACGGGACGACTACCATAGGTAATTCAGGGGATTTCAGCATGTACCTGCTGAATAATGCGCATGTGTCCTCTGTCATGGGAGATGCTTTCGGAGAGCCGGCCTGCGTTCGTTTCTCCTTTGCCAACAGCATGGGGAATATCGAAAAAGCCTGGGGCAGGATCAAGGATGCCCTCAGCAAGCTTAAATAAGATCATTATACGGTTGCTGCGGACAGACGCAGCAGCTTTTCGTGAAGGGACAGCACCTGGGGGATCACCGGGTGCTGTTCGTCATTATAGATAACTGCATCGCACAGTTTCATCTTTATATCCTCGTCTATCTGGCTGCGCATGCGCTGGAGGATCTCTTCCCTGTTTAGCTTGTCCCGCTGAAGTACACGATGGATCCGAAGGGTTTGAGGAGCGAAGACCCCAATGACAAAGTCCATGTGTCGCACGGAATCGCTCTCGAAGATCAGGGCCGCCTCCCGGATCGCATAAGGGGCATGGCCTTTTTGTTGCTCCAGCCATTTTTCTCCTGCCGCGATCGTGGCAGGGTGAACGAGTGCGTTCAGCAATGCCAGCTTTTCTTTATCATTAAACACCTGCGCCGCGAGGTAGGGACGGTTGAGCTGCCCGCCGGCATAGGTCTCCTCTCCGAAATGAAAGATGAGCTGCCGCCGCAGCTCCGGGTCCTCCACCATGACCCGTTTGGCTTCCCGGTCGGCATAGGACACAGGAATGCCCAGCACCTCGAAGATGCCGGCTACCGTGCTCTTGCCGGACCCAATACCGCCTGTCAATCCAACCCTGAACATATTTAATCTAAAAGCCCCGCGATCGCGGGGCCTGGTTTATTTTTTATCGGCTGGTGCAGCAGCTGCCTTGTTGATGTTCTGTGTCCACTCTATGGAGATGGCGCTCTTCTCGATCTTCAGATAGCTGCCGGGGCTGGTCTCGATCTGGATGGTGCCGTCATCATTTACTTTGTAAACGGTGCCATGAATGCCCGCAATCGTTACGATCTTATCGCCTTTCTGCATTTCTTCCTGGAATTTTTTAGCGAGCTTGGCCTTTTTTTGTTGGGGACGTATCATAAACAGCCAGAATACCAGGATCATGCCCCCCAGCAGGATCAATTGAAAGGATCCGCCTCCACCTGGTGCACCTGCTTGTAATAGAACCACTAATTGAGTCATTGTATTATTTGTTTGTTTGAGAATGATGAATTGGATGAACTTTTAGGAAGGTTTCTTTTCCACCTGCACCACGAATTCCAGCGGATGGGCTTTGGCGTCCTTCATATTGGCATAGACAAAAAGGGTCTTGTGGTTTGTGCCTACACGGCCTTCGCTGTTGAAAGAGGCCTTGATCTGTCCTTCCTGTCCGGGCTGGATAGGCTCCTTGGGTTGTTCGGCCACCGTACAGCCGCAGCTCGGCTGCACTCTTTCGATCACCAGAGGCTTATCTCCTGTATTGCGAAAGCGAAATGCCACTTCCAGCTTTTGCCCTTCGACGATCTTTCCAAAATCTTTGGAGGAATCCAGCCATTGGACGGAAGTAAGCTGGGCGGAATCCCGGGTAACGCCGGCGCCCGGAGCTGAAGCCGCCTCTTTTTTATCATTGCCCTGGCAGCCGACCATCAGGATCGCTGCCACTAAAAATGCCGTTAAATAACGCATGGGGTATTTTTTTGCAAACCTACGGGTTTGCCTTGAAATTGATCTTATGCATTTTTTCTTCCTTTACAAGGTCCTTATGGATATTGTCCAGGATGCCGTTGACAAACTGACCGCTCTGGGGCGTACTGTAATCCTTGGCCAGGTCGATGTATTCATTGATGGTCACCTTGGGAGGAATGGTCTCAAAATACAGGAATTCGGAAACGCCCATTTGCATGAGGATCATATCCAGGGTAGCGATGCGTTCCGCGTCCCAATTCTTCAATTTGGGCTTGATCAGTTCCATCAGCACCTCCTTCTTATCCAATACCGTCTCCAGCAGGCCTTTGGCGAAATCCCATTTATCCTTGCTGATGATCTCCTGGAAATTGAGGGATTGGGGCTTATTGATGTAGCCCATTACCAGCTGGCTAACCATTTCCCCGTCATCATCCCAATTGGTGAACAGCTCCTCGATATGCGTTTCGAAAACCTCGTTGGACAGCATCAGCCCCGTGAAAATAAATTCGAGCATGGCCTTTTCTGACTTCTTTTCCCTGCCTGTCTCACCGATGTACTGTTTGTATTCATCCGTGGCCACCAGTTCCTGGTAAAGCTTCTTGATCAGCTCCTTACTCTCCTGCAGGTGAGGTTTATCCGTGCTCACGGCCTTCTGCCAGCTGGGATCCTCCAGCATTTTCCAGAGATAGTCATTGCCTGCCAGCTTGATGTTGACATTGAGATCCTGTTCGTTCGGCAGGTGCTTGGAAGACCTGACCCTGGAATCTGTCTCGGCATAACGGGCCACTTCGGCGATAAAATAGGTAAGATATGTCAGTAGCTGCCTGGTCTGGTCAAAATGTTTCTGTAAGATCCGTACATGTTCTCCCGGCTTTACGGTTTGTTCCTGTGCTTCCAGGGTATACAAGGTCTGCATCACTTTTACCCGGATATTTCTTCTGCTGATCATTTTTAAGAGCTTAATTAGCGGCTGCAAATATACGGATTTACCGTCTCAGGGAGTAAATTCAATTATTTTTAGAAAACCTGCAATCCATCAGCGTTGTATTGTCGTATCTCTTACAAGCGCTCATCCGGCGGTCCTGATCAATTCCTCCGAGCTAAATCTACTGATTCTTAAAAGCATTTTCCCCTTTTCATTTATTTAATCATTAATCTTTTTTTATGCAAAAAAGGACCTGGAAGAGAATTGCCCTGGGCGTCTTGTCCGTCTTTGGTCTGCTGGCGATCGTACTTTGCGTACACATATACATCGTCACCCGTCCGAAACCTATCGATGCCCATACCAGGGCCATGGCCCGGATCGATATCAGGCAGGCCATCACGCAAACCGACGCCGACCGGATCACTGCCTGGCTCCTCCGGCAGAAAGGGGTGGATCATGTACTGGTAAACCCGCGGTCAGCTATTGCAGTCTTTACGTTCTTTCCCACCAAAACAACGGCCAGCCAGGTGGTCAGCGATCTTACAGCGCAGCTGCCTTATAAGGCCGAACGTTACATGCCCGGCGCAGCAGCCATGAAGAGCGGTTGCCCCGTTGCTTCCACTTCTGCTTCATACAAGGTGTACAGCTATTTCAAACACATTTTTTAAACACAAAATCAGCAATATGAAATTGAAAAGACATTTTTTCCGGATCAAAGTAAGGGTTATTGTTATCGCAGCGCTAAGTATGGGTGTTGTTCTATGCGCCATGCAGTCCTGTAAAAAAGACAGTTCGACCGCAAAGCAAACGCTGTACGACTCGCTGGGCGGAACGACAAAAGTGTCCGATCCCGCCAATTCCGGCCAGATGATCGAAAAGGGGCGTCTTGGTCTGCGCTCAGTGGTGGACAGCGCTATCTTTGTCATCGCGGCGGACCCGGAGATCAATGGGTTTTTCCAGACGCTGCTGGCGGAGGTTGGCAGCAATGACCTGACAGGGTTCACCGTCCTGAGCAGGAACCTGACGGATTTCTTCTGTGTTGCCACGGGTGCGCAGCATTTCACCTATGCGGGTAAGAATATGCACGATGCCCATGACCCCGCTACCAATCCCCGCATGAATGGCAAGGCCGATAGCGGAGACTTTGACGCCTTTGTGGCGGATGTCGTCTCGGCCGCAAAGAAGAATGGGTTGTCCGATCAACTCATCGGCCAGGTAGGTGTCGTCATTTACTCGGTAAAGCCGGCTGTCGTACAAAAGTAAGCGGCATATTTAAATTAAGGGAGCCCCACCGTCAGGATGGGGTTTCTTTATTTCCTGACAAACAGCCCGTTACCTGCCTGAAAAATTGGCACTCGCCCCCGGTGCATTTATCCAAATCTGTAAAAATGGCCTGGCTTTGCGGTTTGGCCCGAAATTCGTTTACCTTTACAGCCCTGCAGAAATTGCAGGCTTATCATTCCATCAAACAAAAAATAAATACAACTATGGGCAAAAAGTTAAACGTTACCCCGCTTGCTGATAGGGTAATAGTGAAGCCAGCTCCTGCTGAAGAAAAAACTGCCGGTGGCATTATCATCCCTGACACAGCCAAAGAAAAACCGCAGCGCGGTACGGTTGTAGCCGCCGGTCCCGGTAAGAAAGATGAGCCAGTGACTGTCAAGATCGGCGACACCGTCCTGTATGGCAAATATGCCGGAACGGAGATCCAGATAGAAGGCGACGATTTCCTCATCATGCGGGAATCTGACATCCTGGCAATTGTTTAACACATACACATCATTCATTTTTAAACTTACCCCCTCCTCCGGGTGGGGAGATCAATCAGAATAATTTTATGGCAAAACAACTTTTCTTCGATATCGAAGCCCGTAACAAGATGAAGAGAGGCGTTGACATCCTCGCCAATGCCGTTAAAGTAACCTTGGGACCCAAGGGACGTAATGTGGTTTTAGAAAAGAAATTCGGCGCTCCCTCCGTTACAAAGGATGGTGTCACCGTAGCAAAAGAAATAGAGCTGGAAGACCCCATCGAGAACATGGGTGCTCAAATGGTGAAAGAGGTGGCTTCCAAGACGGCAGATATTGCCGGTGACGGTACCACTACCGCCACGGTACTCGCTCAGTCCATCATCGGTGAAGGGCTGAAGAATGTAGCAGCCGGCGCCAATCCCATGGACCTGAAACGCGGTATCGACAAGGCTGTCGCCAAAGTAGTAGAGAACCTCAATGGCCAGTCCCAGACCATCGGCAACGACAGCCGTAAGATCGAGCAGGTGGCCTCTATCTCCGCCAACAACGACAATGCCATCGGAAAGCTCATTGCACAGGCTTTCGGTAAAGTAGGCAAAGAAGGCGTCATCACCGTAGAAGAAGCCAAAGGCACCGACACTACGGTAGATGTAGTAGAAGGTATGCAATTCGACAGGGGATATCTCTCTGCTTATTTCGTTACCAACAGCGAAAAAATGGAAGCCGAGCTGCAGAATCCTTATATCCTTATCTATGATAAGAAGATCTCTGCCATGAAGGACATCCTTCATATCCTCGAGAAAGTAGCACAAAGCGGCCGTCCGCTGCTGATCATCGCAGAAGACCTGGAAGGCGAAGCGCTGGCTACCCTGGTGGTGAACAAGCTCCGTGGTACTATCAAAGTGGCTGCTGTCAAGGCCCCCGGCTTTGGCGACCGCCGCAAGGAAATGCTGCAGGACCTCGCTATCCTCACTAAAGGCATCGTCATCAGCGAAGAGCAGGGTTACAAACTGGAAGGCGCCGACCTCAGCTACCTGGGTTCCGCTGCCAGCGTGACCATCGACAAAGACAATACGACCGTCGTAGGCGGTAAAGGCAAGAAGGAAGACATCCTGGCCCGCGTCAACCAGATCAAGGCCCAGATCGAAACCACCACTTCCGACTATGATAAGGAAAAATTACAGGAACGCCTGGCCAAGCTCAGCGGCGGTGTAGCGGTACTCTATGTAGGTGCTGCCACCGAAGTGGAAATGAAGGAAAAGAAGGATCGTGTAGACGACGCACTGCATGCCACCCGCGCTGCTGTAGAAGAAGGCATCGTTCCCGGCGGCGGCGTAGCGTATATCCGCGCCATCGAATCCCTGGAAAAGCTGAAAGGCGCCAATGAAGACGAGACCACAGGTATCGCGATCGTTAAACGCGCCATTGAAGAGCCTTTGCGCCAGATCGTGATCAACAGCGGTATCGAAGGCAGCATCGTAGTACAGAAAGTGAAGGAAGGCAAAGCCGACTTCGGTTTCAATGCCCGCACTGAAGTCTATGAGAACCTGCTGAAGGCCGGTGTCATCGATCCTACCAAGGTTACCCGCATCGCACTGGAAAATGCTGCTTCCATCGCCGGCATGGTATTGACCACTGAGTGTGTCATTGCCGACAAGCCCAAGAAGGAAGAAGGCCATGCCCACCCCGGCGGTGGTGCACCCGGCATGGGCGGAATGGATTATTAATCAATGTATTATGAATATTGAAGGGCCCGGCATCCGCCGGGCCTTTTTCTTTCGTATATATAGCATGCTTCGGGTTAAGACGATAGGATTGCTAGCGGCCATGGGTGTTTTCTGGGCCCTTACGCAGCAGCTGGCCTGTGTGAAAAACAACGGCGGTCTTCTCGCTTCTCCTCCGGGGGTATTTTCGTTCAAAGGGCAGGACTCCCTTTCCTACCTGGCTCTCGGAGACAGCTATACCATCGGGGAATCTGTCGCGGACAGTGATCGTTATCCTGCCCGGGTGGTGAGTAACCTGCAAAAAAACAGCATTCCCTATAAGGCTCCCAGGATCATTGCCACGACAGGCTGGACTACGACTGACCTGCTGGCGGCCATACCCACCGCAACTACGCCACCTTATCATGCCGTCAGCCTGCTGATAGGCGTGAACGACCAATACCAGCAACTGGGCGTGTCGGAATACCGTACCCGATTCTCTTCCCTGGTGCAGCAGTCCATCCGGTTGACCGGAGGCAAGCCTTCCCATGTCATCATCCTGTCCATCCCCGATTATTCAGTGACGCCTTTCGCCAGGGGAAGCGATAAAGCTTATATCGCCGCGCAGATAGATTCTTTCAATATGATCAATAAGGAATTGGCTGTCGCAAGTGGCGTCCAGTACCTGGATGTGACGGGAGAGAGCCGGAAGGCAGCCAATGATCCCTCGCTCATTGCAGGGGACGGCCTTCATTTTTCCGGGAAGGAATATGCCATTTGGGCAACCATGATAGTGCCGCTGATGAGATCCATTCATTAGAACTTAAATCCCACGGTGAGCACCACCGTCCCGCCTGTCTCCTTTAAAGTAGATACCAGATTGTTCTTATCGGACAAAAGGTAGGGGAAGTTGATATCCCGGGAGAATTGCATTACAAAGGCCAGGTCGAAGAACATACCTGCGTTGCGATAGCCTGTGCCGGCTGTGAGGAACAGCTTATCCGCCTTCAGTTCTTTGCTGTCCTGGTAGGGGTTGGTATAATATGCTGCGCCGGCGCGGGCAAAGATTGTATTGAATTTCAGCTCGCCTCCCATCCGCAGGCTCAGGTAGTTCTTATAAATATCTTTAATGGCTGCATTCACCGCATCGTAATAGTTGCCCGGTGCAGATTCGTCTTCGCTGTTCTCCGGCTTGAAATGGGCCGTGCGAGTGGTGACATATTCCACATCAGCCGTAATAAACCCTTTTTGTGCTTTTACATTGCTTTCGCCGCCCCCGAATACGTACGAGCCGCTGGCGATGAACCTCCAGGGGGTATATAGATTGTAGTTGACACTATTGACGGCACCATAATTGGCGTCAAGTTCGTCCGAGCTCACCTGCTGGGGTACGGAAAAGTCTTCCAGGCTGCTGGTCATGAAAGTATGGATCTTGTCGGTCACCCCGAGCAGGCTGGGGGTATGGACAGCAAGACCTACCCTCCATGCGTTGGAAGGCCTGAAGATAAAGCCCAGCTTGGCGTTGAGGCCAAAACCCTTGGAAGTATATTTCTCCGTATAGGTATAGTTGTCGAAATCGTTGTGGGCATTGCCCGTGGCATCAGTTTCCCTGTAATTCTGTACGCGGGTGTAGTTGATGATGGGGATGCCTATGCCGCCGCCGATGAACCATTTATCATGCAGGCTGGTGGCCAGGTTCAGCGCTATCTCCGTGATACCGCCGCTGGTCCGGACGTCATTCACCTGGTCCAGCAAACCCACGTTCTGTGCCCGGCTGATCACTTGTTGCTGCCCATTAACAGTGGCTGTGTCCACCAGGTAGGTATAGAGGGCGCTTCGGGTGCCGTAAGAGACATCGCCATATGGGTTCACAATGGCCGAGTCAATGGTGTAACGCGACCGGGAGAATTCCTCCGCATATTGTTCGGACTGGGAGCTGTAATTGTTCCGTCCCTTATAATACACGTGATTGTTGAAATTGGCTGTCCTGTTCACTGCGATGGAAAAAACGCTGTTATTGCCATTGAAGCCGGTGTGGCTGGTGACGAGGCCGCTGGTGCCAAGGTTAAAGTTGCCGGCAGAATGGCCGCCATTGGCAGTATTCAGATAATTGGCCTTATCCTGCAGCAGGCGGAATCCCGGGCTGAGGACGATCTCTCTGGTCTTATAAAATCCAAGCCCTGCGGGGTTGACGAAATTGGAAGAGATCTCACCTCCCAGCGAACCCATGGCGCCTCCGATGGCCTGCTGGCGGGCCGTACCACTGGGTACTATCCACGAAGCTCGAAGGGCATCTTCAGGTAATTGGGCAACTACTCGCTGACAGGCCAATATGCCTATAGCTACGACAATTTTTTTCATGAAAGGCTAAATGCTTAGGTATGTAGGGTGCTGGTATTAGTGCCTGGTGGGCCTGGCGCCGCCACCGCCCCCGCCGCCTGAAGAAGGAGGGGGAGAATAGCTTCTCACAGGCTGGCTACCACCGAAACCGCCGCTGCTGGGCCTTGAATAGCTGTTGTTGTTATTCATACTGCTATTATTCGGGCTGACAGAACGATAGTAGCTATTGTTCCGGCTTCCGCTCTGGTTGGTGGAATTGTAGCGGTTGCTGGTGCCGTTTTGTACGTCACGCGTATATACATTGCTGGCTGGACGATAGCTCCTGTTATTGCTATTGGTGACCCTTGCCGCAAGGCTGCTCCTGTAGCTGGTGCCATTGAAAGCGCGCAGGTGCGTGTACATGTTGTTGGCATAGGACCCGTTTCCTTTCACGATGATGGCGCCGCCCCCATAATATGGGTTATAAAAATAAGGGTTGTAACAGGTGTTCCAGAGGAAATAGCTGTTCCATCCCAGGTAGGGGTTGCCGAATCCAAGGCCCAACCCATAAGAAAGTCCATATCCATACATGGGATAGCCATATCCGAAGCCCATGCCGTAATACGGGCTGATCGACGCGGAAGGGTAATAATATGAATCGTATGCATTGTAATCGTCGAAATAAGACCAGCGGGACTGATCCTGTGCTTTCAGACGAACGTAGTTATCGCTGGGAGCGGTGCTGTAATAGTCTCCCCGGTTGCTTGAACGGGGGCTATAATATCCGCCGTCCTCATCATCATCTGCTGCGGCTGTGGCCCTGGAAGAACCGGGAGAATAATAGACATCATCAGGGGTCTGTGCGGCTTTCCGGGAAGATGAACAGCTGCTGAGGAGGATAAGGCCTGCAGCCAGGATGGAAAGTGTATGTTTGCTTGGTGTCATGGCGAAAGCATTTAGTGTTTTTCGGGATGAAGTTGCTATCTTGCGCAACTTAACATGATTTAACATCCATGTTAACGTAAAGTTACAATAAAATATCAGCCTTTACAGGGAAAATTAATGCCCGACTGTTAAAAGGTGATTAATAATATAATGAGACAGTTAGAACAGTTATGAGCAAAGAAATCACAAGCCGAGCACAGGATTATTCCAAATGGTACAATGACCTGGTCATCAAGGGGAGCCTGGCTGACCATTCCGGCGTCAAGGGATGTATGGTGATCAAGCCATATGGGTTTGCCCTTTGGGAGAACATGCGGGACCAGCTGGACAGGATGTTCAAGGATACGGGACATGTCAATGCCTATTTTCCCCTGTTCATACCCAAAAGTTTTCTCAGTAAGGAAGCCGCCCACGTGGAGGGCTTCGCCAAAGAGTGCGCCGTGGTCACCCACTACAGGCTGAAGAACGATCCCAATGGGGGAGGGGTGATCGTGGATCCGGAGGCGAAGCTGGAAGAGGAGCTGATCGTTCGTCCTACCAGCGAGACGATCATCTGGAATACCTATAAGGGATGGATCCGCAGCTACCGGGACCTGCCCCTGCTCATTAACCAGTGGGCCAATGTCGTTCGGTGGGAAATGAGGACCCGTCTTTTTCTGCGTACCGCCGAATTCCTCTGGCAGGAAGGTCATACCGCTCATGCCACCGCTGATGAGGCCATCGCCGAGGCACGCCAGATGCTGGACATATACGCCACTTTCGCGGAAGAGTATATGGCCTTGCCGGTCATCCGGGGTGTCAAGACAGAAAGCGAACGCTTTGCAGGTGCAGTGGACACCTACTGTATAGAAGCGCTTATGCAGGACGGCAAGGCCCTGCAGGCAGGTACCTCCCATTTCTTGGGCCAGAACTTCGCCAAGGCATTCGATGTAAAATTTTCCGACAAGGATAATCAGCTGGAATATGTATGGGCCACCAGCTGGGGGGTAAGCACCCGCCTCATCGGCGGACTGGTCATGGCGCACAGCGATGACGACGGGCTGATATTGCCTCCCCGTATCGCACCCCTGCAGGCGGTCATCGTCCCCATTTATAAAGGGGAGGAGAGAAAGGACCTGCTGGATGCCAAAGGAAGGGAACTGACGGCCCAGCTGAAAGCTGCCGGCGTCCGGGTGAAGTTCGACGACAGCGATAATGCCCGCCCGGGCTGGAAATTCGCGGAATATGAAATGAAAGGGGTGCCTGTCCGCATTGCCATGGGCCTGCGTGACCTGGACAACCAGGTGGTGGAGATCGTCCGCCGGGACTCGAAGGAGAAAGTATCCGTTCCCATGGAAGGGCTGGCCGGCTATGTTTCCGGCCTCCTGGAGTCCATTCAGAAGGCTATGTACGATAAGGCGCTTGCTTTCCGGGATCAGCATATTACCAAAGTGGATACCTGGGCCGAGTTTGAAAAGGTGCTGAACGAAAAAGGCGGGTTCGTCCTCGCGCATTGGGACGGTACGCCTGCAACGGAGGCCGCCATCAAGGAAAAGACCCAGGCGACCATTCGCTGTATACCCCTCGACAATCCTGCTGAGGAAGGAAAATGTATTTTGACGGGCGCACCGAGCCGGCAGCGGGTGCTTTTTGCAATGGCTTATTAGGTAATAATTTATATTAGAAATGCCCTTTTAGGGGGGTAAATAGCCAGGATCGTGATCGATACCTGGCTATTTTTTTTACTTTCAGGTAACCTTAAATTTTAATACATGGAAAGCAACACTACTGGTTTGTTCGAACTGCAGGTGGATCACGAGGCTTCTGCTTACCTCAAGGATGGCGCCCGCTGGGCCAAATTCCTGGCGATCATGGGATTCATCGGCTGCGGGTTCTGCCTGCTGGCAGGCATCGGCCTGGGCGCGGGCACGTCCAGCGATCTCAGCACGCTGAGCGCATCTTCCGGCATGCGATACATGAGCGGGACTGCCATTGCCATTGTCTATTTCGTGATAGCGCTTTTATATTTCTTTCCCTGCCTTTACACTTTCAACTTCGCCAGGAAGATCCAATTGGCGCTTCGGAGCAATGACCAGGTCCAACTGAACGAAGGCTTCAGGAACCTGAAAGCCTGCTACCGTTTCCTGGGCATATTGACCGCCATCTGGCTTGGTCTGATGGCCATCGTGTTGCTCTTCACCATCATCATCTCCGTATACCGCCGGTGATCTTATTGTGTGGAATAGTAGTTGTAATCCTTTAACAGTGTTTCCAGGAAGTCGAGAGAGTCCTGGTCGCTTTCGATCCGCAGCTTCGACTTGATCCTTTCCCCAATCCGCATGGAGAGATCATAATCTCTCTTTTTCGCCACCGTGTTGATGATGCTCTTCAGCGTGTTGATATCCTTATCGGTCAATTGCATTACCTGGGGGAAACTGGGCCGGTAATTATTTTCCAGCTCTGTGAATACAGTGTCTTCCCATGACGTATGCGTGCGGGTATCTATGATAATAGTGCCTGCGATCAGATCCCCGATGCGCTGGGTATGGGGAGTGGCGATCACGCAAGCCATGCCCCCGAAAAGGAAGATAGCGCACCACCAGGGCAGGGCCCCGTATGCGATGGAAGGTAATATCCAGACAGGGAAATCTGCCAGCCGGAATACCCAGCGGATCAGGTATTGGCTTAGGGACGGCTGTCCTCCGTCCAGGGTGATCACTTTGATCGACATCGCTTTCTTTCCCACCGTCTGCCCGTTCATGGAGATCTCGCAGATGAGGTGATAAAAGAGGGGAGGGAGGCCGGCCAGCACGTAAACCCATTCCTTTTCAGCCGACATGGCAGTATTCAGCAGCTTGCTCATGAAGAGGTAATAAGCCACCAGGATCACAAAGTCGATGATCCACGCAAGAAATCTTTTGTGAAAAGCTGTGATGGCGAATTCTACCTCAATATTAAAACCGGTGTCTAGTTTTACTAATGGCATAGATCAGGGTATGGGGAATTATAATTATCAGATTTAACTTACTATATTTAACGGTAAATATAAAGCTAAATCTTCCTACGTGCGAGAAGGACTTTTTATTAAAAAAAATATTGATAAGTGGAAGCAGTATCAATACGAGCCTGCGACGGACCCTGACGAAATGGCCGGACAATTCACCGAGCTGGTGAATGACCTGGGCTATTCCAAAACATTCTATCCGCATAGTAAGGTCACCCTGTACCTCAATGGGCTCGCTTCACGGATCTACCTGGGTATCTACCGCAATAAGAAGGAGCAGGTATCCCGCATCTTCAGTTTCTGGAAAACAGAGCTGCCGACCGTCGTCAGGAAGTACCACCGTGAAATATTTTATTCTTTTCTTGTTTTTACACTCTTTGCCGTTCTGGCCGCTTTTTCGGCAGCCCATGACGAGACATTCGTGCGTGGCGTGCTGGGCGACCGCTATATGGACATGACGGAGGAGAATATTGCAAAAGGCGACCCTTTTGGTGTGTACAAACACCAGGACCAGCTGAGCATGTTCACCTGGATAGCCGTGAACAACATAAAGGTATCCTTTATGGTATTCGTCAGCGGATTCATCCTTTCCATCGGTACGATCTGGCAGCTGTTTAACAACGGCGTCATGCTGGGCGCTTTCCAGTATTACTTTTTCACGAAAGGCCTGGGATGGCAGTCCGTCCTGGTCATCTGGATCCACGGGACCCTGGAGATATCTTCTATCATTATTGCGGGCGGCGCCGGGTTCATCCTGGGCAACAGCATTCTTTTCCCCGGCACGCACCGGCGGCTCCATTCGTTGATGCGGGGTGCAAAAGATGGCGTGAAGCTGATGATCGGCCTGGTACCCATATTCATCGTTGCCGCTTTCCTGGAAGGGTTCGTCACACGTTATTCCTCGATGCCCATCTGGCTCAGCATTTTGATATTGGTGGCTTCTTTAACTTTCATTGTCTGGTATTTCCTTATCTACCCACTTCGATTTGAACCCAAACCCTCTACATATTAAAAGCTACAGCCGCCGTCTGGCTGTCCTGACCCTGACTCTCCTGCTCGCTGTTCTGCAAAGCCCGGCACAGCGGCATGGCAGACGCCACGCAGCGCATCATTCCGCGAGCATGCCGGATTCGGTGAATACCGCCGACGAGGAGATCAAACCATTTGCCCCGGATACGGTGACGGCAACCATCGACGCCCCCGAACAACATAGGGACACAACCATAACGGAAGTTCCCATGACGACACCTGACCTTCCTGAAAAAGAAGAGGCAGCGCCCCTGGAACTGCGGAGTATTCCCGACAGCACGATCCGCAACCTGAAAAAGCAACGCGATTTTGCTTATGCCAACGATTCCTCCTACTGGAAACGTGCGGTCAAAGACACCGGCTCTTCGGATGAAGGTCTTTTCAGGCTGCTGGACAGCAAGGGCTTTCTTTATTTCATTTATATATTTTTTGGCAGCGCGCTGGTTTACGCATTGTATAAGATCATCTCGGATAATAACCTGCGTTTTTTCTACAGGAAGCCGGCCAAACTGGGAGAGGGGCCCCTGGCAGAGGCGGAATTGCCGGAAGAGGACCTTGACCAGCTGTTAAAGAAAGCCATGGACCAGGGCGATCATCGGCTGGCGACCCGGTATCTTTATCTGAAAACGCTTCGCATGCTGGAAGCCCGGGAAATGATAAGGTGGCATATTCGTACTACCGATGAGGAATATGCGCGGCAAATGGATGCCAGGCCCGAAGGTGAGAACTTCCGATGGGTAATGGGCGTCTATGAAAGGGTGTGGTATGGGAAATTCTCCCTCAGCGACCAGCAGTTCGCCCGTTTGGTACAATATTTCCAGGACTTTCATACATCCATCGAGCACACCAGACGCGCATGAGAAAAAACTACCGCATCATATGGCTGATGTTATTCTTACTTCCCATGTTGTCGTGCCACCGGGGCAGCGGCAGTAAAAAGCTCAACGACCGGATGACCTTCAGGCGAAAGGACAAGATACCCTATGGCACTTTTGTAGCGTATGAAAGCCTCCAGTACCTGTTTCCCAACGCCGAAATATCCATTAATAAATCGAACTTTGCCACCCTTGCGCAAGGTGAGGGAGGAAAAAAAGCGCTGATCTACATCGGCTATGCTGCCAGGATGGACGCTTCGCAGGTCAATGCCCTGTTGAACTTTGTCGGGCAGGGCAACCATGTTCTCATCTCTTCTTTTTATTTTGATGATTCATTGCTGCATGCATTGAATCTACGCCCTGGCAACGGCTTCGATGGACTCACAGTGAAGGAGGGGCTGCGGGTCAGTGTATTGCAGCCCATCTCAAATGACTCTTTGTCTTTTGCTTATCCGGGCGCAGCATTTGACAATTACGTCGATTCGCTGGATACTGTTTACGCCACCGTGTTGGGCAGGAATGAGCAGGGACGGCCCAATCTGGTGAAATTTAGCTACAAGGGAGGAGGATCGCTCTTCCTTCATTTTGCGCCTATGGCATTCACCAATTTCTTTCTGCTGCATAAGAATAACAAAGCGTATTACGACAATGTACTATCCTACATACCCAACAATGTCAACGAAGTCCTGTGGGATGAGAATATTCGCTACGGCGATGATGGCGGCAAGGGGAAAAGCGCCTTTTCCGCTCTTCGGTATATCCTTGGCAGCCGCCCGTTGTCCGTTGCTTTCTGGCTGCTGCTGGGGCTGCTGCTGACCATCTACCTTATAGAGTCCAAGCGGAGGCAGCGGATCGTACCCGTGATAGAGGGTTTACGGAATAATTCCCTGGACTTTGTCACGACCATCGGCCGGCTGTATTACCAACGGAGGGACAACCAAAACCTGGTCACCAAGATGGCTACGCATTTCCAGGATCATATCCGGACAAAATATAACCTGTCCATACATATGACCGACGAAGGATTTGTAAACCGGCTGGCTTATAAGACGGGCATTTCCAAAGAATTCCTGAACGTTCTGACAGGCGAGCTCCTGCGTTTGCAGGACAGCCCTTCCGTGTCGGATGAAGAGTTGCTGGCATTGAATAAAAAACTGGAAGAATTTTATAAACAAGGATAAATATGGAAGAAAATCTGTTTGAACAACGTACTGATCTGGGTGAATTGCAGCAGGCTGTCGGAGAGCTCAAGCGGGAGATCGGCAAAGTGATCGTGGGACAGGAGCAAATGATCGAATTATTGCTGGCAGGCATCCTGGCAGACGGACATATATTGATAGAAGGCGTACCCGGTGTGGCTAAAACACTGACGGCAAAGCTCCTCAGCAGGGTGATCTCCGTAAACTTTTCCCGGATACAGTTCACCCCTGATCTAATGCCCAGCGACGTCATCGGGACCTCTATCTTCAATCCCCGGGAAAACACTTTCCAGTTCAAGCCAGGGCCCATCTTCAGCAATATCGTGCTGATCGATGAGATCAACAGGGCGCCTGCCAAGACACAATCGGCTCTTTTCGAAGTAATGGAAGAACGCCAGATCACCGTCGACGGCCAGACACTCGTGCTGCAGCCACCCTTTATGGTGGTGGCCACACAAAATCCCATCGAACAGGAAGGGACCTACCATCTCCCTGAAGCGCAGCTCGACCGGTTCCTCTTCAAGATCAATGTAGGTTATCCCACACAGGAGCAGGAGTTCCGCATCGTATCCGATCATCACCTGTCCCGTACGGAAAACCGCATGGACCGCGTTCAGCAGGTGTTGTCCCCGGCAACCATTGAGACCTTGCGCAAAAAAGTGCATGGACTGGTCATCGAAGAGAAATTGATACAGTTCATCACCTCCATTGTGGCGGCAACCCGCAATCATAAAGCAATCTACCTGGGGGCTTCACCCCGCGCTTCTATAGGCATTCTCAACGGCTCGAAGGCCCTGGCCGCCATGCGGGGACGTGATTTTGTCATACCCGACGATATTGTATACATAGTTCCTGCCGTATTGCGCCACCGGCTGGTGCTGGCGCCTGAAAAAGAAATGGAAGGGGCGTCAACGGACGATGTTATCAATGAGATCATTCAATCCATCGAAATACCACGTTGATGATCAATCGATTTTATAAATCCCTCTTCTTTTCCCGCCGCTGGTATTCGTTGTGGGTAGCGGTGATCCTGCTATTCATATTATCTTATTGGATCAGCCTGCTTTTTGTCGTTTCCCAGCTGATAGCCTTATTTATTTTTGTCGCGAGCACGCTGGATTACCTGGTCCTCTTTTCCCGCAAGGTCCCCGTCGACGTCCAACGACAGCTGCCGGAGCGGTTCAGCAATGGGGATCATAACCCTGTGAAGCTGGTGGTGACGAACCAATACCCTTTCAAGGTGTCCTACCGCATCATCGACGAGCTGCCGGACCAGTTCCAGCGCAGGGATTTCCACCTGGACGGCACCCTGAAACCGGGCGAGACGATCAGGCTGTCCTACGAGCTGCGGCCGACCCAGCGCGGCGAATATATCTTCCATGATATAAATGTTTATATAAAGAGCCCGTTCGGTCTCATCGTGCGGCGGAAGATCCTTCCCGCTGAAAAAATGGTAAGGGTGCTGCCGTCTTATTTCACGTTGCGGAAATATGAGCTCCAGGCCTTTTCGAGCAACCTGGCCGAGAGCGGTAATAAAAGGATGCGCAAGCAGGGACAAAGCCTCGAGTTCGAACAGATAAAGGAATACGTGGCCGGGGATGATATCCGAAGCCTCAACTGGAAAGCCACGGCCCGCAAAGGCGGACAGCTGATGGTGAATAATTTTACGGATGAAAAGAGCCAGCAGGTCTATTGCGTCATCGACAAGGGACGCATCATGAAAATGCCTTTTGAAGGTATGAGCCTTTTGGACTACGCGATCAACGCGACGCTCATACTTTCCCGCGTAGCGCTGATAAGGCAGGACAAAGCCGGGCTCGTGACCTTTGCCGATCAGATAGGCACTTTTCTTCCTGCCGGAAGGAAAGCGATGCAGATGAGCAATATACTGGACATCCTGTATAACCAGCAGACCAGATTCCTTGAGACGGACTATGAAAGGCTGCATGCGCTCATCCGCAGCCGCATCACCCAACGGAGCCTGCTTATACTGTTCACCAATTTCGAATCGCTTTCAGGTCTCCAAAGACAAATGCCTTATATCCGGGCCATCGCCAGGAACCATCTGTTGCTGGTAGTGTTTTTCGAGAACACCGGCCTGCAGGAGGTGCGCACATCTGCTGCGGAAGACATCGAAGGGCTGTATATAAAGACCATTGCCGAAAAATTCGCCTATGAGAAAAGGCTTATCGTCAAAGAGCTGAACAAACATGGTATTGCCACCATACTCACCGCACCCGAGCATCTCACTGTCCAGACTGTCAACAAGTACCTGGAAATAAAGGCACGTTTGGCGATCTGATTTTCGGACGACGGGTGTGCGGAATTTACCCTTCGTCCGAAAATGGCTAATGATGGGCCTGCGGCCAACGGACCTGTGGTCCGTTTTCGCCTCGGATAGTTGCGTTTTTGTACCTTTGCGCCCGATGCAACAAAATCTAACAGAGAACAACCCCTTTGCTGAAGGACAGGCCTTGCTGATCGACAAGCCGCTGGACTGGACCTCTTTCGACGTGGTAAGGAAATTAAGAGGCATGGTGAAGACAAAAAAGGTGGGGCACGCAGGCACCCTTGATCCATTGGCTACAGGATTGCTGATCGTCTGCACGGGAAAATATACGAAAAGGATCAACGAATATATGGCGCAGGAAAAAGAGTACACCGGCAGCATTACCCTGGGCGCCACTACACCTACTTTCGACCTGGAAAGCGAGCCTGAGAATATTAAAGATTGTTCCGCTATTACCCTGGAGGCCGTGCAGGAGGCTGTCGTCCGGTTCACCGGGCCCATAGAGCAGGTGCCGCCGATCCATTCGGCTATCAAAAAGGACGGCCAGCGGGTGTACGAGCTGGCGCGAAAAGGGAAGGAGGTAAAGCTGGACCCACGACCGGTGACCATCCACGCATTCGAGATCACAGGGTTCCATCTGCCCGTGGTGCGTTTCCGGGTAGTTTGCTCAACGGGGACCTATATCCGAAGCCTTGCCAATGACCTGGGCGCCGTCCTTGGTTGCGGAGGATATCTCAGCGGTCTTTGCCGAACGCGCATCGGGGCCTTTCGCCTGGAGCAGGCCATGAATATGGAGGAGGCAGGGAAATATATCCGGGAAAAGCTGGCAGCCTTTTCTTAGAAGGGATAGTTTATGCCCAGCTGGAACTGCCCGTCGCTGAGATGCATATCGTAGAACCATTTCTCGCTGTTTTCCAGGCGCTGGGGGTCTTTGAGCTTATAGGCCCAGTCAAATCGTATGAGGAAATAATCGAAATCCAGCCGGAGACCTGTGCCTGCGTCCACGGCAAACTCCTTGTAGAACCGGTTAAAACGAAAGTCGCTGCCCACGTCCCTCCTGGCGCTGTCGATCAGCCGGCGGTTCCAGATATTCCCCGCATCCGCATAAAAGGCGCTCTTCAGCTTGACGCCGAATACTGTACCCAGGGGGAAGCGATATTCGATGTTACCTTCCAGCTGTACATCTCCAAACCGGTCGTACTTTTCATTTTCAGGCTTATCATAAAATTTGGAAGACCCCAGTCCCAGTTGCCGGATACGCCAGCCCCGCATGCTGTTAGGTCCCCCGGCAAAAAAGGCTTTATAGAAGGGCAGGGTCTCTTCATATCCGCTGCCTTCCCTGCCATAAGCCCATCCTGCTCCGGCATAGGCGCGCATAGCCAGCTCCGTCCTGCGCCAATCGATGTGGTGGCTGAACTCTACCTCTCCTTTTATGAAGCGCCAGAGATCTCCCTCGTCCACCTCCTTGATGAGGCCCAGCAATGCACCGCTTTCTTCCACGCTGATGCGGAGGAAGTTGGTGTGATTGCCAATCTTCCGCCGGCTGCTGTAAATGAATTGGGAACCTACTACCAGTCCGCTGCGGAAGGCCAGGTTCAGAGAGGGAATGCTGTCCAGGAACCGCTGGAAGCTGTCCGTTTTGAACAGCTTGGTGTACTCCACGTTCAATGGGTTAAGTATGAATGAGCGATTGCCCCTTGTCCACTGATAGCCCCAGGATGCATTGAAGGATTGCACGGTGAAGAATTGACGCCTGTCTGTATAGGAAGCGTTGAGGTTAAGCACTGAGCGCAGGCTGTCCAGTCTTCGCTCCCGCCGTACGTTCCATGGAACAATCAGACGGGGGATGGAGATGGTATGGGCGATGCTGGCCTGGGTGGTCTGAATGAGGTCATTACCCAGCTCTACCCCGGCCCTTAAATTGGTGTTGGAAAGGACTGACTGACGGAAAGTATTACGGTTGCGCAGTCCCAGGTTCACACCCACGCCGAAGAGGTTGCCTACGGTAATGATATCAGCGGTGTTGCGGCTGGCTTCCACTCCCACATTGAGGTTCTGTTTCTTATTGGGATACAGGCGCAGCGCGACATCCAGCAGGGAATCAGCGGACCCTTCGGAGCTGAAGTTAATGGAAGCCTGGTCCCAGGCGCCCATCTGGCCAAACCTGTTGATGGTCCTGTCGTAGTTTGATTTCCGGTACATACGTTGCGGCCGGAGATATACGTTGTTGGCAACAAAGGAAGGCTTGAACCTGTCCGTGCGGGCGATGATGGTAAAGCCTTTTGCGGTGCTGGTGTCAATCGTGCTGATAGCAATGGTATCTTCCAGGATGGGCAGGTCCGGATAGACGGTGACATGGCCGATGTAATATCTTTTGATCCGGCTGGAATCCCTGACAGGTCGCTGCTCGACCACCACATGGACCGTGGGGTTCTCCCTTTTTTTACGCAGCTCCTCCAGCAGGGCCGCCTGCTGAAAAGGGTCCAGGGTCGGATCGATAAGGCCGGCTACCACGGTATCCTTGATGATGACCAGGTCTTCCTTGGAGAATTTATAGTAGCCATTGTCCTGGAACAGCGCCACCAGCCTGTCCAGCTCATCGGATAGGTTCTTATTGGAATAAGGCTGGCCTTTCCGGAGAAGGGACTGCCCTTTGCTCTGCAACGCCAGGGTCTGGAGCGCAGGCGTATGCAGGTCATACCCGATGGAATCCAGTCGCAGTTGTTTGCCGGGCCATACCCGGAATTCAATGCTTACCCTGTATTGATCCTTGAGCGGTTTTTTCTTGCGGACCCGGACCGTGTCTGTATGGAAAGTATCCCTGATCAGCGGGGTGTAATAGCCCGACGCATTCAGCAGGGCCACCATATAGCCGAGGGAGCGGCGCACATTGGCAGAATCGAATGCAGGGGGATTGACCAGTTTCCTGTAAACGCCGGCGATGGAGGATTCCTGTGTACGGAGGCTGTCATCCAGCTGATTGAACAGGCGCAGGGTAAGATCCTTTTTTTCGCTGCCAGGGATATCACCTTCTACTTTTATATTTGTGCTATAGACAAAAGGTTTTCCATACTGGTAGCCCGAGACTTGTTTGCCGGGTGTACAGGAAAACAGGAAGATCACCGTCGACAATGCAAATGCAGGGTAAAGGATGAACACACTAACTTGCCGGCGGTATAGCATAAAGAGATTAAACAAACCCGGTAAGGGTTAACTTTTGTATGTAAACGAAAACCAATGCTGGTAAAATCGCAGGTCAAATATATTCAAAGTTTAGGCCAGAAAAAATTCCGGGATGAGGAAGGGGCATTTATCGTGGAAGGCCCTAAAATGGTAAAGGAGCTGTTGCAAGCTCCGAACCTGGAGTTATTGCACCTGTTTGCCTTGTCTTCATTCCGGGATGCGGGCGTGCCTTTCACTGAAGTGAAGGAGGCAGAACTGGAAAAGATATCTTCCCTGGCCACGCCCAACCAGGTCCTGGCCGTTTTTAAGAAGCCGGTCTTTGCTCAGCCGGACCCTGAACACTGTGTCAGCCTGGTGCTCGACGGGATCCAGGACCCCGGCAACCTGGGCACCATTGTCCGGATCGCCGACTGGTTTGGCATCGGGCAGGTGATTTGTACCCGTGACAGCGCCGATGTCTTCAACCCCAAGGCAACCCAATCCACTATGGGCAGCATCAGTCGCATACAGGTGCTGTATGAGGACCCTGCCAGGTTGATGGATCTTCACCCGGACCTTCCCGTCTATGCTGCCGTGCTGGAAGGAAAAAGCATTTTCGAACAGCCGCGTATCACGAAAGGCTGGATCGTCATCGGAAATGAGTCGAAAGGCATCCGTGGGGAGCTGCTGCAACGCTCCACCCATCCCATCACCATCCCGCGCATCGGTGAGGCTGAATCCCTCAACGCGGCGGTAGCTGCGGGGATCATCCTATCGCATTTGGTGCGATAACGGCACGTCACCGGAATTGAATGGCCCTCGCCGGCTGCATCCGCCGGACCACGAGGGTAGGGATCGTCAGGATGAGAAAACAGATGAGGAAAGTGCCGGCATTCACCAGCACAACATGCCACCACTCCAGCCTTACCACGGCTTTTGAGATGAAATAAGCGTCTTCCGGAAGGGTAATGAACCCATATCTCTGCTGCAGCCAGCAGAGGAGGAGGCCGCACCCATTACCGATGACCATTCCGAATAAAGTGATGATGGCGCCCTGGTAGAGGAATATTTTCTGAACGGCGGAAGTAGGGGCGCCGATGGCCTTCAAAATACCGATCATCCGTGTACGTTCCAGCACCAGGATGATAAGGCAGGTGACGAGGTTGAGGGTGGCTATCACGATCATGATGATCAGCACGATGAGGATGGTGAGATCCTGCAGGTTCAGCCAATCGAAGATATTAGGCATGATCTCGTCTATGGTGCGGCTGCTCCAGGCAGCGGGCAGCTGATCATAGATCATGGAATTCACTGAGTCGGTCTGGCGGTAGTCCTTGACAAAGACCTCGTATCCCCCGATCTGATCCGGCCCCCAGTTGTTCAAACGCTGGATCAGCCGCAGATCGCCGATGGCGATCAGCTTATCAAAGTCCTCGATACCTATCTTGAAGATGCCGGCTACCGTAAGCGGCCTTACCCGCGTGCCTTCCTGCTGAATGAAATAGATCAGCACCTTGTCGCCTACTTTCAGCTTCAGCTGGCTGGCCATGGAAGTAGAGATGTTGATCTCGTTGCTATATCCGCTGTCGGGGAAATGTACCCAGCGCCCGCTCTTCAGGAAGCCGTCCATATGGCTGAAATCATAACCTTTCCGTACTCCTTTCAGCATGATCCCTTCGATGCCTTCAGGGCTCCGCAGGACGGCATTCTTAGTCGCATAGGCGCCGATGCTTTGTATGTTCCTGTTGGCGCGCAGGACCCGTCTTACCGTATCGTTCTCCGATATGGGCTGCTCCTCGGCAATAGCTGACCTGCCGGGCGTGGCATATTGTACACGGATATGCCCCCACAGGCTGAAGATCTTCTGGCTGATGGTGTACTGGAAGCCCTTTGTGAAGGCGAGGGTCAGGAGCATGGCCGCTATGCTGATAGCCGTTGCGGTAATGGCCAGCCGGATGATAAATCGGGAAAAAGATCGTTCCCGGTTGAAGGCTACACGCCGGGCGATAAATGCTGCTACATTCAAACACAATAGTTTAGGCAAAACTATAAAATTTTGTGCTACATTGTCCTGCAATTCTTTTCCGATGAAACATCTCCTCCTCTTTTTTTGCGGCAGCATGTTCACATTCTTCGCAGGCGCGCAGGCTCCTGACTCTATTTATGCGCCTAATATCAGCCTGCCCCAGCTTTATCCGGCAGGCAACCAGGTGGGCTATCCTATCCTGCAGCTGAATGGCAACGGTCAGCTGGAGCTTCATTTTGATGACCTGGACGGAGATGTGAAGAATTACTACTACACCTATCAATTATGCAATGCCGACTGGAGTCCGGCCGTTGTCAGCGTATTCGATTATATCAGGGGGTTTGCGCAGGTGCGCATTGCCAACTACCAGCTGTCGTCCGTAGCCCTCACCCGCTATACGCATTACCAGGCTTTGCTGCCTGATCCTAATTGTCTGCCCATCCATTCAGGGAATTACCTGTTAAAAGTTTTCCTGGATGCAGATACTTCCAAACTGGTGTTCACCCGGCGTTTGCTGGTGGCGGACAAAAAAGTCAGCGGCGGAGTACAGCTGCTGCAGCCGTTGGATCCTGATATCGCACATACGCATCAACGCCTGCTGCTGAAATTGAATGTGGCCGGCGTGAATCCTTCCAATGCGCTGGACCAGATCAGGGTGGTGATCCTGCAAAACTATCGTTGGGACAATGCCGTGCGCAATATCAAGCCAACATTCTATGTCAATAATATCCTGGAGTATAACAGCAACGATGACGGCATTGTATTTTCCGGCGGCAGCGAATGGCGGTGGCTGGACCTCCAGAGCTTCCGCTTCCAGAGCGACAGGGTGCAGACCGTCAACTATGGCAAGCGATCCACCGAGATCCTGCTCAGGCCCGATGGCGATAGAAGCCGCCAGCCTTATTTGTTCTACAAAGATTACAATGGGAGCTGGTTTTCGCAGACGACGGAAAGCATCAATCCCTATTTCCAGACAGACTATGCCACCGTCCGCTTCTATTTTGTACCGGCTGACCATTCCCCCTGGCCGGACAAGGACCTGTACCTGCTTTCTCAATTTACAGGCGGCGGCCTGAACGATTCCACCCGGCTGGTGTTCAACGCTGAAAAGGGAAGGTATGAAAGATCCTTCCTGTTAAAACAGGGATTCTATAATTATGCCTATGTCACCGTGGACAGATCAGATCCGGCCCGAAGACCATCCTTCGAGTTCACGGAAGGCAATCACATTGAGACGGAGAATTCATATACCATACTCGTCTATTACAGAGCGTTGGGTGCAAGGGCGGATGAGCTGGTGGGCGTTTTATCCGCCAACAGCCTTAATACCTTCCGGTGAAAGATGCATCTTTTGCAATAAAACGGGCTAAAAGTTTTAAAATATTTAGAACATCGGTATCTGTTTATTCGTATCTTTGTGGCCGGCAAGTCTTATACGACCAGCTCCCGCTGAACCCCCCCAGGGCCGGAAGGCAGCAAGGGTAAGTGGTCGCAGCGGTGCGATGTAAGTAACTTGCCTTTTTTTATTGATACCAGGGCCTCCAGGGCCCGCTGCTCCGATAAAAGATAAATTTAATACCATGAAGTTTTTTATTGACACCGCCGACCTGGCGCAGATCAAAGAAGCAAATGATTTAGGCATTTTAGATGGCGTGACCACCAATCCTTCGCTCATGGCCAAAGTAGGGATCAAGGGCGAGGCGGCTGTAATCAACCATTACAAAACGATCGCAGAGATAGTAAATGGGGATGTAAGCGCTGAAGTAGTGTCGACAGAATTCAAAGAGATCATTGAAGAAGGAAAGAAGCTGCATGCGATCCACCCCAACATCGTGGTGAAGGTGCCGATGATCAAGGACGGCATCAAGGCGCTGAAATGGTTTTCCGACAATGGCATAAAGACCAACTGTACATTGGTGTTCTCCGCAGGACAGGCTATCCTGGCTGCCAAGGCAGGCGCTAACTATGTTTCTCCCTTTATCGGTCGCATCGACGACAGCAGCTGGGATGGCGTAGAGCTCATAGCCCAGATAGCCCAGATATATGCAGTGCAGGGATACGAAACGGAGATCCTGGCTGCTTCTATCCGCAGCGCGCTCCATATTGTAAAATGTGCTGAAGCGGGTGCTGATGTGATCACCTCTCCCCTGGAACCTATCCTGGGCTTGTTAAAACATCCGCTGACGGATATCGGACTGGCAAAGTTCCTGGCCGATGCGAAAGCTTTTAAATAATTAAATAACCTTTAATTGTTGCAGGCCACAGGCATCCGCAGGGTGGCTGATGGCCTGCATTTTTATATCCATGCCCAGCTCCACCACAGGCCCTATGACAATGATCGAAGGATGGGTCAGCTGATGGGTGGACGCCAGCTCCTGTAATTCCCGGACGGGGCCCCGGGCCATTTTTTCTTCAGGAAGCGAAGCCTGCCTGATTATAGCTGCAGGCATATCCCCCAGGCCTGCCGCGGCATAAAGGGTTGCTATCTCCTTTAATTTTTTCATCCCCATATAGATCACGACAGTAGCTTTGCTCTTCATGGCCAAGGCCAGGTCTGCTGACAGATCGCCGTCCTTTTTTGTACCGGTGATAACCCAGATGCTCTCGCTGACATGCCGGTGGGTAAGGGGGATGGCTGAAAGACCGGCCGCCTGCATACTGCTGACACCCGGGATATATGATACGGCAATGCCGTGCTGGCGGGCAAAGACGATCTCTTCGAATCCCCGGCCGAAAATAAACGGGTCCCCGCCCTTCAAACGGATCACCCTTCCGGCAGAGAATGCTTTCTCCTTTATTAAGGCATGGATGGACTCCTGGGGCGTGTAAGCGCCATAGGGCAGCTTGCCTACATAGATCTTTTCGCTGGCGGGATGCGCCCAGTCCAGCAGGGCTGCATTGGCGAGATTATCATATAATATGACCGGGGCTTCCTGCAGGACACGGTAGGCTTTTAGCGTGATCAGCTCCGGATCGCCTGGGCCAGCGCCCACGACAATCAATTCCGGTGTTTTATTATAAATTATATGCATATGTTGTATAACATACAAATTAGGCAAAAAATCCGGCCATGGCAAATATTTTATTATACAAACAATGTTTTATTGCAAAAAAAATCATATAATTGTATGGGAGTATTACATATGAAAATTGATAATACTTAAACTAACTGCTAACGTTTGCCTGCCATACACCTGGGGATTCCCCCTTAAAATTGATCATATGAGCAGCTCCAACAAACCCACGGTGGTTGTCATCGGCAATGGCATGGTAGGCCATAAGTTTTGTGAGAAATTGATGGCGACGTCGTCTTCCTTCCAGATCGTCGTCTTCGGCGAAGAGCCCAGGCCTGCCTATGACAGGGTACATCTGAGCGAGTATTTCAATGGTAAGTCTGCCAATGACCTGAGTCTTTCCATGGCTGGATGGTTTGACGCAGAACAGGACATTGTACTGCACGTCGGCGATCCTGTCAGAGAGATCGACAGGACGGCAAAGATCATTCATTCCCGGAAGGGCATTGTCCAGCCGTATGACTACCTCGTGCTGGCCACCGGCTCAGCCGCTTTTGTACCGGACATTCCCGGTATAGAGAAGCAAGGTGTATTCGTTTACCGCACTATCGAGGACCTCGACCTTATCAGGGACTATGCACGGGGAGCCCGCAACGGAGCAGTCATGGGAGGCGGTCTGCTGGGGCTGGAAGCGGCTAAGGCATTGCTGGACCTGGGGGTATCCAACCCTCATGTCATCGAATTTGCTTCCCGTCTCATGCCCCGGCAGATAGACAGCGCCGGTAGTCATATCCTGGAAGCGCGGCTCAGGAAATTAGGATTGCATCTCCACCTCAATAAGACCACCCTTGCCGTGGAAGGCGAGGGGAGGATCCAATCGCTGCGCTTTGCAGACGACACCGCTTTAGACCTGGACATGCTGGTCATTTCTGCAGGTATCCGTCCCCGTGACGAACTGGCACGGTTGGCCGGCCTCCAGGTAGGCACCCGGGGCGGCATCCTGGTGAATGAGAAAATGCAGACCAGCGACCCGCAGATCTTCGCCATCGGGGAATGCGCCCTGGTAGCCGGCATGGTCTATGGGCTGGTGGCGCCGGGCTATGAAATGGCGGATGTGGTGGCAACCAACCTGGCCGGAGGGCACAAAGCGTTTACCGGCTTTGACATGAGCACCAAGCTGAAGCTGATAGGTGTGGATGTGGCCAGCTTCGGCGATGCCTTCGTCAGCGAGCCGGACAGCAGGACCATCGTATTCGAGGACAGGCACAAGGGCATTTATAAGCGTATCAATATCACGGGCGATGGAACACGTCTGCTGGGAGGCATCCTCATCGGGGATGCTGCTGCCTATAATATATTATTACAGACTGTCAACAACCGGCTACCGCTGCCACCGGACCCGGAAGACCTGATCCTGGGCAGCCGGGGTGGCGCGGGATCCGGCGCGGGGGTGATGGACCTGCCGGACGACGCCCTCATCTGCTCCTGCGAATCTGTCACCAAGGCCGCCATCTGCCATGCCGTGTCAGAAAAAGGCGTCGAGACTATCGATGGTATGAAAAAATGCACAAAAGCAGGTACAGGTTGCGGTGGGTGTGTGCCCCTGGTGAAGGACCTCATTGCAGGCGAACTTAAAGCCAACGGCCGTTATATCCGTAATGTGATCTGCGAGCATTTCGACCAATCCAGGCAGGAACTGCTGCATCTGATAAAGCTACATGCCGTAATGACGTATGACGAAGTGCTGGGCCGTTGGGGTAAAGGCGATGGTTGCGAAGTGTGCAAGCCAGCCGTAGCCAGCATACTGGCCAGCTGCTGGAATGACAATATTCAACAGCAAGCCGTCATACAGGATAGCAACGACCGCTATCTTGCCAATATCCAGAAAGGGGGGACCTATTCTGTGGTACCCCGTATCCCGGGCGGGGAAATTACCCCGGAAAAGCTCATCGTATTGGGAAAGGTCGCCAAAAAATATCATCTCTATACCAAGATCACAGGCGGTCAGCGCATCGACCTCTTTGGCGCGCATGTAAGCGATCTGCCCGATATATGGGAAGAGCTGATCGCGGCGGGCTTTGAAAGCGGACATGCTTACGGAAAGGCGCTTCGCACAGTGAAAAGCTGCGTGGGCAGCACCTGGTGTCGCTTCGGCCTTCATGACAGCGTCAGCTTTGCGATTGAAGTAGAGGAAAGGTACAGGGGCATCCGCGCTCCCCACAAGCTCAAGGGCGGTGTCAGCGGGTGTATCCGGGAATGCGCCGAAGCGCAAAGCAAGGATTTCGGCATCATCGCAACAGAGAAAGGATGGAACCTGTATGTCTGCGGCAACGGCGGCTCCAAACCCCAGCATGCGCAGCTGCTGGCGACAGACATCGACCAAGCCACGGTTGTACGCCTGCTGGACCGGTTTCTCATGTTCTATATACAGACGGCCGACCCGTTGACCCGCACGGCCACCTGGCTGAATAAAATGGACGGCGGTATGTCCTATCTGAAGAACGTGATCGTGGAGGACAGCCTCGGCATGGCCGCGGTATGGGAGGCGGAGATGCAGACACTGGTGGACAGCTACAAATGCGAGTGGAAGGAAGTGGTGGATAATCCGGACCTGCGGCAACGTTTTGTCCACTTTGTGAATGCTCCCCGGAAAAAAGATCCTACAGTGGCATTCGACAGCATGCGGGGGCAGATAAAAGCAAAAGAGTGGTAAATATCATCTTATAATTTTTCTCACATGGAATCAAATGCAAAATGGAGGCTGGCCTGTCAGGTAGAGGACGTGCCGTCCGATGGCGGGGCCTGTGTCAGCTTTGGGGACGAGCAAATAGCGATCTTTAATTTTTCCCGGCGCAATCAATGGTATGCGACGGAGAACCGGTGTCCCCACAAACAGCAAATGGCCCTGTCCCGTGGAATGACGGGCAGCGCGGGCGAACAATGCGAGCCCAAGGTGGCTTGCCCTTTTCATAAAAAGACGTTTTCGTTGGTGACGGGCGAGTGCTTAAGCGGAGATGAGTACAAGATCAGGACTTATCCGGTGAAGGTAAAGGATGGGAAGGTGTATATTTGCGCATAAACCAGGACATGCGCGACATCTCCCACAAACAGATCACTCTCCGCACCGCCGAAGCCATGGGCGTCCTCTTTTGCGCTCCCGCTACTATCGATCTTATCCGCAATGACCAGTTGCCGAAAGGCAATCTCTTTGATGTGGCCCGGGCTGCCGCCTTTCTTGGCGCCAAGAGCACGCCCCAGCTTTTGCCGCATTGCCACCCTGTATCTATCGATGGCATGGATATGCAGTTTGAATTCCTGGACAGTCAGACGCACGGCCACCTGCTGGATGCCGGCGTTCTCGCCCGTACCGGGATCCTCATCAGGGGACAGGCCCGCAGCATTGGTCGCACCGGCATCGAAATGGAAATACTGATGGGCGTATCCGTCGCAGCCCTGGAGATCTATGACATGCTGAAGCCCGTGGACAAGGAACTGGAGATCGGCCATATCCGTTTGCTGGAAAAAAAAGGAGGCAAGAGCGACAGGGAAAGGTACTTTGCCACACCGCCTTCCTGCGCTGTGCTCGTATGCTCCGACTCCACTGCGGAAGGGAAAAGAGAGGATAAAAGCGGAAAGATCATACAGGAGATGCTGCGTCTTGCGCATGCGCAGGTGAAATATTACGAAGTCGTGCCTGACGAAAAGTTACGCATCCAGGAGAAGATACGGCAGTGGGTGGCGGAGGACATACAATTTATTTTCACCACAGGCGGGACCGGTCTTGGTCCCCGTGACAATACGGTTGGCGCGGTGAAGGAGATCCTGGAAAGAGACGCCGGGGGCATCGTGGAGGCCATGCGGGCTTATGGACAGATGCGCACGCCCATGGCCATGATGAGCAGGGCCGTGGCCGGCTCCATCGCCCAAACGCTGATCGTCACGCTGCCGGGCAGCAGCGACGGTGCCCGGGAATCGCTGGAAGCCATCCTGCCTGCCGTCTTCCACGCGCGTAAGATGATGAAAGGAGGAGGACACTGACCATGATCAGCTATACGGAAGCACAGGCAGTGGTGAGAGCGAAAGCCCATACATTCGGAACGGATATCATTCCCCTGGACCAGGCCCAGGGACGTGTGCTGAGCACCGTGATACGTGCCGACCGGGATTATCCCCCTTTCAACCGTGCTTCCATGGATGGCTATGCGATGCGCTGGGAAGATCTTCAGAAAGGCATCCTCGAATTTCAGGTAGCCGGGACCATTTTCGCCGGTGACAGCCATGCTACAGACCTTCCGCCGGGCGCCTGCTTCAAGATCATGACAGGCGCTGCTGTCCCTGCAGCGGCCGATGTGGTCGTCCGAAGGGAAGACACAGAAGAAAGAGGAAGTACTGCACTGGTGACGCGGCTCCCCGCCCGCCGGTTCCTCAATATTGCCCGCCAGGGAGAAGACCTGTCCATGGGCGGGATCGTCATCGACAAACCTTGTATTTGCGAACCATCCATTGTAGGACTGCTGGCATCCCTGGGACAGTACGCGCTGACGGTTGCACGGCTGCCGCGTATAGCCATCGTTACCACAGGCAATGAAGTAGTGCCCGTTGAAGCGCCGGTGGGACCGGTGCAGATACGCAACAGCAACCGCTGGCTGCTGCAATCCCTTTTTAAAAAATGGCAGATCGATCCCTGGTTCTATCAGCACGCACCCGATGACAAGGCATCCCTCAAAGCCATACTGGAAAAAGCGCTCCGGGCCGATGTGGTGGTTCTTTGCGGTGGCGTCTCCGCCGGTGATGCGGATCATGTCCCGGAGGTACTGGCGGCTTTGGACGTACATTGCCTCTTTCACAAAATGGCGATCAAACCCGGCAAGCCTGTCTGGTGCGGAGCTACAGCTGAAAATGCCATGGTCTTTGCATTACCGGGCAATCCATTTTCCTGCCTGGTTGGCTTTATATTGCTGATACAGCCATATTTACAAGCTTGTTTTGGCCTTCCTCTCCCGTCCCCGCTGAGCCTGCCGCTGGGCGGCTTTAAAAAGAAGCATACACCACTGGATGAGTTCTTCCCGGTACGCATACAGGGAGATCCGGCCCATCTGCAGCTTGTTTCGCTGAATGGCTCCGGAGATATCCGGCTGGGCATGCAGGCCAACGCGCTGGCCCTTCACCCGGCAGAACGCCCGGATCTTGCGGCAGGAACACCCGTTGTGTATTTTAATCTGTGATGGATCGTTGGCTCTGACCTTCTGTTTCGCGGGTGAGCTCCTTCAGCCTGTCGGTATCCATCAGGGCAATGCTCTTACCTTCCGTCTGTATCAGCCGCTCTTCTGTGAATTCATTGATGATGCGAAACACCGTTTCGTAGGTAGTGCCTGCAAAAGAGGCCAGGTCCTGGCGACTGAGCGACACGTCGATGAAACCATTTGCAGTCATGCCGAACTTATCCTGCAACGCAAGGAGCGCCTGGGCAATACGACCCTTCACCTGCATGTGCGCCAGGTTCCGCATCTTACGCTCCGACTCCTGCAGCTCGTCTGCGAAGAATAACAGCAGCTGGTAAATGAATTCGTAATTCACCTTTAAGGCAGACTGAAAAAAAGGCAGGTCGATATAACACACCTGCACAGGCTCGATGGCCGTGGCTGAAATAGGGTAGTATACATTATGGCCCAGACCCCGGTGCCCGAGGATATCCCCTTTTTGGGCGAAGCGTATGATCAGCTCTTTTTCTTCCCCCCATTTTTTATGCACTTTCACCTTCCCGCTATACACGAAATAAATGCCTTTTACGGCTTCTCCTTCTTCAAAGATCAATTCCCCTTTCTTATAATGGAACGATTTTCTATTGGCGTCGACGGCGGGCAACCATTCGGGCAGACATCGTTTGCACAGGAAGCAGCTTTTCAGGTCACAGGTATGATTAATTTTCTTCATGTCCAGAGCTTTGCGTTTTTGCCGGTGTAAAAGTAGGGCTGATTACCTAGTATATATTATATTTAATAAATAAATATATGTTTATTTGCGTGTAAAAGGGTGAAAATAGCGCATAAATACCTTATTTTTATGATACAAGTAATGTTTTTATAGATTTAAAATTTTCAGACAGCCCGTAAGTATTAAATGTAATTAAATTTAATATGTTTAAAGGCTGATCCCGTCTACGATCGCTCTCCCCGTCAACGATTGCCTGCTGTATGAATCACCGGCACTTACCGGTATAAAAATAAAGCCCCGGAAGAGGTTCAGTCTATCCGAGGCTTGAAGGATAAAATGATGGCTCATTTTAAACCAAAACAAATTTATGATGAAAAAGAGAGATTTCATCGTCGCATCTGCTCTCCTGGCATTTTTGGGAAAACCTTTCTGTGGACAGGCCCAATTTTCTCTGACAGGACAGCTGCGCACCCGCACCGAAGTTCGTGACGGCTATGGCACCCTGGAAACGAAAGGCAACACACCGGCTTTCTTTACTTCCCAGCGGGCACGCCTCAATTTCAATTTCCGCTCCCCGAGAGTGATCTTCCAGGCTTCCTTACAGGACGTGAGGGTTTGGGGGGCCGATGCCTCCACCATCAACAACGCGGACGGCAACCGGCTCAGTCTCCATGAAGCATGGGCGGACATCATCCTGGCCAATGTAAAGGACAGCGCACTGCCGAAAAGCGCCGTCGAGTATTTCAGCATTAAGATCGGACGCCAGGAACTGGTCTATGATGACCAGCGGCTGTTAGGCAACCTTGACTGGCTGCAACAGGCAAGACGCCATGATGCCGTCGTATTCAAATTGCTGCACAAAGGCTGGCAGGCAGATCTGGGGGCGGCATTCAATCAGAACTCGGATGCGGTGGGTTATAACGGTACTTATTATACGCCGGCCAATCTCCCGCCCTATGTGAAGGACAGTAAAGGCAATCTGGCTCCCACGCCTGCGGGGCTGGTGCCCCTGGCCAATGCCGCCGGCCTCAGCGCCAGAACGGGCACTCCGCTGCTGGCCAGCGCTGCCGGCACCAATGGTATGAACCAGGATTATAAATCCATGCAGTTCCTCTACCTGGCTAAAAAGTTCAGCAGTACCCGGATCGCCGGCCTGGCATTTGCCGATGAATTTGGTAAATACAGCCTCGACTCTGTCCGCAATATCGCCGGTGCGGACACCGGCTTCATATATGGCCGCCGCTTTTCCCACAGCGGGGTGAATACCCGCCTCACCGCGGGTGCGCTGCTGACCAGCCAGCTGGGCCCGCAAAAAGCCTGGACCCTGCAGGCCGGGTATTACTACCAGACAGGCAAGAGCAAGGACGGCGCCAGCCTTGGCGCTTATACCACAACGTTATCATTGTCATATGCCCGTCAAACCCTTGCCTGGACGGCCGGCTGGGATTACCTGGCAGGCGGCTTCGACCCGCTGTATGGCACACCCCATAAATTCTGGGGCTCCATGGATTATTTCTACGCAGCCTCGGGCTCCCCGGCGGGAGGCCTGAATAATCCTTTCCTGAAAGGGAAGTATACTTCCCCCGGCAAAAGGTTCAGCGCAGAACTGGCCTATCATTATTTCGGGCTGGCCAATGATCAGAAGGATACGAAAGGCAATGTGCTTTCCAAATACCTGGGCAGCGAAGTGGACGCCACCTTCGGCTATGGGCTGAATAAGATCACCTCCCTGGAACTGGGCGTCTCCTGGATGGCAGCCACCCACAGCATGGAATATGCCAAGGGCATTACTCCCGGCGCTGCCCGCCTGAATGCCAGCTGGGCATACCTGCAGGTGAACATCCGCCCTGATTTTTTCAATAAATAACAAGATACCTCCATCTATAAAATTATTCCGATGACTACTCCGACAACTAACCAACCCCTGAATTCCATCCGGCTTTTCTCGCTGGGAAGTATACAAATGCGTACTTTTCATATCACCTGGCTGATGTTCTTCGTATGCTTTTTCGGATGGTTCGGACTGGCCCCTCTTATGCCGACCGTACGCGCCGACCTGGGGCTGTCCAAGGCGCAGGTAGGTAATATCATCATCGCATCCGTATCTTCCACTATCCTGGCGAGGTTGATCATCGGCAGGCTTTGCGATAGCTGGGGTCCCCGTAAGACGGCGGTACGGCTATTGCTGGTGGGCGCCATACCTGTATTCTTCGTAGGATTGGCCAAAGATTACACGACCTTCCTCATCTTCCGTTTTGCCATCGGCATCATCGGCGCCTCTTTTGTCATCACCCAATTCCATACTTCTATGATGTTCGGTGCCAGGATCAAGGGCACTGCCAACGCCATTACGGGTGGATGGGGCAACCTTGGCGGCGGAGTGACCAACATGGTGATGCCACTGATATTCGCCGCTATCGTAGGCTTCGGTTATACCAAACATGAAGCCTGGCGCTATGCCATGATCGTTCCGGGACTGATGATGCTCATCATCGCCTTTCTGTATCACCGCTATACCAAGGATACGCCTTCCGGCAATTTCAAGGACATAGACCGCAGTGCATCCACCAACAAAACAGACTGGTCCGCCCTGGCCGACTGGAGAGTATGGGCCCTCATGCTTGCCTACGGCTGCTGCTTTGGAATGGAGATCACTTTCGACAACGTAGCCTCTCTCCATTTCGTGGATTCTTTTAAATTGTCTCAGAGCAGCGCGGGCTTCTGGGCCGGCATATTCGGATTTATGAACCTGTTTGCGCGCGCCCTGGGAGGCATCGTATCCGACAGGATAGGGGCCCGTTGGGGACTGCGGGGTAAAGGTCTGCTGCTGGCTGGGGTCCTCCTGCTGGAAGGTATCGGGCTCATCGCTTTCGCCTCTGCCGGTACTTTTGCCCTGGCCATCGCCTTTATGCTGTCCTTTGCCCTCTTTCTGAAGATGGCCAATGGAGCGACTTATGGCATTGTTCCTTTCATCAATGAAAAGAACATCGGGCTTATCAGCGGCGTCGTCGGCGCAGGGGGTAACCTGGGCGGTATGCTTTTCGGATTTCTCTTCAAGTCAGAATCCATCAGCTACGTACAGGCCTTTACCTATATAGGCATCTCTGTTATAATTGTATCCCTGGTGATCCTGGCCACCCGCTTCCGGAGCGCAGCAGCGCCTTCGGGAGAAATAGCCAGGGTAGAAACGGCATTTTCATGAAAATGTGAAGCATTTCACTGAGCCCATTGACACATTATGACCCGAAGTAAGAAGACCGGTACATCCTTTTCCACCACTTGCTGTTACTGCGGCGTAGGCTGCGGTGTCACCGTGCATAAAGATAAAAAAGGAAATATCACCGTGCAGGGCGATGCAGACTATCCTGTCAACAAGGGGATGCTATGCAGCAAAGGGCTCAACCTGCATTATACCGTTAACGACCGGAGCGACCGTCTCCTGTACCCGCAGATGCGCTCCAACAGGCAGATGCCGCTGCAAAGGGTAAGCTGGGAGACGGCGCTGGACCGGGCTGCCGCCGTGTTCAGGACCCTCATCGGGAAATACGGACCGGACTCGGTGGCCTTCTATATCTCAGGCCAATGCCTGACGGAAGAATACTATGTCATCAACAAACTGATGAAAGGCTTCATCGGCAGCAATAATGTCGACAGCAATTCCCGCCTTTGCATGAGCAGCGCTGTTGCCGCTTATAAAAAGGCCCTGGGCGAGGACAGCGTCCCGGTGAACTATTCGGATATCGAACTGGCGGATTGTTTTTTCATCACCGGCGCCAATCCCGCCTGGTGTCATCCCATCCTTTGGAGAAGGGTGGAGGCCCATAAGACTGCCAACCCCCATGTGAAGATCATCGTAGCCGACCCGCGGCAGACAGACACCGCAGTTCTGGCGGATTGTTATTTGCCCATCCGTCCGGGCACCGATATTACCTTGCACCATGCCATCGGCAGGATATTGATCGAACAGGGAGCCATCGATCCGTCTTTTATCCGGGATCATACGGAAGGGTTTACTGCTTACCAGCAAACCGCCTTCCGGCGAACAGTGGCGGAGGCTGCCTTACTATGTGGGGTACCCGAAGAAAAGATATATGAGGCCGCCGGCTACATCAGCGATGCCAAAGGATTTATCAGCATGTGGACCATGGGGCTGAACCAGAGCGTTGGCGGAGTGGATAAGATCCTTTCGCTGATCGATCTGCACCTGGCCACGGGGCATATCGGCAAGCCCGGTTCCGGACCATTCTCTCTCACCGGTCAACCCAACGCCATGGGCGGCCGTGAGGTAGGTGGCCTGGCCAACCTGCTGCCGGCCCACCTGGACCTTGCCAATCCGGCGCACAGGGAGAAGATCCGGCAATTCTGGGGAGGTACGGCCATTTCCCCCAAACCCGGACTGACGGCCACAGAGATCTTCGAAGCCCTGGAGGAAGGCCGTCTGAAAGCCATCTGGATACTCGGCACCAACCCTCTTGTAAGCCTCCCCGACGTACGGCTGGCGGAGGCGGCCCTGAAAAAAGCAAAATTTGTCGTGGTGGAGGACATCAGCAACAAGCCGGAGACCCTGGCGTATGCCGACCTCGTGCTGCCTGCAGCCGGCTGGACGGAGAAGGACGGCACTATGACCAATTCCGAAAGGCGGATAAGCTATCTCCATAAGATCGTGGATCCTCCCGGCGAGGCGCTTCCGGACGCCGAGATCATCTGCCGCCTGGCCCGGAAAATGGGCTTCCCGGGCTTTGACTTCCCGGATGGTGCGGCTATTTACCGTGAATATGCCCGCCTGACGGCAGGCACCACCATCGATATCAGCGGACTCAGCCATGAGGTGCTGCGTGCAGAACGATCGGTGCAGTGGCCGCGCCCGGCGGGGGACGCTCCGGCCATCCCGGCTGCGCCCTTTTCGGACCACCGTTTTTCCACGCCCTCAGGGCGCGCCATCTTTCACGCTGTCGCAGATACCCTTTCCAGTGAGACGCCGGATGCTGATTTCCCCCTGATACTCACGACGGGCCGTATCCGTGATCAGTGGCATACCATGACCAAGACCGGGAAGGTCAACAAATTGCGGCAGCATATAGCGCAGGCTTTCCTGGAAATACATCCGGAAGACGCCCGGTTGCTGAACATTGCCGACAACGATGTAGTGCTGGTCCAATCCAGGCGGGGGGAAGTGCGTGTGAAAGCCCGGTTCTCCACGGCCATCCGGAGAGGAGTGGTATTCCTTCCCATGCATTGGGGAAAGATCGTAGGCAACGACCTTAACAGGGCCAATAATCTCACCAATAACCTGGTGGACCCCGTGTCCAAAGAGCCCGATTTCAAATACTGCGCCGTCCGTGTGGAGAAATATAAAAAAAGAAAGGAAAGGGTCGTTGTCATTGGGGCGGGCGCGGGTGCATTCGGGTTCGTCCAGTCTTACCGCACGCTGAATAAAGAAGACGAGATCATCATCTTCAGCAAGGAGAACTTTCCTTTCTACAATCGCGTGCAATTGCCGGATTACATCAGCGGTACTCAGAGCTGGGAGCAGCTGATCAAGATGACGGATGAGGAGGAGCCTGATTATCACATACGGCTACACCGGGGTGTAAGTATAGAAACGATCAACCGCGAAGAGAAGTACGTGGTGGACTCCAGGGGTATACAAACATACTATGACAAGCTGCTGCTGGCCACCGGCAGCAGAGCCGCCGTTCCAAAGAATATCCCTTCCCTGGAAGGGATATTCACCATGCGCAGCCGTACGGACGCCGATCGCTTTAAAGAACTGTTACCAGCAGAAGGCCATGTGGTCATCGTAGGAGGGGGCCTGTTGGGTTTGGAGCTGGCGGCTTCATTACGGGAAATGGGAAGACAGGTGTCTATCATCCACCGCAGCTCCCGCTTCCTGGATCGCCAGCTGGACGTCCTGGGCAGCCAGCTGCTGCATGAAGAGATGATCGACCAGGGCTGTGAGGTCTACTATGCCGACGAAGTGCAGCTGTTCTATGGTCATCCGCGGTTGACGGGCATCCGCCTTAAAAGCGGAAGAATGATCGATTGCGATGCCCTGGTATTTGCCATCGGCACTGTCCCCAACATCGAGCTGGCCACGGCGGTGGGCCTTCATTGCCAGCGGGGGGTCGTTGTTAACGAGTACCTGCAGACCAGCGACCCGGACATCTATGCGGTCGGTGAGATCGCAGAGTTCGAAGGGATGCTATATGGTTTTACCGCCGCCGCAGAGCAGCAGGCCGGCGTATTCGCCGGGTATCTCAACGGCGATATCAGCACTTACTACAAAGGCAGCACGCTCATGAGCATCATCAAGATCCATGGCTTCGATCTCTGCGCCATCGGTATTCCGGACAGGCCCAATGAGCAGGACTATGAAGAGATCGTCTTTATCGACCTGGCCCGGCGGTACTATAAGAAATGCATTGTTCACCAGGACAGGCTGGTAGGCGCCATCCTCATCGGCGATAAGGAAGAGTTCCTGGAGTTTAAGGAACTGATCTCCGGAAAGGTGGAGTTGAACGAGAAGCGCCTCAGCCTGTTGCGCAGTGGAGCAAAGGCGGAGCCGGTGCTGGGCAGACTGGTATGCAGCTGTAACAACGTAGGCAGCGGCAATATCGAGAATAAGATAGCATCCGGCTGTACAACGCTTTCACAAATTTCCGCAGCTACGGGGGCCGGCACAGGGTGCGGGTCCTGCCGTCCGGAAGTGAAAAAGATATTGGAAAAGAAATTACAGGAGATGAATATCCATGTTTCGTAAAAATTATACCGTTAAGATCAACCTTGCCGGCGGCATTGTCGCTGCGGGAGAGCTGTATGCTATTGTGTCGGCTGCGGAGAGGGCCCGTGTGGTCAACATGCAGTTTGGGACGCGGCAGCAACTGTTCTGTAAAGTGACCGATAAATACGGTCCGGATTTTTTACAGGAGCTGCAGCAGGCCGGCGTTGCTTTCGAGGCGAATGAAGAGCGGTATCCCAATATCGTCAGCTCCTACGTGACGGGAAGTATCTTCACTACGCAAAGCTGGGTCAGCGAGGGCTTATATAAGGATATCCTTAGTGCATTTGACTACAGGCCCCGCCTGAAGATCAACCTGGTGGAACGCAACCAGTCCTTCGTGCCGTTCTTCACGGGTAATATCAATTTTATCAGCTCTGACATCGGCAACTACTGGTATCTCTATGTGCGTTGGCCGCAGACGACCCATATCCATCCCTGGAAGGATCTCATCTGCTCGCAGGACATACCCCGTATCAGCCGTATGATCGAGGAGGCTATCCTGCACGGAGCTATTGCTTCCATTGACGGGCTTTATACAACCATCCAGCACAAGGGTCCTTTCGCTACACAGCCGGTGCGGTCCGCACTGCAAAGCCCCTCTTTCGATCTTCCTTATTACGAGGGGTTTTCCCATTGGGGTAACAAGACCTGGCTGGGGATCTACCGGAGGGAGGAGTTATTCCCTGTGGCGTTCCTGAAGGATATTTGCCTCGTCTGCCTGGAGACCCGTGTCGGGCAATTGTATACAACGCCGTGGAAGTCTTTGATCATCAAGGGAATTGAGGAAAAGGACAGAGGCCTTTGGGAATATGTGATGGGGAAATACCGCATTAATCTCCGGCACGCCAGCAACGAGCTGAACTGGCAGGTAGAAGACCTGAATGAAGAGGGGTTGCGGCTAAAACGTTACCTGGTCCGCCAGTTCGACCTGGAAGACGTCCGTACGGAAGGATTGTGCTTTGCCATCAAGACCCGGCCCAGGTCCGGTCTTTCCGGGTCTGTCATCATCCGCAAGCAGGAGGTCGGGCGCTCCGATCAGCGGAAAGTGCTGGACCGCTATGATATCCTGCATACGCCTGATTTCAACGCCAATTCGAAGGAATACATTCTCTACAGGGAAGGTCTGGAAAAAGAGAACCTGTTCGTCTACCTTGTCTCACTCTGCAAATCATTTTATGAGCAGCAGAGCACGATTGGGCCGGCCCCGTTGCACCATCCTCTTTCCGGAGCAGGTGCTGCCACATCGTCGCCTGCCATGGGCGGGCCGCCTGTTTTTCAATGCCGGCATTGCCTCACGGTCTATGACGAACAATACGGCGACCCCAGCGCGGGGGAACCTGCCGGACGGCCTTTCGCTCAGGTGTCCCCGGACTATTCCTGTCCCGTCTGCGGCAGCGGCAGATCTGATTTCCGCCTTGTCGAAAAAACTGCCCTTATTAAGGGTTGACTATCGTAACTTTGAGCATATGCCAGTCATTCAGGATCAATATGGGAGGAGGTTCAGAACGTTGAGGGTCAGCCTGCTCAACCATTGCAACCTGGGCTGCGTGTACTGCGTGGCGGGTGAGGATACGGTGAAGGCCGCCAATGCCGGTGGCAAAAAGGACCTGCTTTCCGTACCTGCCTTGCTGGAGATCATCGGGCGATTGCATGGGCAGCTGGGGCTCAGCGGCATCCGTCTCACGGGCGGCGAACCGCTGTTATATCCTGGGCTGACAACGCTTATCCGTGGTATCCACGACCTGGGCATACCGGCCATCAAGCTGACGACCAATGGATTTCTGCTGGAGCGTCAGGCCATTGCCATGAAGGAGGCCGGCATGGCATCCGTTAATGTGTCCCTGGATGCCGTCGACGAGGATGTCTTTTACAGGATGAGCCGCCGCCATTCCGCAGAGCGGGTGATCAGGGGCATCGATGCTGCCCTGGACGCCGGCCTGGATGTCAAGATCAATGCTGTCATCATGCGGGGCATCAATGACGGGCAAATCCTGCCGTTGCTGGACCTTGCCTTCTCCCGTCATTGCACGATACGTTACCTGGAAGTAATGGCCATGGGCCACCTGCACGACCAGGCAGAAAAATACCTGTTCTCTCAAAAGGATATACTATCAGTCATAGCTACACGCTATCCATTCAGCTCCCTGGGACGGGCCGGGTCGGCTACTGCCAGCTACTGGCGGACAGACGAAGGCCATCAATTTGGGGTCATCGCCAACGAGACGGAACCTTTCTGCAGGGACTGCGACAGGCTCAGGCTGGACAGCAGCGGCCATATGTACGGGTGTCTCAGCAGCAATCATCCTATCCTGCTTGACAGTAAGGAAGACGCAACAAAATGGGCGGAAAAATTGCAGCAGGCGCTTTTGCAGAAGCAGGCGCTACGATTTACAGGCAGCGATCTTAGCATGCTGCATATTGGAGGCTAGCCATATAAAACATCATTATGAAGATCCACGTATATGCCACACTGAAAGATTATTTTTCCTCGGAGTTCGAGCTGGAAACCCTTGCGCATAATACGGATGAGCTGAAACGCCACCTGGTGCAGCTAAACGATCAGGCGGAGCAGCTGCTGAACAGCTGCCGTTTTGCCGTGGAGGAAGGATTCATCGACAATGAATATAAATTGAAGGAAAATGATACGGTCATCATCATCCCTCCAGCCAGTGGAGGCTAGCAAGCCTTCTTTGGATGTCAGCCAGGTCATATCTGCCGAGCCGCTGGATATCGTGGGGCTGCTGCGCCAGGGGCATCATCCGGCGGCAGGGGCCGTCGTCCTCTTCAGCGGTGAAGTGAGGGACCATAACAAGGGTAGGGAAGTGGCATATCTTGAATACGAGACCTATTACCCGCTGGCCGTTAAGATGATGGATGCGATCCTGGCGGAGGCCAGGGAAAAGTGGCACCTGCAGCTGGCGATCGCGCAGCACCGGATTGGGAGGCTGGCCATCGGCGAATCGGCTGTAGTGGTCATAACCGCATCGGCTCACCGGCGGGAAGCGTATGAGGCCAACCGGCATATTATCGACAGGATCAAGCATGAGGTTCCTATCTGGAAATGCGAATATTTTGCCGATGGATCTCATCAATGGGGGAATAACTGCAATTGCCATGCGACCACAGGGGATGCAGCGAAACATATTTATGAATCAATGGAAGACCACTCCGGCAAATGAAAAAACCCTCACTCACTATTGAATATTGCCCCAAATGCGGATGGATGCTTCGTTCCGCCTATATGGCACAGGAACTGCTGACCACATTCACGGAAGAGCTGTATGCAGTTAGCCTTCAACCTTCGGAACGTGCGGGCTCCTTTGTCATTTATGTCGAAGGAGACGTGCTTTTTGACAGGAAAAGAGAAGGCCGGTTCCCCGAGATAAAAGAATTGAAACAATTGGTGCGGGATAAGGTCTGCCCGGAAAAAAGCCTGGGACATTCCGATAGATCACATGGATAAGCTCATGGGCGTCATACTATGCGGCGGCAGCAGCAGTCGTATGGGCCGCGATAAAGGGCTTATATGCAAGGATGGTATTCCCTGGGCGCGCTATATGGCGGATAAGCTGTCTGCCTTTCATATTCCCGTCGTCTTTTCCGTCAACGCATCACAGGTGCGTGCTTATTCTGCTGTTGCACCGGCTGCGGCACTGGTGACGGACAATGTGGCTGTCGCCGGCCCGCTGAAGGGCCTGCTGAGTGTACATGCGCAATCTCCTCGCACAGACCTGCTCCTGCTGGCCTGCGACATGCTGGACGTGGACATGCCTACCATTGCTCATCTCATTGCCTCCTATAGCGCCGGAGGTTACGAATTTTACGCCTACCGGGAAAATGCTTTCTTCCAGCCCTTTTGCGCCGTCTTCACTGCTGCGGGCCTGGAACGTGGGGTGCAGGAGCCCAGCCTGCAAATGCTGCTCAGGCAGGGGAAAACAAAAAGCCTCGCCATTTTGAGGAGCGAGGCTTTCCGGAATTATAATACGTTGTGAACTATTTCAGCTTCTTTTGTAAATTCTGGTCTATTGCGTCCAGGAACTCTTCCGTATACAGGAAATGCTTGCCGTGCTCGACCTTGTTGCCGTGTATACATACGGCCAGGTCCTTCGTCATCGCACCGCTCTCCACCGTCTCGATACAGACTGCTTCCAGCGCATCCGCAAATTTGATCAGCTCCTGGTTGCCATCCAGCTTGCCACGGAAGGCCAATCCCCTTGTCCAGGCGAAAATGGAAGCGATAGGATTGGTAGAGGTGGGTTTGCCGGCCTGGTGATCCCGGTAGTGGCGGGTCACTGTGCCATGGGCAGCCTCCGCCTCCATGATCTTGCCGTCAGGCGTAATGAGCACAGAGGTCATCAGTCCCAGCGAACCGAAGCCCTGGGCAACGGAGTCGCTTTGCACGTCCCCGTCATAATTCTTACAGGCCCATACAAAATTGCCGTTCCACTTGAGGGCGCTGGCTACCATGTCATCGATGAGGCGGTGCTCATAAACGATGCCGGCTTCCTTGAAGGATTGGACAAACTCCTTTTCATAAATATCCTGGAAGATATCCTTGAAGCGACCGTCATATTTCTTCAGGATGGTATTTTTCGTAGAGAGATACAAGGGCCATTTTTTGCTCAGTGCCATGTTGAAACAGCTGCGGGCAAAGCCTTTGATGGACTCATCCGTATTGTACATGCTCAGCGCGACGCCGTCCCCTTTGAAATTGAAGACTTCAAACGTCTGGGGAGCGCCGCCGTCTTCCGGCGTAAAGGTCATTGTCAGCTTGCCCTTGCCCTTGATCACTGTGTCAGTGGCACGGTACTGGTCACCGAATGCATGACGTCCCACGATGATAGGGGCCGTCCAGTTGGTCACCAGGCGGGGAACGTTCTTCATTACGATGGGCTCACGGAACACGGTGCCGTCCAGGATATTCCTGATCGTTCCATTGGGGCTTTTCCACATTTGCTTCAGGGAGAATTCCTTGACGCGCGCTTCATCGGGCGTAATGGTGGCGCATTTGATGCCTACGCCATACTTCTTGATGGCCTCTGCGGCATCGATGGTCACCTGGTCGTTTGTTTGGTCACGATATTCTACTCCAAGGTCAAAATATTTGATATCCACGTCCAGGTAAGGCAGAATTAATTTGTCTTTTATGAACTTCCAGATGATACGGGTCATTTCATCCCCATCTAACTCCACCACAGGGTTTGCAACTTTGATTTTTTTGGCCATATTTCTACTTATTTTATATACAAAAGAGAGCAAACCTACAAGAATTGAGTCAAAATGAGCCATCGTGATCGTGTTTTTTTTGAAATTTAACCCTGTCCCGCCAGCACCACGATTCGCGTATTTCTACCCGCTCCCGAACCCATGGTTTTTTGTATGTTTGCTACTCATATCTTTTTCGGATGTTAGACACCTTAAGACAATATATTTCCGGCTTTGTGACGCTTACCAGCGAGGAGTTCGCCTTGCTTGCCGATACGCTGGTGATCCGGAATTTCGATAAGAAAGAGCTGTTGATCAATGCCGGGGAAGTGGAGAATTATCTCAATTTCATCGTGAAAGGACTTGCCCGAAAATATTTCTATAAAGGTAGAACGGAGGTCATTACCCAGATCGCAAGGGAAGGGGAGCTTGTCAACTCTTCAGCATCTTTTTTATCCGGTACGCCTTCCCCTTATATTGTAGAGACCCTGGAGCCATCCACCTTTCTTTCCATCACCCGGCAACAATTGGAAAGGCTTTATGAGAACAGCCCGCGGATAGAAAGGTTAGGGCGCATTGCCATTACCCATCTGTTCCTGCAGCGGGAAGAATGGGAGCATGAGTGCCTGCGATTGGATACAAGGGAAAGGTTCCTGCATTTTGTACAGAACAACGCGGACCTGATGCGGCGGGTCCCGCAAAAGTTCCTGGCATCCTATCTCAACATGAAGCCGGAGACGTTTAGCCGCCTGAAGCATTTGCGGCCGCGGACCGCAGCCCTGGAAAAAAAAATTGACTGACAAAGATGGTCAAACAGAAGTCCTCCTATAAGACAGCCCTGGATGGCTTGCATCATTACCTTTCCAGGTACCTTCCCCTTTCCAAGGCGGAATTTCAGCTCATGTTGCCCTATATCGAGATCCGTGAATATGATAAGAAAGTGAGGGTTACCAGGGAAGGAGAGGTAGAACGTTATTTCAACATCATTGCCAGGGGGTTGGTCCGTAAATACCTGCCGGTAAAGGGTGGGGAGCAGACCATTCAGCTGGCGGTGGAAGGACATATCATCCATTCGGAGCTTTCCTTTTTTTACCGGACCCCTTCCATCGCTGTGGTGGAGACCATTGAACCCACCGTCTTCCTTTCCATCAGCTATGACAGCCTGGAACAGCTGTATGACCAGTTTCCCAGGATCGAGCGGTTGGGCAGACTGATCGTAACAGACCTTTTCGTCAAAAAGGACCTTCACTTTTTCGACCAGCTACGAAAGAGTACGCGGGAACGCTTCCTGGATTATATAAAAACCCACTCTCATATGTTGCAGCGTGTACCCCAGAAACATCTTGCCAGCTACCTGAATATCAAGCCTGAGACCTTCAGCAGACTGAAACACCTGATGCGGCCAAAGAAATAATGATCAGATATTCACGATGAGGACGGGTATCTTCAACGCATGCCGTACGGCATCCACCGTCTCTCCATAAATGAAGTCCTGCAGGCCGCGATGTCCATGGGCGCCGATCACCAGCATGTCGGCTTTTTGCTCTTTTACGATCCGGGCGATCTCCCGGCTGCGATGCCGGAACCCAAGGCTGGTCCTGCTTTGATATCCTTTCAGTGCCAGCGCCTCCCGGTAATGGTCCAGCCGCTCCTGGTCCTTTCTTGTTTCCAGATCATCGCTTTCCTCTCCCAGCATGCGGGCCGAAGCGCTTTCCACCACATGGATCAGCAAATAGTCGCACTCCTTTCCACCCTGAGCGAGGGCATAAGCCAGGAGCTTTTCGTCATGAGCGCTGAAGTCCAGGGCAATGGCGATATAGCGGAAGGCAGGGGGGATCCAGTCCGTCAGGGGGCCGGACTGGGGGTGCACCTGGGCGGGGGCTCTCCGTGGCTGGCGGCTTAGCCAGGGATGGAAAAAGACATATGCCAGCAGCAACACTGCCACAATGCTGCCGGCTATGACGCCGGCTTTTGAAAGCAGGTGCCCTGCCTCGGCAAAGAGGGGGCTGGCCTCTTCCACCACCAGCTTGACGTTGAGATACACCAATACGGAAGCTACCATCCAGGCGAGGGTCTTGATAAATGGGCTGATGACGAAATTCCCCATGGTGCTCTTATCGCTGACGAAATGGATCAGGGGGATAATGGCGAATCCCAGCTGTATGCTGAGGATCACCTGGCTGAATACCAGCAGGCTGTCTACGGCCTCTTCCCCCATCAGCAGGATGACGGCAACGGCGGGTATAATGGCCAGCAGACGGGTCAACAGGCGCCTGAGCCAGGGATTGATCCGCAGCTGCAAATAACCTTCCATCACGATCTGCCCTGCCAGGGTACCCGTGATCGTAGAGCTCTGGCCGGCAGCGATCAGCGCAATGGCAAACAATTTAGGGGCAATGTCAGTGCCCAGCATCGGCAGCAGGCGATGGGCTTCTTTAATGGATGCCACATCCGTTTTGCCGGTCTTAAAAAAGACGGTGGCTGCCAGTATGAGGATGGCCGCATTGACGAAAAAAGCCAGGTTGAGGGCGATGGTGCTGTCTAAGAAATTGATTTTTAATGCCTTTCGTATGTGCCCTTCTCCGGGTTGTATCTTACGCGTCTGCACAAGGGCAGAATGGAGGTAGAGATTATGGGGCATTACAGTGGCCCCGATGATACCAATGGCGATGTACAATGCCTCTTTGCCACGCAGGATGGGGACAAAGCCCGTAGCGATCTCCTTCAGGGCGGGTTTGGCCAGCAGGATCTCCACGAGGAAAGACAACCCGACCACCCCTATCAGTCCGATGATAAAAGCTTCCATCCTGCGCATACCCAGTCTTTGCAGGAACAGCAGCAGGAACGTATCCAGCACGGTAATGCTGACGCCGTATACCAGGGGAAGGCCTGTCAGCAGCTGGATCCCAATGGCCATACCCAGCACCTCCGCCAGGTCACAGGCAGCGATGGCTATCTCGGCCAGGATATAGAGGGCAATATTGATATACCCCGGATAGACTTCCCGGTTGGCCTGGGCCAGGTCCCTTCCCCTGACGATGCCCAGCCGGGCCGACAGGTTCTGTAACAATATCGCCATTCCATTGCTCATCAGCAGGACCCAGATCAGGGAATAGCCAAACTTGCTGCCCCCCGCCAGATCAGTAGCCCAGTTGCCGGGATCCATGTATCCGACGCTCACCAGGTAGGCCGGGCCGAAAAAAACAAATGCCTGCTTCCACCAGGGACCTTTGGCCGTAGCATCTACACTGCCATGTACCTCGCTGAGACTAACATCTTTGATAAATTTATTCATCATCTTTTACCAGGACATTTTTGGCCACCTGGGCGCTGAGCGTCACCGGCGGCCGATTGCGTATTTTCACTTCAAGTGAATTGTCAAAGGGGAATTTTTTACGTATTTCCAGCCTTGTGCCCAGCTGTATATGTTTGTGCTGGAGCAGCTCCAGCATCTCCGTCGTCTGGCTGGAAATTGCAGACACCTGTGCAGGCTTGTTCAGCGGCAGGTCCGAGAGGCTGATCTGCCGTCTTTGGAGATACCGGCCCTGGCTGTCAGGAATGGGGTCGCCATGAGGATCGGTGTCAGGGAAGCCTAAAAAAGCATCCAGGCGATCTACCAGCTTCTTGCTGCTGATATGCTCCAGCTCTTCGGCGATCTCATGCACTTCGTCCCAGCCGAACTGCAATTTCTTGACCAGGAAATACTCCCATAGCCTGTGCTTGCGGATCACCTGTATGGCAGCTTTTTTTCCTTCGTTGTTGAGCCGGAAACCCTTGTATCGCTCATACAGCAGCAGCTTCTGGTCCTTCAGCTTCTTCAGCATGTCCGTCACCGATGCGGGACGGGTCTGCAAAGCCGCAGCCAGCGCATTGGTGGTGACGATCCCCTGCTCAAGCTGCAGGTGAAAGATGGCTTTCAGATGGTTCTCCTTGCTGGCCGAAAATTTCATATTTAATGGGGTCTAAATTTAAATTTAGACAAATCTAAAATTAAAAATTGATAAATAACAGGAAAAATAGCGCCTTGTTGCCGCGAATGTTTATTTTTAACACCGGTAGTATTCAAAGATGTTAGTATGAACAAATCCCTGTTACTGATCGTGCTGGCGGCCCTTATCTTCTCATGTAAGAGCAAAAAAACCTCCCTTGCAGGGGATGACGAAAAAGTGGATGGGCACGATTTTGTAGAATTCTTCCAACCCCTGAAACTGCCTTACCAGGTGACGGATACCATCTTTCGCCGGAAAGAGGGGGAAAGCTCCATCATCAGCTATAAAGTATTTACACAGCTTGTGCCGGACAGCGTGCTGACAAAGCTTTTCGGGAAGGAACTGAAGCCGAAACTATATGCCATCGGCAAGATCAGCGTACCCAAAAGTGAAACATATCTTTTTATCAAAGCCTCCACAGCGTCCCGGAAAGCGTTGTATATCGTTTGCTTTTCCCGGCAGAACAAATTTGCAGCCGCCCGGCCCATCCTCTATTCCGACAATGAATCCGGGAGCAGCGGCATCGCCATCATGGACGCCAAATATACCCTCACCCTTACCCATCAGCGGAAAGCTTCCGATGGACAGAATTATTATAAAAGAGATGCCTATATTTTCAATGAAGAGACCGGGTTTATGCTGATCCTCACCGAATCGAATGAAACAAAAACAAAGATCCCCCCTATCTATAACCCCATAGATACGCTTCCGCATAAACATAAATTCACAGGAGACTATATACAGGACAAGCGGAACATTATCTCTGTCCGCGACGGCAAAGACCCTTCCCGGATCCTCTTTTTCATTCACTTCGAAAAAGCGGAAGGCACCTGTAAAGGGGAGCTGAAAGGCGAAGCCAGATTCATCTCCCCCAACACGGCACGTTTCCGGTCCGGCGGAGACCCCTGCATGGTGGATCTCACCTTCAACCCCTCCGGGGTCAGCATGAAAGAGCTGGAAGGATGCGGTAACCATCGGGATATTAAGTGTTCTTTTGAAGGTTATTTCGACCGCCGCGCAGCGCCTAAACCTAAGCCATCGAAGAAAAAAGGATGATGCACTCAGACAGGCAACCTATATCCGGACAATTCAATTCATGATTATCCGTTATATTGTGCACAATATTGCGTATCCGAAACATGATTAAAATAATATGGAAGTGCTATGAGTTTTAAAAATTTTACTGTTCCCTATACGATAGACGAACGCTATTCGAAGAAAGTAGCTTATTTTTCAATGGAATTTGCAGTGCATCAGCCGCTGAAGATCTACAGCGGTGGTCTGGGTTTCCTGGCCGGCTCTCATCTTCGCAGCGCTTACGAGCTACGGCAGAACATGATCAACATCGGCATTTTGTGGAAATACGGATACTATGACCAGGCACGCAACCAGGATCAGACCCTGCAGGTGACCTGGATGGAGAAACAATACAGTTTCCTGGAAGACACAGGTATAAAATACCAGGTCATTATCCACGAACATCCCGTTTGGGTGAAGGTGTTCTATCTCAACCCGGAAACGTTTAAAAGCGCTCCTCTATTTTTACTGAGCACCGACCTTCCTGAAAATGATTATGTCTCGCAGACCATTACGCATCGCCTCTATGACGCCAACGTGGCGACAAAAGTGGCGCAGTTCATTTTGTTAGGGGTAGGAGGGGCGCAGCTGGTGGACGAATTGGGTTTCAACCCCGATCTCTACCATTTTAACGAAGCCCACGGTATCAGCGCTGCGTTCCACCTGTATAAGAAATACAACCATGACATCGTAGAAGTAAGGAAGAAGCTCGTATTCACCACCCATACTCCTGAAGAAGCCGGCAACGAAAAGCATGATATCTACCTCTGTCATAAGATGAGCTACTTCTGCGGCCTCAGCGTCGACGAGGTCCGTAAGCTGACAGGCATAGAGGACGATGCTTTCAATCATTCCCTGGTAGCGCTTAGATTCGCCCATCTGGCCAATGGTGTATCCAGGCTGCACGGAGATGTATCCAGGGCCCTCTGGAGCAAATACAGCAATATATGTCCCATCATCTCGATCACGAATGCGCAGAACTGGCGCTATTGGGCCGATAAGGAGCTGTACCGGAAAATGGAAGAAGGCAATGACTATTGGTGGGACGACCGCAAGCGATACATGAAGAAAAGAGCCTTTGAGCTCATCGCTGATCAAACGGGCAAGATCTTCGATCCGAATGTGTTCACCATTGTCTGGGCCCGTCGTTTTGCCGGCTATAAAAGGGCCGCATTCCTCACCCGTGATATGGATCGCTTTAATAAGCTGATCGGCGACACCCGGTATCCCGTCCAGATCATCTGGGCAGGTAAACCTTATCCCATGGACTATCCCGCCATCAATGAGTTCAATCATCTCGTGCATCTCAGCAAAGGATATAAGAATGTAGCAGTGGTCATCGGATATGAGCTGTCGTTATCCAAGCGGCTCAAACAGGCTGCCGACTGCTGGCTGAATAACCCCCGCGTTCCGCGTGAAGCCTCCGGCACCAGCGGTATGACAGCCGCTATGAACGGGGCCGTCAATTTTTCCACGGATGATGGCTGGATTCCCGAGTTCATCAATCATGGCAACAATGGCTTCGTCGTGCCGAAAGCGGACTATGCCAATATGCATGTCGAACAACAGGACGACTATGACTATAACAAGCTTTACGAGATCCTCCAGCAACAGCTGCTCCCTTTATACTATGACAACTATGACACCTGGCGCCAGATCGCCAAGAATGGAATGAGGGATGTTCGTTACCAGTTTGACGCAGGCAGGATGGCAGCCGAGTATTACGATCAGTTGTATAAATAGATAGCGTACCCGCCAAAATAACCACTAAACCCTTAAAATAAAATGGAAACGGCTGTCCTGATCAAATGGGGGCTGATCCTTGGTATCCCCTTATTGGTGCTGATATTCAACCGGCTGATCATGCGCGTGTTCTTCGGACTGGTCATCGTACCGGAAGACAGGATAGGCCTGGTCACAAAAAAGTTCGTACTGGTAGGTAAGCAATCGTTACCGGAAGGGCGTATCATCGCTACCAACGGTGAGGCCGGCTTTCAGGCGCAGACCCTGGCCCCCGGTGTATATTTCTGGAAATGGTACTGGCAGTTCGACATCACTTTCGAGCCCTTTACGGTCATACCTACCGGCAAGATCGGCCTGGTGCTGGCGCGTGACGGCGCCGAGCTGGAGACGGGCACGATCCTGGGCCGGAAAGTGCCCTGCGATTCCTTCCAGGATGCAGAGGCTTTCCTGAAGAATGGAGGCCGTAAGGGCCGGCAGACGGGGATCATTGCGCCGGGATCTTACCGTATCAACACCTTTTTATTCGATGTCGAAATAACCGATATGATCAGTGTTCCGGATAATGCGGTAGGTATCGTGACGACCCAGGAAGGTAAGCCTCTGGAAGAAGGACAGATCGCAGGTAAGATCATCGGTGATCACAACAAATTCCAGGACGCCGACCTCTTCCTCAACAGCGGGGGCTACAAGGGACTCCAGGAGCAGGTGATCCTGGCAGGATCGTATTTTCTTAATCCCTGGTTTGTCAAGGTGGATATGGTAAAAATGACGGAGATCCCCATCGGCCATGTCGGCGTAGTGATCTCCTATGTGGGAAATGACGGCGTAGACCTCAGCGGCGTGGAGTTCAAGCATGGGAATATAGTGGCAAGAGGCTCAAAAGGCGTTTGGGCCGAACCGTTAGGCCCTGGTAAATACCCCATCAATCCTTACATCCTGAAAGTAGAGCTGGTGCCCACGACCAACCTGGTGCTGAATTGGGCCAGCGCCAGGAGTGAAGCGCATCAGCTGGATAAGAACCTCTCTACGATCACCGTGCGCAGCAAGGACGGCTTTCCTTTCAACCTTGACGTAGCACAGATCATTCATATTCCCACGATGGAAGCTCCGAAAGTGATCGCACGGTTCGGCAATATGGTGAACCTGGTAAGCCAGGTACTGGAACCCACCATCGGCAACTATTTCCGCAATTCAGCGCAGGACAGTGATGTCATCGCATTCCTGGGTACAAGAAAAGAAAGGCAGGAATCAGCAAGAGAGCATATCGGTAAAGTATTGGAGCAGTATAATGTGTTCGGGGTCGATACCCTCATCGGCGATATCGTACCGCCGGAAAGCCTGATGAAGACACTCACGGACCGCAAACTGGCGGAGGAGCAGAAGGTCACCTATGAGACGCAGCGAAAAGCCCAGGAGACAAGACAAAGCCTCGAGAAGGAGACCGCTATAGCCGAGATACAGAAAGAGATCGTAAAAGCTGACCAGGGCGTGCTCATCGCTGAACGTATAGCGGATGCTTCCGTTAAAAAAGCAACGGGGGATGCCAATAGTGTCCGGCTCCAGGCAAATGCGGAAGCTGACAGGCTCAAGCTGCTGGCCAGCGGAGAAGCCGAAAAGACAAGATTGATGGCAAAGGCGGAATCAGAAAAGATCGAGTGGCTTGCGAAGGCGGAAGCCGAAAAGATATCCCTCACCGGGAATGCGGAGGCGGAAAAGACGCTTGCGATCGGCAAGTCCTCCGCAGAATCCTATAAGCTGGCCGTTGAAGCAATGGGTGGCGACAATTTCACCCAGTTGAAAGTAATGGAGGCAATAGGCCAGCAACATATCCGGATCATGCCAGACGTGCTCATCGGTGGGGGAGGAGAGAATGCCAATGGCTCCATCAACGGGTTGCTGGGACTGCAATTATTGGAGCAGTTGCGTAAAAAACAAAAAGAATAAAAAAAACCGGCAAACGCCGGTTTTTTTATCACTTAATTATATCCAGTAACTCCACGTCAAAGATCAAGGTAGAACCGGGTGCTATCAGCTGGCCGGCCTGCTGATCCCCATAGCCCAGATTGGATGGAATAAAAAGTTTCCATTTGCTGCCCACAGGCATCAGCTGCAATGCTTCCGTCCAGCCGGGAATGACGCCATTCACTGACAGCTCGATGGGCTGCCCTCTGTCGACAGAGCTATCGAACACCCGTCCGTCGATCAATGTACCATGATAGTGGACCTTTACCTTGTCGGTAGGACCGGGCTTGGGGCCGGTGCCTTCTTTTATGATGGTGTATTGCAGCCCGCTGGGCAGGGTGACGACGCCGGGCTTGGTCTTATTGGCAGCAAGGAACTCTTCGCCGATCTTCCTGGTGCCGGCAGATTTTTCGGCCTTGGCCTTTTGCATATAATTCACGATGGTGGAATTGCACTGTTGCTCGTCCATCAACGGCTTGACTTTCTTATTCACGTCATTAATGGCCTTTACAACCAGGGAAGTGTTGATATTGGTGATGTTCTGCTGTTTGTAGAAATTCGCCACGCTGATCCCAATGGCATAGCTGAGGGAGTCCTGCGTCGTCTTCAGGCTCGAGGCAGGTGCAGAGGCGGATCTGGCGCCTCCCGTATGGGTAGCCGGGGTGGATTTCTTCACCGGTGTCTGGGCTATTGCCGGCAGACAGGCGGACAGGGAAAGCATCGTCACAACAAAGTTCCTTCTTACGATCATATTTGATTTTTTAAAGATTTGCCAAATTTGTGACGCAAGATAGCGGTTTATTGGCAAAAAGGGTAGTACCTCACTTTCCCGCCGGGAACAGGTGGCTATTCAGGCCCCGGACCAGTTCCGCTTTCTCAGGCTCCCCCGAAGTCTGTAATACTTTGGCATAGGAAGCCAGCTCTCCCGGCCAACTGACCAGGGGCCTCAGTCTTTCTTCCAGCTCCGGCAGGCGCCGCTTCACCTTCCGTACCTGTGTCCGGCGGAATACGTCCGCCAGCAGGGCCCCACCCTGGTAACGGGGCTTGTAGGATGCTCCCGATACGATGGATAGCAGGTCCTTTTCCAGGGAAGCCACCGGTGACTCGACGATCCTGCCCATTTCCCGTCCCTTGTCCAGGACGATGAAATCGGGTACCCTGAAGATGTTGCGCCCCTTCTCCTCATGGTTGGGACTTTGTTTGTACAAACTGTCCGCATTGCTCACCGTCACAATTTCCACAGCAGACGAGTCTATGCCGCAACAGTCCAGCACCTTGAAAAAACGGGGCACTTCCCTTCTGCTGTCGCCGCACCAGGTACCCAAAAAGACGATCATACGCTTGCCCGCCAGTCCTGTCCGGAGCTTTGCTGCTGTTGTTGAATCAATGTGGTAGGCATCATAGCTCTTCATGAACCATTCGCCATAGGGAGGTTGCTCCAATCTATCCCGCGAGGTCTTTCCCAATAATTGTGGATTACCATGCTGATCGGTTACTTCCAGGTTGGAGATCACCGGCCCCTGCGGCGCCAGCTGGTGGTGACAGGAAATGCATAGAAAAATATAAATAAATAAGGCTATATATGAAAATGAAGTGTTCATAATTAATCGGTTTTTAATAAATCGGCGCATATAGGCGCGGGTACAGGATATCCCGCCTGCAACCGCGAAAATTGTTGTAGTAACGTCAAATAAATAAGGGAAAGAAGACGTTTCCCCGGGGAGGTTGGAAGATAGCTCCGGTATGCCCGGCAACGGTGAAGTATGATTTGTCTGCCCTGCCCGGAAGGAGCAGGCTCGAAGCACCTTCGGAAGACAGCAGTGCAAACACCATGAAAGCCTCCTCAGGCCTTGGCTTAAAAACGGAATTTTCCGTGCTATGCTGCTTGTCCGTTGTGCTGGCTTCGGGGGCCTGTTTCTGACAATCGCAGGCGACGGCCGGCGAAGCGGACAAAGGTGTGATGCGGCAGGTTTGATAATTCACGATCCTGCCGTAAAGGAATAACAGCCAGGAAAGTAAAAGTAGTATGGAAAAGGTTGTTCTCAGGTACTCTAATATAACATTACTTTACCAGTTTGTTGCGTTATTTTTAATCCATTGAAATTTGAAAAATATCCATTATGAAGAAAATTACTACCGTTGTTTTGCTTTCCTTTTGTTCTTTTCTTATGGTTGATGCGCAGGGTCTGCTGGGCGGCGCTAAAAATGCATTGAACTCGTTAAAAGGCGGCAAGAGCGGATCATTAAGCTCGGATGACATCGTGGCCGGATTGAAAGAGGCTTTGTCGCAGGGCGCCAAGAAAAGTGGAGACAAGCTCTCGGCCGTGGATGGATTCTTTAAAGACGCTGCCGTCAAGATCCTTCTTCCCCCTGAAGCGGCAAAAGTGGAAAAGGCTTTGCGCAGCGCAGGCTTTGGTAAGCAGGTGGACGATGCCATTCTCAGCCTGAACAGGGCAGCAGAGGATGCAGCTAAATCCGCCGCTCCCATATTTTTGAATGCCATCAAGGGCATGAGCGTGCAGGACGGTGTAGGCATCCTGAAAGGACCTGATACCGCTGCCACTTCTTATCTCCGCAAATCGACGACGACACAGCTGACAGCCGCTTTCCGTCCCGTGATCGATACATCCCTGCAAAAGACGGGCGCTACAAGGTATTGGAAGACTGTGTTTGAAACTTATAATAAACTTCCCTTGGTGAAGAAGGTAAATCCCGACCTGTCCTCTTATGCCACCAGCAAGGCGATGGACGGCGTATTCTATTACGTAGCACAGGAAGAAAAGAATATTCGTCAGAATCCGGCGGCCCAGGTCACCGACCTGCTGAAAAAAGTATTCGGCAAATAATGTAGGAAGGAAGATGTAACTTCGCCGCAGGCCCCGGCAGCATCCATGATGCTCCGGGGCCTGTATCATTAGAGTAATGCAACCAGAAAAATTACAGATGTTCCGGAACAGGCTGACGAAGACCTTCCGCCACACTTCCAGACTGGCGGGACGCCAGTCCGTCTCCTGCTACCGCATTTACGACCACGACCTGCCTGAGTTCCCTTTTTGTATCGAGCTGTATGAGGACAAGATCTACCTGGCGGAATATCGCCGCCGGCATGGCATGACCGAAGAAGAACATGAAGCCTGGCTGGAGTCCTGTCTGCCTGTCATCAGCGAAATACTGGGTATCCCCGATGAGGCCATCTATTGGCGGCAGCGGCAGCGCAAGGCCGGGAGGCAAGGCCAATATGAAAAGCTGGCCAGCGAACAGGAGTTCTTCGTGGTAAAAGAAGCTGGACTTTCTTTCAGGGTCAACCTGACGGATTACCTGGACACGGGCCTTTTCCTGGACCATCGCATCACCCGTGGCATGGTGCGGGAGGCGTCTAAGGACACGAAAATGCTGAACCTTTTCTGCTATACAGGCTCTTTCTCCGTCTATGCAGCCGCAGGAGGAGCCGCTCAGGTGGACTCGGTCGATCTTTCGAAGACCTATCTCAGCTGGGCAGAAGAAAATATGGCGTTGAATAAGCCTGGCGGCGGCCATGGCCCGGTAAACAACTTCATTCATGCGGATGTCAAGCAATGGCTGGATGAAGCGCCTGCCGGCTTTTATGACCTGGTGGTGATGGACCCGCCAACCTTCAGCAACAGTAAAAGAATGAAGGACTTCCTGGACATCCAGCGCGACCACCCTGAATTATTGAATAAGACCCTCCATGCCATGAAGCCGGGCGGCCTGTTGTTCTTCAGCACGAATTCCCGGAAATTTCAGCTGGAGGCGGAGAAGATCGCTGCTTCATCCATCAGGGACATTACCAACGCTACGACACCCTTTGACTTTCAGGGCAAATTATTCCGCTGGTGCTATAAGATCACCAAATAGGTCAGTTCAACGGTATATCCCTTTTCAACATGTCATTGCGGTTGGCCATCTCCCAGGCGGTGTAGAACACCAGCCGGGCCCGCCGTTCCATCAGATCATAGTTGATCTTGTCGGGTGTATCCGAGGGGCGATGGTAATCCTTGTGGATGCCATCGAAATAAAAGATAATAGGCACTCCCTTGCGGGCGAAGTTATAATGGTCGCTGCGATAGTAGATGTGCTGCGGGTCGGAGGGATCATTGAATTTATAGTCCAGCTCCATCTTTATGTGTTTTTTATTCTGGGTCTCGCTGATCTTTTTCAGATCCGAGCTAAGCTTATCATCACCGACTACGTATACATAGTTCGTGGAATCCCCTTTTTTGCGGTTGGGATCGATGCGCCCGATCATGTCGATGTTGAGGTCCACTGTTGTTTGCTCCAGGGGATAGGCCGGATGTTCCGAATAGTATTCTGATCCCCAGAGACCTTTTTCTTCCCCGGAATTGGCAAGGAATAGAATGCTCCGGCGCGGACCTTTGCCGTCTGCTTTGGCCTTTGCAAAAGCTTTTGCCAGCTGCAATATACTGACCGTGCCGGAACCGTCATCATCGGCACCGTAATAGATAACGCTGTCCCGCTTGCCCAAATGATCATAATGGGCCGAAAGCACGACAAACTGATCTTTCAGGTCGCCGCCTTCCAGCAGGCCCAGCACATCGCTGCTCTGTTCGGTATACATGGTTTTGGCGAAATCCAGGACCACATCTGCATGATAGATACCGGGTTGGATCATGCCTTGGGAAACTGTGGCATAATCCTTCCCCATGATGGCTTCGGCAATCTTATCGGAAACAAAGAAAGTATTCGGCAGCGTCACTTTCTTAAAACCGTCCATGTAAGTTGAAATACCGGGTATATGCGACTTTTGAGGGAACCCGTTCTTGATGACCAACACTGCGGCAGCGCCATTTTGCAACGCTGTCTCCTGTCTGTCGACAAGCAGGCTTCGGCTGCGGGCTGCGGGCCGTCCGTCCGAAATGACGCCATTCAGCATCAGTACGACTTTACCCCGGACGTCCAGTCCTTTAAAGTAATTTCCGGTGGAATCGGTATCGCCAAATCCTACAAATACCACTTCGCTGCTGTAAATGGTTGATGTATGATTGAGCCAGCTGATCACTGAAAGGTCTTCATAATTATGGAACACCTGCCCGTTGACCTCGATGGAGGCTTTTGTCAATGAATCATGGAATATGGGATAGTACAGTTGATAGCCCATTTTATTCCCTGGCTGTAACCCCAGGGACTTGAACTGATCCTCGATATAGGCGGCAGCCTTTCGCTGGCCTTCCGTGCCCGTCTCCCTGCCTTCAAACTCCTTACTCGCTACCTTATACAAATGCGTTCTCAGGTCATCCGCAGTGATGACATTGGCGAAAGGCGAGGGGTCTGCTATTTCCTGGGCATGTGCAAAACGGGCGGACAACAGGGGGAACAATAACAAGAGACGCTTCATGGAGCTGAGTAATTTTTAAGACGGATCCAAATATAAAGTATATTCGTCGATAACCTGGCGAGTGTGAATGCAGATCATTGGATATTATTGCTGTCGTGGGGCTTGTTCGGCCTGTTGCATAGTTTGATGGCCACGCCGCTGTGCAAAAGATATGGCGCCATCCTGCTGGGAAGCCAGGGCAGGTACTACCGGCTATTATATTCGCTTTTCGCCTTTCTAAGCCTGGGCGCTGTCCTGGCACTGCAATTCTCCATCAAAAGCCCGGCACTGGCCTCTTTTCCTTTATTGAAATACCTGGCCGGCCTTGTCATTGGCCTCCCCGGTGTCGCCCTGATGATCCTAAGTATCCGGAAATATTTTCTTAATGTCAGTGGGGTGAAAGTGATCTTCGGGGAAGATAAGGGCCCGGTGCTGGAACTGACGGGGATACATACTTACGTGCGTCATCCCCTTTACCTGGGGACGTTGGCCGTGCTTTGGTCGGTGTTCCTCTTTTTTCCTTTGCTGAATAATTTAATAGCATGTCTGGCCATTACAGTGTACACCCTCATCGGTATACGCCTGGAAGAACGGAAGCTCCTGCAAATTTTTGGACAGCAGTATGCGGATTATCGTCGTAGCACACCGATGCTGATCCCTAATTTTCGGCTTCGCTGAGTTCCAGCCAGCGCATTTCTTTCTCATCCAGGAGGCGGTCGATCTCGCCGATGCGGAGGGAAAGCTTTTGCAGTTCGTCGAAAGGAGTGCTGCCGCTGTTAAGTTTTTCCGTCACCAGCTTTTTTTCTTCCGTCAATTGCGCGATGTCCTTATCCAGGCCCTCCAGCTCTCTCTTTTCTTTGTAGGATAATTTTCTTTTTTCGGCAGCGGTCGCCGGGGCAGGGGCCGAAGCCGCAGCGGGCTGATCGGAAGGGCTGTTACCGTTGTTGCTGGTGATCTCACGTCCTACAGATGTCGTTCCAAGATCCCGCTCTGCGGCGCGATACTGCGAATAATTACCCGGGAAATCCCGGACGACGCCATCGCCTTCCAGCACCAGCAGGTGGTCTACCAGCTTGTCCATAAAATAGCGGTCGTGGGAAACGATGAGCAGGCATCCCTGGAATTCGCTTAAGAAATTTTCCAGCACTCCTAAGGTCGGCAGATCCAGGTCATTGGTTGGCTCATCCAGCACCAGGAAGTTGGGGTTCCGGAAAAGGATGGACAGCAGATGAAGCCTGCGCTTCTCTCCGCCGCTGAGCTTGGAGACATAGGTGTATTGCTGTTCCGGCGGGAACAGGAAGAGATTGAGGAACTGGGCCGCGCTGAGCGATCCGCCGTTTGCCAGGGGGAACACTTCCGCAATGTCCTTTACGTATTCTATTACCCGCATGTCTTCCTTGATGACAAGTCCTCCCTGCGAATAATTGCCGAAGATCACCGTCTCCCCGATGTTTACCTTACCGCTGTCAGGCTGTTCGATACCCTGCAGGATATTGATAAAGGTGGATTTGCCCACGCCGTTCTTGCCGACGACGCCCAGGCGCTCGCCTTTCTTGAAGGTGTAATCAAATCCCTTTAAAAGCACTTTTTCGCCAAAGCTTTTATACACTTTCTTTAATTCGGCGATCTTTCCTCCCAGGCGATTCATCTTCACCTGTAATTCCACCTGCTGGTCCTCTATGCGTTGTTTGGCCTTGGCCTCCACTACATAGAAATTATCCTGCCGGCTCTTGCTCTTCGTGGTCCGGGCCTTGGGCTGCTTGCGCATCCATTCCAGCTCCTTGCGATAGGTATTGCGGGCCTTGTCGATGCTGGCCGCTTCATTCTCCATCCGGGCAGCCTTCTTTTCCAGGTAGTTCTCGTAATTGCCTTTATAGGTGTGAAGGTCGCTGCCGTCTATCTCGTAGATCTCGTTGCACACCGCATCCAGGAAATAGCGGTCGTGGGTCACCAGCAACAGCGTGACCTTTTCCTGGTTGAGATAATGCTCCAGCCATTCCACCATTTCCACGTCCAGGTGGTTGGTGGGCTCATCCATGATCAGGAGCACGTGCTTGTGCTCGAAACCGATGTCGATGAGGGTCTTGGCCAGGGCCACCCGTTTGCGCTGGCCCCCGGATAAAGTTCCGGCCAGCTGCTGCAAATGATGGATGTTCAGCTTGCCCAATATCTGTTTGACCTTCGTATCGAAATCCCAGGCATTCAGCTCATCCAGCTTTACGATGGCGTCCGTCAGCTTGTCCACATCCCCTTCCTCACTGACCTTCTCGTATTCACGTATGGCGTTGATGACAGGATGGTTATGATGGAAGATATTGTCCAGGATGGACTTGTTCTCCATGAATACAGGCTCCTGCTCGAACAAAGCCACCGTGACATCCTTGTGCACCCATACGGTGCCGCCATCGGCCGTCTCATTGCCGGACAATATCTTCAGGAGGGTAGACTTGCCGCTGCCATTGCGCGCTATGATCGCTATTTTATCGCCCTCTTCGATATGGAAGCTGATATTGCTGAAAAGGGGCTTAACACCGTACGATTTGCTCAAACCTTCGACAGAAACATAATGCATCCCGCGAAGATAAGCTATCCCCTGATGAATTCCAGCCCGACATGGATACGGACATCGTCGCTGAGGACGAGATTACCGGCTTCCGTGACAGCGTGGAATTGCAGACCGAACTCTTTGCGGTTGATCTTTCCGCTGACGGTGATGCCTGCGCGGGTATTGCCCCAGGGATCTTTTATCACGCCCCCGAATTCGGCATCCAGCTTTACCGGTTTGGTGATGTCCCGGATGGTAAGATCGCCGTAAACCTCATAAGAGCCGTCGTTATCCACATTCTCATATTTCGTAGCCGTAAATCTGATCTGTGGGAATTTGGCGGTATCGAAGAAGTCCGGGGCTTTCAAATGACCGTCCCGCTGCTCGTTGCCGGTGGTGATGGAATTCACGTCGATGGCAAAAGCGACCTTGGCTGTCGTGAAATCCTCTTCTTCCGTCTGAACGCCGGCCTCGAACTGTGTGAACTTGCCGCTGACGGTGGAGATCATCATGTGCTTTACCTTGAACTCAACTTCTGAATGCGTTGGATCCAGTATCCATTTGGTTGTAGCCATAGTTAATGTTTAAACACTAAATTAAGGGAAAATTGATAAATCCTGTCCGGGTAGGCCCGGACAGGATTGTTAAATTATTATAAACCGAAGGAATAGGCTACTCTTAGCCCCAGGAAATTCGCATAGGACCCTCCGTCGTAAAAGGTGGAAGTGCTTTCCCAGCGGAAGCCGATGTCGAGATAGTTCTTCGGGGCCAGCTTCAGCAATGCGCCGATCTGGGGAGCATATACGAATGCAGTAGACTTATCCGCCTGCAGGTCGGACTTGTTAGCCAGGAAGGAAACGCCTGCTTCTCCCTGGACATAGAAGATATTTCCCACGGGAAAATACTTCAGGCCGGCCTTTACGGGTATCAGCTGCATATTCTTACCGCCCACCTGCTTGAATTCATCCTTGATGAAGAAATTGTTGTACCCTGCGTTTACAGTGACGTACAGGTTTTGCACAACGGGTATGTCTGCCTGTACCGATCCGCCTAGATTCCAGTTGTAGCTGTCTTTCAGACTTCCTATCGGCAATCCGATCTCAGGTCCTACGCTCAATCTGAATTCCTGTTTTGCGGCTGCGGGAGCCTCCTGCGCTTTTGCCTTTCCGGCGTACGCTAAAAAACCTAAGAATGCCAATGCGGCTAAGCCGAGCTTGTGTTTCGTTTTCATTTTTCTATTGTTTTATGGTTCTAAATGCTTATCTGTTCCTGTCTGTTATTCGTCTGTCGTGCTTATCGGTATACTTAACGGTGTTGTTGAAAAAAGGTTGAATCGTTAACAAAAGAAATTTTCGGCTTTATTTTCCTTTCTCAGTAGCGGCCTGCTGCTCATCATCCTTCACAGCAAAGTGATAGCTCCCGGAGCCCACGCTCAGCATTAAAAATCCTCTGCCCACACCGGCCACTTTTACATCCTTCACATTTCCCAGCAGATGTCCGCCCTCCGTCACCAGTCCGCCTTCCGGAGCCGGGATATAAACGGTGGAGCTGGTATTGGCAGGTATGGTTACATCCAGGATCAGGGAATCCTTCTCCCTGCGCCAGTGGGAGACCAGCTCGCCATAACCCGTCTGCAGCCTGGCCTCTGCCTCTTTCAACCCGCCCCCGGGATGGGGATAGATCATGCTATGCTTATAACCGGCCCCATCTTCGTACGTGTCCACACCTGCCACGAAGCGATACATCCAGTCGCCGATGGCCCCATAGGAATAGTGGTTAAAAGAGTTCATACCTGCGTTTTCAAAGCTGCTGTCAGGTCTGATCCCATCCCATCTTTCCCAAATAGTGGTAGCGCCCATTTTCACCGGATATAGCCAGGAGGGATAGCTTTGTTGCATCAGCAGCCGGTAAGCGACATCTGAATAACCCCAGCGGCTCAATACATGGCAGAGATAGGGCGTGCCTAAAAAGCCGGTGGTAAGATGATAACCATAATCTTTTACATTATCCGCCAGTCTCCTGGCCGCCTGCGTCTGCAGCGAATCGGGGAGCATGTCGAACTGCAGGGCCAGCACATAGGCTGTTTGTGTACCGGAGACCAGCCTGCCGTTTGGCGTCATATATTCTCTTGTAAAGGCGGCTTTGATCTTCTTCAGCAGCTGTTCATAAGCGGCGGCCTCCTCTTTTTTGTTCAAAACCCTGGCCGCATTGATCAGCAGCTGCGTGCTGTGCGCATAAAAGCATTGTGCGATGAGATATTTGTCCGTCACTGCCGCACGGCCGTCATTGTCGTCAAAAGGCCGGTAGAAAAGCCAGTCCCCGAAATGGAACCCCGTGTTCCAGAGATCGTTGTGGCTCTGCGACCGCATATATTCCACCCAGGCCTTCATGGAAGGGTACTGCTCCTCCAGCACCCGCTGGTCACCATATGCCAGGTAAAGGTTCCAGGGGATCACAGTGCCCACATCTGCCCAGCCGGCGCTGGCGCCGTTGCCCAGCACATTGGGGATGACGAAAGGTATGGCGCCTGCAGGTGACTGGTCTGCTGCCACATCCTTTAGCCATTTGGTGAAAAAATTATCCACCCCCATGTTATAGGCCGCTGTCCGGGAGAACACCTGTGCATCCCCGGTCCATCCCAGTCGCTCGTCCCGTTGGGGGCAATCGGTGGGTACATCCAGGAAGTTGCCCCGCTGTCCCCACTGGATATTGTGCTGTAATTGATTGATGAGGGCATCCGAACAATGGAAATATCCTGTCCTGGGCATATCCGAATATAAAGCCACTGCCTGGAGATCGTCCGTGGCCAGTTTGCCGGGATATCCTTCAATGCGGACATAACGGAAACCATGAAAGGTAAAGCGTGGCTCGAATACTTCCTCTCCGCCGCCTTTCAAAATAAAGGTATCGCTGGCCCTGGCGCTGCGGAGATTCTCCGTATAGAAATTTCCATTCTTGTCGAGTACTTCCGCATGCGAAATAATAATGCGGTCTCCGGCTTTCCCATTGGCCTTAAGCACCACCCGGCCCACCAGGTTCTGACCGAAGTCCACCAGCTGATCGCCGGCAGGACTATTGAAGATCCTTTGCGGATGGAAGACCTCGTGTTTTCTCACAGGCTCATTGTACGTGGCGACGAGATTATTCATGGGGAATGCCGCTACCTGCACACCACTCCAATCCTTGTCATCATAGCCCGGCAAGGCCCATCCTGCCTTCTCTTCCCGCGCATCGATCGTTTCTCCATGATAGATCTCCGCACTCCTGATAGCGCCGGTGGAAGATTTCCAGCTACCGTCGGAGACAAGGGTCTCGGTGCTGCCGTCCTTATATTTGATCACCAGCTGCAACAGCAATGAAATATCCTTGCCATAAAAATCTTTTTGACGCTCGAATCCAATATAACCTCTGTACCAGCCGCTGGCCAGCGTTACGCCAAGCGCATTCCGGCCGCTGCGGATGAGTGATGTCACATCATAGGTCTGGTATTGCAGCCGTTTGTGATAAGAGGTCCATCCTGGTTGCAGACAGCCGTCACCGATAGGGCGGCCATTCAGCTGCGCTTCATACAATCCATGCGCCGTGATATAGGCTGTGGCCGATGCCAGCGGCTTAGCGGATGAAAATTCTTTCCGGAACAGGGGGCTGGGGCGCGATGAGGGCTCTTCGTAACCGGGACTTATCCACTTTGCTACATAATCCTGTTGCGGAGCGAATAAAGCTGTCTGCCACCAGGCCGGGTCGCTCCAGCCTGTGCTGCGACCCTTATTATCCCATATCCGTACCTGCCAGGAATATCGGGTGCCGGAAAGCAAAGGCGCTCCCGCATACGATACCCATAAGGACTGGTCGGAACTTATTTTCCCGGAGCTCCAAACTATCTCTTTCCCGCCCCTGGTGACTTTTATCTCATAAGCCGTCTGCAGCACGCCTCTTTCAGGCGCCGATAGCTGCCAGCTGAACCGGGGTTGCCGGACGTCCAGGCCAATGGGGTTGGTAAGATTTTCAGTCAACAGATGTCCTGGCTTTACCTGGGCAAAGGACAGAAGGAAAAGTAGCTGTAGCATAGCCAGGGAGCAAGCAAATTTGATCATAGTGCTGTAGTTGAGACAGCAAATATAGCGGTCCAACTGTCATGCACCATCCTGGAAAACAGACAATTAAAGAATAGTGAGATTTTTTGACCTGTAGGCCTGCAATTCAGCGCTGTCAGGAGGCAGCTCAGTGAGGAGATAGTGGATCTCGTCTATGTCGGCGATCTTCATTTGCATGGTGGAGTTCAGCTTTTCGGAAATAGCCAGTATAGCTACTTTTTCTGCAGCCTTGATCATCGCTTTCTTCACCTGGATCGTCTCCCAGTCAGAATCGGTAAGCCCGTTGCCATAGTCGATGGCGTTGGTGCCCAGGATACAAAGGTCCGCCTTGATGTCAGCAAGATATTCGAAGACCTCTCCGCTGACAGTCATCTGGCTATAAGCAGAGATCTGTCCTCCGATCATGATGGTCTTGATCATTGGCTTGTCCAGCAGTTCCACAGCTGTCAAAACATTCACAGTAATGAAGGTGGCTCGCAGCTTACTGGGTATGCGCTTGATGAATTCACGTATCGTCGTTCCGCCGCCAATGAGAACGATCATGTCATCCCGCAACAGCTGCGTTGCTTTTTCAGCGATCACCAGTTTATTGGACTGTGCGTAAGTCTCGGAGTCATGGCCGATGTGGTAGGCCGCAGACATCACTCCTCCTTTTATCCGGATCACCTGCCCCTCTTCCGCCAATTCATTTACATCCCGGCGGATCGTATCCTCAGAAACGTCGATAAGGTTTACAAGGTCATTGAACATGAGCCGCGTATGTATGTTCACCTGCTTGAGGATGAGTAACTTACGTTCTTTTTTCGGCAGCGATACGCCCACATTGCCATTCGCCTTGATCTTAGTCATAATGAAAAAACTGTGTTTTCTGGCTTCTTAAAAAATTTGCAGTATTTGCAAAATGCATGCTTCTTCCCCTCTTCTGATCTGCAATGATACGGGTTTTGCCTAATAAATTAAAGTTTCGCTATAAACCGTAAGGGTAAAATCCGCATACTTTGGGTTAATAATTAGCTAGTCTGCCTTCGTATGCAAAATATTTGCAGAATTTTTTTCATTTACGGATTAAAATGATAAATTCGGGGAGGATTTTGCAAAATAGTCGCAAATAATCCATCACTAACTAAAACAACTGCATAATGAAAAGATTCCACCCGAAAGTCTTGGGCAGCCTGCTGATCTGCTGTCTTTTGGCATTCTCGGCCAACCAGTCCCAGGCTCAGACAGGCAAGCCGCTTCGTATCAGGGGTACCGTCAGGGCCCAGTCCGACGGCTCTCCCCTTAACGGCGCAACGATCATTCTACTCTCTGACAAAAAGATTGCTACTTCCACAGACGCTACCGGGAGCTTTGTCCTGGACATCCCTTCCTCCGAAGCAAAAGACAATCCTACTTTGGAGATCAGCTCCATCGGATATGAGAAAAAGCAGGTCCCTATACAGCCGGGACAGATCCAGATCTCCATCATGCTGGATAACAGTAAGGCCAGTCTCAATGAGGTCGTCGTGACGGCCCTGGGCATCAGCCGCCAGAAGAAATCGCTGGGTTATGCTGTTACGGAAGTGAAAGGAGAGGAGTTCACCCAGGCCAGGGAGAATAACGTAGCCAATGCGCTCTCCGGCAAAGTGGCAGGTGTCAATGCGGCTGGCCTCTCTACAGGTCCCGGCGGCTCCAGCCGGATCACTATCCGCGGCAACGGCACCATCAGCGGAGATAACCAGCCCCTGTATGTCATCAATGGCATGCCGATGGATAACTCGGTCCCTGGCGGTCCTCCCACCGTTAACGGGATCACGAGCAACGTAGACCGCGGTGACGGCATTGCCGGTATCAATCCGGACGACATTGAATCCATCAGTGTCCTGAAAGGAGGTACTGCCGCAGCTCTCTATGGGTCCCGTGCCAGCAACGGTGTCATCCTCATCACCACCAAGAAGGGTATCGCCCGCAAAGGCATCGGTGTAGAATATAATTCCACCGCCACGATGGAGAATGTGGCTGTCATCCCCGATTTCCAATACGAATACGGCCAGGGTCTGAATGGAACGAAACCAACCAACCTCAACGACGCCTTAGGCTCAGGGAGAAAATCATGGGGCGGCAAGATCGACGGCTCCACCGACTATGTGGGTGTGGATGGAAAGACCCATCCTTATGTCGCCCAGAAACGGAACCTCCAGAATTATTACCAGACAGGCACCACTTTCACCAATAGCCTCGCTTTCTCGGGCGGCAACGAGTCTGTGACCTATCGTCTCTCCGCCGCCGACCTCAACAGCAAGGGCATACTCCCCAATACCACGTATGACCGAAAGACCCTGAACCTCTCCGTTAGCGGTAAGCTCAGCGACAGGATATCCATCGATGCGTTGGCACAATACAACCTGGAGACCGGCCACAACCGCACCGGCGCAGGGGATGCATTGGGCAACCCCAACTGGACGCCGCTGGAAATTGCGAATACGGCCGATGTCCGCTGGCTGAAGCCAGGTTACGATTCATTGGGGAATGAAATGGCATGGAATGACGCTCCCATCGCTTCCAACGGCTATTTCGTACAGAACAAGTACAAGGAGAATGATACGAAGAACAGATTCATCGGGCAGGCTTCCATCACCTATAAGGTGCTGCCCAACCTGGTGTTCAAAGGCACCGTCAGCAGGGATTTTTACAATTACAACTACTCGAATGTCCTGCCCACAGGAACTTTGTATGAATTTAACGGTGAGTACTCAGGTCTGAAGACGGACGTCTCTGAAACGAATACCCAGGTGATCGGCACTTACAATACTTCCATTACAAAAGACATTGATGTTACGGTGATGGCCGGGGGCAATGCACGCAAGAACCAGGAGAACCGGTTGACGATGACGGGTCAGAATTTCAACATCCCTTACTTTTATAGTTTTTCGAACCTTGCCTCCCAGACCACCACTCCTTATTCCCCGCGGATATCTACCAATTCCCTGTTCGGCGCCGTCGACCTGGGCTATAAGGGGCTGCTCTTTTTAAGCGGCACCGCCCGCGAGGACTGGTTCTCGACCCTCAGCCCGGAGCATAACCATCAGCTATATGTCAGCGCCGGGGGTAGCTTCATTCTGTCAGATGCCGTGACGCTGCCTTCCGCCTTCAGCTTTGTCAAGCTGCGCGGTTCCTGGGCAGGGGTTGCCGGTGGTGCGCCGAACGCTTTCGAGATCAACCCCACTTTCAGCAGCGTGGCCAGCTCAGGTCAGCCCCTGCAAAGCGTGACACCTGACCAAAATGGCGACAACTTCATATCCAATCCCAATCTGCAGCCCTATACTTCTACCACTACAGAAGGCGGGTTTGAAGTGCAGCTGCTGAAGAACAGGCTGGGCGTAGACTTCACTTATTACAACCGCACCACCACGAAGGAGATCGTAACGACAGCTGTGTCCACCACATCCGGCTACAGCAATGCCATCCTGAACATCGGCGAATTGACGAACAAAGGGGTCGAGCTACTGCTCACAGGCAAGCCCATCCGGACCGCCAACTTCGGCTGGACGGTCAGCTATAATGTGGCGTATAACAACAATAAGGTGGTCAGACTGGCTCCCGGCCTGCCGTCTATCCAGGTGGCCAACACCGTGGGTAACTGGGCGTTCCTCGATCATATCGAAGGTCAACCTTTCGGCACCATCGTAGGCACCCGCATGTTACGGGACAACAAAGGGAACATCGTCTTCAACAGGTCATCCCATGTGCCTGTTGTTGATCCTACACTGCAGCGGTTTGGCAACAGCGTTGCCCCCTATACCATGGGCCTGACCAACGAGTTCAGGTATAAGGCGTTTTCCCTCAGCGTCTTGCTGGACGGCAAATTCGGAAATAAGATATTCTCCATTTTCGAACTCTATGCCACCCGTATGGGCAAGCTGAAAAGCACCCTTCCCGGCAGGGACGGAGGGCTGGAGCTGAAGGGAGTCGATCAGACAGGCGGCACGTATGATACCACCATCACACAAACGGGCGGCGTCTTACGCAACTACTACGATAACTACAAAGTGTACACCGAGCGTTTCCTTCACGACGGCAGTTTCATCAAGCTTCGCCAGGTGATCTTCTCCTACAGCATTCCGGTCAACAGGCTAAAGTTTGCCAAGGTGCAGTCAGCCAGCATTTCTTTTGTGGCCCGCAATCTGTTCATCCTTTACAGGCAAACGAAAAACTTCGACCCCGAACAAAGCTTTACCAACAGCAACAACCAGGGTTTCGAATCCATTGGCTTGCCCAGGACGCGATCCTATGGTTTGAACCTGTCAGTTAAATTTTAATGCACAAAAAAGAACTTATGATGATCAAGTATATAACAAAAAATATTACAAGATACGCAGGGGCCCTCTCGGTGGCGCTTGGCATGCTCGGCCTGTCCTCCTGCGATAAGGGATTTGCAGACCTCAACATCAACCCCGATGCCGTCTCAAACCCTGTGCCTGCCTATGTCTTCACCAAGGCGCTGTACGACGGTGGCGGCTACAACGGGCATTATGGTTCCAGCGGGAGCAATTTTTTGATGGGCACCATGCAATATACCGACAGCTACAACGACGTGGCGGGTTTCGGGTCCAAATATATCTCCAGCCAGGTGACCCAGTCGGCCGGGGCTTTTGGTGCCGCCTATCCGGATGAGATCAATGAATTGGCCATTGTCATCAAGGCGGTGAAAGATGATCCTTCCAAGGTCAACCTGCTGGCCACGGCCAGGATCTGGCAGGTATATTGTTTCAGCAAGCTCACCGACCTGTACGGGGATATACCTTATTCCCAGGCTGTGATGGGGCTGGACTCCTCGAATTACAAGCCTGCATACGATGCGCAAAAAGACATCTATCCCAGCCTCCTTGCACAGCTGGATGCTGCTGCACAAAGCCTGGACGGCTCCAAGACCACTTTCGGGGCTGCCGACCTGATCTACGGCGGTAATACGGGCCAGTGGAAAAAGTTCGCTTATTCTTTAATGCTGCGCCTGGGTATGCGTCTCACCAAGGTGGATATCGCCTCGGCCCAAAGCTGGGTGACGAAGGCCATCGCCGCCGGGGTCATTACCCAGGATGCGGACATCGCCAGGATCACTTACGTGGACGGCGGCCAGGATATCAATAAGAATCCATTGATCCTGGATATGTGGAATGCCGATTACATCGCCCAGGACGGGGTGAAGAACCCCGAAGGCGGTAAATACCAGCAAAAATTCATCGACTCTCTCAAAGCGCATAGTGATCCCCGGCTGCCCATCATTTCCGTGGTATATACTGCCCCTGGCGTGACGAATAACTCCGTCGCCTTACAGAAAGGGATGCCGGACAATATAGCCAATGCGATACCGTCCAATTTCGGCACGTTCTCAGAGCCTAATCCCAATACTGTGTTGCTGCGGGGCTCACCGCAGCTGATCTACACCGTGGCTGAGACGGATTTCCTGCTGGCCGAAGCGGCCCTGAGAGGCTGGTACAGCGGCGCTACCGCGGCTGCATCCTTCGATGCCGGCATTCGCGCAGCCATGCGTCACTGGACGATCATCGCCGGCAGTGCCGGCACGATCTCTTCCACGGATATCAATACTTATGCGGGTAACAACCAACTGAACACTGGTGCCTCCTTCGACGAGCAGATGCGGCAGATATACACCGAGTTCTGGGTGAGCATTTTCCCCAACGCGCAGGAAGTGTACAATAACTACCGCCGTACAGGTTACCCCGCATTGACACCGAATAACTATCCTACGAATGCCACGGGTGGACAGATCTTCAGAAGGTGTCTGTACCCTGTATCGGAGAAGAACTTGAACGCGGATAATTATGCGGCGGCCGTTTCCCGTCAGGGCGCCGACGATCTGATGACCCATATCTGGTGGGATAAATGATAATGTGCGCACATGAACAGGCTTTTTTATTTTCTCATAAGCACGCTGAGTTTTGGTAATCTAAAAAGGGGGCAGTTCTCTGCCCTCTTTCTTCTACTGATACCCCTGCTTGCCGCGGCACAGAATGACACCGTGCGTGACGACCAGGCCAGCGACTACAACCTCAACAGACCGGAAAGGGTGGAGTGGTTCCGCAACACAGGCGCAGGTCTTTTTATTCACTTCGGTGTGGATGCCCAGCTGGGTATCGTCATTAGCCATTCGCTGGTAGGCGCTTCCGACGACTATGTGGAAAGATATTTCAACCAGCTGCCCCGGACTTTTGATCCTGCACACTTTTCGCCCCGTGAGATAGCCACGCTGGCAAAACTGGCCGGCATGAAATACATTGTATTTACTACCAAGCATCATTCGGGCTTTTGCATGTGGGACACGAAGACGAGTCCATTCAATATCATGAACACGCCTTATCATACAGACCTGCTGCAAGCTTTTACAGAGGCCACCCGTGCGGCGGGACTGGGAGTAGGGTTTTATTTTTCACCCGAGGATTTCTGGTTCCTTCACCAGCATCATATCCCCATCAGCCGGACAAACGTGAAGATGGATGATACGGTCCGGCAGGTTTATGACGACTATACCCGGCGCCAATGCGAGGAACTGATGACCCGCTATGGAAAGATCGACGTACTGTTCATCGACGGCACGCCTAAAGAGGTGGTGAAGAGCACCTGCTGGCGATTGCAACCTGACCTGCTGATCACCCGGGGGGCCATGAAAACGCCGGAACAGGTGTTGCCGGGGGAAAGGAGCATGGACCCCTGGTTATCCTGTATCACCATGGGAACAGCCTGGCAAAACCAGCCCACGAATGAAAGGTACAAATCGGGCAATCAGCTGATCCGGCTGGCCATCGAAGCCAGGGCAAAAGGAGGGTCGCTGCTGCTGAACGTTGGTCCGAAAGCCGACGGCTCGCTGCCTTTCGAACAGGAAGACAGATTGCGTGAAATGGCTGCCTGGTATTTCATTAACCACGAATGCATGGACAGTGTCCATAATTGGGTCGTCAGCCGGGAGAACGAGGTCTGGTTCACCGCCCGCGATGCGCATACGTGCTATGCCATCGTCACCAGCGAATGGAAGGAAGGGGAGAGAAAGACCTTTCGCCTGCATTCTGTGAAAGCAGGTCCCGGGACACGCGTCAGCGTCCTGGGGCAGAACAGCCGGATCATCGAATACAAACAGGATGATGTGGGCTGCCGTTTCCAACAGGTGGGGGAGAACCTGGAGTTGTCGGTGGTGAAAGCACAACGCGTCTATGACGACCATCGGTGGCCCAATCCCGTCGTAATAAAGCTGGAGCAAATAGACCCGGCATTCGATGAAGCGGTGGACGTGCGCACCCTGGACGGCAAGGCGGCAAAGGACGGCGTTCTCTTCTCCGGAAAAGTATTTGGCAACAAAAGATCATTGGCCAAAAGAGCTCGTTTTTACTATCGTCCCTATGCGGGCCAGGTGGAAACCTTATATGCAGCGCCCTGGACGGGGACGGCCTGGGTGAGCCTCCATGCCGATGGCACATTTCAACTCCGGGAGCAGCATGCCCGGCCTGGCAGGCAGTATGAATACCGGGCCGTCGTGGAGTACCACCAGGTGGAGATCAATGGGGAGGACAGGATCTATAAGCCTGCGACTGCCCGTCATCATTAACACTACAAAGAACATCATATGAAGATCAACAATGCCGAAGAGCAATTCGTACGCTTAGCCCTCAGTTTACCGCCTGCACCCAGCCCCAAAGGCGTATACAAGCCCTGTTTGATAGAAGGGAAATACCTGTACCTGTCCGGGCATGGACCGGTGCAGGATGACCGGACCCTCATCATTGGCCGTATCGGGAAGGAACTGGATATCGAACAGGGTAAGCTGGCAGCCCGCCAGGTAGGGCTGACCATGTTGTCCACCATCCGCACACATGTCGGTGCGTTCAGTAAGATAAAAAGAGTGATCAAAGTCTTCGGTATGGTGAACTGTACCCCGGAATTCGAACGTCATCCCTATGTGATCAATGGTTGCAGTGAGCTTTTTGCCGCCGTCTGGGGCGAAGAGAATGGCATTGGGGTCCGCAGTGCTGTAGGGTTCGGTTCCCTGCCGGATAATATTCCTGTTGAAATTGAGGCTATATTTGAGCTGCAATAAAACAAAACTGACATGCTTCAGAAAGCCGCTCCCGGTAAACCGCAATTAGCCGCCTTCGGCGAGTTCATGCTCCGGCTGCACTGTATGGAAGGGCGCCGTTTTTTACAGGCAGGTTCTTACCAGCCCTACTATGCAGGCGCCGAAGCAAATACCTGCGTATTATTGTCGCGACTGGGTGTACCTGTACGCTATATTACACGACTGCCGGAAAATGATATAGCCAGGGCTGGCATTCAGGAATTGAGAGGCCAGGGTGTGGATACTTCCCATATCGTCTATGGAGGAGATAAGATGGGCGTTTACTTTACAGAGCAGGGCAATGGCATTCGCAGCACCCGGGTGATCTATGACCGCGACGGATCCGCCTATGCGCGCCTGCAGCCTGGGGTCATAGACTGGAGCAGCAGCCTTGCCGGCATCCCTGTTTTCCACTGGTCGGGCATATCGGCGGCAGTCTCGCAGGGGGCGGCCGATGTCTGTGCGGAAGCCCTGGCGGTGGCACGGGAACAAGGGGCGCTGATATCCACGGACTTCAATTACAGGACGACGCTCTGGAAATACGGTAAGCATCCCCGTGAGGTGATGCCCGGCCTCCTGCAGTACACGAAAGTAGCTGTGGCGGACCTGGACTCTGCGGCCGTTTATTTCGGCATACAGACTGATGCTGCCGCTGCATGGGAGGACCGGTTCATACATTGCGCCAGGGCCCTGCAGGAGCAGCTGCCCCATCTGGAGGTCATTGCCATGAGCTTCCGTAAGACACAGGGCATTTTGCATATCTATTCCGGCGCCCTCCTTTATAAAGGCGCTTGCTATTTTTCACCGCGGCATGAGCTGCCTTATGTCACCGACCAGATCGGCAGCGGCGATGCCTTCACGGGAGGTATGCTTTATGGGCTGATGACTGACGCAGCGCCTCAGCTGATCATTGATTTTGCCACTGCGTGCGGCGCCATCAAACAAAGTATCCCGGGAGACTGGGCGCTGGTCAACAACGCGGAGCTGGAACAATTCATTCACAACGGGCCCACCGGCCGGATCATCCGGTGAAAAAAAGTACGGTCTATCTATGTTTATAATCGATGCGCATCTGGACCTGAGCATGAATGCCATGGAATGGAACAGGGATCTTCGCCTTCCTGTGGAGGCGATAAGAGAAAGGGAAAAAGGGCTTTCTGACAAGCCCGACAGGGGAAAAGGAACGGTATCCCTTCCGGCGCTGCGTAAAGGCGGCATTGGGTTGGTAGTGGCTACGCAGATAGCCCGTTATGTGGCGCCGGACAATCTCTTACCGGGCTGGCATTCTCCCTGGCAGGCCTGGGCCCAGACACAGGGACAGCTGGCCTGGTATAAAGCTATGGAAGAGGCCGGGGAAATGACAATGATAAAAGATGCAGCTTCTTTGGAGGATCATATTGCCCTATGGCAGGATGACACAGACCCGGGCAGGGTAAAGCCCATCGGATACATCCTCAGCCTGGAAGGCGCCGACTCTATCATAACGCCGGAACACCTCGAAGAGGCATACGAATACGGACTGCGGGCTGTGGGGCCCGCCCACTATGGCCCCGGACGCTATGCAAATGGAACGGACGCCACAGGGCACCTTACTGACGCCGGAAGGGAGCTGTTGCGGGTGATGGAAAGATTGAATATCATCCTGGATGCCACCCATCTCTGTGACGACGCCTTTTGGGATGCGATGGATCAGTTCGGGGGGGCTGTTTGGGCCAGTCATAACAACTGTCGTGCATTGGTGGATCACAATCGCCAGTTCAGCGACGGGATGATCAGGGCACTCATTGAAAAAGGAGCTGTCATTGGTGGCGCCCTGGACGCGTGGATGATGGTACCCGGCTGGATAAGAGGGAAGTCCACGCCTGAAGGTATGCATTGCAACCTGGAAAAGATGCTTGATCACCTGGATCATATCTGTCAACTGGCTGGCAATACCTTGCACGCAGGCATCGGCACAGACCTGGATGGGGCATTTGGAAAAGAGCAAACGCCCTATGATCTGGAGACGATCGCGGACCTGCAGAAACTCCCGGACATGCTTTCCGGGAGAGGGTATAATGCCGTAGACATAGATAATATCATGCACGGCAACTGGCTGCGCCTCCTGCGCAAAACCTGGGCTTAGCGGCGAATACTTTATTTAGTCATCTTGAGACAGACAGGAGCGGGAACGCTTAGCTGTTTGCCCGTACCTTTCAGGAGGCCTGTTGCTTTGTCAATGCTGAATACAACGACATTATCGCTGCGTTGATTAGCCACCAGCAGCCAACGTCCTGTCGGATCGATCATGAAATTGCGGGGCGTGGCGCCCTGGGTGGGTTCGAAGCCTTTTATGGTGAGCTTACCGGTGGCCGTATCAATGGCATAAATGGCCAGGCTGTTGGCATCGCCCCGGTTGCTGGCGTAGAGGAATCTTCCATTTGGTGCAACGTGGATATCTGCGCTACCGATGTCTCCTTTGAAACCTTCAGGCAGCGAGCTGATATGTTGAAAGGGAATGAGCTTCCCGTTGGACCAGCGGAACGCATCCACGGCGCCGCCCATTTCCAGCATCGCATATACATAGGGCTTACCGGGGTAGAAGCTGATATGCCGGGGACCTGATCCAGGCTCCACCTGCAGCGCAGAATCCTTAGGCGCCGTCAGTGGATGGGTGGTAGCGTTGGCGTTAAAACGGCGGATGGACAGCTCGTCCAGCCCGAGGTCTGCCGTGATGAGATATCGCTCGTCGGGCGTAAAGGTCACTGAATGTACATGCGGTTTTTCCTGCCGTTCCTTATTGGGTCCTGCGCCGTTGTGCTGGATCAGCTGCGTGAGCGCTCCCAATGAGCCGTCTGCATGGATGGGCAGGGCTGCCAGACTGCCTCCACCATAATTGGCGACCATTACCCATTTGCGACGGGCGTCAACGGACACATAGCAGGGACCGTCTCCCCCGGAGGACTGCCGGTCGAGAAAACGCAGCTGGCCGGTGCGCTTGTCAAATGCAAAGGCGCTTACTCCCGAAGAGTCATTCCCTTCAGCTTCGTTGGCGGCATACAGATAGTTCCCCCCCGGGGCCACCGCCAGGTAAGAAGGACTTGCCGTAGCTGCTGTACTGACCAGTGTGGCATCGCCCGTGGCGGCATCGAACCGGTAAACATAAATGCCTTTGCTGGCATTGCCGTTGGTATAAGTGCCTACAAAGAGATAGAATTTTTGTGCAAAGCCGGACAGGGAGCACAATGACAGGGATAAAAGGAGAATTAAACGCATAGACCAAATTTAACGAAAAAAAAAGACGGGGTCACAGGACCCCGTCTTTTTTTTAAAATGATCAGTTTTATCGGATCAATTTTACATTCACTGCGTTCAGGCCCTTCTTGCCATTCTGAAGATCAAACTCTACACGATCGTTTTCTTTGACCTGGTCGATCAGACCACTGGCATGCACAAATGTCTCTTTATTGCCGTCGTCGTGCTTGATAAAACCAAAGCCCTTGTCGGCGTTAAAGAATTTCACGGTGCCTGTTGTTTTGTTGTCCATCATTAATTGTATTGGTAATAAAATGTAGCGCAAGATAAGCTTTTTTTTCTTTGACGAACGGGCAAAATCCGCCGTGATTCGGAATATACGGCGACAGACTGCGTAAAATACGATGAGGTTGACGTATGTTTTACGTGTACGGAAAAGCCAATAAAGGTCATGTAAGGGTTTGCTTTTAGGCCCGGGTAAGATAACCACAAATGGTAACGGATTGATCATGCGAAAAATTTGTTTTCTCTTGTGACTGACGGACCTTTGCAGTATGAATGAATGATAGATCCGTATCCGTTTGCAAAACCAGATCGGCTAAGGCTCCGAATCCATTACCTCTGAAAAGCCAGCAACGTCCAATGTCCTGTCCTGTTTAGGGCTCTCACTGTAAGAAACGTCCTTCTTATGGTAAATTACTTACCCCCGTTCCGGGTTTCCGGGACGGGTTTTTTCATTCTATACCCGTCACTTATCTTTGCGATTCATCAACGGACCTAAACACATGCCCGGGATCAATGAACAAGTAATATCACCTGTCCAGGTGAACCAGCTCATTCGCCAGCGACGAAGCACTTTCCCCGATCAGTTTGAAACAGGCAGATCAATAGACCCGGACATCATCTGGCAACTGCTGGAGAATGCCTGCTGGGCGCCCAATCATAAGGCTACAGAGCCCTGGCATTTTACCGTCTTCACCGGGGAGGGACTGAAGAAATTCGCTGCCTTCCAGGCAGAAAGATACCAGCAGACAGCCGGCGATAAGTTCAGGCAGGATAAATACAACAAGCTGCTGGCAAACCCCCTGAAAGCTTCGCATATCATCGCGATCATCCTTCGCCGCAGCAGGACCACCGATATACCGGAAATAGAGGAGATCGCCGCAGTATCCTGCGCGGTGGAGAATATATACCTTTCGGCGACCGCTTATGGCCTGGGCGGGTATTGGAGCACTGGCGGACCTACCTACGATCCCGCTGCCGGGGCATTCTTCGGATTGGAAGAGGGGGACAGGCTGATGGGCTTCTTTTACCTTGGACATGTCCGTGTGCCTTCCGTTGCAGGCTCACGGAAGCCGGTGAAGGAGAAAACCACCTGGGTGACTGCGTAGATGGATGATTCATAGTTATTAAGTACCTTTCCTGCACAAAATTTATTTCTACCATGCGTAAGTTTTATTTTCTTCCTGCTGCACTGCTCCTGGGGCTCGCTGCCTGCAATAATGCCGGCGACCAGGCTGCTGCTACGGATTCTTCCCAAAAGGCCGGTGTTGACACCATGGCCATGCATCATACGCCTGACAGTACTCAGGCAATAACGCCCTTACCGGAAGTGCCGGCAGGCAGTAAGGTGTATTTTAAGAACCTGAAGGACGGGCAGACAGTTCAGTCTCCCTTTAAAGTGGAAATGGGTATGGATGGCTTGAAGGTCGATACGGCAGGCGCAATCGTCTCCGGCTCCGGACACCATCATCTCCTCATCGACGCCGGCGATTCCATTGCCGCAGGCGTGATCGTGCCTAAGGACGAACATCACCTGCATTTCGGCAAGGGCCAGACCAGCACTGACGTGACGCTGCCCGCCGGCGAACACGTACTGACCCTGCAATTTGCCGACGGTATCCACCGGTCATACGGCAGCAAACTGGCGACAACCATCAAGGTCAAAGTCAAGTAAAACCGCCGTTGGCTGCTAAATCATGCTAAAATCTTACCTTGCGCCTGCCTCCCTGCCCGGAGGCAGGCGTTCGTTTTTTAGGTGGTCACCAGACAACCTAAGCAACGGAAAAGACGTAGAGATTGTCAAAGGGATGAGATGAAGAGATTGAGATATATTAAATAAATAAATCATGAGTAAAAACATGCGTGCAAGTAACCTTTTTTGCGTATTAATAGTGGCTGCGGTCGTAGGAATATCCTCCGGTTGTATGAAAACTGGCACTGGCAATAATCAGAACAGCAATAATATCAGTTTTATTTCTTTAATGCATATGGCTCCCTATTCCTCCTCCATGGAGGTCTATTTCAACGGGATCAAGAAAACTTCCGCCATTGCGGCAGGAACTTTTTCCACCAGCTACGGCCAGATACCGCCGGGTGTCTATGATATTAAATTCATGGCTGCCGGCTCCAGCAACGCGCTGGACTCTCTGCCGGCTTCCACCTACGATTCCCTCGGATTTTATACATTGATCCTGTATAACACCGAAGGCGGCGCCGGTGTAGGCGCTATAAAGATCGATGACGATTTTACCAACCTTTCGCTGTCGGGCGCCAACTACCGGTTCTTTAACTTCTGCCCCGATGCACCTGCCGTGGACCTGTATATGAATTCAACGGCTGTACAACAGAACCGGCACGTGGCGGATAATGCCAATAGCAGTTATTACAATTCCTTCCAGGCTGTCACTGCGGGAGGATTCAGCCTGCAGGCAAAAAAGGCGGGAACAGACTCTGTGATCGCCACTGTTTCCAGCGTGAACCTCGTGGCGGGGGCCGCCTATACGATATTCCTCTCGGGCAGTACGCATAATGCTTCCAATCCTGTAACATTGAATGTATTGCAGGCAGCCTACTAAAACAGGCTGCTTACTTTTTCGTAGCCCATTCGCTGAGGGCAAATTCCTTCGCCAGCTCTTTCCTGGAAGGCAGCGTATCTTCGCGGCCCTGCATCAGCTGCTGTTCCACCTGCGGGATCGGCTCAGTATAAGGCGCCTCAGAGGGAGGAAGGACGGGGGAGCCGGGAATACGACCGACTATGTTAGCCAGCAACAGCAGCGCCCGGGAGCGTACGGCCAGTAAGCTGCACAACGGCTTATGCAGCTCGAAGGCTATCTCACTGAGCAGACGATCTTCGTCCGTCCGTGTCGTCTCTGCAATGACGGATACAGGGTTTTCTCCTCCCAGCTCGTCTACGATGGATCCGATCTTCTCTTCCATGCCGGCCAGGTGCTTATAAAGCCATTCCCGCGAGAACTGCAGCTCCAGGGTATGGGACAATAGGCCTTCGGGAATCCTGACCGACAGGCGGTTGTTGTTAGACGTTATAAACACGTTGTTGGGATAGCCCATTTCCGGAGAAGATCTGAAAATATGATTTACGGATTTAAGCGAGGCAGAGGGCAGCAGAAAACACAATGCGAAAATTATTTCGCTCCCGGGTGTTTTCGAAAGACGCACGACCTCGATATCCTCATAATACCTGAAATGGGTATACCGCAGGTACAATCCTTCTTCGAGGAAGATGCTTTTCATTATCCCGCTGCCACTGTGCTGAGGTATATACATAGCCTTGTCATATACGTAAAATGGCCTCTTTTGGATTCAAAGATCAAAAGAGGCCACCCAATAGACAAATGTCGGGACACTAAGCCAGCTCTGCGTAAGCGCTCACCGGTTCGCACGTGCAGATGAGATTGCGGTCACCGTAAGTATTATTGACACGCCCGATGCTGGGCCAGAATTTATTTTCCTTCACATAGGGCAGGGGAAAGGCAGCCTGGGTACGGCTGTAAGAATGATCCCATTCATCGGCGCAGATGACATGCTGGGTGTGCGGCGCATTCTTCAATGCATTGTCCGCTTTATCGGCGGCGCCTTCTTCGATCCGGAGGATCTCTTCGTGAATACCGATCAGCGCGTCGCAGAAACGGTCCAGCTCAGCCTTGTCCTCGCTTTCTGTCGGCTCGATCATAATGGTGCCGGGTACGGGGAAGCTGAGGGTAGGGGCATGGAATCCGTAATCCATCAGGCGTTTGGCGACATCTTCCGCTTCTATTCCCGCTGTGGCCTTGAATGGACGCAAATCCACAATGAACTCATGGGCACAGGTGCCATTACTGCCACTGTACAGGATCTTATAATGCTTTTCCAGACGTGCCTTCATATAGTTGGCATTGAGGATGGCATATTTAGTGCTCAGGGTCAGGCCTTCCGCACCTAACAATCTTATATAGGCATAGCTGATAAGCAGGATGCTGGCCGAGCCGAAGGGGGCTGAAGATACTGCATGGACCTTCGTTTCATGCGCACCATGCCCGTTGGACAAGGCATGTGCGGCGGCGGCAGCCGTTTCCAGCGCTACATGTCCCGGCAGATATGGCTTCAGTTTCTCATTGACACAAATGGGGCCCATGCCGGGGCCACCACCGCCGTGGGGAATGGCGAAAGTTTTATGCAGGTTCAGGTGACAGACATCGGCCCCTATGAGACCGGGGCTGGTGAGTCCCACCTGGGCGTTCATATTTGCGCCATCCATATACACCAGGCCGCCATTGTCATGGATGGCCTTACAGATATCCTTGATGCTTTCCTCGAATACGCCATGTGTGGAGGGGTATGTCACCATCAGGCCGGCCAGATTATCCTTGTACTGTGCTGCCTTGGCTTTGAGATCAGGCACGTCGATGTGTCCGTCCTCGTCGCTTTTTACCACTACCACTTTCATGCCCGCCATCACTGCGCTGGCAGGATTGGTGCCATGTGCGGAGATAGGGATGAGCATTACATCGCGGTGTCCTTCCTTATGAGCGGCATGATATGCGCGAATGGTAAGCAGTCCTGCATATTCTCCCTGGGCGCCGCTGTTGGGCTGCAGGGACGTAGCTGCAAAACCGGTGATCTCGCTCAATGCTTTTTCCAGCTCGGTGATCATCTGCTGGTAGCCTTTCCATTGATCCGCGGGCGCAAAGGGATGCAAGCCGCCAAACGCAGGCCAGCTCACCGGAATGAGTTCCGTGGCGGCATTCAGCTTCATCGTACAGGATCCCAGTGAGATCATGGACGTATTCAGCGACAGGTCCTTGTTCTCCAGGCTTTTCAGATAGCGCATCATTTCTGATTCGCTGTGATGCGTATTGAAGACGGGATGAGTGAGGAACGAAGAAACGCGGGTCAGCGCTGAAGGGATATTGTCCAATGTGTCGTCTTCCACTTCGAATGTGGCGATGGCCAGGTCACTGCCTGCGGCTGCCTGGAAGACGCTGAGGATATCGAGCACATCCTGCTGTGTTGTCGTTTCGTTCAGGGTGATGCCGATGTTGTCGCCATAGTAGCGGAAATTGATCCCCCTTGCTTCAGCCAGGCTACGGATCGCGGCAGGGTTGGCCGACCTGATCCGCACCGTATCGAAATAAGATGCATTCAGGTTCTGATATCCCAGCGCTACCAGCTCGTGGGAAAGGGTTCGTGCCAGCAGGCTTATCCGTTTGGCAATGTCCGTGAGACCAGCCGGACCGTGATATACGGCATACATCGCCGACATATTGGCCAGCAAGGCCTGGGCAGTACAGATATTGGACGTGGCTTTTTCCCGCTTGATATGCTGCTCGCGGGTCTGCAATGCCATTCGCAGCGCACGGTTGCCCTGTGCATCGATGCTTACACCGATGATGCGTCCAGGAATGCTGCGTTTGAAATCGTCCCTGGCGGCAAAGAAGGCTGCATGCGGCCCCCCGAATCCCATCGGCACACCAAGGCGTTGTGCGCTGCCAACAGCTACGTCGGCTCCCAGTTCGCCCGGAGGCGTCAGCAAGGTCAGGGACAGCAGATCGGTAGCCATTGCCACAAAGCCACCTGCAGCATGCACCTGCTGTATGAATTGACGGTGATCTTCCACCGATCCGTCACTGGCGGGATATTGTACGATGGCCCCAAAATAGGAGCCGTCGATAGCTGCCTGGCGGTAGTCGCCTTCCACCAGCTGGATGCCCACCGGCTGCGCCCGGGTCAGCAAAATGTCTTTGGTCTGGGCGAATATGTTGGCGTCGACGAAGAATTTGGGAACGGTGACATGGTCATGGTCCTTGTTCTTCAGATTGAAGAACATTGTCATGGCTTCTGCCGCAGCAGTGCCTTCATCCAGCAATGATGCATTGGCCAGGGGCAACGCGGTAAGGTCAGCCACCATGGTCTGGAAATTCAACAGGCTTTCCAGGCGGCCCTGGGCGATCTCCGCCTGGTACGGCGTATATTGGGTGTACCAGCCCGGGTTTTCGAACACATTCCGCAATATGACGCTGGGTACGATGACGTCGTAATAGCCCTGACCAATATAGGACCTGCATACTTTATTGAGGGCTGCCAGCTCTTGCAGCTCCGTCAGGTACTGATGCTCGCTGACGGGACCGGCCAGCGCAAGGCCTCCTTTACTACGGATAGAAGCAGGAATGGTTTTGTCGATAAGTTCTTCTAAAGACCCTACGCCAATGGTTTTCAACATCTGCGCCGTTTCCTCTTCATTAGGTCCGATGTGCCGGCCGATGAACTCTCCAGCCTGTTTTTCGAATAGATTCATCAGAATAGTATTTGTTTTTTAATTGCCTGATGGAACCTCGCAATAGCTCGGTTTCATAAGTAGGGGGTTGACCGTTTAAAAAAGATGTGCAAAGTTACGGCCCGGGAAGCAGAAAACAGCGGGTTTAGATAAGGCCAGCTAATACCGTGGATAAAAGGTGATTATCGGAGGATGGAAATGAAAAACGGCCGCTCCGTAAGTTGATACAAATGGAGCTGGCCGTTTTTCTGTTTAAAAACCCCTAAACCCTAAAACTTAATGCTAAAACTTTTTGCTGTGAGTAAGCATGAACTAATTACCAAAACAAAATTAACCCGGAAACACGGGAATGGAGGTTAAGATATATTAAAACTAAATTAAAATTGACTCCTGCTGAGATGGCTCCTGGTCCGTCTCTCCATACATACGCGACTCTGCTTCACGCATTTGTTCGCTGGTTTGCCGGCTGCCATCATGGCTCCAGCCGGGAGGCCCGAAAAGGTAATGCCATTTCTCTTTCCAGCCGATGTCCTTACGCGAAAGGTCTTTGCCGATGTGGCGCCATTCGTGGAAAATGATATGGGCGGGATCCTTCTTTTCGGGTGCCGAGGTAAGACCATATTTCGTAGGCTGATAGGTATCCTGGGAAAGCTCTGCCTGGAAGGTGCCGAACAGCTGATCCCAGATGATGAGGAACATACCCATGTTCTTGTCCAGGTAGCGGGGATTGGAAGCATGATGTACCCGGTGGTGGGATGGCGTCACCAGGATGTGTTCCAGCCAGCCCATCTTATCGATGAGCTCGGTATGTACGAATATGCCCCAGATCTGGGTCGCCGAGTACATGAAGACGATATCCAAAGGCTTGAATCCCAGGTAAGCAAGGGGAATGAAATAGACGAAACGGTACAGGGGCTGAAAGACCGAGCTCCGGAAGCCCACCGTAAAATTCATATGTTCTGAGGAATGATGTGTTACATGGACGGCCCAGAACAGGCGGATCTCATGGTCCCACCGGTGCAGCCAGTAGTAGAGAAAGTCCTCGGCCAGCAGCAGCAGGAACCAGTAGGAAAAGACATTGGTGATGGATATCCAATGGTGCCTGTAGCATAGGTCCAGGATCATCAGATAGGTGGCCCGGAACAGCAGATCGATGCCGCCATTGAGCAACATCAGGTAAAGATTTGTCAGCGTATCCCGCACGGTATACAGCTTCCTGTGCCTGTAATTGCTAAGGAATATCTCTAATCCGATGATGATGAGATAGAGTGGGGTGGAGACCAGCAACAATATTTGTTCTTTCAGGTTATGCACGATGGTCAAAAATAAACGAAAAAGCGGACCTTTGTATTGTTTTAGTTGTTAATCAAGCACTAATAGGAAGCAACATATGACTGATCTGTTACATAACTGGGAAAGAAAGTCCGCTGCCCGCCAGAAGGATTACAAACGCTTCCTCGGGAAGGCCGATAAGAGAAAGGTCCTTCCTCTCCTGCCGGACCTCCATGAAGCTGCGTTCGAAAAGATAGATTGCCTGCAATGCGCCAACTGTTGTAAGAACTACTCGCCCCGCTTTAAAACCCCTGATATCAAACGGATCTCCCGGCACCTGAAGCTAAAAGAGAGTGACCTGATCGAGACCTATCTGCGGCTGGACGAAGACGGGGATTACGTGGTAAGATCGAAGCCCTGTCCATTCCTGGGACAGGACAATTATTGCAGCATATATGATGTGCGTCCTTCGGACTGTGAACGCTTCCCCTACACGGATGAGGACGTATTGATAAAAAGACCTGCCATCACGCAGAAGAACACAACTTTTTGTCCCATCGTTTATTTTGTATTGGAAAAGCTGATGGCCGCCATTCCTTAATATTCCATTTTCCGGAGGCTGGGCGCTTTGAACCAGGTGACTGCCACCACGGCGATGGTCATACACCCGCCGAATACCACAGAGGGCACAACACCCAGCAGGCGAGCCATCACGCCGCTTTCAAACATTCCCAGCTCGTTGCTGGAATTGATGAACATGGAATTGACCGAAGACACCCTTCCACGCATGACGTCAGGCGTCTTTACCTGCAGGATGGTACCCCGGACTACGACGCTGATGCCGTCCAGCATCCCGCAGACCAGCAGGGCGATGAAGGACAGCAGGTAGAATTGGGACAGGCCGAAGATGATGGTGCTGATGCCAAAGCCGGCAATTGCATACATGAGGATCAGGCCTTGCCGGCGGCGTAGTGGAAACAGGGTCATGGCAAAGATGGTGCATATCGATCCGATATCGCTGGCAGCATTCAGCCAGCCAAACCCGATGGGCCCGATCCTGAGGATATCCCGGGCGTATACGGGGATCATAGCGACAGCCCCTCCGAACAGAACGGCAAACAGGTCGAGCGCCATTGCACCCAGCACTTCCCGGGTCCTGTAGACAAAGCGCAGGCCGTCGAGGATGCTGTCCCAGGTCTTCTTTTCCGCGCTCACCAGCATGACTTTTTTAGGGGCGATGGTGGTCAGCGCGTACAAAGCCACGACGACATACAGGGCAACGGTCAGGAAAGAATAAAGGTAGGTGGTATGAGCGATGAGAAAGCCGCCGGTGGCGTGCCCTATCACCGAGGCGAACAGGAAGGCGCTGGTATTCATGGTGACGGCGGATGGCAGCTGGTCGCGGGGAACGATCTGGGCGACAATGGCGCTCAGGGCCGGGCCCGCAAAGGCACGTATGATCCCTGTGGTGAAGATGATGGTATACGTCAGCCATTGGATCCAGTGGGGGCCCAGGGACCGTACGAGCGGGCCGACAGAGAGCGCTATCAGGCCCGCCACGCAGACGAGGTAACAGCTGGTAGTGGTCAGCAGCAGTCGCCGCTTGTCGCTCTTGTCGATGACGTGCCCTGCATAGAGCGCAAGGCAAAAAGCCGGAACAAACTCGGAAAGACCGATGAGGCCAATGGCAAAGGCATTGTGGGTGATCTCATAAATACGCCAGCCCACGATGGTTGTCACCATACGCATGGCCATCACGTAAAAAAAACGGGCTATAATGAAGTTCCGGTATTCCGGGATACATAATATTTCCAGCGCTGTCTGTCTGTTGCCTTCCTGGGTCATGGTAATGTAAAATAATGTTGTCCTTCGTCAAGGTCTTTTTCCAAGGCATCCAGGATCACCTGCAGGTGTGCGCTGTTGCCCAGAAAATCCGCATTGCTGACGTCTATGAAGATGGTCTTTATATTATGCTGCTTTATATAGTTGGTATAGGCTTCCTGTATCTTAAAAAGGTATTCATCCGCAATACCCTGCTCATAGGACCGGTTTCTTTTCCTGATATTCTGCTGCAGCCGGCTGACAGGAGCATGCAAATAGATAAGTATGTCCGGCTGTACAAGCTGGGTATGGATGATGTCGAACAGCTTCTGGTAGAGACGGAACTCCTGCTCAGGCAGATTCACCTTGGCGAAGAGCAGGCATTTCGTAAAGAGATAGTCGGAAATAGTGAGACTTTGGAACAGGTCGCTGGTATGCACCAGCTCTTTCAGCTGCTTGTACCGCTCGGCCATGAAGAACAGCTCCAGTGGAAAAGCATTTTGTCCGGGATTTTCATAGAATTTCGGGAGAAAAGGGTTGTCGGCAAATTGCTCCAATATGAGCCTTGCATTAAAATGTTTAGAAAGTATATGCGCGAGGGTTGTCTTTCCGGAACCGATATTGCCTTCAATCGTGATAAAATGATAGTTCATCCGCGTATGATTATTTTTTTTACTTCCAGCTTATCCGGGCACAGGGTCAGCAGCTCGTGTATGGTCTTTTGCAGGATCGGATGCACATAGTCCGGCGCGATCTCATTCACAGGCTCCAGGGCAAAACGGCGATTAGCCACCTCGGGATGTGGAATGATCAGCCATGGTAGACGGATGACGTCCTCATTGAAGAAAAGCATATCGATGTCGATGGTCCTCGAGCCATATCGTTCCGTCCGTACGCGACCCAGCTGTTCCTCTATGGCCAGCAGGCGCTGCATCAGGGCAGGGGCATCCAAAGGTGTTTCAATGATCAACGCCTGGTTGAGAAAAGGAGCCTGGTCCGTCTTGCCCCAGGCCGCCGTTTCGTATACGGACGATTGTCGGATGATCCTCGTGCTCCCGGACCCGATTTGCCGGGTTGTTTCCTGCAAATAACCTGATCGGTCACCTTCGTTGCCACCTATCAATAAATAGGCTATGTTCATAGATTCCGTAATTTCGGGAGCCCAAATATCTTATAATTTTAGATTTAGCTTAAAAATATAAATCCTTTTCATGCGAGGCTTTTTTAAATCGTTCTTAGCCGCCCTGCTGGCGCTGATAGTTTTTGCAGTGATCGTGGTGTTTGTCCTGGCAGGCGTTGTGGGTGGGCTTTTATCCCCAAAGAAGCCGGATGTAGCCGCAAGATCCATTCTCGTCATAGACCTTGCTCAATCTGTCCGCGAACAGACGCAGGACAATCCCCTGTCAGGGCTGGGGTCGGAAGATCAGTATGATGTTCCCGGACTATATGACCTGGTGCGGCTGGTCCGCCATGCCAAAGGGGATTCAGCCATCAAAGGCATCTTTCTGAAATGCAGCGATGATCCCAATGGGTTTGCCACCAATGAGGAGATCCGCAATGCCCTCCTGGATTTTAAAAAGAGCGGCAAGTTCGTATATGCATATGGAGAATCTTTCCCGCAAAAGGCCTACTATGTGGCCAATATCGCCGACAGGATCTATTGCAACCCTAAAGGCAGCATCGACTGGAGAGGCTTCTCCGTGGAAATGACATTTTTGAAGGGCGCCCTCCAAAAGCTGGATATACAGCCGCAGATCTTTTACGCGGGTAAGTTCAAAAGCGCCACGGAACCTTTGCGGGAGGAAAGGATGACGGATGCCAACCGACTCCAGCTGACCGAGCTGCTGAATGATTTTTACGATCGCCTGCTGTATACGACAGCAAAGCAGCGTAATCTGGATACGACCCTGTTGCGCAAATGCGTGAACGAACACCTTATCCAGCATCCCCGGGATGCGGTGAATTATAAGTTGATAGACGGACTTCGTTATGATGATGAATTGAAGGAGGAGCTGCGGCAAAAACTGCACATCGACATGCATGAGTTCATCAATTTTATTCCCCTGGGCAAATATGCAAAGGCGGTGGATTATAAGGCCGAAGGCAGGGACAAGATCAGCCTTATCTATGCGGAAGGTGATATCGTGGATGGAAAAGGGGACAAGAGCGAAATAGGTTCCGACACCTACCGCTGGCTGGTGCGCAAGGCCCGTTTTGACAAGGATGTAAAAGCCATTGTGATCCGGGTGAACTCCGGCGGCGGCAGTTCGCTGGCCAGTGAGAATATCTGGAGAGAGGTCAGCCTGGCGAGGAAGGAAAAGCCTGTGGTCATCAGCTTTGGGGATGTGGCGGCTTCAGGAGCTTATTATTTCTCCTGCAATGCTGACAGCGTATTTGCCATGCCGGGCACCATCACGGGATCCATCGGCGTGTTCATCGTAGTGCCTAATTTGCAGAATTTCTTCCGCGATAAGCTGGGTGTCACCTTTGATGGGGTAAAGACGGCTCCTGAAGCCGATCCGCTTAGTGTCACCCGGCCCCTGACCCCTTCCCAGCGAAAATATCTCCAGGATGGTGTCGACACGACCTACCTGGACTTTAAGACCCGGGTGGCGGATGGCCGTAAAAAAACGGTAGCATATGTAGACAGCATCGGCCAGGGGCGTATATGGAGTGGCGTCAGGGGCATGGAGGTAGGGCTGGTGGACCGCATTGGCACGTTGCAGGATGCCATCGATTGTGCAGCCCGTTTGGCGAAGACCAGTGACTACCGGTTGAAAGAATATCCCGAGCCCAAAAGTTTCCTGGACCAGCTGCTGGGCGGTTATAAGAAGTCGATGAGCGCCAAGGCCATGAAGGATCAACTGGGAGAAGAGGGCTACAAGACCTGGAATACCATCAGAAAATTAAAGGCATCGGTTGGGGTCGGCCAGGCTAAACTGCCTTTCGATCTCAGCATTGAATAATTGAAAAATTGAATAGCGGATCACAGATCCGCTGGCCGAAGGCCCATCATAAGCCGTGCACCGGGGATGGGTTATTTTTCGGGTAAACCAGACCCGGTGCACATCGACCTTTGTCGTATGGCAGAAAAATACAACCAGCTGCGGGCAATGCTGGCAATCACGAAAGGAAGCCTGAAAGCTATTTTCAGAAATCCGGCTTCCGTGGCCTTTAGTTTTGGTTTCCCCCTTGTGTTCATCCTGGTTTTTGGTTTTATCAGCGGAGGCGGCCCAACGGTATATATTGCATTGACCAATAGGGCTGACACTTCCAATGGCGTCATTCACGGCATGCTGTCCTACTCTACCGTAAGGCTGTCGAAAGATACTGACGCCATCTCCATCCGCCGCAACCTTGAAAAGGGAAGGATAGGAGCCATCCTGTCCGTAGATTCCACACCGTCCGCGATGGGCTTTGCTCACTATCACTTCCGTGTGCAGACCTCTTCAGCTGCAGGGGATAAGTACCCGATCGTAAGAATGTCGCTGGCACAGGCGATCCGGTATGCAGAGGATGAGAAGATCCCTGCGCAATATAAGTTCATGACCGTGGACGAGCTGCCCATGATCACAGGCAGGAAATATGCCATGATCGACTTTATACTCCCGGGCATGCTGGGGTTTTCCCTGTTGAGCGCGGCTGTATTCGGCGTGGCCTTTCTTTTTTTCAGCCTCCGACAGCAACTGGTGCTAAAGCGTTTCTATGCCACTCCCATCAGCAAAAAATACATTATCCTTGGAGAAGGGCTTTCCAGGGTGCTGTTCCAGCTGATCACAGCCATTGTCATCATTGTCATTGGTAAGATCGCTTTTCATTTCACCCTGGTGCATGGCTGGATCACTTTCCTGGACATGCTCTTCCTCAGCTTATTCGGGCTCATTGTTTTCATGGGCTTCGGTTTCATTATCAGCAGCGTAGCGAAAAGCGAAAGCACCATTCCTCCTTTTGCGAATATGTTCACCCTGCCACAATTCCTCCTCGGGGGTACTTTTTTTTCGACAGAAGCTTTCCCCGTCTGGCTGCAAAAAATATGCGAGATATTACCCCTCAAACAACTGAACGATGCCATGCGCAACGTAGCTTTCGAAGGGGCGCACCTCACCGATTGCGGCAAACAGCTGGGCATACTCGCGCTGTGGGGCATTGTCGTCTACGCCGTCGCTATTAAAGTATTCAAATGGGAATAATATGTGGCGATAAAAAATTGAACAAAAATAATTTTTACCGCCAAACCATAATGTCTGTACTTTCGGCCTTGGGGCCTCAAGTACAAATTGAGCTCCGCCCAATTTATGCGCATCATAAAATTTTTGCTTATCAGCGCCATCGTCCTCTTTGGCGTCCTGACCGCCCTTTCCCTGTTATTCCCTTCCCGGTTGCGGTTGTCCCGCGCCGTCAACGTAGCGGCACCCAGGGAAAAGGTGTATGCCGCCGTTGGCGACCTGCGCCGGTGGGAGGAATGGAATGCGTTCATCCGTGCCACACCGCTGACGGGAAAAACCTATTCTACACCGGCATCGGGCAAAGGGGCTTTTTTACATGCAGACCAGCTGGCGCTTACGCTCATGACCTCGGCGCCCGATTCCGTCGCGCTGGACTGGCGGCTGTCCGGCGGGAAGCATTTCGAAGGAGGATACAATATCCTGCAGACCAGCAGCGACAGTATTACTATTCAGTCCTGGTTCGACTTCCATTTCCGCTGGTACCCCTGGGAAAAATTAGGGATACTCGTATATGACAAACAATTTGGGCCCTTGATGGAAGAATCTTTGGCGGGATTGAAACAATATCTGGAAAAGACACCTTAACTTTAAAAGCCTTTTCTTAATGTCACACTTAAAATTAAATACTATGCACGTAAAAACAACCATCCTGTCTTTATTTGCCATTCTCCTGGCAGGGGCCGTCTCGTATGCGCAACCCACCCATCCCAAGAGCCCGCATGACACGCTGAAGGCCAAGGACCTCACTGTCACCTATGGCCGTCCCTATAAGAAGGGCCGGGAGATCTTTGGAAAGCTGGAACCTTATGGTAAAGTGTACCGGTGCGGCGCCGATGAAGCCACTCAGATCACCTTCAACCAGGATGTGACCTTTGGCGGCAAGCCTGTTAAGGCCGGTACTTACACCCTTTTTGTCATTCCCGAGGAAAAGCAATGGACCATTATTCTCAACTCGAAGCTGGGACAATGGGGCGCATACGACTATGACAAGAATAAGGACAAGGACGTACTGCAAACAGTAGTACCCGTGAAGATGTTGTCGGCTCCTGTAGAGCAGCTGACGATCGCGCGACCGGCGGCTGGTCTTTCCATCAGCTGGGACAAGACGCAGGTGACGATCCCCATAAAGAGCTAAACAAAAAGAACCGGCCTAAGGCCGGTTCTTTTTTATGTACCTTTCGAGAAGATCATAGACCTTCTCCAGCTCGTCACTCGTTATACAATAGGGGGGCAGGATATAGACCGTGTTTCCCAGGGGCCGCAGATAGATACCTTCCTCCATCGCCTGTTGGGTCAGGTCCAGCCCTGCCGGGTTGATATAGCCATCCTCTCCCTTGCTCAATTCAAAGGCAACAACGGTACCAAGTATGCGCACATCCCTGACGATGTCATAAGCCTTTATTTTTTCTGCAAATGCGGCATGCTGCATGTTTATGCTCCGGATACGGTCGGTACATGCTGTTGCCAGCAGCAGGTCCAGGCTTGCCAGGGCAGCTGCGCAGGCCAGCGGGTTTGCCGTAAATGAATGCCCATGGAAAAGCGTCTTCCGCCTGTCGTCGCTGAGAAATGCTTCGAAGACCTTTTCGGTGGCGGCCGTAGCGCCCAGGGCCATCGTGCCCCCTGTCAAACCCTTGCTAAGGCAAATTATATCGGCAGTATGCCGAAGATGATTCCCCGCAAATAATTGACCCGTTCTTCCGAAACCTGTCAGCACCTCGTCAGCGACAAGCAATATATCCATTTCCTTCGCCACGCCCAGCAATTCATCTAAAAGCGCCGCTTCATACATATGCATGCCGCCTGCTCCCTGCAGCAGCGGCTCATAGATAAAACAAGCGATCCCGCTGCCATGCCGGCGAAGCAATTCCTTCAGCTCCCCGATATTTTCCCTGTCCGGGGCATCGATGAACACCGGTTCGAACAGGTAATCCTGGAAGGCGGCAGTGAACAGGCTGCGCTCGCTGACGCTCATGGACCCGAAAGTATCGCCGTGGTATGAGTTACGCAATGCCAGGATCTTTTTTCTGTCGTCCCCTTTGTTCTTCCAGTACTGAATGGCCATTTTAATGGCAACTTCCACGGCTGTCGAACCATTGTCGGAATAGAAGACCCTGGAAAAAGCTCCCGGCAGAAGGGGTAGCAGTCGTTCTGCCAGCGACACAGCCGGCTCATGCGTAAAGCCGGTGAAGATCACTTGCTCCAGCTGCAGGGCCTGCTGATAGATCTTTTCAGCGATATAGGGATGGGCATGCCCATGGAGGGTCACCCACCAGCTGCTGATGGCATCGATATAGTGGTTGCCTTTTTCATCCCATAACAGAGTACCTTTGCCACGTACCACCGGGATTGGAGGCATCTTACGCTTATGCTGGGTATAGGGATGCCAGATCACCTGGTTGTCCCTGTCGGTTAATGTTCTCATGAAGGGGCAAAAGTAATGCAACGGTTGGTAAAGTTTAATTGTCAATGATATTAACAAATAAGGAATGGATTATCACCAGTTGGTAAAAGACTGTTTGAGAGGGAATACAGCTGCTCAAAGGCAGTTGTATGAGCATTTCGCAGGAAACATGCTGGGGGTATGCTATCGATATACCAAATCCATGGTCGATGCGGAAGACGTTCTGCAAGAAGGGTTTATCATGGTGTTTAAAAACCTGCACCAGTTTAGCTTTTCGGGTGAGCTGGGAGGGTGGGTTCGAAGGATCATGGTCAATACGGCGATCAATTACCTGAAAAAGCACAGCCGTTATCAGACGGAGCTGCTGTTTACGGAAGGGACGCTCCATCCTGTCTCCGATGATGACCCGGAAGTTTTGCTGAGCACCAAGGAGCTGGCAGACCTGATACGTCAGCTGCCGCCGGGATACCAGACGATATTCAATTTGCACGCAGTCGAAGGATACAGTCACGTGGAGATCGGTAAGATCTTAGGCATCAATGAAGGGACCTCCCGTTCCCAGTATGCACGGGCCAGGTCCCTGCTGATCAGTTGGATAAAAAAACTATCGTCCGTAACAAAAAATGAGACGTATGCACGACCCTAAATTTGAGCAAGAAGTACAGCATAAGCTGGAAGAGCTGTCGTTCAGCCCTTCGGATGCTGTCTGGACAAGGGTGGAGCAAGCCGTCAATGGTAAAAAAAGACGCAGAGTACCCGTTTTCTGGCTGTTCCTGCTGCCGGCGCTCCTGATGACAGGCGCCGGGGTGATCTATTTTTCAGGGACCAGCAAGCATCCGGCTACTGCACTGACCCAGCGATCCGACGTCGCCCCGGCATCCCCTGTAACATCACCGGCTGCGACGCCACCGGCTTCACCATCCGCCGCATCCAACCTGCCGGCTGCTGTGCCTGCCGTGTCAGCGCCTGCCAGTCCGGTCCATTCATCAATTGCACAAAATGGTACACACAGGGCTTCTTCCATTCCTTCTTCCGGAATGTCCCGTATGCGCCTGACTTATACCAGGCGCCCAACGCCTGCCGGGGGCTCCGGGACAACACCATCTGCAGTAAACGCGGTAACGCCTGCCGGCGACAACGCCGGTGAAACATCCAACGAAAGGTCCGGCGAAGCCGTCATTTCAGATCGTTCAGCCACCGCGCCTGTTGCTACCTCCGCCGGCACGAAAGCCGTGACCGCCCGCGTTACGCTGCCCGGACTGAATGCCTTCGAGCGCCATTTTTCTGCTCCTTCGGCGGCACGCCTGTCCTCCGCAAGCCAGGCTTTTACAGCTGCAAAAGCGCCTATCCGGCTTAAGCCGAAATATTCGTGGGAGGCAGGCTTTGCAGGAGGAATGGGGTTATCCTCGCAGAACGCGACCTTATTCCAGCAGCCCACGATCATGTCCGACCTGAGCCCCAATGCAGCACCCATCACGGGACGGCCCAAGGTCTATAGCTCACAGGTGAAGCCTGATCTGTCATACTGGGCCGGCATTGTCGTCCAAAGACCGCTTAGCAAGGTGCTGACCCTATCATTGGGTTTGGACCTTCACTATTATTCCACAAAGGTCCAGATAGGGGAAAAAGTAGATAATACGCTCAGCAGTGTCTCGTCCCCCTCCCTGCTGACGGGGCAAAGCCAATACGTGCAGGGGGCAGCTGCCTATCCCTATTATTATTCTGTGGGCAATAAGGATGTTTTTGTCAACCGTTATTATTTCCTGGAGCTGCCTGCATCCGTTGTCTGGCAGGTGAACCATAGTCGCAACCTACCCCTGTTCTGGGAGGGAGGCTTCTCTCTTGCTTATTTAGTCAGTTCGAATGCGCTGTATTTCAACCCTAAATCGGGGGTGTTCTATAAGGATGGGAATGTGGTCAATAAAACCCAGTTCAACCTGGCCACCGCACTGCTGGTAGGCCTTCCCGTCAGAGGGATACGTCTTCAGGCAGGACCCCAGGTCCAGTATGGCCTCACCAGCCTGCAAAGCCAGGGCTCCGGCGTGCAACATCTTTTCTATGGCGGTCTCCGCCTGGTACTGCTGCCCGGGAAAGCTAAAAAGTAGCGGGAGGAGGATCAGGAGCGATGAACTGAAGGTTCCGGCGGATGCCGGCATAGCGGGCACGTTTAAGTGGTGAATGCCGGAAGATCTCTTTAAAACTTTCTTCTGTCAGCTCTTCCCACTCCGCAGTCCTGAAATGAAGGATGGCGGGGATAGGAGAGAAAGCCATTTCCCTGGCCGGCGTGGAAAAACGGTTCCAGGGACATACGTCCTGGCAGGTGTCACAGCCGAACAGCCAGTCCTGGAATTTTCCCTTCATGGTGTCGGGTATCAGCAGGTCTTTCAGCTCGATGGTAAAATAAGAGATGCACTGACTGCCATTTACAACCTTATCATCGGAGATGGCATCGGTAGGACATGCGTCTATGCATTTCCGGCAGCTGCCGCAATAATCTCCGGCAAAAGGCACATCATATTCCAGCTCCAGGTCTACGATCAGGGTAGCAATAAAGAAAAAAGATCCCGCCTGCTTATGCAGGAGGTTCCCGTTCTTTCCTATCCAGCCCAGCCCGCTGCGCACAGCCCAGGTTCTCTCCAGTACAGGAGCGCTGTCCACAAATCCCCGGCCTTCTATCTCTCCGATGTTATCCCGCATTTGCTTCAATAATAAGTTGAGCTTTCCGCGAATGACTTCATGATAATCATTCCCATATGCGTATTTTGCTATCCGGGGAACCCCTTCTCCGGCGGTGTCAGGCAAGGCCTCCCGCCCCGGAAAATAGTTCAACAACAGTGTAATGACCGATCTGGCGCCCGGCACCAGCTTGCAGGGGTCGATCCTGAGATCGAAATGATTTTCCATGTAATGCATGGACCCGTGCATGCCTTTGTTAAGCCAGTTTTCCAGCCGGCGTGCATCTTCATCCAGCCGAACAGCTTTTGCAATGCCGCAATGGTCGAACCCAAGGTCCCTCGTCCATTCCTTGATCCACTTCGTATAGTCGTTTTTTGTCAAGTATGTTTTTTTAATCCCTGAGGAGTATGTGGAATACTGCAATTTCACTATTTTGCTGTCGCTAATTGATCCCCATGATGCTCCTAAGGCCCACCGTGCTGATAGCTATAGTCTTATTCCTATGCCTGCCACAAAGGTATTGTGCTGCCCAGGACAAATCAAAAATTCAATTCGTAAAGGCGGGCCCGGATGATTTTAGATCTTTTTCAGGCAGCAGTGTCGACAGCAGCACCGATGCCGTCATTCTTTCCGACCAGGGGACAGTCCATTTCGTAGGTAATCAAAAAGGATGGTTCTCCTACGTATACCAGCGACATACCCGCATCAGGATCCTGCATAAGAAAGCCTTCGGGCTGGCCACCGTGGAGATCGGCCTCCATTACAGGGAAAATAATGTAGAAGTGGCCGATAATATCGCTGCTTCCATCTACAATATGGAAAATGGGGCCGTGGTGGAGACACGGCTGGATAAAAAAGACATCTTCGAAGACAAAAAAAGTAAGTACTATACGGAGAAAAGATTCACCCTGCCGGCGGTCCGGGAAGGCTCGATCATCGAATATACGTACACGATCACATCAGATTTCTATTTCAATCTTCCTCCCTGGGAATTTCAATCCATCGAATATCCCTGCCTGTACAGCGAATACAATGTGGAGATACCGCAGACGCTCTTCTATGTGGTGGTCAAGCAGGGCATCCACCCCTTTGCGATAGATAAAGGCGGCGAAGGGCATGGATCATATCGGGTCGCCAGAAAAGAGGAGAATAACCTTGCAGGCATGAGTAATGATCTGTTCGTCACTGCCAATACGGTGAAGCATCGCTGGGTGATGAAAGATGTTCCACCGCTGCGGATAGAGAACTATATTTCTACCCCGCACAATTACCTGGACCGGATAGAGCTGCAGCTATCAAAAACCTACAATGGTGAAGACACCCATGATGTGATGAACACCTGGCGAACTGCAACGGAAGATTTGCTGAGACGGGAAGATTTCGGGCGGCCTTTGTATGAAGACACCGAGTGGCTGGACGGGCTGCTGAATAAGGTCACTTCCGGAATAAATGACCCGCTTCAGCAGGCAAAGGCTATCTATTATTATCTGCAGGAGCACCTTACCTGTACGAATCCCAATTATAAATATATATGGACTACGCTCCACGACGTCCTGAAGAAGAACAGCGGAACGGTGGGAGATCTTAATCTGCTGCTGGTGGCCATGCTTCATCAGAAAGGCTTTGTTGCCGACCCTGTCGTGCTCAGTACCCGGGAATATGGGTTCAATCTTTCCAAATATCCCATCCTGGACAGGCTGAACTATGTCATAGCGAGGTTGTCGCTGAACGGGGCTGTATATTACCTGGATATTGCGCATCCTCAGCTGGGGTTCGGCCAGCTGGCCGGCAACTGTTACAACGGGCATGCCCGCATCATCAGCAATAAGGATTCCGGATCCGTGTATTTTGAAGCAGATTCCCTCACGGAGAAAAGAACGACCATGGTCTTTATTGCCAACGTAGAAAAAGGGTTGGAAGGGTCTTATCAATCGACCATGGACCCACAGGCTTCCTATGATATCCGGGAGCGGGTGAGCGAAATAGGGGAGAAGGAATATTTCAAAAGGATCCAGACCGCTTATGGAGAAGATGCGGAGATCCAGCATACGCACCTCGATTCGCTGGATAAGAAAGAGCTGCCGGTGACAGTCCGGTATGAGTTTGCGCTGAAGCAGGCTGCCGGCGCACCGATGATCTATTTCAATCCTTTTTTCGGGGATGGCCTGCGGGAGAACCCATTCCGGGCTGCCGACAGGAAATACCCCGTGGAAATGAACCATGCCACTGAAGTTCTTTATCTGTTCAACATGGACATCCCGGCGGGATATGTGGTGGAAGAATTGCCCAAGTCCGCCAAGGTAGCCTTCAACGGGGATCAGGGTGCCTTTGAATACCTGATCGCCAAACAGGAAAATACGATCCAGCTGCGATGCCGGTTGGTATTGAACCGGGCCAGCTTTCCACCGGATGATTATGCCAGCCTGCGGGATTTTTATGCTTTCATCGTTAAAAAAGAGAGTGAACAGATCGTGCTGAAAAAACAATAGAACCCATTAACCCCCATAACCATAACCTCCTAAATTCGACCTCCTATGCCCATGCGAAAAAAGCTCCCTATCGCCCTATGCTGCTTTTTGGCAGCATGTACCTTCACGAAAGCCCAGGAAAAAGTACGTTTTGGAAAAGTCTCTCCCGAGGACTTCAATGTTAAAGCACCCTCTTTCGATTCGGCCGCAGATGCGGTGGTGATCGCCGATGTCGGCAGCTCTGAATTTGTCGGGAATGTCAAAGGCTGGTTCACGCTGGATTTCAAACATTCCAAACGCATCAGGATCCTGAACAAAAATGGTTTCGATGCGGCCACGGAGCAAATAGTCCTTTATACCGATGGCGAAAAAATAGACGGACTGAAGGCGGTGACCTATAACCTGGAGAATGGCAAGGTAGTGGAGACCCGCCTGGATGACAAATCTGTCTTTACGGACAAGATCGATAAATACCTGTCGGTGAAGAAATTCACTTTCCCTGCCCTGAAGGAAGGCTCGATCATAGAATTTACTTATACCCAGCATTCCGAATACCTGAGGAACCTGCAACCCTGGACATTCCAAAGCGAATATCCCTGCCTGTACAGCGAATACGAGGTCAATATGCCCAACTTTTTTCAATATGTCACGCTGACGCAGGGCTATCTCCAATTCGACGCCAAGACCCCTACCACAAAAAGAACCAATTTCCGGCTGAGCATACCCGGCGGGGCTGAAAGGGATGAGAATGTCAGCTTTGAAGATGACGTGGTGGATCACATCTGGACGATGAAGAATGTCCCCTCGCTGAAAGAAGAGCGGTTTACCACCACTATCAGGAACTATACTTCCAAAATAGAGTTTCAGCTGGCCCGCTATGCGTTCCCGAATACGATGATCCAGGATAAGATGGGCAACTGGCTGACAGTCAGCACGGGTCTGATGAAGACGGAAGCATTCGGCGCGGACCTTCATAGCAACAATGGCTGGATGGACGAAGAAATGAAGGTGGCTGTCAATGGCGCCACGAAACCCCTCGATAAAGCAAAGAACATTTTCAACTATGTGCGGGATCATTATACCTGCACTGATCACAGCAGCCTGTATTGCGCCAATCCGCTGAAAACGGTGTTCAGGAGCAGGAATGGCAGCGAAGCGGAGATCAATCTCCTGCTGGTCGCAATGCTGAACCATGCCCACCTGTCGGCCGACCCGGTGATCCTGAGCACCCGCAGCCACGGGTTTACCCATGAGATGTACCCCTTGCTGAGCCGGTTCAACTATGTGGTCGGCAGACTGCTGATCGACTCCACCGAATGGTATTTGGACGCCAGTGAACCATGGGTCGGCTTTGGACACCTGCCTGAGCGTTGTTACAATGGTCATGCACGGATCATAAAGGAGGGGATTCCCGAACCCATCTATCTCGATGCGGATGCGATGTTGGAAAGAAAGATGACCACTGCATTCATCTCCAATGAAGGAAAAGGCGTGCTGGTTGGCAGGGTGCAGTCGTTGCCGGGATATTTCGAGTCCTGCGGCATCAGGGAAAAGATACGCGATAAAAGCGAAAAGGAATATTTCAAGACCATCCAGGCGGCCTATCCCGCAGAGACGGAGATCTCCAATCCCTCCGTTGACTCGCTTAAGCTGCTGGACGAGCCGGTAGGCGTCAATTATGATATAAAGTGGAAGAACGATCCCTCGGAAGACGTGATCTATTTCAACCCCATGCTGGCGGAAGGATATAAGGAAAATCCTTTCAAAGCGGCCGAACGGAGATATCCGGTGGAAATGCCTTACGGGTTTGACGAGACGTTTATTCTGAATATGGAGATACCCGAAGGGTATGTCGTAGACGAGCTGCCTAAATCCACCAAGGTCACCTTCAACGAGAACGAAGGTGCATTCGAATACCTGATCGTAAAAAATGACGATGGCATCCAGTTCCGCAGCCGTATCCAGCTTAAGAAAGCCAATTATAAGCCGGAAGATTATGCCACCCTGCGTGATTTCTTCGCCTTTGTCGTAAAAAAGCAGAGTGAACAGATCGTATTCAAAAAGAAAAAATGACCACATGCGAAAGATCCTGAATGTTTTTCTTATAATGATCATCCCCTGCTGCCTGCATGCGCAGACCTATAATGCCCTGCTGATCCCTGACAGCCTGAAAAAAGAGGCCAGGGCCGTGGTGAGGGAGGACGAATATATCCTGGAGATACGGTCGGCTTCCAAAGCCATCGTTCGCGAGCATCATGTATATACCATCCTGAATGAGGGAGGTGATAACCTGGGCGGCTTTACTTCCTGGTACGATAAATTCCAATCCATAAATTCTATCTCGCTGACCTTGTACGATGCATTGGGAAAAGAGCTGAAGCATGTGAAGAAGAAAGACATGGAGGACCGGAGCTATGTCAGCGAGGGGACCCTGATGGATGACGCACGGTATAAAGAATATAATTTTTATTATAAGATCTATCCCTATACGGTGGCTTGTGATGAGGAAGATGAGTACAATGGTATATTGTATTTCCCATCCTGGCGTCCCCTGTTGAACTCGGGCATCTCCACCCAGCACAGTAAATACGTGATCATTGCGCCAAAGGACTATGAAGTTAGGTATAAGCCTGTGAACTGTAATTTTCAGCCCGTGATAACCACTGCCGGGGACAAAAAAACTTATACCTGGGAAACTGGCAATCTCCCGGCCCGCAAGACGGAGGTGGCAGGCCCCCGATGGAAGGAGATCGCTCCGCATGTGTTGATGGCGCCTTCAGATTTCGAGGCCCAGGGATATAAGGGCAATATGTCCAATTGGGAGAATTACGGCAAATTCTTTTACCAGCTGTGCGTGGGCAGAGATGTGTTGCCTGATGACATCAAAAGAAAGGTGCATGAACTGACGGACAAACTACAGGACCCCCGCCAGAAAGTATATGCTCTTTATGACTTTTTGCAAAAGAATACGCATTACATCAGCATTCAATTGGGCATCGGCGGCTGGCAGCCTTTCCCTGCAGACTACGTGGCGACAAAAAGATATGGTGATTGCAAGGCATTGTCCAACTATATGATCGCCCTGCTGAAAGAAGTGGGCATCACCGGTAAATATGTGATCATTTATGGCGGCAGGGATGAGCCGGCCCTGGTAGACGAATTCCCTTCGCTGCAGGGGAACCACGTCATATCGTGTGTACCTATGGGCAAGGACACCATCTGGCTGGAATGCACCAGTCAGACCGAATCGCCGGGCTATATGGGCAGCTTCACGGGCGACAGGAAGGCCATCCTCATCGATGAAGCAGGAGCGCACATTGTAAAGACCCCTTCCTATTCTTCTACCGACAACACAAAGTGCCGTGTCGTTAACGCCAGCATCAATACCGAAGGCAACCTGGATGCCGAAGTGGCGACCACTTATAGGGGTACCAGGCAGGAATCGCCCCATGGACTTATCTATGGCGCCTCGGATGAGGAGCGGGAGAAATATCTCAACGGTCTCTTTCACCTGCCCACTTACAAAGTGGACAAAAGCCGGTATGAGGAAGAAAAAGGCGTCATGCCTGTGATAAAGGAATACCTGCATGTGATCAGTCCCAGCTATGCCAACATAACGGGCAAACGATTATTTATCACACCCAACCTTTTTGACAAGAGTTCTTACCGGCTGCCCCAGGACTCGGTGCGGCATTATGATTTTGTGGATGACAGGGCTTTCAGGGACATCGACAGCATTACGATCAACATTCCTCCAGGCTATCAGCCTGAAGCTGTCCCTGCCGATACACACATCGATACCAGGTTTGGAAAATACAGTGCCACGGTAAAGGTGCTGCCTGACAAGATCCTGTACTATCGCAGCTGTGAGGAGACAGTAGGGCGTTTCCCTCCATCGGATTATCCAGCCATTGTCAAATTCTACGAGCAGCTGTACAAGGCCGACCATACCCGCATCGTCCTGGTGAAAAAAGAGTAGGGCTTACTGGCATCCATTCCCACCAACCGCCGCGTCCACCAGGTTCTTCAGGCTTTGGAAAAGGGGCTTTTTCTCTTCCTCCGGCTTGTCGACAATGAGGATGGCAGCATAATTCCGGCATTTATCGATATAGGGGGTGGTGCCCATCAGGTTGGGGCAGGCCAGCACATTGGCGACACCCGATGCGGTGGACTCAGTGATAAAGGCGCCAAAACTGTAGTGAAACCCCTGCACTTGCCTTGGCGCATTTTTGACGGGTAGCTGGGCGAACTGGGACGTCTCCAGTTCCTCCACTGCCTTTTCGCTGAGGACACGCTTGCCTTCAAAAACGCCCTTATTCAGCAGCATGGAAAGAAAATTGATATAGTCATTGGCCGTCGACCTTGCGCCGCCGGCAGGATTGAGCGCGCCTCCCTCCTCATTGCTGAAGCTGGTGCCCCGCATTTTTAGCGGCCGGATGATCCTCTCCTGCATCAACCTGTCAAAACTCTTTTTCGTAATGATCTCCAGCACGCGGGCGGCGATATTGGGACCCACATAGCTATAGTAGAACTCTGTTCCCGGATTGGACACAATGTCCCGGTGGGAGGCATAGGAATTTATTTCTTCCTCCAGGCTTTCGAACTTTGTCTTGCCGTCCGCCTTGATCCCTGTGGTATTGGTGAGGCAATGGCGAATGGTGATATAGCCTTTCGAATATTTGGAGAATAGGGGAATATACTTTGTTATCCGGTCGTCCAGCGACAGCCTGCCTTCGTCCACGAATGTCATCACCAGGGCGGCAATAAGCCAGTTGCCGGAGTTGCCGATGGGAGCCACCGTCTTGGGGGTGAAATCCAGCCCCCCCTGTTTCTGGTAAATAATTTTCCCATCTTTCCAGACCAGGGCGGTGAAATTGTTCCCCAGTGTCTTTTGGTTCTGCTTAAATAATTGATCTACTGCGCTAAAATCGGATTGGGCCATGGCGGGCCGACAGAATAGCAGGTATGCGAGAAGGAACCCGCATTGTAGACAGGTTGTTTTAACTTTATATGACATAGTTGCCGGGTTTGGCTTTTGGATTAGATTTTGTCGCACAATGTAACAGTAAATTTCAAAAAGGAAAACAGCTAATTATATGAACCTGAACAATTTTACCATCAAAGCACAGGAAGCGATCTCCCGGTCGCAGCAATTGGCTTTTGACAAGGCGAATCCCGTTATCGAAACGGAACATTTGCTTAAATCGTTGCTGAGTGAAGAAGATTCTTTGGTAGAATTTCTGTTGAAAAAGAATAATGTGAACGTGAGCTTCGCAGAGTCAAAGCTCGACGAGAGTATTAATAAACTACCAAAGGTCAATGGCGGCGAGCCTGCCCAGACCATCAGCCGCGACATGAACAATGTCATGCTGCGGGCGGGCTCCGACCTGAAACAGTTCGGAGATGAATTCGTAAGCGTAGAACATCTCCTGCTGGCCATCGTGCAGGGCAGCGACAATACCGCCAAATTACTAAAGGATGCCGGGTTGACGGAAAAGGGCATCATCGCAGCCATCAGGGACTTACGTAAAGGGTCTACTGTCAATTCACAGACGCAGGAAGCGTCTTTCAATGCGCTGAATAAATATGCAAAGAATTTAAATGAGCTGGCGCGCCAGGGGAAGCTGGACCCTGTCATCGGCAGGGATGAGGAGATCCGCAGGACCCTTCATATCCTTTCCCGTCGCAGCAAGAACAATCCCATCCTGGTGGGCGAGCCCGGCGTTGGGAAAACAGCTATAGCGGAAGGGCTGGCGCATCGTATTGTCAACGGGGATGTTCCCGAAAATCTCCGCTCCAAGGTGATCTATGCCCTGGATATGGGACTGCTGATCGCAGGCGCCAAATATAAGGGAGAGTTTGAGGAACGTCTGAAAAGTGTTGTGAAGGAAGTCTCCGGCAGTGATGGGGAGATCATACTCTTCATCGATGAGATCCATACCCTTGTCGGCGCGGGTGGGGGAGACGGCGCCATGGATGCCGCCAATATACTCAAGCCGGCGCTTGCCCGTGGTGAGCTCCGAGCTATCGGGGCCACTACCCTGAATGAATACCAGAAGTTCTTTGAGAAGGATAAAGCGCTGGAGCGCCGATTCCAGAAAGTGCTGATCGACGAGCCCAATGTGGAGGACGCCATTTCTATCCTGCGTGGACTGAAAGACAGGTATGAGACGCACCATCACGTGCGGATCAAGGACGAAGCCATCATTGCAGCGGTGGAATTATCCCATCGTTATGTAACGGACCGTTTCCTGCCCGACAAGGCCATCGACCTGATTGATGAAAGCGCGGCCAAGCTCCGGCTTGAGATGAACTCTATGCCTGAAGAGCTCGACAGGCTGGAAAGGCAGATCCGCCAGCTGGAGATCGAACGTGAGGCCATCAAAAGAGAGGACGATAAGGATAAATTAAAAGAGCTGAGCGCCGAGATAGGCAATCTCACGGTGAACAGGGATACGTTGAAAGCTAAATGGAAGCAGGAAAAAGAACTGGTGGAGAAAGTGCAGAACGCAAAGGCAGAGATAGAGAACCTGAAGCTGGCCGCTGAAAAGGCCGAAAGGGAAGGACAGTATGGCCTAGTGGCAGAGATCCGCTATGGCAAGGTGAAGGAACAGGAAAAGATCATCGAGGAATATTCGGGGCAGCTGGCTGCCATCAGCGTTCATTCCAGGCTGATGAAAGAAGAAGTAGACGGAGAAGACATTGCGGAGGCTGTGGCAAAGGCTACGGGCATACCGGTGTCGAAGATGCTGCAAAGCGAAAAGGAAAAGCTGCTGAACCTGGAGGACGAGCTGCACAAGCGGGTCGTAGGACAGGATGAAGCCATCTCGGCCGTTGCCGACGCTATCCGTCGGAGCCGTGCAGGGTTGCAGGACCCCAAACGTCCCATCGGATCGTTCATCTTTTTGGGAACTACCGGTGTCGGTAAGACGGAGTTGGCAAAGGCACTGGCGGAATATCTTTTCGATGATGAGGGGATGATGACCCGTATCGACATGAGCGAATACCAGGAAAAGCATGCGGTGAGCAGACTGGTTGGCGCACCTCCGGGATATGTAGGATATGACGAAGGCGGTCAGCTGACTGAGGCCGTCCGTCGCAAACCTTATAGTGTCATTCTGCTCGACGAGGTCGAAAAGGCGCACCCCGATGTCTTCAATATCCTGTTGCAGGTGTTGGATGACGGACGGCTTACCGATAACAAGGGCAGGGTGGTGAACTTCAAGAACACCATCATCATCATGACCAGCAATATGGGCAGCCAGATCATCCAGGCGAATTTTGAGGATGTGACGGAGAAGAACAGGGAAGATGTGATGGAAACGACCAGACGGGAAGTGACGGATCTGCTGAAACAGACCATACGGCCGGAATTCCTCAATCGCATAGATGAGATCATTCTATTCCAGCCCCTGCTGAAAAGCGAGATCAAGGGAATTATCCGTATTCAGCTGGAAAGCCTGCGAAAGATGGTAGCTAAGAATGGCATCGACCTCCAGTTCAGCGACTATGCGCTGGATTACCTGGCTGAAAATGGCTTCGATCCCCAGTTCGGGGCCCGTCCGCTGAAGCGACTCATCCAGAAGGAAATAGTTAACAAGTTGAGTAAGAAGATATTAGCGGGTGATGTGGCAAAAGACCACCCGGTACTGGTGGATGTATTCGATGGCGTTGTCGTATTTCGCAATGAAGCGCAAGAGACCCACGCAATCTAATAGCCGCAGTGGCTCGAAAATGACCCGGGGAAGTGCTTTCCCGGGTCATTTTTATATAGCCGTCCAATAAAAAAGGGTATATTGCATATAAGCTGAACCAAACCGATTAGGAATTGTTAAATAGATGAATTATGGCACTAAAAGCAAAAGAAGTGGAGATCATCCCTACCCGGGATATCTTCGTAGGAGACCTTAAAGCTCCCGTAACACTGACAGAGTACGGTGATTATGAAAGTGAAGCCTGCGCAAAAGTCAATGAGGTAGTAGATAAGTTACTGAAAGCATATGACGGCAGGATACGCTTCAATTTCCGTCATTTTCCCCTCACCAAGATCCATCAGCATGCGATGAAGGCGGCGGAAGCCTCCCTTGGAGCGGCCCAGGAAGGTAAGTTCTGGGAAATGCACAATACGCTCTTTGCCCACCGGCGGCGCCTGGGCGCCATCAGCCTGCGCGAATATGCCAAGGAGGTAGGGGTGATCAATAAGAAGTTCCTGGAACACCTGGTGAATTGTACTTATGGCTGGTCTGTAAAGAGCGATCTGCTGGAAGGACTGGATAAAGGAGTAAGGGACGTACCGGCTTTCTTCATCAATGGAGAGCTGTTCACCGGTAAGCCCACTTATGACAACCTAAGCAAGGGTATCGAAGCCGCTCTTAGCCAGGGAAAGAAAAAGAAGAAGGTTTCGACAGCTAAGGTTTAAAAAGTACGTTCTTACATAAATGTTCAGCCTGGCCCCTCCCGGAGGGGCCTTTTTTATTATCTTAGTCATTCTGAAGCATACACGGCGATGCAATTGATCGCATGATCCAGTTCACTACAACGATATTACAATTTGCAGACCAGGGCGAAAAGACTGGCTGGACGTATATCAGGATCCCGGCTGCCCAGGCCCAGCTGCTGAAGCCCGGCAACAAGAAGTCCTTCCGGGTAAAAGGCAGGCTGGATGAGCACCCGATCAAAAAAGTGGCTTTGCTGCCTATGGGAGAGGGGGACTTCATCATGGCGCTTAATGCTGCGATGAGGAAAGCCATCCGGAAGAATAAGGGGGCCAGGCTGAAAGTACAGCTGGAAGTGGATAATGCCAAGATCGAACCGCCATCGGACCTGCTGGAATGCCTGGCCGACGAGCCCGCTGCGATGGCATATTTCAGAGAGCTGCCCAAATCTCATCAGAATTATTTCGGCAATTGGGTGCGCAGCGCCAAAACGGACGCCACGCGTGCAAAACGGATCGCCCGGGTGGTGACGGCCATGGTTAAAAAGCAGGACTATGGGCAGATGATCCGTGCGGGACAGCAGGACAGGCAGGACCTGCTGGGATGAATGCCGGTATTTTTTCATTATGGTAAGTTTCCTTTCCATTTTGGGGTGGTACGCCCGTTCTGTATTTTTAAATGATAATTTTTTTGTATCTCCTGTAATCCTTTGCAGGTGCGGGTTTTGGCCGGGTCAGGACGCTTCCGCCCAGGCTGGGTATGTTTTTTGACGCTGGCGAGGCGACCCTACAGGCACAATTATGGACACAGGCCACTCAAAAAAGATAACCACAGCCGGACTGCTTATTACATTAGGTATTATTTTCGGGGACATAGGCACTTCTCCCCTCTATACTTTCCAGACGATCCTGAATGAAGGGGGTAAAGTTTCCAGCGAGCTGGTGCTGGGCGCCATCTCCTGTGTTTTCTGGACGCTGACCCTGCAAACAACTTTTAAGTATGTTTTGATCACACTTCAGGCGGATAACAGGGGAGAGGGAGGCGTATTCTCCCTCTTCGCGCTGGTGCGGCGCTACGGGAAAAAGCTGGTGTACCCTGCCATTATCGGAGCAGGAACGCTGCTGGCCGACGGTATCATTACTCCTCCTATATCCGTGACGTCCGCCATTGAAGGTCTGAACTCCGTGAAGGGACTGGAGCATGTCATCGTGCCGGGCAATAACCTGGTAGTGGAGCTGGTACTGGTGATCCTGCTGCTGCTGTTCGTATTCCAGCGCTTCGGCACAAAGATCGTCGGCGGCTCCTTTGGGCCGATCATGCTCATATGGTTTTCCATGCTGGCTGTCCTGGGCGTCAACCAGATCATACATTATCCAATTGTATTGAAAGCGCTGAGCCCCCATTATGGGCTGGAGCTGCTGATCCGGCACCCTAAGGGTTTCTGGCTGCTGGGCGCCGTATTCCTCTGCACGACGGGGGCAGAGGCCTTGTATTCCGACCTCGGCCATTGCGGCAGACGGAACATACAGATAAGCTGGATCTTTGTAAAGACGGCCCTTGTATTGAATTACCTGGGACAGGGCGCCTGGGTGCTGCTACAGCAGAAGACCGACCTGGGCGGCGTCAACCCTTTCTTCGCCATCGTGCCGCACTGGTTCCTTGTACCCAGTGTCTTTATTGGCATGGCTGCTTCGATCATCGCCAGCCAGGCCCTGATCAGCGGCAGCTTCACCCTTATTAACGAGGCTATCAGCCTGAACTTCTGGCCTAAGGTCACCGTGAAATTCCCTACGGATATCCGCGGCCAGATATATATACCCAGCATTAACTGGATATTGTGTACGGGCTGTTTTCTTGTAGTGCTCTACTTCAGGACTTCCGAAAGCATGACGGCTGCGTATGGATTTTCCATCACGATCGCTATGCTGATGACCACCATCCTGGTATATCATTTCCTACGGTATGTGAAGCACTATTCTCTCTGGACCGTCATTCCCATCCTTATTGTCTTCGTCGTCGTTGAGTCCTCCTTTTTCGTTGCCAATGCGGTCAAGATTGTAAAACGCCTTTTCTTCCTCGTATTTGAAGTGGGGCTGATATTCACCATGTATATCTGGTACCACGCGCGAAAGATCAACAACAGGTTTCTGAACTTCATCGACCTGAAGGAGCATATTCCACTACTGGAAAGCCTTAGTAAGGACGAGTCCATTCCCAGGTTCACCTCTCACCTTATATATCTCACCAAGGCCAACCGGCCGGGGCAGATCGAGCAGAAGATACTCTATTCCATTTTCAGCCATAATCCCAAGCGGGCGGATATTTACTGGTTCCTCCATATCGAGCGGACCGACGAACCATATACGATGGAATATGGGGTGGAAGAGCTGAGCGATAAAGTGATACGGGTGGAATTCCGCCTGGGTTTCCGCGTGCAGCCCCGTGTGGGTCTCATGTTCCGCCGTGTCGTATCGGAGATGATCTGTAACAGGGAGCTGGACATTGCCCATCGCTATCCTTCCCTGAAAAAGCACAATATTGCAGAAGATTTCCGTTATGTGATCCTGGAAAAATTCCTCTCCTATGACAATGAATTCACTGTAAGGGAAGGATTTATCCTGAATGCTTATTTCAGCATGAAAAAGCTGGCCCTGGCAGAAGAAAAAGCATTCGGGCTGGACTCCAGCGAGACGGTGGTGGAAAAGCTGCCGCTACTGGTTGCGCCGGCTACAAAGATCAACCTGCAGCGGGCTTACTACCGTGTCCATCACGCTGCTAGCGTATAGTTATATGCGCCGTACTGTCCGGCTGGAACACCGGGTTTTCCCTGGTGATCAGCTTCACCTGGTGCAGGTCGATCTCCGCGGCCTGCGTGGCGACAAGTCCTTTTCCTGCCGAGATCGTGATGGTGTCAAACCATATTTTATGCACAGGCATTTGCGGCAGACCGGTGATAGAGATGGCTGTCCGGGCGCCATTGCAATAGATGCGGCTGATATAGAAGTCCCGGAATTCGGGTGTCTTGTCTGTCGCTCTGGCTTTGTTGGGGTCTTTTACGGCTCCTGCAGGCATGTCTTCGTAGTACGTGTCGAATAGCACGACCTCGTTCACAATGTCCTGCATGAAAATGTCCTGTATGAAGACGCTGTCCACCAGCCCCCCCCTTCCCATATTACTTTTAAAACGAAGGCCTACATCCGTACCAATGAAGCTGCAGTCGCTGACGAAGATACGGTGCATATCTCCGTCGGTATTGCTGCCAATGACAAATCCTCCATGGCCATGGTAGACCGTGCATCCTGCGATGATCACATTTTGTAAGGCCGCCTGCCCATCCTGTGGACGCCCACCGGATTTCATACAGATGCCGTCGTCCCCCGCGCTCACCGTACAACGGTAGACCATCACGTTCCTGCAGGAACTGATATCAATGCCGTCACCGTTTTGCGCCCACCACTCGTTAAAGATGGTGACATGGTCCATCGTGAGGTCCGTGCAGTTATTGGGATAAAATACGAATTTGGGCGAATTGCGGAGGGTGACGCCTTCCAGCAGGATGCGTTTGCAATGATTCAGCTGCATCAGTACCGGCCTGCTCTCTTTTCCCTCCATGGCCTCAAGGCTGGGCCACCAGATCGTCTGGTCCTTATTGAGCGCGCCACCAGAACCAAGCAGGTTCTTCCATTGCGTTGCCGTGACCTTTTCTTTCTTCACCGGCCGCCAGCTGTCGCCACCGCCGTCAAAGATACCTTCACCAGTGATAGAGACATTCTCCAGGTCGCGTCCTGATATTGGCGGCAGGGTCACCTGCTGCCCTTCGTTGCTGCCTGTGCGATATTGCCCATGATCGCGGGTGAACAGGATCATGGCCCCTCGTTCCAGGTGAAGATCGATATTACTGCGCAGTTGAATAGGGCCTGTAAGCCACGCGCCTGCCGGCACGATGATCCGGCCGCCACCTGCCGTAGCGCAGGCGGTAATGGCTTTCCCGAAAGACTCCGTGTTCAGGGTCTGTCCATCTCCCACCGCACCATAGTCGCTTAAAAGGTAGCGGCGGTTGGGTATGGATGGGCGTTGCGGTTCTTTCATGGGAAAGGGGGCGTGCCGTATATAATAAAGGATATTTTTTTCCGTGCTTTGGCCTTGTGCAGGGCAGGCAACGGGTAAGGCCATGGCATATAGCAGCAGCAACTTCGTTACAGACTTGATCATGATGGCCAAATTAATTCATCCCCCCATTTGTGATGGATTTAATTGTGCAATCGTTCCCGGAGTACCATCAAAATGGAAACAAATTTTGCTGCAATCATTTTATTTTGGTAGCTTTTCAGTAGATTAAATTGCCTGACCTGTTTTTAACTCCGTTTCCATCAGCATCCGTCCACCCACTTTTTATTACTGACCTTTTACACCTCTTTAGAAGCCAGTGCTGTTCGTATATGCATTGGCTGTCGCTTTTATACCCTCTGCGTAGGAAACAGGCTGAAAATTGTATGCCTTTTCAAATTTAGAAGAGTCGAACAAATAATCGTATTCATATTGATAGAGCATTTCATGCAGCTCGGCCGTCGTCTTGTCGAAGAGTCCTCCTATGCGGATCATCCATTTGGGAAGTACCATGCTGTGCGGTACTTTGCCCAGGGCCGCCGCCGCCGATGCGATATAGCCGGCGCCGGTAAGCGGGCCGGCGGCCGTAGGAAGATGCCAGGCCTGGTTCCAGGAGTTTTCATCACTCCCCAACAGGTGAAGCGCCCTTACGGCGTCTTCCGTATAGGTAAAAGAGTGCCGGGCATGGAGGTTCACCAGCCATTGTGCTTTTTGACCTTTGAGGAGCCGCTGCAAAACCAGCAGGTTGAATACGCTGGTCTTGTCAGCCCCGGGGCCATAAAAATCCGCTGCGCGGGCGATGGTGGCAGTAATATTGCCCTTCCGTACTTCGCTCATCAGCTGGGTGGCTATCCGGGCGCGGAGATCACCTTTCCGGCTGTCAGGATCATAAGGAGTATCCTCTGTCATGGCGCCATTGAACCTTCCGTACATATATACGTTGTCGAAAAAGATAAGCCTTGTATTTGTGCGCCGGCAGGCATCGATGAGGTTGTTCATGATGAGGGGCCAGCCTTGTCGCCAGACGGAATAATCATATTTCAGACCAATGCAGCAATAGACGACGGCAGACCCTTTGACGGCCTCTAATGCGTCACCGGCACGGGTAATGTCGGCCGCAAGTGTTGTTGCTCCCGGAAATGGTGATGGGTGGCGGGAGACCAGCCTGACTGGCAGCTGATGCAGGATCAGCTCGCGGGCAAGACCATTGGCAATAATACCTCCGGCACCCAATATGGTATGCATCGACATGGTGTTGGAATTAGGCTTCAAAGATAAAAGGACGGTCATTAACGCTATATCCAACCCTAATTGTATGAGAATAAAATATTTAGAAAATATATATGATTAAAAATTGATTAAACGTTTGTTTAATTTAAACGTTTGTTTAAATTTGCCGCGCATTAGGTGTATTTAGTACCCAAATACATCAGCGGTTATTTTGTCTCAATTATTTGTAACGATTTTTGCCTGCCGAAAGAATAATCATTCAATCTATAGTCAACATATTTATGAAAAGTTTAATGTACGCGGTATTCTTCAGCAGCGGCTTAATTATTCTATCTCCGGCGGTGAATGGCCAGAAGGCCCCCGATACAGTGCTGCAGCAGGCGACCTTGCCACAGGTGGTTGATTTTGCCCTGAAACACTATCCCCTTATTCAGCAGGCGATGCTGGACGAGCAGATCACGGACCGGCAGATCCGCAGCAAACTGGCGGACTGGCTGCCTCAGCTGAATCTCAATGCCAGCTACCAGAATAACTTTCAGCTGCAGACCATTAATTTCAACGGTACCTATGTGCGTTCAGGCGTCTACAATTCATCGCTGGTAGGGCTGGGGCTGACGCAGAATATTTTCAACAGGGACGTGCTGCTGGCCAGCCGGACAAAGAATGATGCGATCAAGCTGAGCCGGCAATATACGGCCACCGATAAGATCAATCTCGTGGTGAATGTCAGCAAGGCATTTTATGATGTGCTGCTCACGCAGAAGCAGATCGAGGTGCTGGAAGATGACATCCGCCGGCTGGAAAGGAACCTGAAGGATACTTACAACCAGTACCAGGGGGGGCTGGTGGACAAGACTGATTACAAGCGGGCGACCATCTCCCTGAATAATTCGAAGGCGCAGCGGAAGACCAATATAGAGGCGCTGAAGGCCAAATATACTGCCCTGGAGGAGTTGATGGGCTATACTTCCAGGGACAGCATCCATCTCGTATACGACAGCGCACAGATGGCGTCGGATATATCGGTGGATACGCTGTCCGGCGTAGATTTTAACAACCGCATTGAATACCAGGCATTGCTGACGCAAAAGAAATTACAGCAGTCCAATCTGCAGTATGAGAAATGGAGCTACCTGCCCAGCCTGACTGCCAATGCAGCGTATAACATGAATTACCTCAACAACAGATTTTCAAAACTGTATAACGACAATTTTCCGAACTCCTTTGCCGGTGTGCAGTTGAGCTTCCCTATTTTCCAGGGCACCAAGCGGGCGCAGAATATCAGGATAGCAGAGCTGCAGCTGACGCGCCTGGACTGGGATATCGTCAATCTGCAGAATTCCATCGGCACCGAATATGCGCAGGCGCTGGCGGCTTATAAAGGCTACCTCAATAATTACTATGTGCTGAAAGAGAATCTCGATCTTGCCCGGGACGTTTTCAATACTATTGAGCTGCAATACAGGAGCGGGATCAAAGCTTACCTGGAGCTCATCACGGCCGAAACAGACCTCCGCAATGCACAAACCAATTTCAGTGATGCGCTGTACCAGGTGTTAAGCAGCAAGCTGGATGTTCAAAAGGCATTAGGCACCATTAAATTTTAATATCGCAAATAAATCATCGTTTTTATATGGAAAATATTACACGTTGGACAGGACTAATGATCATCGTATCCGGATTAATGGCGGCTTGCGGTAACGATAAGCCCGCTGGTCCCGCAGCACCACCTCCCGTCTCCGTATCGGTGTACACAGTAGCTCCCGGGGACGCCACCTATTTTGATTCCTACCCCGCGACCGTGGCTGCCCTGAACCAGGTGGATATCAAGCCGCAGGTTTCGGGCAATATTACCCATATCTTTTTCCAGGATGGGCAGCGCGTACGCAAGGGCGCGCCATTGTATGAAATAGACCAGCAGCAGTATAAAGCGTCTTATGAGGCGGCAGTTGCCAATCTCAACGTCACCAAGGCCAACCTGGCCAGGGCGCAACAGGATGCCGACCGCTATACAGAGCTTTCCCAGAAGGATGCCATCGCACGCCAGACGCTGGATCATGCTCTCGCAGATCTGGAAGCCAACAAGCGGCAGGTAGAGGCTGCGCAGGCCAATGTAGCCAGCGTGCAGACCAATCTGAAATATTCCATGATCTATGCTCCCTTTGACGGCACGATAGGGATCTCCCAGGTGAAGCTGGGTACTGCCGTGTATCCGCAGACCCTGCTGAACACTGTTTCTTCCGACAACCCACTGGCCGTGGACGTAGCCCTGGATGAAAAGCAGATCGCACGCTTCTCTGTTCTGCTGCAGCAAAAGCCCTCTGCAAATGATTCCACTTTCATGTTTGTGCAGCCGGACGGGACTGCTTATCCTTACCCGGGACATATCCTTTTGCTGGACCGTGCAGTGGATCCAACGACAGGGACCATCAAAGCCCGCCTGACATTTCCCAATCCAAAGAACACCATACGTCCCGGTGTTACAGGGAATGTACGTGTCCAGAATAAAGGTGCTATCGGCAGTCTGCTCATTCCTTTCAAGTCAGTAGTCGAGCAGATGGGTGAGAACTTTGTTTTCGTGCTGGGCGACAGCAGCAAGGTGGCGCAAAAGAAGGTCGTCCTTGGCGCCCATGTCGGCGATAAGGTTGTCGCCAGGGAAGGGCTGCAGGCAGGGGATAAGGTAGTGACCGACGGTGTACAGAAGCTGAGGGATGGCGTAAAGGTAAATGCCGGAGCCCCGGCAGGAGCTAAACCGCAGGCAGGCGCACAGCAGCAAGGCAAATAATATTCATCAGACAACAGATCAAGTCACAGCTATGATTGCAGATACTTTTATAAAAAGGCCGGTAACGGCCATCGTAATATCACTGGTCCTTTTGATCGTGGGCGTGCTGGCAATATTGACGCTTCCGGTGAGCCAGTACCCGGATATCACGCCGGCAACGGTCCAGGTGACCAGTAATTTCACCGGCGCGGACGCCCAGACGGTGGAGCAGACCGTCACCACGCCCATCGAGACCCAGATCAACGGCGTGCCCGGAATGACCTATATGCAAAGCAACAGCACCAACAACGGGCAGTCGACCATCACCGTCACCCTGGATGTGGGTACCAACGTGGACATTGCCGCCCTGGATATCCAGAACAGGGTGGGCATCGCTACGCCGCCGCTTCCAGCGGTGGTTAAGAACCTGGGTATCATCACCCGCAAAAGGAACCCCAGCATCCTGATGCTGGTGGCCATTTACTCACCGGACGCCTCCCATGGAGTACCATTCCTGGATAACTATACGAATATATTTGTTCGTGACGCCCTGCTGCGGGTGAAAGGGGTGGGAGACGTGTTCACCCGCGCCGATGATTTCAGTATGCGCATATGGTTGAAGACGGACAAGATGGCCCAGCTGGGCCTCACCTCGCAGGATGTGACCGCCGCCATCCAGGAGCAGAACCTGCAGATCGCAGCCGGTTCCGTAGGCGTACCTCCGCAGACACCCACGTCTTCTTTCGAGTATACCGTATTCACCAACAGCCGGCTCAGCTCGGAAAAGGATTTCGAGAATATTGTCATCCGCAGCAATCCCCAGAATGGTTCGATCATCTACCTCAAGGACGTGGCCAGGATCCAACTGGGTAAGTTCAGCTATGCCAGCAACTCCTTCGTCGACAGGAAAAGGGCCAGCTACCTGCTGGTATACCAGGCGCCGGGCAGCAACGCCCTTGCGACGGCAGACGGTGTATACAAGGCCATGGACGCCCTGAAAAAATATTTCCCTGTCGGCGTGGATTACATTGTCCCCTTTGAATCGGTGTCTGTCGTACGGGTATCCATCAGCGAAGTGGTCGACACCCTGCTGGAAGCCCTGGGGCTGGTGGTGCTGGTGGTATTCCTCTTCTTGCAGAGCTGGCGGGCGACGCTGATCCCGGTACTGGCCATACCCGTGTCCATCATCGGGACTTTCATATTATTCATACCGCTGGGGTTCACGATCAATACGCTCACCATGTTCGGTTTTGTATTGGCCATCGGTATCGTGGTGGATGATGCCATCGTGGTCGTAGAGGCCGTACAGCATTATATGGATGAAGAGGGACTTTCCGCGAAAGAAGCTACGCAGCGGGCGATGAAAGACATCTCCGGTCCCGTGGTGGCGATAGCCCTGATCCTGGCGGCAGTGTTCGTGCCCGTAGGTTTCATACCGGGCATCACCGGGCGTCTGTACCAGCAGTTTGCCATCACCATCGCCATTTCGGTGCTGCTCTCTGCCTTTGTCGCGCTTTCCCTTACGCCGGCCCTCTGTACGTTGCTGCTGAAGCCCATGCACCTGGACAAGAACTCGCGGGGCCTGAATAAGTTCTTCTACCATTTTAATAGCTGGTTCCACCGGGTGTCTGTCCGGTATACGAAAAATGTAAATGGTTGGATCAAACGGGCGCCACTGGCTATCATCCTGCTGATCTGCATTGTATTTGGGGCGCTGTTCCTCTTCAAGCAGAAACCCAGCGCCTTTATTCCTACGGAAGATGAAGGCCGCGTATATATCACCTATGAGATCCCTGAAGCGGCCTCTACCACCCGAAGCCTTGCGGTCCTTGACAGCATGATGAAGGTCATCGACAGCGTGCCGGGTGTGGCCCACTACGCGGCCCTGGGCGGATTGAATGTCGTGACATTTGCCACCAAATCCAACAGCGGCACCATCTTCTGCCAGCTGAAGCCCTGGGACGAACGGAAAGAGAAGAGCCAGCAGCTGGACGGTGTTATGGCGGAGATGCGTAAGCGCTTTTCCATCTTTAAGGAAGCCAACGTGGTCGTGATCTCGCCCCCCGCCATCCCTGGTCTGGGCCAGACGGGCGGCTTTACTTTCGAACTGGAACAGCGACAAAGCAACGATGACCTGCCTACCTTTGAAAGGGTGGTCCGCAGCTTTGTAGGCGAAATGAACAAACGGCCCGAGATCGCGCAGGCCTTTAGCTTCTTCACCGCCCATACACCCAGCTACCAGGTCACCGTTGACAGGGATAAATGTAAGAAGCTCGGCGTGTCCCTGGCAGATGTGTATACGACCCTGCAGATGTACCTGGGCAGCAGCTATATCAATGACTTTACCATCTATGGCCGTAACTTCCACGTGGTGGCCCAGGCCGACACCATCTACCGGGCTGATATATCCGATATCGGGCAGTTCTATGTGCGTAACAACGCCCAGGAGATGATCCCGCTGAGCACCGTGGTGAGCTACAAACTGCAGGAAAGCGCTCCGCTGATCTCTCACTTCAATATCTTCCGGACGGCGGAGATCAATGGAGGCGCCAAGCCAGGCTATAGCAGCGGACAGGCCATCAAGGCCCTGCAGGAAGTGGCGGCCAAAACCCTGCCCGAAGGGTATGGCTATGAGTTCGCCGGTCTCAGTAAACAGGAGATCGAGTCCGGGTCCAGCACTATTTATATCTTCTCCCTGTCCGTCCTGTTCGTATTCCTCTTTTTGTCGGCCCTTTATGAGAGCTGGTCGGTGCCATTCTCCGTACTGCTGGCAGTACCGATCGGGATATTCGGCGCTATCCTGACGCTGACCCTGGTGCCCAGGCTAACCAATAACGTGTACGCCCAGATCGGCCTGATCACCCTCATCGGTCTGGCGGCAAAGAATGCTATCCTGATCGTGGAATTTGCCAAGGAAAGGGTGGATAGAGGGGTGCCGGTGCTAACGGCTACATTGGAGGCTGTACAGCTCCGTCTCCGTCCCATCCTGATGACATCTATGGCATTTATCCTGGGTGTATTGCCCCTGATCTTTGCCACCGGCGCCGGCGCCGTTGCCCGCAATACCATCGGCTTTACCGTATTCGGAGGGATGCTGTCGGCAACCTTGCTGGCCATTTTCATCGTGCCTGTGCTTTTTGTGGTCATCACGCGGGCGGCTTATGGCAAGAAGAAGCTGGAAGAACTGCAGAAACAAAGACCGAATTTGTCGGAATAAGATACATAAAGCCGGGTAAGTTCCCGGGTTTGTACAGGGCGTCTCAATTATGTTGAGACGCCTTTTTTTGGGTCCGCTTATGCAATCGGCAGCAACGGAGCATCCTTCCTGAAAAGGTATGTATGCTGATAAAACGACTCGCCTCCGACCCCCGCTATTTCCAATTGTTCTTTCAGACCATTTTTATGCTTTATGGTCTTCTTTACCTGGGCTGGACAGCCGAATGGGACCATTACCTTGTCAGTACCGGAGGGGCGGTGGCCTTCAATTATCTGGCCGAGGGCATCCGGCAGCGGAAATGGCCAGCCTGGCATAGCTGGCATTCCTGGGGGTTAAGCGCGCTGATCAGCGCCATGAGCCTTTGTCTCTTACTAAAGACAGGCCATTGGTACACCAGCTTACTGGCGGCCTTGCTGACCATAGCTTCGAAATATATTCTTCGCATCGGTGCCAAACATATTTTCAATCCTTCCGCCTTTGGGATAGTGGCTACATTGCTGATCACACAGGATGCCTGGCTGTCTCCCGGGCAATGGGGCAGCAACATCCTGCTCTTCTTCCTTACCATTGTCTTCGGAACGATCGTCGTGACAAGAGTGCAGAAGCTGGATACCAGTCTTGCCTTTCTCCTGACCTTTGCGCTGCTGACCTGGTGGAGACAGACCTATGTGCTGGGATGGCCAGCGGATTATTTCCTTCATTCCATTACAACCGGGAGCTTGCTGTTATTCTCCTTTTTTATGATCAGCGACCCCCGGACCTCTCCCAACCATCCTTTTGCAAGGGTCATCTGGGCATCGCTGATCGCTGCGGTCTCCTTCTATCTTTCCGCTTTCCAATGGAAGTATAATACTTCGATCTGGGTCCTGGTCGCGGCGGCGCCCCTTGTTCCTGTCCTGGACAGGGTCTTCAGGGCCAGCCCTTTTACATGGTCAGCCATCCCCATTCATTTTAATAGAAAAGCAGCCGCAGTGATGATCCTGGTCTCCATGATCAGCCATGATGCGGCGGCCTTCTGTGGATTTTACGTCAGCAAGGCAGACGGCACGCTGAAGAACAAGACCTCGCAGGTGATCATCGTACACCATGGCGACAGGAGCACTATCACCATGTACAATGATTTTAAAGGCGATCTGAAGGATTTCGCCATGGTGGTGCCTGTGCCTGTCGTATTAAAGGAAAAGGATATCAAAGTGGTGGATCAAAAGATCTTCGCGACGCTGAATGACTATAGCCAGCCCAGGCTGGTGGAGTATTATGACGCGAATCCTTGTGGGATACAAGACAGGCTCCGGGGTATGGTACCAGGCTTGTCCCTGAGTGAAACGGTAGTGACGGGGTATGGCACCAGCAAAAGAAAGAGCCTTGGTGTTCGCATAGAAGCCAAATACCTGGTGGGAGAATACGATATTCTCATTCTCAGCGCAAAAGAATCCCAGGGATTGAAGACCTGGCTTACGGAGAACGGCTATAAGATCCCTCCGGGCGCCGGGGAGGTATTGGAACCCTATATCAGGAGCAACCTGAAGTTCTTTGTCGTAAAGGTAAATGAGGCAGAAAAGAAGAAGTTACCGGGCAATTTCCTCAGGCCGATCCAGATCTCTTTCAACTCTCCCAAATTCATGTTGCCGATCCGCCTGGGCATGGCCAATGCGGAAGGCGACCAGGACATGATCGTTTATGCTTTCAGCAAAAGGGGGAGGATAGAATGTGCCAACTACCGGACCGTATCCCTGCCCACCGGAAAGAATGTTCCTTTATTCGTACAGCAAAATTTCGGGAATTTCTATTCCAATCTTTTTCAGCATCAATGGAAAATGGAAGGCAAGGCGGTGACCATGCTTGAATATGCCTGGGATGTCAGTCCCCGGAACTATGTTAAATGCGATCCCTGCATTGCAAGCGCTCCTTCCCGGCAGGACCTGGTACAGGCCGGTGTGTGGTGGATGGGCGGACCACCGTCGGACGACGATGAGGATGGGCAGCAGGCATCGGACAATGTTTATTTTACCCGGCTGCATGTCCGATATAATCGCAAAGCTTTCCCCCAGGACCTGCTTTTCCAGGAGACCGCCAACACGGAAAATTTCCAGGCACGCTATATTATTACCCACCCGGCTACCGGGGACCTCAACTGCCCGGAAGGGAAAAAATACCTCGATGAATTAAAGGAAAGGCGCAAGGATGAACTGGAGATGCTGACCTATCTCACGGGCAAAGGACCCAATGACTGGGACCTCGTGGCACGGACGGAGGAGGAAAGAGCTATTCCTGCCGGGGGATCTTACGCCGGGGCTGCGGTGGCACTACTGCAAGAGAAAAAGAGTGGACACGACATCTGGGTCACTTCATTGGGAATGATCGTGCTGATCTCTCTGGCCTGTTGTAGACGGAAAGGACGGGCAGGGAAGGGATAGGAGTGTGGGCGCTCATTTTTTCTTTTCCCGGCTCGTGGGGGATTTCGTATCTTCCAATTTACCGGATTTTTCTGCTAAATTGCTTGGTTTGCAAGCCGCAAAAAAACGCAACAGCGGGGAAATCCGGCTGCTAAGTTGATTAGGCGAGTAATTTAATTGCTAATTAATTGTTTATGATGGTTTTATGATGCGGTATATCTTATTTATTATTACTTATTTACCCTCATCAAATAATGCTTTGAACGGCTAAATCCCTTCAAGTTAAACAGATTTAAATTTAATTATAGGTAGATGTATTTAATAACTGATTCACAATATTTTCCAAGTGTTATATTATATAAAATATCAAATAATTCATCAAATATAATATTTGAACAATATGAATACTACCAAAAAATGAGTTTTCGCAACAGGTGTGAGATCGCCGGGTCGCAGGGGCGTATCGATCTCAGCATACCGCTGGAAAAAGGACGCGATCAAAAGACGCTCATGAAGGAGGTTAGAATTGCGAATGCCTACTCCTGGCAGGACCAGCACTGGAAGACCATTCTTGCCTGCTACAGCCGTTCACCCTGGTTTGAATTCTACCGGGACGACCTGGAAATATTCTATCGCAAGCGCTTTGATTTTCTCCTGGATTGGAACCTCGCCTGTTTCGAATGGACATGCCGGGCCCTGGCGTTACCCGTCCGGATAGCACTTACTGAAAGCTGGAGGCCACAGTATGAAGAAGAGGATTGGTTGGATATGCGGGGGCAGCTCCTCCCCAAAAATATCCGGGCGGGCAGCATGCCGCCTCCGGTGACCTACCACCAGGTCTTTGAAGAGATCACCGGGTTCGTCCCTCATCTCTCCATCCTGGACCTGTTGTTCTGTGAAGGGCAGCGGGCCCGATCTTTACTTGCCGGGGTCAACCCAACATCGTAAATTACATGGCTTGCAAACCAAAACAGCCTGATGCGATCTTTTACGATTAGAGCCTTATCGGTGATCACCGGCCTACTCCTGGGAACCCTGCTGCAGGCGCAACAAAAACCGGAGTACACCCAGTATATCCTCAATAACTATATCCTCAATCCCGCCCTCACAGGGATCGAGAATTACACAGATGTGAAGATCAGCCATCGCCACCAATGGGTCGGCGTTCAGGATGCGCCAATCACTACTTATCTGACCATCCAGGGACCATTGGGTAAAAAGGATGATCGTGAAACGGCCACTTCCTTCCATAAACCCGGCTACAATCCCCGGGGAAGGGACTATTGGGATGACTATACGGCTGCAAGACCTCACCATGGCATCGGACTTCAGATCCTGGACGATCGGACGGGTCCGCTCAGCCGTTTTTCAGCTTATGCTACTTACGCCTATCACCTGGGACTTAGCGCCCGCACCAGCCTGGCCCTGGGCTTTGCTGCAGGCATGAGTCAGCTGAACCTGGACAGGAATAAGCTTTTTTTCGATGTACCGGTGGATCCCGCCGTCTATTCCAGCGGGGAGCTGAACAGGATCAAGCCGGATTTTGGCGCTGGTATCTGGCTGTATTCGGCTGATTACTTCGTGGGATGCTCTGCACAGCAGATCATTCCGCAGAAAATAGCTTTTACAGATAAGATCGCTCCTCACCCTGGGAAGCTGGTGCCTCACCTGTTCGGACAAGCTGGTTACCGGTGGCTGCTCGACGAGGATTTCAACCTGATGCCTTCCGTGATGGTGAAATATGTGGACCCCTTGCCCCTGCAATTCGACTTTAACGCCAAGCTGCAATACCAGGACTTCTTATGGATAGGGGCCAGCCTCCGGACCTATGATGGCTTTGCCGCCATGGCCGGGCTCAACGTATCCAATACTTTTAATATTGGCTATTCCTATGACATGACAACTTCTAAATTGAATACCGTAAGCAAAGGTACTCATGAGATCATCGTTGGATTCCTCATCGGGAACAAATACGGGGATTGGTGCCCTAAAAATGTTTGGTAAATGCAGGTCTGAGATCAGATAACTACTATAACCCGCCGTTTGCCGACCCTTTCCAGCTTTCTTTGCAGTTGCTGTTGTTTATCCAGGTACTGCTGCTGTAGTTTCAGCTGCTCCAATAATATCTGGCGTTTTTGCTTTAGTTCAGGGGCCTCTTTCGCGCCTGCCTGTTGCAGAAGTTTTAGCTGAATGTGCAATTCCTTTTGCATTTTATTGATAGCCAGCTCTACCTGTTGAGTGGCCATTTGCTGCAAGTATACATATTGTGCTCCGGGGAGGGTTGTGCTGTCCTGTATGATCTGGCAGGAAAAGCTTGAATTGGGAACGTAAGGAGGGGTAGCGCCGTTTACATGCAATATGGTAGCCGCATCGGTATGTGCCGAAATGGAGTAGTCCCGTTTGTCGGCCTGCAGGATCGTGGAAGCAAAGCCTGCCAGGTCGTTGTCATTTTCGTCCCCGGACGGAGCATCGGACTGGACCATCTCCTCCGTTGCATAGCCGGACTCATCATCGGCGGCATCCTTGTGATGCGTGTGTGACCTTGCAGGTTTGGGGGGAGCAAGGGCTGCCTGTTTATGCGCTGACCGGAAAGAGACCGATATAAATGCTGTCCTATTGCTTTCTCCGCCAGTCGGCTCGTCCGTGGTTTTTATCTGCGAAGCAGCAACCTCTGTAGCATGGATCTCCGCCCCCTGCCTTGCCACAAGGCCCGGCCGGGAAAATAGCATGGCTGCCATAAAAAGCGTCAGGAACAGGAATATGAATGGCCGTCCCCTCAGCGGATCAGCCGCATTGTTGCGCTGCAGGATCCGTCTGACCCTTTGGAGCAGGAACTGGTCGTTGCTGCCGGCGGCAGCCAGCACCAGCCGTGGACTTCCCTGTATGCCTTTTGCAAGGGCCAGCAGCGCAGCGACATAAGTGTGGGGATCACATTGGAATTGAAGGACCAGGTCGTCGCAGCGGTGTTCCCTTTCTTTTTGAATGGTCCGTATGAGCAGTTTTGAAAAAGGGTTGAAGAAGAACAGCACTTCCAGGAAGGCTATCCACAAATGCAAAAGATAGTCCTGCCGCCGGATATGCGCCAGCTCATGCAGGATCAGTGCTTCCACCTGCTCTGTGGTGAGATGGTTCACCATTGCCAGCGGGATCAGAATAACGGGCTTTAAGAAGCCAAGGGTCACAGGCCCTTCCACGAGAGAGGAAAGCCAGACCTGCACGTTCTTTTTTATCCCGATCCTTCGACCTGTTTGTTCTGTAAAGGTCCGCAGCTCAGGTGCTGCTTTTGATAAGCCGGCATGCGTAAGGCGTCTGGAATAATAATATTGTTTGCCAAATCGGGCAAAAAGAAAACATATGGTCAGCAGATAAAGGGTCGAGCAGTAAGGGAGCCCTTCGATGATCAGCTGCCTGCCAGCCAGCAGGAAGGAGCTGATACGGTTTCCCCCGGAAAGCAAAGGGATCCCCAGCCGGGAAGCTGTCTCAAGAGGATCTGCTGATAAAAAAGCATTGAAAAAGCTGATGCCTGTCCAGGCGGTACCAACACCTAATAAGAGGATCGCAAGCCCATGGCGGACATGGGCGGAAGTACGCCTGAAAATATTAACAAAGCAAACATACACAAACCACAAAAAGGCCATTTGCCAAAGACTATTTAACAATGACCATCCCAGCGCCCTCAGTAAAGCGGATTGGGTAAGCAGGTGCATGCCTATTGATTTTTCAGATTATTTAATAGCTGTTGGATCTCTTCCAGCTCTTCCGGGGACGCCTTGTGATTGCCCAGGGCCTGCAGGACCAGCTCTGTTGGCGATCCGCCGAACAAAGTGTTGATCATCTTGCCGAGCAGGTGCTTCTGTGTTTTCTCCCTGGTGACAGCCGCCTGGTAGATATGGGTCTTGAATGAATCATCTCTTTTAACCAACCCCTTCTCATGCATGATCTGCATCAGCTTGAGCGTGGTGGTGTAACCCACATCCTTGGATTTGGCGAGCTCTTCATGCACTTCCCGCACACTCGCCAGGTCTTTATGCCAAAGGACCTGCAGGATCTCCAGCTCGCTTTCCGTTGGCTTTATGTACTTCGTCGACATAAAAATATATTTGAAAAGCAATTTACGATATTTTTCGTAAATGAATGTTAAAAATGTTCCTCTTCCCGCCGGCGATCTTCTTCGATGAGTTGACGGGTAGTGTAGCTGCTGCCGTCATGGCTCCAGCCCGGCGGCTTGATAAAATAAAGGAGGGCGTTCTTCAGGGAGCCCGAACGGGCTGCCTTTTTAAATAATTCCCCCCATGTCCTGAACGCCACGATAAAAGGATTGAAGGAACCTATATTACGGGTAAGCCCATATTGCGGTCGTTGCTTTTCGGGTGTGAATGTACCGAAGATCCTGTCCCAGATGATCAGCACCCCGCCATGGTTCCTGTCCAGGTAAGCGAGGTCCGTTCCATGATGCACACGGTGATGGGAGGGGGTGTTCAGGAAAAATTCCAGTGGCGCCGGCAGCCGTTGGATCATCTCGGTGTGTATCCAGAATTGGTAGATAAGGCTGATGGATTGCATCATGAGGACGATGACGGGATGAAAGCCTATCACGGGCATCCAGCACCAGAAGATAAACGCGCCTGTCAGATTGCCTGTCCAGGTCTGCCGCAGGGCAGCCGCGAGATTATAGCGTTTGGAAGAATGGTGTACTACATGCGATGCCCAGAACCAGTTGATATGATGGCTGGCCCTATGGAACCAGTAATAAGAGAAGTCGTCCGCGAAGAAAGCAAGGACCCAATGCCACCACCGGCTTCCGTCCAGGGTAAAGATCCGAAGACGATAGAGCAGCATGAAAAATCCAAAGATGAGGGCTTTTGTGATGAGGCCTGTCGCCACGTTACCGATGCCCAGGGCCAGGCTGCTGAAAGTGTCTTTTGTCTCGTACAGATCACGCTGTTCCCGGTGGGACAACCAGGCTTCCAGGCTGAGTAAAAGGATAAAGCCCGGAATGGCGTAATAGAGGATGGCTGGAGGCATGCAAGCGTATTACCTGTAATTTAACCTTTTTTTCGGGCGCCTGCAAACCTCAACCTGAAAGCATCTGATTAATCTATGAACGCCTAATTAGTCTATAGCCGGCCACAGGCCGGCTGCCCGAAGGGCCATCAAAAAGATTTTTTTTGTGCCGGAGGGAGTACATTCCAGATACCCCGTAGGCACAAAAAAAAAGCCCCCATGTAGAAACATCGGGACTTTTGGTATTTGGATCTGATTAGTGTCGTTCTTTGAGGTCGTAAAGATAAATATACCTACGAATTATCCAACTATTTTTTTGTTAAAGCTGCAATTAATTATCAGCTGCGGTCACAGGTGGCTGAACCGCCTTCACCACTACTTCAGGCACATTCTTTTTGACATGGATCTTCACCTCGTCGCGCGTGTGAAAGATAGACGCGAGGGTAGGCGCGATGACCAGGGATACAATGGACATCAGCTTAATGAGGATGTTCATGGACGGACCGGAAGTATCCTTGAATGGATCGCCTACTGTGTCACCCGTTACCGAAGCCTTATGGGGATCAGATTTCTTATAATGTGTTTCTCCATTTATCTCCACGCCTTTTTCAAAGGATTTCTTCGCATTATCCCAGGCGCCGCCGGCATTATTCTGAAAAATGCCCATCAATACACCGCTGACGGTTGCGCCGGCTAAAAAGCCGCCCAGCGCTTCCGGTCCCAGGAGGAAGCCGATGATGAGGGGAGAGAGGATCGCGATCGCACCAGGCAGCACCATTTTTTTAATGGAAGCCTGTGTGGAGATAGCGACGCACTTATCATATTCCGGTTTGCCCGTACCTTCCATGATGCCCGGAATGGTACGGAACTGGCGGCGGACTTCTTCCACCATCGCCATGGCTGCTTCTCCCACTGCCTGTATGGCCAGCGAAGAGAAGATGAAGGGGATCATGCCGCCTACGAAGAGGCTGGCCAACACCTTTGCCTTATAGATATCGATACCCTGGATACCGGCCACGCCGACAAAGGCGGCGAAAAGGGCCAGCGCTGTCAGGGCAGCTGAAGCGATGGCAAATCCTTTACCTGTGGCGGCCGTCGTATTACCTACGGCATCCAGTATATCTGTTTTTTCACGTACTTCCTTGGGGAGCTCGCTCATCTCGGCAATACCGCCTGCATTGTCCGCTATGGGACCAAAGGCATCGATCGCCAGCTGCATGGCTGTTGTCGCCATCATACCGGCGGCAGCAATAGCGACGCCGTAAAGACCGGCGCAGGCAAAAGAGCCATAGATACCGCCTGCCAGCACCAGGATGGGGAGGAAGGTAGATTGCATACCTACCGCCAGGCCGCCGATGACATTGGTGGCATGGCCGGTGCCCGACTGCCGTATAATGCTTAATACAGGCCCCTTGCCCATGGCGGTGTAATATTCCGTGATGATGCTCATGAGCGTACCCACCAGCAAACCTACTGCAATGGCGCCCAGCACACCCCATTTGGTGAACTCCGTTCCGCGCAGGACCATCGTCTCAGGCAGTACATAATATACCAGCCCGATACAGGCGAGGGCTGTCAGGACGATGGAACCCCAGTTACCCATGTTCAGGGCTTTCTGGACGACTGACGTGTTTAGCTCGGCCGTATCGCTTACGCGGACAAATAAAGTGCCTACGATAGAGAAGAGGATACCGACGCCGGCGATCAGCATGGGCAGCAGGATAGGGGCCATGCCGCCAAACTGGTCGTCTGATTGGGTCTCCCGCCCCAATACCATGGTGGCCAGTACGGTGGCTACATAAGAACCGAAAAGGTCGGCTCCCATCCCAGCCACGTCGCCAACGTTATCACCCACATTGTCTGCAATCGTAGCAGGGTTGCGGGGATCATCTTCGGGGATGCCTGCCTCTACCTTACCCACCAGGTCAGCTCCAACGTCGGCGGCTTTTGTATAGATACCTCCTCCCACACGGGCAAACAGCGCAATGGATTCCGCGCCGAGGGAAAAGCCGGTCAGCACTTCTATCGTGCGGATCATCTCCGGAGAATCCACCGGAGCGCCGGGGGCAAAGATCCCTTTGAGTATAATGAACAAACCACCCAATCCCATCACCGCCAGACCTGCAACACCCAGGCCCATCACGGACCCGCCGGTGAAGGATACCTTCAGCGCCTGGCTAAGACTGGTACGGGCCGCCTGCGCTGTCCGTACATTGGCCTTGGTAGCGCTGCGCATACCAATATAACCTGCAGTGGCGCTTAAGATGGCGCCCAGGATAAATGAAATGGCTATCGACCAGTGCGAGTCAGGATTGCTGTAGCCCATAAAGGCCAGTAATATGGCGGCCAGCACTACGAAATAGGAGAGGATCTTCCACTCTGCCTTGAGAAAGGCCATTGCACCTTCCGCAATGTAACGGCTGATCTCTTGCATACGATCGTTACCTGCATCTTGTTTGGACACCCAGGCAAACTTGATAAATGTGTAGAGGAGGCCGATGGCGCCCATGACGGGAACTAAATAAATCAATTTGTCCATAATAAATATTAGTTCTTAAAAGAGAAGTTCCACCAGCAAACAGTCGCTTTTTTGGTTACCTGGTGAAATCAAGGGAGGCAAAAATAAGGGGAAATGGTTGAATATTACCGTCCATGCGCTACCTATAATGAAAAATCCTCCCGCTTCAGTTCGGGAGGATCTCTCAGAAACCTTGAAATTTGAAAAAAAGAGAAGAACAATCTTTATTATGAACTATTGATGGCCGGTGTAGGGAAAAGGTTGTTCGATAGAAAAGGTTTAAGGTTTAGGGGTTAAATGGTGATTCAGGTATAGTAGAAGGTACACGAAACCTGTGCCAATTGAATATATCATTGATAATCAATGCTAAAATGCAAAAAGATACATCGCATTTTTCCCGATTTTGGAATCTTCCTCCCGAAATGAATAGATTTTGCTGCAAAAGGGTGGACTTATTACATTTACAAAGCAACGGTAACCCCCTCCGCACCGTCATGTAGTTAACTAGATTTGGATGTTCTCTAAGAAACTGCTTAGTATTTTATTGGTGCTTTTATTTACCCTGGTCAGAGACCTTCCTGCGCATGCTCAGGGCTGTACTACATTGGGACAGACACCTGCCACTGCCTTTCCGGTCTGCGGCAGCGCTACTTTTACGCAGTCCAGTGTTCCTGTATGTACCAACGGTACGGTGAAAGCGCCATGCTCCACCGGCACCGGGAATGTATATGAGGATAAAAATCCCTACTGGTATAAATTCACTTGTTTTACCTCGGGCACCCTTGCGCTGACCATCTCTCCCAAGAACCAGAATGACGACTATGACTGGCAGATCTTCGATGTGACAGGGCATGATCCCGCTGAAGTATACACCAACGAACAGCTGCTGGTGGCTTCCAACTGGTCGGGACTGTTCGGCACCACCGGCACGGCCGCCAATGCGGCTTCTCTCAATGAATGCGGGTCCACCGGCACTTTCAATCCGCCGAAATACAGCAAGCTGCCATCACTTATCCAGGGACATAACTATCTGCTGCTTATCAGTCATTTCACCGGTGACCAGCAAAGCGGCTATGATCTTTCTTTTGTGGGAGGCACTGCCAGCATCACCGATACGGTCCCGCCTACTTTTAAGGACGTTCGCCCCATTTGTGATGGCAGCCGCATCCGGGTGATCCTGAACAAGAAGATGAAGTGCAGCAGCCTTGCTGCCGATGGCAGCGACTTTTCCATCAGCCCTGCTGCTGCACAGGTCATTGGCGCAGCAGGCAACAGCTGCAGCGCGGGTTTCGATATGGACACAGTAACACTTACGCTTAGCAGCGGGTTTGTTCCGGGCACGTATTCGGTCGTCGCAAAAAATGGCCGGGACCAGAATACACTTTTTGACAACTGTGGAACACAAATCCCCGCAGGCACTTCTCTTCCTTTTGTCATTGCACCTCCCGTACCCACACCCTTCGATAGCCTGACACCGCCGGCCTGCGCACCCGACGTGCTGCAATTGGTATTCAGCAAGAAAATAAAATGCAGCTCCATCGCGACGGACGGCAGTGATTTCGTTGTGTCCGGATCATCACCGGTGACGGTCGTTTCAGCCAACGGCAAGTGCGATGCCGATGGACAGACCAGTGTGATCCTCGTGCATCTGTCTGCACCCATCATGACGGCAGGGAATTTCCAGATCAGGCTGGTAAATGGTATTGACGGGAATACGATCATCGATGAATGCGGCCTGGTAACCCCTTTAGGTGCGCCGCTGCCATTTGCTACCAAGGATACGGTCTCGGCAGCTTTTGAGAACCAGGTGCACCTGGGATGCATCCAGGATACGATTGACCTTTTCTACCCGGATAAGAACGGCGTCGATCAGTGGACATGGATCTTTGATGACACAGACACCAGTCACCTGCAAAACCCTGAGCACCGTTATACTGTTTTTGGAAACAAAAAGGTGCAGCTCATCGTCTCCAATGGATTTTGCAGCGACACGAATGTGGTCATTATTCCCCTGGACAATGCCATCGATGCCGCTTTCGAAGCGCCAAATATCCTTTGCCCCACGGATGCAGCGTCATTCAGGAACTTTACACACGGGCATGTCAGTACCTGGGACTGGGACTTCGGGGATGGGACTACCAGCACGGATTCGATCCCGGCGGATCACCTGTTCCCTGTCATCGGCGCCGAAAAGAAATATGGCATCAGGCTCATCATCACCAATGACATAGGTTGCAAGGATACGGCCAACCGGCAGATAGATGTGCTCAAATCCTGTTATATAGCAGTTCCTTCCGCCTTCACGCCCAATGGAGATGGCCTTAACGATTACCTCTATCCGCTGAACGCTTACAAGGCGGATAACATGGAGTTCAAAATATTCAATCGCTGGGGGCAGCTCTTATTTACTTCAAGAGACTGGCTGTCGAAATGGGACGGCACGGTCAACGGGCACCCGGAGCCACCCGGGGCGTTGGTATGGATCCTTCATTATACGGACAGGGACACAGGCAAAAACATCTTCCAGAAAGGGACGGCGTTATTAATAAGGTAAAATGAAAACGCCCCACTTTTTATGGTTGGGGCGATTTTCATTTTTTGTATAGAACCTGTAAGCCTGAAAAAACTAGAGAAACCTTTTTAAAACTTATTGATGGCCGTCAAATTTGTTTTTAAGGTAAATATCTTGAAGAGCTTAATTTGTCAATTAAATACGTGTTAAGGATTACGAATAGAATGCCAATTTGTAAGTATCTGAAAATCAATCATAAGTAAAAAATGCCGCTGTTTCCGCCGTCCATGATTGGGAAAAAAATTCCGGGTCAAGGAAAACAGCCATAAGTAGACAATTTTATGACAGGCATCACGTTTAAATACTACAATCCAATATTCTTTAAAAACTAATGCTCATCCCTATGACCCCTGACATACGCAACAACCAGGATCATCTGGCAGAAGAGTTTCGCCAGTCGGAAAATTATCTTTTACAGGAAAGCAGGATCGCGCTGCTGAAGATACAAAGTTGGCAATTCGCCATGCGGACCCCGGAAGTCGGTCTGCACTATCAGCAGGAGGCGGCAGCCATGGTAAAACAATCACTTCTTAGTTTCGTTCCAAACAGTTTTGTGCTAAACGAAGAAGGGTTCTATTACAAACCCCTTGACAATTAAGTGGAACAAAATTTCAATTTCTTTTCGTTTGTGTAAGACGGGCGGACCATCGGTTTCTCCCAGCTCCTTCGCATGCGTCCGTTCGACGGCCGAACAAATGCCCGCTCAGTAGCTATTTATGCTGCTGAGCCGGCAGCCGACAATTGCCAGCATACAGCTATGTGAAGCTGACACATTCTTTCAGCTCCTTCTCGGTATAAGCCAATCCATATTGTTTGAGGACATCAGCCGGGACGCCATTCCATTGATTGGGGACATTCCCCGCATATCCCAGGTCTTTTACGCCTATTTGTGAGGTGAAAAAACCAGTAGCGACCAGGTTGCGCATGAGGTTAAAAAAGGAGACACCCTGCGCCATTTCCGGCTTTGCTTTTTTCGGATAGGCGATGGCGTCCACCATTTCTATTTGCTGTTGGGGTGTACAATCCTTGAACGCTTTCTCAAAACGGTTGAGACAGTGCACATCCAGCCAGCGGAGACCGCCCCGCATAGGGATCTGGTGCGTGGGAATATCCTTTACAATGAATTCAATGAATTCCGGCACTTTCGCATCCGAAGCGCTGCCGCTGTGCTCATCCTTCGGGATGATGATATCTCCCAGGATGGTGATGGTAGCCATCTCATCCGGGGTGAAAAACGTTTTGGCGACAACCTCCTTGTAGTGGGCTTCCTCTTCCTTCATCCGGTTGGTCTCGGCCGGTGCGGTAGCATCGGCTATCTTCGGCGCCTCGGTTTTTTTCTCTTCTCCGGGATTGCAGGCTTCTACCAGCACGCCGGTGGACACGGTACCTACGATAAGGGCTTTGATGGATTTTCTTCTGTCCATAAAATATTTTAAATATTACGTTTTTTCATTTCATCAACGATATACTCGCTGGTCCGCATGGACAGCGCCAGTATGGTCCAGGTGATATTCTTATCGGCCTGGGATACGAACGGACCGCCATCCACACAGAAAAGATTTTTCACGTCATGGGCCTGGCTCCATTTGTTGAGGGGCGAAGTCCTGGGGTCATTGCCCATACGCACGGTGCCTGCTTCGTGAATGATATTACCCGGTGCATGGATACCGTAATTGTTCTTTTCGTTGTCATCGCCACCCCAGGTGACCACAGCGCCCATGGCATGGAGGATCTCCTTGAAGGTCTCCTTCATATGTTTGGCCTGTTTGATCTCATAGTCGGAATGGCTGGTGTTGAACCGCAATACGGGGATACCATATTTATCCACTACTGCAGGATCGATCTCGCAGTAATTATTGATATTGGCAACCGCCTCACCACGGCCTGCCATGCCGACATGGGCGCCGAACAGCCGGCGGTAATCGTCTTTAAGAGAAGCGCCATAGCCCCCGGGCTCTTTGGCCTTACCCATGATCTTGCCGTCCCCATTGATCTTCTCGATACCCCATTCAAAACCATATAGGGGCATTCCAAAACCGCCACCGTACTCGATGTGATAGCCACGGGGGAAATCTAATTTTTTATTGTCCAGCCACCAGGGAGTGTATACGTGCATTCCGCCAGTGCCGTCTTCATTATAGCGTTTACGATCCAGCAGGTGTGGGATGATGCCTCCCATATCTGCGCCTGTGGAATCGTGCAGGTATTTGCCTACGATCCCGCTGTTATTGGCCAGGCCATTGGGATAGCGGGATGATTTGGAGTTGAGCAGGAGGCGGGCGCTTTCGCAGGCGCTGGCAGCCAGAATGACGGTCCTGCCGGTGACCTGGTATTCCTGCATATCGTCTTTACTGACATAAGACACGCCGGTAGCCAGTCCTTCCTTATTGGTCAGGACCTCACGTGCCATGGCATTGGTGACCAGGTCGATATTACCCGTTTTCAGGGCAGGTATTACCAGGCAGCTGGACGACGAGAAATCTGCATAGACCTTACAGCTTCTGCCGCATTGCGAGCAATAAAAGCATTGGCCTCTGTCTTTGTTGATCTGTTTGGTGAGGATGGACATCCTGGAAGGGATGACGGGAATACCGATGCCTGTGGCTGCTTTTTTGATGAACAGTTCGTGCAGCCTGGGCTTTGGCGGAGGCAGGAAAAATCCGTCCGGATCATTATACAGTCCTTCGTTCGTACCATATACTCCCAGCAGCTGGTCTATCTTGTCGTAATAAGGCTTTACATCCTCATAGCCGATGGGCCAGTCGTCACCCAGGCCATCGATGCTTTTCCGCTTGAAATCCTTCGGACCAAAGCGAAGGGATATACGGCCCCAGTGGTTGGTCCGGCCTCCCAGCATACGTGCCCTCCACCATTCCCAGTTGGTGGTGCCTTTGTTGCCCGTTTGCGTATAGGGTTCCCCTTCGACCTCCCATCCCCAATAGCAACCATCGAAGTCGCCAAAAGGTCTGAATTTCGTATGGGCGCCCCGCCGTGGCGATTCCCAGGGATTTTTCAACTGGCTGGAATCTTTTTTGGGATCGAACATCGGGCCTGCTTCCAGCAAGCATACTTTAAGGCCAGCGTTGGCAAGCACGTATGCCGCCATTCCGCCGCCTGCACCGGATCCCACTATAACTGCATCGTAATTCTTTGGCTGTTTCTTGATCTGGAGATCTCCCATATCTGTTGGGGGTTGAGGGCTTATAGCCCGCTTATGTGTATAAAATACAAAAGGTAAATATAAAGTTTTAGCAAAACAGGAAGCAAATAAATTTTATTTTCTTTCCTGTGCGCTGCTGTCGCGGATGGCCTTGAATTCCGAACCCGCTTTCCACTGGGGCCAGGTGCTTCCGAATGCCAGCTTCTTTCCCAGGAGGTACAACAATCCAACATCTTCCAATCCGCCGGTGAGGTCCCATGTCCTGGCGTCATATTCGTCGCTGGGCTGATGATAGTGCTGCGCGGTATATTCGTCATGCTTCTGCTTGCCGAATGCTGTCCCCTTCGACACATCGTCCACGCCACCGTCAGCCGTCAGCGAAGGTACGCCGGCCCGCGCGAAATTGAAATGGTCGCTCCGAAAGTAGTGGCCAGCTTCCGGATGATCTTCCGGGGCTATATAGCGGCCTCTCGCTTTTACCTCCTCCGCCAGCAGGTCCTCCAGGTCAGACTGCCCTTTGCCGCTGTAGGTGATGTCCTTTGTAGGGCCATAGGTATTCAATACATCGATGTTCAGGTTGGCCACCGTCCTGGCGAGTGGATAGACAGGATGCTGTCCGTACCAGGCTGAACCCAGCAGCCCCTGCTCCTCAGCCGTCACGGCAAGGAAGATCACTGTGCGTGCAGGCTTCTCCGGTAGGTGCTTAAATGCGCGGGCAAGCTCCAGCAGGGCAGCTGTTCCGCTGGCATTGTCTGCCGCTCCATTATATATGGAATCGCCCTTTTCATCGGGTTGACCCACACCCAGGTGGTCCCAGTGGGCGGAATAAATGACATATTCATCCGGCCGCTGACTGCCCGTGATCCTGGCAATAACGTTATGCGATTTATTATACACTTCCTTTACCTTCAGCGAAGCGGATAATTTCAGATCGAGCGGCTGTCCTTTGAACCCTTTCTGCTTTGCCGCTGTAAGCAGCGAGCTGTCCTTGCCTGCCGCCGCCAGCAATTTCCTGCCCGTCTCTTCGGTGATCCATCCCTGCAAAGCCAGCTGGTATTGACCATTGCCCCTGGTATCCAGGTGCAATTTTACACCGCCGTTGGAGCTTTGTACCACCTGGAAAGGGTAGGAGGCTGCTCCCGTATTGTGAATGATAAGACAGGCTGCAGCGCCCTGACGGGCGGCTTCCTCATATTTGTAGGTCCAGCGTCCGTAATAGGTCATCGTATGTCCTTTGAACAGGGAGGGATCATAATACCCGGGATCGTTGACCATCACCACCACGGTCTTGCCTTTTACATCCAGGCCTGCATAATCGTTCCAGTTGTATTCCGGGGCGACGACGCCAAAGCCGGCAAAGACCACCTCATTCCTGTCGAGTTTGATGACAGTATCAGGCCGCTCGGTCCAGATGACAAAATCATTCAGCGTTTTCAGGTCAATGCTGGTTTTTGACGCCTGGATCTTCATGGTGGGTGTCCCTGCAGGACTGATCTCCACCATGGGCACGTCTTGCGTATAGCCACCACCGTTGCCAGGCTCCAGGCCAAGGGCTGCAAAAGACCTGGAAAGGTAGTCCACCGTCCTGTCCTCACCTGCCGTAAATGGACGACGGCCCTGGAAGCTGTCGGAAGCCAGGACCTGAATATGGGCCGCCAGGCTGTCCTTACTGAGGATGGAGAGCCCTTCTTCTCCGCCTCCTGTGGCGGAAGATGAGCTGCTGCCCTGTCCGCATCCGGCGGCACCCATTGTTATACTGAGAAAAACACCTGCACGAAAAAGTGAATTTGTCATACGTATTTTATTGGAAAGGGATAAAGGTAGGGGATTGCAATAAAATACGTTTCACTCATTATAAAGTTTACTTCGGACGGCCGTTTCATCGTGCCTGCAACCAATCGATAGCCGCGGCTCGCACCGGGTCATCGTCTGCGGGACCCATAGTGGGCGGGCGGATGACCCTGTCAGGCAAAATGCTGCCTTCGCAGATACGGCCCATATAGTCGGCTTCCCGGCATACGGTAAGCACCAGCATGGAATGGTCCGATAAAGAATAAGTGGCATTGGCCGTGGTAAGACCTGCCGTAGGTTCCCCAACAAAGTAAGCCTGCTCCCTGCCTTTAAAAGCAAGCGCGACGATCTCTCCTGCGCTGATCGTCCGCCGGCCTGTGAGGACCACGATCGACTTGCGTTCATGCTGCGTGCGATAGCCTTCCCTGCTGACGCGGCAGAGAACGTGCTTACCCTGGAAGGCGGCTCCATTACGATAAGAGATGGGGATCTTTTCCCCGCCATTTACAAAATAACCGTAGACACCATCGCCTAGCAAGGGCCCGATCCCTGCCAGCATGGGCCAGCAATTTCCTCCGGCATTCTTTCGCAGATCGATGATCCATCTTGAAACACCCTTACTGTCCAATCGTGCGATGAGCTCCTGCAGCGAGTCGGCTATACGCATACAAATAAATGAATCTGTCGTGCTCACCCAGGGCACAGTGAGATAGGCAATGCTGTCATTCAGCCATTCACCCCTGATCTCGCCTACCAGCTCGGAAAGAGGGGGCAGCGGCGCCAGGCTGCCATCATAATTATATTGACCCGCTTTTTTGGGAGGCATGATAAAGCTGTGCTGCTCATTGAGCTGTCGGAAGCAGGACGAGATAATATCATACACATCATCACATTTCCCGGAAGCTTTCAGGCGCGTCCTGGCGTCATTGGTAATATCATCCCAGCGGACATCGTTTCGGCGATAGTAGTTCTTTTTCATAAAACCCAGTGCTTCATCCAATAATCCATTCGCCCTGTCCAGGCAGGATTGAGCGTTTAGGATAGAGCTGAACAGTAAAAAAGGAAGAAGTAAAAGTATGGGGCGCATAGGCTATAATTATACCTGTGAGAAAGTTAAGATGAAAAATTAACCGTTTTCCACAAAATTGAAATTTCACAAGGTTTTAACGCCCCATGCCGGGCCGGCAGACCCATGCTTATCAGGCATCGTTATTGTATTACACATCCTGTCAATACTTATGTCTATATGAAAAAGATAATAATAATGGCAGGCCTTGCACTGTTCGCAGGCATCCTGCCGCCGCTTGTCCAGCGGGCAAGCGCACAGGTCAATGTAAGCTTCCAGCTCTTTTACGATCAGTTGAGCCCATTCGGTGCCTGGGTCAGCTATCCTGATTACGGTTACGTATGGGTGCCCGATGCCGGCTCCGGGTTCAGACCTTACGGCACCCGGGGTCATTGGGTGTATACAGAGGATGGATGGACATGGGTGTCGGATTACAGCTGGGGCTGGGCAACCTTTCACTATGGTAACTGGTTCTATGACGACTCCTATGGATGGATGTGGGTGCCAGGATATGAATGGGCCCCTGCCTGGGTTACCTGGGGAGCATCCGGCGGGAATTACTGTTGGGCGCCAATAGGTCCGCGGGTAGACATCGGCGTTGCCTATAGCACCTACCGCCCGCCGGCAAGGTATTGGAACTTTTGCCCGAGAGAACGCATCACCAGCGTGAACGTCAGCAATTATTATGTAAGGAACGTGCATAATACCACCGTCATCAATAATATAACTGTTATAAACAATGTCAACAGGGGAAATGGGCATGCTTACCTGCGGGGACCACAGACCAACGATGTGGAAAGATTTACCCACAGGACAGTGCGACCGGTGGCTATTCGTCCTGCGGAAAGGCCTGGTGCAGCCGCCGTACGCAATGGACAGCTGGCCATTTACCGTCCTGCCGTACAAAATAATAATGCATCCGCCCGTCCTGCCCAGGTACGCGATCTGCATGCGCTGAGGCCTGTAAACAATCGTCCGGCAACAAGCGCCAACCGTCCTGGCAATACCCCTGGCAGACCAGCCCAACCGGCCAGTCATCCGTCACAGCCTGCTGCACAGCGTCCGGGGCAGCCTAACCCGGGTATACAGCCAAGGTCCGATCCGGGGACGCAACCCAGGTCGAATCCTGCAACGCAACCCAGACCCAATCCTGCAACACCGCCCAGGCAGGTGCATCCTTCAAACCCTGGCCAGTCTCCCGGGCAGCAGGCTCACCCAACACCGGCCAATCACCCGGTGCAGCGTCCTCCTGTCCAGCAGCCGCAGCAGCAGCCACCACATCAGCAGCCACCGCATCAAATACGGCCGGCACAACAGCCCCATCCGGTGCAGCCACGCCAGGCTCAGCCGCGCTCAAATCCCGCACCCCACCCGCAGCAGCCGCATCCCGTGCGACCGGCGACACCACCACCGCACGGTGACCATCCTCGTTAGTGAATCCTAAGAACCCGTTGGGTCCAAATACTGTTTAATGACCCCGGCAGGGAACCTTCCGTTCTCTCCGGGGTTTTTAATATAATTTGTTATATTCGTCAAATGAACCAATCACGCAGAACTTTCCTGAAGAACAGCGCGCTGGCGGTCGCCGCCGCCAGCTTCATGCCGGATGGCTCTTTCGCAGCCCCTACAAAAAAACGCATCCTGGGAATACAATTATACTCCGTGAGGGATGACATGAAGAATGATCCCGCAGGCACTTTGCAGAAGCTGGCCGCGATGGGTTATAAATACGTCGAGCACGCAAACTATATTGACAGGAAATTCTATGGATATGGTGCAAAAGAATTCAAAAGCCTGCTGGATGGCATGGGATTAAAAATGCTCAGCGGTCACACCAGGATGGACCCTCAACACTGGGATGAATCGAAGAAAGATTTTTCCGACTCCTGGAAGTGGACGGTGGAAGATGCTGCGGTGGTCGGTCAGGAATATGTTATCAGCCCCTGGCTGGATGCCAGCCTTCGCAAGACCTATGACGATCTGCTCCGTTATATGGATGTTTTCAATAAATGCGGGGAGCTGTGTAAGAAGTCTGGTATGAAATTCGGCTACCACAACCATGACTTTGAATTCAGCACTGTGCTGGACAACAAAAAAGTATTCGATATCATCCTCCAGCATACCGATCCTGAATTGGTGGCTCAGCAGCTGGACATGGGCAACCTGTATAATGGCGGCGCCGTTGCCATTGCCATCGTCATGCAATATCCCGGGCGGTTTGAGCTGATGCACGTAAAAGACGAGATCAAAGCCACCAGCGGCAACGAAAAATACGAAAGCACTATTCTGGGGCAGGGCATCGTCAACACCAAACAGGTCACTGACCTGGGCAGGAAATCCGGGGGCACGAAACATTTCATCATCGAGCAGGAGTCATACCAGGGTAAATCGCCGCTGGACTGCGCGAAGGAAGACCTGGTGGTTATGAAGAAATGGGGATACTAGCTACTGGGCTGTATCCTTATAAGTGAATATGGCTTTTTTATCACCGGCCATTACGTCAAAATCCCCGGGTTCCGTCACCATCTTCAGCCGGGCGTTGACAAATGCGAGGTCGGTGGCATGCAGTGTAAAACGCACCGTCCGGGACTCGCCGGCCTTCAAAAATATTTTGGTGAATGCACGTAAACGCCGCATGCTGGGCGTAATGCTGGCATAATGCTGCCGGGTGTATAGTTCTACCGTATGCTTCCCGTCACGATCGCCTGTGTTCTTTACTGTAAAGCTTACCGTCAGCGATCCGCCGGGACCTGTCAAATGAGGGCTGCTGAGCTGCAGGTCACTGTATTCCCAACGGGTATAGCTCAATCCAAAACCAAACGGGAACAGGGGCTTATATCCATCCATCGTCATGTCAGAATTGAATATTTCCCGTATCTCTTCCGTAGGTTTCCGGTCGTACAGCACCATCTCTCCCATGCTGCGGGGATAGCTGAAAGGCAGGATGCCATCCGGGTTGTAATCGCCTGATAAAACGTCGCTGATCGCCTCGGCTGTTTTTCTCCCGCTCCAGTATGCCAGCAAAATGCCTTTCATTAATGGCGCAATGGAAGCGATCAAACGGGGTCTTCCTTCCGTGAGAACAAGGATGACTGGTTTGCCCGTCGCCGCTGCCGCCCTGGCCAGCGCTGCCTGTTCACCGGGCAATGCCAGGTCGCTTGTGTTGCCGGGACTTTCTGCATAAGCATTCTCGCCCAGGCAAAGGATGATGGCGTCCGCGCCGGCAGCCGCCGCCTTCAAGGTCGTCGTATCATAGTTCTCATGGCTATCAAAGCCCTGAACGGTCGTAGTGGTTACGTTGGCGGCGCCAAATTTATCCTGCAGGGCCTGCAGGATGGTCTTACTGTCTTTGGGATACCATTGTTCATCTTTTCCCTGCCAGGTATAGCTCCAGCAGCCATTCAATGCACTGATGCTTTGGGCGGACGGCCCGGCTACCAAAACCCGTGTGTTACGGGCCAGCGGTAAGACCCCTTCGCTGTTCTGCAGGAGGGTCATGGCCTCCCGGGCCGCCTGTAAGGCCAGTGTCTGGTATTCCGGCAATCCGAAATATGCGGCTGCAGCTTCTTCCGGGTATGGATGATCGAAAAGTCCCAGCTTGTATTTCAGCTCTAATATCCTTGTGACAGCCTCGTCGATGCGGCTCCCGGGCACCTCTCCCTTTTGTACGGCCTCCTTCAGCAGATTGAAAAAAGAAAGGTCGTATGGCACCATGCTCATATCAATGCCCGCATTCACGGCCATAACTACCGCTGCGCGGGGTGTGGCCGCTACATTATGACGGGTATGCAGACGGATGATATCCTCCCAGTCGGTGACAGCTACTCCCTGGAAACCCAGTTCCTTCCGCAATACGTCCGTGAGCAGGTATCTGCTGGCGTGTACGGGAGTTCCATTGATCTCGCCGGAGTTCACCATGATAGTGGACGCCCCGGCAGCTACAGCCGCCCTGAACTGCGGCAAATAGTACTCCCGTAATTCAATATCCGGCAGATAAATGGGGGTGCGATCCTTTCCTGTTCGGCTGGCTGAATAGGCGAGATAATGTTTCATACAGCTGGCCACTGCTGTGGGTCGCCGGAGGCCATCTCCTTCATATGCTTTTATAACAGCCGCCCCCAGGGTCTTGCCTATGTAGACATCTTCCCCATAGGTTTCAGGGAATCTCGACCACAGGGGCTGGCGTCCGCAATCCAGAACGGGTGCAAAGTTCCACCGGACACCCGAAGCCCGCAGCTCACGGGCGGCTACTTTTGTCACGGCTACGGCAAGCTCCGTATTACGGGTGGCGGCCATACCGATATTTTGAGGGAATAATGTGGCATCCAGCGTATAGGTCTGGCCGTGAATACCATCGAGGCCATAGATCACCGGAATTTTCAGACGGGTCTTCAACGCAGCATCCTGGATCTGGCGAAGGACAGTATGCCATTGCTCCACCGACAGCGCATGATTGGTAACATTCAGTATCGAGCCTACGTGATGCTCCTCCACGATCCGGGCAAGGGCGGCCGGGTCCAATATGCCGTCCTCGGATGTCGAGACGACACCCAGCGTCACCTGCGTCATCTGTCCTATCTTCTCATCCAGGGTCATTCGCTGCAGCAGGGCGACAGCTTTTTGGTGATCTGTATTAACAGACTGAGCAGGAAGGGTCAGCGAAAGCAGGACGGCAGGAAAAAGCAGGAACAGCTGCAGTATAAGGTGTTTTTTCATATAAGGATTAAAATTAAGGAGAAGCCGCCCCCTTCCTGCATGACATTTTGATCATTTATAATACTTATTTATCTGGGCAGCTACAGATCCTTCAGCTCTCTTTTATAATCATATTGAAGGTCCTCATGCAGGGTGGCTATAACCGAGTGGACCTTTTTCAGCTGCCCCTTGTAGAGGTTCGTCAGAACAGGGTGTTTGTCTATAGGTATGCCGGACTGCCGGACCTTATTAAGAAAATACGTCAGGAGCTCGACTTCCGCCTGCGGAGAGCCGGTATACCGTATCTGCCGGGTTGTTGCGCGCAGCACTTTCCGCAGGCTTTTCTTGGTCAGGTACAGGTTGGCCTTCGGCAGTTCTCCGAATTCCTCGTCAATATCCTTCTTTACGCTGGCGATGTACCCGCTGGTATCGGCCGCTTCGAATAAAAGATAGGTCAGCAATTCCTTATTATCCTTCTTGAATCTGGCAAGGCGAAGGCAAAGGTCTGCCAGTGCAGCTGGGGATAAGGTAGACAGTTCCTGTTTGATCTCGTGGACCGTTGCGGCTTTCATGCAGAGAAAAATTATCCGCAAAAATATTTTTTTCCCGGCAAATAAAAATTAACAAATACTAACAGCCGTTAGTATCTTTGCGACTCAACCCATAGCATGCATAAAGAAAATAAAGAAGTTGTCATCCTATCCGCCGTACGTACGCCCATTGGCGCTTTTGGCGGGGCCCTCAAAGACCTTTCAGCCACCCGGCTGGGCGCCATTGCCATTAAAGGAGCCCTTGCAGCGGCGGGTATCCGGGGAGACCAGGTGCAGGAAGTGTTGATGGGGTGTGTGCTGCAGGCCAACCTGGGGCAAGCTCCTGCCAGGCAGGCTGCCAAAGGTGCGGGTCTGCCTGATGAGGTTGTCTGCACCACGGTGAATAAGGTCTGCGCCAGCGGAATGAAGTCCATCGCTTTGGGCGCCCAGTCCATCCTGCTGGGAGAGACTGATATCGTGATCGCCGGGGGGATGGAAAGCATGAGCAATATTCCATTTTACGTTGAAAATATGCGCTGGGGGAATAAATACGGGGACAGCAAGCTGATAGACGGCTTGGCTAAAGACGGACTGACGGATGCCTATGACGGCAATGCCATGGGGCATGCGGCGGAGCTTTGCGCAGCCACCTGTGGCATCAGCAGGGAGGAACAGGACGCTTTTGCGATACAAAGCTATCAGCGTTCTCAGGCTGCCTGGGGCGCCGGCAGGTTCAGCGACGAAGTGATCCCAGTGGAGATACCTCAGCGAAAAGGTGACCCGCAGATCTTCGCCAAAGATGAAGAGCCTTTCAATGTAAAATTTGATAAGATCAGGGAATTGAAGCCTTCCTTCCAAAAGGATGGCACAGTGACGGCAGCCAATGCTTCCACCTTGAACGATGGTGCAGCGGCCCTTGTCCTGATGAGCGGCGAAAAAGCTGCGTCCCTGGGATTAAAGCCGTTGGCCAGGATACTTTCTTTTGCTGATGCAGAACAGGCGCCCGAATGGTTTACAACCACGCCGGCCATTGCTACCCCCAGGGCCGTTGCAAAAGCGGGACTAAAAATGCAGGACATTGATTATTGGGAATTGAACGAAGCTTTTTCCGTGGTAGGTATCGAGAATACCCGTCGTATGCAATTGGACCCGGCGCGGGTCAATGTGCATGGAGGAGCCGTGTCCATCGGCCATCCGCTGGGCGCCAGCGGCGCCCGTATCATAACTACATTGGTGCATATTCTCAGGCAGCACAAGGCGAAGTATGGTGCTGCCGGTATTTGCAATGGGGGAGGTGGCGCTTCCGCCATGGTACTGGAAAACCTGTCTATTTGAGCTTGTCATTGATCCGGTCTATTTGCTCCTGCATCTTGTTCAGCCTTTGCAGGACATAAGTAAGGCTTACATCGTCCGGCTCCTTTAACAGGAACTCCTCTTTTTTTCCAGCGTCATACTCCTTGATGCCAGTGTCTTTTTTTCCATCCTTGCCTGACTTACCCACTTCCCAGCTCGTCAGGGACAGGTCCACCTTTAACAGGATATCCAGCGGCGTACCAAAATAGTTGCTAAGAAGAAGGAGCTCTTCCAGGTTGGGTTCGCTGACGCCGTTTTCCCAATTGCCCACCGTGGTTTGACCTTTTCCCATCAGATCGGCCAGCTCGGATTGAGTTTGGTTGAATTGCTTCCGCAGGTGTCTGATGTTTTTTCCTAGAAAATGCATAGCAGGGACGTGTTACTAATTTTGTTGGTATTATTATACTTATTGATATACCTTTGCTAAGGTAATCAAAAAAAATGATTTATGCGTACCGAAATAGACCATTTGGCACCTGTCGCCCGCGAACAGGTCCTTTCCATTATCCCTGTGATCATCCAGGCAGTCCGTCCCGAAAAGATCATCCTGTATGGCAGCTATGGCGTGGGCAGCCTGGATATGGCCGTCAATCCCGGGAATGACCTCCCGCTGCCCGCAGGATATGATCTGCTTGTGATCACCCGTCGCGGTGACCGTCGCTATGACCACGAGATACAGGATATCATCGAGAACCGGTGCCGTATCCACGCCACCGTCACCGTCCTGGTCCACGATATCGATTACATGAACCAGCGTCTTTCGGAAGGACAATATTTCTTTGCCTTGTTGAGCCGGGAAGCCATCCTGTTGTATGATGCAGGTGGCACACCCCTTTCCCCGGCCGCATCTCCGGACTTCGCCGCCATTCGGCTTACGGCCCAAAAAGATTATGACAGATGGAGCCGGCAGGCCCGCGCCTTCTTCAACAGCGCCCTTTTCAACGTCCGGGAAAAAGAGCCAAGGCTGGCCGTCTTCCTGCTTCATCAGGCAGCAGAACATATCTACCAGGCCATCCTGCTGGCATTTATGGGCTATAAGCCTTGCACGCACAACCTGGACAAGCTGAGGCGTTATACGCAGCGTTTTTCCATAGAGCTCGCCTTTCTTTTCCCCCGCGATGCGGCCGGAGAAGATCATCTCTTCAAGCTGTTGCTGCAGAGCTATGTGGATGCCCGCTATAAAGAAGACTACCACATCACGGAAAATGAATTACAACAATTGGTACAACGTATAGACAGGCTCCTGGCTATAGCCGGACGTATTTGCCATAACAGGTTCATCAGTCTGGAAAAAATGGCGGCGGCATCCGGACAATGCAGCGGGCGGACATAGGAGGAGGCCCGCGCAGGAGGACAACAGGATAAAGGAGCTACAACGGCCGCATATCAACGCTTGGCAAGATCTGCGATGGTCTTTTTTTCCAGTATCTTCAGGTTGGCGTCGCGCACCTGGGACATGACGATGTGAAGACCGCAATGGTTTTGATCACAATTCTTACATCGTTCATAAAAGTAAAGGCTGACGCATGGCAGCAGCGAGATAGGGCCATCCAATAGCCGCATGACCTGCGCCAGTGGGACGTCCTTGGGGTTCATGGCAAAAAAATAACCCCCGCCCTTGCCCTTCTTACTTTCCAGGATGCCGGCATTCTTCAGTTCCAGGAGGATATTCTCCAGGAACTTCAAAGGGATCTTCTTCTTCTTGGCGATCTCGGCGATCAGCACCGGCTCGTCTTTCCCTTTTTCTGCCAGGTACATCAGCGCCTGGAATGCATATTGTGTTTTCTTCGACAGCATTTGTTATCCTTATTTTGTTACAGACGGGGTACATTGCCTGAAAACCCGTCTGGCGAATTTTAAAAGCCGAGAACATCCTTCATTTGAAATATCCCTTTCTTATCGCGGATATACTCCGCCGCCAGCACGGCCCCCGTGGCAAACCCTTTGCGATTATGCGCCGTATGAATGATCTCTATATCATCAATGGCTGAATGATACCTCACCATATGCGTCCCCGGCGCGGGATCCACCCGTTCACTTACAATGGACAATTCATCCTGGCTATCGCTTATATGGTTCACCCATTTCTTTTTCAGGGGCATCTTCCCCAGGATCTGCTCAGCCAGGGAGATCGCCGTCCCGCTGGGAGCATCCTTTTTTTCCGTGTGATGCACCTCTGTTAGCCGGACCTCATAATCAGGGTGGGGGGCCATCAGCTCTGCCAGCCGCTTGTTCACCTCAAAGAAAATATTTACACCCACGCTGAAATTACTGGCATATAAAAAAGTACCTCCGGACCTCAGACAATCCTGCCTGATCTCTTCATATTTGTCCAGCCAGCCAGTGGAGCCGGAAACCAGCGGAACACCTGCTTCCAGGCATAACCTGATATTCCCGTAGGCGCTTTCAGGACCTGTAAACTCGATGGCGACATCCGCTTTGCGGATATTTTCCACTGTATTGTCCTCCAGGTTATCTATCGATGTCCTTAAAACAATGGTATGCCCCCTTCCCAGTGCGATCTCCTCGATAGCCCTGCCCATTTTACCATATCCGATTAACGCGATCTTCATGATGCTGAAAAAATTTTGCCAAACCTACATTAAATTGTTTATACTGCCATCAAGGCAGAGGTATCGGCTTATACCTTGCCTTATGCAGATCGAAAACAAGGCCGATGCCCGCCGGACTGGCAGAGCCGGGTATCAGCAGATTGCCTTGAACGCCCGATCCTTCCCGCAGGTGCAGGCTTAGCTCCGGACTAATGTCGAAATTCATCAGGTGCGCGTCCACAGTGGCATCCACGATCTGCAGGCCCCAGAAGAGAAGGAAGAAAATGACGGAGTAATCCTGGTCCTTCCGGAACTCATTGCGATACTCCCGGATATAATTGTCTTGTTTGTTCGTGACGAATCCCTTCAGCTTTGGATCTACTTTGCCAAGACTGTCTGCGTCGGTGGTACCATTGAGCACCACGGCCAGGGCATATTGACACTTTTTGTACCAGCTCCTGTTGTAAAAATAGGTGTATGCCGGGATGCCCACCGCCGCATATACCAGGGGCAGCTTCCAGTATTTCCTGTTGTATATCTGTCCCAGACCCGGGCAAAAAGTGGAATACAACGTGGCCTTATGGGGATCGTGCTTCTTTTTGACAACCGGGGAATCCACCTTACTGGAAATATCCTTGCGCCTTTTCCGGCCTTTTAACGAGTCCGCGTTCGGAGGCAGGGTATCCAGTACCCGCTCTCCCAGCACCACCTTGCCTTTGATATAAGGGGGTAATGTGTCTTTCTTTTCCTGGGCATAGCAGATGCTATGCAGCCATACCAGGACACAGACTGAAAATAAATACCTGACCGTCTTCATGCGTGAGATGCTTATGTTTGCAGCCAGCTCGTCAATTGACGGCAATTCCCAATTGATCCAATAATTTATTCAATTCCTGGAGAGAGTAATACTCAATGGAAATGCTGCCTTCCCCTTTCTTGTTGTGATTGAGCTTTACCCGGGTGCTGAAATGCGATGCTAAGTTATCTTCAATTCTTTTGAAAGCCTCAGGCAACGTGGGTTTTACGGAATTTTTAACGCCGGCGGGGCTGTCTTCTTTGTAAAGCCTGCGCACCAGCTCTTCTGTCTGGCGCACGGAAAGTCCTTTATTCTTGATCTCACCAAAGAGATAAAGTTGTTTGTCCACTGTGTCCACATTCACCAGCGCACGGGCATGTCCCATAGACAATTGATTGCTGCGTACGGCTACCTGTATATCAGGCGGAAGCTTCAGCAGCCGGATATAATTGGCTACCGTGCTTCTTTCCTTACCCATCCGCTCGGCCACCTGTTCCTGGGTATAGTTCAGCTCCTCCATCATCCGCTTGTAGCTGAGCGCTATTTCCATCGCGTTCAGGTCCTCGCGCTGGAGGTTCTCCAGCAGCGCCAGTTCCAGCAGCTGCTGGTCATCAGCCTGGCGGACATAGGCCGGGATATCTTTAAGGGCGGCGATCTTCGCGGCCCGAAACCGGCGCTCTCCCGAGATAAGACGATATTTTCCGGAAGGCAGCTTCGATACCGTGACAGGTTGGATGATGTCATGCAGCTTGATGGAGTGCGCCAATTCCTGCAAGGCCTGCTCGTCAAAATCATGACGGGGTTGCCGGGGATTGGTCTCGATCTGGTCCAGGGGAACCCGCAGCATGTTGGTCACCGCCTCTACGACGGATGTTTTTAGCTCGCCCGAAGTGGTCTTCAGGTCTGCATCTATACTTTTCAACAGCGAGCGGATGCCCTTACCCAGGGCCTCTTTATCTTTTTTATGGGGGGTGGTCATAGTATTGTTTTATTCCAGGATCCTCTCTTCCTGTTTGATCTTCGTCATATTGTTCTTCTGCAGGATCTCCTTTGCCAGGTTGAGATAATTCACGGAGCCTTTGCTGAAGGCGTCGTACAGGATCACTGGCTTACCTACGCTCGGCGCCTCGCTGATCTTTGTATTACGGTGGATGATAGTATTGAAAACGATCTCGTCGAAATGCTTGCGCACCTCGCTTACCACCTGGTTGCACAAACGCAGGCGCCCGTCATACATGGTCATAAGGATGCCCTCGATAGCCAGCTCGGGATTCAGCCTGCTCTGGACGATCTTAATGGTATTCAGCAACTTGCCGAGGCCTTCCAGGGCGAAGAACTCCGTCTGCACCGGCACGATCACAGAATCTGAAGCCGTCAGGGCATTGACGGTGATAAGGCCCAGGGAAGGGCTGCAATCGATGATGATGAAATCATAGTCTTTCTTCACCGGCTCCAGGATGCCCTTCAGCACCAGTTCCCGGTTGGGGTAGTTGATCATCTCGATCTCGGCCCCGACCAGGTCAATATGAGAGGGTACTACATCCAAATGGGGGATCTCGGACTTTAGGATCACATCCTTTACCAGGACATTGTTAACCATACAGTCATAAAGGCTCTGCGTGACATTATGCAGGTCAAATCCCACCCCGGTGGTGCTGTTGGCCTGCGGATCGGCATCCACCAATAAGGTCCTGAATTCCAGTACGGCAAAGCTGGCCGCCAGGTTGATTGCCGAAGTGGTCTTGCCTACGCCGCCCTTTTGATTTGCAACTCCGATTGTTCTTGCCATAGTGATAATGTAACTTAGTCCTCCCGTGAGGGGGGGAAGTTTTATTCCCCTCAGAGGGAAGTGGAGCAAAAATACATTCTTAAAGATAATTATCAGAACTTTCCTTTTTCTTTACTGTTGAAGACGCCGAATATGTATACTATTATATCAGGGACCAACCGGCCCAATAGCAAAACCCTTAAAGTGGCCAGGGTCTACCAGGAAATTTTGCTTCAAAAAGGTTTGGAATCCAATCTGTTGTCTTTGGAGGGACTCAACGTCCTCGAAAGGAACCCTGCCTACGAAAAGATCGAAGAAGAAGTTGTCATACCCACTTCCCGGTTCATTTTCGTCTCCCCGGAATACAACGGCAGCATCCCCGGTGTCCTGAAGGCCCTGTTTGACATTTCAGAAATTGAGAAATGCTGGTGGGGTAAACATGCCCTTCTCACCGGGGTGTCCACGGGCAGGGCGGGTAACCTTCGGGGTATGGAGCACCTTACGGGAATACTTCACTACCTGAAAATGAAGGTGCACCATAATAAACTGCCTATCTCCGTCGTCAATACCCTGCTGGACGACCACGGTGGCATCAGGGATGCACGCACCCTGGAAGCCATTAACGTACAATTGGATGAATATCTTGAAATTTAAATAGGTCTTGCATGCGCAATTGGAGGTTTACTGCCGTCGTCATCGTGCTGGTCGTTTTGTTGGACTTTTATATATTCCAGGCAGTGAAAACTGTCAGCCAGGGTGCGTCTGCCCGGTGGCGGGCCATCATTTTCAACGGGTATTGGGTAATATCCCTCATTTCCCTGGTCCTTTTTGCCCTGCTGCCCATACTCACCGACCCCTATTGGCACCGGGTGAGGACCTATGTATTCGCCACCATCCTGGGCTTTTTTTTCGCCAAGCTGCTGGCTGCCGTTTTCTTCCTGATAGATGATATCCGTCGCCTCATCCAGTGGGCTTCCGCCAAGGTATTCTTTCCGAATACCGAAGGCGAGAATATTTCTGAGGACGGGATCTCCCGGTCCGCCTTCCTCAGCTGGCTGGGATTGGGCATGGGAGGCGCCCTCTTTTCATCCCTGGTATACGGCTTCAGCAATAAATACAGCTATAAGGTAAGGCGTATCTCCCTTGCCTTTGAAAATCTTCCCCCAGCCTTTAAAGGGTTGAAAATAATACAACTGTCTGATATTCATTCTGGTAGTTTAGCTAACCTGCAGGCGGTGTCCCATGGCGTGGACCTGGTGCTGGCGGAAAAAGCGGACCTGATCCTGTTCACAGGCGACCTGGTCAATGATACAGCTGTTGAAATGGAGCCATATAAAGACATTTTCAGCCGGTTGAAAGCCCCCATGGGTGTATTTTCCACACTGGGGAACCACGATTATGGGGATTATATCTGGTGGGAGACGCCGGAGCTGAAAAAGGCAAACCTGGACCGGCTTAAAAAGCTGCAGGCAGACATGGGCTGGCGGCTGCTGATGAACGAGCACGTAGCCCTGGAAAAAGACGGTCAGCACATCGCCCTCATCGGTATCGAGAACTGGAGCGCCAAAGCCCGTTTTCCCAAGCACGGCCGCCTGAATGATGCCTATGCAGGCGCCGAAAAGTACCCTTTCAAGATCCTGATGAGCCATGATCCCAGCCACTGGGATGCACAGGTAAGACCTCACTTTCCGGATATCGATCTTGCCCTGGCAGGCCATACGCACGGTATGCAGTTCGGCGTCGAGATCCCCGGCCTGAAATGGAGTCCCGTCCAATATGTGTACAAGCAATGGGCAGGCCTGTACGAAGAAGGCCGTCAGAAGCTGTATGTCAACCGGGGATTCGGATTCATAGGCTATCCCGGCAGGGTGGGGATCCTGCCAGAGATCACGGTCATCGAGCTGACCTGAGACTTACCGGCATGGACGTCCCTGAGGCCGGCAAGAACTACCGGATACATATAGACGAAAAATTTTCACCGGCACTTTTTGCCGCCTTACCTTTTTTCACAATAATATCTTCACAGCATATCTCAAAAGGCCATAAATTTGCGGGCCCGGCAACGTTTTACAACTATTTAACGTACAGAGGGATGATTAACGATCCATTAAATACATTTTAACAAAGCTATAAGGTATTCAACCCTATATTCACCATTAATTGTACTTGAACCAAAAAACAGCATCAACAATGAACCCGAGAATGAAATACGTCATCATTTCTTTCGTCTTGTTAACTACTGCAACTGCTTCCTCCTATGCTCAAAAACTGCACCTGGGCGTAACGGCCGGCGCCAATCTCTATAAGATCACGGGCCGCAGCTTTGATGAGAAAACGCAGGCCGGCTTCAGCGCAGGCGCATTCGGAGAATATAGTTTCAACAGGCTGCTGGGTGTACAGGGCGAATTGATCTGGAGCCAGCTCAGGGGTAAGACCAACGACCAGTTCAACCAGATCTATGGCACTTATGGAGGCGTATCGGGCGCTGATGTTTATTTGAACTATATTTCTCTTCCTTTGATGGTGGCCTTTAAACCTACACCCGAATTATCCATCTTAATAGGACCCCAGTACAGCTATCTCGTCAATCAGACCTCCGGCTTATTGCAAGCTCCGGGATACCAGGACAAAGACGCGTTCAAAAAAAGCGAAGCGTCACTGGTTTTTGGCGGACAGCTCAACCTGGGTAAAATAAGGATAGATGCACGGTACACTGCCGGATTGACCAATCTCAACGGTATCAACAGCAGCGACGAATGGAAATATCATGGCTTCCATTTCTCTTTGGGATATCAGTTGAAATAACAAACATGGGCATGGTGGCATGATTGTGGCATGTAGATAATTTTCCTCTTAAAATCATGGCATATAAGTTGAAATATTACTCTCAAACCAGTTAATCACCTAAAACACCATTAACATGAAGAGTAAGTCAATTGTTCTGTCGCTACTGCTGGTAGGCTTTGCCGTTATTAATACCCGGGCCCAGGGTGTCCATCTGGGTGTAAAAGGCGGCGCTAATATCTTCAAGGTGGATGGCCAGGGCTATGACCAGGGGTTCCACTTCGGCTATAATGTCGGCGCTTTCGCAGAGCTCAATTTCACCAGCTCCTGGGGTATACAGCCCGAGTTATTATGGAACCAGACGAATTATCGCACAGGTACCCAGTTCAGCTCGATCTATCCGGGCGGCCTCAATGATGTCAAAGGCAAGCTGAACTATCTCAGTGTTCCCCTGCTGTTGAGCTTCCGTCCTGTCAAACTGATCAGCCTCCAGGCAGGTCCGCAGTTCGGTATCCTGTTGAACCAGGATAAGAACCTGTTGAATAACACAAAGGATGCATTCAAGAAAGGGGACTTTTCCCTTGTAGGGGGCGTCCAGCTCAACGTTGCCAATCTGGTCGTAGGCGGCCGTTACGTGGTAGGTCTCACTGACATCAATGATGTCACCAATGACCAGAAATGGAAGAACCAGGGTTTTCAGGTATATGCGGGATTCAGGTTCTTTTAATAAAAGAAGACATTTTGAAAATGGTTGGGCTGGAAACGGCCCAACCATTTTTTTATAGCTTAATTTTGGGTAGCGCGGCCCTGGGGCCAATATATTCCTCTGTAAAACAGTAGGATTTTTCCCTTACAGATGCTATTTTGTCATGGATTCAGCCCGTCAGGGGCACCCATTACCCCTGGCGGCAAACAAAAACAACAGGATGAAAGAATCGAACTTATTTATGCGTGCCGAAGATGATATGGATTTCATGCCAATCATACCCTTGAATGAAAGCGACAACGAAAGCCTGAACGATATCGAGATCCCCAAGGAATTACCCGTGCTTCCCCTTCGCAATACCGTGCTCTTTCCCGGCGTGGTACTGCCTATCACAGTAGGCAGAGATAAAAGTATCAAGGCGGTGAACGATGCATATAAGGCGGACAAACTGATAGGGGTGCTGGCGCAGAAAGACAGCAGCATCGAAGACCCCTCCGTCACCGATCTGGAAGACGTAGGCACGGTGGCCCGCATCATAAAATTGATCAAAATGCCGGATGGCGGCACCACCGTCATCCTCCAGGGTAAACGAAGGTTTAAAGTAGGCGCGGTGACCGCGGAAGATCCTTATTTCAAAGCCCAGGTGGTCCTGTTGCAGGAAGAGGAAGCGCCCAAAGAGCAGGACTTCGAAGCCTATGTCAGCAATATCAAGGACCTTGCTGCACAGATCATCCAGCTGTCGCCCAATATTCCTTCAGAAGCCTCCATCATTCTGAAGAATATCGAGAACCCATCCTTCCTCATCCATTTCATCTCCAGCAATCTGAATACAGAGCTCCACGAAAAACAGCAGCTCCTGGAGATCCACCATATCAAGTCCCGCGCAGACCTGCTGATGCAGCTGCTGCAAAGGGAATTGCAGTTCGCCGAGCTCAAGAACAAGCTGACCAACAGGACCAAGACAGAGCTGGACAAACAGCAGCGCGAATACTTCCTCCAACAGCAGCTGAAAAGCATCAAGGACGAATTGGGGGGCGACACCAACGAGCGGGAAGTAAAGGAGATGCAGAAAAAAGCTGAAAGTAAGATATGGCCGGCTGCGGCCAGGGATATGTTCAAAAAAGGCATCGAACGCCTGGAGCGCATGCACCCCAGCACACCGGACTATTCTGTCGTATACAACCATCTCGACCTGATGCTGGAGCTGCCCTGGCAGGACTATACGGACGATTCCTACGATCTAAAAAAAGCAAAAAAAATACTCGACCAGGACCATTATGGCATGGACAAGGTAAAGGAAAGGATCCTGGAATACCTGGCAGTGCTCAAGCTGAAGGGGGATATGAAAAGCCCTATCCTTTGCTTTGTCGGCCCTCCGGGCATCGGTAAAACATCCCTGGGCAGAAGCATCGCTTCGGCCATCGGCCGCAAATACGTTCGCATCAGCCTGGGTGGCCTGCATGACGAAAGCGAGATCCGGGGACATCGCAAGACCTATATCGGCGCTATGCCCGGCAGGATACTGCAGGCCCTCCGTAAGGTTAAATCCTCCAATCCTGTCATGATCCTGGACGAGATCGATAAGGTAGGCACGGACTTCCGGGGTGACCCCTCTTCCGCCTTGTTGGAAGTGCTGGACCCAGAGCAAAACCATACCTTCTACGACAACTACCTGGAACTGGAATATGATCTGAGCAAAGTGCTGTTCGTAGCAACGGCCAATGACCTGGGAGCCATCCAGCCGGCCCTGCGCGACAGGTTGGAGATCATTGACTTAAGCGGTTATGCCATCGAAGAGAAAGTAGAGATTGCCCGACAGCATCTTCTTCCCAAACAGAAGGAAGCGCATGGTGTCGACAAACTGAATTTCAAGATCAACGATAATGTCCTGACCAAGATCATCCAGGACTATACGCGCGAAAGCGGTGTCCGCGAGCTGGATAGACAGCTGGCTTCCATCATGCGCTACCAGGCAAAGGAGTTTGCCATGAAGGGCAAGGTCAAATCCCAGCTCACCCCCGTCGACGTAGAGAAGGTCCTGGGCAAATCCCGCTACAGCAATGATCTCTATAAAGTGGCGAATATGCCCGGCGTAGCCGTTGGTCTCGCCTGGACCTATGTGGGCGGGGACATACTTTTTGTAGAGACCAGCCTCAGTGATGGCAAAGGCGACCTCAAGCTGACGGGTAACCTGGGCAACGTAATGAAGGAGAGCGCCGTCACTGCCCTGACCTATCTTCAGTCGAATGCCCGCAAATACGACATCGATCCTGAGTTGTTTAATAAAAAGACCATTCATGTCCATGTGCCTGAAGGCGCCGTACCAAAAGACGGCCCCAGCGCCGGCGTCACCATGATGAGCTCCATCGCGTCTGCTATTACAGGAAAAAAAGTCAAGCCTTACCTGGCCATGACCGGCGAGATCACGCTGCGGGGTCAGGTCCTGCCGGTAGGCGGCATAAAGGAAAAAGTGCTGGCTGCCAAAAGGGCTGGTTTAAAGGAGATCATACTCTGCTGGCAAAATGAAAAGGATATCCAGGACATCGATTCCTCCTTCATCAAGGGCATGAAGTTTAGTTTTGTTAAGAATATGCAACAAGTGCTGGAATTGGCGCTTGCCTGACGCATAGAATGAACTAAACCCTTATGCTGCATGTTAATTATCCAACGGCCGTCCACTTCAAGGCCGTCTGAATATTTTCATGTTGGTTGTTTTAAGGGTTAAAAAAATCCCTCATGTCCATGAGGGATTTTTGCTAGTTTGCAGCCACGTCATGAAGCTGATAGCCGTCACCATCCTTTCTTTAACCTTTGGCCAGCTGGCTGCACAAACCCTGGGAGGCAATACTGTCTACAACTTCCTGACCCTTCCCGGTTCACCGCAGCTCACTGCCCTGGGCGGCATCAACAATTCTGCTATCACGGATGACGTCGGGCTCTCTTTTTCCAATCCCGCACTTCTGCGATCTTCCATGCACGCAGCCATCAACGCTTCTTTCAGCACACTGTATGATGGCGCCCGCAACTACAGCTGCTGGGCGGCCATGCATAGCGCCCGGTGGCAAACGAATTTTGCCACGGGCGTGAATTTCCTGGATTATGGCGATATCCCGCAGACCGATGTGATGGGAAATATCCTGGGTAATTTTCACCCTTCCGACTATGTAGTGCAGGTGGCTGCCTCCCGTCAATATGAGAAGAAATGGTTTTACGGCGTCACGTTGAAATTCATCCATTCTTCGTATGGATATTACCGGTCTTCCGGCGCTGCCATGGACATCGGCATCAATTATTATGACAGTGCACAGCTGTTCCAGGCAGGCCTCACGTTGCGCAATATGGGCGTTCAGCTAAGCCCTTATCCCGGAACAACCAGGGGCGATCTTCCCTTCGATCTGACCCTTGGCCTGACCAAGCGGCTCGCCAGGGCGCCTATCCAATTCTCCTTTACTGCCCATCATTTGCAGCAATTCAATATCCGCTATGACGACACTGCTTTTAACAACTACAATGGATTCGATCAGAATAATAAGAATTCTTCCTTCACCATCGACAAGCTCTTCCGTCATTTTATCATGGCTGCGCAAGTGTTTCCTGAAGATAGGGTAGAGGTCACCGTAGCCTATAACTACCTGCGAAGAAAAGAGCTCAATATTGGACAAACAAGTAATGGCTTTACAGGATTTTCATTCGGACTGGGCGTCTTGCTTAAGAAATTACAGCTGAGATATGCCCGGGGTTTCTACACGAATACCACCGGGTATAATCAGTTTGGACTTAACCTAAGGTTAAATGATTAGACAGACGTAAGTAGAGATAAGTGCCGGCTGGGGAAACTGGGTAATCGTGTTGGGGATTACACCGATTTGCATTGTTTTTAATGCTTTAGCAGTAATTTTGATCTGGTAGAAATAACTTTCATGGTCAGGATTATTATCGTAGATGATCATTTTCATGTCCGGGAGGCCTGGAGCTGGGTGCTGAACCAGGCGCCGGGGATCAAGGTCATCGCCCAGTGCGCCAACGGGCAGGAGGGGATCGAAGCTGCCAGAAAATTGCGGCCTGATGTAATACTCATGGATATCAATATGCAGCCTGTTAATGGCATCGAAGCCACCCGGTGCATCCGGCAATTCGACACCGGTATTAAGATCATCGCCGTTTCCGTCCAGGCAGAACGTTCTTATGTAAACGAAATGTTGCGCAACGGCGCCAATGGATATGTCACCAAGAATTCTTCCAGCACCGAAATGATTGCCGCTATCGACGAAGTATTGGCTGGAAAGACCTATTTATGTGAAGAGATAGGCTATCTCCGGGCGCAGCTCGTGCATTAGCTGATCCCTGCTTCCGCCAACTCCTTTTCAGTCTTGAAGGCTTCTCTCGGCTTCAAGCCCAACAGCTCAAACATCATATTGTCCTCTTCGAACGAAGGATTGGGGGTCGTCAGCAATTTCTCTCCCGCAAAAATGGAATTGGCCCCTGCCATGAAGCAAAGCGCTTGCTCCGACTGGCTCATCTCCGCTCTTCCTGCACTAAGACGTACCATCGTACGCGGCATCAGTATCCGGGCAGTGGCGATCATACGCACCATATCCCATGTATCGACCTTCGGATTGTTTGCAAGAGGCGTGCCTTTCACCCGCACCAGCGCATTGATGGGAACGCTTTCGGGATGCTCGGGCATCGTGGACAAAGTATACAGCATTTTGATACGATCGGCATGCGTCTCGCCCAGGCCTATAATGCCTCCGCAACATACGGTCACCCCGGCCTTACGGACATTGTCCAGCGTAGACAACCGATCATTATAGGTTCTCGTGGAGATGATCTCATTATAATATTCGGAAGACGTATCCAGATTGTGATTGTAAGCATAAAGACCCGCATCAGCCAGCTTTTTAGCCTGGTCCTCATTCAGCATGCCCAGCGTACAGCAGACCTCCATCCCCATTTCATTCACACCTTTCACCATATCCAGCACCCTGTCAAAATCCTTGTTATCCCGCACCTCTCTCCAGGCAGCACCCATGCAAAACCGGGTAGAGCCGGCCGCCTTTGCCTTTGCAGCATAATCCAGCACCTCTTCCTTTTTCATCAATGCCTGCACATTGACCCCTGTATTGTACCTGGCGGCCTGGGGACAATAAGCGCAATCTTCCGGACACCCGCCTGTTTTGATCGACAGCAGGGTACAGACCTGCACCTCTCCCGTCTCATTGTTCTCACGGTGCACCTTCGCGGCCCGGTAGATCAGGTCCAGCAGCGGGGTATTGTATATATCGTTGATTTCTTCTATTGTCCAGTCTTTTTTTATCATAATTGGTATGATTAACGGAGGCAAATTTATTTCTTATCTTTTACATTCACGATTGAATCTTTTAATAAAGGGATATTTTGCCGGAACAGGGAATTCAGCACAACCCGGAACTGGTTTACCCCTGAAATACTGTCATACAGCAGATGATAGTCCCGGGAAGGGAAATAGACGGCATTCTGGTTCTCAAGAAAGAAAACGGGGTTGTATCCCAACTGGTCATGGTATCTGAGACCATGATCTCCCATGAATATGATCACCGCCTTTCCATTCGTCCGTTGCTGGATGGTCAGGATCATGTCCTTCAGGACGCTGTTGGCATAGGATACATAGGCCAGATAATCCTCCGTACGGTCTTCGTCAGCAGGAGAATAGGGCGCTGCCACGCTCAGTTTCCGTCCTTTCCCATCAAAATAGTAGGGGGGGTGCGGAAGGTTGAAATGAGCATAAATAAAGCGGGGACGCCTGCCCTGTGGCAGAGTGGCTGCTTTCAACAGCTCCTCCAGCTTTTCGTTGTCATGTAAAGGGCCGTAAATTTCTTTTTTCGACAAAGGGTCATGGAAATACTGGAGGAAGTTCCATGCAATGTCCTTGATGAACCTTGAATAGAAAGTCTGATCCGTGATCAACCTCGTTCTCAGGGGCAACAAAGTTTCCGATACGGGCGTAGGATTGCCTTCCAGGTCGAAGATAGAACAGTTGATGATGTCATACCCTTGCTCCTTTAGCCAGGCCGTAAGGACATTGTCCCTGATCCGCCCGCTGAGATAGCGGTATTCCTCCGGTGGACCGCCCCTGACATTTTTCAGGTCGTCCATATAGTCCATATTAAGAATGGACGGCATCGAAAGGATGGTGTATTTGTAGTTGCTTATGCTGCGACGTTGTATATGAAATCCCCGGCTATCCAGGAAGCCGTCGAGCTCCGAATTGTCATAGTGGAATTGCTCCCGCAGCGCTTTGGAGCTGGCATACGCATCAAACAATAAAAAATAGATATCGGGCCGGCCCAGGCTGTCAGCAGCGGGTGTCAGTGAAAGTTGCCGCATAGCGGCGCCCGTCTCCCGTCTGGTGGAGGGCCTTAACGGGGCGATCAGCAGTCCCGTGATATCTATGAAAAGATAAATGATGAACAGTCCGTTGAAGAACAGGGACCATCGGGGCACCACCTGTGGTTTCCTGCGCAGGTAGAGGAAGAGGACTGTCGTTCCTGCCATCCATAAAGGAAGAAATACGGCCCACCGGTGAAGGAAAGGAATATGGATCTTGAAAAAATCTTTTATGGCCCCAAAGAAAAAATAAAAGAAAAGGACCGCGCCGGTGTACACGCCTGCCTTACCGGCATGCCGGCAAAAAAGAAAAAATAATCCAAACAGCAGTCCGGCTCCCGCACAATATGTCACCGTAAGCAATAATGCATCGGAGAATGATATATATCCATAATATTCCAGGCATCCATGGATGACAAAGAAGACAGGAAGGAGAAGGACATAAAAAGGTATCTTTTTTAGCATGCCGCTCATGAAGGCCAAATGTAATTAAAGCTTCTTATCTGTCAAATAAATCGTGGAATCCTTCAATAAAGGGATATTTTGCCGGAATATACTATTGAAGACGACCCTGAACTGGTTGACCCCGCTGATGCTGTCATACAATAAGTGATAATCCCTGTCAGGAAAGAAGACGGCATTTTGGTTTTGATGATCGTGCATATGCATCGTATCGCCCGGGGCCGGATATCGTACCCCATGGTCTCCCATCATGATGATCACGGCTTTATTTTGTGTATTCTGCTGAATGGAGGTCAACAGCTTTTTGATCACTTCATTGGTGTATGGAAGGTAGTCAAGATAGCCCTGGATATTCTGGCGCAGGTTGCGGGGCTCGTTCAGTGCCCCATGCTTATCATAATAAAAGGGGTTATGCGGCAGAAGGAGATGGGCGTAGATGAAGCGAGGGCGTACGGAACGGATAGCGCTTTGCTTTTCTGTCTCTGCAATGAAATGATCATTGTCATGCAGGACCTGGTACACCTGGTCTTTTACCGCCCGGAGTGGCAGGCCATGGAAATTCCACCCGATGTCGTGGATAATACGGCTCCACAGGGTCTGTCCGGTAATGAGGTCCGTTTTCCCCGCCAGCAGACGCAGGTTGACTTCCGAAGGTTTACCTTCCAGGTCGAAGACAGAATAGTTAATGATGTCATATCCGTGCGCGGCAAACTGTTTTACGACCTCACTGCTGCGTATCAGGTCCTTGCTGGAAGCGTAGCCGGCGATTGTTGCGTGATTGCCCGGCTCAAGGCCTTGCAGGTAGGACATGTTCAGGATGGACGCCATCGAAAAAGGAGTGAAATTATAATTACTGCGACTTCTTTGCTGAATATGAAATCCCCTGTCCCGTAAAAAACTGTCCAGTGCGCTGTTGTCATAGCCGTACCATTCTTTCAGAGAGGTCGTGCTGGCATATTCATCCATCAGCAACAGATAGACATCAGGGAAGGCGCAGGTGTCGCAGGCAGGGGCAGATTGTTCAAAGGGCGTGGCCAATGTCAGCCGTTGCCGGCTTTGATCACCCGCGTAAAAAGCACTTACTCCATCTACCAGGAGATAAATTAATAGCAATACGTTCAGGAACAATACGAAGCTGGTCAGCTTACGGGAAGTCTTCTTCAGCCAGATCAATGCCGTGACGACCAGGATCGTCAGCAGGGGCAGGATAATGCTGTACCTGCTTAGGAAGACTGCGTGCCGGATGAGAAAGTCGTGCATGGCGCCAAAGAAAAAGGACACGGCCTGCAGGACACCCAATGCTAATGACGCTTTGGCTGTATTCCTGTAGAAGAGGTACAATAAAATGTAAAGCACCACTGCTATCAGCAGATAGGTCAATACCAGTCCGCCGCAATCGCGCAGGCTTACGAAAGGCCTGTTCTCAACAAACCCGTGCAATACAAAGAAAACGGGCAATAGAAAAGGAAAAAGAGGGATATCACGCAATTTCATTTTCATAGCTACGGATGAAGTTTTTTCATCATGTACAGGGTCCTTTCCGTCCCCGGCACTTTACTCTTTTTCACGATGGTAAAGTATTCCAGGAACAGCTGTTCGAAAGAAGACGCATCATAAGGGAGGTGCCATCTCTGTTTGTTCCGGATAAGCTCCTGCGCCTTTTCGTCTTCCAGGGGAACAAATTCGATGATCAGCAGGTGGGTGCTTAGCTCCGCCAGGTGGCGAGCGACATCGCCGACCGGAACATTCCCGCTTAACACAAGATGGTGGACCAGGGCCAATGCAACAACAAGCTCTGCCCGGAACCTGTCGTTAAAAGAAGACCGCTCCCTGTTACGGAAACCGAGGGCCGGGGAAGGATGCAGGATGTCGACACATAATGGAAGGATATTGCTGATATGCTTATTATAGAGGTTGTTGATACAGGCGGCATCGGCATCGATGGCTATGACTGTGGCATCGCTTCTCTCCGCAAGCAACTGTGAAAAATAACCGTCATTGGCACCCATGTCCAGTACGGTCCGGAAAGAGATGTCATCAATAAAATGCCTGAACAGCTTTTCTTTTTCTTCCAGGTAGTTGCGGCTGAGAATGGTTTGCCCATAATAGTTGTTCCAGGTGGAGTGGGAGGAGACACGCGTCCTCAGCTTTTTGATGATGCCGGCAAGATTTTCCACGAGGTTCGCCAGCTTTTGCCGGCTGAAGGCGGGAGGCTTTCCCTGGCGGGGGCCATTGTCTGTCTTCACCCAGCTTTGCAGGTGCACATGCATCAGTGCGCCCGGGTTGAACCTGCTTTTCCCGGGAAGCAGCCGCGATGTCACATTCGCCGGGATGCCATCCGGGTATGCGGTGAGCAGCTTACCCAGTTCGATGCCACAATAATGTTCCAGGTACAGGGGGAATAAAAAACACTCGCAGAACTGGCGATAAGCCACCCAAGGCAAAGCAGGGTCATACCTTTCAAAAGAGAGTGTATCGATGAACAGGGGCTTACCTTTGACGAACTGTATGTTGAAAGGCGAGGCGTCCTTCAGGATCATGCCCCGCTGCATGGCGGTGGAAAGGATGGCCAAAGTACGGAGGGCCGCATCCCGCAATTGCTCAAAACACCATTCATAAGGATAAGTGACCTGTTCCAGCTGCGCTGGCAGCAACGTCTTATACCAATCTGCGGAGCCCGTGTGATTGCCGGATATTTCCTGGTGGGCGATGAGCCATCCTTTTTCCGCGAGCGCTGTGTACAGACCGGAATCCATGAGCAAGGTATAATCTCCAGCATAGGACTGGTTCACCTGCCTGTGATAAATGCCATTCAGCTGGAATACAAAACCCGACGGATCCCTGTAAGATGACGGGTGATGGATCGGCTCAGGCATTTTCGCTGTCATTTTTCGGTGGCTGGTCTTTTTTATTTTTAGTGAAAAAAGACTTGAATTTCCACCACAGGTTCCTGAAATAAAAAGCGACGCCCAAAACAGCGGCAATGATCATCTGTATCAGATAACTGCCGCTGCCCGGGTCGATATATAAGTAGAGCTTTCCTATCATAGATACCGTAAATTAGTTTGTGGCGTCAGTGTCAGCAGGGTCTCATACATCAATTGAATGGTTTGTTCAATATCATTTTTATGCAGCATCTCCACCGTCGTATGCATATAACGGAGCGGAATGGAGATCAGTACGGAAGGGCAGCCATCATTGGCATAGGCGAAAGAGTCCGTATCAGTGCCTGTGCTCCTGGAAACGGCCCTCATTTGTATGGGGATCTCTTTTTTACCTGCGACATCCTGCACCAGGGCCAGCAGCTTGTTGTGCACGGCCGGGCCGAATGCAAGGGAAGGTCCTTTGCCGCAGGCAACGTCCCCTTCTATGATCTTATTGATCATGGGAGTGGATGTATCGTGGGTGACATCCGTTATGATGGCTACGTCCGGTTTTATCCGCCGGGCGATCATCTCGGCGCCCCTTAATCCTACTTCTTCCTGTACGGCATTGACGATATATAGCCCGAAAGGAAGTTTCTTTTTATGCTCGTGCAGGAGACGGGCTACTTCGGCGATCATAAATCCGCCGACGCGATTGTCAAAGGCACGGCCGACCAGGTAATCGTAAGCCAGTTCTTCATATCCTGCCTGATAGGTGACTACCGCTCCTATGTGAACGCCCAGGTCCTCGACTTCCTTTTTGTTACGTGCGCCGGTGTCGAGAAAGAGATTGTCTACCTTAGGCTGCTGCTCTTTGGCGTCCGGATTGCCCAGCCGGGTATGAATGGCAGGCCATCCGAATACAGCAGGCACCAGTCCTTTTTTGCCATGGATAAAGACCCTTTGGGCCGGAGCTACCTGGTGGTCAACGCCTCCATTGCGCTTGAGGTACAATAATCCTTCGGGGGTGATGTAGTTGACGAACCAGCTGATCTCATCGGCATGGGCCTCGATGACGACCTTAAAGGCGGCCTTGGGGTTCACCACTCCGACGGCGGTGCCGTAAGGATCTGTAAAGTAGCTGTCGACGTGCGGTTTGAGATAGTCCAGCCAGAGTTGTTGCCCACTGCTCTCAAAACCGACAGGGGATGGATTGTTGATATAATTCTTCAGGAAATTCAGGGATCGGGTAGTCAATATGGAAGGAGATTTTGCGATGGTTTTCGTGGATTTTGCCATTTTGTCGGTATTTCAGTATTGTTGATAAGCTACAAATTTAACTAAATTCGGAAGACCAGCATCAGCAGCCCGGAAAACATCATCAGGCCGTCAAGCACGAAGTAATAGAGGTAGTCGGAAAAGTCTTTTTTGGCCCGCTGGTATAAAAAGGCTAACAATATACCTGGGATCAGCAGCAGCAGGATATAAAATGCCGGGTAATGAAAAAAGGCCAGGGCTATCGTAGTCAGCCCGAACAGGCTAAGGGACGCCACGAACAGTCGATGGATACCTTTTTCGTTCAGCAGCGTGATGAGGCTCCTGATCCCGTCTTTCCTGTCGTCCTCACGGTCCCGGTAATCGAAGAGGATACAGATGGCATAGATGAGGAAAAAGCGGCCCAGACAAAAAAGAAAGTACCCGGCCTGCCAGGCAACGCCTGCAACGATCAGGGGCAGGACAGTGGTCACATACATCCAGACAAAGGCGAGAAAAAGGGTTTTGCCCACTGCGATATCCCGCAGTCGCCGGAAGATAGGTTGCGGCAGTTTGGGGGCCGAATACAGGAAAGTAACAAAAGCTCCGAAACAAAGGGCTACGATATGGGGAAGCAGGTAAAAAAAATACACGGCAGCCCCCACCAGCCCCACCAGGTACAGAATGAAATGCAGCACCTTGTGCCGCTGTGTCCACAGCGCCCGTCGTGAAGGATTCACCGAATAAGGAGTCAGATACCAGTGAAAATTATAGCTGCAGATGGTAGAGAAAAATACAAATCCTATCAGCCTTCCCGAAGGAGGTGCTCCCAACAGCAACCAGCCTGTCTGCCAAACCATCAATACGGCACATAGGCCAATGTACAGACTGCTGAAAATAAAAAGGTCGAATATTTTTCGTAGCAAGGCGCTAATAATTACGGGATCGATGATCTTAAGGGTTGATCACAATGATCTGGGGCGAGGATACGGTATCGCTTGATTTCCCATTGACATCGATGACCGCGAACTTAATTACCAGCGTGTCATTGATATGATCGATAAAATGAAGGTAGCCCTGGTATGGTTGAATGAATTCCAGCTCGCCTTTATCGGCGCTAAATTCGGGTATCTGGAATGTAACGGTGTCGCCACTGACAGGATTAGGCGGCTGGATCTGGTTAAGACGCGTGCGAATTGCCAAAAAAGTACCCTTGGAAAGCTTGCTGCCACTGGAGAACTTGATATTCACCGTCAATGATTCGTCCGGCTGGACGGGATTGTTCAAGGATTCAATGCTGATCTTCGGTTTGCTGCCATTTCCACTCTTGCTGCAGGCTGATATGGCAACGGTTATCAATATTCCGGGTAACAATAAACACGAAAGCTTCATGCTGAATGGATATATGTACAAACCTACCTAATTTTGACGAAAAGGTCCAACCTTAACGCAATTTTTGCAATTTATTGACTAAAAAGACGCTAAATACACCGACTGGAATGACTCACCTGGAAAAGGACATTTTCGGGAGCACAGCGCTCCCCGGCCTGGCATTGGAGATATTTCATTTTCAATATGAACACAACCCGCTCTACCGGAGTTGGGTGGACACGTTGGGCGTCCCGCCGGATACGGTACGGTCGCTGTCGAAGATCCCCTTCCTGCCCGTGAGCTTCTTTAAATCGGGAGCTGTGCGGACAACGGACTTTGCCCCGGCTGCCGTATTCGAAAGCTCCGGAACCACGGGCACTGGCGGCAGCCGTCACGAAGTAAAAGACCTGCGGCTCTATAAGGAAAGCTTTACCCGGTGCTTCCAGCTGTTCTATGGGCTTCCCGAAGACTATTGTATCATTGGTCTGCTGCCGGCTTACCTGGAAAGGTCCGGTTCTTCACTCGTGCTGATGGTCCATGAGCTGATCGGTCTCAGCGGCCATCCGGACAGCGGCTTTTATCTTTATGAACATGAAAAATTATACCGCTTGCTGTCGAAGCTGGAGGAGAAGGGGCAAAAGACCCTGCTCATCGGGGTAACTTTTGCGTTGCTGGACTTTGCGGAAAAATACTCCCTGCACCTGCAACATACCATTGTCATGGAAACGGGCGGCATGAAAGGCCGCCGCAAGGAGATCACCCGGCCCGAACTGCATGCCTTCCTCCAGCAAAGGCTGGGCGTGAAGTCGGTACACGCGGAATACGGGATGACCGAGCTGCTTTCCCAGGCCTATTCGGCCGGCGAAGGACAATTCTTTTGTCCACCCTGGATGAAGGTATTGGTAAGAAAGGAAGACGATCCGCTGGATGTTGGCGACAGGGGAGAGGGGTTGTTGAACATCATCGACCTGGCAAATATCTATTCCTGTAGCTTTATTGCGGTGGATGACATCGGGCGCATCCATGCGGACGGCAGTTTTGAAGTGTCCGGACGGGTGGACAACAGCGATATCCGCGGATGTAGCCTGATGGTGGTCTGATGCGCGGCTAGAGACTTTTCATCACAGACATAACTGCTTTGAATAGTGTATTGCAACTGGCAAGGATCACCAGCGATCCCACGGCAATGAACATGGCCTTGATGGGCAGCTTGCCTACCAGCCTGGCGGCGATCGGCGCTGCGATCACGCCTCCCAGGATCATGCCCGCCACATCCATCAGGGGGATATGCTTCAGCAGGATGAAAAAAGTGATAGCACTGGACAGGACGACAAAGAATTCCGCCAGGCACACTGACCCAATGACATACCGGGGATTCCGGCGCTTGGAGATCAGCGTGCTGGTAACCAGCGTTCCCCAGCCGCCGCCGGCAAAAGCATCCATAAAACCGCCTATCGAGGCCAGCCAGCCGGCTTTTTTGACCTTATCTTTCGGGTTCCTCTTTTTAAATGCTTTTCTTAAGATATAATATCCCAGGTAAACGGTATAGACAGACAAGGGTATCCGGACCCAGGAGGCATATTTCTGCCCGAAATAAGCGAGGGTAGCGCCGATCACCGCCCCGATACAACCCGGTATGACAAGTACCCTGAAGAGCCTTTTATTGATGTTGCCAAAGCGGTGGTGGCTGTACCCTGATACACCGCTGGAAAACACACGGGCTGAATGTACCCGGCTGCTGACGATCGCAGGACTTACCCCATTTGCCAGCAGGAAAGTGGTGGCGATAGTGCCATAGCCCAGGCCCATCGAGCCGTCCACCATCTGCGCGATAAATCCCGTCAGCATCATGATGAGAAACCCGTGGATGGCGTCCTGTGGGATGGATTCAATATATACTCCGATATCACGGAGAGGCACCAGCGAAAGCAGGCCATGCCCCAGGATCATAAAAAGGAAGGCGAAAAGGCACCATTTTACTATTTGCATCCATTTGCCGGGGGGAGGTCTGTGGAGGATCTCCGGCTTATCGGGCACCGCCTGCTTGGCAACCAGGACGCTGGTGAGGTCATTCAGCTGCCGCACTTTTTCGCTGAAATCCCCATTCATCCGCTGACGTATGGTCTGCATATTATCGAGGACGCTCTCCATTTCATCGGGGATCATACTGCCGATCTCTTCCTTCAGCCGCTTGGCAATGGTAGGCGATTTGCCATTAGTGGAGATGGCGATCTTCAGATTTCCTTTTCTGACCACTGAGCTGAGATAAAAATCACAGAGCTCCGGCTTGTCAGCCACGTTCACCAGCTTTCCTGCCCGGCGCGCGTCGGTCTTTATCTGCGTGGCGACGGGAATATCATTCACCGCCACGATGACAATGTCAGCGCCTTCCAGATCGCTGCGGTCATAGGGCTTTTCTGTCAAACCTATATTGGCATGCAAGGCCGCTTCTGCAGCCAGGCCTTCCGACACGGCCTTTGCCACGATCCTGATCTTTGTGGCAGGTGCATTGGAAAGTACGGCATGCAGCTTTTCCAGGGCCACCTTCCCACCGCCGACGATCAGCAGGGAAAGCTCCTCCAGCTTTAAAAAGACGGGGAAGAGCCGGTTGCCTTCCTGCTCTTCCCTGGCTTCTGCGGGCGTTACCTCAATAGGATGATCATTTATCTCCATAGTCCTCCAAATTTATAGAATAATACCCACTCTATGCTCCTTATTTCAACAATCCGTCGATCGTAATAGCCGCATAGTAAAGGCCTCCTATTGTAGGGCCGCCCGCATACTGCAGATAACGGTGATCCAGGAGGTTCGATCCTCCCAGCTTGATAGTGGAATACAGCCTGGGGATACGAAAGCTCACCTGGGCGTCCACTGTACTGAAAGCGGAAATGCCGCCGGTCACCAGGGGACTCTCCCAGAGGAAGCTGTCCTGCCATCTCCAGACCACGTTGAAACCGATGTTCTTTACGATCTCGCGGTTGCCGAATGAAATGTTGCTTGACCATTTCGGCGTGTTGAACCCTGTTACGAAGATGTCGCTGGTCTTGTTGGCCTTCATTTCATTGTAATTCACGACCCCACCCAATGTAAATTTCTTATAGAAATTATAGGTCACGGCCAGGGCCGATCCGAAATTGTTATAAGTGTTCTTCGCATTGGTATATACACGGTAGCGGTCCTGGGAATTCCTGTTCTTGTCCAGCATGGCGAGCACGGCGGCGTCTGATCCGATGGTCTGGCCATGGGGTACATATACCTGCACCTGTCCGAGGAACCCGTTATAGCGATTGATGTAGGCATCCACGTCGACGATGAGCGTATTGCTCAGCAGCACGCTCTTGTATCCCGCCTCGAAGGAGGTGATCTGTTCCGGCCTGGCATTGGGAAGGTTGGCCGCCACCAGCAGATTGCGGTTGTCAAGCGCTGCCTGGTCCGTATTACCCTGTGCTGCTACTTTGGCGTTGAAGTTGACCACAGAGGCCTGGGTATAGCTGTTTTCCAGATAGCCCAGCCCTTCGTTGATGAACGGCAGACTGCCGACCCTTTTAACGCGTCCGTTATTTACATAGGATAATGCCTCGAAGAGGGCGGGGAACCGGTAGCCGTTCTGGAAGGTAAAGCGGAAATTATGCCGCTGCTTCAACGTATACACGGCCGCCAGGCGGGGCGTGAATTTGGGATCGAAATACGGGTTGTAATCATAACGCAGGGAGGCAAACAGCTTCAGCTTTTCTTCAAAGAAGGTCTTTGTCACCTGGGCGAAACCACCGAATTTCTCATATATCACATCCTTTCCATAGCTGCCGTCCTTCTCAGGCTTGTTACGGTCTGCGATGGGGCGGGAGAAGTCCACGAAGTTGTTGCCATCGGGGATGACCTGGTAAACGCGGGCGTCGGCGCCGATGAGCAGGTCGACCACTTTCACATATTTCGACAGGTCCCACTGCGCTTCCGTGTGGTACAGGCGGCTCTTCTGGATAAGGGCTGCGCCACCTGTGACGGGTGCGTCAGGAATGGAAGAGGACTTGATATCCCAGTTATTGATCTTGCGGATGGTATCTATCAACCTATTGAACCGCTCGGTGCCAGGCTGCGCTCTGCTGGCATCCGCCTGCTGCCGGGCATATACACCCGCCGCTGCCAGGTTGGAGGAGTTCAAAGCGCCTCCATGATCGGCACCATATTGCTGCAGGGCGGCCTTGTATTTGGAGCCCCAGTCGGCCGCAGTCTTGGTATCCGTAGCGCCCCCCGTATACAGGTCCAGGTTGTCGGCCAGTGGCTTCACATTATACGAGTCACCCGTATTCTCCAGCGAAACATAGGCCCGGACAACATAGTTGCTGCCCTTTAATTCCAGATGATGGTTCTGTACGACGACATTGTCCAGGCGGATCTTGTTGCCCCGCTGGAATACACCGTCCATAGTCCCTACCCGGTAACTATAGGAGATCTCGGCTTTTTCCGAGAGGCGGTAGTGGAGCGCTGCGTCAAATTTCAAGTTGCTCACCTTGGGGCTCACCAGGTCTGTCTCCCAATAGCCCGTGCGGGCCACTCTCAAAGTCTGATTGGCCTTTCCGTCGATGGTGAGGCCACTGAGCGAGACCACATTGCTGCCGGAGAGCACATCGTCGCCGTATTTATTCCATCCGTCGAATGCCATGTTGTTGGCCGGGCCGTTAAGGGCAGGGAAACCAGGGTTGGCGCTGTTAAGGTTATTGGGGTTCTGGTCCAGGCGTGTGTTGCTCCGCCAGTCCGTACCCTGCATATAGCCGAAGTTCAGCTTGAAAGCCCACCGGTTGTTGATCACCTTGGCATACCTGATAGCTGTTTCCGTAAGAACGGACGGGTCGTGGTCCTTGCCATCTACGTGGTTGACGCCTGTCTTATGGTAGATGCTGAGGCCCTGACTGGTAAAAGGGCTCTTCGTCAGCAGGTTGGCCATGCCATTGATGGCATTCATCCCATACAGGGCGCTGGCAGCGCCCGGCGTAATTTCCACACTGGCGATGTCCAGCTCGGTAGGCCCGATGGCATTGCCCAGGGGTACGCCCAGGGTGGCGGCCTGCATATCCACGCCATCCACCAGCTGCATAAAACGGAAGTTATTAGGGATATTGAATCCCCTTGTGTTGGGCACTTTAAAAGTAAGGCTGGATGTGGTCATCTGCACCCCTTTTACATTCTCCAATGCATCGTAAAAGCTCGGCGCCGGCGTCTCCCGGATGGCCCGGATGTCCAGCTTGTTGATAGCAACCGGGCTTCGCAATATGCTTTCCGGCACGCGACTGGCCGTAACTACCAGCTCATTGCCCAGTACGGTCTGTGTGGACAGCTCTATCTGGAGGTTGGAGCCGAGGTTCTTCACCTCGAATTCCTGCTGCCTGAAGCCGACGGAGGAGAATATAAGGGTAAAAGGCAGCCTGGCCTTGGTACGCAGCCTGAAATCACCGGATTGGTTGGTCACCGTCCCCGTGACGGTGCCCTTCACCTGCACGCTGACGTCCGGAAGAGGTTCTTTCTTCTCCTGGTCGGTCACCCTCCCGGAGATCTCTATAATGGAATTGTTGTCCTGGGCAAAGAGGGCGTTGCCTGCCGCCAGGAGGAGGAAAAGGATAAGGTTTGTCAGCATTTTCGCATTTCTCATAACGAAATCGTTTGGACGTTTTAAGATGGTTTTTAAAGTGTTAGTCTACTTGTTTTATAGACTTTTGGTTCGCAAAAATAGTCTATTAATTTAATAGACTAAAATATGATTAAAAAATGCTGCACGCAGCATTTTTGATTGTTCGCTCAGCTTTTATACCATTTCTGCCTCCAGGCGAAATCCCCGAACTTTTCCCCTGTGGCCCGCTCTTTCTTATAGAGCCAGAAAAGGAGGTCCAGTTCCCGGAGGATGGCGGCCTCGTCCAGGTTCTCTTTATAGATCCTGTTGAGCCGCAGCCCTTCATGGTCGCCGGCGAGGTGCATATTATAATGTCCCGGGGCCGTGCCTACGAAACCTATCTCGGCTGCATAGGGGCGTCCGCATCCATTAGGGCATCCCGTCATACGGGTGATGATATTCTCGTCTTTCAGATCATGTTTGCTCACCAGCTCCTCGATCTTGTCGATCAGCACCGGCAGATAGCGCTGTGCTTCGGCCAATGCCAGCGGGCAGGTAGGCAGGGCAACACAGGCCATGGCATTCTTACGCAGGGCAGAGGCCGTCTCCGTATGTTGCAGGATGCCGTACTTTTGCAGGATCGTTTCGATGGCTGTCTTATCTTTTTTGTTTATATCGGACAAGATAAGGTTTTGATTGCCCGTAAAACGGAAATTGGCTTTTCCCGTACTGGCGACTTCCAGCAGCGCGGTCTTCAAAGCTACCTTCTCATCGTCCAGCACGCGGCCATTCTCGATAAAAGGGGTATAATACCAAAGTCCTTTGTGGTTCTGGCGCCATCCGTAATAGTCGATGCGGTCTGTGAAGCTGGCGGGACGTGCCTCTTCCAGTTTGGCTCCTATACGGCGCTCCAGTTCCTCGCGGTACCATTCCACGCCATACTTATCCACGGTGTATTTCAGCCTGGCCAGCTTCCGGTCGCTGCGATTGCCATAATCCCGCTGGATCGTCAGTACCTCATAGATGGCTTTCATCAGCAGGTCGTCGCCGGCAGCAACGGGAATGTAGCCGATGGTGGTGGCCAGTCGGGGATAGGTCTCGGCATTGCCATGCGTCGTACCCAGTCCGCCCCCGATGGCGATATTGAATCCTTTTAAAGTCTTTTTCTCAATGATGGCAGTGAGTGCCAGGTCATTAATGAACACATCCACCTCATTGTTAGGAGGGATCGCAATGCCGATCTTGAATTTCCGGGGGAGATACCGGTCCTGGTACAGGGGGTCTTCCTCCGAAGATCTGTCAGCCATCTTTTCCTCATCCAGCCAGATCTCATAATAAGCATGTGTCTTCGGTTTCAGCATCTCGCTGATCCTGGCCGTATAGGCGTGTACCTGCTCATGTACTTCCGACTGCATAGGATGTGCAGCGCAGGTAACGTTGCGATTGACATCGCCGCAGGTGGCAATAGAGTCGAGCCCGGCCTCGTTGAATGACTTGATCGTGGGCTTAAGCCTGGATTTCAGCAGTCCGTGCAGCTGCACGGTCATGCGGGTGGTGATCTTGATGGTACCCGTGGAATTCTCTCCTGCAATATGATGGAGGGCGATCCATTGTTCAGGCGTAAGGAACCCTCCCGGCAGACGGAGACGGATCATAAAGGAGTACAGCCGCTCTAATTTCTTTTCCGCCCGTTCTTCCCTTCTGTCCCGGTCGTCCTGCTGATACATCCCATGAAATTTTACCAGGGACTGGTCGTCGTCGCTGATAGCGCCTGTTACCTCGTCCTGCAGACTTTCCACCAGCGTACCTCTCAGCCCGTCGCTTTTCTGCTTGATACGCTCCACAGGGGACAGGTTCGCCTGCCTGGGAGGCTCCGCCGGTGCTGCATTCGTTTGCTTGGTCTCACTCATAAGTTCTTTTATTTAATACACATCTTTTACATAACGGCCTGTTTCCTTCAGTTCGTCCAGGTAACCTTCCGCCTGTGCGGCATTCTTTTTCCCCTGCTGCTGGATGATCGTCAGCAGGGCGCTCTCCACGTCCAGGCTCATCGGCTCTTTTGCACCGCAGAGATACACATAGGCGCCGGCTTCGAGCCAGCTATACAGCTCGGCTGCCTGTTTATGCATCTTATGCTGAACGTATACCTTACCCTGCTGATCGCGGGAAAAAGCTGTATTGATCCTCGTTAGTACACCCGTTTGTATCCAATTTTGTATCTCTGTCTGATAGAGGAAATCGGTGGTAAAATGCTGGTCGCCAAAAAACAGCCAGTTCCTGCCGCTGGCGCCCGTGGCATCCCGCTCTGCCAGGAAGCTGCGGAAAGGGGCGATACCCGTGCCGGGACCGATCATGATGACGTCCTTGTCCTGCTCCGGCAGCTTGAATTGCGAATTTTTATGTACATAGAACTCCAGCGTTTGATCCGGGCTCAGCTGCGACAGCGCATCGGAGCAAAGCCCGTGCTTGGTCTCACCGTTGACGACGAAAGTGTCTTTGGAGACAGTGATATGGATCTCGCCACCATGCGCTTCAGGTGAGGAAGAAATAGAGTACAGGCGCGGGGCGGTAGGTTCGAGGATGCTGACGACCTCCTGGAATTGCGTGAGGTCCTTTACAGGATAGATCTTCAGCAGGTCCAGCAGACCGATCCTGGTCTCGGGAATATCCTGCCGGACGATGGCGGCATATTTTTTCACCACCCGCTCCGGAAGGAAAACAATGTTCAGCTTCCTGCGCAGCAGGTCCGCTATGGATAGCTCTTCTTCCCGGTAGGTCACTTTGCGCGTTGGATCGATGCCTGTGATGGATATGATGGCCTCTACGATCTCGCGGGGATTCTCCGGCATGATACCAATGGAGTCACCCGGCTGGTATTCCACTTCAGCAGCGATCTCCACGTGGTGGGTCTGTTTGCCGGACCCGATGTCGTTGAGGTTGATATTGGTGATAACAGTGCCTGCATGGACCTTTTTACCCGTGGATTTACGTACAACGACGGCCGGGGCGCTGAGCGCCGGGGCGGTGCTGCTGACCAGCTTTTGCAGGATCTGGTCAAACCAGCCGGCGGCCTCCGCCTCATAATCCGTATCACATTTCTGTAGCGAAACGATACGCTGGCCTCCCATACGGTGTAATTGCTGGTCCACATCCTCGCCGGCCTTGCAGAAAAGGGGATAGGAAGTATCGCCAAGGGCCAGCACACTATATTTCAGCTGTGTCAGCTGCAGGCTTTCCTTATGAATATGGTCGTAAAATTTTTTGGCGGAGGCGGGTGGCTCCCCATCACCCTGTGTACTAATGACAGTGAAGAAATATTCCTCCTTTGAAAGGTCCGTGAGACGGTATTGTTCCAATCCCACTATTTTCGCATTGATCCCTTTCTTTTTGGCCCTGGCGGCAAAGTCTGCAGCCAGCTTCTTGGAATTACCCGTCTCTGTCCCGTAGGCAATGGTGATCTTGCTCACGGCGGGCTTTGCCGCAGCTTCCGGCTCCTGGGCCGTTGCGGTCGCCAGGACATTGGCAGTAATGGCCGGTTGCCCGGTGGTTTGCGCTACGACGCCGGCCAAATAGCCGCTCAGCCAGATCAGCTCTTCTTTCGTTGCGCCGGCTATCAGCTCCTGTAAAGTCTTCAATTTCGGCGTTGTCAGCATGTCGGTAACTTTTTATTGTATAGGTCAGCCCCCGCTACGCTCAGGGGTGTGAAATAATGTTCTTTGCTGCGGCTGTCCGGCATCCACCCGAAAGATCCGTGCAGCGCCGCTACTTTTCCAATGATGATCAGGGTAGGGGATGCATAGGTGCTGCCTGCGGCTTTGTCCAGGTAGCCATTGACAGGATAATGATGTACGTGCTGCAACGGCGTGGTGGCCTGTTCGACGATGGCTATCCATTTGTCGGATGCTATCCCATATTGCACCAGCTTTTCCACCAGCTGGTCCAGCGTGCCGGAAGACATATAGAACACGAGGGTGTCGTCAGTCCGCGCCAGGTCCTGCATATAGGCTTCGTTCAGCAGCTCGCTCCTGTAATAGGTCAGCATACGCACTGCCGTGGCATAACCCCTGGCCGTCAGCGGGATGCCTGCATAGGCGGCCGCGCCAAGGGCTGCCGTCACACCGGGAATGATCTCATACTCGATCTGGTGTTCGGCGAGCGTCTTCAACTCATCCAGCACATTGGAGAAGATGGAAACATCTCCGCCTTTCAACCTCACCACGAGCTTACCCTGGAGCGCATATTCCACCAGCAGCTCGTTGATTACCTGCTGTGGCGTGGAGGCATGATCGCTGCATTTTTTGCCCACGGGTACGATGAGGACGTCTTCGCGTGTAAATTCCTGCAAAGCCTCCCTGCTGACCAGGCGATCGACGACGACCACGTCTGCTTTTTGAAGCCAGCGGAGGGCCTTCAGCGTGAGGAGCTCCGGGTCTCCGGGGCCGGCGCCTGCGAGGATGACTTTGCCTTTTTTCATTTTAATCTCTGTTCCTTTATCTTTTTTAAGTCCTGAGCCTGACGGCTCGGGAGTTTGGTGTGTTTAGACTCCTATGATGGGCGGCGCAATTCTGATCACTGGATCATGCAAGCCCCTACCGTAACGTAACTCGTCTCGTCCACCAGAATTGCGCCGCCGTTCGCCTGCAGCGAACTATAGCTGTCGAAGGGCAGCGGTGCAGCCGTACGGATGGTGACTTTCACAATATCATTCAACCCGATCTGCCCGGGACTGGTATTTTTTTCAAGGGTATTGACATCCAGCTGGTACGTTATTTCTTTTACCACTGCGCGTACTACCCGGCTGCCTTGCTGCAGGAGATATTTGTTGCCCGGGATGAGGGGCTTGGAATCCATCCAGCACAGCAGCACCTCCAGCTCCTGGTCGACGCGGGGCGGATGTTCGTTCGTCACGATGAGGTCGCCCCGGCTGATATCGATGTCGTCTTCCAGCTGCAGGACGGCGCTCTGGGGAGCGAAAGCCTCTTCTACTTCCCGGCCGCCTGTTTCGATGCTTTTGATACGGCTGGTGAGTCCGGCAGGCAGCACGGTCACGGCTTCGCCTTTACGGTATACGCCACTGACGATCTTACCTGCATATCCCCGATAGTCATGCAGCTCCTCGGTCTGGGGACGGATGACATATTGCACAGGCAGCCGGCCATGGGTGAGGTTGACATCCTTCTCCACTTCCGTCTGCTCCAGCAGCTCCAGCAGGGTAGGGCCTTCATACCAGGCCAGCTTATCACTGCGGTCCACGATATTATCGCCTTTCAGTGCGCTGATGGGCAGGTAGACCACATCCCTTAATTGCAGCGTCCTGGCGATCTCCGCATAGTCGATAGCTATATTGTTATATACATCCTCGGAATAATCTACAAGATCCATTTTGTTAATGGCGACTACCACGTGGGGGATGTTCAAAAGGCTGGCAATGATCGAATGGCGGCGGGTCTGCTCCACCACACCATTACGCGCGTCAACAAGAATGATGATCAGGTTCGCGTTGGAAGCGCCGGTGATCATATTCCGTGTATACTGGATATGACCAGGCGCATCCGCGATGATGAATTTCCGCCTGGGGGTGGAGAAGTATTTATAGGCGACATCGATGGTAATACCTTGCTCCCGCTCCGCACGAAGGCCATCCGTCAGCAGCGCCAGGTCGATCTCGCCGTCCTCTTTGTTCCTGCTTTGTTTTTCCAGCGCTTCCAGCTGGTCTGCCAGGATGCTTTTGCTGTCGTACAACAACCGGCCGATGAGGGTGCTTTTCCCGTCATCCACACTGCCCGCCGTAATAAATCTTAATAGGTCCATATTCTAATATTTTTAAGTCTTTGGCCTGATCGGCCCGGTTCGGGATTTTCTAGACTCTAATTTAGTACTTCGTCGGAACGTCGTCCCTCGTTCGTAACCTTCGCTCCGCTCGGTTATCCTTCGGACAGCGAACCTGTGGTCCGCTAAAAGTAACCGTTCTTTTTCCTGTCCTCCATCGCTGCCTCCGACACTTTGTCGTCGATGCGGGTCTCGCCCCGTTCGCTGGTACGTGTGGCCGTGATCTCACGAATAATATCATCGATGACTGTAGCGCCGGATTCCACGGCAGCCGTACACGTCATATCTCCCACGGTGCGGTAACGCACCCGCTTTGTTTCTACCTGGTCGCTGGGATCCAGACGAATGAAAGGGGATACAGCCACCCATTGTCCTTCATACCCGATGACTTCCCGCTCATGCGAAAAATAAATGGAAGGAAGGTCTATCTTCTCGCGACGGATATAGTTCCAGATGTCCAGCTCGGTCCAATTGCTGATGGGGAATGCACGCACATTCTCGCCTTTTTTGATCTTCCCGTTGTAGGTATTCCACAATTCAGGCCGCTGCCGTTTGGGATCCCATCCGCCAAACTCATCCCGTACCGAAAATATCCGCTCTTTTGCCCTTGCCTTTTCCTCATCCCGCCTGGCGCCGCCGATGCAGGCGTCGAACCCGAACTCTTCAATAGTATCCAGCAGCGTATAGGTTTGCAGCGCATTGCGGCTGGCGAATTTGCCGGTGGGCTCCGTCAGGTGCCTCGCCTTGATGGTATCCTCTACCTTGCGTACGATAAGCTTCTCTCCAATCCGGGCAGCCAGCTGATCCCGGAAAGCCAACGCTTCCGGGAAATTGTGCCCCGTATCAATGTGCACAAGAGGGAAAGGGAATTTACCGGGCCGAAAAGCTTTCAGCGCCAGGTATACCAGCGTGATGGAATCCTTACCTCCGCTGAAAAGAAGGGCCGGGCGTTCGAATTGACCCGCAACTTCACGCAGGATGTGGATGGCTTCCGACTCCAACTGATCCAGGTAGTCTAAGTGATATTTATTCGTTGTGCTCATGATAATTTTTTTTCCGTCCTAATAAGATGAGTGTAATCCACATTCTTTTTTGCTGCTGTCCTCCCACCACCATCTGCCTGCCCGGAAATCCTCTCCCGGCCTGATCGCACGGGTGCAGGGCGCACAGCCAATGCTGACAAAGCCCCGGTCATGCAGAACATTGTAAGGGACATCATTTTTGCCTATATATTCCTTTACCCTTGCCGTATTCCAATGCAGCAGGGGGTTGAACTTAATGATCTGGTTGCCCTCATCCCATTCGATCAGCGCATGATCCTTCCGCTCCGGCGAATGTTCCGCACGAAGGCCCGTCACCCAAATTGCGTTTCCTTTCAGTGCACGTCTTAAGGGTTCCACTTTACGGATCCGGCAACATTCTTTACGGTCGGCAACGGACTCATAAAAGGAATTGGGGCCCTTCTCATTGAGCAATTTTTCCAGCAGGGTACGGTCAGGATAAAATGCCTGTACCCGGGTATTGTATTTCTCATTCGTGCTGCTCCATACGGAGTAGGTCTCCGCGAAAAGCCGACCTGTATCAAGCGTGAACAGCGTAATGGGAATATCCTGCGAAGCAATAGCGTGCGTGATCACCTGGTCCTCGATGCTGAAGCTGGTCGAAAAAGTCACTTGTCCCGGAAAGCGCGCAGCCAGCAGCGTTAAAGCTTCCTCGATGCTCAATCCTTCCGTCAATTCCGTCAATGAGGACACCAGCTCCTTTAACCCACCATTTTGGTAGGGTATTGTAGTTTGGTCTTGTTTCAGCTGTATCGTATTGTCCATAATCAGGTGGTTAATTTCGAACGAATAAAATGTCAGGGAGGATGGCGGCAAGTATCAGCAGCAACAACAACAGGAGTTGTTAGAGGAGAGAGATATATACTTCATGGACGCTGCAGATTTCATACTTTTTATTAAGTCTACTATTATGATGGACAAAGATATATTGGAAAAGTCAAATTAGGAAAACTTTTTCCACCGCCGTACCGCACCGGCTACCCGCTTGTGGAAAACTCCTGATATTTACCTTGTAAATCAACCCATTCACCGAAGTATCGTCCTGTCTCCTGCCCCTGGCATTTTATTTGAATATACACGCTCAAAATCAATTGAATATGAAGAAATTAGCACTCATTATCGTCTTGGCAGGAGCAGCACTTTGGCAGCATGCTGACGCCCAGGTCAGCGTAAGCATCAATATTGGCAGTCAGCCGCTGTGGGGTCCCACAGGGTATGACAAGGCTCAATATTATTATTTACCCGAATATGATGTTTATTATGATGTGCCGCACAAACAGTACATCTATTGGAACCAGGGCCGCAGGGTGACAGCAGCGCAACTGCCGGCAAGTTATCATGCCGACCTGTACAAAACTTATAAAGTGGTGGAAAATGACCCCAGCCCCTGGAAGCATCATAAGGATGATGCACAGAAATACAATGAGTACAAAGGCCGCCACGATCAGGTGGTCATCCGTGACAGCCATGATGAAAAATACTGGCAGATCAAAGGTCACCCGGATCATAGCAAATGGAAGGGAAATGATCATAGACATTAAAAAAGGGGCCCCGGCCCCTTTTTTAGTCATACTATTTCAGCGCCGGAGGCCCTGCCGGGGCCGGCTTCCCATTGTACTGTTTGTCCCACTCTTCCATCTGTAGCAGGATCTGGAAAGACGACACGATGTCCTGCGCAAAGGGCGCCTGCTTTTCCGAGAGGTTGCCGCCCTTGCCCTGTAGCAACATCTGGGCATTGACAGCCATTTGTTCGTCCGTCATCCCTTCTCCCAGTGATTTATAATATACCATCTGCTGCTGAAGGTCTTTTTTCAAAGAAGCCGCCACTTTCCCTGCCAGCTTGTGGTCTTCTGCATGATAGCAGGCTTCCAGGAAACGGAAGGAGAAATAATCATGGAGGTTGTTCTGGTTGCTCGTCATGCCATAGGAGAAGTTCGACTCCAGCACATTCTGGTCATAATGCTCCAGCACTTTCCGGGCGGAATCTTTCAGGCCGGCATCTGCCAGGCTTAACCCCACCTGTGCATGCGCAAATTTGATGCTATTGAGATGACGGCGGTTCTCTTCATCATAATACACTCCTGGCTTATTGGCATTGCCGTAGGTGAACTTTTCCATAAGGGTCTTATAGGCCACTTCATTGTCCACGTTGCCATTGGCCACTGGCACCAGCTGGTAGGACAGCCCCTGCAAGCGTACATATTTAGACAGGCCCAGGTCGCTCAGCTCCTGGGGAGACGTGAAGCAAATAGGCCTTTTCCATTTATTGGCCGCGATGATGGCCAGAATAGCCAGGTCATTTTTTACCAGGTAGTTTTTCTGCGCAGGGATATCGAGGTGCAGTTCCGATACGACACTGTCTCCCGGATGCACCATCCCGTTGCTGCGCACGGTATGCTCGTCCACGGGCACGGAGAATTTCTGCGTAGGCACCATGTTCACAGTTCCGCCGCTGTTGGTCTGGTTCGTGTACTGGGGACTCTCGCTGCCAACTACATTCTTCAGCACATCATACAAATCATAGTATTTGTTCTTATCGAAGCCAGGTATCCTGTCGGTGAAATAGCATACATTCCGCTTATCGCCCATGATCTGCTCCGGCGTGAATATTACGTCAAAAGGCGCGCTTTCGTTTACCTTATACCGCAGCTGGTTCATGTACCAGTCCGTGCCCAACAGCGTATTTACCATCACGCGTACATCGGGACGGATGCCTTCCACTTCCTGTGCATACCACAGCGGGTAGGTATCGTTATCCCCGAAAGAAAAAAGAATGGCATTTTTCGGACAGCTTTCCAGGTAATTCCGGGCCAGGTCCCTCGCCAATGTTTTTTTGCTACGGTCATGGTCATCCCATTCCTGATTGCCCATCAGCACAGGCACGGCCAGGAAGCAAAGGCCGGCTGCTGCATAGTTTGCCATGGCTCCCTTTCCTTTCAATACATATTTTTCCAGCAGCTCTTTTATCCACAGGACGCCCAGCCCGATCCAGATGGCAAACACATATTCGGATCCCGCATAGGCATAGTCCCGTTCACGTGGCTGCAGTCCTGCCTGGTTGAGATAGAGGACAATGGCAAAGCCGGTGAAGAAGAACAGCAATCCTGTTACTATGAAATCCTTTCTGGCGCGCCGCGCCTGGAACACCAATCCCAGGAGGCCCAGGATCAGCGGGAGGAGGTACATCCGGTTGTAGGATTTATTATTCTTACGGATGCTGTCGGGCAGCTTGCTTTGATCTCCCAAAAAATAATTGTCGATAAAGGATATGCCTGTAATAGCATTCCCGTCCCGCGCATTGCCGAAACCTTCCAGGTCATTCTGTTTGCCTGAGAAGTTCCACATAAAGTAGCGGAGGTACATCCAACCCGTCTGGTACCTGACGAAATACTTGATATTATCCCCCATGGTCGGCTGATCCCCTTCCATTCCGGAGTATTGCCTGTAAGTGTCAACCTCACGCCGTTCGTTACTGGGGTTCCACATACGTGGGAAGATGTGTGCGGTAGGAGCACCGCCCCAATCCTGTACGATGGCCTTGCCAGCTACTTCATATTTATCCTTTCCTTTTGCGTATACGTCGGCCCCTTCGACTGTGGGAGCAGGGTCGGTGAAATCCGGTCCATAGAGGATGGGCCAGTCGCCGTACTGTTCACGGCTGAGATATCCGACAAGGCTGACGGGGTTGTCTACATTGTACATATCCACGGCCGGGTTGGCGGTACTGCGGATGAGGGTGGTGAAATAAGTGGAATAGCCCAGCAGCATGAAAGCAAAGCACCAGAGCGCCAGCTTGAAGCTGGGGATGGCATCCTTCTTAACAATATAGCCACCGAAGTAGGCCAGGACAAGGCCAACCAGCAGCTTGAGGAACTTGCCGCCACCTCCGCCACCGGAATTGATGATGACAGGCAACGCGACGATCAGGACGAACAGGGCCAGCCAGATGCGCATTTGCATGACGCTGGTTCTTTCTCTTTTGAAGATAAGCCCCCAGGTAAGCAGGGCAGCCAGCAGGACGAAGTACAATCCAAATCCGGAGAAGAACGGAAGTCCAAGGCTATTGACGAAGAAGATGTCAAAAGCGCCCGCACCTTTAATAGTATATTGAATGACCACTACTTGTACCACGCCCGTGATAACGATACCCGTCAGGGCGGCGATGATAGTGCCCCAGGTAGTAGGTCTGAATCGCTTGAAATAGTACACCATCACGATGGCCGTAATGGTCAGCAGGTTCAACAGGTGCACGCCGATGGAGAGGCCCATCATATAGAAGATGAAGACGATCCACTTGTCCGACCCTGACTGGTCGGCATGATGCTCCCATTTGAGAATGGCCCAGAAGACCAGGGCGGTGAAGAAAGCAGAGGATGCATATACTTCCCCTTCTACGGCGCTGTACCAGTAAGAATCGCAGAAAGTATAGGCCAGGGCGCCCACAACGCCTGCGCTCATGATGGTGAACAGCTGGCTGCCGTTGGGCTCCACAGCAGTATTTTGCTGCTGGACAAGCTTGCGTGCAAAATGGGTGATGGTCCAGAATAAGAAGAGGATGGACAGGCCGCTGGCAATGGCGCTCATGAAGTTCACACCCCGGGCGGCGGTGAGTGGATTGTCGCCGAAAAGGACGATGAACAGGCGGCCCATGAGGACGAACAGCGGGGCGCCGGGCGGATGGGGGATCTGGAGCTTATAACAGCTGGAGACAAACTCACCGCAATCCCAGAAGCTGCCGGTGGGCTCCATGGTCATGACATAGACGGTACATGCAATCACTCCCACGATCCAGCCCACGACATTGTTCACTCGATTGAAACTCATAAATTACTACAGGATTTTGTTGGACACTAATGATAGGGCCGGAGCCCATTTTACTACATGCCGGGCAAATATAGATTATTTCACCAGCAATTTTTCCACCTTCCTTCCCCCTTCCGTATCAATTATAACAAAGTATATACCGTGGGAAAGTGGGCCCGGAGTCAGGGTGCGCACGCTGCCACTGGCTGCCGTCCGGAAAAGGATCCTGCCGGATACATCCGCCAGCTCGATATTGCGCAGGTTTTGGGTGCTGGTGATATGCAGTTCCCCGCTATGCCAGGGGTTCGGATAGATATGGATATAGGCGCCCGCATCGTTCAGGTCCAGCGCGCGTATGAAGGAGTAATTGTAGCGTCCGTCAGCAGCGACGATCTTCAGTCGATAGTAATTTATCCCTTTCCAAAGTGAATTATCGGCATAATGATAGGTATTGATGGTGTCCCCATTCCTCCCGGCGATGGAATCCAGGGCCGTGAACGTGACCCCGTCAGGGCTTTTTTCTATGATGATCCGGCTGGTGTTGGTTTCCCCGCCCGTAGTCCATTGCAACAACCCCCTGTCGCCGCTGCGGCTTGCGGTGAAAGAGAGCAGGGTAGGTCCCTCCGGTTGCTGATTGCCCGGTCCGCCGGCATTTATCCAGAACTCGGAGAAGCCGGCGACGCTATATTCTGCATAATAGCCGTTGTCGTAGGGGATCACGCTGACATCCGTGCGAGGCTGGAAGAAATGATAAAAGCCGGTGGCATTATTGGCCAGGGTGCTGTCCTCTTCCGGGGCGACGGCGCTGCTGTATTGGGCCACGCCTGCCTGGTAAGCGTCGGCCAGCGGGTTACAGCCCGGGCAGCCGCTGGCGGTGATCAGGTCCCTGGCTTCCATATCAGTAAAATAATAACGAAGGGCTACTTTGTCTGCCGGCGCATTTGAAGGCTGGACGACGATGTTCCTGTCGAGATAGTATTGTTTGCCATCATTACGGACCCCGCCCATGTTCATAAAGACCTTCACCACCACATTGCCCAGGTCCTGCCCGTTGGGCTGCAGGGACAGGATCCGTTGACCGGCCAGATCGAAGTTCACCCAGTTATTGCCACTGACAGGCCGGGTCAGCGTGGTGTCGTGGCTGCCATAGATAGCAGCTTTATCGAAAATATGTATATCGTCGATGCCTACCCCTTCGTAATGGGTGCCGGGATCGCTGCTCATGACGATGCGGAAGCGGACGCTGGCCGCATTCGTAGGAATATCGTAGCTCGAGACATGCCACAGGGTGTCCGAAAGCTGCCATGCCTGCCGGGGGGCATTGTCGTACCAGCCGGTCCCGCGGGTGTTGGTGCCAAGTTTTGTCCAGGTGGCGCCGTCAGTGCTGAATTCCACCCAATGGAAGTCGCACATACAATTGTCTTCCGTCTGGAAGATATGGCTGAATGAAAGCACAGGGTTGGCAAGGGTGCTGAGGTCAAAGCAGGGCGAGTACAGGTAGGACAGCTCGTTATCGTTATAACCGCCCGTCAGACTGGTAGCCCAGCATTTCGTCCCGTTGGCGGCCTTGTTGATCATGGTCTTGGCCGGCGTACCCCATTGCCAGCTGCTGTTGATCCCGCCGGTGTACCAGTGGCCGTCACTGGCCTCAAAGCTTTCGAGGTATGGGAAGCTGGTTACCATGGGCACGGTGAAGAAAACGATCACCGGCAGGCTGTCATTTGCTGCATAGGTATCGCCGGCTGCGCTTACCCAGGCCCGTAAGCTATAAGTCCCGTAAGCGGAAAGATTGGCCTTACGCGCAAAGGCATAAACTATCGAGTCATTCGCATTGATGGCAGGTATAAGCTCGGTGACATTCATCCCATTGATGGAATAGGAGGCGGGTATATTGCTGAGGGTCACGCCGCTGTAATTCCTTACTTTGATACGGATGGTCTCCGCATTGCCCAGGTTGCATACGCCGGACAGGTCGGGGCCAGTCAGCGCCAGGACGCTCACATCATTGGAAGCACGCGTCAGGGTGATATCGTCGAAAGAATAGCCGTCGTCCAGGTTCCCGTCCGTCACCACGGAAGTGGCGGAGGTATGTCCCTGTTGTCCGAATTTTATCTGGAAGCTGCTGCCCACGGTCTGTGATGGTATTGCTGCCTTCAGAAGCCCCGTGATGTCGATATTGGAAGACGGCTGATAGAGGCCGATCTTGTCAGAAGTTGCATCCAGGGTATAGACGGGTATCCAGGCCGCCTGGTCGTTGCCGCGTACCCAGACAGCGTTGCCGGGAAAAGACGAGTCAATACCCTGGTTACGGTAAAAAAAGTTCAGCCACACCTGGTCGGCGGCTGTATAGGCGGATAAATTGAAAGTGGTGATCAGGCTGTCTGTAGTAGTGCCGCCGCTGTAATGCACCTGGTCCAGGACGGCGCTGCGTGCGCCTGTCCGTGCAAAGCCTGTATTGACAAAGGTCCTGGCCCTTCCGTTGTCATTGCTGCGACTGAAATCACAGCGGTCCAGACCCGAGAAGCCCATGATGGGCCGGATATATTCTGCGGCATCGGCAGTCTCGAAGCCCTCGGTAAAGGAAGGGCTCAATGTAATGGGGTCGTTCTGTAAATGTTTGACCACCGTCGTCAGGGTATCGTTGCCGGGTCGGGGATCGCCGGGATAGGTCACCCATGCCTGTATCGCATAAATGCCGGAAGCTGAAAGGTCGGCCCTGGTGGTAAAGCTGTAGCTATAGGCACCGCCCGGCGGGATGACGGCATTGCTGCTTTCTGTGATCACCGGGCCGCCATTGATCCGGTAGGACAGATCGAAAGGCGATGCCGCAGGGACGGTACCCAGGTTCTTTAGCTCTATTCGAATGGTCTCGGCGGATGTCAGCGCCGACGACGTATGTTGCCGGCCTGTCAACGGACCGATCAGTGAGTCTGTCGTAAGGTCCTTGTCAAGCGCGGTAAGCGCACAGGCTCCTCCGGAAGGAATGACTACACCTGCGATGGACCGCCGGCCACGCGTCCCTCCATTGGTGGCAGCCACCGCCAGCCAATAAGCGCTGTCACGCCGGAGGTTGCCCAGCAAATAGCTGGTGCCCGTTGTAGCGGCCACTTTCGTCATGCTGTCCCCTTGTAGCTGAAATATATCGTACCCGGTGGCGAAGGGTATGGCGCTCCAGGTCAGTTGTGCATATCCCTGACAAGGGTTGGTCACCGAGACCACCGGCTGCCCCAGGATCGTAAAGTTATGGGTGCTGACGTCGCTGTAGGCCGTTCCGTTGCGGCTGACCCGGATCAGGCCCTGGTTGGTAGCCGTCACAGGTGTCGTCCAGGTATACATGCGCTGGGTGGAAGGGATGCTGTTGCTGATAAGGGACCAGGAGCTGCCGTTGTCGGGTGAATATTCCAGCGAAAAAGTATTAGGCTCGCCTCCGTAAGCGTTCCATCGTATCGTCTCGCTGGCGCCGGGCAGCCATGTCTCCAGCCCGAGCGGATATTGTAAGATGACAGAAGGCTGTATGGGCTGCCAGGCCACCACGAATGGCTGGGGGCCGGATACAATGCTGGTGGCTTTCACCGTCACAGTAAAGCTGCCAGCGGCAGGATTATCAATGACGACCTGTTCAATATTATTAAGATGGTCGGCGCCTTCCACAGCCGCATCGGATGTATGCCCGACGGCCGGATTCAGGATCAGGGGCTGATGCACGACGGCATCAGGCGTAGTGACTGTAAGGTCCAGGTCATTCACCAGGGCTGTCGCTGCATTCGGAGTGGCGGGAACATCGGGCCAGTAGAGGAGGATCTTCAGCTGACGGAGGCCCGGTGGGATGCCGGTAAGCGTGTACGTGTAGTTGCCGCCATTGTTCACCGTACTGGTGATATAGCGATTGCCTTCCAGCGCCTCAACGGCGTCCTTTGCATTCAGCGATCCGAAGCCGTAGATAAAATCAGGGCCCGGATTGCCCAGATCGGTAGCCGTATTGCAGACGAGGGTCTTGATCACGGCTGCGGGCGGATCGACGCCATGCAGCTGCCTGTATCGTTGAACCAGCAGCGCCAGCGTACCGGTGGCCGTGGGTGACGCGATGCTGGTGCCTGTGCCCGGCCCGTAGGTATTGTTCGGCGTAGTGGAAGTGACATTCACACCGCCCGCCACGATCTCCGGCTTGAGCCTGCCGTCATTCACGGGGCCGCAACTGGAGGTAGGACCGATGATATATTTGCTGTTGTCCACGTTGCCTACTGTCAGGACGTTCTTGGCGCATTGATAGCCTGATTTCACCGTGGCATAAGGCAGGCTGTAAGGCGTGCAGCTTTGCATCCCGTCATTGCCGGCCGCAAAAACGTGCAGGAGGGTGGGGTAGGACACCAGTTGCCCATCCACATAGTAGCTGAGAAAATCATATTCGCCTTCAAAGGAGCACCCCGGGTCATAGGCCGTATAGGAGTTATTCGTCAGCGGCATATCGTAATCCGTAACGTATGTCCCCGCGTTGACAAGGATATCGCTGAAATACTGGCTGACAAGGGTTACGTGCGGCGCCATTCCTTTATACTGGGGATCGAGGATGCCCCCGCCGGCCACCGTACCTGAAGTATGTGTGCCATGCAGTTGGACGGGCTGGGAGAATCTGTCGATCAGCCTGCCCGTGAAATCAACATGCGTATAGGGCGTGGAATTATCGCCCATGCCTACCGTGACGCCGTCCCCCTGGAGGTTGCGCACCGGGTCGTTGTTCAGGGCATCCAGCCCGTGTGCCGCCCGGTTGTTATAATTCAGGCTTTGGTCCCTTAATGATTGCGGCCCGATATAGCTGACAAAGGGTAGCGCAGCGATGCGTTGCAAAGCCGCTTTTCCCGCCTGTATGAATAGCACCCTGTCGGGCCTGATCTTCGACGTCACCAGGCTTGCACCGGCGGCGGTCAATGCTTTACCCGCTTCTTCTTTAGTGACGGTCCCGAAAATACGCACGGCTATCAGCTGGCCTGCCGCCTGGGTATAGGCTTCCGGGCTGGCCGCGACCCGGGGGGATATCTTCATCGAGGGGGTTATGTTATACACTCCACTGACAGCATATTGCTGCAGCCCTGCGAGCGTGAGATCGTCAGGTACTTCTGCCATATAAGCCCGGCCAGGCAGATAGTCGAAAAGACGGACACCCCGCGACTGCAGGCCGGATCGCTGGACTGCATCCGGCAGCCGGTCGAATTGCAGCAGAACATAATAATGTTGACGGAAATATACGGGGCGCAATGAGTCGACGGTGATGCGGGCAATATTTCTTTCCCGGTTCAGCAGACCATTTTTCAGACGGATGGGGACTGGTTGTTGGGCCGGAAGAGAAGAGAGCCAGAACAGGAAGACCAGGAAGAACCCAATAGGACGTAATATGGTTATCGTTTTGGTTTTCAATTTTCCTGGAAGGGTTTGGGGCTAAATTAAGCAACCTCAGTTCTAAAACGGCCCTTCGTTGAAATTATTTTCCAACTGGTCGCTACAACATTTATTGCGTAAAAAAGGTTAAAATATGGTTAAATCACTGGGGTAATTTGTTAAAATTGATGAATCAGGGGGCAGCCCGACAGGGTAATTTACATTGAACTTAAAACTACTGCTCCTCATGAGAAAGCTCCTACTGCTTTGCGCAGTGCCGCTATTAGTGGCGCTTAACGCTATTTCCCAAAATTTAGTTACGGTGAAGGGGACGATCAAGGCTGATAATGGCCAGCCCATTGTCAATGTTTCCATCCGGGTAAAAGGGACCAATAAAGGGACGACCACCAATGAAAAGGGAGACTTTACACTTACTACCGCTGCACAGTCGACACTGGAGATCTCCGCCATCAACTACTCCCCCCAGGAGGTCAAGCTGGCCGGCAGGACCTCGCTGGCATTGACGCTCCAGGAAAGCGACAGCAAGCTGGGTGAGACCGTGATCATCGGTTATCAGCGCGTCACCCGCAAAAAGACCACGGCGGCCATTTCCAGCATTTCCGGTAAAGAAATAGAGAACCTGCCTTCATCCAGCTTTGACCAGCTGATGCAGGGGCGTCTATCTGGTGTAAATGTGCAGAATTTCAGCGGAGAGCCCGGTGGAAGGCCTACTGTAAGCGTCCGTGGTAATTCGCTGGTTTCCCGGGATTATGATCAAAATAACGTAGTGAACAGTCCATTGTATGTGGTGGATGGCGTCCCCCAGCCGAATGAGCAATATGAAGGGCCTGGTACAGCCACTGGCATGAACTATCTGGGCGGGGTCAACCCCAACGATATAGAATCCATTGACGTATTGAAAGATGCTTCTGCTGCTGCCATTTATGGTTCGCGCGCGGCCAATGGCGTTATTCTCATCACAACAAAAAAAGGCCGCGTTGGCGCTCCCCGTGTATCGGTCTCCGGCTATGCCGGCGTCACCGAAAGACCCCAATTGCGGGACGTGACGGTCGGCGCTTTGGAAAGAAGGCAAAAAATGGAGGTCTTTCAGCAGCAGCTGACCTATCAACAACGGCAGCAGCTGCCCTACCTGCTGACCGACAGCCTCAATCCTGCCTTCAACGGCAATACTGACTGGCAGGGTCTTTTTTACAGGAGCGGCATCATCCGGAACGGCGATCTCAGCATGAGCGGCGGCAGCGATAATTCCAATTATCGTTTCAGCACGGGATATTATGATGAGGACGGCATTATCCGGGCAACGGGCTTCAAACGTTACTCCATCAGGTTGAACCTGCTGACCAAAGCGGCGCATAATAAATTGGAGATCAATCCGATCATAGCGTACGCAAGGACCGATAAGCAAAGGGGCAATGGCACTGACCCGCGCGACCCCACGAACTATAACCCTTTCAGCCTTAGCGTCGGCAGCATGCCTTCCTCGCTTTTTGCCCTGGATCCCAATAAAAAGGAAGCTATCATGGGAGCTTACAACAGCAGTCTGGATAAGAATGTAGGAAACAATCTGAATTTCACCCTGAACCTGGGCTATACATTCAATCCTCACCTGAAGTTCCAATCGCTTACCGCCTATCTGTATAACACTTCCCGCAGGAATTTCACCCGCACCTCCGCCCAGGAAAGCCAGCGAGGTAATTACTCCTATACCTTTTCCGACAACCAGATCGACATCCAGGTGTCCAATTATCTCACCTACACCAATAGCTTCGGCAAACACAATGTAAGCCTGTTGGCCGGGCAGGATATCCAGTACGATCAGTATGAGAATACCATCGCTTCCGGCTCCGCCGGCGCCTCGGATCAGATCCAGGTGGTGAATGGTTTCCGTCAGTCGACGCTTACAGCCAGCTCCGATTACCAGGCCTATGGCCTGCTGTCATATTACGCCAGGCTGGCCTATGATTACGACAGCAAATACCTGTTGTCCTTTTCCGCCCGCAGGGACGGATCGTCCAGATTTGGCGAGAACAGCAAATGGGGCTATTTCCCTTCGGCTTCCGTCGCCTGGATCCTGTCAGACGAACCGATGCTGAAGAACTCCTATTTCTCCCTGCTGAAGCTGCGCGCCAGCCTGGGTACTTCCGGCAGTCTGCCCAATCAGAACTATCTTCAATACAATTTGTATAACGTCAATGCTGCGGCATTCAATGGCAACAGTGTTAACACCTCCGGCTCCAACGCATCTTCCTACAACTCCATTACTGCCGTCACCCCCAATTTCCACGATGGAGCCGCCCAGAAAGGACTTAGCTGGGAAAAATCCATGCAATGGAACATAGGTACGGACCTGGAGATCAGCCAGGGACGATTTGGGGCCCAGATCGATTTCTACAACAAGGAAAGCTCTTTACAGCTCTTCTCTCTCAACCTGCCTGTCACCACAGGCTATGATGTAGCGCTTACCAATTCCATCGGTGTAAGGAATGCAGGTGTGGAGCTGACGTTGAAAGCTTATCCTTTACCCAAATCAAGCCCGGTGAAATGGTTCTCGAGCTTCAACATCTCCTATAATAAGAATCGTATCATGAACCTGCCCAATGGAGGCAGGGACATCGTTTTCAAAAATGGCGACCGCTTTGACAAATCCCATATTCTTTCCGTTGGACGGCCGATCAACAGCTTCTATCTCTATCAGACACTGGGCGTGTTTGCCACGGACGCCGACGTGCCGGTGGACAAATTCACAGGCCAGGTCTATCACAATGGCAACGGCCAGTATAAAGCCGGGGATTTCTATCTGGCAGACCTGGACCATGATAATTTCATCGATGTTTTCAACAGCAATCTCAATCCCGACAAGATGCCTATCGGAGACCCCAATCCGAAGTTCACGGGCGGATGGACGAATAATTTCACCTGGAAGAACTGGAACCTGGGCCTATTCTTTTCCTTTACTTTCAAACGGGATGTGCTGAACCTGTATAAGGCAGATATATTCAGCAATTCCACTGCCGGCAACGCAAATGCAAATTTTGCCCAGTACAGCATTCCCAACCTGGATAAACTCAATATCTGGCGGCAGCCGGGAGACAAGGCCGAATGGGCCAAACCTGACCTTGGGACCTACCTGTACTACTATACTTCCGCACAAACCTTTTTCCTCACGAAGGGAGATTACTTCCGTCTGAAAAGCCTGAGCCTTACGTATCAGCTGCCGGCCAACCTGCTGCATAAAATGGGCCTGGAACGGGTGAAAGTATTTGGCGTGGCCGACAATCTCCTGAAATGGCAAAGGTCCAAAGACCTGCCGGATGCGGAGAACGTGAATGCATATGGCGAGTATGACGGCGCCGGCTATCCCATTCCTAAAAAATTCACCGTGGGCCTGGAAGTTCAATTATGATCCCCAACAATTTTAAGCTATGACAAAGTATATAAGAAGAAATATAATCTACCTGACCATCTTATCGACACTGATATCCACTTCATGCAGGAAGATCCTCACACAGACGCCCAGGAACTCTACATACCTGGAGCAATTCTGGAAGAATGCAGCTGATTGCGAGTATGCCATTGCAGGCAATTACGCCCTTCTGCGCGATGCATTCACGGATTACAACAACCGGTACTATATGTACGGTGACGCCATTGCCAATACCTATTTCACCATCGACTACAATGGGGACGGGCTGGAAGGGATCCAAACGGGTAATTTTACTTTTCAATACAATGTTGAGAACCTGGGCAACTGGACAAAGTATTACAAGACCATTGCCATGAGCAATACGGTCCTTAAGCAGGTGCCCAAGATCACCGACGAGCAATTGGAATCTTCCGGCACCGTCGAAGACCCGGCCGTTTACAGGAACAAGATCCTGGGGGAAGCGCTCTTTATCAGGGCCCTTACCTATTTCGAAATGGTCAAGGTTTGGGGAGACGTGCCCCTGGTGATCGAAGCCTATGACGACCCCCTTAAGGCACCGCAATTGCCCAGAAGCCCCAAGGCCGATGTCATGGCGCAGATAGAGAAGGATTGCATGGCAGCCGCCGGCTTGCTGAAATGGGGCTATCAGAATAAGCAGGAGGTGGCCGTCAGGGCCAATAAAGGTTCCGTATTTGCATTGCTGGCGCATTTTTACCTCTGGAGGGCGACCATGACTGACCTTAACTCCTCCAATCCCATTATGGCCGATGTGGATAAGGCCAGCGCCGCTATCGATTCCATCACGACGCTGGGAGGATATACGCTGGTGGACACTGCTGCATATGGCAAGCAATTCAACACCCGGAGCACAGAAAGCATCTTCGAGATCTATATGAGCGAGGATTCGAAAGAAGGGTCCAACCAGCACATCGGGCTACAATTCCTGACCGACCGGTATGTCAATGGTTACGGGACAACCCATCGTTATTGGGTCCCACCTGCCCACATGGATGCTCATTACTATACGTCCACCTATTACGACGGGGCCACGGATTCCTCTTATTCCGACACATTGGATGTTCGTTTCAGGAATAATTTCGACCTGATCCATGAGGCCAAGCCTACCTGCCGCAAATATGCAAATGTCACTTACCGTAATCCCGGTACACAGACCGATCCTTTCCTCAGCAACGATATGATCATCTTCAGGCTGAGCGATATGATCCTGTTAAAGGCGGAGATCGCTTTATATAAGAACGATGTCAGCACGGCTGCAGACATCATCAACGGCTGGAGAAAACGCAATGGTGGCGAGCCATTCTTTTACGTGGATAACACCTGGTCCAAGGACGACCTGATGTACGAATATATCCTGGAAAGAGGCAAGGAGCTATACCTGGAAGGCCATATCTTCTATGACCTGATCCGCACCAGGCAATTCGTCAATTTCATACCCTGGCTGGGTGAGGATCGTTTTAAGGCGGGAGGCTTTTACTGGCCGGTGTATCCTGGTTTATTCCAGGACAACCGGTTCCTGGTGCAAACAAGCTACTGGAGGGGGAAAGTTTAATTGTTCTTCAAAAAAAATATTATGAAATGCGAAGCATTCACGAACTCCATTAAAAAAGACATCATGACTGTGAGTAAAAAAGTAAACATACTGATTTGGATGATCCTGGTATTCGCCGGTTCATCCTGCAAGAAAAGCTATCTGGACAATGGCGGCAGATCGAACCCCAACGTCAATATGACCACTTATGATTTCCTGAAGTCGGACACACTCTTCGCAGACCTGGTACACCTGATAGACAGAGCGGGATTAAAAGAGACGGTCAATGGTAATATCACTTTCTTCGCCACCACCAATTATGGTATCCAGACATATTTAGCCGCCAGAAAACAGATGCAGACGGATTCCACAGGGGATGAGAACGTCGCCTATACGCTGGATAGTATTCCCCTGAAGGACCTGGATTCACTGAAGGTCTACATGTTCGAAGGAAAGATCAACCGGGACCAGATCTCCGTGCAGGGAAAGCTGTATAATTCCCTGTTCGGCCCAATCCCGAACGTCCAGTACCTGATCAAGATGACACGCATCTTCGACTATAGCGCCTATGTCGACCACATAGATTTTGTTACTTATTACAAGGTATACGGAACAAGAGATGACCTGGAGCTGGATCAGCATGCCATTCCGCCGGACCAGGTGGATGCTGGCGTGACCTGCCAGACGTCCGGCATCGTTACCACCACCGGCATCGTGCATGTGCTCGACGGAGCCCATCGATTGCTATTCAATAATTATAAGATACAATAACGCATCATCATAAAATTATCTGCAATGAGTAAAAAAATATTGATCCTTTTGGCAGTATGCGTGTGCTGCCTGGCGGCCTGCAAAAAGATCACGGACGGGTTCCTCAGCGACACCCTGCGCTACAAAAGCCCGGACCTGTATTGTCAGCGGGGATTGCCGCTGGTGCAGTCGGATCCTATTAATCTGGACGGCTCTACTCCTCCTATTTCATTTAAGATGCTCAACCTGCGTGACAGCTCGGGGAAAGCGCTTGCTCCTGAATGGAATACCAAATATGATATCGTAGCATTTAAAGCAGGCATGACCTTCAACGTGGATACAGATACGACGGTAGAGCTCCTGAATAAGAAGAGAGAGACATTGAATGTTACGCCTATGGACTTTAATCCGGTGAGCGGACAGCTCACCTTCAATAAGGGTTCGCTGAACCTGCCGCTGGGTACCTATGTTTTCGATATCCAGGCCACGAACGTGCATGGCACCAAATTTTACCCCTCACTGGGCCGGATCAACGTGGTAGACCCCACTACGGATGACATGTTCCAGGTGGAAGACAATGCCAACAATGCCTTCTATGATCTCGATGCATCTCAGGTGATACCCATGAAAGGATTAAAAGTGATCTTTACCAAGGTGTCAGCAGAAGGCGCCCGTATATTTTTGAAATTATCAGACAAGAACGGCAACCCCTTCAACCCCAAGGCAGGCGAGATCATCAAACGCGGCGACCGGCCCACTTTTGAGAATTATACGAAGTTTCATCCTATTTCTTACAACGACACCAGCATGATCTGCGATTTCGAAGTGCCGCCTTTCCCATTGGCAAGGTATGTCACGCCAAGCACAGACTGGGGACATTTGATCTACTACCGCATCCCCAGCCAATTCGTGCTCATCGACGGACTGGCTGCTCACAAGTATTCTGCCAACGTCCGTATCGCCTTCGATGTAAAGCTGGAAGGTACGTATATCGTCGAGTACAGGATGCCGGATGCCGTAAGAACACCGTAGTTAATGCTCCGATGATAAATGGTAAGGGTGTACAGATCCGGTACACCCTTTTTTATTAGTGGCCCCCGGGAGGCGGGATATTGCGCCTGATTTCCCGGATATTTCCTACATTCATCGAATAAATATTTTTAATCCTTTACATCGCATGACGCAATCCCCAGAAGCCCCCGTTCTCCCGTCCTCTTCCAGGAGCCTTTCCCTGGATATTTTCAGAGGAATGACCATCTGCTTTATGATCATTGTGAATACGCCCGGCAGCGAGATCTTTACCTATTCGCCCCTGCGCCATGCCCATTGGAATGGCTGTACTCCTACCGACCTGGTATTCCCTTCCTTCCTTTTCGCCGTAGGCAACGCCATGAGCTTTGCCCGGAAGAAATTCGCAACCATGAGTGATGCTGCCGTGCTGGGGAAGATCTTCAAAAGGACCCTGCTGATCTTTTTGCTGGGCTATCTGCTTTACTGGTTCCCTTTCTTCCACCAGGCTGATGATGGCAGCTGGAGCCTGGCGCCCATTTCTCATACCCGTATCCTGGGCGTACTGGAAAGGATCGCGCTTTGTTATTGCTTCGCCTCCCTGCTGATACAATACTGCTCCACCCGCACCATCTTCGTCATCTCCGCCATTTTCCTCATCGGCTATTGGGTAGTATTGCTCCTCGCCGGAGCACCGGGGGCGGACCCTTTCGGCATGACCACCAATGCGGGCTATTTCGTTGATAAATGGGTGCTGGGGGAAAACCATATGTACCACGGCGAAGGCATCGCTTTCGAACCCGAAGGCATTCTCGGCACCTTTCCCGCCATTGTCAACGTCATCGCCGGTTATTTCACGGGCGTCTTCGTCCAGCAAAAAGGCAGGACCTATGAAGGGCTGGCCAAAATGCTGTTGCTCGGAAGCGTGCTCATGGCCATCGCGGTAGGGTGGGACCTCCTGCTGCCCATCAACAAGAAACTATGGACCAGCTCTTACGTCCTCTATACCGTAGGTATCGACATGATCTTCCTTTCCTTCCTTATCTATATCATCGAGTTCCGGCAGCAAAAAGCCTGGACTTCCTTCTTTAATGTATTCGGGAGGAACCCCATATTCATTTATATGCTCTCTGAACTATTGGTAATAGTTTTGTTCACCATCCGTCATGGACATGATCAAAGCCTGTTCGAATGGATCAACCAGGGATTTTATCAGGCCCTGTTCCCCGGCGCATTCGGCTCCCTGCTGTTTGCCCTGACCTATATGCTCCTTTGCTGGTCGGTGGGCAAGTGGCTGGATGTTAAGAAAATTTACATAAGGGTTTAAACGTCCGGAAAAAGGGTCGCTGGAAAATATAACCCTTTTTCCGGAAAGGTCTAATTTTTTGCCCTTCGGGCAACGAACCTTCGGTTCGTTCGGGGAATATCTTAAATTGCGCATCCATTTAACCCAATTGTAGCACATGTATAAGGCAGTATTCCTGGACATGGATGGTACCCTATTGAGATCAGACCATTCCGTCAGCGAGCCGACGAAAGATATGATCCGGCATCTCACCCGTAAAGGAATTCCCGTGATACTGGTATCCGCAAGGCCATTGAATGCCATTCTGCCCACTTTCCGCGCCATCGGTATCCCCGATCATTATCCCCTGGTAAGCCTCAATGGCAGCTATATCGTGGAGCAGGAGAAGCCTGTATTCGATGCCAGGATCGACCTGGAGACCGCTGAGGCTGTATCCGATAAGGTGCGGCCCTTCGGGGCTACCATTGCCTACTATCTTCAAAGGGAATGGTTCGCGGAAGTGAAAGATGCCTGGACAGACCATGAACAAAGGATCATGGACGTACAACTGGAAGTAGCGCCGCTACCGGACCTGGTAAGGGACTGGTCCCATCGTGGCATTGCCCCCAATAAGATGATGGTGATGAGCGAGGCCGCCAACATCGGGAAGATACAGCAGCATTTAAGATCGGTGTATAATGGCCGGTTGAATATCTATCCTTCCAAGCCGACATACCTGGAGGTCATGGACCCCCGTGGCTCCAAATCCAATGCCGTACAATGGTTGATCCAACGGATGAACATACAACGTTCCGAGGTCATTGCCATGGGGGATAATTATAATGACAGGGAAATGATCGCATTCGCGGGCATGGGTGTAGCCATGGGCAACGCGCCCGAAGAGATAAAGGCTGCAGCCGGCTGGGTTACGGATACCAACAATAACGATGGGGTCCGCAAAGCATTGGAGAAATTCTTCAGCTAACGGACTGTTTTCTGATATTAAATGATCTCGTAAAGACGGGCAAGATTGATAAGCTCCACCGTATTGGAGATCTTTAGCTTATCCAGGATCCGGGTCTTGTGGGTGCCTACAGTGGATTTATGCAGGCTCAGCGTATTGGCGATCTCCGATACAGAGCTGCCCTTCAGCATTTGAAGCACTACTTCAAACTCCCGGTCTGAAAGGTCTTCAAATGGGTTGTCCTTTAATTTCTTGGTCAGTTCGCCCGACAGGATCTCTGCCAGGTTGTCGCTGATATACCGCTTTCCGCCCAGCACTTTTTGAATAGCATACTTGATCTCAGACTCCTTCGAATATTTGTTCAGGTAACCATGCGCACCGATCTTCAAAAACCTTTTAGCAAAAAACACTTCCTGGTTCATAGTGAAGATGATGATCTTTAAGGAAGGATATTCTTTCAAAAGATAGGTAGTGAGACTAAAAGACTCCGTATGTGGCATATTGATATCCAGTATCAGCAGATCAAAGCTGGCAGATCGCATTTTTTTGATCACGGTCTCTCCGTCTTCGGCTTCATCGATGGTCACATCCCGGATGCTGCTATTGATCAATAATTTTAGTCCTGCCCGGACAATGGAATGGTCATCTGCGATTAAAATGGTGTGCATGAGTCTCGGTTTGATAGGGTTCTTGCACCAAATATAAACGATATAAATTATATTAAATGTACCGGGAAGGCTGAGTTTTATTTTTTTTGTGGCCGGGTGGTAATGCCGTCCTTATATTTCCTGACGGCCGCCAGCAGCTTTTTATATTTGGGAATGATCAAATGAAGGAAAAGAATATAGAAACTTACGGACAGAAATATAATGATCAACCACTTATATATTCCACTGTTGTTCATGGATAACAATGCGCCTGCCTTTGACCAGGAAAGGATCTTTTCCAGGATCGCCAGGGCATAAAATCCGCAAAGGATACTTACTACCCCAAAAGAAAGTATATACTTATCCAGGATGGTCTCAACCTTTTGCAGGAAAGGCATCAGCCGCAAGGCTAAAAGGGCAGGGTAGTCCGCAAAAAGCAGCAGCCTTGTATGGAAATAAATAAAATACCCCAGTATAAAGAAGATGACTACCTGACGATCGAGGTCGCCGCCCCCCGTCATATACTGTTCCCGGAGCTGGTACAAATTATATAGCATCAGTAGTCCCCCGGCAATGATCCGGAAAAGGATCTTATTCTTCAGGTAAAACGCGTCGGAAAGAGGATTTCTGACCACTATTTTTTCCAGGTCGGACGAGAGCACCGGCCGCTCCTCCATAGAGACTTCAGGGAAGTTGTCCCAGTATTGCTGCAGGTTTTTTAGCTCCATATCAGTTTTTCCTTTAGGTAAGGGATAAAGTTCTTTTTGATCCCTTCCTTCGGAATGACATTCCTGGAGGGCAACGGACCCGTCAGATCAGCTATCTCCACCGGTGACAGTTGCTGAAACTCCAGGAAGAGCCGCATCTTATCATAATCGGATATATTGCCCATGCGCTCCCGGAATTGAAGCATATTTTTTTGATAGTCAGGCGATTTAAACCGGATGCTCCGGTCTACTGCCGGCTCCATCTCCAACGCGATGGAATGCAGCGCCACCATGTTGATACAGGCTCTCAGCAAAAGCGCCTGCTTGCTTTCCTCTCTCCGCCGGGAACGGATACTCTGCGACGCCGCCGAGATAATGTTGGCGAAGAGACGTTGGTGCTCTTTGTAGTTATTGGCGAAAAAACGGCAAATGGAATAAACTTTCTTGTGCTGGGTCTTGAGAAGTGATCGCAGGTCCTGGTCAGGGCCTTCCTTTTTTTTCAGGTTATTCATGCGGGTATGGATTTATTTGTCATAGGTACGGATTGGATTGCGTGGTAAATATTTCAATAAAACGACACTTTCGATAATTGTCAAAATTGTTTCACATGCGCAAAAGGACAAGGCTATCATACCACCAAAAAACAAAATATGTTTTCTTATAGCGGAGTATATATTATAAGTATTAAGTATCTAAATAAATACAGCCTTAATTGTAGTTAAAAAACTACAGGCAATTAAATTTTGTACTATACCAGCGCGGTAGCCTTATTAATAACTTGTCGCCGCAGAAAAAAAATCAGCTTATATAGATTAGTAGCCTGTATAAGTTCTTTACGTAGGGCGAATAAATTTAAGTCAATGAGTTATGTATCTCTTGAAAATTCAGATTCTTTTCTGAAGTGTTTTGAGGTGATGGCAGAAGACAAATCCTGTATTGTTACTGATTCGGTACTTTATTTTTCGGGAAAAAATGGTAAAGGCTTTATCACTGTGGCCGGTGTTTCCACCGGCATCGAGGTCCTGGCCATCAATGTTTCCATGCTCTCCGAAGATCTTACGTTCAGTTTCTTACCTTCCCGCAGCGCATCCTCCTACATCTTATGTTTTGATGATATCAGTGTTCCCGGTAAGATAGAGAGCGATCTCCCCCTGGCATTTGCAGGCATTCCCGGCGACAAGCATAACTCATGCGTATCTATCACGGATGCCAGCTATGGGAAGCTTATCAGCTACCCAAAGGAGAAAGCGATCCGTGCATTGATCGTAAGGGTACAGAAGTCAAGCATGGGTCATCTCATCGATGATTTTGATGCAGGCACCATCCAGACAATATTGCAATCCCACAACAATGCCTCTTTTCTAAGCTGGCCCATTACGTTCAAATACCGGCTGTTGCTGAATGATTTTATGTCTGAGATCATACAGCATCCTTTCCGGGAGCTGTTTACTATCCGCAATGTATCCGTCCTCGTGGAGTATCTGCTGCAACAGTTCTTTGTGATGGAGAAGCTGTTAAAGGATGGCAATTATCTCAGCACCCAGGATACGCACAATCTATCAAAGGTAGAGCAACATCTTTGCGTCCATTATAAGCAGGAATTTCCAGGCATTGAGAAATTGTCACGTATATCAGCGATGAGTCCCACGAGCCTTAAGACAAAGTTCAAGAAATATTATGGAGAGACCTTATTCGGCTACTATCAGAAGAATAAGCTGGAGCATGCCCGTAAGTTGCTGGATAATAAAGTGCCTGTAAAGGTAGTGGCCACGGAGATCGGCTATTCCAACCCCTCGCATTTTACCCTTGCCTTTAAAAAAGAATATGGTTTTTCACCCTGGCATTACCTCAACCCTCATTAACCTAAGCTTCGATTGACCCCTAATACAACCTGGCAATACATGACTATGAAATCCCTAAACGCTGCTTTTAATGACCCGGAGGTCGCTCCTCCTCCCCGGTTCACGGAAAAATTACCCGTGGGCCTGAGGATATCCTGTTGGTCTGCGTCTGCAGATCATCTGGACCTTTCCATTCCCGCAACCATGGGAAATGGCCTGCTACTGACTTTCATCAACTACAAAGGCGACCTGCAGATCGCCTCGGGTGACGGTAATGGTGGATTACAGCAGGCCAGCCCCGGGTTAGGCCTGTTGACGAGGACCGCTCAACCTTTGCTTTTCCGTAGTTCAACCCCTATTCAGTTCTCGGCCGTTACCCTGTCCATATCCCCTGAATGGATCGATGTTTTCCTGAAAGTAAACCCTAATTTCATTAAGATCGAGCAGGCGCTGGAAGGGGAGGGAAGCATCGTCACCTGCCGGCTGGGCCGCAGGCAATTGACCCTTTTCTCTTCGATCACCGGCTATGGGCGCCAGCGCCAGGATGAAGAGACCACCGGTCTGCTGGAAGTCCAGAACCACGCGCTCAGCCTGCTGGAGCATTTCCTCTGTAGCAGGCATCGCAACCTCGCCGGTGTAAATGCAGCTACGGGCATCGACAACGAGGATGATCTAAGCCTTATCCGTGAAGTGGAATCGTATATCTCGGAATACTACTGCTCCGATACGTTCACCGTCGACAGTATCCTGAAAAAGACCTATACCAGCTACCACAAACTGAACTTTTTGTTCAAATCGACGCATGGTATGACCATCTCGGAGTATATCCGTAACAAAAGGATCGAAAAATCCAGGGAAATGATCGCTGATAATGTGAAATCGATTAGCCAGATAGCATACGAGATCGGCTATTCCAGCATCAGCAATTATATACTGGCATTTAAAAAGATCTACCGGATAACGCCCGGGAAATACAAAAAGCAAATGGACAACCTCGCATAAAATCCCTTGACCTCCTGTCGACTCATTCACAATGGCCGGACTCCCTTAAGTCCGGCCTTGTTTTTCTCCGGCAAACTTTAAACGCACTGTCGTTCCTATTCCCTCCCGGCTTTCCACCACCACATGCCCATTCAGGCGGTGCGTAAGATCGAAGACGAATTTATGGCCCAGCTGGCTGCCGCTCTGTACATGTTCCAGGCTAACCTCCTGCATGAAATATGCCGCCTGTTTCGGGCTCATGCCTCTTCCGGTATCGCTGACCGAGATGCAGAGGACGGCGCCTTCTTCATAGGCACGGAGAACAATATTCCCTCCGTCCGTGTATTTATTGGCATTATCGACCAGGTTACGGATAATGGTGATCAGGATGTGCGGGTCCGACCAGGCTGTGAGATCCTCTTCCGCTTCGTATGACAGGATATTCCCCTTTTGCTGCACCTGCTCCAGGTAGAAATCATAGATCTCCCGGAGCAATGGCTTCAGGTGGATGTGGCGCCGGGTAATGGAAAAGTCATCCCGCTGGCTTGTTACCCATAAGAGGAAATCCTCTGAAAAATTGTAGATATCCTGGGTGCCTTTCTTGATCAGGTAGATACGCTCCTTTATTTCTTCTGCCGAATAACCCGCCTGCTTATCGAGGAGGTCACTTGATATCAGGTTGAGAAAACGCAACGGGCTGCGGAGATCATGGATCACGAGGGAAATGAGCTTTTCCCGCAGGTTGCTGCTTTGCATAAGCGCTTGCGCTGCCTGCTCGGCACGAGCAAGCTCCTCTTTTCTTCGCACCCTTAATTTTATCCATATCACCACGAGCGCGACGAGTATCATCAAAAAAAACATCAGGACGGAAACTTCCGGCCATGTGAAAGCCTTTCTAATCATGCCTAACCATAGCTTAATAATTAAAATAACAGAAATAAAACGATATAGCATGAGTGGGTGGAAAAAAAGCGCACAGGAGCAGGGGCCTGCAACGTTGATAATACGCCCTATAGTATGATATAAGAGCTTTTCTGTTTCCTTTTGTCCTTACGAGGGGCCATTTTTTGCATAATGAGTATTCCGCGGGGGCACAGGGGGGTACTTTTATAATGAATTAAAATCTGTACGCTATGGACAAAATCTACACTCGCTTTTGTTCTTCCTTCGCGCATGCTGTTACATCTGGCCGGCTGGCAAACTGGTAATGGATAAATAGGTTTTTCACAGGTCTCCATTTTTCTATTTAAACCAATTAGTTATGCTTGAATTCGACCTAACTGTCAATGTCATGGTCTTATTGATATTGATGGTGTTCGCTGCTTTGGCCGGGTTTGCCCTGCGTAGCAGACAGCTTGCCAAAAAGAACAGGCAGATCGCATCGCTGGAAAAAGAGGTGATGGTGGTCAGCGCAGAGATACTCCAGGTGCAAAAGGAATTTTGCGAAATGGAGATGAAGCTGAAGGACATGAACATACCCGTAATCTCCATCAGACAGGCTGCAAAGGAAGACCCTCCAAAAAAGGACGGCAGAACGGCATGACGAAGATCAAGAAAATCACCGGTTGTCCTATAGCGTAACCCATTTTATAATAATAAGCAAAGGGATGCGTTGTATTTTATTTTTTTAAAGTCGGGATATTCAATGAATGCCATCGTACTAAACCTTACATTCTCATAGATATTGGTATTATTGAAATTTCTCAACTAACCAATAAACCTGGAAAATGCTATTTCCATTATCCTGGAAAGACAAATTGATCGCCTGTCTTACCACAGCAGTTCTGCTGACGACCGTTGCTAAAGCCGATGCCCGTGTTTTTTTGTATTCTTCCCCCAGGAGTAGTCATATTTCCGGGATTTATTCGTTATATATTGATAAGGACACCGGGTGGATCAGCCCGGCCGATGAAGGGATCTCTTCCAGGTATGTCCGGAAAGACAGGAACAGCGATCTGTCGATCGTGGTCCCCAGCTCTCACGGAAGATACAGGATCCGGTTCTTCGACGGCCAGGATCGGTTACTGTTTGAGATCAGGCAGATCCGGGACTCCTTATTGATCGTTGAAAAAGTTAATTTCCGCCATGCAGGCCTTTTTCAGTATGAGCTGTTTAAGGACAATGCGCTGGTGGAGAGGAACAAGTTCATAATAAAATCCAACCCTTGAAAATGAAACAAAAGACAAAGAACTAACGCTAACATCCTATTCAACTAAAATCCAAATTCCCATGCGAATCCTGACCAGCCTGCTATGCAAGGTCACCCTATCATCCATGATCCTTACTGCGCCATCGATAGCCAGCAGTAGCAAGGATCACGGCGCCGAATCGCCATTCGACCGAGACCTGATGCAACCCTATTATTCCTCTGCCGTTATCAAAAAATTTGTCAACTATACGTCGTTGACAGCCTCTCCCATTTATTCGGAGAAAGGCGAAACGACCGCTCGTCTCGCTGACGTCCAGCGTATTCATTTGGCTACATCCGTCAACCTTACCAAGGTCGCCGTCGCAGCAAAAGTCCATGTGTTCGCCTCAGCAGGCAGCAGGATGATCGCATTGGCCACGGCTGCCGCCAGGAGAAATGCAGCCGCCAATGCCAAAGCCGCCGAGCTGAAGATGGTGATCAACGAAGCCGTAATCATGTATAGCTATATGGAGCTTGAGAACAGCGACCTGAATGAAAAAGCCTTCGAATACGCGTGGCGCGGCTACCACAATTTGTTGAAGAAAGGCCTTATCCGGAAGAAGAATGTACTCACCATCTGTGATTTCAGTCAGCCTTCCTACAGTAAGCGCCTGTATGTCATCGACGTCCGTCACAAAAAATTGTTGTACCAGACCTATGTCGCACACGGACAAAACTCCGGTGGGGACTTTGCTACCTCGTTCTCCAATGACCCCGAATCATTTAAGAGCAGCCTGGGTTTTTATCTTACCAATAAGACCTACAGGGGACGCAATGGTCTTTCCCTTCGCATCAGCGGCATAGACACGGGCTACAATGACATGGCTTCGAAGAGGAACATCGTCCTGCATGGATCTAATTACGTCAACCCGCAGTATATGAGCGATTTTGGCACCATCGGTACCAGCCTGGGCTGCCCCGCCATACCTACCGGCGTTAGCAAACACATCATCCGGACTGTAAAGAACGGAAGCTGCCTTTTCATTTATCACCCGACCCAAAGATATCTTGAGGAGTCGGTTGTCATAAACAACTACTGAGCGTTAGCCCCTACCCCCTATAGCCCCGGGCTGGTCGAAAGATCAGCCCTTTTTTGTGACAACATCCCAATTTGGCACTTGCTTAGGGACAATAAGGACCTTTTCGGCTAACGATTACGGAGTTGATAAGTGTAATCATCTAATTTCATCTAAGAGGTTTAAAAAATATTTACGTTATTTGATTAGCGATATATTTAATTTTATCAGGTATCACAGATTATCCGACCCGTGCATATTTGCCGTTGCTAACTTATCCTTATCAATTGTGTAAACCCTCTTATGAACAATAACAATAAAAGGCCCTTCGACGGAGCATTATGCCAGCCCCTCGATCCTGATGCAGCCTATCCGGCGGTCTGTATGAAACAATTCCCCCCGGCTGGCATGACACTCTCCCTGAGACCGCTGTCCCTTACTGCCGACGATACCTTGCTTAGAGAATTTGCCATCCTCGAATTGCCGGGAAGAAAAGAGCTCGCGGAAGTGCTGTACCGCACAAAAAAAGAAGAATTAGGCTTACTGACCATCTCAGACCTGGGACAATCTTTTATAGGCTTTATCGACGACCAACCGGCCTTCCTGGTCTCGATCTATCGCATGCAGCAAAATTATCTGAGCCGTCACTATTCCTCCGTTCCGGGCGATTACAGGATGCACCTGGAACGCTTGTCCCTGGTAGGCGGAAGGGAGGGGGAAACCTTCGCCCTGGCCATCTGGCAGGCTTGTCCTGCATGGTTCTTTTCCTTCCCGGAAGTCAAAAGGCTGATCACCGCCATTGATATCGAACGTCCTTTGGAAAAACAATACTGCCGTGCAGTGGGCTTCAGACCGCTGGCCAGGACGGGCGGTGCTCCGGATTGGGAACAATTGTATGTGCTCTCCGGACAGGAACTAAAGGTTGATGGATGACGTAAGCTCGGGTGGCAGCGGTAACAGGATCTGCACTCTTGTACCTTTGTTCTTCTCACTCTGTATGAACAGGCTGCCCCGGATGATCTTCAGGAGGTCCTTTATGATCAGGTAACCCAGCCCATTGCCTTTTCGCCTGTCGACATTCGCGGAGGAAATGATAAAATGATCCGCCATGATGTTATTGATCTGCTCCTGGGTCATCCCTACACCTGTATCTTCAATGATCAGCGTTATCCCTTCCGGCGCCGTCTCGCTGCTGACGACGATATGCCCTTCCGAAGAAAAGTTGATCCCATTCAGCACCAGGTTGTACAATACGATCTTTACAGGTTCGATGAACTGGTAGATATGGAGCTCCTCCTCCACCTGGTTGATCAGCCGTATCTGCTTTTGCTTGGCCATGGAATTGAAAAGACTGAATAGCTGCTGGACCAGGGTATGCAGGTTGAAGTTTTCCTTCACCAGCCTCCTGTCCTCATTCCGGTATTTTATCCAGTTGAGGATGTTGGTCGACAGTAGCTCCAGCTCCTTGGAAGTATTCATCATCTCCGTAATGGTCTCCCTTTGCAATGCTTCCGGCAGCTCGCTTTTCTTCTCGATAAGGCTCTTGCCGGCAAGGTGAAGGAATTTCAACGGCGTCACCAGGTCATGGCTGATGATGGAGATCAGCCTTGTTTTGATCTGGTCCGTCTTTTCCAACTCCTCGTTCTTTTGCTTCAGCTCTCCTGTCTTGGCGGCGACCTGCAGCTCCAGCCGGTGTTGTCTCACCTGGAACTGATGGGTACGTGCCCGAATGATCCATATCACCAGTGCCGTAAGACAGCAAAGACCCAGCAACCAGGCCCAGGGCTCCTGATACCAGTGCGACCCGATGCGGAAAGAGGATTCGGTCATGGCATAGTTATTTCTTCCAAAACCGTTGAGCTTTCTTACTTTCAGCACATAATCACCCGGGGGGAGATTACCGAAGGACAGCGTAGGGTTCTTCTGTAATTCCAGCGGCCGCCAATCCTTCGAATACGGTTCCAGCTTATACTCAATGTAAATGTTCTCTTTATTCACCCAGGCTGGGAACCCAAGGGAGAAGGAGAGATCACGGGTACTGGAAGGCAGATTGGGCTTCAGCAGAGAAGCCATGTTCAATTGCCTGCCGTCGGCCAGGAACGCATCGATGAACATCTCCCCTTCCGGCAGCTGGGTCAAATTACTGTTGGGGTCCACCCATACCAGCCCATCCATGGAGGGAAAGGACACTGTCGTATCATTCAACGCCAGCGCGCAGGGGGTGCAACCGCCATTCAGCTCCGTGATGTCCATACCATCATTTCTGCCATAGTAATGATAATACACCTTGGGTTCGCCATTGTCAAAAGCATCCGCCATGTCCGAGGGTCTGGCCCGGAACAGGCCTTTATTGCAGCTGATCCAGCAGTATCCCAGCTTGTCGGGGATAAAACAATGCGCATACAGGAGATAGTTATTCTTGTCGACCGGGATAGGCTTCAGCACGCCATCCTTCCAGATATATATACCTTTTCCATAGGTGCCGATGAACAGGTGTTCCTTATACTTCCATAAAGCCCGGACACAGGTGCCGGAAGAACGGAACAACGTATCCATCCGGTGGGTGTGCGTGTCAAAAGTGAACAGGCCGTTGCAGCATCCAACGGCCAATATGCCGGGTCTCATCTCCAGCATGGCGAAAGGGACATTGCTGTTGACGTCGGCCTGCGGATACCGCTGCAAATACTCCACGCTGTTGTCCCTCAAAACGCCAATGCCTATGGCGTTGGCAATATAAAGGCTGCTATCGCTGCGGACAAAGCCATCCGTGATCGATCCCTTACCTGCATAGATCATCCGGGTCTTTCCCGTGCGATACGTGTAGGAATAAATGCTGTCCCCATAGCTATACCATAATACGCTGTCTGCATCCGTATAAACAAAATTGTTGAAGGAAGTCCCGATAGGCCGGAAGGAGGGTGGGGTGGGCCTTCCTCCCAGGATATCCCCATGGCTGGTGAGAATAGCCCCGCCAGGCAGCCCCAGCTGACTGTAGATAGAGGTCACCCTGTCACTGGAAGGCTTCTCCACTTTTACGTTATGGACCCTGTTCTTCCGGATTATGATGATCCCTTTGGAGTTAGTGCCCAGGAAAAGGATGCCATTCTTTTCATTGTACCCTGCGTAGGACAACAGCCCATCGGTAGGCACGGCTTCGCAAATAGGATAACACGTCATCCGCCCACCTTCAAAGGACAGGAGCCAGGCGCTCTTACCCACTATGAGGACGGGATGTGGCATGCTGCTTTCCCAGAAGAGCTGCCAGCTTTCATTTGTCGGGGGAGCGCCCCCCTTGAAAGAAAATGGTACAGGCTCCGGCTTCCGGTCGGATCTTTCCATATCCAGCCGGTGAACACCCTGGCGGTAATTGTACATGAACAGCTGCCCCCCCATGTAAAATATCCTGGAACCCGGCTCAACGGTCATCATGGGAACAGGCTCCCGGTGACCCTCCCGGTAATCATACAACGTATCCTTTCGGAACAGGATGATGCGGGTCTCGCTCACGGGGATCAGCATTTCTTCCTTGAAGTTGAACCCAAAATGAGGCGCCGGCTGTTCTGATGATTGCCGGAACATCTTCCCCGATGCTGCCAGCCCTATCAGCCTGAAAGCGGAAGGACGGGCGTCCAGCCGTACCTGCCCCAGGAACTGCAGCTTGTTTTGCATGACAAAGAAGATATTCCCTGCCTCATCCGAGGTATAGATCCTTCCTCCCTGGTTCTTGAAAAGGAACAGCATCCGGTCTGAAGTGAATTCGGGCGTATTGGATTTGGAGAAAGTGAGGAAATCCGCCCCATTGTAGCGGGTAACGCCCGCCTCCGTGGCTATCCAGAGAAAGCCAGTGGTCTCATCCCACTGTAATCCCTTGATCCCGTTGGATGGCAATCCATTATCTGTGGTATAACGCTCCACCCGGTAGTTTTCCTGGGCCGGTGCGATCAACCATTTCCCCAAAAAGAAAAGGAGCAGCAGGTGGCGAAATGACATAATACAGGGCTTTTCCCGCCGCCAAGATACAGCTTAATAATTAACGTTATATAAAGTGGCTAATTCGATCAGCTCTTTTAAGTTACTGGTCTGCGTCTTCTCGAAGATCCTGTTCTTCACTGTACTGACGGTGTTCATCCTTACATTCAGGGTCTCCGAGATCTCTTTTGTGCCCAGCCCCTTAAGCACGTAGTGCAGGATCTCCAGCTCACGTGGCGCCAATGCTGAAAACGGATTGTTGGGGTATTTCATAGGCCCCTGGTCGCGCAAAGGCTGTTCATTCTGGAGGAACCGCTGCAGGAGCCGGATCGTTTCCTCTTCTGGCGTAGTCTTGGGTAGATAATGGTCGATGCCATACTGCTTGAGGGCCTTTCCATATACCTCCGCCGGCTGCATGGAAAATACCATGACCCGCAGATCAGGGTACACCCGCCGGACATTCGGCAGGATCTCCAGCGTACTGCCGTCCGACAAAATAATATCCAGTATCAGGTGGCTGTATTTTTTCCTGCTCAGCTCCTTCATAAGCTCATTACAGCTGACCACTTCACTCACATCCGTGAAGTTGAAATGTAATTGCAGGAGCAGCTTCAGGCCCTTCCTGATCATGCTGTGGTCGTCTGCCAGTAGTATTTGTGGTTGCATAGTAAGCGTTGAATATCTCCGGATAAGAGTTTACCCGTAAAGGAGCGTCGTACGCTAAATTCAGCAATAAAAAAGAATGGCCTGTAGAATTAATTCTACTTTTTGTTACTGTAAAGCTATTAAGTTTGTTCATCCGTTATGGATCATTTCAGATCCACTGTCAATAAGCCAAATCAACCTGTGTCCTTTAAGGTCCAGGTGCTTCATCCGACCCACGAAGCACATGGATGCAAAGTGTAAGACCATTATCATTGTAATCAATTAAATTTTTACTATGTCTGGTTTCAGATTGAGACTCAACAGGTTAAGAAATATCCCATACGCCTCATCCATCCAGGAGTCATTACCGTTTGAAAGCAGCTTTGAAGTGGAATATCTCTTTTCCGGAAAATGGAGCTGGGTGATGGTAAAGCCGATAGTTATCAATACAGTAGTTATATTCCTTATACATTTTCTCGAAAGCTATGATGACCCCATGGCCCTTGTCTACAACAAGAAAGATGTTTGGTCTGACATCGAAAAAGAGTCTTCCGGCCTGACGGAAGCCATCGGTGCCGCTATCGAACAGTACTATTCAACCCGTTATCTACCTTGGTCCAACAGTCAGAAAGATGGTCAGCCCAATGAAATTTGGGATAGCCACTTATTAAATTGATCCATTTTTAAGCAAGACATCATGACTGATCAGGAAGGCTCCTCCGAGGCGTTCAAAGCCCTCTTTTTTCAATATTATGCTACTTTTTTTGCTTTCGCCCGCTCGTTGGTGGACGACAAGGTGTCTGCTCAGCAGCTGACAATGGAGGCGCTTTCCATTCTTTGGATCAAAAGGAGCGACCTCATCGGAGATGTTAACAACAGGGCATTCCTATACAGTACCATTCGCAACAATGCGCTGAATTACCTGAAGCACTTACAGCGGGAGCCCGATGCAGGAGCGTATATACCTGATAAAACAATGGATACAATGCTGCCGGAGGAGATCCTGCAGGAGATAAAAGATTATGTCGCCAGGGAGATATAGCGCTGCCGTACAGGGCGCTTGTTTGTAATGAACCACAACGCCAGCAATACACCATAGCTGCCGCCTCTTTCCACCCATTCGAACAGCTCATAGTGCGGGTAGAAAAGCTCTGTTCCCATTTTCCAGAGAATGAGAAAGAAGAGAAGCCCCCTTAAGGGCCGGATCAGCAGCGAGGCTGCCGCCACCACTTCAAAAACCCCCACCCATAGCGCTACTGTCTGCGGACTGTCGAATCCCAGGCGGGTATATTGATCGATCAGGCCTTTCTTCTCTATTATATTGAGCCATCCGTGCCCCAACAAAAGCAGAAAGCCTGCTATTCGCAGACACAGGCCCGCCTGGTCAACATTTCCTCCTTCGCCCACCTTTACCCTTTTCCACCATCCCATTCCTGCCGTGAGCAAGAGAAAAGCCAGCGGCGCACCAAAATTGCCTCCACGCTCGATCAACTCTGCAAAAGGTTCTCCCGACAATGGCCGGAGCGTCGCTGTCATCAGCCCCCAAACTACCAGCCAGCCTGCAATGGCACGCATGGGATGTACCAGCATCACCAGGCCCAGAACAATGTCCACCGCGCCGACCAGGGGCATAAGCCGGTAAGCCATTTCCCTGCCAATGCCGAAAACAGCAAAATAATGCGTCCAGATGTCTTTGGTGATAATACCAAACGCTCCATGCCCGAGAAAGCACATCGCTATGGCAATGCGCAGGGTGAAATGAATTTTTTGCTCGGCTGTTAACGGGGGCATAATTTTAAAACCTGATAAAGTTACACATAAAACAGCAGCTACAGCTTATAAAAGAATGCCAGCCCCGAGGCAGGACCTGCGTATGGGATGAGACTGATCTTTTTATTTTTTATCAGTTTGCTCTTATGCAGCCGGGGCACCAGCAGTCCGGACAATGTGCCGACGGCGGTTCCTACCAGGATATCCGAGGGAAAATGCTCGCCTGCCTTATGGCGCATATAAGCCGTGGCCGCTGTTGCAATGCCTGCGGCGCCATACACCACCCATTTCAAATGGGAATCAGGGTGATACTCGGCAAACACCTCGGCCATGAAGAAGGTGGAAGTAGCCACCAGCGCTACATGACCTGCAAAAAAAGCATTTCGGGAATTGCTGGCCTGACGCACATCCATGGGGCTTTTCGTATCATACACCAGGGGACGCAGCCGGGGAAAATAATTTGCGGCCGACCCATACAAAGCTCCTGTTACGGACATCGCCTGTGTATAAAGGAAAATAAGCTCAAAATAATCCTTCCGCATCTTTTTGTCCAGGAACATAAAGATCGGAGGGTACGGCACTGCAGCATAAAAAGGATAGTAGCTTGCCTTGTCCACTCCTCTGTTGTAGGGCCGTATGGCCCAGCGGTCGAACCAGTTGACATCGTCCCGGGTGAGACCGGCCAGCTTTTCCGCGCTGGTGCCGTCCTTCTTGCTTATCTGGGCAAAGCTATAGATCGTCCAGCCCGTCATGGCTGCTGTAAGGGGAATATCCACTTGTTTCCTGAGCGTGAAAGGCCTTTGAGTAACATTGATCTGCTGTCCGCTGGTATCGGTAGTTTGTCCGAAAGTGTTCGTTAACACGAAACTAAAGATCATGACGGCGACGAATGGTTTTGGCATGTCACAAAATTATTAAATTAATTTAAATCCAGTAACGTGGCACCCGCATTCCCCCGGCATCCCGGCGATTTCGACAAAAAAAGTGATGATACAGCCAATAAAAAAGCGGTGTATTTTCGCTGAAAAAGGAATGAAGCCTCTTTTCGTTCTATTGGGTACTTTTTTTATCGTCCTCCTCATCCTTCGACTGACTGGCGGATGGTGGGATTACCGGCTGTCAGCAAGGATAGCCATGGCCGTGATGCTGCTGTTTACGGCTATGGCGCACTTCGCTTTCACCAGGGGAATGGTAATGATGTTGCCCGATTTTGTACCATGTAAAAAAGCCATGGTATATGTCACTGGTATCGCGGAACTGGCAGGCGCCGCCGGTCTGCTGCTCAACGCCTGGTTTGCCCTGGCAGCCATGATGCTGGTCCTGCTTTTTATGTTGATGCTGCCCGCCAATGTTCATGCTGCGCTGAAGCACATCAACTATGAAAAAGGGACGCTGGATGGTAAAGGGCCTGGTTACCTCTGGTTCAGGGTGCCACTCCAGTTCTTCTTTATTGCCTGGATATATTTTCTGATCCTGTATTAGCCGTCTATCGGACCAATAAGACCGTGCCTTTCCTGTATGCCACTCCGCAGGGCGTGGTGGCCTTGATCTGGTATATATAAGGTCCGGGAGGTTGAGGTGTGCCTCTAAAATTGCCGTCCCAGCAATCATCCGGTGTCCTGGCGATGAACACGCGTTCTCCCCAGCGATTGAAAACCTCCATTTCCAGGGTTATCAGATTTCCCCAGTATTTCAAACGGAAACAATCATTGTTACCGTCGTTATTAGGCGTAAATGCCGAGGGGACGGGATATTTACTCAGATCAGCCGTATAATCCGTATTTACGGTGACGGAATCTTTTGCAGAACATCCATTTGTACCTGTGATGGTCACATAGAATTTTGTCGGGATCAGTGGGCGGACTTTCGGATCGGAAGACGCAAGGTCGGAGATCCCCTGGGCAGCATTCCATAAATATTTGTAGCCGCCACTGGCATGCAGTGTTGCTTCCCCCAGGGTGCAGTTGATATCGTTGGACTTCGTAACAGCCGTCACGGGCAGCGGCCGCACTATCACATTGCGCTGCAAAGTATTGGTTATCTGGCAGATGGTATCGGTGATCTTCACTTCGAAATGCTCATTTGCATCAAGCCATGCCACTAACCGGGGATTATCACCCGGGATCGGCCCCGCGCTGGAAGACCAGGCATACAGATCGCCGCCAGAGGCTACAAGTCGGATCGAATCGCCCTTGCAGACGGAGGGAAACCTGGGCGTCAGTGCGAAGGTTGGAAGGTTGTGTATCTGTACAGTAATGGAATCCATCCTGCTGCAGCCATTACTGCCTTTTACCTGCACATAATATTTAGTGGATTGGGCAGGAGCAACGGTGATCCCCGGGGCTGTAGTTTGTACAAGACCATCCGAAGAGGTCCATGTATTAAGGATGCCGCCTGATGCTGATAGAACTACTGACTTGCCTTCGCAGAGTGTCGTGTCTCCGCTCTTTACAATAGTTGGTAATGGCAGCATCGTCACCTGTATGGAGGCGCTGGCCTGACAGCCCTGGGGGTTCGAAGCCGTCACCGTGTAGGTGGTGGGCGCTTGCGGAGTGGCAATAGGGTTGGCACTGGAGGGATTTGAAAGGTCTGCTCCTCCTGTCCAGCTATATTGTGTGACATGATTACCGCCGGCTGATAAGGGTATAGGGCTGCCGGGGCATACCGATGTGTCTGGCTTAGCCGTCGCAGTGATGCTGCAAAGGGTAGCAGGCGGCACAAGATAATCTTCTACTTCCCCGTCCCGGGCATTTCCTGTAGCTGCCTGGCTCTCCTGTTGATTGGAGCACAGCCTGAACCTGAACCCATATCCTGAGGCTGTGCCCACCGGTAGGAAATTAGGAAGCCCTGTCCAGGTAAGGGCAGCCGAAGCTGTATTGTTGGGAACCACTGCTGTCACGGATTCTCCCGGATCAAATTTTCCGTTGCGGTTGTAGTCAAAAAATCCTGTCAGGTAAGCATCGCTGCCGGTGGTGTTGCCAAGCGTGACATTTACTGTATAGGAACCGCCGTTGTCGTAGGACGGAAAGATTGCAATACCGTCTTCGTCGGCTCCCGCCATGTTGTCGTCAGTGGATTGAGTTGGGTCCGGGTCTCCGGCTACCAAGCCTATTTTCAAGTCCTGTAACTGGCTGGTGGCAGGCAGGGGGGGCAGGTAATTACAACTGTTAGAGGAGGTGTACAACAGCTCGTGCTGTGCCGTACCGTAAGAAGCCGGAAGATCTCCGCGGTCGACAGATTCCAGAATACCAAAAGCCAGCGCCATGCCACCCGTGGTAGTACCATGATCCACGGTGATATCCAATGTCACGGCGCTTGTCCCCGGACTTCGGGTGGCAATGATAGGGTTCTGGCCTATTTGCGCAGCGGTACCGATGCTGCCATGGGTGTCCAGGATGGTTGCCGTTTGTGTGCCGCATCCCGTCACCGGATCGGTGACCTGCCCGGAATTCCGGAACAGCTCAACAATCGACCAGGCGCCGCCGTTCGTCTGCAAGGTGCTGATCTCGCTGAGTTCGCTGGCCTCTGCGTCCGCCGCCAGCAGGGAAAAGCTGATAGGGTTGTTGCCCCTCTTAACGGTGACGGTCATCTTGAAATGACTGGGTGCAGAAATGGGTCCGGAGGCTGCATCGTATAATGCAGGTTGGATGGCGGCATCCGAAAAATCGTATAACAGATGTAAAAGTGCACCCGGCCATGTATTCATGATATAAGGGGCCAGGTGGTTGGAGGTCACGTTGGAAAAAGTCGCTGTAATGGTCAATCCGTTATTGGTCTGGATACTACGGGTGGCTCCTTCGGAGATGCTAAACCCTGCCCAGTCCAGCCACCAGATCTGGTTCTTCAGGGAGCCAGTCCCAAGGTCGGCATATTGCGCTTGCGCAACATGAAAAGTACATAAAGACAGGCTTAGGACCAGGAGGTAGGGTTTCATAATTCTGCGCCAAAATAGTAAAATTACTTCGGAAATACTATACATCCGCCAGTTCCCAGGCACTTTGCCAGGCGCCTTTCTCTTCCGCATACCGGATCAGCCCTGCATAGAAAGTGGACTGGGAGAGCGTAGCGCTATCGCCAATGACTACCAGTTTTTTACGGGCCCTCGTCATAGCTACATTCATACGGCGGATGTCCGAAAGGAAGCCGATCTTGCTGCTGGCATTGCTCCGGGTCATGCTGATGTAAACGACATCCCGTTCCTGTCCCTGGAAGCTGTCGATGGTATTGACGGCGATCTTGTCCCCATAGGTCTTCAGCAGCGGGGAATGCTGTAATTGCTCCTTTAGCAGCTCCACCTGTTGACGGTACGGTGAAATGACGGCAATGCGTGGCAGATCGGTGGCGGTACTATGTGTTTGCAGCTCACTGGTAAATTGTGCCAGATGCCTGAAAAGAAAAACGGCCTCTTCGGGGTTGCTGGTGCTGACGCCATCCGTCTTTTCGTCATAGCCGCAGCCGGCCGTGTCCACGAATACAAACGGCCTGTCGCCGGCATACAGTGTATGCTCCGCTACAGAAGCATGGGCTTTCAATCTTTGTTCATAGAATACCGCTGCTGAATAGCCCATGATCGTTGTATGCATGCGGTACTGTTCCTCCAGCAGGATCACCGCTTCCGGATGGCGTACAACACATTTTTCCATCAGGGTTATGCTTAGCCCCTTGCGATCTGCCTCTGCAGACTTGACGGTAGGCGGCAGCTGACAATGGTCGCCTGCCAGCACCAGCTTTTCGGCTTTCAGAATGGGTATCCAGGATGCCTGCTCCAGCGCCTGTCCCGCTTCGTCGATAACGACAGTGCGGAAGGAAAGGTTGCGCACCGTGTAGTGGTTGGCGCCTACCAGCGTGGCGGTGATCACCTGGGCCTTGGCCAGCAGGTCATCCAGGATATACTGCTCCGTCCGTTCCACCTCTTTCATGATATTGCGGGCCTCATTGAAAAGCGCCTTGCGCTGTTCCCTTTCCGCCTGTCCGAAATTCCGTTTGTATTTATGGGCCATATCCCTGAAGGCAGAGGCCTGTTTCTTCAGCTTCTTCACCTCTTTCGTGGCGGCATGCTCCGCCATCCTGCTGTCCAGGGTCAATGACATCAGCCTTTCCGACACCCGGGCCGGGTTGCCGACGCGCAATACATTCAGCCCTTCATCCGATAGTTTTTCACTCAGCAGGTCCACCGCCGTGTTGCTGGGCGCTGTCACAAGAATAGGGCCGCCTTCCCGTCCGATCATTGCCTTGATCGCCTGCACCAGCGTAGTGGTCTTGCCGGTGCCGGGAGGGCCATGGACAATGGCCAGCTCGTTTGCCGAAAGGATCTTGTTCACCGCCGCTTGCTGGGACGGATTGAGGATGTCGGATATCGCAGCTTCTTGCCCTGCAGTATGAAAGGTCGGTGTCCGCTCGCCTGTGAGTATCCTGATCAATCGTCCTTTCGCCGTCCTTTCATCCAACGTGGGCGCCAACCGGAGAGCGCTGAACATTTCCGTATAGCTGTTGTCGTCAAAAAGCAGGTCTACGCCCAATTTCCCGTCACGCGTCCAATCGGGCAGCTCATCCACCCGCAGGGAGAGCCTGAGCGTATTTCCTCCCTGAAAGGTCACGACGCCTTCGACGCGATGATTACCAGCGTCATGCTGGGAAAATAAAGCCGCGGAAGCACCAAAACGGAATTGGTGCAGGATATCCTGGTGACTGGGACGTTCTACTTCCACGGTGAGGTAATCCCCCCGTCCGATCTCCGTGTCTTTTATGACGATGGGATACCAGCACAGACCCGCCGCCCGGCGTTCCATGACTGACGTCCGCTCGGTCAGCTCCCGGTAGGCCTGTTTATCCTCTGCCTGCTCCATCTTCAGCAGCTCTGCCAGTTGTTTAAAATAATCCATCCGGCAAATATACTTACCCTCACCGTATATTAAAGGGCGACTACAAGCTATGGGCGACGATCGTATATTTGCCTAAAAGTTTGAGATGTCGGTGACAAGGAAAAAGGTACTGGCCATATCCGGAAGCACACGGAAGCATTCCTCCAACCATCGTTTGCTGGCAGCCATCTCCGGAATGATGGCCGGAAAGCTGGATATCACTGTTCTCGGATCGATTGCCGACCTGCCGCACTTCGATCCCGATCGCAACCTGGAAGACGTGCCCGGCGAGGTCACCAGCTTCCGGCATCGGCTGGCCGATGCCGATGGCGTCATCATCTGTACACCCGAATACGCCCATGGTGTTCCCGGTTCGCTGAAGAATGCCATCGACTGGACCGTCTCCTCCTCGGACTTCTCCAACAAGCCTACGGTGCTGATCACGGCCTCTTCGGACGGTCGCTTCGGTCACCAGGCGCTGCTGGAGACATTACGGGTCATCGAAGCAAAGGACGTGGATCAGCTCCAATTGCTTATACAGTTCATCAAAACAAAGGTGGATGCTTCAGGAAGGATCACCGACGAGCGAACGCAGGCAGAAGTCAGGCAGCTGATGGATAATTTTGTCCGTTGCCTTACCTAAATTTGTCTTCCACAAACCAATTATTATGACATCGAAGATCCTTACTATTGTCTTCTCCCTGATAGCAGCCGGAAGCTATGCGCAACGCAGCGCAGCGGATATCGTGCCAACCAGCATGGGCCCCCTGACCATTCAGCCTGTCATGCACGCAAGCCTGGTGCTGTCCCTGAAAGACCTTGTCATTTATGCCGACCCTTCCGGCGGTGCGGCCAAATTCAAGGGACTGCCGGCGCCTGACATGATCCTGATCACGGACATCCACGGCGATCATTTCGATTCCAGCACCCTTGCGGCCGTAAGGACGGAAAAGACGATATTGGTCGTACCCCAGGTCGTCGCAGACAAATTGACTGCTTATGATAAAAGCAAGCTGGTGATCCTGAAGAATGGGGATGAGGTCAAACAGTCCGGTGTCAGCATCACCGCCCTGCCCATGTACAATCTTCCCGAAAGCCCGGCTGCCAGGCACACCAAAGGCAGAGGCAACGGTTATGTATTAGGTATAGGAGGAAAGAATATTTACCTCTCCGGCGATACGCAGGGTATCCCCGAAATGCGGGCGCTGAAGAACATCGATATTGCCTTTGTTTGTATGAACCTGCCTTACACAATGGACGTCAAAGAGGCAGCAGATGCCGTGCTGGCATTTCAGCCGAAGATCGTTTATCCCTATCACTACAGGGGCCAGGACACCCATCAATTCAAGGAACTGGTAGACGCCGGTAATAAAGGGATCGATGTTCGTCTGCGTGAATGGTATCCGGCAAATTTGTAATATTTTCCCTCCAATGCCACGTTCCTGCACTTACGATTGTCAAAATAGGGTCACCCATTTCTACACGCCTTAAATCGACTGACTATGAAACTTTCGAAGTCACTGCTTAGCGCAGTTATGATCGGCATCGCTGTGCATGCAGCCACCTCCTGTAAGAAGGATAAACCTTCTCCGGACAAGGCGAAACAGGAGGCCGAAAAGAAAAGCCAGGAAAAGACCTCTCACCCCGATCCTTGTCCTGCCTGCGGAATGGGTTGATAATGTGGGTTATTAAAGTATCAATGCTATGAAACAGGAGACGCCGGTGATATGCTCTTCCGTTGCCTGCAACCTGGACGCAGACATGCTGGCGGCCTGTCTTCCATTACTGGAAGAGTCAAGGATCGATGCTTTAGAGTGGTCTTTCGATGCGCTGTACAGGGAAAAGGAGATACCTGGCTGGTTCCGCGATCTGTTGACTGCTTTTGGGAACGAAAACAGGCTGATCGGCCACGGGATCTTCTTTTCTCTTTTCTCCGGCCGCTGGCTGGAAGGACAGCAGGAATGGCTGCACCAGCTGTGCCGGGTATGCAGGGACTTTACATTCAGCCATATCACGGAGCATTTCGGATTTATGACAGGAAGGGACTTCCACCATGGCGCCCCGCTGGGAATTCCTTATACGCCTGCTACGCTGAACATCGGCAGAGACAGGCTGAAAAGGATCTACGACGCATGCAGATGCCCGGTAGGGCTGGAGAACCTGGCATTCTCCACTTCGATAGACGAGGTGAAAAGACACGGCGTATTCCTGGAGCAGTTGCTGGAGCCCGTGAATGGCTTTATCATCCTCGACCTCCACAACCTTTATTGTCAGCTGCATAATTTTGGAATGGCATTTGATGAGCTAATCGCATTATACCCCTTACATCGTGTCCGGGAGATCCATATCTCAGGTGGCAGCTGGGACGACTCACTGGCAGATCCGGGACGTACCGTGAGAAGAGATACGCATGATCATGCAGTACCATCTGAAGTTTTCCGTCTGCTGGAAAACGTCCTCGGACGTTGTCCACACATTAAGTACGTTGTGTTGGAGCAGCTGGGCGTAGGTTTGCAGACAGCAGCCGCCAGGGAAACTTTTTACGATGACTTTCTGAAAATGCAAAATATTGTAAAGCAGAAAAACCAGCTGCCATTAACAGCCGGCCATGTAAACACATTCCTTCCCGGATCGATTCTTTTACCGGAGACCAGGGTAGAGGACGAGACCCTATATCAGCAACAGCTGGAGCTATCACGTATATTGGAAACGGCTGCCACGCATGAAGAGGCTATCCAGGCCTTACAGCACAGCTCGCTTGCTCATTCTTCCTGGCAGGTAGAATCCTGGGAAGCCTACATGGTGGAAGCAGCAATAAAAATAGCGCAGAAATGGAAGCTCAGTTCAGTAAATTCTTAATGGATACCTGCAGTTGCTGTTTGGTAAACGGCTTTGCCAGGAAATGATCTGCGCCTATTTCCAGGGCAGCGTCTTCCGCTTCCGGATCCACACCTGAGATCATGATGATCTTGACGCCAGGTACGCTTTTTTTGATATAGCTGATAAAGTCGACACCCAGCCCGTCCGGAAGCCTGTTGTCTAACAGGATCAATGCGGGGGCTTCCTTTTCCAGGAACTGTTTGGCAGCGGTCAAAGTCTTGACATGGTTCACCACTAATCCCTGGTCATCCAGGATCAGGCTTAATAACAGGCACATTTCACCTTCGTCCTCGATCACAAGGATCTTTTGCTGGCTTTGGTTGGAAGTTGTTGGCATTTTTGTCGTTTGAAATGGTGTATTTCCAGGATCACAACTACTGTGCTAAATTTCAGACCGTTTACCATGTCAGAGCCCTTGCCTGAACTGGGGAAAAAAGTAGGCACTCCTGTGTATCCGCATACACAATAAAAAACATAATTTCACGCCATGACAGGCATTCACGCGCAGATGATCTCCCTCACTTCTTATGGCAACGCATTTCTTCAGGCAGGTGAGTTCACCGATGGCTTTTACCCGGGGCATTCTTCTTTCCAGTTTTGCCATAGTGTCGATTTCAAAAGCCTCAAAAAGAGCTTTTTTTCATCTGCTCCAAGAGAAGTATTGCTTGCGCGGGATCCCGGCGATTGGTTCCGGCTCTTAAAGAAGGATGGTTGTAAGAAGATCAGGTTGTATTATCATCGGGCAGAGAACGAGCCCCCGGGAGAAGAGCACAAGCTTGCCGGCCTTGTCGGTGGTGGCGGCACCTGGATGATCGAGACCATCTACCGCCGTCATTCGAATTATTGGTTCAACCGCTGGGAACTGACAAACAAGGATGACCCGAAAGGAAGGATCTGGTCCGTGTCTTATGGCATGATAGACAAGGCCCAACCCACCACCGACACGCAGCTGGATGCCCGGGAGGCCTATTCCCTGCTGGATCAGGCGCTGGCTGCGATCACGGATTTTGCAGACAGGCACCAGCTGTCCGGATGGGCTGAGGTGTTTAAGAAAGCCAGGGCCCTGTTAAGCAATGCTGCTCCGGAGACGGCCTGTTATCATCAGGACCTGCTGGCAGATAAACATTATTCACTGATTGCCAGGCAGCTCCTGTCCGCGGCTGGTACTGCCTGGGTATTTGGTGGTATGGGTTCCTGGAATGACCTGGGGTTCAATACGGCAGAAGAAAGCAAGTCCTATAATGAGGTCTCTGCCGGGCTGTATTCCGCCATCAACCAGTCCATGCTGGCTGTGGCAAACTCCTATTAAACCGGCCTGTATTCAACAAATTTCCTACCTTGTATTACTTTATCCTGTATGACAACACAAGTATACCAGCCTCCTTCCTTATTGAATGACTTTGTAAAACAGGTCCTGATCTTAGAGGACGATGCTGCAGGGTCAAAGGAGACATCCCTTCCATACTTTGCAGACGGCTCACCTGGTATAATGTTCCAGCAATGCGACTCCGGGATGTATTTGAACAAAGTAAAGAAGCTTTCCAATTTTTTTCTTTATGGCCAGACAGTAAAGCCGATTGAGCTCAACATGACAGGTACGTGCAGGATCATCATCTTTTATCTTTATTCCCACGTAGCTAAAGTATTGTTCAGGCTTAACTCCAACGAGATCACCGACACCTGCCTGGATCTTACTTTGCTGAATAAATTCGGGCTGAAGGAATTGATTGCGAAATTGGAAGACAGCGCCGATACCCGGACACAGGTAGACCTGATCAACAGTTTTTTGATCACACATATTTATGGCAACGATCTACAGATCGACAGGGGGCTGGATTTTGCCGTTCGCAAGCTTACAGGGTCCAGGAGCCCGGATTCCCTGAAAGACATCAGGCAGCAGCTGAACATGTCCGAGCGGACATTTGAAAGGAAATTCGCGGATCATGTCGGCATTACACCCAAACTATTTGCAAGGGTCTGCCAGTTCCATGCTTCCTTGCTTCAGCTGCAAGGACACCGGTTCAATAAGCTCACCGACATTGCCATTGACAATGGATACGCGGATCAATCCCATTTTATCCGGAGCTTCAAAGAATTTACAGGACTTACTCCTTCCAGATTTTCCGAATTGATACGACAGCCTTAGCCGGCCAATCTGTCGGTTTTGTTCTATTTTTTAGGTTCAGGCGATTCTACATTTGCTGTATCCTAAAAAAAATGAACTATGCAATTTTCAAAAAACACTCAGCCGTTGGCCACACTCGTGTTAGGCGGCAATGGAAAAACAGGCCGTAAGGTAGTTGAAAGGTTAAACAAACTGAAGATCCCTGTCCGGATAGGCTCCCGATCCGGAGATCCCCGGTTCGACTGGATGGACGAGTCCACCTGGCAGCCGGCGCTGCAGGACATGGATGCCGTCTACATCACTTTTCAGCCTGACCTGGCCGTACCAGGCACGCAGCCCCTCATCAAAGCTTTTGCAGAGACTGCTGTTCGATCGGGTGTTAAAAAGCTGGTCTTGCTTTCCGGAAGGGGAGAGGAGGAGGCGCAGCAATGCGAATCGCTTATCATTAACAGCGGCGCCGCCTGGACCATCGTCCGGTGTAGCTGGTTCAATCAGAACTTCAGCGAGAATTTTTTACTGGACCCTATCCTTGCCGGTGTGGTGGCGCTACCTGTCGGCAATGTCGGAGAGCCGTTTGTCGATACGGACGATATTGCAGATGTGGCCGTAGCTGCATTGACAGAACAGGGCCATGACGGCCAGCTGTATGAGCTGACAGGCCCCCGGATGCTGTCGTATGCGCAAGCCGTCGGCGAGATCGCACTTGCGTCTGGCAGGGATATAAGATTTGTCCAGGTCACACCTGAGGAGTACGCAGAGGAGCTAAGGTCGGTGCACGTGCCGCAGGACTTCATCGACTTCATAATTTACTTGTTCACAGAAGTGATGGATGGACGCAATGCGAAGCTCGCGGATGGAGTGCAACGGGCGCTTGGACGTCAGCCAAAGGATTTTTCCACTTTTGTATCGGAGACGGCTGCGTCAGGGATCTGGAATAGTTAAAACGTCGTACCTTTCTCCGGACAATGACACCGGAGATCACTATAAAAAGGATATATGATGAGCCGTCCGCCAAAGACGGCGTCAGGGTGCTGGTCGACCGTCTCTGGCCCCGGGGCCTGAAAAAAGCGGCGGTGGCGGCGGAATGGGCCAGGGAACTTGCTCCATCCACCGGACTGAGGCAATGGTTCAACCATACCGTGCCACTGTGGGGTGATTTTGAGAGGCGCTATAAGGCCGAACTGAAGAGCAACCCGGCTGTGGATGAATTTTTACAGCAACATCGGCATGACAAGCTGATCACCCTGCTGTATGCTGCAAAAGATACGGAGCATAATCATGCGCTGGTGCTCAAGGATTTCCTGGGGGAACAGTTCAGCAAGTGAGTCGCCGTCTTATTTGGCTACTTCGATCTTGACCTTCTTATTCTTCAACCGCTCATTTTTGATCAGCTGCAACGTATGACTTGCCTTCGACTTACGGATAGCTACAAACGAGGTGAAATCCTTCACTTCGATGAGCCCGATATCCTCTTTCTTAAGCTGGCCTTTATGGGAAAAGAACCCTACGATATCCACTTTGTTGACCTTGTCTTTTTTACCTGCTGAGATAAACAATGTCGCCCATTTGGGTTTGTCCGGCAGCGTGGCGGTAGCCGGCAGTTCCACGGGCGTTACGGCTTCCTGTATGTATGGGGGCAGCGTCTCATCAGGTGAAAGGATGAGGATGGCCGTTCCGCTGGCTTCCACGCGGGCTGTCCTGCCATTGCGATGAATGAACACTTCTTCTGTGGAAGGAAGATGAAAATGGATGATATACCGGATATTTGGCACGTCCAGCCCTCTGGCGGCAAGATCAGTGGTCACCAGCACATCGGAGCTTCCGTTCCTGAACTTTGCCAGCGCGATATCCCTTTCCGGCTGTTCCAGGGCGCCATGGTAAAAGACATTGACGATACCTTTTTCTTTCAGCATGGCACTGGTACGATCTACTGATTCCCTGTGATTACAGAATATGACGGCGCTGCGGTCGCCAATACGGCAGATCAGGCGGAACAGCGTCTCTATTTTATCCTTGTCGGGACTATGTACCACTTGCAGCGCCAGGCGTTCCGGCTTTTCTCCGGACAGGAAATCCAGGGTCTGGGCATTCCGAAGCCGTACAAAATCAGGTATCCCGGTGGCTGCGGTTGCGGAGGTGAGGATCCGTTTTTGCAAAGAGGGGAGGGCGCCGATGACAAAAGACATCTCTTCCTGGAACCCCAGCTCCAGTGATTTGTCAAATTCATCCAGCACCAGTGTCCGTATGGTATCCGTGTGAATATTATTCCTGCGGATATGGTCGGCCAGCCGTCCAGGTGTACCGATGATCAGGGCCGGCGCTTCGATGAGATTATTTTCCTCCGTCTCTCTTTTATGACCTCCGTAACAACAGGTAACCTTAAATCCCGTACCCATGGTCTTGAACACCTGCTCTATCTGTATCGCCAGCTCGCGGGACGGCACGATCACCAGCGCCTGGGTACCGGGAGCTTCTTCGTCCATCAATGCAAGTACCGGTAACAAAAAGCCCAGGGTTTTCCCCGAGCCGGTATCGGAATGCAATATAAGATCCTGGTCCTTTTCGCTGGCTTCCAGGGCTGCCGATTGCAGCTGGTTCAATTCTGTGATCTTCAGACGGGATAGCATTTCCTGTATAGTGCCGGAATTCATTAACATGCGGCAAAAGTACGCTCAAATTGTGGACATTCACCCTATATATATCTGGTACAAAGTTTGCCCGGCATTACCCTATTATGCGCTATAGATCCTTAACTTCCCTTGCAATCCTGGTAATTTTCACCCTACCGGCCTGTCATTCCCCTTCCGGAGAGCCCGGCGCCGCTACGGATAGCCCGGCTGTCAAACGCCGGTCCTTGCCGATGTTCAAACGCAACCCCGAATTTCGCACCCAGGTGAAAAAGGAGCCTGTGGACGAATACCGGGTCAGGACAGACAACAGCCTCAATGAAATGTATTTCTCCGTTCGCTTATACGAGACTTCGGCAACCATGAAATACCTGGTCAAAATGGAGTTCGAAGGAATTTCAGGGGAGGACACGATCAAGCTCCCGGATATGGGTACGCCACCACACCCCGTCCTGCAAAAAGGGCCGGAAAAATATTCCTGTATCATAGGTTTGCTGGATAATAACAAAAATTTCCGTGAGCTGAAAAAAGTGTATGTGACGGAAAAGGGCCAGGAACTTAAGATCACCACCCTAAAGCATTACATTGTAACGGAGGACTATCGGCTGGTGAACCAATAATTAATTGCAATCCACCGGTGCGCCATCGTTCACAAGTTGAACAGGATAATAAGTACAACTCGCCTGAAGTTCAAAGCTCACGGAGCTGACATTATCGAATCTGGTACAGAAGCCCGTTGTGGGGATCTGGATATTGCCGGAATGAGCAGCACTAAAATATTCAGTGATGGAAAGATTGGAATTCAGAACGCCAGCCCAGAGAGGGAAAGAAGGGTTATTATAGGTAGTCGTGCCTCCCCAGGTGAGATCGGTGATCTCTATCTTGGTCACGGCAATGGAAGTGGAATTGTAGAATAACAATACACCCTCACATTTCGTCGGCTTATCAGAAGCCTGGATAGGACGACCGGAAAAGGAAAGCAGGCAGAGGAGGGGAAGAATAAATTTTTTCATTCGTATAAAGTTTAATTGATAAGAGCAAAGATAGGAGAGGCAGGGAATGATCCGGGTGTGAATTGATAACTGCGGCTCTTTAGCAATAGAAGAGCCATTCCATCAATAAGTGAGAGCAGGACCGGCCGCTTATAGCCAGCCCTGCATTGTTCAATGGCGACGGCCGGTCGTTATTGCCTTACCAGTTGCCGGGAGATCAGTTTTCCATTGAGCGACAGCGTTAGCACATATACGCCCACTGCAAGATCTCTGTTGACCGGAATGCTATGTCTGCCTGGTGACATGTAAGCGTTGGCCAATACGGAGAGACGCCTTCCCGTCAGATCATACAATGTGAGGTTGGCAAATCCCTCCTGCTCCACAGTTACATACACTGTAAATGCGCCCGATACGGGATTGGGAAAGTCCAGTGTTCTTTTTCCCATCTCAGGGGACGGGCCGGTCTTTTCAGCTGTCACGCTGGGTTGTCCGGAAGTAATACTTGCAGCGCCGAGGCTTTGCAGCGTATACTGCTGGTTTTCGCCCCCATTCCAGGTATTTTGCTGCACAGCAGCGCCGTCGGCGGTGGAGCTTCCAACCACTTCCACTACTTTTCCGCTCATCCTGTTGACGATGCGGTAATAACCTCCGCCATTGTCTACCAGCTGCCATTCATCATTCGTATTGCTGCCGCCGTAGGTATACTGGATGATCGCTGCTCCATTGCTGGTAGAGGCGTTCTGTACGACCATGTCCTTACCGCTGTTGCGATTGATGATCCTGTAATAGCCGCTGCCGATGCTGGAGAGCTGCCATTCATCATTGGTAGCGCTGCCGCCATAGGTATATTGGACCACTGCGGCACTGTTGCTGGTAGACGCGTTTTGCACCACCAGGGCTTTACCGCTGTGTCGTGGGGTCAGCCGGTAATAACCGGAAAAGGTGCCACCGCCACCGGAGCCTGCGCTGGACGGGCATTGAGATTCGCTGCTTTCCGAGACACAAAAATCCGCAAACCGTACTTGTTCATCCCGCAACCCCGTACTGTTCTTCGACCGGTAGACACCCCATTTAGGATGATTGACGGATGCGCCTGTTCTCCACAGGTCGATACCGCCTGTTTTGCTATAGCTGAGCAGTACGGCGCCATCACTCACTCTTGTGAGCGTGATCTGGAATGAGCCGTTGTCGCTGCTGGTGAATTTTACAAAAGCTTCCACCCATGTCCCTTTAAATGGGGCAAGGTCTACTGATGTAAGCCGGCCGAGGTCCACGGAGCCTGCCTCATCTCCGCCGTCGTGGATCACTTCCAGGATAGTGGCCCTGGGTGTGATCGTAATGATGGGAGCGCCGGCATCACCGCCTACGGCCTTGATCTGGAAGATATGACAGAACGAAGAGCCGCCGATGAAGTTGGCATCCAGCTTGAATTTCCAGCGGTACCAGGCAGTCTGCCCCTGGGTTTGCTCGGCTGTGCTGTTGCCGCCTTTGATCTCCATACGCACACGATCGAGATTGATACACCTGTCATTGTCGTCCACGATATGGCTATGGAAGACAAACACATTCTTGCCCAGGTCTGCATCGAAGGCCTGGGTGACGTGTGGCCCGAATGAAGAGTGGATGCAGTCTGGATTTTCATTGCCGTAGCCGGCAGCGGAGATGACAGGATACGCACTGCCTGAGCTTGCCGTGGCGGTAAGCGTGGATTGTCCAAAGATCCGTAGAGAAAATGTACATAGCAGAAGCAGCAGACCGATGGCCTGCTTTGGCAGGAACAATTGTTTCATTTGATAAAAGTTTAATGGTTAAGCAATAAAGGATGTTAAGTGTATCCCGTTAGAACTGTTCTCGGAGGGTATGGTACCAAGTAACAGATAAATTGGTGCGGGATATGCGTAATGGTTGGCCTTTTATTCAACTTTTTTGGCAGGGTCGGGGAGGCGTACTTCAAAGGGGTATCAACAGTATGTTTCCTTAAGGGTTATTAATTACGACTAATAGTTTGCGACAGGTTCATATAGGTTTAATAGGAACCTTTTGGGATTTCAATATAAAAAGCTTGGAAATGGGATGCCGTAGGAGCCATCTTTGTATTAATCTTCAAACATCTTTTTTATGAAAAAATATTACACACAACAGGAAATATTGCTGGTCACCGGCACGACCTTTACTTCCGGTGAGCTGTGCAAAAAAGATGATGCCTGCCAGGACGGGCACCTTACTGCAAATGAAAGGCTGGAAGAGGCTTGCTGGAATGGGTTGGTGCAGGCAATGCTTCCGGAGATAAGCTTGCAAACAGCCAACGGGGGCATCCTATGTATCTGGGAGATCAAAGAGGCCGGATCATTCCTGGAGCTGGACCTGGGAGAGATTCCTGCTGCCATTGACAAGCATCTTTCCATCACCCCGCATAATTTCCTCTGTACGCAATCCTACAACTGAGATCGTCCGAGAAAATCTTTTATTATTCCCGCTGTTATCAACGGCAGATTGCCGCCTTTACCTGCGAACATGATCTCTCACAGGCATTCGCCGTGCCCTCCAGCGTAGGTGCCTTGATAGAACGTATCTCCTCATCCGGCCAGTCCTTAAAATGCAGCATCCGGTGGCGATCTCTATTGAACATTGCCAGTAAGCCGGCGTTGTCATGGGTAATCGCAAGATAGGCCTCTTTCAATGGACCGGGCATTTTGTCCAGTGTTGCAAGTTCCATCCCTTCCCATAGCCAGGGATAGGCTCCGTCCCGTGGGTAAAATGCTGAAACAACAACCAGCTTGCCCACGATCTCAGGATGGCTGATGCCCATTTGCATGGCAGTTTGACCGCCATTGCTAAAACCCATTATGCCCGCCTTGGGTATGTTGAGATACCGGAGCAGCCCTGCCACGTCGTCCGCATCCTGCCGGAAGGTCTCCGGGGTGTCACGGTCGCTGGTATGACGATGCACCTGCAGTTCTACAGCTATCAGCTTGTAATGATTTTTAAGGAGGAAAATGCGACATAAGGGGGCAAAAAAATATTGACCTATTCAAAAGAAAAGGCTAAATTGTATTTGAAACAGTGAACCTTCCCTATCCTCCTGTTTATTCTATTCCAACCCTGTCTCATAGACTTTATATCCTCACAAAAAGAAGTACGTGCGCTATCTAAGCGGCGGTAGGGAATTATTTGTTATTCCCGATCGTACAGAGTCAATTCTAATCCCTTCACTCAAAAATGTTATAGTCTATGGAACATGCATCCGTTTTTAAACGCATTAGCCTACTCATCATCCTAACCATTGCAGTCCAGATGCTGTTTGCTCAGCAGGACGAGAAATTCAAGATCGAGGAGGTAAAACAGCAATGCGCCGCTCTGCCCCTGGAGAAAAGAGCCAGGCTTAGTGTCACCCGTTTTACAGTGACCACCAAGGGGCCAGGTACCGAGACTGAAAAAAATGTAAGGGCCAACAACAGGCTCAAGGCGCTGGGCACTATTTTCAACAGGGGAGAAGCACCACAGGCGGATAAAATACCACCTACCCTTGGCGATAACCTGACTACCATGCTTACCAATGCCTTGCAGGGGGTCAATTGCTACAGGGTGCTGGAATCCCTCAGCAACAACAAGGACCTCACCGGTGAGATCGATGCTGGCAGTAGTCAATACAGCAGTAAAAAAACACCCAAGGCCGGCAAGCAGCTGGGTGCGCAGATAGTGGTGACGGGGGAGGTAATAGAATACAGCGAGAAAGACAAAGGCGTATCTGTCGTAGGTGTAGGAACAAAGAAGAAAACTATTAAAATGGGATTTAACCTGAAAATGATCAATCCCGAGACCAGGGATATCATCGCTTCACATGTATTCAGGATTGAATCGAGGGCCAATAAAAGTGTTTCCGTGCTGGGGCTGGTAAAGACAGGCGATTCCGATCCGGCTGTTGCGGCAGTGATGGAAGATGGGGTAATAGAGGCTGTACAGTACATGGCCCGGATGAGGGATTCTTTGAAGATCACCGCTGATGGTGGTTTTGCGGGTAATGCGTCATCAACAGGGGAGAAAGAAACGGAGATCTCGTTGGCGAATGCCAATTTTACTTCCTTTACGGCGCTCGCCAACATCATTACCGGGCTTCCCGGCTTTAAATCAATGGAAAAGTCCTTCTCTGGCGGAGTTGGCAGCTATTCAGTCACGCATATGGGTTCAACGGATGAACTGTTGGCGCAAATGACCAAAAAGCTGGGGAGTGGCTATGAGGTTATGGGTGAGGAAGCCGGCAAGATCGAACTAAAGGCAAAATGACCGGACTCTGTCGCAAACGTCCTTAAAATTGTCGGACCTGCCCCTTTTTTTGGACTGTGTAAGGAGATAGCTTTGTGTCATTAAATCAAACACATATGCGCAAAATTATCTCTTTCATGCACGTCTCATTGGACGGATTTGTAGCAGGCCCCCAAGGGGAAATGGATTGGATCAAGGTGGACGAGGCGATCTTTGATCATGCGTCGGAGGCCACCCGGTCCGCTGACCTTGCCTTATACGGCCGGACGACCTATCAAATGATGGACGCCTACTGGCCGACGGCGGCAGACAATCCGAAGGCTTCAAAGCACGACAAGGAGCATGCAGCCTGGTATAATAAAGTCGACAAGATCGTGCTGTCCAAAAGTCTGGAAGGGCAGCACATTCCAAAGGTGACTATCATCAGTAAGGACCTGCGTACGCAGATCAGTAAGTTCAAAGAAATGCCAGGCGGCGACATCGTTATCTTCGGTAGCCCGGGCGCTGTCGGGACGCTCATGAAGGAGGATCTTGTCGACGAGTTCTGGTTGTTCGTCAATCCCGTGCTCCTCGGCATTGGTATGCCTATGTTCAGGAATATCGACAGCCGGAAAAAATTGACCTTGCTGGCCGATACACGGTTCGCTTCCGGTGTAGTGTCACTTAAATACGAAGTTAGTCATTAATAATTCCCTTGTTATGTCAGTGGAGGCACATATCAGGACTATTTTAGAAAACTATTTGAATCTTGAAGACGCCTTACAGGGCTATTCTCAGGCAAAAGAAGCAGCCTCTAAAAAGTATGACAGCCTTCTAAATAAACACAACTTGTCCGGACATGGCCATACTATTCATACAGCGGCCCCTATAATAAGCGCTTATGATGAAATGAAAAATCTGGACAAGGTCGTAAGGGATACGAATCATAAGCTGAATGAAACAGGCGAAATAATAAAAGAATATATCCATGCCTTAAATGGAAGTTCTCTGGAGGTTCACTTCACGTTTGACAGCCTGGATCACCGGGCAGGGGTTCATACCTTCTACCTGGAAAATGAAGAATTAAAGACCAGGCATTTGCCGGTCTCTTAATGTTGCACACCTGCCGGCGGATCATTTGTTCAAAAAAGGCTTCAACAGATCGATGGGGACAGGGAATATGGTGGTTGAATTGTTCTCTGTCGCTATCTCCCGCAATGTCTGCAAATAACGTAATGTCAATGCGCTGGGTTGATCGGCGAGTATTTTTGCCGCGTCGGACAAACGCTGTGAAGCCTGGAACTCCCCTTCGGCTGCAATTACCTTGCTGCGGCGTTCCCTTTCAGCTTCTGCCTGTTTGGCCATGGCCCGCTGCATTTCCTGCGGCAGATCGATCTGCTTGACCTCCACATTTGTTACTTTCACTCCCCATGGCTCAGTATTCGAGTCGATGATCTGCTGCAACTTGTGGTTGATCTTCTCCCGTTGGGAAAGAAGGTCGTCCAACTCGGATTGCCCCAGTACACTGCGCAACGTTGTCTGCGAAAGCTGTGAAGTAGCGATGAGGAAATTCTCAACCCCAATAATTGCTTTCTGTGGTTCGATCACCCGGAAATAAACGACGGCATTTACTTTAATGGAAACATTATCCTGCGTAATGACATCCTGTGTCGGCACATCCATTACCACCGTACGCAGGCTCACCCGCACCATTTTATCAATAACAGGGATCAATAAGATAAGTCCAGGCCCTCTGACTCCGTTATTACCTACCAGACGTCCCAGGCGGAATACCACGGCACGCTCATATTCGCGAAGGATACGAATGGCATTTGCCAGGATCAGGACAGCAAAGAAAATGATCACGATGGTAATAACAGGGAACTGTGTCATATTATATTTTTTTAATTAGCCGTTTGCTTTTTCAACATACAATTTCAGGTTCCTCATTTCCTTTACAACAACTTTTTCTCCTTTATTGATCCTTCCTGTAAGTGATTCGGCATTCCAGATCTCTCCCTGAAGCATAACAGTACCCGTGGGATCGAGCGTGTCCATTGCATCCGCCAATGCACCAGCCATTGCTTCCAGGCCAGTGACCACCTTTCGCCTTTGTGCCTTTAACCCCATCCCGATGATAAAAAGAAATAACAGGGCAGACACGATGGTCGAAGAAATAATAGCAGCCAGGGAAATTCTTACAAACTCCAGTGACGAATTGCTTCTGATCAGCATCATTGATCCCAGCAGCAGCGAAACAACGGCACCTATCGCCAATAACCCATGACTTGCTATTTTGACTTCCAGCAGGAAGAGCACTACACTAAAAATGATCAATGCCAATCCGGCATAGTTGATAGGTAGGGAATGCATCGAATAAAAGGCGAGGATGAGTGCAATAACGCCGACAATACCCGGCAGGATAGCGCCGGGGTTATATAATTCAAACAGTATCCCATACATGCCCAGTAACAGGAAAATGTAGCTTATGCTTGGATCACTAAGAATATTCAATATCTTCTCTACAAAGCTCATTTCATACGGTACTATCCTTGCCCCTTTTGTATGCAGCGTCACCGTGGCTGCCTCCAGATCAACCCTTTTGCCATCCAGCTGATTCAATAGATCCTGTTCACCAACTGCAATGAGATCAATGACTTTTTTATCCAACGCTTCTTTCTCTGTGACGGAAACACTCCGGCGAACGGCCTCTTCTGCCCACTGCATATTACGTTTTCGTTTGTCTGCGATCGTCCGGATGAATGCCGCCGCATCGTTCACTCCTTTCTCATTCATGATCGAATCGGTCTGTTGCCCTATTCCCACAGGGTGTGCCGCGCCAATATTCGTACCGGGAGCCATCGCTGCAATATGGGCGGCCATGGCAATAAAAACCCCCGCTGAGCCGGCATGTGCGCCGCCTGGTGAGACATAAACAATTACGGGTACAGGCGACTCCATAATGCTGCCCACGATCACCCGCGTTGATTGGACCAGGCCTCCCGGCGTATTGAGATAGATGATCAGGCATGCTGCTGTTTCATGCTGCGCTTTTTCAATGCCATCATGAATGTAATCTGCTACGACTGGATTGATAGAGCCGTTAATTTTAATAGTAACCACTGTTTGGGCGGAAAGCGCAAACGGAAGGAAAAAGAAATAATATGGCAAAATTCGTTTCACAGAACCTCGGTTTATAAAATACCCCGTTCTGGCGGAAAGAGCTACTGTAATTTACTAAATTCGGACGACAGCAGATGATGCAGGCCAATTTAATCGTCACAAGGCTTACCCTGGAAGTGTAATTCTTTGCCATCTAACGCATAATGAAAAATGGAGCCGGTCCTGGCAAAGTTCCACACTGCCAAAAATGCCTATGACGCCACGAAGAAGGGTAGGGAGGATAATAAAGGGGTTACGAAAATTGTGCCTATACCAGCGTATTAGCCATTTTTTCGCGGACTTGAATTGGCTCGTGCAATTAAGTGACTGATTGCCTTGTTGTAGATTTGTAAGGACCCGCTGACTGGCGGAATAATGGTTTCATTATCTGGATTTATTAATGCCTGCCAGGTTCCTTAAATTTTATTGTTTTAATGCATCTTCGATTCGAAGGCTTTCTTTGTGAATAGCGTTTAGTAATTCAGTAACAAATTCTTCCGATAGGTTCTCCTTTTTACCGGCTTCAATTCCTTTTTCCAAGACCTGCTGAAAGCGTGCAGCCTGTAAAGACGGGATATGATTTTTAGCCTTGTAAATACCTATTTCTTTAACGACCCTCTCCCTTTCACCTAAAATTGCAAAAAGTTTTTTGTCAAGCGAATCAATCTCCCTTCGGTAATTTGTCAATACTGGATCAGAGGCGTTTGCTGTGGTTGTCTGAGCATGAATCGGATTGATCGCTGTTGTTGATATACCTATCGATAGCAGGATAGCCAAACTTCTTTTCATGAGTGCTAATTTTTTTAAATGAAGGATACAGACAAAATTACAGAATCATCACCACGTATCACAATATTCCCCGACTCTTTAAATTTAGTTTACGGAAAAAGTTCGAACTACTTCCGGGAAGATTTTAAACTTTTAATAAAATTTTAAGTCGATAATATCAGGTCACGCTGGCCATTTATTTTTTACTATTTTTCACTTTAGTCTTTTATCTAATGCAAAAAAACGTCCTTGCTTTTTTGATATTGATTTTACCTGGCTTTCAGACGGCCTACACGCAAAAATTAAACAAAGACAAACTGGACAGTTTCTTCGATAGCCTGTCGGCGTATAATAAATCGATGGGTAGTGTTTTGATTACCAGGAATGATTCCATCGTTTATCGCCGGTCTATAGGCTATGGCATATTTAGCGAGGCTAAAAAGGAATTATTAAGCGAAAGGAGCAGGTATAGAATTGGATCTATCACAAAAATGTTTACCGCTGTTATTGCCTTTCAATTGATAGAGGAACATCAATTGACGCTATCCACTCCTTTGTCGGTTTATTTTCCTCAAATTCCCAATTCGGATAAAATTACAATTGCTAATTTGCTTAGCCACAGAAGCGGTTTGTATAATTATACTAACGATTGGGACAAATGGCGGTTCACCCCTCAGACACAGGAACAAATGCTGGCTATGATAACAAGTAAAAAAGCCGACTTTGAGCCAGATACGAGAATGGCATATAGCAACTCTAATTATTTACTACTTGGATATATTATTGAAAAAATCTGTAAAAAGCCGTATGCTGAAGTTGTAAAAGAAAGGGTAACTTCAAAAATCAGCCTGGGAGATACTTACTATGGTGGAAAGGTGAATGCCGGCAATAGAGAAGTATATTCTTATCGATGGGCGCAGGGAACCTGGCAACAACAACCTGAAACGGATATGAGTGTTGCAGCCGGTGCGGGGGGAATGGTTTCCACCCCATCGGATTTGACAAAATTCATAGGAGCCTTATTTTCGCATAAGCTGGTTAATGATACTAGTTTGCATCATATGCTTACGATAAAAGATGGTGAAGGGCTAGGGATTGAACAACTGCCATTTTATGATAAACCTGTATACGGCCATTCAGGAATGATAGATTTATTTCAATCCTGGCTATTATATTTTCCTAAAGAAGGTATATCTGTAGTTTATGCTTCTAATGGTTATGGGGGATTTGGGATAAATGATATTTTGAAAGGGGTCCTGCATATTTATTTTGATAAGCCTTTCGCAATTCCAAACTTTAATGTTATACAGTTGAAGCCAGAAGAGTTAGATAAATATACGGGTGTGTATAGATGTAAGCAGCCCGATATGCAATTAACCATAACGAAAGAAGGCAATGCATTAATTGGACAGGCGACAGGGCAATCATCCTTTCCCCTGGAGGCAATTGGACAGAATAAATTTCAATTTAATCAGGCTGGTATTATTATCGATTTTTTTCCTGATAAAAGGGAAATGATGCTGCATCAAGGTGGAGGCAGCTATTCATTTGCCAAAGAAGAATAAACGATTATATCCACTACGGGGCTTGTGCAATTAAACAAGGAACTATATTGTTGACTATCGGGCAAGGATAAAAAGCGGCGCTTTCGGACATTCGGTGTATCGATAGCGGACATTCGAAGGCAGAAACACTGTTGCAATTCATTGATCCTTAATTTTTTCAAAAAACGGCATTCTTTTCGAGGCCGGTAGGCATGCTTATTACCTTCTTCAAGACCGCCTGGCGCAATATTGTCCGCGGCAAAGTTTATAGCATATTGAATTTATTGGGACTGGCTACGGGGATGGCTGTCGCGTTACTCATCGGGCTTTGGGTGCATTACCAGCTTTCCTATGACCGATTTTTCCCCGGCTATGAGCGGACCTGCCAAGTGCGATTCAATTACAGTGACAACGGCGTTATCCGGGACCAGGCCGAGGTCTGTCTGCCGCTGGGCGATGCGATGAAGAAGGATATCCCGGAGGTGGAGCATGTAGCGCAGGCTTTTGATATCGGGCAGCAAGTGATGGTCGTGAAAGACAAGCGTATCTATGGTGATGTGCAATTTGTCGGGGAGGAATTTTTGCAGGTATTCCCATTCCCGCTGCTGGGGGGTGATGCAGGTACGGCGCTAAAAGGATCAAGCCCTTCGGTGGTGATCACCGAGTCGACGGCGAGCAGCTTGTTCGGGAAAGAGCCTGCGCTGAACAAGATGGTCCGTTTCGGGAGCGATTTTTTTAAAGTGACCGCCGTTGTGCGGGATCTGCCTCGTAATAGCAGCTTCCATTTCGACTATCTGCTGCCGTTCAGCGATTTTGCCCGGGACCCCGGGATAAAACAAGCGTTGACTAATTGGAATGACGCTTACTATAAGATGTACATGTCGTTGCGGCCGGGTGCCGATGCCGCCAGGGCGGAAGCCAAGGCCAGGCAGCTGGTGCGGCAGTATGCACCGCAATCTTATGCAACATTTCAGCGCGAGGCCAAGTTCTTCCCATTGAAGGACTGGCAACTATATTCGGACTTCAAAGACGGGCAGCCGCAAGGAGGTTTGATCGATTATGTACGAATGTTCAGTATCGTAGGAGTTTTGGTGCTGCTGATCGCATGTATCAATTTTATGAACCTGTCGACGGCGCGGAGTGAGCGGCGGGCCAGGGAAGTAGGGGTAAGAAAAGTGATGGGGTCGCTGCGCTGGCAGCTGATCCTGCAGTTCCTGGTGGAGTCGTTGCTGATGACTGCGATGGCCTTCCTGCTCTCGATCGTCCTGGTGCAGGCGGTGCTGCCAGCGTTCAATGCGCTCACCGGGGATGCTGTCACGGTTCCATTTGGAAACGGGTTGTTCTGGCTGATCATGCTTTCGGTTGTGTTGCTGACGGGGCTGCTCGCGGGAAGCCGGCCGGCCTTCTTTCTTTCTTCCTTCCAGCCGGTGAAGGTGCTCAAATCAACGATGCGCATCGGACGTGCGGCATCTTTGCCGAGAAAGATATTGGTGGTGTTGCAGTTCACCTGTAGCATCGCCCTGATCATCAGCACCATCATCGTCTATCAGCAGATACAATATGCTAAGAACCGGCCGAGAGGATATGACCCCAACCGGCTTATTGTCTCGCGGGCCCATTCGGATGCGTTTGCGGCTTTCAAGCAGGAGGCATTGGCATCCGGGGTGGTCAGCAACGTAACGCGTTCGGCAAACCCACAGACCGACCCGAACGAACACTTGACGATCGATGGCTGGCCGGGGCGGCTGCCGAACGAGCCTTTGTCGCTGGCGGTGAATGCCGTTGGCGATTCCGACTATTTCCGGACGCTGGCTATCAGTTTTGTTATGGGAGATAATTTCAAGGGCAACGAAGGCGTAGATACGGGCAGCGTCATTCTCAACGAGACGGCTGTACGGCGGATGCGGTTGGAACGGCCACTAAACCAATACCTGGACTGCTCGTTCCATGGCGCCGCTCACCGGCTGCGGATCGTTGGCGTGGTGAAGGATGCACTTACGCAAAACCCCTTTGGCGCGGCGGAACCTGAGATGTTCCTCTATCAACCCAGCTGGTCATGGCAGTACACGATGCGGTTAGCGCCAATGGTACCTACGTCTACGGCATTGGCAAAACTGAAACCCATTTGCGAGAAATATGGCCCGGATAATCCATTCGCTTATAGTTTCGTCGACGAGAGTTATGCGTCAAAGTTTGCTATTGAAATGCTGATCGGCCGGCTGGCGGGGGTGTTCGCGGCGCTGGCGATCTTTATCTCCTGTCTGGGGCTTTTCGGGCTGGCGGCCTATATGGCCGAGCAGCGTACCCGGGAGATCGGCATCCGCAAGGTGCTGGGGGCGTCGGTGAGCCATGTGCTATACCTATTGTCGGGCGACTTTATCCTGCTGGTGGGGATCAGCTGCCTGATCGCGGCGCCCGTAGCATATTATTTCCTGCATCAGTGGCTGGCTGGATATTATTACCGGATCACAATCGGCCCGCTGGTATTTGTTGCGTCGGCTTTACTTGCGCTCATCATTACGACGATCACGGTAGGTTTCCAGTCGGTGAAGACAGCGTTGAAGAACCCGGTCAGCAGCCTGCGGAGCGAGTGAGTCGCTTCGGGAGCTGCTCCCTCGCAACAAGTTCGGCCTCGCTACCAAATGCAATGGCCCGTCAGCTTTGCTGAGGGGCCTTGTGCCCAGGATAGGGCAATTATCTAACCACTTATTCACTGATTTTGTGGCTTTTAGCAATTTGCCGTGATGTTTTCTTTGTTTATTTTTCAGCCGATATAATCAGGGTAGAATAATTCATAATAAGCCTTCCGTAAGTTAGCCTGGCATTACATTCTGCAAGCAAATCAGCATTTATTTTTTTACGTGTTTCTTCACTTGTCTTACTTAATGAGTTTACCACTGCCTCAGACATTTCCGTTCTGTTCAGCCAATAATTTTCTGCTGTTCCAAAATCTATTTTGCCGGAAATAGTTTCTTCATTTACATTTTTAAAACCGGCATTCTCAAACAATTGTTTCATTAGACCGGGTGCTGCACACCCAAACATGCCTGGTGCATTTGCGGGCGGCCGTGGAATTTCGATATGTTTCGATAAAACTTTCGTCATTGTGGTATGCCAATCATTATTTTCCGCCCCAGCCCAAACACTGACCGCCATTTTGCCGCCATTTCTACAAACACGGAATATTTCTTTTGCAGCCAATTGCATATCAGGAAAAAACATAAAACCCATCCGGCAACTTATTTTATCAAAAAAATTGTCACTGAAAGGAAGGTTGGACACATCTGCGACTTTAAATTCTATATTGTTTATATCCCGTTCTTGTGCATAAGCCTGTGCAACGGCAAGCATTTCTTCAGACAGATCGGTTGCATGTACTTTGCCTCCTTCTGCTATCGCTGCAATTGAAAATGCAGGCTCGCCTGTGCCCGATGCAATATCCAGCGTTACATCATTCGTTTTTATATCCAGCGCTTTTATAATCGCATCGCCTATTGGCCTTAAAAAGTTCATTGTAAATTCATCCCATTTCCTCCAGCCATAGGCCACTTTGTTCCATCTTTCTTTTTGTTCGTCACTAATGGTTTGCAATTGTTCGTTCATATAACAGGTTTGGAATTGAGAAAAGAAATTAAAGATAGTAAGAAGTTGATGTTAAGCCCAAACAGGTATCGAACCATAAGATATTGATAATATGTTGTTTGAGAAATGAGGTGATTATCTTCCTGAGTTATCGAACTAAAAAACCCGCTGCCAGAGCGGGTTTTAAAGAATAAATATTGAAAAGTGCCCAGAACAGGAATCGAACCTGCACTTTCTTGCGAAAACCAGATTTTGAGTCTGACGCGTCTACCAGTTCCGCCATCTGGGCCTCAATTTCAGGGGTGCAAACATACGTATTTGCACCCTCTTGTCCAAAAACCATCCAAAAAATCTATCTTCGCCGCCCCTGGCCTATAAAATCAATGACAAATGATCAGGATCGGCTTACTACAGGAAAGGAAAGTGCCCGCCGACAACAGGGTAGCCCTGACGCCGGCGCAATGTAAATGGATACAGAAGAACGCGGCAGATGTAAGGGTCATTGCCCAGTCGTCCCCGGATCGCTGTTATTCGGACAGGGAATACTTGTCAGCAGGAGTGGAAGTAAAACAGGACCTTTCTGAATGCGATATCCTGATGGGCATAAAAGAAGTCCCCGAAAAGGAGCTCCTGTCCGGCAAGACCTACCTGTTCTTCTCACATACCAAAAAGGAGCAGCTGTATAACCAACGCATGTTCCAGTCCATCCTGGAGAAAAAGATCACGCTCATTGATTACGAATGCCTGGAACATGAAGATGGGCAGCGTATCCTGGGCTTCGGCTTCTTTGCGGGCGTGGTAGGGGCGCACAATGGCATGATGGCATATGGGCTGCGCACGGGACAGTATAGCCTGGGGAGAGTGCATAAACAGCAAAGCTTTCGCGAATTGATCCACACCTATTTCGGCCTGAAGCTACCCAGCATTAAAGTTGCCGTCACCGGTTCGGGACGGGTAGCCCACGGCGTGCTGGAGGTGATGAACCTCATGGGCATCATCGAAGTGGAGCCGGATGAGTTCCTGGACCGGAAATTCTCCTATCCTGTGTTCACTCAATTAAAAGGCCCGGACCTGTATGAGCACAAGGAAACCCGGACGTATAACCGGGAGGACTTCCACCTCCATCCCGAGAAGTATCGCTGTAAATTCCTGCCATACACAGCAACGGCTAACATACTGATGAACGGCATTTACTGGGATCCGGATACTCCCCGGCTTTTTGAATGGGAGCACCTGATGGAAAAGGATTTCACGATCACGACCATTGCTGATATCACCGATGACAAGGGAGGCTCTGTTCCCTGCAACCTGGGGGATACCACTATACAGGACCCTGTGTATGGTGTACACCGTCAGACAAGGGAGAAGACGGCGCCATACCTGCCGGGATCGATCGACATCATGGCCGTAGGCAATCTTCCCAATGAGCTGCCCCGCGATGCCTCCCGTTATTTCGGAGAGCAATTGATCAAATATGTGCTGGAAGACCTGGTGCGAGGCGGCTCGCCGATCATTGACAGGGCAACGATGGTCCGTAATGGCCAGCTGACGGGGCGGTACAGCTACCTGGAGAATTATGCCAAAGGTCTTTAAAGCTTTTCATAATAATCCCGCATCAGCTCTACAAAGTCATCGGTATACGCACCCCGCTCATCCTGGATGCTCAGCTCGGACTCGGGAATAAAATTCTCCCTTTTACGTGAAAAGTGCAGAACGGCACGGAAAAGATCGTGACGGGGTGTCTGCCTTACCAGCAGCCGCTCCCTCAGATGAAAGCCCCGGCTGCCCGCGAGACCCTCGAAATATTGCACCCGATGATAGGGTAGGAGAATGCCGAAGGAGCCTGCCGGGGAAAGATTATCGTCGACGGCCGTCAGCAGTTCTGTCAATGTGAGCTCCTTGCTGTGACGGGCCAGATTTTTGGAATGCGAGCCCGCCTCCAGGTCCCCTTCATAAAAAGGAGGGTTGCTGATGATAAAATCGAATTTATGGGGGAAATTGAAATGCCGTACATCTCCCGGAAAAACCTTTAATTCGCCTTTCCATTTGCTTTGCCCGATATTCTCCTTCAGCTGCTTGAAGGCTGAAAGGTCCAGCTCGATGCCCTGGATATCACCCTTATGTTTTTGCGCCAGCATCAGCATCAGCAGTCCCGTGCCGCTGCCAATGTCCAGGATGGAGGAATAGGGCGGTGTTTTCTCGGAGAACCATGCTCCCAGTATACAGGCATCCGTGCAAACTTTCATGGCGCACTGGTCCTGGAAGATGGTGAATTGTTTGAATCTAAAATAAGGATTTGGCATACGATCAGATTTTCACCATTCTGCCCGGGCGCTGGCGCTCACGGACAATGGTGACGCCTGCCCCGCTGAATATTTATAGTAGCCGGTGATGGCGATCATCGCTGCATTGTCCGTACAATATTCGAATGGAGGGATAAAAGTACGCCAGCCCTGCTGTTCGCCCAATTGCCGGAAAGCATTGCGCAGCCCGCTGTTGGCGGATACGCCTCCCGCAATGCAGAGATCCCTGACGCCTGTCTCACGGGCAGCTTTTTTCAGCTTGTTCAACAGGATGGAAACGATCCGTCCCTGTATAGAGGCGCAGATATCGACCAGGTTTTTCTGGACGAAATCCGCATCCCTGGCCGTTTGTTCCTGCAAAAAATAGAGAATGGCTGTCTTCAAACCGCTGAAGCTAAAGTTCAGTCCGGGGATCTGCGGTTCCGGAAAGCTAAAGCGGGTGGGGTTACCCTCACGCGCATATTTATCGATCAGGGGACCGCCCGGGTAGGGCAAGCCCAGCAGTTTGGCCGATTTGTCAAAAGCTTCGCCCGCGGCATCGTCCAGCGTTTCTCCTATTACCTCCATTTGTAAAGGGGATTGACAAAGGACGATCTGGGTATGCCCACCGCTGACGGTGAGACAGAGAAAAGGGAATTCGGGACGGTCTGATGCCGGTATCAGGTTCGCCAGCACATGTGCCTGCATATGATGGACGGCCAGCAGGGGAATATCCAGCGCCAGGGCCAGCGATTTAGCAAACTGAGCGCCTACCAGCAATGAACCGATCAGGCCGGGCGACTGCGTGAAAGCAATGGCCGTCAACGATGACTGCTCGCATCCCGCCTTTTTCAGGGCCGCATCCACCACCGGTACGATGTTCTGCATATGCGCCCGGCTGGCCAGCTCCGGTACCACGCCCCCATACTGCTCATGCACAGCCTGACCGGCAATGATATTTGACAGGATCATCCCATCCCGGCAGATGGCACAGCTGGTCTCATCGCAGGACGATTCTATCGCCAGGATAGTGACAGGCCCATCGGGTCCTTTCAATTTTTGCATGGCGCAAAATTAGTTATTTCGATCGTATGGCCACCACCGGATCCATCCGGGCGGCAATAAAGGCTGGAATGATGCCTGCGGCAACACCTGTAAACAGGCAAATGCCAACGGCCAGCACGATAATATCGAGGGGTATGAAGACCTTAAAGCTTAGCATGGAAGAGAACACCAGGGTAAGAATGAATACTGCCATCAGCCCGATCAATCCACCGATGATGCAAAGGAAGGCGGATTCCAGCAGGAATTCCATCAGGATGACACTCCGTTTTGCACCGATGGCTTTTTTCAATCCGATCTGGCTGGTGCGCTCCCGCACCGTCACGAACATGATATTAGCCACCCCGAACATGCCTACCACCAGCGACAAAGCTGCAATCGCCCATCCGCCGATGTTCATTCCGGAAAAGATGGGATCGAAGAATTTACTTAGACTGTCGATATCGTTCAGTGCAAAATTATCCTCTTGTGTAGGACTGAGCTTCCGGATGGATCGCATGGCGCCCTTTAGCTCATCTTTCAGCGCTTCTATAGAGATCCTGTCCCCGGCCTGCACCAGTATCTTTGGATTGGCATATTCTTCCCGCACCAGCTGCCGGAGGAAGTTATAAGTAAATAATACGCTGTTGTCATAATCCCATCCGCCTAAAAGGGTTTTCCCTTGTTTCTGTATGAGCCCGATGATGGTGGCCGAGCGGCCATCCTTCAGCTTAACCACGCTACCCACTGCCTTCTCCGGGTTGCCGAACAGTTTCTCGGCGATGGTATAGCCCATTACAATATAAGGCGTGCCGCGATCAAAGTCCGACTGCTGGAAATACCGCCCTTGGCCGATGGTGATCTGCTGGATCTTGTCAAAATCCTCGGTATTCCCGTAAAAATTAACCCCCGTCAATGAATTGTCCTGGTAATCGACATTGGACTGCGTCTCGATCTCAAAATCGATGTGGGGGGCATCGGGCACCTTTAACCGCAATAATTTCATCTCCTCTATCTTTGGCACCGGCCGTTTGATGTATTTCCACCAGGGGAAGTCCGGCCCCCCGCCATATTGCCATTTATCAATATAAATGGTCTTGTTCCCCAGGGATTTGATGTCATTGTTCACCGCCAGCTGCATGCTGCTGATAGTAGACAACACGCTGATAATGCAGAAGATACCGAAGGTAATACCCAGGAGGGACAGGAAGGTCCGGAGCTTATTGGAACGGAATTCCTGCAAGGCCATCCGGAAGCTGGTCCATGCGATCTCCCGGTGCCTGAACAGAAACCGGAACAAACGCTGGGTTTTAGACGCAAACATAATTCGAATATACATATTCGGAGACACCTGGCAACGACAAAAACCATTAATATTGCATCTTAAAATACCCATTCGAATTACAACTTAAAAAAAGTTCTTTCATGCTCAATATTGAGAATCAAAATCTGAAAGTTACCATCAACGCGAAAGGAGCGGAATTGACCAGCATTTATCACAAAGGCCTGCAGATCGAATATTTGTGGGGCGGCGATCCCAATGTGTGGGGTAAACATTCTCCGTTGCTTTTCCCCATCGTAGGTACGCTGCGCCAGAATACCTGGAAATATAAGGGTAAGCCCTGGACGCTTCCCCGTCATGGGTTTGCCAGGGATATGGAGTTCGCAGTGGAACAACAGAGCAAGGATGGTCTCACCCTGCTGTTGAAAAGCAATGACGCTACCCGGGCCAAATATCCTTTTGACTTCGAACTACGGGTCATTTATCAGCTGGCGCCCAATGGTCTCGCTACTACTTATAATGTAAAGAATAACTCAGGAGAAGAAATGTACTTCTCCATCGGCGGTCATCCCGCTTTCAGGGTGCCCCTGGCCGAAAGGACCACCTATACGGACTATTTCCTGGAGTTCGAGCAGAAAGAGACGGCAAGCCGGTGGCCCATCTCCAAAGAAGGACTGATAGAATCGACACCTCAGCCCATCCTGGAGAACACGAATATCATGCCCATCACCAGGGACCTGTTCTCCGGCGATGCCCTGGTGTTTAAGAACCTGGCTTCTACCACCGTCAGTCTCAAATCCCGCCGGAGCAGGCATGGCCTGGACTTTGACTTCACCGACTTCCCTTACCTGGGTATCTGGTCGGCAAAGAACGAGAAGGCGGATTTTATTTGCATTGAGCCCTGGTGCGGCATTGCGGACAGCGTGGATTCCGATCAGGAGATGGAAGATAAAGAAGGCATACAGCAGTTGCCGCCGGGAGAGACTTTCGAAAGGATCTGGGCCGTGACGTTGTATTAGCACTAAAACTCGAATGCCTTTACTGCCGGATCGCGCAGGATCTCATGAACACAATGACGGTGATCCTTTTCCGAGCCCTGCACCACCCATTCCCCTGCGATGACGCCTGCATCGGTCTTGGACTGCCGGCTGCGCCTGAAGCTGAGATGATGCGCCCGGAACAGGTCTTCATACCTGTGAAGCGTCTCATTTTCGAAGGTGCAGACGATCTTATAATTGCGTATCTGGTTCACTCTGTCGATCCACCCTTCCAGCATGCTGAAGGTGAAGATAACGAGCAGCACCAGCAGGCAGGCTATAAAGGATATCAGCTTGTATCCGGCGCCAATGCCCATGCCCAGGGCCGCCGTCACCCAGATCATGGCCGCCGTAGTGATACCGTTGACCTTACTCTGCGTAGGGTCTCCCCGGAATATCACTCCGGCTCCTACAAATCCGATGCCCACCACTACATTGGAAGCGATCCTTTCCGGCGCGTGAACGGCTCCGATCAATTCCGAAAGGATCGTAAAGAGGGTGGCGCCAAGACAAATGAGCGTCAATGTCCTGAAGCCTGCTGACTTGCTCCTGTATTCCCTTTCAGCCCCGATGAGGCCTCCCAGCACCACCGCCAGGATCAACCTCCAGGCGATCTCTTCCGTAGAAAGCATGGTTATTTTTGTTTTAGATCAGCCGGTCCCGCCGGCGCAAAATACCCGGACTTATATGCGGCAAAATAATCTTTGTAATCTTTTTTCACCTGCTCTGCATATGCTGCTCCATATGCCAGGACCCCATTCTGCCAGTGATGATCTGCACCAAAAGCGATGAGCTCATCTGGCAACGCTGCCCCCTGCCGGCCTGCGCTGCGCAGTTGGGCCGAAGCCGTCAACAGCGCCATGTCGATGACCACACACTCGATGTCCCTGGGGCTGTCCCGCAACAGGGTAAAATTGATCTTATCGGCTGTAGGCTGCATCTCCTTCACCACGTAATATTCGTCCCGGAAGCGGGTAGTTCCCAGCAAAGCGGGACAAACATTCTGCATCCGCTGCTGCACTGCAACGACCCGCTCGGCCTCAGAGGACCAGGATGGCTGTGTATTGTTAACCCGGCCCTGCAGGCAGGAAGGCATGGCCTTTTTCATATCGATCAGCAGGTATTTATCAGGGTTTTTCATCTGCCGTACGAGGAACACGTAACGCTGTACACCCAGGCTACCGGTGCCGGCTATTCTAAAAGCAACATCCACCACCTCCTGTTGTTTTCGAAGCAACGAATCATCGCTCATCCATCCCACCAGATGGGTCGCCAGCTCTTTCCGTAAAGACTTTTCAAGGGGGAAGAAGCGGATATTGTCGATCCGCAAGGCAAGTTTGCCCTTCTTTTCCTCTGTCCGCTGGCGGATGAGCTCCTTCTGCCTGCGCTCGCAAACCTTATCCAGAAATATCCGCACAATACCGTTGGCCGTGCGGGGTTCTATGTAACGGGATTTCCCTTTCGCCAGCGTTTCGCTGTATTTGTCCAGGAACAGACCCGACAGCCGCCTGGATTCTTTTTTGCTGATGCCCAGGGAATCCAGGCCGGAACAGATGCTCGTCACCATCCGGGCGAGCTCCCAAACAGCGGGGGCCAGCGCACCCTCGTCAAAATCATTCACATCGAAATAGACCAGGCGGTTGTCCCCCTTATAGCTCCCGAAATTTTCCAGGTGCAGGTCCCCGCAGATCCAGCTCAACGGGTATTGAGGAAGGGCATTGCTCCTTTGCAGGTCTTCATAAAACAAGTGACAAGTGCCGCGAAGGAAGCGGAAGGGGTTCTGTGCCATCTGCTGATATTTCAAGGCCGTATAGGCAGGAAGCCTGTCGTCATTGAACGCTTTGACCCTTTGAGCAATAGTAGCCACGATGGTTTGTTTCCAGAAAGATAGGTATTATTCAGGAATTCATAAATCCACGTATCTTACAGCCTTATGCGGCGTACCAACTATAAGATATTCTTCCTCATCCTGCTCCTGGCGGGCATAATGACAGGGTGTCGTCAACCACAAGCTCCTGAGTATTACGGGTTCCAGGATTTGCGCATCGGCAGGGGTGAAGGACAGCAGGCGACCCTGGGCACCACACTGAAATTCTACAATCCCAACCCTTTTAGCCTCCAGCTCAAAGGTGCGGAAATGGATGTGATGCTCAACGGAAAGCCGGCCGGGCACTCTGTGCTGGATTCCACCGTCCTCATCCCCCAAAAGGATACTTTCTATGTTCCTGTCACTATGCAGCTGAATCTCCAGGGGCTCCTGAGCAATGCGCTGCAGATCTTCATGGACAGGCAGGTGACGGTGACATTGGACGGAAAAGTGCACCTGAAAAGAGGCGCTATCCCTTTCAGCCGGCCTTTTCACTATGAAGGAAAAGAGGACCTGAATGCACTTTTACAGGGAGGTTATTGATGGGTCATTTCACCACGATCCACCGGTTCACCGTATTGTACGTCCCTTCCAGCACTACCTTATAAAAAGCAGAAGGGTAGGAGCCTATTCCAAATGCAGCCGACTGCTGGCCTGCAGGCACTTCCGCCAATAATTTGTAATCATCCGTACCCCCTGTCTTGAAATTATTGGTCCTGGCCAGCCAGATCTTCACCGTTCCATCCTTGTCAAAGGACTTCCAGCGTATATCCAGTTTGTTGTTCTCCAGGCGTACCGCCGGCAAGGCTACGGACACTTTTCCGATCAGGGGTACACCGTCTGCCTCAAGCTGGTTTTCCCTGGGGATATTGATATCCATAAACCGTGCGATGGTAGGCATGATGTCCACGATGGCCGGGGTATAATCGCGCCAATAGTGGTTAAGGTCTTTTGCGTTCGTTACGATCCAGGTGGTACGCTCCCTTTCCGACTGCCCTCCATGTCCCTTGCCCGTGACGGAATCCCTTCCATGATCCGTGGTGACCACCATCATCCAGTCTTCTTTGAACTGCTGCTGCCTGTACTGCAGGGCACTCCAGATCTTACCAATCTGTTTGTCCGTATATTTTACGGCCTCTTTCTGCTCCTGGCTATCTCCATACCTGTGTCCCATGTCGTCGGTGAATTCCAGGTAAAGCCACGTAAGGTCCGGTGCCTGCTCCCGGATGCATTGCTCCGCCGCTTCCGTTACTTTTTCATCTATCGCATGGATATATTGGCTTTGATCGTCGTGAGGATAGCTGACGGTGTCCAGCTCAAGCCCGTCGGAATGGTAATCCACTTTTATATTACCTGTCTGTGGCAGGGATTCCCCCACCAGCCGGGTGCGATTGTCCAGCCAGGTGGAAAATACGGCGATCTTTTTGGTGCTGTCCGCTTTTTTCAGGAGCCGGAAGATCGTGGGGTAATGATAGTTGGGGTCCTTGATATCGTTGTCCCATACATTATGCTTGTTCACCCACACGCCGGTAAGCAGGCTATTATATCCCACGGCGGAAATGGTCGGCGTCTGCGAATAGCCTCCCCGCTCCCCGCCGACATAAGCACGCTTATATCCGTCCCGCCGGCCGATCTGTTCGGGAAAGGATACATGCGCCTTCTCCAGTACGTCGGCAGGTATGCCGTCCGCTATGATGAAAACGACCTTTTTCTTTTTCGGCTGCGCCACTGCGTGGAAGGTCAGCGTTGCCATCGCAATTAAAGTCAGGATGTATTTCATATCTCCCATTTAAGGAATTTTCATCAAAAATAAGCAGTCCGGCATTATCCGGTCATTAATTTATATTTGCAGCATGAGCACCATCCGGCGGCAGAGCATTATTTCTTCTGGCATTGTTTACTTCGGCTTTGCGCTGGGCGCCCTCAATACGCTCTTGTTCACAAAGGAATTCTCACCGGCTCAGTATGGACTGGCGGCTATCTTCATGTCGCTTGCCAATATTATGTTCCCACTGGCCAGCCTCGGCATGCAATCTTATATTTACAAGTTCTATCCCTATTACAACGACAACCTTTCCCCGAAGGAGAATGACATGATGACCTGGGCCCTGGCCACCAGCTTTGCCGGCTTCCTGCTGGTGATATCCGGCGGCATCGTCTTTAAGTCGCTGGTAGTAGAGAATTTCGGCAAAAGTTCTCCTGAGTTTGTGAAATATTACTATTGGATCTTTCCTTTTGGCCTGGGCTTCACTTTTTATTCGCTGCTGGAGGCATTTGCCTGGCAGCTGAAAAGATCGATCCTCACCAATTATTTCCGGGAGGTGCAGTTCCGTCTTTTCACTTTAGTATTGATCTTCCTTTTCTATCTTGGCCTCCTGAAGGACTTCGATCAATTTATAAAGGTGTATGCCTTTACCTATGTGCTGCTGGCCCTTTGCCTGCTGGTCTACCTTGTCATAAAACGTCAGCTTCATTTTTCTTTCCGCCGCAGCAGGGTGACGAAAAAGTTCTTTAAAAAAATATTGGCCCAGATCAGTCTGGTGTGGACTGGCCAGGTGCTTTTCAATCTTTCTTTTTACTTTGCCCAGATCGTCATTGCCGCCATTGTCACAGATGGAATGCGTTTTGTAGGCATCTATACCCTGGCCTTATATGTGGGAAGCCTGATACAGGCCATCCAGCGGACGGTGATCGCCGCCAGCATCGGTCCGTTGTCCCGTGCATGGAAAGATAAAGACTATGGAAGGATCAACCGCATCTATCAACGCTCCTCCATCAATCAGCTCATCTTCTCAGCGGGGATGTTCGTTCTGATATGGCTCAATTTCAAGGACGGGGTCATTACGTTCAATTTAAAGGATGACTACCTGCTGGCCCGGCCTATCTTCTTTTATATCGGGCTGACCAGGGTCGTGGATATGGGCACCGGTGTGAATACACAGATCATCGGCACATCCACCTTCTGGCGTTTTGACTTCTTTACTGGCATCGTGCTGACGATCCTTACCTTGCCTGCAAACTACTTCCTGACAAAGAAGCTGGGCTACATCGGACCCGCCATCGCCGACCTGGTTACTTTCTCTATTTACAATAGTATCCGCTTCTTCTTCCTGTATAAGAAATTCGGGATGCAGCCCTTTACCCTCAAGACCATTTATACTATTCTCCTGGCTTTGGTGGGATACCTGGCCTGCTACGTCCTTTTTGACGCCCATCATGGTTTTGTATGGCTGGTGCTCAGAAGCGCCGTGTTCATCGGCATTTTTGCCACGGGTGTGCTGATGCTGCGTCTCTCCGAAGATATACTGCCTGTATTGCATACCATCAAAAAAAGGCTGGGCATCGCTAAATAACACAAACTACCAAAATTTCGTACTTTTGCCGGCCAATGGCACGAGTGCAACGACTGCATTCGACCATTGAAAAGACATATATACCGAATGACACGATATAGCAGCGAGATCAATAAGCGCAAGACTTTTGCCATTATATCCCACCCCGATGCCGGAAAAACGACCCTGACGGAGAAATTCCTCCTTTTTGGCGGTGCCATACAGACTGCGGGAGCCGTAAAAAGCAACAAGATCAAAAAGCACGCGACCAGCGATTTTATGGAGATCGAAAGACAGCGTGGTATCTCCGTGGCTACCTCCGTGATGAGCTTTGAATACAAAGGCATGCTGGTGAACCTCCTGGATACCCCTGGTCACAAAGACTTTGCGGAAGACACCTACCGGACCCTCACGGCCGTGGACAGCGTCATCCTTGTCATCGACAGCGTCAACGGGGTGGAAGCCCAGACCCGCCGCCTGATGGAAGTATGCCGCATGCGGGATACCCCCGTCATCGTGTTCATCAATAAAATGGACCGGGACGGGAAGAATCGTTTCGATCTCCTTGAAGAGATCGAAAAAGAGCTGAATATCCAGCTACATCCCATGACCTGGCCGATCAACAGCGGAAAGGATTTTAAAGGCGTTTACAATCTCTATGATAAGAACCTCGTCCTGTTCACCGCCAATACAAAGGCGACAGATGAAGACACCCTGCGTATCGACAGTCTGGATAGCACGCTGCTGGAAGAGCGGTTGGGTGAAAAGGACGCCGCAACGCTGCGGGAAGATGTAGAGCTGGTGGATGGCGTCCACGGCGAGCTGGACGTGGAGGACTACCTTGACGGAAAAGTAGCGCCCGTATTCTTCGGAAGCGCCATCAATAACTTTGGGGTACGGGAGATGCTGGACACTTTTATCCGGATAGCCCCGACGCCCCGCAGCCGCGAAACTTCTACCCGGCACCTGGATGTGGAAGAAGATAAGTTCAGCGGGTTCATCTTTAAGATCCATGCCAACCTGGACCCTAAGCACCGGGATCGTATTGCTTTCCTCCGGGTGTGCAGTGGAAAGTTCGAAAGGAATAAATACTTTCACCATGTCCGGTTGGACAAGGACGTGCGCTTCAGCAATCCTTACACTTTTCTCGCACGTGATAAGGATGTCATCGATGCTGCTTATCCGGGGGATGTGGTAGGGCTGTTTGACACCGGCAACTTCAAAATAGGAGATACCCTTACGGAAGGGGAGGATTTTTTCTTTACAGGCATCCCATCGTTTTCTCCGGAGATCTTCAAGGAAGTGGTGAATAAGGACCCTATGAAGACCAAGCAGCTGGAGAAAGGGCTGCTGCAACTGACCGATGAAGGCGTTGCCCAATTGTTCACCCAGTATGGCGGCAATAAAAAGATCATTGGTTGCGTGGGTGAGCTGCAGTTCGAAGTGATCCAATACCGGCTGCTACATGAATATGGCGCCTCCGTCCAGTTCAACGCAATGCCGTTCTATAAGGCCTGCTGGATCACCAGCCCCGATGCCAGGAAGCTGGAGGAATTCACCCGTTTTAAACATGCAAATATCGCAGAGGATAAGGACGGCTACATCGTCTACCTGGCCCAGAGCGAATGGTTCCTGAATACCGAAAGAACCAATAACCCGGCCATCGAATTCCATTTCACTTCGGAAATTCACAAGTAGCGGTCCTTATTCGTTCAGGCGGTGGGCCTGTGTTATCTACCTTATCAGCATTAGGCTGCCGGTGCGAGTGACGGGTCCGCAAAAGGTCTTTGTCCTTATGACATAGACATAACTGCCAGCTGGCTGGGGATGTCCATTGCAATTGCCATCCCAGCATTTGCCAGGATCATGAGTGGTGAAAACGCAGGTCCCTGCCCGGTTGTATATGGAAAACTCCTCTACCTTCACCTCTCCCCACCTTTGGATGCCAAAGCAGTCGTTATGCCCGTCCCCATTCGGAGTAAAGGCATTGGGGACCACAAAAAGATCTTTCCCCGCAGTCCCAACATTGACAGTCACCGTATCCAGGCCATAGCATCCTTCCGCATTGATGCCTTTGACAGTGTAAGTCATCGTGTTCCCAATGCTGACCGTGGGATTGACGGCCTCCGGGTCGCTGAGGCCGTCGGCAGGATACCAGGTATACGATGACGCTCCCGAGGCATTCAGCTCCGTGGTCGGCCTGGAACAATCGATATCATGCGCTTTTCGCGCTGTGACCCTGGGATTGCTGTCTACGGTGATCGTCACTGAATCCCTCAATAAAGTAATGGGAATAAATGAAATGTCATCCAGGGCAAAATCATTGCCTGACAGGAGGGTGTTCTGATTCACCAGGCTTATGATCGCCACTGTGCTGCTGTCGGAGTACCAGGTGCGTTGCCACTGCTGCCAGGCGCAGGTAGCGCCGGCACCCACCCTGTTTCCCAGTGGTATCCCGTTGATGAAAAATTGCAGGACAGCAACATTCGAGGGCGTAATGGATTGGATCCAGCTGGAAAGTACAAAATCGGTATTCGGCGCCACATTGACCTTCTGGGTCCATACATCGACACCGGCAACAGGACTGCCATTCACCATCATCATATTGCCGTTGCCACTCGTGTGATCGCCGCAGGCGAACATCGACTGGTTCCAGGTATGAGGATGGGCGGCGACGAAATATTCCCCTTCACTGCGGTTCACGGGGGCATATACATAATGAGAGACAAATCCTGCATTGCCATTGGTAAAATCCCCGTTCACGATGAGGTTTGGGCCGATGACCCTGGCGGTAAAATAATAAGTCGTGGTGACGGGAGGAGTGGCCGTCGGGCAGGCTGATGCAGGGCTATCCAGGTAATTTATGGGCGACCAATAATAATCCTGCAAAGAGGGGGCAGTTAGCTTTACATGATTGCCCGCGCAAATGGCTGTATCGCTGGTAAGGATGAGGCCGGGAGATGGATGGAAGTGTATACCCTGGCCCATACCGTAATACGGAAGCAGCGGGATAAGCATAGCTGCACATGCCCTTATGGGAGATCGTCGTGGTTTCATGCCTGGAGGACAGGCAATAAGGGCAATACTAAACTACCGATTTATTGGTAAATTTCAATAAAAATGCCAGGCATACCGGCAAGGTAGCTTTATCTCACCAGTGTAAGGCTTCCTGTGCGGGTCACCGGTCCGCAGAAAGTCTTTGCCCTGATGACATAGACATAGGTACCTGCGGGCTGAGGATGCCCGCTGAAATTCCCATCCCAGCACTGTGCAGGATTACGGGTAGTAAAGACGCGCATACCCCATCGGTTGAATACGGAAAACTCTTCCAGCTCCACATCTCCCCATCGCTGGATGCCATAGCAGTCATTATGCCCGTCCCCATTCGGAGTAAAAGCATTGGGCACGATGAAAAGATTGGGTCCGATGGCTTTGACATGGACCGTCACGGAATCGTAAGCATAGCACCCGTTGAAGGCGGTCCCCTTCACATAATATTTCATGGTGCTGTCGATGCTGACAAGGGGACTGGCGCCGGCGGTATCGCTGAGTCCGATGGGCGGGAACCAGGAATATTCGATGCCTCCGGTGGCATTCAGCTGCGTGGTGGGTTGAGAGCAGTCGATGTCATGGGCTTTTGACGCGGTGACCACCGGATTGGGCTTCACGGTGACATTGACAAAGAAATCGCTGTAGTAACGGGGACAGGTAGAGTCGGAGATACGCACCGCATACTGTCCGGAGGCAGCAGGGGTAACAACGGGCCGGGGAGCAGAAGCATCGTCCAGGTCAGTGGCGGGTGACCAGGCATAGACATAATGAATATAATCGTTGCGCCCCAGGACACCGGAGAACCCATCACAGACGGACAGGTCCAGTGGCTGTACGAACGATGGTGCCGGCCGGATAAAGACTTTGACGGAATCCTGTTCGACGCAGCCGTTGCCATCTGTGATGGACACCCGAAACAAAGTATCTGCAGACAGCGTACCCAACGGCGTAGCGCTGGTGGGATCGTCCAGCAATGCCACCGGTGTCCAGGAGAAAGCGGCGCCGGCGCCAGCCTCGACATGCAGCGGGATATTGTCTCCGCTGCAAATGGCCGTGTCGGAGCTGATCCTGATATAAGGAGGATAGTACAATGCGACGTCGATGGTGTCATTGGCGCTGCATCCCTGGAGGGATGTGCCCGTCACGATGTATTCCGTGGTGACGTCAGGTGTGGCCACCGGGCTGGCGCTGGCCGGATCGGACAGGGTGGATGCGGGCGTCCAGGAATAAGTGGCGGCCCCGGAGACCTGTAAAGGTACGGGCTTGCCCGGGCAGACGGAGGTGTCGGGTTTGGCTTGTACCACCGGCAATGGATTGACGGTGATCGTGATGGAATCCCGTTGCAAGGCCACCGGGCTGAATGAGATATCGTCGAGGGCGAAGTCATTGCCCTGTGCCACAACATTCTGGTTCACCAGGCTAATGATAGCAGTAGTGTTGTTCCCTGAATTCCAGGTTGAATAAAACTGTTGCCAGTAACAAGTGGCGGTACTGGCTGAGAAGGGACTTCCCAAGGAAGCTCCGTTGATGGAAAATTGCAGTATAGCAGGGCTAATAGGTGAAATGGATTGTATCCAGGTGGAGAAAGCATAAGTGGTATTAGGTTGTACGGTGATCTGCTGTTTCCAAACATTGATAGCACCACCAGGATTACCATTTACGATCATCATATTACCTGTGCCATTGGTATGATCGCCACAGGATACAGGGGCATTGGGATTCCAGGCGTTCGGACTCGTACCTACGAAATATTCTCCTTCCGTCCGGTTGACGGCATCATATATATAGGCAGAGGTGAATCCCGTATTACCGTTGCTGAAATCGCCATTGATAATCAGGTTATTGCCTGTAACCTTGGCGGTGAAATAATATTTGGTGGTGACAGGTGGGGTGGCCACGGGGTTGGGAGAAGCAGGATTGTCAAGATAGTCCGTTGGAGCCCAACAAAATTCCAGCACCGGCTTCGTTGTGAGCGGCACCGGCAGGCCTGCGCAGAGGGTCGTATCTCCGGTGTGGATGAGGTCCGCAGGTTGCACCTGCACGGCAATGGTCTTGGTGGCGCTGTTGGAACAGGTACCATCGGTAACTTTCAGGGTGATGGGATAGAACCCCAGGCTGCCAAAAATATAAGCCAGGTCGGCAGAACCCGCCACCGTATGGTCCACTCCTTCAATATTCCAGGTATATGTTACTCCCGGCTGGGTGGTGCCGGAGAATTTCACCTGCAGTGGAGAGCAGACCTGCTGAAGAAAAACAAAATCCGCATTCGGAAGCACCCTTGTCGTCAGGATGCTGACATTGGATGCTACCCGGCAGCCGGAGGATTGGATATTATTTCCATCCGCCGCCAGCATACGATAATAATAATCCACGGCTTGCCCCGTCGCGGGGGCGGTGACAGCCAACTGCAGTCCATTGGAATTTGGTATATCCGTCCACGTCTTGCCACTGTCGCTGCTCACCTGCCACAGGTATTGAGGGTTGGCATATCCTGCCGAAAGCGTTCCATACAAGGTTCCCCCTCCTCCTTCACACACTTTCAGCTGGGTCAGGGATGCAGCAGCCGAAAAGGAAGACGTAGTGGCGGGACCGCAGGACCGGAAGGTAATGTCGTCGATGGCAAAGTCATTGCCCGGCAGGGCTGTCCCGCCAGGGTTATTGTTCAGGATCCTGATCACTACAGTACTTATGCCGGACGGCAAGGTGAAGAAGAAACCGTATTGCCGCCAGGTCCAGACGGCTGACTGGGGCACCGGGCCTGAGTTATACGCGTTCAGGACGGTGCCATCTTCTGTTTGCACGATGAAGGTGAGGTCCGGCAGGATGGCGTTGATCACAGCCGGATTATCCGCATTCCCGAACCATGCGGCAAACTCATACTTTCCGCCTCCGCAGAGATTGGTCACCTTTTGCCGGAAGAACTCTCCCGGGTTGACCCCGGCATTCTCAAAAAGCATATATCCATCCACGTCATTCGGTGTATGGTCGGCGCCGCCTGAGAACCATGCACCGTTAACAGGGACGTTGTTGGTGATAGTATATTGTCCATCCAGGGGCGTCGGCAGGGCGGGATTGCCGCTGACAGGAACATAGGTAAGATTGACGGAAGTAGCTCCCGGCACAGCCGTTTCCAGGGGCGGTGAGTTCCCGGCGCCGGTGCCAAAGTCGACATTGACGATGGGATCACCCAGGGCTCCTGTGCAGAGGCTGCAGCTGCCCGGATTGATGGTGGCGGTTAGGCCCGGCGGTGCTGTCGTGGCGGCGCAGCCGCTGTTGTCCTGGATGGATTGCAACGTATAGACGGTGGGGACGGTTGGCTGCACCTGTACGGCAAAAGGCTCTCCATCCTTCACATTGGTCTGGGCATAGACATTGGAGCCATCTGAATAGGTGATCGTGAAAGGACCGGCACCGGTGCCTGGACTGGCATGGAAGGTCAGCATCCCCGGGGCATTGTTACATGTGTTGCTGCCGGTGAGCGTTCCTGCCAGGGTAGGGCAGGACTGCAGTGGACAGAAAGCGGCAGCATCAGCGGCGGTGAGCTCCCGGCCATAGATACGTACCTCATCGATCTTGCCCTGGAAGAACTGACCGTCGCTGGCCAACCAGGACCCGATCTGGATAGCGCCATTCGGGCATTGATTAAGGGCAGTAAAACCAGCATTTACTGTGCTGACAAGCGCCCCGTCCACATAAAGTTTGTGCACCCCCTTGTTGAATGTAGCCACGAAGCAATGCCATTGATTAAGCGCAAAAGCTGTCCCGGAATTGGTATAGGAATCGTTAATATGTGTGGTGGAACAGCCTGTGGCGGAACCATTTACGCCGAACATGATGCCCGGAAAAAGACTGAAATCTATGGCAGCCTGAAATTGAATGCCAAGCCCGGTGGTATAGTTGACCTTTCCCAGCATACTTGACACCTGGTGACGGGTGGGGTAAAAATACATTGCTACGGAGAGCTGATCCGTTGGATTGATGCTGGTGCCGGTTGGGATCTGGATATAATCATCAATGCCATCTAAATAATAAGCGCTGTTGGCGTTGCCTGCCTTGTCTGTGGTTAGTGCAGGACTATTCATCGGTATGCCATTATAGCCATTCCCAGTGGCGTCATTTGCATTGCCATTAAATGGGTAATAAGCCAGTAAGCCAGTGGTAAGGTCCTGACCAGCACTGGAATAGGAAAAGAATAATAAAAATAAGGCTATACCTGATACTACACGGGGAAGTTTTGCTTTCATGCCTACGGGAACAAGGGTTGGGGCTAAAACTAATGAATTATCACGGATCTTTCAACCCGGGGATACCCGGGTTCCCTGCAAATCCACCCAAGTCGACACGAAAAAAGCCTAAATGGACACACTTATTGCTATTTTCGACACACTTATCAAATATAATAGCACCTAAATTTTTCTGGGATATTTTTCAGTTCAGGGAAGCGCTACGCCCGTATAGTTCTGAGGAGTGATGCTTTTAAGCTCCTTTTTCAGTGTCTGGGAGATCTTTAGCTGCTCGATGAATTGGTGGATGGACTGTTTGTCGATGCTCCCCTTGCCCCTTGTCAGATCCTTCAATGCTTCATAGGGTTGGGGGTAATTTTCACGGCGCAGGATGGTCTGTATGGCTTCCGCCACTACGGCCCAGTTGCTTTCCAGGTCTTTTTCCAGCCGAACCCTGTTGAGCACCAGCTTGCCCAGTCCTTTTTCGATGGACTTCAACGAAAGTATCGTATGGGCGAAAGGCACGCCGATGTTGCGAAGTACCGTTGAATCGGTCAGGTCTCTCTGTAGCCGGGATATTGGAAGCTTTGCCGCAAAATGTCCGAACAGGGCATTAGCTACACCAAGGTTTCCTTCCGCATTTTCGAAGTCGATAGGGTTGACCTTGTGGGGCATGGCAGAGGAGCCTATCTCGCCTTTTTTCGTCTTTTGTGAAAAATAATCCATGGATACGTAGGTCCAGATGTCACGGCAAAAGTCAATAAGGATAGTATTGATGCGCTCCATGGCATGAAAGTGAGCAGCCAGGTTGTCGTAATGTTCTATTTGTGTAGTGTATTGCTGACGTGTCAGTCCCAGTGTCCCTTCCACGAAGCCATTGGCTAGTTTTACCCAGTCCTTTTTAGGAAAGGCTACATGGTGGGCGTTGAAATTGCCCGTGGCGCCTCCAAACTTGGCAGAAAAAGGCACCTGGATGAACAGCTCTACCTGGTTTTCCAGCCTTTCGACAAAGACCATGATCTCCTTGCCCAGGCGTGTCGGGCTGGCGGGTTGTCCGTGCGTCCTTGCCAGCATCGGCACATCTTTCCAATCGCGCGCCAGCACCTGCAGCTGCCTTTTCAGGTTCAGCAGCGCCGGCAGATATTCGAATTCCACCGCATGCTTCCACAGCAGAGGAATGGCAGTGTTATTAATATCCTGTGATGTTAGACCGAAATGTACCCACTCGCGGATATCAGCAGCGCCACTGCCGGCCCCTTCCAGCTTCGTCTTCAGAAAATATTCTACAGCCTTAACGTCGTGGTTGGTGACCTTTTCCGTCTCTTTGATCAGCAGGGCATCTTCCAGGCTAAAATTTTCCAGGGCGGCCTGCAGGTTTTTGCGCTGGGCGGCGGAAAGGGTAAATATTTTTTGTTTGGATAAGAACTGGAAGTATTCCACCTCCACCAAAACGCGATAGCGGATCAGTGCATATTCCGAAAAATAATCGTCCAGGTGCTGGACCTGGTGCCGGTAACGGCCGTCTATCGGGGAAATGGCGGTAAGTGCGTTTAATTCCATGTATAGTGATTTGTCGTACTTTTGCAGCCAAAATTAACGTAAAGGAATTGGAAAGAAAAATACGAGTGGGAGCAGTAAGTTATCTCAACACAAAACCGCTACTCTATGGCATCAGGCAATCTGCAGTTATGGAAGACATCGACCTCACGATAGAATATCCTGCACGGATAGCTTCACTGCTGTTGGAAGACAAGATAGACGTGGGTTTGGTACCTGTGGCGATCATACCAAAAATGAAGGAATATCATATCAACGGGGCTTTTTGTATAGGCAGCAACGGGCCTGTCGCATCCGTGTGCCTGTTCAGTGAAGTACCTATAGAACGGGTGGAAAAAGTATTACTGGATTACCAGAGCCGCACCTCTGTTCAACTGGCCAGGATATTATTGAAAGAATACTGGAAGATGACGCCTGAACTGGTAGATGCAGGAAAAGACTTCCGCAACCATATCAAGGGATCGACTGCAGGTGTGGTGATTGGTGATCGGGCATTGGAGCAAAGGCAAACATCGCCGTATATCTATGACCTGGGTGAGGCCTGGAAGAACATGACCGGCCTTCCCTTCGTTTTTGCCGCCTGGATCAGCAATAAACTACTGGACCCCTATTTTATCGCCCGGTTCGATAAGGCCAATCTGCATGGAATTGAGCAGATCGATGCGGTTGTTGCGGAAACCCCTTATCCTATATTCAATCTCCATGATTATTTCACCAAATACCTCGACTATCGTCTGGATGACGCCAAACGTGCCGGGCTTAACAAGTTCCTAAGTTATCTTTCATTACCAGCAGCCATTAGCCTATAGCTATTTCAGCTGCCGCCATGTTGAATGCAAGATCCGCGTCTTCTTCATGGAAAATGCACAAATTATAGTAATAGATCAATCCATCCTTGCCGTTGGCATAACTGACCAGGCTTTCTATCAACGGCTTATCGTTGAGGTGCGTAGTAAGCATATATCGCCCCCTGTCATCGAAGAAAAGGATCTTGTCATAGCCGTGAGTAGTGAGCCGTAGAATAGTGGAAAGCCCATCTTCGTTAATGGCGTTCATATTATCACGGTTGAACTCAAGATAGATCACAGGTTTTTCTTCTTGCAGATATTGAGTAGCACCTCTGATAATAATGGTATCGAAGCCTTCGGTATCCACTTTGAATATCTTTTTCCTGCCGGCAGGGACGGTTGTTTCGCGCAACACCGTGTCCAATGTTTTGATGCCGATGGAAGAGTCGCCGGCTGCGGAAGGGACGATCGTCGTATTCCATCCCTTTTTATCCAGAGAGGCATTGATAATACCTTCCTTTTCCCCTAAGAATTGCTTCACCAGCGTCATTTTTTCAAATTGCCGGGTATTCCTTTGCAAATAGGAAAAAGAAATATCGTCACCTTCGATGGATAGGATGGGAATATTCGCTACTAATTTCACTCTCGCTGCCGTATCGCCTGCATTGGCGCCCACATCCAAAAAGACCAGGTCCGGATATTTCTTCATTACCACTGAAGTAAGCCGGCTGATCTCTCCTGCAAAATCAGGCTGTTCACGGTATGTCCTTATAAGAGGGTTAAAACTGGGAAAGATAAGGTCAAATTTTCCTATCCGGATACACACTTCCTTTTTAAGGGGGGTGGGCATGACCTTTGTGATACTATAACCTACATATCCAAGTAATTTCAGGATTAACTTTTTCATCAACGCGAATGCTTATAATTTGTGAATTTTCATGACCATAACTACATTGTAATCCACGTCGCAATTACTTTCGAACAAACGTTCACAGGAAATGCCTTGCAGGCCAGCGAGCTTGTCCAACATGAATTGTAATCCCATGTCTTTATGGACGTGATGCGTATTCAATGTTTGTCCCGTCCGTGCGCAATATTTTTCGTAGGCCGGCTGGTCCGGGAAAACCAATATCAGGTTGCCGCCTGGTTTCAAAACCCGGATGAATTCCGCCAGGGCCGCCCTGGTATCTTCGAAGTCCTCAATAAGATGACTTGTATAGACATAATCGAAGGTATCATTAGCAACGGGTATCGGCTCATGCATGACATCACAGGCAATGTCCACAGGGTCTTTCCCCGTATAGGCATAAGGCTGAGCATAATCAATACCGGCACAGTCTGTTTTCTTGATCTTATCGCCTCCAAAACCAATGTCGCAGCCATACCCATTGCAGTAACCAATGACCATATGCCGCACTTTGGAGGTCTCGGAAGGGTAGATCTCCCGTATGCCCAATTTTCTCTTTATTTTCCGGAAAAGTTTCTGGATCATAATATTTGATAGTCCTTGATCAGCAAATCTATATTATTTAACACATATTCAGTGGAATGCGCAGCGCATTTCGGTATGCCTTCATTTCCTACGAGCCGGCAGGTGGGCCATCCGGGACGATCCGTCTCATGGTAGCAACCTGCATATTCACAATATTGCTGCAATATCCTTCCTTTGAACAACTGCATAAAGTGGCGGTAAGCAGGGTTTATGGAACCAAAAAAAACAAGAGAAGGCACGCCCAGGGCGGCGGCAAGGTGGCTCGGGCCTGAGTCGATCCCGATAAAAAAAGCTGCGTGCTTTATCAGGGACATCATTTCCCTGATGGATGTCCGTACATGCAGGGCGCTCCGGATAGGGATAGGTTCTTTTCCCACCTGCACCAGGGAAAAGCCCCGCCCGACAAGGTGGCTGGCCACCTGTTCCCAATCGATGCCATATACTTTACGGAAATTCAGGTCCGTCATGCTCTCCAGGTGTAAAACGACATATTGGCCTGCTACAGGCGGAGAGCAGGCCAATTCCGCTTCGTTCAGGTACAGACGAGGATATTCATGCATTACGGGAACGCCTGCCTTCTGCTGGTAAGCAGTGAGAAAGTGCATTTTGGGATGCTTTTCATAAGCGCCTTCCAGATCGATAAAGAAAAAAGAGATACCTAACAACCGCTCGATGCTCCACAGCGCCTTCTCAATGAAGGTCAGCTTAGATCTGAATGCCACGTTCGGTAAAGGGTAATTTGAAAAAAGTTCGGGGTATTTGGTATAAACGATTACTTTTCTCGTGCCTGAAGCCAGTTGTCTGATCACCGGCTCGATCCACAAAACATCTCCCAGCGCCCTTTTACGTACCAGGTATACAAAGGGTTTTTTCAAGTTTTTTGCAAATATATCAAAAAAATGGACCAGATTGCGGCTCATTTAGTTACATGGCTTCAAAACCACTTATATCCATTTGCATCCCGGCGTATAAGAATACGGAATTTTTGAAAAGGCTCTTCGACTCTATCCATATTCAGCTTTTCAGGGATTTCGAGGTAATTGTATCCGATGACAGTCCGGATCAGGGTGTCAGCGACCTGTGCAAAACATACAGGGATCGGTTCCCGCTGCAATACCATCGCAACGTCCAGGCGCTCGGCACACCAGAGAACTGGAACGCGGCTATCCGTCATGCTCAAGGTCAATGGATCAAGATCATGCACGACGACGACTGGTTTGCGGATGAGAAGAGCCTGTCTGTTTTTGCCGCGGCCATAGATCAACATCCCGAAGCTTCTTTTTTCTTTGCCGCCTACAGGGATGTTTTCCTGGATGAAGGTCGTGTTAGAGAAGTCTTTGTCAGCAATTTTCGTTTGCGGTCTTTCCTTAAAGAGCATACAACCCTGTTCTCAAAGAATATTGTAGGTCCACCCAGTGTCACGCTGTATCGCAAGGATCCTTCCTTCTATTATGACCCACGGGTAAAATGGGTGGTGGACATTGACTTTTATTTCCGCTATCTATCCGGTAGAACGCCTGTTTATATCCGGAGCATACTTATCAATGTAGGCGTGGGAAGTCAGCAGGTCACCCGGGATTGCTTTGGCCTTCGCCCAATCGAAATACCTGAAAATTTTCTTTTGCTGAACAAGGTTGGGATTGGACGACTAAAGAATTGGCTGGTATATGATGCCTGGTGGCGGCTGATGCGCAATCTGGAGATCCGCCGGCCGGAAGAGATCACTGAAGCAGGATATGAAGGGGAGATCCCTGCCGTGATCCTTTCCATGGTGAAATGGCAAAGCAAAATGCCCGGGTCGGTGCTAAAGGTAGGACTGATCTCCAAAACGCTCATGTTCCTGCATTATCTCACACATATCAACCGTATTCCGGCATGACGGAACTTTCGATCATTATTGTCAACTACAAAAGCCCGCAATTGGTGCTGGACTGTCTCAGCACTGTCTTTCAACAGACCAATGACATCCTGTTCGAGGTGATCGTAGTAGATAATGCCTCCAATGACGACAGCATGAGGAGGATCACAGCTTCCTATCCATCTGTGCGCTGGATACAGATGGATTACAACGCCGGCTTTGCGAGAGCGAATAATGAAGGTATCCGCCAGTCTGCAGGTAATGCGGTACTTCTTCTCAATTCCGATACACTTGTTCAGGACGGCGCTGTCCAGACCAGCTACAAGCTTTTGCGCTCTTCGGACTATGTCGCCTGCGGTGTTCAACTGCTGAACGTCGACGGGACCCCTCAGATCTCCGGTAATTTTTTTATGAAGGGTGGATTGAATTATCTGCTTCCTTTGCCTTACCTGGGAACCCTGGTAAAAAAGGCCGGTCTGCTCTTTAAGGTTGAAAAGCCCAATGTACCCGACGCGACTTCACTGGTGGAAGTGGACTGGATCAACGGTGCATATCTGATGGTGAAAAAAGAGGCCATCGAAAAAGCCGGCCTGATGGACGAAGATTTTTTCCTCTACGCGGAAGAGGCGGAATGGTGCAGCCGGCTGCGGAGGTTGGGTAGCCTCTGCATTTATGGCCAATTGCATGTCATCCATCTCCAGGGCGCCTCGGCCAATGAGACCTTCGGTTCCCAGGGCCAGGGATATTACAACCTGTACGATCGCAAGGGCCTTCAAATCATGCTTAGCACCTTCGTCAGGATCCGCAAACAGTTTGGGGTAGGCTGGTTCTTCATCCTGCTGGCTTTCTATGTGCTGGAAATCCCTATATTCCTGCTGGGAATATTTTTATCGGATATTTTCCGTCGCCATCATTATTCATATCAGCATTTTGTTAAATATTGTAAAAATATTAAGATCGTTATGGGTAAGGCGTTGATCATCATCCGGAATAAGCCTTATTTTTATAAGGTCTTATGAAGCGAAATCTTGTCCCACTGTCCTGCTTTCTCATTTTCCTCTCTTATTCCTCCTTCTCCCAGGAATATAGCTATACCAATTATGATGTAAAGGATGGGCTTGCCGGCTCCAACGTATACTGTATCACGCAGGATAAGCAGGGTTTCTTATGGATGGGAACAGAGGCGGGCGTCAGCCGGTTCGACGGCACCCATTTTAAGAACTTTACGCTGGAGGACGGACTACCTGACATTGAAGTGCTTCAGATCTTTTCGGATTCGAAAGGGCGGACCTGGATGGGACCTTTCAGCAAATCTATCTGTTATTACTATAAAGGGACTATTTACAACCAGGAAAACGATGCGATGTTGAAGATGCTCCATCTCACGCAAAATATCCTTGGCTTCGCCGAGGATAAGGATGGGAATATCCTGGTGGGAACAGGCGATGCAATATATCTTCTCACGCCCGGCGGTCAGGTGCAGCGATACGATTCGATTGAAGGCAAGCGCCACATATGCACAGCCATAGCCACCGGTAAGGACGGTCATTTTCTCCTTATTGATAGAGACACCATCTATAAATTGTTCGATGGAAAGTTCACTGCTCAACTCGATCTGCGTGTGTCTCCTTTCCTAAGCCCCCAGCATGATTATAATTCCCTTTTTTTTGGCCTTAATAGTAACATTGTGGCCTGGAGAGACAGTCTCCTGACTTATAAGATCAGGTCCCTGACTACGGGAAAGACGGCAAATTATTCGTTCGAACATGATCTGGTGCATGTCAGTTTTAGCCCGATAGGTGATAGCCTGGTATACCGGAACGAAACCCAGGGAACAAGAGAACTTAATATTTTCACCGGGGCCAGCCGGTATTTTCACATGGGTGTAAAGATATCAAAGACCTTCCTGGACGATGAGGGCAATACCTGGTTCACGAGCATAGGACAAGGCGTTTTTCGCCTGAACTCCGATGAATTCAGGAACATCCGCCTTTCTTTATCTTCCTATGCGCACTGCACTGTCAAAACCATCCGTAAGATGGATAATTATTTGCTCGTAGGCTCCAATTACAACTCCTTATTCCGGTATGCCCTCCCTTCATTCCGGGATGCTGGTTCGTACCGGCCTGACTCCTCCGACCAGGACGAACTGCAGTTTATCACCAGGATCAGGGATGGGCGGCTCTTCGTGGCTACCAGCAACCGCATTTTTACATGCTATTTCGGGCGTTATCCCATCCAAAGCCATATCGTGTTTTCCGTCAAATCCGCGGTATTGAAGAATGATTCGGAGGTGCTGATCGGGGGGCCCTATGGCGTACATACCTTGAACATGGAAACCCTGCAGTTCAAGGACACTTTATGGGACGAGAGAGCGACCGTTATAAACTCCATCGATGGAGCTGTCTATATCGGTACCCTCAATGGCTTGTATGTATTGAACAGGGGCAGGCAGAGGGATTATTGGGGGAAAAAAGATCCGGCGCTCCGCAAGCGCATCAGCGCCATCCAGCCATCATCCGACGGTACTGTCTGGATTGCCACTTACGGAGGGGGGATCATCGGCTACAAGGACGGACGCAGGGTAGGGGCCTTCACCCGTAAACAGGGACTTAGCAGCGATCTTTGCAGGGACTTACGGCTGCACGGCAATACGATCTGGGTAGGCACGGACAGGGGGTTGAATAAGATCGATCTGGAAAGCCAGGACGATCCCATCACCATTTACACAGCTAACGATGGCCTGGGATCCGACATTGTCAATACTCTTTTCACTGACAGCTCAATGGTCTACGCAGGCACGAGCGCCGGTCTGAGCTTCTTCAACGCCAGCCTTGTGGACAAGTCTGCCGGCTGCCGCCTGGTCCTGCTGGGACTGATCAATTCGGGAAAGGACAGGCTGGCCGACACCGCTGTTTTTAGCCTGCCATATACTGATAACAATATCCGTTTCGAGTTCGCCGGCATTTCTTATAAGTCGTCGGGGAATATCTGGTACCGCTACCGTTTGCAGGGACTGGACAGCGCCTGGAAAAGGACGAAAGAGTCATTCCTTGAATATCCTACCCTCCCTTCCGGTGATTATATATTCGAATTGCAGGCCATCAATAAATTTGGGATAATGAGCAGAAAGATATCCCTGCCTTTTACAGTAGCTACCCCTTTCTGGCGAAGCACTTGGTTCTACGGAGCTTTGCTGTTGCTTTTCCTTTCCATTACCTGGTTGTTCGTAAACCTGCGGATCAAACACTTACGCCGTCGTCAGGCTGAACAGGAAGAGCTTCACAAACGTTTGGCGGAGACGGAACATATGGCCCTCCAGGCACAGATGAACCCGCATTTCATCTTCAATTGCCTGAATTCCATTCAGCAATATATTTTCGACCAGGACATCCTTGCCGCTAATAAATATATTACAGGGTTCGCCAAGCTTATAAGGGCTACTTTGCATAATTCCACGAAGCAGTTTATTTCACTTTCAGAGGAGATAGATTACCTTTCTGCCTATCTCTCCCTGGAAAAACTACGCTTCAAGGACAAAATGAGTTATGCTATCCATATAGAGCCCTCTCTCCGGAAGGACACAGAAGAGATAGTCATACCACCTCTGCTCATACAACCCTACGTAGAAAATAGTATGCGCCATGGTCTCCGGCACAAGCAGAAAGGCGATGGCTATATACATATCCATATCAGGCAGGAAGGAGACAAGCTGGCCTTCGTCATTGAAGATAATGGCATTGGTCGGGAACAGGCCGCGCGGTACAAAACACGAGAGCATATCGAGTACCAATCCAAGGGAATGTCTCTGACGGCTGACCGTATTCGTCTGATCAATACCATTAATGGGGATGGGATAAAGGTTGAGGTTATAGATCTCACGGGCCTAAAAGGGGAATCTGCCGGGACACGGGTAATTGTCAGGTTTCCCAGATATGACTTGTTTTTTAAAAAATTAGTATATGATTAGGACTGTATTAGTCGACGACGAGATCGACAGCATAAGGGTCTTGCAACGCTTGCTGAGCACCTATTGTCCCGAAGTGGAAATAGTAGGTAAGGCGGATGGAGTGGAGATAGGACTGCATGTCATTCAGACCGCTAAGCCAGACCTGGTTTTCCTGGACATTGAGATGGCGCAGGGTAATGCATTCGATCTGCTGAACCAGTTGCAGCCTATCGACTTTCAGGTCATATTTGTTACAGCGTTTGACAACTATGCCATCAGGGCCTTTAAATACAGTGCCCTGGACTATCTGCTCAAGCCGGTGGATATCGAAGACCTTCGGGCGGCCCTGGAAAGAGCTACCCGGAAAGTGCAGGGAAGAAATTTTTTGGATCAGATGGAGACCCTGCTGTACAATGTGGAGACCTTCCAGCTTACCCAGCAAAAGATGGCCGTGCCCACGCTCACAGGGCTCGTGTTCATCCCGATCAAGGAAATTATGCGCTTCGAGGCAAATGGCAGCTATACCACTATTTACCTTACCAACAAAGAGGAGATCATCGCCACACGAAATATAAAAGAGTATGAGGACCTGCTGCCGGCGGCCATTTTCTGCCGCGTGCATAATTCCCATATTATCAATCTCCACAAGATCCAAAAATACCATAAGGGCAGGGGCGGCTATGTTATTATGGAAGACGGCAGCAATATCGAGGTGGCCAGCCGCCGGAGGGAAGAATTCCTTCGAAGGCTGCTCAAGTAGGAAAGTCGCCCTTTTGTCCTTTATGGCCGGGGCCTCGTACGAGTACAAAGGGATTCCATCAAAAGCCTTTACTTTTGACAGATGAATGCAAGCAGCTTTCTTTATGGTGAAGATACTTTGGATATTAGCAGGGTGATGGCGATGGCCGGGGGCAGTCTTTCGGGCCGCCTGTCGCCGGAGGCGCGAGAAAAGGTGAAGGTCAGCCAGCAATATGTTTCCGGGATCGTTGAACATAATGTCACCGTCTATGGGATCAACACCGGCTTTGGCATCCTGGCGGATACACGGATCTCCGAAGAGGACACGCGTATTCTTCAGCACAAGATACTTCAGAGTCATAGTGTCGGGGTAGGGGAGCCCGTACCTGAGATCATCGCCCGCATTATGCTGATCACGAAAATGCATGCCCTGGCACAGGGCTACTCAGGAGTGCGGCTGGAAACACTGGAACGCATTCAGTGGCATATCGACGAGAATGTGATACCCGTCGTTCCGGATAAAGGTTCGGTTGGCGCGTCCGGCGACCTCGCTCCCCTGGCCCATCTTTTTTTACCCCTGATAGGACTGGGAGAAGTGTATCACAAGGGGCACCGGCGTCCCACACAGGAAGTGCTGCAGAAGTATGGCCTGGCACCCGTGCAGCTGGGACCGAAAGAGGGCCTGGCGCTCATCAACGGCACCCAGTTCATCCTGGCCTATGCCGCCAGTGGGGTGCAGCGCCTGCACTATTGCCTGGAAGCTGCCGATATCATCGGCGCCATGAGTCTCGAGGCCCTCACCGGGACAAAGGCGCCCTTCGATGAAAGGCTTCACCGGCTGAGGCCCTTCGCCGGCACCACCCTGGTGGCACAGCGCCTGCGCCGCCTGCTGCACAACAGCGCCATCATGCAAAGCCATGTGGACTGCGGACGGGTACAGGACCCCTATTCATTGCGTTGCATGCCCCAGGTGCATGGCGCCTCCCGCAACGCGTGGCAGCATCTTCGCAAGCTCACAGAAATTGAGCTGAATGCCGTCACAGACAATCCCATTATCCTCGGAGAGAACGACACCATCAGCGGTGGAAATTTCCATGGTCAGCCGCTTGCGCTGCCGTTGGATTATGCCTGCTTCGCTGCCGCAGAGATAGGTAATATATCGGACCGCCGCTGTTACCTGCTGCTGGAAGGAAAGTGGGGCCTGCCTATGCTGCTGATGAGCAACGTAGGGCTCAACAGCGGCTTCATGATCCCACAATACACCACCGCCGCGCTGGTCACCGAAAATAAAACACTCTGCTTCCCCGCCAGCGCTGACAGCATACCAACCTCCCTGGGACAGGAGGACCATGTGAGCATGGGCAGCATCAGTGGCCGCAAACTGGCCCAGGTGCTGGACAATCTGGAATATATCCTGGCCATCGAGCTGATGAGCGCCTGCCAGGCCATCGAATTTCGACGTCCCCTAAAAAGCAGTGAAATACTGGAGTCTGCGCATGAATATGTCCGTGATCTGGTTGGGTTCGCCAGCGAGGACCGGATCTTTTCCGAAGATATCCTGAAATTGCGTAGCATCATAAGGGATCACTCCTTTGTTAAAAGGGTAGATCAGGTGGCTGCAGCGAAGGGAGTGGATCTCAACAGTACATTTGAAGCATTTAAAATCGTCTAAGATGAGTACGACCGCTTTCAGGCATTATGACCCCGTTAAGTACAAAACCCCAACAGGCGCAACACTGCATTGTAAAGGCTGGATACAGGAAGCTGCCTTGCGTATGCTCCTCAATAACCTGAACCCGGAAGTAGCCGAACGCCCTGACGAGCTTATTGTGTATGGGGGCAGGGGCAAGGCTGCCCGCAGCTTCGAGGCCCTGGACCTGATCATAAAAGCGCTGAAGGACCTGGAAGACGATGAGACGTTGCTGGTGCAAAGCGGAAAGCCCGTGGGCATCCTGCGGACACATCGCGATGCTCCCCGGATCCTCATTTCAAACTCCCAGCTGGTGCCTAAATGGGCCGACTGGCAACATTTCGACGAGCTGGAAAAAAAAGGCCTGATCATGTACGGCCAAATGACAGCTGGCTCCTGGATCTACATTGGTTCCCAGGGTATTGTGCAGGGCACCTATGAGACCTATGCCGCAGCTGCCACCAAACATTTCGGAGGGTCGCTGAAAGGTACGCTCAACGTGACTGCCGGCCTGGGCGGTATGGGCGGCGCTCAGCCGCTGGCCATCGCTATGAATGGGGGCGTGGCCCTTATCGCTGAAGTGGAAGAATGGCGCATTGACAAACGGGTCGAAACAAAATACCTGGATATCAAGTTGCTTGATATTGATGAAGCCATCGATAAGGCATTGGAAGCCCGCCGGCAAGGGCAGGCCCTCTCCATCGGCATTCTCTGTAATGCCGTGCATTTGCTGGAAAGGATGATCCAGCGGAATTGTATACCTGATACGCTCACAGATCAGACCTCCGCCCATGACCCGCTGATAGGCTACTGGCCGCACGAGATCAGCTACGAGCAGGCAAAAGTACTTCGGGCAGACAACCCGCAGCAATATATCGATTATGCCTACCGGTCCATGCGCCGCCACGTGGAATTGATGCTCGAGTTACAGGATCGCGGTGCCATCACTTTCGACTATGGCAATAACCTCCGGGCCAGGGCGCAGGAGAAAGGGCTGGAAAATGCTTTTGGGTTTCCAGGTTTCGTCCCGGCCTATATTCGTCCACTGTTCTGTGAAGGCAAAGGACCTTTTCGATGGGCCGCCCTTAGTGGCGACCCGGGAGATATTGCGGTTACCGATGCTGTCATTGCCGGGCTCTTCCCGGAAAATGCCTCCCTTCAAAGATGGTTAAAGCTGGCAAAGGAAAAGATCGCTTTCCAGGGATTGCCGGCGAGGATCTGCTGGCTGGGACAGGGAGAAAGAGAGAAGGCGGGGCTGGCTTTCAACGAGTTAGTTCGGACGGGCAAAGTAAAGGCCCCCATTGTCATCGGCCGCGACCACCTGGATACAGGTTCTGTTGCAAGTCCCAACCGGGAGACGGAAGCTATGCTGGATGGCAGTGACGCCATCGCCGACTGGCCTGTGCTCAATGCCCTTGTCAACACGGCCGGAGGGGCCAGCTGGGTAAGCTTTCATCATGGTGGTGGCGTGGGAATGGGCTATAGCATCCATGCAGGTATGGTCATCGTGGCTGACGGAACGCCGGAGGCGGCAGCCCGTCTGGCCTGTGTTTTACGCAATGACCCCGGTGTGGGTGTCATCCGTCATGCGGATGCCGGTTACGACATTGCCCTGGATACGGCCCGGAAACACCAGCTGGATATCCAGGAGCGTTTAAAGGATTAGGTTGCCGAAAAGCGTGCACGACCGTTGCCTGGATCGACACAGTTATGGCTATTTGCGACACGTCTGTGAACTGGTACTTGTACATGCAGGAGTAAAGGTTTACTTTTATGCCCGCATATAGTATTCCCCCAAATCTAAACAATATGAAAATAAAGCTATTAACTCCGTCCCTGCTCCTGGCTACGCTGTTCTTTTCCTGTAAAAAGGATAGTCATCCCACGCCCCCACCTACAGATTCCTCCAACATCGTCAACCTGAAGAAAGGATTGCTCCTTTATCTGCCTTTTTCGGGAAATTTTGCCGATTCCAGCGGAAACAATAATCCAACGACAGGTGTAAATGGCGCAAGCCTTGGCTCCGACCTGGCTGGCACAGCTTCCAGCGCCTTTGACGGCTCCGGCAATGGTCAAAGGGTTATCGTGACGAATAACGGCTCTATTAAGGTGGATACGGCATATACTGTTTCCATGAATGTGATGCTGCGTTCCTATCAAAGGGCTGATTTACTGGCTGTAGTAAAACACGCCACTGGCGATGGCTGGGTCTTCAGCGTAGGAACTGCCGAAAATTCCACCAACATCATCAATATGAATACAGTGGATACGACGGGCAATTGCTCCACCATTGTACAACCTTATAACAGCCAGTTGCTGCCGTCAACTTCGGCTTTGCTGCCGGGCGTCTGGAACAATGTCGTCACCGTATTCAATAAAGGGGTCAGCAAAATATATATCAATGGCCAGCTGAATGCCACATTGACTACACCCAACAGCCATGTACCAGACTGCATGTCCTCCAACGTGATCGTCGGCGGATGGTGGGATGGCGATGTTGCGAGCATTAATGGCAAGCTGGATGAAGTGCGCCTGTACGACCGGCCTTTGAACGCAAATGAGATCGCTAAGCTGGCAGAAGGTTTTTCAAATCCTGGTTCGACCGTTCCGGACCTGACCAGGGGATTGCTGGTATACCTGCCTTTTAATGGCAGCATCGCTGACTCCAGCGGTCATAACAACCCCACCCAGATCGTGGGCACCGGAGCAGGGCTGACCTACGATATGCATGGATACGCCAATTCCGCTTTCGGCGGTGTTGGAACAAGCGGGCGGCTCGAAGTAACGAACAATGGATCGATCCAATTTGATACAGCCTTTTCGATATCACTCAGCTTTATGGAACGTACCATCTCCGGCAATCAGGTTTTGGCCTCGCTGGTGAAGGTGGCAGATGGCAAAGGCCCGAGCTTCCTTGTAGGTAACTCCATGATAAATTCTCCCAATTTATGGTTCGGTGCACCCATCGTCAACTGTGATGATTACGGTACCCGCACGACAACAGACACTACGGCTTTCATACCCCAGCCGGAAAGCTGGTATAACCTCGTGTGTACTTTCCGTAAAGGCACGCTCCGTGTCTATGTCAACGGGAATCAGATCAGTCAGACAACGGTCCTCAATTATAATTCGTACGTCTGCCCTGATGCAAAATTCGTCGTGGGCGGATGGTGGCAGAATGACCCCCTGTCCATCAATGGAAAAATCGACAATGTACGACTGTATGGTCGTGAGCTCAATTCGGCAGAGATCGCGATGCTGGCAGAACACTATCAGCCAAATTCTAATAGTATCCGGCAAGTTGCCAACCACTGATCATTATCTCATATCTGATTACGAAAAGAGTCCTTCACCGGACTCTTTTTTTATATATGACAGTCACACCTATGCCCCAAATCGACACACCTGTTGCTATCTCCTGCACGTCCGTTAGATCATTGTGTGTAGGAAAAGAAATTGATTCTAGTTTTAGCACGAAACTTAATCATTAACCTTTATCAAATTAATCTGGTATGAAAAATTCAGTAAAATTCGCATGCTGCTGCCTTATCCTTGTATCTGCATTCTCCTGTCAGAAAAGTAATCTCAAAGACGCCAATGGCCGGACGACGCCCCGTAGCCTTACGGTCGATTCCATCCGCTCGTTGCTCACATCCACCACCTGGAAATATTATGAGTATTTCACTACGTACGACACCACCCCGACACACCTGGTCTGGAAGATCGGTAAGTCCAACAGCCCACTGAACCTGGGATTGAACAGAGTGACCTTCCATGCCGACAGCACTTATTCCGAGATCGATCAATCGGGAAATAGAGTTTCAGGCACCTGGGCCATTATTAACAGCGGTACGCAGATAAGCGTATCCAACTACCTCGGCACTTTCGTTTCCACTATTCAAACGCTTACCGCCGAACAATACCAATGGAAAGATGTCGCCGGCAATACTTACGGATTCATGGTACCCCAAAACCAGGTCAGTGATACGACTGGCGGCCGCTTGTCTCTCCTTACCTCCCATGTCTGGGTGTACGACGAATATTTTAACCAGTATGATTCGTCTGTGACAAACCTGCTTTATAAAACCAACAGGTCGAACAGTACGATCAATCTTTCTTTGAATCAGGCCAAGTTCAATACAAACGGCACGTATTGGGAGATCGATCAGAACGGTAATTACATTACAGGTACGTGGACGTTCCTGAATGGGCAGACCCAGATGCAGGTGGTGAACTATCTCGGCACATTTACGTCGAATATCCGGCTGCTGGATACAAAAAGACTGGAATGGCAGGATGTAGCAGGAAGTATTTATGGCGAGGAAGTGTCCCAATAACAATCTAAGCCTCAATTTGTTCAAAGAGCCCTCCCCTGAGAGCTCTTTTTGTTTTCGGCCTTATTTTTGAAATAGAGGCTGCATAACTATGGGCCGTCTTATCATCATATCCAATCGCCTGCCCTTCTCCCTTGACAGGGAAGGGGATAAGCTCACCCTCCGCCAAAGTTCCGGTGGATTGGTGTCTGCCATCAAGAGCTATTTCGAGAACAATGTAAACAAGGACCAGCTGACGGAAAAACTGTGGATGGGTGTGGCGGATTTTCCCCAGGAAGACTGGGACCAGGCCGTGGCATCTCATGTGGCGGACCAGGATTTTGGCGTCATACCCTTGTACGTGGATAACAACTTGTATGACAACTACTACAATGGGTTTTCGAATTCCGTTCTTTGGCCTCTTTTCCATTATTTTTCTTCCCTGGCCATCTACGACAGCAAGTTTTTCGATGCCTATGTACAGATGAACCAGCTCTTTGCTGAAAAGCTGGCGCCGCTGCTCAGGCCGGACGACCAGGTGTGGGTACATGACTACCAGCTGATGTTGCTGCCACACCTCCTGCGCCAGAAACGGCCGGATGCTACCATCGGGTTTTTCCTGCATATCCCGTTCCCTTCCTACGAGATCTTTCGCCTGCTGCCCACAGAATGGAAGAAGATCCTGCTGCAGGGTGTCATGGGCGCCGATCTCATCGGCTTTCACACTTATGACTACGTCCAGCATTTCCTGCAGTCCGTAAAGATGCTGCTGGGAGTGGATAACTATTTTCACAATTTGCAATATCAGGACAGGCTGATCCGCATCGACCTCTTTCCCATTGGCATCGATTATAATAAATTCAGCCAGGCGGCCAACGATCCTGAAGTGCTGGACATGTGCAAAAAGATCCGTCAGAACCTGGAAGATAAGAAGATCATCTTCAGTGTTGACCGGTTGGACTACACAAAGGGGCTCCCCAGCAGGCTCAGTGGATTCGAATATTTCCTGGAGAGATACCCGGAATGGCGGGAAAAAATGGTCTTTATACTGAACATCGTCCCTTCCCGCAGCAATATTCCAGCCTACCTCGAGCGGAAAAAGATGATCGAGGAAAAGATCGGCATGATCAACGGAAGGTTCTCGACCATCAGCTGGCAACCCGTCATTTATAGATATAACCATCTTTCTTTTAAAGAGCTGATCGCTTTATACCACGCGGCTGATGTGGCCCTCATCACTCCTTTGCGGGATGGTATGAACCTGGTGGCGAAAGAATACGTCGCCAGCTGCGCCTCAGGCAGAGGCGTGTTGATCCTCAGCGAGCTGGCCGGCGCTGCCAGTGAGCTGAGCGAGGCCATCCTCGTGAATCCCACCGATACGGCTGACGTTGCGTCCTCCATCACCCGCGCCCTTGCTATGCCGTTGTATGAACAACGGAACAGGCTTGCCCTCATGCAGCGAAGACTGCAGGAATATGATGTGATCAAATGGGTGAATGATTTTATGGATCAGCTGGCACAGGTCAAGCAGGAGCAACAAAAGCAAAAAGTGAAGATCCTGGATGATAAGGCGCTTGCCGCCATACGCAAGCATTACAACAACTCCAAGAACCGCTGTCTTCTGCTGGATTATGACGGCACCCTGGTGCCTTTCACCCGTTTGCCTTCAGAAGCATCTCCCGACAATGCTGTGAAGGAAATGCTTGCCAGGCTCACAGGCGACCCCAGGAACCATGTGATAGTCATCAGTGGCCGGGACGTTCCCTCACTGGACCGCTGGCTGGGCGCATTGCCCGTGACCCTGGTGGCCGAACATGGCGCCAGCTTCAAAATGCGTAACAGCAGCTGGCAGCAAATGGTGTCTGTTTCCGACATGTGGAAAGAAGAGATCCGCCGCGTCATGCAGCTGTTCGTCATCCGTTGCGCAGGTTCCTTTATTGAAGAGAAGTCCAATACCATCGCCTGGCATTACCGTAATACCCAGACAGGTCTGGGCTTCAGCAGGTCGCGGGAATTGCTTAACACATTGTCCCAGCTTATCCAGAATACCACCCTCCAGGTGATAGATGGCAACAAAGTGGTGGAAGTACGTATAGCCGGCTTTGATAAAGGCGCTACGGCCCTGAAGATCGTCAATGAGACGGACCCGGATTTTGTCCTGTGCATCGGAGACGATACGACAGACGAAGATATGTTCAAGGCATTGGAAGGGGAGGCTTATACGATAAAGGTCAACAATGGCGCTTCGGCGGCTCAATATACCATCCTTTCGCAAACCCAGGTTCTTCCTTTGTTGAACATGCTGACCACTCCTTTAAGTGAGCCATTGGTTGAACACCTAAAATAAATCTATGCCGGTGCATAAATATAACATGGGCATCATCGGGAATTGCTCTTACCTGGCCTATATCGACACCAGCGCCAACGTGAAGTGGATGTGCCTTCCCCGGTTTGACAGCAGCTTCCTTTTTGGCAGTCTCCTGGATGAAGAAAAGGGAGGACATTTCTTCATCCGTCCCGTAGATGATACCTATAGCTCCAGACAGTACTATGTGCCCAATACCAATGTGCTCTGCACTGAATTCAAATGCCGGGACGGCAGCTTTGTCGTGAAGGACTGCGCTCCACGCATGCGCATACACGAAAGACAGTTCCGTCCCCTGATGCTGGTGAGGAAAATAGAATTGCTGGAAGGCGAGCCGGCCATCCTCGTTTCCTGCCGGCCAAGAGGCGACTTTGGTAACCTCGTGCCCGAAACGGTCATTGCCAGCAACCATATACGCTATCTCAACCTGGACCAGCAGGTGCGCCTCACAACCGACGTGGCCCTTACCTATATCCAGAAAGAGCAGTCCTTCATCCTGGACCAGGATCGTTACCTGGTGCTTACTTATGGCGAGCCACTGGAAGCCCCGCTGAAAGAGACGGCAGACGAATTCCTCCGTAAAACGGTGGAAGACTGGCAGAGCTGGATCAAAAGCTCTTACCTGCCCGACATCTATCAGGAAGAGATCATCCGAAGCGCCCTGGTCCTGAAACTGCACCAGTATGAGGATACCGGAGGCATCATCGCTTCCGGCAGCACCAGCCTTCCGGAGTTTCACGACAGCACCCGCAACTGGGACTATCGTTACTGCTGGTTCCGCGACGCACACTATACCCTTCGTGCTTTCAACCAGATCGGCCACTTCGAAGAGCTGGAAAAGTATTTCGACTTCATCTACAACATCATTCACAACGCCACTAACTCCCTGCAGCCTTTATACTCAGTTACAGGAGATAAAAAACTGTTCGAAACAACCTTGGACCTGGAAGGCTACCTGGGCAATAAACCTGTCCGTATAGGCAATAAGGCATATATCCAGTCGCAGCATGACGTATATGGACAAGTATTGGTAAGCCTGCTGCCCCTTTATTCGGACAAACGCCTGATCTTTAAAAAGAAGAACAGCTACCGGAAGATCGTTCCCTGGCTGCTGAACCAGATCGAACGGACCCTCTCCGTGCCGGATTCGGGCCTTTGGGAGTTCAGAAGTGAAGTACAGGTGCATACCTATACGCTGCTGTTCCATTGGGCCGGCGCCAAGGCCGCCTATAAGATCGGTGCGCTCTTCGGCGACAAGGAGTTGATGCACAGGGCCGGCCAGCTGGCCGTCGCGGCTGACAAGCTGCTGGACAAGGCCTATGACCCGGGACGCGGCCTGTATACCCAGGCCATCGGCTCCGCCAACCTGGACGCCAGCACCCTCACCATGATCACCATGGACTACCTGGATCACAATTCCGACAAGGCAAAGCAACATATCGCCGCCCTGGAAAAGGAGCTGCTGACGGAAAAGGGATTATTTTACCGCTATAAACATTACGACGACTTTGGCTTCCCGGAAAGCACCTTCCTGGTATGCGCTTTCTGGTACGTAGATGCGCTGGCCTGTGTAGGAAGGATCGATGACGCCATGCTTAATCTGAACCAGCTGCTGCAGTTCAGCAATCACCTTGGCATCTTTAGCGAGGACGCAACCACCGACGGCTCGCAATGGGGTAATTTCCCGCAAACCTATAGTCACGTAGGATTGATCAACGCTGCATGCCGCATATCCCGCAAACTGGACAAGGCTGATTTTTTGTAGAGGTCCCGGAAATATCTATCTTGAGGCATGTCTACCCAACTGATCGTAAACTGTAAGCTGGCGGGTGTCCATAGGGTACAGGGTCCCCTGCGGGGTCCTTCTCTGGCCGAACTCCCCTGTATAGAGGATGGATGGCTCATGATCGAAGATGAGCATATCGCGGCGCTGGGACCTATGACACAATTGCCTTCTTTTCCTGCCACCGTCACTGATGCGGCGGGCTGTCATGTCCTCCCCGCCTGGTGCGACAGCCATACCCACCTCGTATATGCGGGCAGCAGGGAAACAGAATTCGTGGATAAGATCAGGGGCCTCAGCTATGCTGAGATCAACGCCAGGGGAGGAGGCATCCTCAACTCTGCCCGCGTCCTGCGGGAAACCTCAGAAGACGCCCTATTCGACCAGGCGTGGAAAAGACTGCAGGAGCTCAGCCGCCTGGGCACCGGCGCCATTGAAATAAAGAGCGGATATGGATTGACGGCAGAAGGGGAGCTGAAGATGCTGCGCGTCATCCAAAAGCTGAAAGAACGCAGCCGTCTTTCCATCAAAGCCACATTTCTCGGCGCACACAGCTATCCGCCGGAATATAAGGATAACCACCGGGGATATATCGATCTGCTCATCAACGATATGCTGCCGGTGATCGCCCATGAAAAACTGGCGGATTACATCGACGTTTTCTGTGAGCAGGGATTTTTTAGCCCGGAAGAAACGATGGAGATATGCCGTGCCGGAATGAGGCATGGCCTGAAGCCTAAGCTCCATGCCAACCAGCTGCATCTGTCGGGAGGCGTGCAGGCCGGCGTAAAGCTGGGCGCCGTGTCCGTCGATCACCTGGAAATGATGGACGGGGACGCTATTGCCCTGTTAAAGGACTCGCCTACCATCGGAACACTGTTGCCTACCGCTGCCTTCTTCCTGCGTATGCCTTTCCAGCCGGCAAGGCAGCTGATAGACGCAGGATGTGCGATAGCCCTGGCATCCGATCTGAACCCCGGCTCTTCACCCAGTGGTAACATGAACCTGGTAGTGGCGATCAGCTGTATCCAGATGAGGATGTTGCCGGAGGAAGCTATAAATGCAGCCACGATCAATGGCGCATATGCTATGGAGCTGGGGGCCGTCACAGGCAGCCTTACACCCGGCAAAAGAGCCGATCTTATCATTACCCAGCCTATTCCTTCCCTGTCTTACCTGCCGTATGCTTTTGGCTCCAACCTGGTCGACAAGGTCATCATCGGAGGGGAATTTGTTTAAAGCTTTCAGCATGTTTGGACGAAAGAAAAAGGAAAGAACAGATTTTATCCGTACCGCATCTGAACGGAGCACCATCCTGCCGATAGCGGACAGCCGGCAGGGATTGGACTTTCTCGTGTCCTTCCTATCTGCTCTACGGCCGTCCTCCTCACCCGGCAAACGCCCGGCCGCTGAGAATATTCGTCGTGTCACCATGGCCCTGCACCAAAGCCCGGTGCTGCTGAGCAACCTGCAGCACGCAATACTTTCCCAACTGGTGCGCACCGACCTTTCGTCTGCACTGACGCAAAGTGGCATACCATTGGCTCGCGGCTTTTGGCAGGAGCTCTTTGGAAGGCTGCGGCACAAGCTGTTGCCGCCTTTACGGAACGAAAATGACTTTCTGTATGTGCTGAACCAGGTCTTCTTTCATAATGATGACTATAAATGGGTGGAAAGCATTTCCCGGGAAGACTGGGTGTTGTTCTTCCAAAGCATCGGTCTCAGCCTGCACGTGGATGACCGGCGCATACTCTCACAGCTGCTGTATGCATTGAAAACCCTTAGCTTCCAGGTGGCCCAGCTTGGATTAGAAAAGGAAGTGCTGGACTATATGCCGGAGGGAGAAAGGGAAGATAACCCTTTCGTACAACAGAACTATCACATACATGAGATGGAGCAGGAACTGCTGTCCCCTTCCTCGCCGGGAAATATCGTGCTCAAAACTATTACTGAAAAGATCAACCAGACGCTGACCCAATGTTATGACAGCCTCGAATTCATCCGGGAGAACCATACACAACGGGGTGCCAGCCTGCACCAGACCTATATCCTGATCCTGCTGGCCAATCGCCTGGATCGGATGTCCATCCTCACGGACCTGCTGGACAGGGATCACACCTTCGATGCAGGCAAGTTCGTTGACTTCTTCCGCATGCTGGTGCGCAACGAGAACAGGAAGAACAGTCTCCTGGAGTTCATGTCCCAGACCATGGGCTACCTGGCCTACCAGATCGCAGAGCACAAAGGCGCAAAAGGGAACAAATATATCACGGCCACATGGGCGGAATACCGGGCCATGCTGCTGAGTGCCATGGGCGGCGGCGCCTGGATATGCCTGGTAGTCATTATTAAGAACCTGCTTGTCAAGCTGCCGATGGCCCTTTTCTGGCATGGCTTTGCCTACAGTATCAACTACAGCCTGGGCTTTATCCTCATTGAAGAAACCCATACCACCCTGGCCACCAAGCAACCCGCTTTCACGGCCAGCGCCGTGGCGGGCAGCCTGGATACCCGCCGCAATACCCAGCAGCCCAATCTTTACCATCTGGCCATCACCGTTGCAAAGGTCTCCCGTAGCCAGATTGCTTCGTTTGCGGGCAATCTGCTCATCGTATTCCCTGGTGTCTTTGGCCTGGCCTGGGCCTACGATAAGATCTTCGGCACGCCCCTGGTGGCCGGGGAGGCGGCCTTGCATATGCTAAAGGACCAGCATCCCTGGCAAAGCCTGTCCTTGCTGTATGCCTGCAACACAGGCTTCTTCCTTTTTCTCAGCGGTATCATCGCCGGCTACGTGCAGAACAAGATCCAGTATGGGCACATCTCCCAACGATTGCAGACGCATCCTGTTCTGCGGATGTCCATGCCACAGGAAAAGCTAAAGAAACTGGCCAATTACGTGGAAAAGCATGCTGGCGCTCTCGTGGGCAACATAGCCCTGGGCTTCTTCCTGGGCATGGCCGGATTCGTAGGAGAGATCTTCGGCATCCATTTCGATATCCGGCATATCACCATCTCCGCCGGCAATACCGCCCTGGCCATGTATGGCCTGGGCTTCAGTCATGTCAATCCCTGGTATCTTGCCACTGTCATCGGCGGCGTGCTGGGTATCGGCCTGCTGAACTTCCTCGTCAGCTTTTCCCTGGCCTTTGCAGTAGCGCTGAAGAGCAGGGGCGTCCGCCTGCGGGACTACCCTGGATTCCTGGGCATCCTGGGACGCTATTTTATCAGTAATCCCCTGGATTTTATCCGTCCACGGAGAAGGCTGGCGGAGAATGACTGACAAAATGCATCAGTTTGCTTAAATTGCCACCCTATGGCGTATCAAATCATCGAATGCGTACCAAATTTCAGCGAAGGACAGGATAATAATATCATACGGCAGATCACCGGCGAGATCGAAACCGTTGCAGGCGTTCGCCTGCTGAATGTAGATCCGGGCAAAGCCACCAATCGTACGGTGGTGACCTTTGTAGGCAGTCCCGCTGCCGTAGTGGAAGCTGCTTTCAGGGCTATCAGGAAGGCCGGGGAGCTCATTGATATGTCCCGCCATAAAGGTGAGCATCCACGTATGGGCGCCACGGATGTCTGTCCCCTCATTCCTGTGGCCGGCATCAGCATGGAAGAGGTGGCTGTCTGGGCGCAGCAATTGGCCAAAAGGGTAGGAGAGGAGCTTAGGATCCCCGTCTATTTATATGAGGCTGCGCAACCTGACAGGAATCGCAGTAATCTCTCCGTCATCCGGGCCGGTGAATACGAAGGCTTCTTTAAAAAGATCCAATTGCCCGAGTGGGCGCCTGACTTCGGGCCTTCGGTCTTCGATGCCCGCCGGGGCGCCACTGTAATAGGGGCGCGTGATTTCCTGGTGGCATACAACGTCAACCTTAACACCACTTCCACCCGTCGGGCCAACGCTGTTGCTTTTGACGTCAGGGAGGCCGGCCGCGTCCTCCGGGAAGGCGATCCCATAACAGGCAAGCCGGTCACGGGTGCCGATGGTAAGCCTGTACATACCCCCGGCCGGCTGAAGGCCGTCAAGGCCATCGGCTGGTACATCGAAGAATATGGCATTGCACAGATCTCCATGAACCTGACGAATATCACGGTGACGCCGGTGCATATTGCATTTGACGAAGTGTGCAGGTCGGCGACGGAAAGAGGTCTCCGCGTGACGGGCAGCGAGCTGGTGGGTTTGATCCCCCTGCAGGCCATGCTGGATGCCGGCCGCTATTTCCTGGAAAAGCAACAGCGCTCCACAGGCGTCTCCGAAAAAGAGCTGATCCGCATCGCCGTCCTCTCGATGGGACTTGATGAGCTGGCTCCTTTCAAACCCGGGGAGCGCATCATAGAATATCTGCTCGCTAACGATGCAGATCATACGCTGGTGGATAAGAGCCTTGTAGACTTTGCCGATGAGACGGCCAGCGAAAGCCCTGCGCCGGGCGGCGGTTCTATTTCGGCCTATGTCGGCGCCCTGGGCGCGGCCCTCGCCACTATGGTGGCCAACCTGTCCGCTCATAAAAAAGGATGGGATAGCCGATGGAAGGAGTTCAGCGACTGGGCAGAGAAAGGGCAGGTCTATAAAAAAGAGCTGGTCAGCCTGGTAGACGCCGATACCCGCGCTTTCAACGGCATCATGGCCGCTTTTGGCCTGCCCAAAGCTACGCCGGAAGAGAAAGCTGCACGTTCAGCAGCCATACAGGCAGCTACAAAAGTCGCTATTGAAGTACCTTTACGGGTAATGGAGCTGGCCTATGCCAGTCTGGAGACCATCCGGGCCATGGCCGAAACGGGCAACCCCAACTCCGTATCCGATGCAGGTGTGGGAGCCCTTTGTGCCCGCACCGCTGTCATGGGCGCTTGGCTCAACGTTCGTATCAATGCTGCCGGCTATGAAGACAGGAAATGGATAGAGCAGGTACTCTTCCGTGGAAAAGAGCTGGAAAGCAAGACCACTGCCGCCGAGGCGGAGATACTCAGGATCGTCGATAACAAGATCTCTTCATAAAAAGAAGCTATATGCAATACCTTCGCGTTTATACCAAACAGGATATTCTCTCCCGGACCCGTATCCGTAAATTTGAGACGAAACTAGGCGAACAGGTATTGACAATTGCCGATGCCAGGTCCCTGACATCCTCCATTGAAAAATCCGTTGCAGAATATATATTGATAGGCGTACCCGAAGACGTAGGAGCCCGCGCCAATGGCAGCCAGGGAGGAAGCTCCACCGCCTGGCTGCCGTTCCTCGATTGCTTCCTGAACATCCAGAGCAATGATTTTCTCACGGGCGAGAATATCCTTGTACTGGGCCATTTCGATTTCAGCGAAATGCAGCGGCTGATAGAGGCCAATGCGCATGATGGTGAAGAGAAGCAGGAAGCATACCGACACGCCCTGCATACCATTGACGAAGCCGTAGAAGACCTGGTGAAGGTCATCACTGCCAGCGGTAAGATCCCCATCGTCATTGGGGGCGGTCACAATAATTCTTATCCGCTGATCAAAGGTTCCGCCAAGGGGCTGTACAAAGCGGGATTGATACCCCTTGCACAGATCAACTGTGTCAACCTGGATGCCCATACCGATTTCCGGCCAACGGAAGGAAGGCACAGTGGTAACGGCTTCCGCTATGCGGAAGAAGATGGCTATCTGCAGAAATATTGCGTCATCGGTGTGCATGAGAACTATCTTCAGCAAAATGTGTGGCTGGACATCGTCAACAATCCGTTTATCGATCTCATCACCTATGAAGATATCTTCATTCTGGAGAAGCGGAATTTTATCCAGGCTGTCGCCCATGCTACCTCCTTTACTGAAGACGGCTATATTGGGCTGGAGCTGGATCTGGATAGCATCCAGAATACCCTCAGCGCAGGCATGACCCCTTCGGGGCTTACCCCGCTCAATGCCCGTCAATACCTGACGCTGGCGGCTACGGATTCCAAAGTGGCCTATCTGCATATATGCGAGGGCGCTGCCACGCTGGATGACGGACGCAACGATCCCATGACAGGAAAACTCATCAGCTACCTGGTCAGTGATTTTGTAAAAGCGCGGGAATGATCCGTCAGAAAGGTATCCCGATATTCACATATCCCAGCACCCGTTTAGACTGATCGGAATACATAGCGCTCACCTCCAGCGGCCCCAGCGCAAAATTGTAAGTGAATGTCAGCGCATACCCGGAAAGAAAGTCCGGCGTGGTAAAGAAAGTCTCGTTGTTCGTGATGAAATTATTGAAGAGGATATTGGCCTTGCCGGTGATAAATGTATTGCTGAACAGCTGGTAGCGCAACCCCACCAGCAATGCCGCCAGACTGGAAGAATAAAAGGTCCCTTCCCGCAGACCGGCAAAAGTCACCTGGTTGTGGAAATTGCCTGTAAGCCCCCCGATGGAAAATTCGTTCATGATATTGCGGAGGTAGTTGAAATTCATGCCGGCCTGCACATGCGTCAGCAGGGTATAGCGCCTGGCAAGGGGCGTGTACCTGTCCAGGCTGAACAGCACCCGCTGATAAGGTTTGTCTGAAAAGCTGGTGTCGCTGCGTGTGGTATTGGAGGCGAAATACTGCGCATGAGGGCTTTGTTCAAAGACATAGTCGGCCTCTGCTTCGATCTTTGTTCCTTTACGGGGGAAGACGGGCCTGTCCAGGGTATTATGCCGGAGAAAGAAATAGCCGGTCATAAAATCGTTGCGTCCTTTGAACTCCAGGCTGGAAGTGATAGAGGGGTCGTAATGGATCCATTCAAATCTGCTGCCAAACCCGAAACTAAGGTCCCTGTTCGTGGAATAGCTGAACTTGCCGTCCAGCTTGAAGTAATTCTGGTCGTAAAGCCCCGCTTCCTTGAAAGCTGCATTGTAGCTGGTGATGCGGAATTGATCGAACTGTGTTCCCAGGAGAAAGGCAAACTTACCACCCCGGCTGAAATATTGGAGGTGCTCGGCCCGCATCCTGAAGTTCTGCCCGATGTTCAGGGTCACGAGGCTGCGGGATGTAGGCGTAAAGAAATTCCGGCTGGTAAGATTGATGATGGCGCTGATGCCACTGAACTGGTTGTAGTTAAGCCCGATCTTCGCAAAAGTGAGTGGATTCTCCGTCACTTCGAAAACGACACGGCTGCTGTCGCCATTGCCCAGTGGTTCGAGGGAATACGTGATCCGGTTGTAATAGCGGGTGCCGAAGGCCCGGCGCACCATCCGGGAAAGGTTCTGTGCAGAATAATACTGGTTGACTTCCAGTCCCGTCGCCTGGATAAAAAAGGATTCCGATGTTCTTTCCGTCCCTTTCACCTCGAAAGAGGTGATCTTGACGGGTATTTCGGCAGGAAGCCTGTTCCGGGATACCTCCTGTGGACCATAAATAGCATTCAGGCTGTCGGCCAGTCGCTTGAACACGGGATAAAGCCTGCGCCCTTCAGTAACACCCGTGTCGATGATCTGGTCCGCCTCCCCGAAGCTGCCCATCCCGAACTTTTCCAGGGGTTGATGCACATAGATATTGCATAACGGGATCTGTTTACGCGTGTCCTCCGCCTCCCGGAAAAAAGCCACCTGCAGCAGCACCTGGATGGCATTGGTCACCTGCTCCGAAGTACGAAGGGCGCCTGATACATTGCTGCCGATCACCAGGTCGGCGCCCATGTCCCGGACGTTCTGCACCGGGAAATTGCGGACAACGCCCCCATCCACTAATTTGCGCCCATTGTAGCCTACGGCGGTAAAGAGCGAAGGGATGGCCATACTGCTACGGATGGCCGAAACGATCTCACCGCTGTCCAGCAACATCGCCTCACCCGTAGACACATCGGTAGCGATACATTCAAAAGGGATGGAAAATTTATGGAAGTCCTTGATATTATAAACAGGGCGGAACAGTTCCGCGAATTTGAGCCAGAGTTCCTGTCCTTCTATGACACCCGTGGCAATACGGAACCAATGGTTCACCCAGGGCAGCTCGATATCATATTTGCCATATTCGTCCTTTTCCTCCATGATCATGCTGCGCATGGTGGACTGGTTGGAGAGCAGCAGGTCCCAGTCGATCCGGCGGGCAATCCTTTCAATGCTGTCGGCGGAATAGCCTACGGCATATAGTGCGCCGAGGATACTGCCCATGCTGGTCCCTGTAACATAGTCGACTTTCAGCCCCGCCGAGTCGATGGCTTTCAGTATGCCGATATGGGCAAGCCCCTTCGCACCGCCTCCACTGAGGGTTAGCCCGATCCTGGGACGCTTGCCCGGTGACTGCGGAAAAACGCCGCCGGCGATCACCATCAGTATTAGCACGGTAAAAAAGTATCTCGATAGGCTGTTCATATCGGCTTCCGTCACTGGTTTTTTTCCAGCTCCATGATCTTCTCGAAGACCTGTTCGTACTCCTTGTTGGCCTTGTTTAGCTCTTCACTGGCCTTTTTATAATCCGTTTCTGCCTGTACGAACTTATTTCTGTCGGAATAAGTTGCAGGATCTGCCAGGGATGATTCCAGCTGGCTTTTTTGACGGGTGAGGGTAGCTATTTTTTCCTCCAGTTGCTGAAAGATCCGTTGTTGTTTTTGCAGCTCTTTTTTCTGCTCTTTGTTGATTGGCGCAGGCGGAGGTGCTGTCTTCACCGGCGCTGGGGCGGGCTGAACGGGTTTGGTGACAGCCTCAGCCGGCGTTAGAGAATTTTTTTTTTGAGCGGCCTCCATCCTTTCCTTCCATTGCACATATTCCTCATAGCCGCCTTTGAACTCCCTGATACGACGGTGCTCGTCTATCTCCCAGATCTTATTGGCCGTCTTTGAGATGAAATAGCGGTCGTGGCTTACCAGCAGGAAGCTGCCTTCATATTTGTTCAATGCCTCGATCAGCAGGTCGCAGGAATGCATGTCCAGGTGGTTGGTAGGCTCATCCAGCAAGAGAAAGTTGGCCTTGCTGACAATGGTCTTGGCCAGTGCCACCCTGGCCTTTTCGCCTCCGCTGAGCACCTTGATCTTCTTGTCCACATCGTCGCCGCTGAACAGGAAACAACCTAACAGCACCCGTAGCTCCAGGTCTGTTTTCTGGCTGCCGCAAAGCTGCATTTCCTCCAAAAGGGTATTGTTCACGTCCAGCGCTTCCAGTTGATGCTGGGCATAGAAGCTCTCTTCCACATTGTGTCCCCACACCCGCTCGCCTTCAAAAGGTTCCGTGCCGCCGATGATGCGCAGCATCGTGGATTTTCCCTTACCGTTGGCGCCGATCAGCGCGATCTTGTCCCCCCGGTCGATCTCCACCGAAGTATCCTGAATGATGGTGAGGTTGCCGAATCGCTTCGTGGCATGCTTTAGTGTAGCCAGCACACGTCCCGGCGTCTTATCCACCCGGAAGTTGATCTTGATATTGGGGCGTTCTATTTCCACGTCCTCGATGCGGTCTATCTTATCCAGCCGCTTCATGGCGCTTTGTGCCGCCGCCGCCTTGCTGGCCTTGGCGCGGAAACGCTCGATAAATCGTTCCTGCTGGCGGATATAATCCTGCTGGTTCTCGAAGGCCCGTTGCTGCAGCTCTACCCGCATGGCTTTCTCCGTCTCGTAGTAGCTGTAATTGCCATTGTAGACGTGCAGCTCTTTCTGGTACAGCTCCACGATCTTGGTCACCATCTTATCGAGGAAGAATTTATCATGGCTGACGATGATGACCGAGCCCTGGTAATGCTGCAGGTATTTCTCCAGCCATTCGATGGAAGGAAGGTCCATGTGGTTGGTCGGTTCGTCCAATAACAGGAGGTCAGGCTGCTGGAGGATCATCTTGGCCAGCAATACCCGCATCCGCCATCCACCGCTGAATTCCCGGAAAGGCCTTTGCAGGTCGGCATTGGCAAAGCCAAGCCCCTGCAGGATCTCCTCCGTCCTGTGATGGATGCTGTACCCGTCTAAGGTATCCATCTCATGGAGGGCGTCGGTATATTGGTGAAGAAGCGCCTCATCCTCGGAGTTCTGCTCCAGGCGTTTACCGAGCTCATCGATCTCCTTTTCCAGCTGCAGCACCCGCTCGAAGGCCGTCATAGCCACTTCCAGTATCGAACCGTTGGTGTCGAAGCTCAGCAGGTCCTGGTGCAGATAGCCGATGGAAGTGCTGCGGCTCCGCTCCACCGTACCCTCCGAAGGGCGGTAGTCCCCGGCAAATAATTTTAATAAAGTGGATTTACCTGTACCATTATAGCCGATGAGGCCGATACGTTCATTGGGTTGGATATGCCAGGTTGCGTTGCGTACGATGGTCCTGGCCCCGAATTCGAAAGTTACGTTCTGTAGTCCTGCTAACATGGGTGCAAATGTACTGCAAACAGACTGTAACCCCATGTCCCTGCCCGTTCTATGAGTAGATTTTTGTCAGCCGATGCCACAGGCATCCTGGCCGAAGGCCAATTATTATGGCTTGCAGGAGACAGATTATTTTCCCCTGAAATATGTCTCCTGCATAGTATCTTTATGAAAATTCTCTTGCATGAAGAAGATGGTTTTATTGATCATAGTACTCATTATAGCTGGACTGGTTGGCTGGAAGCTCTTATCAAAGAAAGAGGCTCCCAGGCCGGGACAATCCGACCAGGCACTGAAGATCAGTAAGAATACAGGCACTTTTAACACGGCTTTTGCCGGCCTGCTGAGCGACTACTATGCCCTCAAGGACGCGCTTGTAATATGGGACACGGCAAAAGCGGATCAGGCAGCCTATGCACTGGCCCTCAGGGCCGACAGCGTACCCGTCAACCAGATCCAGGGCGACAGCGACATCGTCAATACGGCGAAAAGCCTTATTGCCAGCGTGGGCAGCGAAGCAAAAGGTATTGTAGGAGAGGGGAATATCGAACAAAAGAGAAGAGGGCTGAATATGCTCACCGGCTACCTGTATGACCTGATACGTACTGTACGCTATGACGGCGGGATCGTTTACCATGAGCGTTGTCCCATGGCTTTCAATGGGGATGAAGAAGGTTACTGGCTGTCCAGTTCATCCAGGATCGTCAACCCCTACCTGGGGGACAAGCATCCTACCTATAAGTCGAAGATGCTGGGCTGCGGAGAGGTCGTCGATTCCATCGATCTTACAAAAAAGTAAAATTGACCACTACTTAATCAGGCTTATAAACGAATCTTACGGCCGCGCTTTTTTGCTCGCTGGACGTAAGAAAGACCTCGATCTTCCGCGCTCCCGCGGTCACCATCATCAGGGCGGTATTGGGAGGGATCTCTCCCAGGTTGTCTGCATACATCACCAGCTCGTATTCCGTACCAGCTATCGCATGCACATTCATGGTCAGCGGCCGGTCGGTCAGCATTTGCCGGTAAAGCAGTAATTTCCCATTGATGAATACGGTCACCGTATCATGGTCGATCTCGCCGTTGTCATACAGTTCGATCTTTACGTCGGGACTGTTCAGGGTAATGGATCTTATAACTTCTTTCTCCCGTGGCTGGATGTGCAGCTGCCGCTGCAGCCTTATCAATGTATCGTTTTGTGCTGCCTCCTCCGGGAAATCCGGAACAGTCGCCCGCTTCAGGAGTATCTTCCCCGGCGGACATGGCAGCCGCTTGTCCTGCATGATACCTTTCCAATCGCCTTTGAGCACTTCTTCCGTACCTTCCAGGGAATAGGTCAGATCATAGGTCTTGATACAGGCGGCGCAGTCTTCAGGGATGTCAGCCTGCAGGACCCGCTCTTCTATCAATACCAGCCGGCGCGTCCTGGCATTGTAGCGCCCCGTAAAGCTCATCTTGACGAAATGCGTTTTATCATAATAGTCATAAGCCCTACCCGTGATCTGGTCATTGGAAATTTCGATCTGCAGCTCCAGGTAATACCGGGGATAGCAGCCGCCGGGCCCCTGTGTCAGGGTTCCTTTCCAGATGCCCCCTATGTTCTCTGCCAGGAGACAGCAGGGCATTATCCAGCAGCATATTATCAGGTAGAGCGCGCGCATGGCAATAAAGTTAATGACAATCCAATCATGAGAAACAATCTAACTGTAACAGCGGTCACTTCTGGTACCTGAACGTTACCATGGCGTTCTTTTGCTCGGTGGAAGTGATGCGTACTTCATATTCTTTATCGCCTGCCCTGACTATCATCAGGGAGGTATTGGGTGGGATCTCGCCTTCATTCTCCGCCACCATCACGAGCTCATGGTAATCCTCGGATTCATCCAGGTGCAGTGTCAACACCAGCGGTCTGTCCGTCAGCATCGCGTGTGAGATCACTATTTTTTTGTCCAGGTAGACCGACACGGTGTCGTGGTCGATGGCCCCATCGTCATAAATGTTCAAAGTAACTTCCCGTGTATTCACCGTGATCGCTTTGGTCAGGATTGTCGATCTGGATTGCAGGACTTTAGGCGTGATGACGGAGAAATGCCTGCCGATACCTGTCGTGGAGTCCATCCGGGCAGCGGACTTCGAAGCCTGTGGTATGCTGGCCTTCGCCAGTGGAGCGGTCTCCGGCTCTTTTATTTTGGCGGGCGGTCGTCTTGATACAGGTGGCTTTGGGGCAGCTTTTGCGGTGGTTGTGGCCGGTGGCTTTATATCAGTCCGTTTACGTGCATTATTTCCACCCTTTGCCACCTCAGCCCGCCGGGCCGTCTCATTTCCTGCCTTTCCTTCATCCGGGCTTTTCGCTTTCTCTCCTTCGCCCGTTGCTGGCGGGTTCCTGTGTTTCTCCATGTCTATCTCTTTCTCACGCTTGACCAGGAAAGGCTCTTTATAAAAATCGGACTGGGGCACTTTACGGAGGAAGATGGCTCCGCGACCGCAATTGGAGGAATCCCTCACATTCATGCTGACATAATTGCCTTCCAGGAACTCTTCATTACCGGACCGGGAATATTGGAGGAAACAGGTCATGATACAAACATCGCCCGACTGGTTTCGCACTTCCAGCAGCTTTACTTCCTGGATAAGGGCCTTGCTGGTCTTAGGGTTCACTGCACCGTTAGCTGCTGCCTTGCCGTAAAAAATGGAAGAAAGATAGGAGTAGGTGACAGCCTCGATCGTCTTGTCATGCTGGGCGATCTGAACCTCGAACTTATAGCGGTCGTCAAACAGCGAACTGCGGGTGGGCACATTGGTGGCACGAAAATGTCCCTGCCAGACACCCGTCAGGTCCTGCGCATGGATAAAGCCAAAAAAAAGCAATGAAAGGAGTGTAAAAGTGCTCCGCATAGCCGACTGTTTCACTTTAGCAAGGTAAAGAAATAATTTGTTCCCGCGGTCCCGGCTGTCAATAAAGGACAACCATTTGTGGCAATACTTTGTTAATTTTTTACTTACGATGATGATGTCTTTTCAATGGTCTCAGTGAATTCGCCAGACGGGGCGAATTTCCCTGGCGATCAATGTCTTTTTTAATGGACGGGAAGAACCTAACCACCTGCATAACAACACAGGACATGGGTATATGGTCCCTCTTACATCCATTGACAATTGGGCATTTTAGCGTAGGTTTGCACCCTTATGATCAAGATCACTTTTCCCGACGGGGCCATAAGGGAATATCCCTACGGCAGCACTGCGCTGGACATAGCGAAGTCCATCAGTGAAGGATTGGCAAGAAAGGTTTTAGCTGCGAATGTCAACGGGCAGGTATGGGATGCTTCACGTCCTATTCCTGCAGACGCTTCTTTGAAATTGCTCACCTGGGATGACACGGAAGGCAAATCAACCTTCTGGCACTCTTCCGCTCACCTGATGGCCGAAGCCATCGAATCGATGTATCCTGGTGTAAAATTCTGGGTCGGACCTGCAACAGAGAATCCTCCGGGTTTCTATTATGATATGGATCTGGGCGGCCACCAGATCTCCGAGGAAGATCTCCGTAAGCTGGAAGCGAAAATGGCCGAGCTGGCCAAGCAAAATGCAGCTTATCAGCGGAAAGACATCAGCAAGACGGAAGCGATAAGCTATTTCACGAAAAAAGGCGACGAGTACAAACTGGACCTCCTGGGCAACCTCCAGGACGGGGAGATAACTTTCTATACGCAGGGACAGTTCACCGATCTCTGCAGGGGACCCCATATCCCGCATACAGGGTTCATCAAGGCGGTGAAATTGACCAATATTGCCGGCGCCTACTGGAAAGGCGACGAGAAGAACAAAATGCTCACCCGCATTTACGGCATCACTTTCCCCGCCAGGAAAGACCTGGAAGAATATGAGGCCCTGCAGGAAGAGGCCCGGAAAAGAGATCACCGTAAGCTGGGGAAAGAGCTGGGTATTTTTACATTTGACGACCAGGTCGGCCCCGGACTACCACTTTGGATGCCGAATGGCGGGATTGTCATCGAAGAGCTGGAGAAACTCGCCAAAGAAAGCGAGGATAAAGCGGGATATAAAAGGGTAGTGACCCCGCACATCGCAAAAGAGAGTCTCTATCTCACCAGCGGTCACCTGCCTTATTACCAGGATAGTATGTACCCGCCCATGGAACTGGAAGGGGTGAAGTACTATCTGAAGGCCATGAACTGCCCGCATCACCACAAGATCTTTGACGCCGAACCGAAAAGCTATAAAGACCTGCCATACAGGCTGGCGGAATACGGCACCTGCTACCGGTATGAGCAAAGCGGCGAGCTGTTCGGCCTAATGCGGGTACGATGTTTGCACATGAACGATGCGCATATCTATTGCACCAAAGAGCAGTTCTATGAAGAGTTCAGGGCCGTGAACGAGATGTACCTGAAGTATTTCAAGATCTTCGGGGTGGATAAATATGTAATGCGGCTGAGCCTCCACGACCCTGCCAAGCTGGGGAAGAAATATGTAGATGAACCGGAATTGTGGAAAGAGACGGAAGCCCTGGTAAGGGACGTGCTGATCCGGACCAACACCCCCTTCAAGGAAGTGGCGGATGAGGCGGCTTTTTATGGTCCTAAAATAGATGTGCAGATCTGGAGCACCATCGGCCGGGAGTTCACTTTGGCCACCAACCAGGTGGATTTTGCCCAGGGCCGGCGCTTCAAGCTGTCCTTTACCAATAAGGACAACCAGCCCGAAACACCCCTCATTATCCACCGGGCGCCCCTGGGGACGCACGAGCGCTTTATAGGGTTCCTTTTGGAGCATTTTGCCGGGAAATTTCCCTTATGGCTGGCCCCTTTGCAGGTGAAGATCCTGCCGATCAGCGATAAGTCCATGGAATATGCACAAACTCTTTTAGATTCCCTGAAAAATGCGGATATTCGTGCTGAGGTGGATGATCGCAGCGAAAAGATAGGGAAGAAGATCCGTGACACGGAACTGGCGAAAGTTCCCTATATGCTGGTGATAGGAGAGAAGGAAATGCAGGAAGGGAAAGTGGCAGTAAGAAGGCAAGGTAAAGGAGACCTCGGCACAAAAACCATCGACGAGTTTATCCTTGAGGCCAGAAAAGAGATCAAAGAAAGGACTCCCAACCCCTAAAGGAGTCGTTAAACAAAACGAAAAAAATAAAAGCCTTCAAAATGGGGGAAGGCTGAACTTAAAAATTGTAAATGGCATTTCCACCGAGACCTCCGAGAGGTAATTTCAATCCACGTTTCAGGAAAGAACAACAACAAGAACATCGTACCAATAACATGATCAGGGTGCCGCAGGTACGCCTGGTGGGAGAGAATATAGAGGTAGGAGTGTATTCCTTCCAGGAAGCGCTGAAAATGGCGCAGGAGCAGGGGCTCGACCTGGTAGAGATCTCTCCCAATGCAGATCCTCCTGTATGTAAGATCATCGATTATAATAAGTTCCTTTACGAAAAGAAGAAGAAGGAAAAGGAAATGAAGGCCAAGAGCAAGGCCTCTGAAGTAAAAGAGATCCGGTTCACGCCCAACACGGATGACCATGATTTTGACTTCAAAGCCAAGCATGCCGAAAAGTTCCTGAAAGATGGTAATAAAGTAAAGGCTTATGTCCAGTTCAAGGGACGGGCCATCCAGTTCAAGGAGAGAGGAGAGCTGCTGCTGCTGAAGTTCGCGGAGCGCCTCAATGACTCCGGTGTGCTGGAAGGTATGCCCAAGATGGAAGGCAAGCGCATGCTGGCGATCTGGGCGCCTAAACCCCAGAAAAAGAAGGAAAAGAACGCCTAAACAGGCTTCTACAATAAAAACCCGCCTGGAAGGCGGGTTTTTTCAGTTTTATGACCTACCTTTGCGCTCCGTTTACCCAAACGGCTCCATAAGTGTTCCGCCTGTGCGGATCCGCCAGCAGGGTATCATGCAAAAAGCATTCAAAATGCCAAAGGTCAAAACGAATTCGAGTGCCAAAAAGAGGTTTAAGATCACCGGCACCGGAGAAATCACCTTCCAGCGTTCATTCAAACGCCACATTCTCACGAAGAAATCCAAGAAGCGTAAGCGCAGCCTCAATAAGAAAGGCGTTGTGCATCATGCCAACCAGGATTTCGTCAAGCGTCTGTTAAGGTTGAAATAAATAAGCCCTGGGGCTTGTTTGGTTCACCACATTATTCAAATTCAAATTAGTTAAGATATGCCACGTTCAGTAAATGCCGTTGCTTCCCGGGCACGCAGAAAACGCATCTTAAAAGAAGCAAAAGGTTTCTATGGCAAACGTAAGAATGTTTACACCGTAGCCAAGAACGTATTGGAAAAAGGCCTTCAGTACCGTTATGTTGGCCGTAAATTAAAGAAGAGGGAATATCGCACCCTGTGGATCGCCCGTATCAACGCCGCCGTCCGTGCAGAGGGGCTGACCTATTCCGCTTTCATCCACAAGCTGTCCCAGAAAGGCATCGGCCTGGATCGCAAAGTGCTGGCAGATCTGGCCATGAATGAGCCGGAAACGTTCAAGAAGCTGGTGGCTTCGGTTAAAGGCTGAGCACAGCGAAGCCGGCCGAAGGCTAATTCCTACGAATTCTTATTGCACCACAATGATACACCGGCTCTCCAAAAAGGGCCGGTTTTTTATGTAAATAAATCTCATTATTTATTCAAAAAACTTCACATTTGCATAGTTTTTTTTATAAACCGATAAATACCATATAACCTGGACACGTCAATGAACAATACGTACACCGATCTGGTGACACAAACCTTCAACTTCCCCCAGGAAGGATTTGAGGTTAAAGATGCTTACCTTCAATTCAACGGCCTGGATCTAAAAGCGCTGATCGATAAGTACGGCACGCCGATGAAACTGACCTATCTTCCCAAGATCGGGATGCAGATACGAAAGGCTAAAAAGATGTTTGCCGCCGCTATTAAGCGCCATCACTATGAAGGGAAGTATTATTACTGCTATTGTACAAAGAGCTCCCATTTCTCCTTCATTGTGGAAGAAGCGCTGAATCATGACATCCACCTCGAGACCTCTTACGCCTACGATATCGAGATCATCAAAAAACTTTACGCCCGTAAAAAGATCACGAAGGACACCTTCATCATCTGCAACGGGTTTAAACAGAAACCTTACACCAGCCGTATTGCGTCCCTGCTGAACAGCGGCTTCAAGAACGTAGTTCCCATCCTGGACAATAAGGACGAGCTGCAGCAATACAAACGCTCGGTGAAAGTGCCGTTCAAGCTGGGCATCCGTGTGGCCGCAGAAGAAGAGCCCAATTTCCCTTTCTATACCTCCCGTCTTGGCTTCCGCGCCCGCGATGTACTGGAATTTTACGTGGACAAGATCGAGGGCAATGAAGACAGGTTCCAGCTGAAGATGCTGCATATCTTCCTCAACAAAGGCATCAAGGATGATATATACTACTGGTCGGAGCTGAATAAGGTCATCAACCTTTACTGCCAGCTGAAGAAGATCTGTCCCGAGCTGGACTCCATCAATATTGGCGGCGGCTTTCCCATCAAGCATTCCCTGGGTTTCGAATACGATTACCAGTTCATGATCAATGAGATCGTGGGAAATATCAAAAAGGCCTGTAAGCGCAGCAATGTGCCCATGCCCCATATCTTCACGGAGTTCGGCAGCTATACGGTAGGGGAGAGCATGGCGCATATCTATAGCGTCATCGGACAAAAGATGCAAAACGATCGTGAGATCTGGTACATGATCGATTCTTCTTTTATTACTACGCTGCCGGATACCTGGGGCATTGGCGAACGGTTCCTCATGTTGCCGATCAATAAATGGGATGTGGAATATCAGCGTGTGGTATTGGGCGGCATCACCTGTGACAGCCATGATTATTACGATTCAGAAGAACATATTAATGAAGTGTTCCTGCCCAAGATCATTAATGGCGAGCCGCTGTATGTCGGCTTTTTCCACACAGGTGCCTACCAGGACCAGATCAGCGGGTACGGTGGCATCAAGCACTGCCTGATCCCTTCACCCAAACATGTCATTGTAGGGCATGATAAGAACGGCAAGCTGGTGGACTGGGTATACGCCAAGGAACAGACGGCGCAGAGCATGTTGAAGATCCTTGGATATAAGTAGCCTCCTAAAATCTGTATATGGCCCTTAAATACTTGCTCACCTGCGCATTGCTGGTTGCCATGGCCGGCGCCCGCGCCCAGTCAGCACAGGATTCCGTCAGGACAGCCGTCAATCTATTATTCTCAGCGATGAAAAGCGCGGACAGTGCACAGCTCGTGGCTGCTTTCGACGATAGCGCGGTACTGCAGACCATCGTGGTGGACAGCGCGGGGAAAGTGAAGGCCCGTAGCTATCCCGTAACGCAGTTTGCTTCTGCCATCGGTAAGCTTCCCAAAGGCGCCGCAGATGAACAGATCCATATTGAAACGCTGAAAATTGATGGCCCCCTGGCAGTTGTCTGGGCCTCCTATCATTTTTATTACAATGGCACCCTGCTCCATTGCGGCGTGGACTCTTTTCAATTGATCCGGGTAAATGGTGTCTGGAAGATCCTTTATATTGTGGATACCCGGAAGAAGGGAGTCTGCGAATAATGTTATTGGCCGCTATTTTCTTTTTAGCCTGTACTTTTTGTTCACCCGGGGATTATTAAAATAAGCGTTCAGCTGTTCCTCCGTCATGCTGCTGGTCTCCTCCAGCGGTACGTCTATCAGTTGGACCTGGGTCTGCTTCAGCTCATTTTTCAGGGTAGTCACCTTTTTAGCGATCTCCATATCTTTTTCGCCTACAAGGGCATTGTCCCGCATGCTGTACTCCAGTCTTTTGATGGAGCTGCGGATAAGGCCCGCCTGGTTCTGCTCAGCCTGAAGGGTAGGGGCCACCGCCTCTTTTACGGGCACCAGCGCTACGCCCACACTGGGTAATATAGTTCCGGCCGTTTTCGCATCCTGGCTGGCGGCAGAGGAAAAGATGGTGCCGCCCAGCGCCGTGGTGGCGGTGGTCATATCGAAATCCGTACGGGTATTCTTGGTCTTCTTCACTTTTTTATCCAGCTGGAAGAAAGCATATTTCAGGCGGAGAATATAGGTATTGATATTGTGGATGGCCTGGCTATATTCCTCCTTCATGTAAGGATAGTTCAGGGCTTCCTTAACATATATGCGGATAGTGGCGGTGTCCCGCATAAAGATCTTGTTCGTACCTACAAAGTAGAGGAGAAGGAGCTTTGTTTTCGAGGAATCGCCCTCTTTTACGAAGTCATAAGGAGGACTCCAGGTAAAATCATCATTACAACCTTTGATATTTGAATTTGTCTTAATAGGTGTGCTGGAGTAGAAATTGATGCTTTCGATGGGATACGTACCCGTCTCGCATTGCACTTTAAAGCTGATGGTATCCCCCTCGTCCATATATAATACATTGCTAACCGTCGGCTTCACATGAGAGGGCATGATCTCTGTCGTGAAAAACACCAGCGTGAAGGAAGTATCCACCCGTTCCTGGGGGTTATTGAGGTTTTGCACGCCAATATTGACCTTATATTCATTGTCGTATTTCAACCTTCCGGAAAGGAAATAGGATTTATCCGCCTTGAAGGTCAGCAACCCATTTTCTTTGATCTTCAGGCCCACCGGTGCGTTCTTCATAAAAAAGAAATACTTGCTGGGGTCCCGGTTGATCTCCAATTGATAAGTGAGCGTAGAATCTACATGCAGTGTGAAGTATGGGTTGAGATTGCGTATACGCAAAGAGGAATCATCCCGGATCTTTCCCGTATCGGACATAGCCATGGGAATATGAAAAACGGGGTTCTGGGAAAATGCGCTGTCGGAAAATGCCAAGCCTACCACCAAAAGCCAAAACTGAAAAACTTTCACGGGTTTAATCATATTCTTGGATGATGTACAGACAACAAACCTTTGGTTCGTTCTGAAGGTGTAATTGAAGCCCGAAATTAAAACAATCAGGCTAAAAATCCGGAAAACAAATAAAGAAAGTCCTTATTCGTCGCCTCCCGTCCACAGGCCAATATCGTGCCGGCGGCAAAAAGAAAGCCCTCCCAGGACTGGGAGGGCCTAAACCAAAACCAACTGCTATTTGAAATCGATAGATTCACGAACTCCTTTGAAAAGGACATAAAATCGTGAGTAAACGTTCTAATATCTTTTAGGCATTGAAGCCCACCCGATTACTGGATCGATATCTGTTTGGTGCTTTCTTTTTCCTGTTCTTTTTTAGGAAGGAGAAGCTTCAGGACACCATTTTCATACTTAGCCTGGATCCCATTGGTATCGATGCGATCATCCAGGTTAAAAGTCCGTTTGAAGCTCTTGAAAGAGAATTCCTTCCGGACTGTCTTATAGTCCTCCGTCTTCGCTTCTTCTTTCTTTTCAAAGGCAATGGTCAGCTGACCCTTGTCGACAGAAAGCTGAAAATCCTCTTTTGCACGACCGGGAGCGCTCAGTTCCAGATGATAAGCATCCTTCGTCTCATGAATGTTCACCGGGGGAAAACCGAAATTGCTTTCACGGCCCCATGTAGCAGGGAAATCCTGAAAAAAGCCATCTACTAAGCCGGACAGGTTCCTGGCGGGATGATTGTTAACTTTTACGAGTGTCATAGTGAGTTCCTATTTTAGATTTATCAATTTTGTTTGACAGGGAGAAGGGATCAAACCATGTACCACGGGCCAAAAACCGGCTTCAATGAGAATTTTTGACGGATTTGCGTCCAAAACTTCCTGCCGAAGGTGACATTATTACATTTGGAATCAATTTTCAGTGACATTTATTCCGATTTGGACCGCTTCGCAACTTTTTGATTATTTTTGTGTTTACAAATAGGCGCAGTAATGCGCAGCTAAAATCAACTTTTAAACAGCATAAAAAATGTATCCAGCAGAAATAGTACAACCAATGAAGGAAGAACTCACGGATAATGGGTTCGAAGAGCTACTGACCTCTACAGAAGTGGAAGACCAGCTAAAGAAGTCAGGCACCACCCTGGTAATGGTCAATTCCGTATGCGGATGTTCCGCCGGTTCCGCCCGTCCGGGCGTCCTGATGGCCGTGGCCAACACGGCTAAAAGACCCGATTTCCTCACCACCAGCTTTGCCGGCTTTGACATGGAGGCGGTGAATACGTTGAGACAGCATTTACTGCCTTATCCCCCCTCATCACCTGCAATTGCCTTGTTCAAGGATGGTCAATTGGTGCACATGATCGAGCGGCACCAGATCGAAGGCCGCCCTGCTCAATTGATCGCCCAAAACCTGATTGGGGCTTTTAACGAGTACTGTTAAACACGCAGTTTTAATCATAGTAATTAAAAACCTTTCGGTTCGCCGGAGGGTTTTTTCGTTGTGGGATAGCCTCTCTTCGGACCCAATGATCCGATCCCATTTATGCACCCTGTGGATAACCCACAAAGCCCTTAGCTCATGTAAAAAACCTGATTTTCCTAAAAGAGAAATATCCACAGCTGTGTATAATCTATGAAATGCAGAACCAGCATAATATTGAAGGGAAAAGTGTTCCCCGTGGAACACTCGTGTGGAACGGCATTCCCCAAAATTTAGTATTTGTGGAAAATTTATTTTTGAATGTTTTTGGAAACTTCGATATAACAACTTCATCCTCCATTCTTTCGGCAGGATATTCATTGTTTGCCCTTTTTAATGTACGTTTGTGCCCGGCTATGATCTCCCTTGCACACATAGCACCTAAATTTTTTTATGTATCCTAACCTTTATTACGCTTTCAAGGATCTTTTCGGAATTTCGTTGCCGCCTTTAAGGTTCGTTAATTCGTTTGGCTTCTTTGTAGCACTTTCCTTTATCGCAGCGGCGGTCACGCTGTCCCGGGAACTGCTCCGGAAGGAAAGAGAGGGTTTGCTTCAGGGAAGGGATCAGATAGTGCTGATAGGCAAACCTGCCAGCATCGGCGAATTGGTCCTGAATTTTATCATCGGGTTTGTACTGGGCTATAAGCTCATCGGTCTCTTTATTTCCAATAGCCCTTTGACAGCCAATCCACAGGATTTTATCAAATCCGCAGAAGGCAGCCTGCCGGCAGGGCTTCTCTTGGGGGTGCTCATGGCCGGCTGGAAATGGTATGAGAAGAACAAACAGAAATTGCCGCAGCCACAGGAGAAAAAGATCCGTATCTGGCCCCATGACAGGGTAGGCGACCTCACCATCTATGCTGCCCTTTTCGGTTTCGCTGGCGCCAAGATCTTCAATAGCCTGGAAACATGGGACGATTTTATAAAAAACCCCATCGATTCACTCTTTTCTTTCAGTGGCCTTACTTTCTATGGAGGACTGATCTGCGCAGCGCTCGCAATATGGTACTACGCCCGTAAGAACGGCATCGGCTTCTGGTATCTCAACGACGCAGCGGCACCCGGCCTCATGCTGGCATACGCACTGGGGCGCATCGGCTGTCAGGTCTCCGGTGACGGTGACTGGGGTATCCTGAACAGCGCTTATTATACCAACATCGGAGAAAAGGCCGTTCTGGCAGGACCGGGTGATTTTCAGCGCATTACCGAGCAATACAAAGAAGTTTACCTTCCCCAGTTCGGAAGCCTGGATAAGATCCCACACCTGGCAGCAAAAGCTCCGTCCTGGCTGCCGGATTGGCTTTTTGCCTATTCCTATCCGCACAATGTAGTGAGCGAAGGCGTGCGCATTCCCGGCTGTGATGGTGCTTATTGCAGCCAGCTGCCTATTCCCGTTTTTCCGACCCCCTTTTACGAGACATTGGTTTGCCTCGGCCTTTTCTTCCTGCTTTGGTCCCTGCGCAAAAAATTGAAAGTACCGGGGACATTGTTTGGTATCTACCTGTTTGTCAATGGTATTGAACGTTTCTTCATAGAAAAGATTCGCGTCAATTCCAAGTACGATATCTTCGGTATCCATCCCACCCAGGCCGAGATCATCTCTCTGCTCCTGGTTATCTCAGGCGCCATCATTTATTTCAGGCTGAAATCCCGCCCACCACAGCATAACCCTTCCCGGGAAGCTCCTGCCGCCCCGTGACTGGCCTGACCCGTGTCATGATCGATCTCCTGCTAAGCGCCCGCTAAAACGCTTTCGCCGGATGCCACCGGCGCCGTCCTTCCCGTATTGCTTCCTTCTATCATTCCCGCGGGGCTGCCTGTAACCTGTTGGCATAGTGATTCGTCTTATCTGATACGAACCATGCCTGTTGTCAACAAAATAAAGCCCTACATCTAAAAAATTATCCGCCCACCCGGTCACTAGCTAAGTTTGCCTTACCAATTATCAACAAAATCAGCCATCCGACACAAAGCAATGTACTATGTAATGAATAGTACTAATCTTTGTATTGTAATTGCCGACAAATAGTACCAAATAAAGCAGATCACAGATCTGCTGGCCGAAGGCCCATCATTAGCCGTGCACCGGGGATGGGTAAGTTTTCGGAAAACCAGACCCGGGGCACACTAAACAGTACGACCATGACCAGCCTTAAGAACCTGCTGACTGCATTTTTCGCAACAATCCTGTCCTTGTCCCTTGTAGCCCAGGCGCCAGCCGGGCACATTAGTGGAGCAGTCACCGATGACAGCCGCAAACCAATCGAGGCCGCCACTATTTCCCTTTTAAACGCCGGAGACTCTTCCCGCGTACACCAGACCGTCACGGATAAAACCGGCCGGTTCACCTTTGAAAAGATCTCAGCAGGAAAATACCTGGTTTCGGCCACCAGTGTGGGACATAGTATCCGGTTTTCCCCCGCGTTCGAGGTTTCCGCAACCCAATCCTCCGTCGCCCTTGGCTCCCTGGCGCTGCCTGCCGCCTCTAATAACCTGCAGGAGGTCGCTGTCGTAGGCAAAAAACCACTGATCGAACAAAAGGCTGACCGTATGGTGGTCAATGTGGACGCATCCCCCGCCAATGCCGGTTCCACCGCCCTGGACGTATTGGAAAGGTCCCCGGGCGTCACCCTGGACAAGGACGACAACATCAGCCTGAAAGGCAAGCAAGGCGTCACCGTAATGATCGATAACAAACCTACTTACCTGTCCGCAGCGCAGCTGACCAGCTACCTGAAGAGCCTGCCTGCTTCCGCCATCGACCAGATCGAACTGATGACCAACCCTTCCGCAAAATATGATGCCGCCGGTAACTCCGGGATCATCAATATCAAAACAAAAAAGAATAAGACGAAAGGCTTCAACGGCAGCGTCAATCTCACCCATACCCAGGGTATCTATCCCAAACCCAGCGGCAGCCTGAACCTCAACTATCGCAACGGGAAAGCCAACTTCTTCCTCAACGGCGGCTATTCCCGCTGGGAAGGCTTTCAACACCTGGACATCGGGCGCACTTATCTCGATCCCGGACCGGACAGGGTGGTCAATTCCATCTTTACGCAAGGCACCGAGATCCATTTCGCCAATCCACAAATGAACCTCAAGTTCGGGATGGACTATTTCCTGTCCAACAGGACTACCCTTGGATTTGTGGTCAGCGGTTTCCAGAACAAGGAGAACAATTTCACCACCAGCGATATATTATTGAAAGACGCACATAATGTGGTAGATTCCATGGTCAACTCATCCAGCGTCTCCAAAAACAATTGGAAAAATGGCTCCGTTAACCTCAATTTCCGCCATCAGTTCGACTCCACAGGGAAGGAATTGACAGTCGATCTGGACTATGTCCGTTATTCCTCCCAGAGCGACCAGCATTTCGACAATATCACCACCTACCCGCGCAAGGACGATAGAACGGAGACCGTCCTCACCGGCAACCTGCCCAGCACCATCAATATCTATACATTCAAATCGGACTATACGCATCCCCTGGGTAAGGACCTTAAGCTGGAGACCGGCCTCAAGAGCAGCTATGTCAACACGGATAATATGGCCAACTACTTCAATATCATCAACGATCATCCGGAAGTGGATACGGCCAAGACCAACCATTTTCTTTACCGGGAGAATATCAACGCGGCCTATGTCAACATGAACAAGCAATACAAGAAATGGGGCATCCAGGCCGGCCTGCGCGTGGAGAATACCAACTACCGCGGCCATCAGCTGGGGAATGGCATTTCCGTCATTAATAAGGATTCCATCTTCTCCCGCAACTATTTCAGCTTTTTCCCTACCCTGTACGTTAGCTACCAGGCCAATGAAAAGAACCAGTTCTCTGTCAACTATGGCCGCCGGATCGATCGACCCGCCTACCAGGACCTGAACCCTTTCCTTTTCTTCCTGGACCAATATACCTATCAGGCAGGTAACCCTTATCTCCAGCCCCAGTTCTCCCACAACGTTGAGCTGTCCCATACCTACGCGGGTTTTCTTTCCACCACCCTGAATTACAGCTATACCAAAGATTTCTTTTCCGAGACCTTCGAGCAGTCCGGTCGTGCTACCATCCTCCGCAATGGCAATATCGGCAGCCGCCAGAACGCAGGTATCGCCGTCAGCGCACAGCTGCATGTTACAAAGTGGTGGATGTCCATCCTGTACAGCAATGTCAATTACACCAGGTTCAATGGCGTATTGTACGGAGAGCCCATCAGCGTAGATGCGACCACACTTACACTGAATGTGAACAACCAGTTCACTTTCTCCCACGGATGGAGCGCCGAGCTCTCCGGATGGTACCGCACCAAGGGCGTGGAAGGGCAGATCGTCATTTACTCACTGGGACAAGCCACCGCCGCAGTATCGAAGAAGCTATTGCAGGATAAAGCAAGTATCAAGCTGGGCATCCGGGATTTCCTGTACACCAATAAACCCCATGGTTATCTCAACTTCCAGCAGACGGAGGCTACTTTCAATAACTACAGGGACAGCCGCCAGGTGAGCATGACCTTCAGCTACCGTTTTGGTAAGCCGTTGAAAGCCCCGGCTCGCCGCAGGACCAGCGGCGCAGGCGAAGAGGAAAGCAGGGTGAAAACGGGGGGCAATAATTAACTATATTTGCCTCTCAACTTCTTACAATGCCATCTTTTGATATCGTCAGCAAGGTCGACCCACAGACATTGGACAACGCAGTCAACGTGACTAAGAAAGAAATAACCAATCGCTTTGACTTCAAGGATTCTCCTGTCGTTATCGACCTGGACAAAAAGGAAATGAAGATCAAGCTGGAGGCGGAAAGCGATATGAAGATCACCCAGATCACCGACGTGCTGATCAGCCGCAGTATGAAGCAGGGTTTGGATGCGCTGGCCTTTGACATGAGCAAGGAAGCCTATCCCAGCGGTAAGATCACAAAAAAGGAAGTGCCTGTACGCAATGGCCTTAAACAGGAGGATGCAAAAAAGGTCGTTAAGCTCATAAAGGATTCGGGACTCAAGGTCCAGGCTGCTATTATGGACGACCTGGTCCGGGTCACCGCTAAAAAGATCGATGACCTCCAGGCCATTATCAAGCTCTGCAATGGGGCAAACCTGGGCATTCCCCTGCAGTATGTCAATATGAGGAGCTAAGGGGCTATTAGAGGGAGAAATATTTGTTTTACCCGGTGATTAGACCTATCTTTGCACACTTATTAAAAAAATGGTACGGCCAAATCCGTACAACCTTTAAATAGAACTAATTATGAAAAAAGGTATCCATCCGAATAATTATCGGTTCGTTGTTTTCAAAGACATGAGTAATGGCTATGCTTTCCTGAGCCGCAGCGGCGCAAGCTCCAGGGAAACAATAAAGTGGGAGGACGGCAACGAATATCCCCTGATCAAATTGGAAATTTCCAATACATCCCATCCTTTCTTCACGGGTAAGAATGTACTGGTGGATACAGCCGGACGTATCGACAAATTCAAGAAACGTTACGAAAAGAAAGCCAAGTAATTCCTGGTTCTTCCATAATCTATTATCCCTTCCCGCAACGGAAGGGATTTTTTTTGGGCATCCGGCATCCCCGATGCCATAATTTTATAGTTTTACCTCATGGATGACACGCTGTTCCCTTTCACGGCCACCCGGGCCATCGCGGATATACGTATTGGCATTCTCACCATTCGGGAGAAGGAGCAGCAGGGTGCCCGGGGTATCATGCACTGGGTGCCCCGACTTACCCGCCCCTGGCATATTTTCCAGTTCAACGCAGAAGCCCTGGTGGACGATTATATGCTCCTCACCAGCGGCGCCGTTTCCCAGCCCATTCCTCCTTCCGTACATGCCATTGCCCCCGAGAACATCTTTATTGAGGAAGGTGCGGTCCTGCAGCACTGTATCCTCAACGCTTCCGCAGGGCCCATCTATATCGGCGCTCGCGCAGAGATCATGGAAGGCTCGCTCATCCGGGGGCCCTTTGCCCTTTGCGAAGGCGCCACGGTCAAAATGGGGACGAAGATCTATGGCGCCACGACGGTAGGACCGTTTTGTGTCGCGGGAGGTGAGATCAAGAATTCCGTTATCTTCGGCTACTCCAACAAAGGCCATGACGGCTACCTGGGCGACTCCGTAATAGGAGAGTGGTGTAACCTGGGCGCGGGTACCTCCAATTCCAACCTGAAGAACAATGCCGCAGAAGTAAAAGTATGGGATGAACCCTCCCATCAGTACATAGCCGCCGGCACGAAATGCGGTCTGCTCATGGGGGACTATTCCCGCAGTGCCATCAATACCTCTTTCAATACGGGCACCGTCGTTGGTGTCTGCTGTAATATCTTTGGGGAAGGGCTGACGCCTAAATGCATACCCAGCTTCAGCTGGGGCTATGGGCCATCGCCGAAATACGAGCTGGAAAAAGCCCTCCGGGATATCGAGGGCTGGAAAAGATTAAAAGGTCAAACACTGACCAACGCTGAAATACAGAAGTTAAAATATATTTTTGAAAAATAATAAATCAAATCAAGCCATCAATGAGAAAGCAAATTGCGGCCGCTAACTGGAAGATGAATCTTACTTACCAACAGGGAGAAGCATTACTGGACACCATTCTGAGTGGGAATATCGAGCTGGCTGACCACCAGTACGCTGTCTTCGCCGTCCCCTTCCCTTATCTCATCATGGCCGGGACCAGGCTGTCCGGTAGGAAGAACTATGCAGCCGCAGCGCAAAACTGCTCCGATCAGCCCGCCGGCGCATATACGGGTGAGGTATCGGCAGAAATGCTGAAATCCATCAACATCGGCTATTGTGTCCTCGGGCACAGCGAAAGAAGAGAATATTTTTCCGAACATAACCAATCCCTGGCCACTAAAACCCAGCGTTGCCTGGAGCTTGGCATCACCCCCATCTTTTGCTGCGGCGAACCTCTCAGTATCAGGGAGGTCGACGCACAGGAAAGCTATGTGGAGGCACAGCTGAAAGAATCCCTCTTCCATTTCTCCCCGGAAGAGATCAGCAGGATCGTCATTGCCTATGAACCCATCTGGGCCATTGGCACCGGCAAAACGGCTACTGCGGCACAGGCCCAGGAAATGCATGCATGCATCCGCCGGCAGCTGGCATCGAAATATGGCAGCAAGGTAGCCGATGGCATTTCCATCCTCTATGGCGGCAGCGTTAAGGCCGGTAATGCTAAAGAGCTGTTCAGCAGCCCCGATGTGGACGGGGGACTGGTGGGAGGCGCGTCGCTGGTAGCAGCTGATTTTCTGAAAATTATAGAAGCTTTGAAGTAAGGATTGTTGATTATCTTTATACTATGCTGACAGCAATCAAGATTGCGGTTCGGAAAGTGAAAAAAATACCCCGGAACCAGCTTACTCAAAGAGTAGCGCTGGGTATCCGGAAGTATATTACTAATTATCCTTATTCCATCAGCATCCAGACAGTAAGCGCCTGCAACCTCAAGTGTAAGCATTGCTTCATCAACGACTATAGGACCGAGATTCATGACGGCGTCATTAAAATAATGAAATTCAATGAGTTCGTCCTGTTCGCAGAAAGACTGCGCCCAATGATCAGGCATGCTTCCTTCTTTAATTTTTCCACTTTCGAGGCCATCCTGAACAAGCACCTGTTCCAGATGATGGACTTGATCCTGGAAATTAACCCCCGCATGCAGTTCCCTTTTCTTTCCAATACCATGGAGCTCTCGGCGGAAAAGATCGCACGGCTGGAGAAATACCCCATTTCAGAGGTCAATATCTCCCTGGACGGTTATACGAAGAAGACGGTGGAGGATTTCAAGACGGAGGTGGTGTTCGAAAAGATCATAGAGACGATCCGCCTGCTCCGCAGCTCCGGCCTGAAGGACAAGCTGGCTGTTACTTTCGTGGCCCATAGGGACAATGTCCGGGAACTGCCCGATTATGTCGACTTCGTCCATGGCCTGGGAGTAAAGCAGATCTATGTCAGCAATATCCTCAGCTTCACCAGCAGCCTGGAACCGCTCGCTCTATATACACCTGATGGTAATCCCGAAGCCCAGAAGCTCTTCGACGAAGCTGTAAAAAGAGCCAGGTATCATCATATGAACATCAGCATGCCCCGGCTGTCACCGGTGACCACAGGCTGTCAGTCCACGGAAACCTTCTTCGTGGACATCAACGGTAATGTGGCGCCCTGTGATTTCCTGGCCGTCAGCACCCCGTTCACCCTTTGGGGCAAAACGGTCCGCCATGCGCCTGTCATATTCGGGAATATCCTGAAGGACGATCCCCTGCAGATCTATCGCCACCCGGCGTTCAAGAAATTCCGGCAATCCCATCGCCTGGGTAAGGATCTCCCGGAACAATGCACCCAATGTATCGATGCCTATGGCCTGATGTGCAGCAACCGCACTCACCACACCGCTTAAACCGCCACTGCCTATGCCCGTCGGGAAGATCCTGTACCAGAGCTTGCAATGGAAAAGCCTTCAGTTCCTAACTTCCTTTATTGTCAATATTATTTTCGCCCGCGCCCTGCATGCTGCCGTCGCAGCAGAGTTCTATTCACTGGTGTACTTCCTTTCCCTTATCATCAGCTGCTGCACCCTGGGGCTGGATATCAGCCTGAATTACTATCTCTCAAGGAAGGAAATGAATGGCGCCACTGCCCGGCGTATCATGCTGGCCGTCACCGGCATGGGGCTGCTGATCAGTCTTTCCCTGCTGGCCGTCTCCTCATCCCGCTATCCCCATCTTGACTTACAACAGGCACTGCTGCTCTCCGGCCTGCATATCACCGGAGGACTGCTGACGGTCCTGGCTGGCGCCGTCTTTACAGCCGCAGGGAAGAATCATGTTACGGCGCGCATAGCCTTTGTGGCCAATGTGCTGTTGGCGGGGATCAGTATTTATTGCAGTAGCCGCTATTCCGGCCAGTCGCTGATCTTCCTCCTCTTCTGCCTGTATTTCATATGTTCCTTCGGCCAGGGCATCCTGCTCTTCCTGCTTTCCTTTCACCTGCCTTTCCGGGTACCTGGTGACAAACAGATCACCCTGAAGGCGCTCCTCCGCTTCTCCTTCCTGGCCTTCGTAACAAACCTGCTATTCTTTGTAGCCGCCCGGTTCTACATCTATATGCTGCCGTATTTCCTTTCACCGCACGGGCAAGGCAACTATATCCAGGCGTATAAGATCGTGGAATACCTGGGACTGGCTATGTCCTTTACCTATTATCCATTCATCGCATTGGTGGCGGGAGTAGGCGAGGGGAGAGAAAAGATGAAAGATTACCTCCTGTTATTAGTGCGGCTGTCCAACACCGTTGTCCTGGCCGGCTGCATTATCGCCATGGCAGCAGGACCATGGCTTTTCCCTTTCCTGTTCGGGCCCAGCTTCGACAGGATGTCCGGCATCTTCAACGGCTTTATCCCGGGGGTGTTTGCCGTATGTTCCTCCGGCTTTTTTACAGCCTGGTTCTTTGGCAGCGGACATATCCGCTACAACCTCACCAGCGCCTGCATCCAACTGCTCACCATGCCGCTGTTCTTCTTCCTGCTCGATGGCTCCGCAAGCCCGGAAAGGACCGCCATGGCCTTCAGCATGTCCAGCATACTGTCCCTGGCTTATGACCTATGGATCTTCAGAAAGTCTTTCCCTTTCCAAGCAATGGAAATATTATTGATCCGCAAGGCCGACGTGAAGGTTTTGCACGGCTTCCTCCGCAGAGGATTTCGCTGAGCTCAGGTTTTCAGCTTGTTGACGAGGTCGATATATTGCTGCATAGCCGTCTCCTTTCCTTTGCCTTTCAATGCCGTCCAGGCCTCGTATTTTGCCTTGGCGACAAAATCGAAGGGGTTGGAAGGTCCGTCCTCCGTCACATCTCCTTCCGTAGCCTGTTTGTATAGGGAATATAATTGCAGTAATGTCTCGTTACTAGGGCGTTCGCTCAGCTCTTTGCTGTCCGCTGCTGCCTGTTCGAATAAGGTGGTGAGTTCGGTAGCCATACCGGTAATTTGTGGTGAAAATAAGCATTTTAAGGCACTAAAATCGTACATTTGCACGGCAATGAAGAACATCCGGAATTTTTGCATCATCGCACATATTGACCACGGTAAAAGTACCCTGGCAGATCGCCTGCTTGAAATGACCCACACCATATCTGAAAGGGATATGCAGGCCCAGGTGCTGGACGATATGGACCTGGAAAGAGAGAAGGGCATCACCATTAAGAGCCATGCCATCCAGATCAATTATCCCCACAATGGACAGAAATATATTCTGAACCTCATCGATACACCGGGTCACGTGGACTTCAGCTATGAGGTCAGCCGCGCACTGGCCGCCTGCGAAGGCGCCCTGCTGCTGGTAGACGCTACCCAGGGTATCCAGGCGCAGACCATCTCCAACCTTTACCTTGCTATTGAGAACGACCTGGAGATCATTCCCGTCATCAACAAGATCGATATGGACGGCGCTATGGTGGAAGAGGTAAAGGACCAGATCATCGAGCTCATTGGCTGCAAGCCGGAAGACATCCTGCTGGCCAGTGCGCGCACCGGCCTGGGCGTCCAGGGAATACTCGACGCCATCATTGCAAGGATACCACCGCCGGAAGGCAATCCCGATGCACCGCTGCAGGCCCTTATCTTCGACAGTGTCTTCAACTCCTTCCGGGGCATCATCGTTTACTACCGGATACTCAATGGCAGCATTAAGAAAGGCGATATTGTAAAGTTCGTGTCCACCGACCTGGAATATGGGGCGGATGAAGTAGGTATCCTCAAGCTTACCCTGGACCCGAAACAGGAAGTGAAGACGGGCGATGTAGGCTATATCATTACTGGCATCAAGAATGCCAAAGAAGTGAAAGTGGGCGATACCATCACCCTGGCCAGCAACCCCGATCCGCAAATGATCCAGGGTTTCCAGGAAGTGAAGCCAATGGTGTTTGCCGGCATCTTCCCGGTGGAAACGGACGACTTCGAGGAACTAAGGGACTGCATGGACAAGCTGCAGCTGAATGACGCCTCACTGACCTACGAGCTGGAGACCTCACAGGCCCTTGGCTTCGGGTTCCGTTGCGGCTTCCTCGGCATGCTGCACATGGAGATCATCCAGGAAAGGCTGGAGAGGGAGTTCAACCAGACGGTGATCACTACCGTCCCCAACGTGAGCTTCGTAGCCCATACGAACAAGGGGGAAGAGATCATAGTGAACAATCCCGCCGAAATGCCCGATCCCACCCGCATCGACAGAATTGAAGAACCCTATATCAAGGCACAGATCATCACCAAGCCAGACTATATCGGCAATATCATGACCCTCTGCCTGGGCAAAAGAGGCATGCTCATCAATCAAAGCTACCTCACCACCACCAGGGTCGAGCTGATCTTCGAGATGCCGCTGACAGAGATCGTATTCGATTTCTATGACAAGCTGAAAAGCCAGACACGCGGCTATGCCTCCTTCGACTACCATCCCATTGGTAAAAAGGACAGCGATATTGTGAAGATGGATATCCTGCTCAACGGTGATAAGGTGGATGCGCTCAGCGCCCTGATACACCGCAGCCGGAGCGCCGACTTTGGAAGAAAGCTCTGCGAAAAGCTGAAGGAACTGTTGCCACGCCAGCAATTCCAGATAGCCATCCAGGCAGCCATCGGCGCCAAGGTCATTGCCCGTGAAACCATCAGCGCCCTGCGCAAGGACGTCACCGCCAAATGTTATGGGGGTGATATCAGCCGCAAACGCAAGCTGCTGGAGAAGCAGAAAGAAGGTAAAAAGCGTATGCGCCAGATCGGCAACGTAGAGGTACCGCAGGAAGCGTTCCTCGCCGTCCTGAAGCTGGATGAATAAGCACCCCTATTTATGCAGAAGATATTCTTTCTTTTATCCCTGCTGGCTGGCCCCTTCCTAAGCCACGCCCAGGGAACGAAGATCATCAATTTCAAGCAGGAGAAGCTGAAGGCCCACTTGCAGCACTATTATATTGCAGAGATCAGGGACGACCGTCCTGACACCACCACCATTGGATCTGTCCGTTCCGGCGTCTTCAGCAAACGATCTGTTTCCCTCAACCTGCCCGGCGGAGCCGCAGCAGCCCTCATTGATTTTTTCAAGGCCAACCTTACAGCGGACACACATACCATACCGATCAGCCTGCATATCGTGCAATTGGAAGTGGCCGAAAAGACAGGGGGACTAAAAGCGGAGTCGGAAGTGCGGATGAACATCGCCTTTTACAATGCAGCAGGTAAGATCGTAGAATACAAAGGCAGCAATACGGTACAAGCGACCCTGGACGCCTCCCGCTATGTGGAGGAGCTGATCCGCCGTGGACTGGATGATATGCTCCAGCAATTCGATGCCTGGGCGGGGCAGAACCAGGTGCAGCTGAAGGCGGCGCTCAACGGGCCTTCCGTAGAGGTGGAAGTAGAGATCCTGGCGGACGCTGCCGATACAGACAGGATAGCCTGGACGCATGGACGCCCCCTCTCTTTGGATGATTTCAGGGGCCGGCCAGATGAGCTAAGCCGGGCAGCTGCCGCCACCAACAGCGGCCTGGACGTGAGGACCAGCCTGCAGACGCAATATGGCCATACAAAGGTCTCCGTAACTATTGTTCCCTTCTTCGATAAGAACCGGTCCTGGTGCCGCGCAAACAGCCGCAACGCCCGTACCCTTCTGCATGAGCAGCAGCATTTTAATATCACGGCCATAAAAGGCTGCGAACTGGCCGACACCATCCGCCATTTCACCTTTACCACGCAGAACTATATGAAGGAACTGGAGCAATTGTACAGGCAGAAAGACAAGGAAGCCCAGCAACAGCAGGAAGTGTATGACGGAGAGACCAACCATGGGCAGATACCCGCAGCACAGGAGAAATGGGAACAGGCGATCCGGGGGATGCTGAACAGGCAATCCTGCTACAGGTAAACTGCCTTTCCACAACGCCTGAAAATTCCATAATTTCACTACCTAATAGCTACCACATGCGCACGCCGCTTCAAAAAGGAGAAAAGATCCTACTTGTGACATACAGCAGCTGGACCCTGCTGATCCTGCCCTTTTTCATAGCTCTGGCAGGGATCGTCGCCTCGTACTTCATCGGTTTTACCGACCATTACGGATGGATCGCCGCCGTGCTGGGCATCCTGTATGGTTGCTGGAAGTATTTTGTCTGGAAGGTCAATATCTGGGTAGTGACCAATTTCCGGGTCATCGACGAATCTGGCCTGTTGAGCCACTATGCAAAGGAAAGCCCCCTGGATAAGATCAACAACGTATCTTATGACATGACGCCGATGGGCCGGCTGTTCAACTACGGTCATGTGGAGATCCAGACTGCCGCCGAGGTAGGCGCCACCGATTATTTCAATGTCAATCATCCGCGCAGGCTGAAGGATACCATCACGGCTGCACAATCGGACTACAAATCATTGCAATCCACCGCACAGGCCCGGCAGATGGCGGCAGCATTCAATGAGTCTATCGGACAGGGTCATCCGGGATTGCATCCGGCACAGCAAGCTAACAACGCTTCGTCCAATATCGCTGCGGAACTGGAGAAATTATTCGACCTGAAACAGAAAGGGGCCTTGTCGGAAGAGGAATACCAGCGCGCCAAGAGCAGGCTGCTGGGGCATTAATTGTCTGGTTTTTTCTTTGGCTTCACCGGCTTTGCAGGCGGAGCAGCGGTCTTTGCTTTTTCGACATTCTGGATATTCTTTTCGGATTGCTCCTGGAGTTTCTGCTCGTTGACGCCTCCGCTCTCATCAAGGATCTTGTGCTCCTGCGGGAACTGTCCATCCTTCAGTTTGTATTCGAGGATCTTCTTCTCCACATGCACCCACATACCGTCCTGCCATTTGAAACCTTCGAAATCTCCATCGGGGATATATGAGTCCTTCCTGTTCGGCTCGTCTCCCTCCGGCACCAGGTGGTCGAACATGATCATGTCCATATTGGGATCGTAATTAAACCGGGTAGCGGCATCCTTTTTATATTCGATGTTGAAACGGTATTGCGTACGTCGCCGTATGGAATCGTCCTGGAATGAAAAATAAGGCCCCCCGAACATCGGTTCTCCATTGCTCCGGGAGAATGTCAGCACCTCCATCCATTTCTTATTGCTGCTGCGGGTGAAATCGTCAAAACCGATCAGTGTATAATAATTGATCCCATTGTAAGATTTCTCGATGATCCGGTAGTAGATGGCGCCGATCCAATTGCGCCTTGTTCTTACAGAATCCAGTGGTCTGGCGGTAAACATGCTGACATCGAACAGCGGGTAGAGTTTCAGCGATCCATCCGGCTGGTTCATCTGGATAGCGCCTTCCTGCAGGAACAACAGATCGTCTTTTTTATACTGCCATGTGAGAATGCGGAAAGTGCTGTCCGGCGCATATAAACGCGATATACTTTCGAGGCTGTCAAAAGGGTAGTAAAAAGAGTGCTTCATCTTTAACGACCGGACGAGCGTACGGATGAATTGGCTGTCCGCACGGAGTCTTACGGCAGGGTCTCCCGCATTGATCAGTGAGTCCGACAATACCTTCAGCGAGTCCTCCTGCACCTGCAGCGATTTCAACACACTGGGGCTCAGGGTGGTTTGCGCTTCGGCTTGGTGGAGGCAGCAAAAGCTCAGTAGTATAAAAATAAAGCGGTTGATCATTTTGTAATTTAACGTAGTACAGTATGAGTATCTTGTATGTTAGATTTTTTTTAACACGGCTGTGGCAAAATCGTATAAAGACTTAAAAACCATATCAATACTTGGATGAGGAAGCGCCGGCGCCTCGCTGGTCGTGCTCAGGAACACCGTATACATCCCCGCATTCCTTCCAAACTCCATATCGCTGAGGTTATTCCCCACCATGATCGACCTGGAAAAGTCGATGTCCGGAAGGTCCTGCCGGGCGGCCAGGGCCATACCCGGGTTGGGCTTGCGATGCGGATGATCGTTCGACATGGAATCACAATAGTAGACGGCATCTATCCGCCCTCCGGCAGCCGTAGCAGCTGCCACCATTTGTGCATGGATATCCGCCAGGTCGCCTGCCGTCATCAACCCTTTTCCCACACCCCGCTGGTTGGTCACCACCACGATCCGGGGGAACACACCGGCCAGGAGCTGCAAGGCTTCCAGCCCCCCCTCATAAAAGGCAAACTCACCATAATGGAAAATATAGCTTTGCTCTTTTTCTTCGTTGATCACGCCATCCCTGTCCAGGAAAAGCGTCCAGTGCTCATCTATCTTTTGTAGGTCCAGCATATTATTCCTGCTTGCCAAAATATTTTTCTTCCACCAGCTGACAAATAGTGTGCCCGATCAGCATATGGGCTTCCTGTATCCTGGGGGTATTGGATGAAGGAACATTCACCAGGTAGTCGCTGCGTTCCTTCAGCAGGCCGCCGCCTTCTCCCGTAAACCCCACCGTCACCATGCCCTTTTCCCTTGCCGTATCAAACGCCTGAACGATATTGGCAGAATTGCCGGAGGTGGAAAGCCCGATCAGCATATCCCCCTTCTTGCCGATGCCCCTTATCAATCGCGAATAGATGACATCATATGTATAATCGTTCGCAACTGCCGTGAGATAGGAGGTATTGCAGTGCAGGGCTTCGGCAGGTAAAGCTTCGCGGTTGATATAGAACCTGCCGGAGAACTCTGCCGCCAGATGCTGCGCATCCGCGGCGCTTCCTCCATTACCGCAAAAATAGATATGGTTGCCATTTCTGAAGATGGTAACAACTACATCCACCAGCTCCGAGATCAGCTGTAGCATACGCTCGTCCTTTAACAGCTGGCTCTTCACAGTCACAGACTCATTGATACAATATTTTATTTTATCTAGCATGGTATGATTTTAATGATGTTTTGAACCAGCTTGCTCCATGAGTATTTCTCCTTCTCCTCGCGAAGGTGAGGAATAAAATGATCGGCTCCTAATTCGAAGAACCGGAGTATCCCATCAGCCAATGCGGCTGCGTCCGGATGAACCACCAGACCTACCCGTTCATGGGGCACCAGCGCGGGCAGCCCGCCTACATTGGTGACGATCATCGGCTTCTCAAAATGATAGGCCAGTGGCGTCACCCCGCTTTGAGTGGCGTTGCGGTATGGCTGTACCACGGCATCGGCGGCACAGAGATAATATTTTACGTCCTGGTCCGGGATAAAATCCGTACGCAGCAAAAGTTGGTCCCGGATACCCAACTTTTCGATCTGCTGCCTGTAGCCACGCTCATCCTCATAGAACTCACCCGCCACCAGCAGTTTGATACCGGCTGCCCGGATGCGCTCATCCGCCATTGCTTCCAATAACAGGTCCAGCCCCTTGTATTTCCGGATGAAGCCAAAGAAGAGGAGTATCCGGTCGTTCGCTTCTGCCTTCAACCCTTTCTCCCGTAAGGCTGCCCGGGCTGCAGAAAGGGGAATAGGCTCGCCGAAATTATCGTACAAAGGGTGGGGGACCTGCAGGGCGGGCTTATCTTTTTCGAATTGCCGCAGATCCTGCATCACCTTTTCGCTCATCGTGATAAAAGCATCGCAGCTTTTCAGAAAATATCGGGTGAAAGGGATATCGCCCGGTCGGCGTTCGTGCGGGATGACATTATCGGTCAGCGCAATGATGCGTGTATGTTTGTTCCGGCGCACTCTCCGCAGGATGGTCCCCAGCGCCGGACCCATCAAGGGCAGCCAGTACCGGACGACGATGATGTCGGGCCGCAATCGGCGCAGCTCTTCGCCCACCAGCCACCAATTGATGGGGTTGATGCTGTTGACCCGGGAATGGATGGTGAGACCTTCCGGGGCCGGCTCATCCGTATATTGCGAGCTGCCAGGGAAAAGGAAGGATGGATATTGCAGGGAAAAAGAATAGATACGACAGTCATAGCCTTCCTGTAGAAAAGCCTTTGTCAGCCGGTGATTAAAAGTGGTAAGACCACCTCCTCGCAGGGGATGTGCCGGGCCCAGGATAATGACAGAGCCTTTACTCATGGTTGGTCCAGTCCAAGTTTTTCTTCGATGAGATATGAGTTGCGTCCAGGCGAATTACGGGATATCAGCTCGGCGACAAAGCCTGTGAGGAACAGCTGACTGCCAATGACCATCGTGGTCAGGGCAATGTAGAAAGCAGGCTTCGTGGTCAGACCGAACGAGGCATAATGCGTCAGCTTGGCGGTGATCAGGTATACGCTGGCGACAAAGCCGATCAGGAAGCAAACGACGCCAAGAGGGCCAAAGAAATGCATGGGGCGCTTGCCGTATTTCCCGACGAATGTGATCGACGCCAGGTCAAGCAGGCCTTTCAGTCCCCGCCCCAGCCCGCCGAACTTGGTGTAGCCATATTTCCTGGCCCGGTGCTGCACCACTTTCTCGCCAATGCGGCGGAAGCCCGACCATTTGGCGATCACCGGGATATAGCGATGCATCTCGCCATACACTTCGATGCTTTTGATGACCTTACGCCTGTAAGCCTTCAATCCGCAGTTGAAATCGTGAAGGGGGATCCTGCTTACCCTGGCTGTCGTCCAGTTGAAGAATTTAGATGGCAGGGTTTTCGAGACCGGATCGTGGCGTACTTTCTTCCAGCCGCTGACGAGGTCATACTTGTCTTCGATGATCATGCGCCGCAGCTCGGGGATCTCATCCGGACTGTCCTGCATATCCGCATCCATCGTGATCACCACGTCCCCCATGGATGCCTTAAAACCTTCGTTCAGGGCGGCGGACTTTCCATAGTTGCGCTGGAACCGGATACCTTTTATCATCGGGTTGTTGCGGCGTAATTCATTGATGACCTCCCATGAATTGTCCGTGCTGCCGTCGTCCACCAGGACGATCTCACAGGAAAGATCATTCGCTTTTACCACGCGTTCGATCCAGCTGCAGAGCTCCGGCAATGATTCGTCTTCGTTATATACAGGTATGACTATCGAAACATCCATGAATAGTGTATTTATTATTGCGCTCGCTATTTTAGGTCCGCTTCGCTGAATGCAGGTTTTTTCTTTTTTACAATGGCCGCGATCACCAGGGAGACCAGGAAGAACACGATATAGGAAACACAAAGTCCTATCATTGACTTGGATAAAGAGAACTGGTTGGCGCCCCGATCCTTCGCCAGCGCCTCGTCGATCTTATCCTGGCTCAGGTTCATACGCAGCATGAATTTTTCCATTTTTTCCATAATGGCCTGTTCCACTACCTGCCTGAAGGCCGGATCGATGTAGTTCATCAGCACCCAGGTGAAAAGGGTTTGAAGCGCAAGCGCAATCACAAAAACAAGAAAGGCGGCTTTCAGTGCATCCCTGAACTCCAGGTAGCCGCCACCGTCCTTTTTCTCCCTTAGGGGCGCTACGATGGCCATGGTTAACAGGATGGCATACCCCAGGTAAGCTGCGGGTCCCAGGTACGCATTTACTCCTGACAGGTATAATACCGTTGTAAGCAGGATCATGGCCAGGCCTGCCACCAATCCGCAGGTCAATGAGATGGATATTTTCCGGGGTTGCATAGATGAAAAATTATAGTTGATTTTAACCTTCCCATATTAATCTGTCTCCATTGAGGATACCCAACGCACGTCCTTTCAGCGATTGACCCAGGAAAGCCGTATTCTTTGACTTGGACCTAAGCTGTTTTTCCTCCACCCGGGTCGTCCCGGCAGGATCGAAAAAGCTGAGACAAGCGGCATTCCCTTCCTGCAAGGTCGGCTGTTCCAGGCCAAAAATATCCCTGGGCGCCGATGACAGGAGTGCAACGATCCTTTCTGCGCTCAGTTCGGGGATCGCCGTTCGCAGCACGGCATACACCGTCTCAAGACCCGTCATGCCGGCCTTGGCATATTCGAATTCCACTACTTTACTGTCATACTCATGGGGCAAATGATGGGAGGCAATACAATCTACGGTCCCATCCAGCACCGCCTGCTTCAGCACTTTTACGGCAGCTTCATCCCGAAGAGGAGGAAAGACCTTCAGGTTCGTGTCGTATCCGACCAGACTGGCATCGGTGAAGAAAAGGTGATAAGGGGCGACAGAGCAGCTGACTGACAGGCCACTGTCCTTTGCACGCCGGATATAATCAAGTCCGCGGGGGGAACTCACGCCTGTGAAATGGATCCGGGAACCTGTATAACGCGCCAGCTTTATATCCCGGGCGATAATAAGCTCCTCGGCCATCATGGGCTTGCCCGGCAGGCCCAGGCGGGTGGAAATAATGCCTTCGTTCATCAGCCCGCCGGCGCCTACGCTCCGGTCGTCAGGGACCTGAATGACGACACCTTCGAATGCTTTTACATACTGTAACCCTTTCAGGAGCAGTCCCGCCGACTGGACGGGGCTTGTACCATCGCTGAAGGCGACAGCACCGCTGTGACGCATATCGTACATTTCTGCCAGGTCCTTGCCCTCCAGGCCCCTGGTCAGGGCGCCGATGGGCCGGATATTGACGGGAAGGCTGGCCGACTTGCCACAAATATATTCTACCTGGGATTTGCTATCGACGACAGGGCGGGTATTGGGGATGACGAAGACATCGGTAAATCCTCCAGCTGCAGCTGCCCTGGCGCCTGTTTCCAGTGTCTCCTTGTATTCATATCCCGGATCACAGAAATGGGCAAAGATATCAACCCACCCGGGTGAGACATACAGTCCTTCATGACGGATAATGCGGTCGGCATCCACCCGGAGGTCCTGCGCTATGGCCTTGATACGGCCTTCTTCGATTAAAATATCCCGGATCTGTCCGTTGTGGGGAGACAGGCGGTCTATGATAGCAGCCTGCTGAAAGAGTATCTTCATTACCAAAGAATTGCGCGAAGATACAAAAATTGTTAACAGGGCCCTTTATTCGCTGATAAATATCAGCACCAAAAAAATGGCCGAAAGGAAAATAATAACCAGGTTTTGTTTCTTATCCGTTGTCATACTATTTGATTTATGGAAGGATGGCAAATCCCTGCCTGTAAAAGAAGTGCATGCTTCTTCTACAGGTGATATGGCTCGGCAAACAGCTATTACAAGGAATGGAATTTCAGTGACACAGGTGGAGGTCACGGGACATTATGAAATTTTCGTGCCAATAATTCAATACTCCGCAAAAAGCCGGTCCTTATAGCACCAAAGCCACCGCTCTCCCGGCTCGGCAGAGATGATCAGCGGGTGGTGTGACGTATGGTAATGCCTGGTCATATGGGTATTGGGGGAGTCGTCGCAGCATAAGGTGGCGCCGCAGGTTTGGCAGACCCGGAGATGCACCCATTCATCCCCCGTCTTGATACATTCTTCACAGACATATTCTTTGGCCAGTTTCAGCTGGTCGGTCGCCGCGATATGCGAACAGGATGGATCGGTATGCATAACAATTCCTTTGATGAGGTGGCCTTATACTTCGGCCAGATATTTATGAACAAAACTAATGGCCATGGAACCTTCGCCGACAGCTGAAGCCACCCGGTTCATGGCCCCGGCCCGCACATCCCCCGCAGCAAAGATGCCCGGGCAGCTGGTTTCCAGCAGGTAAGGGTCCCGTTCCTGCTTCCAGATCCTGCCGAAATTGGAATAGGTCTTCAGGTCGCGGCCCGTTTCCAGGAAACCTTTTTCATCCTTTATGATATCCAGCCCGATCCAGTCCGTATAGGGCCGGGCGCCAATAAAAATAAAGAGGGCATCCGCTTTACGCGTCTCTCTTCCTTTGGTATCCACGTCTTCGATGGTCAGCTCCTCCAGCTTGCCCGAGCCACCTGCTTCGGCAATCTCCTTTTTCCCCATCACATGGATATTGGGCCGGGTCGCCAGCTGATCGATGAGATAGGTGGACATGGTGCTGACGAGGTTTTCCTTACGGACCAGGATATAAACATTTTTTGCAAACTTGGACAGGTACATGGCCGCTTGTCCAGCCGAATTGCCGCCCCCGACTACAAATACCTCCTTGTCACGGAAAGCCGCTGCCTCTGTCATGGCCGCCCCATAATAGATACCGGCGCCCGTAAAGTCACCAATGCCCTTTGTGTCCAGTTTCCGGTAGTCTACACCCGTAGTGATCACTACGGAATGAGAATCGATACAGGTCTCATTGTCCAGGATGATCTTTTTGTATCCGTCCTTTTGCCTGATGTCTTTTACATACCCCGGCAATAAGAGCTCGGCTCCCAGCCGGCTGGCTTGTGTGACAGCACGCCGGGTTAGCTCAGCGCCGCTGAGCCCGGTAGGGAAGCCCAGGTAATTTTCGATGCGGGAGCTGGTGCCGGCCTGTCCTCCGGGCGAATGACGCTCGACCAATAAGGTCTTCAGCCCTTCAGACGCGCCATATACCGAAGCCGCCAGTCCCGCAGGACCCGCGCCGATGATCACCACATCATACATATTGTTTTTGATGACGGGGTTCAGCCCGACCTTCTCCGCTACATGTGGAATGGCCGGTGCCGTCAGGAAGCTGCCATCCTCCATAAAAAGCACCGGCAGGTCTTTCGTCATGATATTATTCAGCTTCAGCAGCCGCTCGCCTTCCTCGCTGGTCTCGATATCCATCCATTGAAAAGGTACGAGGTTGCCCGACAGGAATTCCTTGATATCATGCGACTTGGGTGAAAATTGATACCCGATGACCTTCAGCCCCTTAAAAGCCGGCCGATACGTGCTTTGCCAATCTTCCAGCAAGCCATTGATAATAGGATACAACCTGTCCTCCGGCGGATCCCAGGGTTTCATAAGATAATAGTCCAGCTGTATGTCATTGATGGCCCTGATCGCGGCGTCGGTATCTGAATAGGCCGTCAGCAATACCCGCTTGGCATCAGGAAAGAATGCTATCGCCTGCTTGAAAAAGTCCACACCCTCCATTTCCGGCATTCGCTGATCCGAAATAATGAGGGCCACCGTCTCGGATTTATTCTTCAGGTCCAACAGACTGTCCAATGCCTCTTTGGCCGAAGTCGTGCTTAGTATCCTATAGTCGTTGCGATAATGGCTTCTCAGGTCGCGTGTAATAGCACGCAGCACCTGTGCGTCATCATCTATGGTAAAAATGATCGGTTGATTCATAAAACGGGTCTGTTAGCGCTCGCAATTTAAGGTAATTATTTTTCGGACAAAGTGCCGCCTATCCAACTCATCACTCATACTCATCCATCGATGAGAAAGCAAACGATGAACTCCGTTCTTCCCGGCCGGGAATTTACTTTCACCGAACCCCGGTGCTGCTGCACAATGCGCGTCACCACGTCGAGACCGAGACCTGTTCCCTTCCCAATGTCCTTTGTCGTAAAGAAAGGGTCGAAGATCTGGGATCTGATCTCCTCGGGAATGCCGGGTCCGTCATCGGTGATCGTTACTTCCACGAACTCCCTGTCCCTGCGGGTACGGATAGTCAGTTGGCCCTTCCCATTTATTTCCATGGCGTCCAGGGCATTGTCGATGAGGTTGGTCCATACCTGGTTCAATTCTCCCACCATGGCCTTTACCTTTGGGATCGTTTCGTCGAACTCCTCCTTCACGGTCACATTGCCTTTTTTTATTTTATGCTGCAGGATCGTCAGGGTGGTGCGCAGACCGGAATGGACGTCCGTATATTCCTTGCCTTTTCCCTGATCCATATGCGTGAAGGTTTTGATGGATTTCACCAGCTCAGAGATGCGCTGGGAAGATTCCTGGATATCTCCTATCATCCGCTCCGTCACCAGGTTGGTATTGATCCAGTTGAAGACGGGTGACAAATAGTGGGAAGGGATGTGTTCCTTGAAGGATTCCATGTCCTCGCAGGTGAATGCATAATCCACAAAATTCTCAGCCACTTCGTCACTATTGCTGATGTTGTGGTCGTCCAGCCAGTCCCGTACAGCATCTTCCTTTTCTGTCCGCTGGATCAGCGTGAGCTTGGGCCTTTCTCCCCTGTGCAGGATCTCAAACAATTTCTGGGTTACAATGTCCACTTCTTTTTCCTCCATCCGGATGGCCATGACCTCTTTAAAGGACTTGGGCTCCATCTGCAGGTGCTGCATCAGGGAAGTGGATCCCCGGACAATGGCTGCGGCAGGATTGTTCAGCTCGTGGGCCAATCCGGCCGACAGTTTACCCAGGGCCATCATTTTTTCATTCTGCTGCTGAAAGGCCGTATAGTTCCGGACCCGGGTAGTCATGATATGCACCAGCGCCTGTGTCAGCTCGAAGTGCTTATTGATCATTTCCCGGGACTTACCCATCGGCAGGGTCATCACGCGGATATTACCTGTAGCCTGACCCATCGCTTTTGCTATCAGCCCCCGGGAAAAAGGGAGATAGCCGAATATGGCCTCCGGCTCCAGGTAGACCTGGTCGCGCATCTCATTATTTTGCAGCAGGTACATCTTGACCCTTCCCTCCAGAAGGACATGGGTGCCTTTCATGGGCTCGTTGTTACGAAAAAGAAAATCCCCATCGGACACTTCATAGACCGTGCTGTTATCGATGAACCATTGCAACTGTTCCAGCGGGACTTCTTTCAGCGTTTCTATAGACTGGAGCCAGGCGGCGGTAACGTTTTCCATGGCGGCAATGTAGCGAAAAAATAGACAAAAAAAACAGGCCGGCGGAAGCCGGCCTGTTTTTAGGATCCTATGATAAAGGCTAATAAGGCAATATGAAAGTATACGTCTTCCCGGCCTCCCACACTAACTTGAAATAGTATGATCCATCCGGGCAGGTTGTGGCATTACCATTGGCATCCAATCCAAAAGTGATCGTCGTCGTAACCTCAGGACGAATAACTTTCACTTGTCCCTGCGTAAGCCTCCAACTGCAATTCTGATCGATGATAAGAGGCTGTGTGATCTGTGCTACGAAGGTATTACCCCAGCGGGTGATGCCCCATTCGGAGATACCCGTAGTGCTGCCATCCGTATGCAGGCCCGTGCTCGTAATGACGTACCCTTGATTTACCCAACTGTACACCCTTTGACGGGCAACATGCCAGGTGCGCTTGGTGCCGTTGTCGAAAGTGATGGACATATCGTCACTGGTGACGGTGTGCGTAACAGGAGTTCCCTTCGGCACGTCTGCAAGAAGACTCCCTCCACTGACATTGGTATAGGTATGTGTACCATTCAGCGTGATGCTCTTGCCATCCCGTACGCGGGTGATCTTCAGGTTCTGGATGCTGACGTTGACGACAGCCCCCTTGTCCTTCCAATGTGCTCCCCTGGCCCAGGATACTACGACGACACCTGTCCGGGTACGCGTGAGAGCACAATTACTGCCATTATACGTAATCGTTATATTGTAAATGGCCGTACTGGTATCCAGGGTCACGGATGCATCACAGATAAGGTCCTGTGGTATAGGCTTGACATCCTGTGTGGCGATGCCTTCCTTGTAGCCGGGATTGGAACTGCTGCCCGCGACAGTGATCTGGCTGGTCAGCATCGCATTCACATCGTCGACTACGGCATCCGTTTCATTGGACACCTGTGTCTGATCATCCGACTGCGTCTGCAGTTCCTCGCTGGACTGACCAGTGCTTTTGTTATCCTTCTTACAGGCGTTGAATGTAATGGTAAGTGCCAGAATAGCCCAAATGAGATACAGGGATCTTGTTTTCATACATTACGTTTTAGTGAGTGGTCGCTTGGTTTTTATAAATGGTTTTATGTAGGACGGATCGTTTTAAGGATAGTTTAACGGAATCTTATATAAATTATTTCTTATTAATTGTTAAGGTCTTATTTAGTAGGAGATACTCTATCGATCATATACCAAAACAACGGCACATGCGTTATTGGCATCGTGCCCCTCGAAGTGGACCACGGCTAACCCCTTAACCCTTAACCCTGTTGATGAGATATTTTTTATTCATCGTATTGTCGTTGCTTTCAGGACAGGTGCGGTCCCAGGATAACTGCAAAAAAAGCTCGCCCCTGTTCCGTTTTGATCCCCGCGAACATCCACGCCTGTTTACCGACAAACTGGGCAACCATCCTCAATTCCCCTTTCTGCAACGTGAAAAAGGCGTCACTACGCCCAATCTCGTCATCCACTTCGTCAAAGACCCGGAAAGTCGGGTGAAGTACCCTGAAGAATTTAAAATATTCGACCAGCTATTGAAGGACATTGGGTTTGTCCATGGCTATAAGGACCTGCATACTGTGAATGTACGGAAAAGCTATGTCCAGGACGGCACCATCGGCAACCTGGGATTTTATAATAATGAGAAACCCCAATATAATTATATATATGTTCGCCTAAATCCCGCCGGGGAAGGCCGTCGTGGTGTTCCCGCCTGGAAGATCACGGGACCTTCGGGCTGCTGGTTCTATATCCTGCACACCTGCGGTAACGCCTTTTATCCGGGCCATACGAATGATGACTGCTGCAAGGAAATAAAGGCCGAGACAAGGATCAATCCGCTGGAGATAAGACCACAGGCTGTGGACCGCCCCCTGCACATTAAGATAACCTTCTATGCCGGCAAGGTCATGCCGGCGCATAAGCGTAATGGTAAGGCGGACACGCTCATCTCGTTATTGCGGAGCATCGACACGCTCATGAGCTTTAAAGACACCATCGGCCATACCTTGAAAGTATATGTCGCCGATACGGTAAATCACCTGCTGGTGTGCCGGGATACCGTCCTGCAGCTGCGTCCCCGTTTGCTGGTCGACAGCATGCCTGGTACGCCTGACAGTGTGCAATACGTACTTTCCGACACCACCTATATTACGCTGTCAGCAAAAGGTAATACTCCCTGTCAAAAGAAATGGGAGATAGCGTTGGACGGGGGTATTTCATTTAATTCCATCCCCCGTTTTGACAACACAACGACGCATACGCGCACGGATGGAAGCCATCTTGCTGCCGAGCTGGCCATCTCCCGGATCTTTAACCATTGGTTCCAGGCGGGTGTCATGGCATCGTATATTACGCTGTCTTACCAGGACGATATAGCCTATCCGGGTTCCGCTCCCAATACATATAATACGGTGTATATAGGCAAGCCCATCCTCCCCATCCAGCTTTTTGGTAGGGCTACCATCGGGGGACCCCTGCGCTGGCAGTCCAATATATCGCTGTCAGCAGGCTGGTCCCTTCCCATGAAAGACGGGATCACCAATGGCGGCAATACGCTGGCGACAAAGCCTGGCGTAAAAGGCGGACCGACAGCCGGCTTCAAGATGGGCGTGGCGTATTTCTTCAGCTGTAAGTTTGGCCTCGGGCTCTCATTCAGCGGGCAATATTTTTCCAACAAGGCAGATGCAATGAGCTATCACCTTTTTGCCCTGCCCATTACCCTGGGGATGCGTTACCGGTTCTAATCCCGTAACTTTGTCTGCAACTTATGGATAATAATTACATTATTCCTGCCAGGACAAAGATCGGTCATGTACATCTCAAGGTCAGCGATCTGCAAAGGTCGATGGACTTCTACTGCGGACTGCTGGGCTTCCAGCTGATGGCGCGCTATGGAACAGAAGCCGCTTTTATTTCCGCCGGCGGCTATCACCATCATATCGGGCTCAATACATGGTTCAGTAAAGGCCAGCCTCCTGCCCCGGAAAAAGCTCCCGGTCTCTTTCACACGGCTATCCTTTACCCCGAGAGAAAGGACCTGGCTGTCGCATTGCAACGGCTGGTGGATGCAAAGTATCCCCTCACCGGCGCCTCCGATCACGGCGTCTCCGAAGCGCTGTACCTGGATGACCCCGATGGCAATGGCGTGGAGCTGTACTGGGATCGTCCCGTTGACCAGTGGCCGAAGGATGCGCAAGGGCAGCTTACCATGTACACACATCGCCTCGACATACAGGATTTGCTGGGTGAGCTGCAGAAATAAACCCTTACCCCTGCTGTTACTATTATCAAATTATTACCTTTCGTTTAACTTATAGTTATCGGGGAAAGACCATAACAGTTCTGTAACATCCACCCCCTACATTTGCGGCCAAAATAAAATTGCTTATGTACCTGCACTTGTCGCTTAAACAAGTTCTCTTCCAATTATTATTATTTTGCTGCTGCACGGCGGCCATGGCCCAATCCAGTGGTTCCGGCATCAGCGGATTTATCTACGAGGAAAATGGCAGCAAACCCCTGGAGGCTGCCACCATCGTTGTGAAGAACACGGCCACCGGCTTTACAACTACCTCTGTTTCCAATAAACAAGGTTATTTCAGTTTCCGCGAGCTGCCCGTCGGCGTATATACCATAGAGATATCCGCCGTGGGATTTCAATCCACCGTGGTCAAAGACAATAACCTCAATTTGGGAGACCGTCTTGTCCTCCATAAGATATCGCTCAGCAAGAGCGCTACTACACTGACGGAGGTCACCGTGCACAGCTCCAGCTTTAACAACAGCGTGGATCGCCTGGGCACCGGCACTGCCGTCAGCAGCCGCGCCCTGCAGAAGATACCCGTGGCCACCCGCAACTATACAGACCTGATGATGCTCTCGCCGCTGGCCAACGGCGCTTCCCTGGCCGGCGCCAAGCCCGGGGGCACAGGATATATGCTGGATGGCGTGAGCAACCGGCGCGCACATTTTGCGGGTACGACGGATGCCGCCTTCTCCATCTCTTCCGAGACGATCCGGGAATTCGAGATCTCCACCAACTCCTACGATGTAACCAATGGCCGCGGCTCCGGCGGCGTAGTGAAAGCCATCACCAAATCCGGCACCAATACCCTGTCCGGCTCTGCCTGGGGCTATTATGGCGCCAATTCCCTGGCTGCCACCAAAGATGTCAATGGCAACAAGCTTACCAGCAAATATGAGGTAGGACAGTTCGGCGCCATGCTCAGCGGTCCCATTATAAAGGATAAGGTCCACTTCCTTATTTCTTATGACCAGTATACCAATACTATTCCTTTCCGGGCGTATGATTTCGGTTATGGCGCCGCCGACTCTATCACGGCGGAAAAAAACCTGAAGATCACCAGGAAGAACCTGGATTCCATTGTCGATATCATGCATAACAAATTCGGTTTCCCTGACAGCAAGCAATATGGTACCATCAATATCAAGCAGGAGACGAAGAACGCTTTTATAAAGCTGGACTGGAATCTTAATAAGAAGAACCTGCTGACTTTAAAATATAATTACCTTCATTTCGTGGACCCCAACAAGCTGAAATCAGCCGGCCTGCTCACCACCCAATATACAGGCGTGGAGATCGACAATGCCGTTATGCTGGGCTTGCGCACGGAATTCTCCCCCCGCCTGGTCAATGAGCTGAAGCTCAATTTCAGCACGTATCGTAAATTCCTCCATTTCGTGAACAATCATGTACCGGAAGGATTTGTCAATGTTAAATCTACCTGGGCTGACGGCAGCAGCGCCACTACTACTGTAGCATTTGGCGATCAGAACTGGGTGCCGGAAAGAGATGCCTCCGATGTGATCCAGATCGTGGATTATTTGAGATATAAGACAGGCAAGTTCAACTTTACTTTCGGTACGGATAATAATATCAATCACATCACGGACCGCCTTTCGCACGATCAGCAGGGACAGTTCTATTACAACAGCATAACGGATATGGATCATAACACTCCGTACCGCTTTAACAGGAAGATCCCTTTGAATGGTGTCAACCCGAAGATCAGCGTACCGCTGATCGAGCTGGGCGTTTTTGCACAAATGGAGACCAACCTCAGGCCCAACCTGAACCTCACCGTAGGCCTCCGCTGGGATGGCCAGATCATCGGCAGCGCCCCTACGTACAATCCCCTCCTGGAACATGACCTGGGCGTGAAGACCAACGTCGTGCCTTTCGACGCCAAGAATATACAGCCCCGTGTCAACCTGATCTGGGACGTGAACAACAATGGCCGCGATATCGTCAAATGGGGCGCCGGTCTCTTCGCTTCCGAACTGACCACCCAGCCCATTACTTTTGCTCATATCGACAATGGTGTGGATTTCCGCCAGGTGAATATCACCAGCAATGTCCCCATCCCCGACTGGCAGGGTTACCAGAAGGACTTCAGCCTGGTGCCCGGTGTCGCCTATTACAATTCACTGCCCACCAAGCAACCTGCTACGGTGCTGGTCCTGGACAAGCACCTGAAGAACCCGCTGACCTTCAAGACCAGCGTGAGCTATTACCATTATTTCAACAATTGGTTCCGCATGGGCGCGAACGTTTACTTCGACAATACCTGGGACAATTTTTACCTGTATGATCTGAACCTGCGCCGCACCCCCGGGTTTGTGACCAATGAAGGCCGCGAAGTGTATATGGACCCCGGCTCCATTGCCACAGGCAGCGGCAACCAGGCGGACATTAAGAACTCCCGCATCTCTTCGAATTTCAACCAGGTGAGGTATTTCACCAATACCAAATGGTCCTCTAAATACATCGGCGCTGTCATCGAAGCCGCCGTGCAGATAGGCCGTGACGGTACTTTCACCGTATCTTATGCCAAAGGTAAGGCCACCGGTACGCCACCCTATGACAATGGCGACCCCCGCAATGCCAACTTCGCCGTAGGCGCTTCGTACTGGAACTATGCCGCCTATGGAAAGAACTGGCGCAGCGACGGCGATCAGCCTAACAAGATCGTGGCACTGCTGCTCAGCCCCACGTTCTATGGGTTCAGCGTCAGCTCTTCCTTCCAGGCTTACCAGAACACGCGTTATTCCGCTTATGTCAATAAGGATGTCATTGGGGAAGGTAATGATGGACAGGACCTGGCCTATATCTATGATCCCAATAATCCAAACACCCCGGCCGATGTTGCCGCAGGCATGAATACGCTGTTGCAGAAAACGAGCCCCGAGTACAGGAAGTTCCTGCAGTCCAACTTTGGTAAATTCGCCCCCTACAACGGCGGCCTGCAGCCCTGGCGCACGCAATGGAACCTGAGTGTGGCTTATGACCTCAAGATGCCCAAGACAACGCACAAGATCAGCTTCCGCTGTGATATCTACAACGTGCTGAACCTGCTGAACTATAAATGGGGCGGTTATACCCAGATCATCAATACCAACCCCTATACTTTGAAGGGCTTCGACCCCGCTACCAATTCCTATAAATACAACGTGGAAGTCAACTCAGGTGCAAGGCAGAAAACGGCCGCCTACTATTCTATACAATTCGGTGCCCGCTACTCGTTCTGATAAACGTAACAACCATTCAACGGGAGGGACTAAATCCCTCCCGTTCTTTTTATGCGACATCTTCTTTTTCTTTTCCTGCTATCAGCCACATTTGTTGCCAGAAGCCAGCCCATCGCCGTCATCGGCCAGCCGCTGCCCGCCTGGCAAGAAGGTTATCTCGACCTCCACCACATCAACACGGGTCGCGGAAATGCCGCCTTCTTTATCCTTCCTGACGGTACCACCATCCTTTTTGATGCCGGTGAGCTGGACCCCACCAATCCCCGCACTACATCCAAACGCAATACGCCCATCCGCCCCAATGATTCCAGGCATCCGTACGAATGGATCGCCTCCTATATCCGCAGGACAGGACCGCTGAAAGAAAAGACTGCCATCGACTATGCGGTCATCTCCCATTTCCATGACGACCATTTCGGCGGCTGGTACCCGGGAGCGCCGCAGTCAAAGAATGGTGCATTCACACTGTCCGGTATCACAGGTGTTGCCGATCTGCTGCCCATCCACTGCCTGCTGACCCGGGATTATCATTTTCCCGTTGACCCTGCAAAACAGCTGAGACAGGCAGCTATCGATGACCCCTATGCGAAAAATTGGAGCAATTACCTGGCATTCCTTAAAGATCGCGGGCGGCAGGGCCTCCCGGACACTTTCCTCCGGGCCGGCAGCCGCAGCCAGTTACGTCTGCAGCATCATCCTTCCGCTTTCCCCGGCTGTTATGTGCAGAACGTAAAATCCAATGGATGGATCTGGACGGGTAAGGACTCGGCCGTCCGACAGCACTTCCCGCCTGTGGATACAACGGACCGTAAGACCTGGCCGGATGAGAACAGCCTTAGCAACGTACTGGTCATCCACTATGGGCCCTTTACTTATTACACGGGCGGAGATTGCCCCGGCAATGTGTTCCCGGGCGATGCGGCCTGGCGCGATGTAGAGACGCCGGTAGCGCGTGCGGTAGGGGAGGTGGATGTCGCCACCATGGACCATCATGGCAACCGGGATGCGGTCAACGCATTCCAGGTAGAGACCTTCCGGCCTTCCGTTTGGATCGAACAGGTGTGGACCGCCGATCATCCCGGTCACGAAACACTCATCCGGGTAACATCTCCTTTGTTATACAAAGAAAAAAGGGACCTGTTCGCCACGAATTTTATGGAAGCCAACCAACTGGTGATCGGCCCCCTGGTGGACCGATCCTACCGGAGCCTGCAGGGACACATCGTCGTGCGGGTCCTGCCCGGAGGAAAGAACTACTATGTCATCATCCTGGATGATAGCAGGGAAGACGGCCCTGTGAAAGCGGTGTTCGGTCCGTATGCGTCGAAGGGTCAGTGACTATACCGGTCATTTCGCCAGGGATAGGCTGTATTGGAATAACCCCGCTGTTCCCAGAAGCCCAATTTATTGGAGGTAAGGAATTCAATACGGTGGATCCATTTCGATCCCTTCCAGGCATACAGCTGCGGCGTGATCATTCGCACCGGGCCGCCGTGCTCGCGGGGTAGGGGTTTGCCATCAAAAGTATGCACCAGCAGCACATCCGGCTTCAACGCCTCTTCCAGCGAGACATTCGTGGTGTAATCATCATATCCGTAACAAAGGAGGTGGGAAGCTGTCTCCATCGGCTGGACCAGGGCGGCCAGGTCCAGCAGACGAACGCCCTTCCAGGGCATGTTCAGCTTCGACCAGGTAGTTACACAATGAAAATCGGACACATCCTCCGTTTGGGGCAGGGCCATGAAATCCGCCCAGCGAAGGATCACCGGTTGCTCCACTGCACCGTCCAGCACCAGCTCCCATTTGTCCAAAGGAATATCCGGCTGCAGGCCAAGGTCCAATACAGGCCATTTGGCAGTGATCACCTGTCCGACAGGCACCACTGGCATTCCATGCCGGTTGGATACCCCACTGCCCATCGGCTTGTCATCCGCCACAGAAGGCGTTTGCTGTATCTTTTCCTCAAAACGCGCCTTCAGCTTCATACGCGCCTCGACGACCCTGTTAAGCTTGTCTGATCCCTCCATGGTGTGCGATTTGTTTAAAGTTAAAACATTCCACCTTATCTTTAATTCTCAATACAGCCATTATGAAATTCATAGTTACAGCCGCCGCTTTTTTATTGATAGCATTGACCCCCCGGGCCCAAAAGAAAGGTCCTCTTTTTTCTGAAGCGCCCGGCATTGTCTCCTATACCTATCGGGACAACTTTCAAAAGGATGTCCCCGCAACCCTGGATATCATAAAGTCCAATGGCATCACCGATATAGAATTCTCCAATCTCTTTAATAAGACGGCAGCAGAACTGCGCAGCCTGCTGGATCAGCGGGGCCTCCATTGCTCCTCGTTTGGCGTGGGCTATGACGACCTGGTGAATCACACTGCAGAAGTGGCGCAGAATGCAAAGACCCTGGGCGCCTCCTATGTACGGGTTGCCGGGATCCCGCACAAGGGAGCCTTCACCCTGGAAGAAGCACGCAAAGCCATCGGGGATTTCAATCGCTGCGGGAAAATTTTAAAAGAGCAGTATGGCCTTGGTTTTATATATCACAACCATGGTTTTGAGTTCCAGCCGTATGAGAAAGGTACCCTGTACGATCTGCTGGTGAAGGAGACGGACCCCCGGTATGTTAGCCTCGAACTGGATATCCTCTGGGCCTTCTTCCCTGGCCAGGACCCGGCGCAGTTGCTGAGCAAATATGGCCGCCGCTATAAGGCCCTTCATCTGAAGGACCTGCGTATAGGGGTCACTGGTGATCTTTCCGGCGGGACTTCCAAGGAGAATGATGTTATCCTGGGTAGCGGGCAGATCAATATCCCCGCTGTGCTGAAAGCTGCCCGGAAGGCAGGTGTCGGGCATTATTATATTGAAGATGAGAGCAGCAAGTCGCTTGAGCAGGTACCGCAGAGCATCGCCTATCTGAAAAGCCTCTGAAAAAGTCCTAAGTAGTCCGGATGATCCACAGGATGTGCTCCCGCATAAACTGAAGGGTATGTCCGGCGGGCTTAAACACATGTATTTTATTTATATATTAAAAATACCCAGTTACCCCAAATTTTCCTCATAAGGCGCTTTTTCCACAGTTACATGGAACAGAATTTGCATATACGCGGATATAAATATTGATTATTTATTTTTTTTCAAACCCGTTTCCAGCGGGAATTTTGTGCTTAATTTATGGATTTTCATGAGGATGTGTTGATAAATTAAATCACATCCATACGTTTTGGAATGGAATTTGTAATTCAGCATTCATCCTGTAGAAAACCAGTATTTTTATTGTTAAGGACAAGTAAGGGATTTGGAATTTCAGTGCGTTTGTAATAATTTTACTAAACCTTCTTGAACTTCTAGCGTAGAAAAGCGCCCCCAAAGCTCCAGCCTATCGAATAAACCGCGCTAAAATTCCTAAAACGATCTACGGTTGCCCGCCTGAGATCCTTTTAAATGCCATGACGATTCCGATTCTTGCTTACTAGACTCATTTAACTATTTTGGTAGCTCCTCTGAGGTGGTTATCAACTATTCACGTAATCACAAACAGATTACCGGATAAACGGTTGCTTATTCCCTGACGAGAATGGATTTCAGCACAGGCTGATGTAAGGAATGGCTTTGTGTTAATATATAACAGATATATGTATTCGAAATTATCGATGGTTTTATTTCTTTCAGGGATTTTTTGTATGGTATCCTGTGTTAATAGCAGGAAAGCGCTTTATTTCAATAATATACAGGATACCACTGTGAACAATTCGCTGGTCAATGTCGATCCGGTGATACAGACCAACGACCTGCTCAACATTACAGTGACCAGCCTTAATCCTGAAGCCACTATGGTCTTCAATACACCTAATATTACCACGCCGGTATCGGCCACTTCCTCTGGCACGACTCCAGCAGCAGGGTATGGAACTCCTCAGCTGATGGGGTATCTGGTGAATGCGGATGGAATGATCAAATTCCCTGTATTGGGATCCGTTAAAGCTGCCGGTCTTACCAAACGGCAACTGGAAACCCTTCTCACAGATTCCCTGAGTGAACGTAAATTATTGGTCGACCCTATTGTAAGTGCCCGCTTCCTGAATTTCAGGGTCACCGTTTTGGGCGAAGTTGCCCGGCCCACTACGCTCAATATCGCTAATGAAAGGATATCCATACTCGAGGCTGTAGGCCTGGCCGGAGACCTTACCATCTATGCCAAACGCGACAACGTATTGCTTATCCGGGAGTCAGGGGGGCAAAAGATCATCAAACGGCTTGATCTTAGCTCCAGTGAAATTCTCACTTCTCCCTATTACTACTTAAAAACCAATGATGTAGTTTATGTAGAACCACGGAAGGAAAAGATTGCCTCTACCAGCAGAACACAACAATTATTACCTATCATATTGAGCGCTGCATCACTTGTTGCAGTCGTCGTATTGCATTATGTTAATTAATAAAACTTGAGCTTATGCAGGTGACAAATAAAAGTTTTTACGAAGAGGAAGAAGGCAATCTGTTCTCACAGGTGCTTTTCAAGTATCTGCCATACTGGCCCTTGTTCCTTGTTCTGCTCGTGCTGTCGGGCTCAGCAGCCTATGTATACCTGCACTACGCAGTGCCTGTATATGAGACGGCCGCTACCGTTATGGTAAAGGATGAGAAAAAGGGACTGGACGACTCCAACCTGATGGAGCAGCTAAACCTTTTTGGCAGTAAAAAGCTGGTGGAGAACGAGATCGAGGTGATCCAGTCCAGGACCCTCATGCGCGAGGTGGTAAAGAACCTGGACCTGTATGCTCCCATCACCCAGGAGGGCCGGATCAAATCCCGCAGCGCCTACCTGACCTCTCCCGTCGTCATCCAGGTGAGAAATCCTGACTCGCTGGTAGAAAGACATAAGGTCTACTTCACCTTTGACAGCGCTAATCGCGAGGTGGTGGTAGCCGGACAAAAATATCCGCTTGGCTCCTGGGTCAGCACGCCATACGGAAACCTGCGTTTCCTGACCAACCCCAATTACGTGGCTGCGGATAAAACAAGACCCCTGTATTTCTCTCTCATCAATGTAAGGGCCATTTCTGATGAGTTGCTGGCCGGGCTGAAAGTGACCCAGGCTACCAAACTATCTTCCGTCATCGATCTTAAGATAAAGGATGCCATTCCCAAAAGAGGGGAGGACATCCTCAACGGTCTTATAGGCGAATACAACAAAGCTGGTATCAACGACAAGAATGCGCTGGCCGCCAACACCCTTCGCTTTATCAACGAAAGGCTGGGGCTTATTTCCAACGAACTTGACTCCGTCGAACATGGTATACAGAAATACAAGACCCAGGAAGGCATCGTGGACATCAGCGCCCAGGGCCAGCTCTATTTGAACAACGTAGGAGCCAATGACCAGAAGCTCAGCGAGATGAATGTCCAGTTAGCCGTCCTCGACCAGGTGGAACGTTATGTGCAATCCAAGAGCAATGAGGCAGGTATCGTTCCTTCTACTTTCGGCGTGGATGACCCTGTGCTGGGACAGTTGCTGCAGAAGCTGTACGACCTGGAAATAAAATATGAAGGCCTCAGCAAGACAACGGCAGAGAACAATCCGGTGCTGATATCCATCCGGCATGAGATGGAAAAGATCAAGCCCAGCATCATGGAAAATGTGCAGAGCCTGCGCAGGAACCTGACTGCCGGACGTGGCAACCTGCTCAACACCAGCAACAGCTACGCCTCCATCCTCAGGACCCTTCCGGCGAAGGAAAGAAAGCTGGTAGAGATCAGCAGACAGCAGGGGATCAAGAACAGCATTTATTCCTTCCTGCTGCAAAAACGGGAAGAGACTGCCCTCACCTTCAGCTCTGCCATCGCGGATACCCGTATCATCGACGCAGCAGCTACCACGGTGATGCCTGTTGCGCCCAAACCCATACTGATCTGGGCATTGGCGGTCCTGGCTGCACTCGGCCTGGGCGCCGGTATCATCGCCATCCGCGAAGGTCTGAACCAGCGCATCGTATTCCGCAGCGAAATAGAAAAGTTCACCACGGTTCCCGTTGTGGGAGAGATCATGTATGCGCCCGCTCATGACGAACTGGTCGTCACCCAGGGTAAACGTTCGGTCATCGCAGAGCAGTTCAAACAGCTGCGGACATCCCTGGCCTACATTGGCATCAATTCCAGGAAGAAAAAGATCCTGGTTACTTCTACCATCAGCGGCGAAGGAAAAAGCTTCGTCACGGCTAACCTGGCCGTGAGCCTGGCCCTGACGGATAAGAAAGTGGTGCTCCTGGAGCTGGACCTGCGCAAACCCAATGTAGCCCACCTGTTCAATGTCAGCAGGGAAGTAGGGCTCACCAACTATTTCATCGGGAACAAGGATGCCGACCATATCATCAAACGTACGGATGTGAGCCCTAACCTGTTCGTCATCCCCTCAGGTGCCATCCCTCCCAATCCTTCCGAGCTGATCCTCAATGGTAAGCTGGACGAATTGCTGCAATACCTGGAAACAATTTTTGACTATATCCTCATCGACACTGCCCCAACGGCGCCTGTGACAGATGCCTATATCCTCTCTCCACTTTGCGATGCTACCATCTATGTGGTCCGCCATAAAGTGACACCGAAAGGATATATAAAAATGCTGGACGAGAATATGAAGGTCCGTGGACTGAAGAACCTTGCCATCGTCTTCAACGGCGTGAAGAACCGCGGCGTAGGCGGCATCAATTATGGCTATGGCTATGGATATGGAAAGGAATATGGCTATGGCTACGGCGAAGAGAAGAAGAGTAAAAAGAAAGATAAAGTAAGTAAATAGTTCACCAAACCTGCGGTCATTGCACCGGAGGACAAGATAGTCACGGAAGGAAAAGTAACCCGTCACCGCCCTGATGTGACTGGATTGGGCGGAGCCCGCTGTAGCATGAAAATTGCGTATATGCTGACGCACGATCGTATCCGGGTACCCGGATGACAGCCATATGTACCTATTGAATAATCTGTTAACTACAAAACTATGAACCAACCTGTAATGATGGACCAATTTGGTAAAAGCTGGTATGCAGTACATACCAGGCCCCGCTGGGAGAAGAAAGTGGCAGGACAGCTGGGCAAAAAAGGATTAGAGTATTATTGCCCTTTGAACAGGGTTCAGCGGCAATGGAGTGATCGTAAAAAGGTCATCCTGGAACCTCTTTTCACTTCTTACGTATTCGTTCGTCTTTCAGAGTCTGAACATATATCTGTATTGCAGACAGACGGGGTCATGAGCTTCGTCTACTGGCTGAAAAAGCCTGCCATCATCCGCGACGAAGAGATCGAGGCCATCCGTCGCTTTATGAATGATTATGAATCTGTGAAGTTGGAAAAGACGCAGGTCAATGTAAACGACCGCGTCCGGATCATCGGTGGCCCCCTGATGGAAAGAGAAGGAAATATCGTCGAGATCAAACATAAGACGGTGCGGGTACAGCTGCCATCACTGGGATATACGCTCACCGCCACAATCGAGAAGTCGAATGTGGAAATTCTTTCTCTTTATGGCGAGATCTCATCCTCAAACGTGATCTGAGCATTTGATATTGAAAACAACTATTGACAGCAAGCCGGGGGCAAGCGAGCCCAGCTTCAGACGGAATCTCTTTAACAACATCCTGGTGGCGGGTAGCTATACCTATCTTTCCCAGGGTGTTACGTTTTTGGCATCCACCATATTGGCACGCCTGCTCTCCCCGGAAAGCTATGGCGTGGTAGGCCTCATTACAGTTTTCACCGGCTTTATCATGGTGTTTTCGGATGGGGGCCTGTCCTATGCGCTTATCCGCAGCGACTTTGGCCGCACCTTCCAAAAGGTGTTGACCAACCTTTCGATATTCCTTGGTATCGCCCTTTTCCTTATCACGGTGCTGGCCGCCTGGCCCATCGCCCATTTTTACAATAACCCGGGCCTGGTAGCGCCCATCATCGTACTGGCAAGCACTTTCGTCATCAAAGGCATGGGTTTGGCCCAGGGTGCCGTGCTGGCGAAGGAACTGCAATTCGGCTACATCGGGAAAGTAACGCTGCTAAGCAATGTCGCGCAGATCCTGCTGTCCATCCCCATGGCTTATTTCGGAGCCGGCTACTGGGCGCTGATCATCCCTCAGCTGCTTGCCGCCCTCATCGTTACGGTGCTGTACGAGAGAAAAGTAAGGCTGGGATTCAAATTGTACCCCCGCAACTACCTCGTCGTGGTGTTCCGGCATACCAAAAAACTGGTGAGCAGTGTCATCGGCTTTTCGTCCATCAATTACTGGTCGCGCAACACTGACAACATGATCGTGGGCAAATGGTATGGCGCCGGAGAGCTGGGGATCTACAACCGGGCCTACTCCCTGCTGATGTTGCCATTGAACCTGATCACCGGGTTATTTAATAATATCCTTTTCCCCAACCTGAAAAAGCTTCAAAGCAGGAATGGCGATATTGAGAATGAATATTATTTTGTATTGAATGTCATCGGTTTTCTCACCTTTCCGCTGGTGTTGCTCTTCGTCCTGTTCCCAAAAGAGCTGGTGCTGGTGCTTTGGGGTAAGAACTGGGTGCAGGTGGCCGATCTGTTGCCCTATTTCGGATTGCTGATCTTCACACAATCCCTTTTGTCGACCTCCGGGCATCTGCTTATTCTTTATAAAAAAGAAAGGGCTTTTATGATCTCAGGCTGGATATCGGCAGTGTTCCTCATCAGCTTCATCATGCTGGGCGCCACCATCTCGCTGGAGGCCATCGCCCAGTTCTACTCGCTTTCCTTTATTGTCTTTGTTCTTTTACTCAATGTGTTCTATATCTATATTAAGCAACTTCAGCTTAACAGGAAAAAGGTCTATGCCTTCTGGTTGCCGAAAATGGTCCTTTCCCTGCTGATCTGGCTTTGTCTGTATTTCAAACAGGATTATCTGAGGAATATCGCTGTAGCCGTGTTCTCAGTATATGTTCTCTTGTCCGGTCGGCATCTGCTGAAGGCCGTGACAGGTAAGATCGGACGGACGGCACCGGGCGCCCGTATCCTGCATTCTCTGGCAACCATGAAACCCAAAAGATGAACACCATTTCAATTGTCATACCGACCTATAAGAGAAAGGACAAGCTGAAAAGGGCCCTGTTCAGCGCCTTGCACCAGTCGCTGTCCCCCCATGAGATCATTGTCGTTGATGACAACCGGGAAGAGAACGAAAGCCGTGCAGTAAAAGAATGCATCGAAGGCTTTGACGATACGCGGCTGAAATGGATACCCAATTTCAGAAAGCCGGGCGGATGCGGCGCCAGGAATGCCGGTATTATGACGGCGACAGGCGAGTTCATTGCCTTTCTCGACGATGATGATGTCTTCCTTCCGGATGCGCTGCGGGCCCACCTCAATGCCTTTGAGGACGGAGTTGGTATGGTGTATGGCAACTGCCAGGTAGTGGATGACCTGTACAAAGTGACGGAGACCACCGCCTTTACCCGGCAGCCCCTGAGCTTCACCGACCTCATCATGGGCAATTGCCCGCCCAGCTCTTCGGTTGTCATGGTGAGAAAGAACGTCCTGCTGGAAGCCGGTCTCTTCGATGAATCCCTGCCCAGCTTCCAGGACTACGATATGTGGTTGAAGATCGCCCGGGTGCATCGTATCGTTTCCCACGAGAGAGTGGTGGCAAAATTCATCCAGCATGAAGGCCAAAGGACGAGCATCAATTTTGACAAACGCAAGACAGGATTAGATCTCATCGTGGAAAAATGGTCCGGGGATATCGTAAAGGTCCGGACCCTGAAAAGCTTTATCAACCATTTTATGGCAGGCGCCTATTTCAATTCCGGGGCTGTGGCGCTCTCACTGGGCCACCAGCACAGGATGGAGGCCGTCCGGTATTTTTTCCGGGCCCTGCAGCTGAACTATTTATCCCGGCGCTATTGGAAATGGACCGTATTCAGCCTGCTGGGATTCGAGCTGACTAAAAAGATCCGCAGCATTCATCCCTAAAGCCTGGTTTATGACGCAACCGCTTATCAGCATCATCACCATATCTTACAACTGTGCAGACGCCATAGAGAAAACGATCCGCAGCGTCCTGTCCCAGCGGTATCCGGATTTCGAATACATCATCATCGACGGAGGTTCCACCGACGGTACGGCGGATATCATTCGCCGCCATGGCCCCAACCTTTCTTACTGGGTATCGGAAAAGGACAGGGGCATCAGCGACGCGTTTAATAAAGGTATAGCTGCTGCCAGGGGAAGATATATCAACCTCCTCAACTCCGGCGACACTTTTGCGTCAGTACACACCCTGGAAGAGCTGGCCCCTCATCTGACATCACCCCTGGTGACCTTCCGGTTCATGGAAGAGAATTCGGGCGAACATTCCAGGCTGGTGGATGAAAATGAGACCGACATGGAAAAAAAGGCGCTGCTGGGACACCAGGCTACCTTTGTGCACAGGGATGTATACACCGCATTCGGCGGGTACAACGGGAGCTATAAGATCAGGATGGACTTCGATTTTTTCCTGCGGGTACTGCCGCACTACCAGCTTAAGGCGGTGGACCTGGACATCGTCCGCTATAATGCCGGGCTGTCGGGTAGCATAAAGCACCGCCTGCGCTATGAGATAGAAGGGCTTATCAGTGTCTTCCTCAATGGTAGGAAACCTAACAGCTATATATTGAAATGCATCTACCTGCCCCTGTGGCGCGTGGGCACGTATTCTTTGAAACGCACGGTGAAAAAGCTCATCGGCTATAGGCCCGGGCCGCAGAAAGCACCGGCGACACATCCTAAACAAACAACTTTCATCGGATGAAAATAGCATTCGACGGCGTGCGCCTGGCTAAAAAGCCCATGGGAGTAACCAACATCGGTATCTCTATCATTAATACCTATGCCAGGCTCTGCCCGGAACATACTTTCTATATCCTTACCAATGGCAACCTGCATCCGGAAGTGCAATCCAAACTGCAGCTGCGGGATAACATAAAGATCATCAACAGCCCGCTGCCCGTATTTGGCTCCATTGGGTTCCTATGGTCCATCCTGCGATTTCACCGGCTGCTAAAGAAGATAAAGCCGGATATCCTCATTGCACCGAATTTTTTCGTGGTGACCTGGTTCCTTCCCAGGAAGATGAAGCTGATACTCTATGTACATGACCTGGTATACAAGCAATACAAGCATACAATGCAGCTGATCACAAAACTGCAGATGGAGCTGTTCTTCGAAAAGTCATTGCAGCGCGCTGACATCATCTGGCTGAACTCTGCCTACACGGAACAGGAGTTCATAAAATATTACCCCGCTATTGCAGGGAAAGCCCACCTGTTCACGGGAGCGGGTATCAACCCTGGTTTTCTGCAACGCATCGCCCAACCGGCCATCCGGACAAATCCTTTTCATGCCGGCATAGGGGAGAGAAAGGAATACATGCTTTTCGTAGGCACCATCGAACCAAGGAAAAATCTTGCTTTCCTGCTCCGTCTTTTTAAAGACCTGGAACCCGGCAAATACCAGCTCGTCATCGTGGGCGACCCGGGCTGGGGTGATATGCGCAGGCACATCGACGAGATCCTGCATGAAAAAGGATATCCTGCCGACACCGTCCATTTCATCGGGTATGTATCGGATGATGAGCTGATAGCCTTGTACAGGGATGCGGCGTTCTTTATCTCCACCTCGCTGAATGAGGGGCTGGGCCTTCCGCAGCTGGAAGCTATGGCATGTGGCTGCCCTGTCATTGCGCCTCACAATTCCGCCATGATCGAAGTGGTGCAGGGCGCAGGCCTGACAGTGAAGGGCTGGGACCACCGGGACTGGCAGATAGCTATCCGCGACCTGACGATCAACAGGCTGCATTATATCGAAATGGGCTATGCCCGCGTAAAAGAGTATAATTGGGAAGACATCGTCATCCGTCTGGACGATCACCTCGCCGGCGGGACAACCTTCTCCGGCCGAATGGCCGCCTCCCGGCAAATGACCGCCGTCAATTAAACACATGGACCTAAGTATTCCATACACGGACCTGAGCGCCGCCGCTACACCAAAGATAAAACGCAGCCAATACCAGGCCGTCATGCTGGTGGCATTCGTATATTTCTTTGTCAACAGCTTCAAGCTTCCGGACGGATTCCTCTACACCATCCTGCTGAGCCCTGTATTCCTGTACTGGCTGCTGGTGAAGAAGGCGCCTGTCGCAAGGTGCATTTCCTACTTTCTTCTCTGCTGGTTCCCCATGCTGGTGATCCACTATGCTTTTGGGATCAGCCTGGGAGCCTATATCAAATCATCCGTTCTTTATTTCACCGCCTTTCTTTTTGGATTGACGGTATATACCTATTTCAAACACTACAGCTTCACCTATGAGTCCATCATGGAAAAAGTGCTGAAGCTCAATTTCCTGTTTGTCATCGTTTGCGTTGCTTTGCTGCTGCTGGATAAAAGTGAACCCGTTTGGATCACCGGAGATATTTCCGAAGGTGTGACCAATTTCCCCCGTTTGAGGATGCTGACCTACGAGCCATCTTATTACAGCCTGCTGCTCATACCATCCTTTCTATTCTATTTTCAGTATATCTTTTATAAGAATATGAGCCGCGGCCAATGGCTGCTCCTGTTCTCTGTCATCATCTCCCTGGGACTGTCGCTGTCCTATGGAGCCATCTTTATTTCCTTGCTGACCCTGGGAATTTTCGTACTCTACAACTCTTTTTCCCGCATGCGCCGGCGGCAGAACAAACGGTTCATGGTGTTTCTTGTGGCCATGGTGTCCATCGGTACGGTGCTCGTGCTGACGCTTTTCGCCAATTCAGGGTTCGTACTGCGGATCCTCAATATTTTGGACGGTAATGACTCTTCCATCAACAATCGGTCTTCCCAGGCTTATTTCCTTGCCTTGTCCATCGCCGACCTGAAAAGCACGATCTTTGGCGTTGGGCCCGGCCAGCTGAAGATCCTGGGTCAGCAGCTGATCAGCCTGGTTTACTCTTTCTCGGACGATGATTCGTCAGGGCAGATCGCCCGGATCCCTTCGTCCATGGCCGATCTGCTGGCAACCTTCGGCTGGGTGGGCTTCTTTAGCAAGCTGCTGGCCGAGATCTTTCTATTCAGGAAAACAAAGGTGAAAACCTCTTCCTTCCGGCTATGCCTGTTCATTTTCATGTTTATATATCAGTTCGTGGGCAGTTTTTCCACCAACATAGTGGAAGTGTTTTTCTGGGTGGCGGCATTTTCTCCCATCTTCCCGGATAGCTATTTCCAACGAAAGACCCTGACCCAAAGCTTTTCCTGAACTATAACAACCACATTTTGAATTTTAATTCGCCCATTGCGCCTTTTGCGCCACATGCACCTTCAAGGACCAGCGTACTGAAAGTGGTGGCTACCAATCCGGCTACCACCCGCAAATCCCGGCTGGAGTTCCTGGACTTCCTCCGTTGCATAGCCGCTTTCTCCGTACTGATCCAACATGCATGCGAGAAGCTGTTCCCTTCATTCGTCAGTTTCACCAGCCACTATTTCCAGTTTGGTGTTTTTGGCGTCACGCTCTTCTTCCTCTGCAGTGGATTTGTTATCCCCGTCAGCCTGGAGAAGACACATTCTCTGAAGAAGTTCTGGATCAACCGCCTGTTCAGGCTCTATCCATTATATCTGGTCAGCATGATCGCAGCCTTGCTGCTCATCGTCGCTACGAATGGAGTACTCCCGTCCTTTGCTGACATCCTTTCCAACCTCACGATGCTGCAGAAGTTCATGGGACGTCCTTCCATCCTCCACCTTTACTGGACACTGAGCCTCGAGATGGCTTTCTATATCATGGTCTCCCTGGTATTCCTGGCAGGTTGGCTGAAAAAAAGCGTAGCCCTAGCAGTGACAGCACTTGTCATCACCCTGTTGGTAGGCGTGGCGGGCACACAATTCTTCCATCTCTTCACACAAGGGTGGGGGACTGCCTTTTACTTTGCAACCATGTTCATCGGGTTCCTGTACTATCGACGCTTCCAGCAGAAGGTCTCCGCCAGCGTCTTTACCAGTGTCATCCTTGCTGCCATGGCCGTGCTGCTGCTCATCACCTATTTCAATCTATATGGTAAAGACAAGCCGGAGGCGCTGGGCACGTTGAGCTTTCTGCCCGTTACAACGGCCATAGCCGGAGCCTACCTGGTATTCTCCCTCACCTTTGCGCTGAGAAAGGTCCGCTATCCGGCTTTCCTGCTCACGCTGGGTGTGATCAGCTATTCACTGTACCTGGTGCAAGCCATTGTCTTTCTCGTCATCCCGCCTACACCGCAGCCCTACCTCACCGTAGCTATCTGGCTTGCCGCTATCATACTCATCTCCTTTCTGACCTATCACCTGGTGGAAAAACCCTTCATGTCCATCGGGCGAAAATTACAGGGGCACTCACATTAAAACCGTCCCTATTAAATCAAACGTCATGAAGAGAACGTATTTTTTCCTCATCGCCCTGGCGCTGCCTTTCCTCATGGCCGCCAGCTACGGTCAGAAGAGACACAAACATGTCCGGCACATCACCCAGAATGGTGACATCAAATTAGGTGCTTATTATTTCGATGGCTGGGTTACACCCAGTACTGGTCACCTGACGCCCAAGCTGCGTGATAGCTTTCCGGAACGCAAGCCGAAATGGGGCTGGCTCACCAGCACGCCCGAAATAATGAAAGACCAGATCGATGTGGCCGCGGATGCCGGCCTGGCATTTTTTAGTTTCGACTGGTATTACCCGGATTATGATAAAAAGAATTTCGTGAAGGACCCGCTGAATCATGCGCTGAGCCTTTATCTGACAGCGCCGAATAAGAGCCGGCTGAAGTTTTGTCTTATGATATCGAACCATGCAGGGCAGGAGATAGGTCCCGATGACTGGCCCGCCGTCACGGATGAATGGGCCAGGCTGATGAAAGATCCTGACTATCTCAAAGTGTCCGGCAAACCCTATATCTCTTTTTTCGACCTGCGCAGCTTGCTTAAGCTGTTCGGCTCACAGGACGCCCTGCACAAGGCGCTGGATGATTTTCGCAGCAAGGTCGGACAAGGCGCCACCATCGCCGTTGTCGCCGCCGCAACAGCACCTGGCGTACAGCAGGCAAAGGACTGCGGATTCGATATGGTCACAGGCTACAATTATCCCAATCCTACCTACAAGGACAAACAGATCGAGCACCATGTAGATAGTCTCGACAATTTCGGTAATTATGTATGGAACCGATTCCGCAATACTGCGTTGCCCTATATTCCCGTGGCTACGCTCAACTGGGACCCCCGCCCCTGGGCCAAGGGTAACAACTGGTACAGCAGGTCGGTACGGTTCACGGGCTACAACGCGAATTCTGTATACCGCATGGTCAGATCCCTGCGCACCTGGATCAATAACAACCCGTCATCCACGTCCCGCGATCGCGTCGCACTGTTGTACGCCTGGAACGAATACGGTGAAGGAGCCTGGCTAACGCCTTCGGAAAACGACACGCTGCATCTTTTGTCCGGCGTGAAGAAAGCGCTTTCGAACTAAGCATATCTCATTCAAACATATTTGAAATGAGATCGAAGATCCACGAACTCCTTAAAAGAATCGAACATGAACGTGAGTAAGCCTAAAATTTTCGTCGATGGCCGGGTATTCGACACCGAATACCAGGGCACAAGGACCTACATCCACAATCTATATAAGATCATAGATAATATTGGCGATTTCGAGATATTCCTGGCCTCCTCCAACCCGGAGAATGCCGCAGGTTTTTTCCCGGGGTCGGCCAATATCAATTTCATTCGCTATAACACGGTATCGAAGCTCCAGCGCGCCTTCAGCGAGCTGCCGGAAATGATGACAAAGCACAGGATCGATGCAGCGCATTATCAATATGTGGCGCCTCCACGGAAGAACTGCCTTCAGATCGTCACCATCCACGATCTGCTGTTCAAGGATTTCCCTCAGGAGTTCACCTTTGGATATAAAATGGTGAAAGGCGCCGCCTTTTATCTTTCCGCCAAACGAGCCGACCTGGTCACTACCGTCTCAGACTATTCGAAAAAAGCAATTGTCCGGCATTTCAATATACCGGAAGAAAATATTCACGTCGTACCCAATGGAGTCTCTGGTTTCTTTTTCGAACCCTATGACAAACAAAAGGCGGCTGGGGAGGTATGGCAAAAGTTCGGATTGAAGAACTACCTCCTGTATGTCAGCCGGATCGAGCCGCGAAAGAATCAGCTGGACCTGCTCCGGGCCTACCTGGAGCTGGAGCTTCACCGCCAGGGCAAAAGCCTGGTTTTCGTGGGCAAGACCTCGATAGCCGTGCCGCAGATAAAGGAGATCCTTGCTCCACTGGGTGAGGACATCAGGAACAAGATCTTTTTCCTGGAAGACGTTACCAATGCCGACCTCCGGCTGCTCTACCAGGCGACAGAGTTATTCGTTTATCCATCAAAGGGGGAAGGCTTCGGTATCCCGCCGCTGGAAGCAGGCGCCCTGGGCGTTCCTACCATCTGCAGTAATACGACAGCCATGGAAGACTTCTCCTTTTTTGGCGACAGGCACATCAACCCCGACACCGAAACCCTGAAAACATCCATTACCCGCGCCCTGACCGAACGGCCTTCGAATCTCCGGGAGATCAGCAACACCATCCGAAGGCGCTATGGATGGGAAAAAGCCGCCTTCACCATGAATGAGCTCATCTGGAACAAGGTAGGCCGCCCTCATAGCATCTTTACATCCGGCCAGCCGGCAAAGGCGACGCCGGTACTGGATTAATCTCCCTGTGAACAACGCCATGATCGACCCTTATGATTTACTAATTTCTTAAAACCAACTGGCATGAAAATCGCAATCACCGGCACACGGGGTGTGCCCAACCATTACGGAGGATTCGAACAGTTCGCGGAACACCTGTCCGAATATCTCGTCAGGGACGGTCACGAGGTGACAGTCTATAACTCCCACACCCATCCCTATCAGGGTGCGGAATGGAAGGGCGTGAAGATCCGGCATTGCCATGACCCCGAAGACAAGTTCGGCACCATCGGCCAGTTCTTCTATGACCTCAATTGCATCCTGGATTGCCGGCGCAGGGATTATGACATCATCCTGCAGCTGGGCTATACCAGCAATTCCGTCTGGGGCTTCCTGCTGCCGAAAAGATCCGTCATCATTACCAATATGGACGGAATGGAATGGAAAAGGTCCAAGTACAAGCCGATCGTCCAGAAATTCCTCCGCTGGGCGGAAAAACTGGCCGTAAAGACCAGCGATTTCCTTATCTCCGACTCCATCGGCATCCAGGACTACCTGCTTCAGAAGTATAAGGTCCGGAGCCAGTATATCCCTTACGGAGCCAGCCTTTTTGAAAATCCTGATATTGACGTGCTGCAGCAATATGGCGTGGAAAAGTATGCCTACGACATGCTCATTGCCCGCCTGGAGCCTGAGAACAATATAGAGACGATCCTGGAAGGAGTGACCTCCGCCGTCGGCTGCTCAAGGACCTTCCTCGTCATCGGCAACCACAATACGGCCTATGGCGCTTATCTTAAGGAGAAGTTCGGACAGCATGAAAAGGTCCGCTTCATCGGCGGTATCTACGATATGCACAAACTGAACAACCTTAGGTATTTTTCCAACATTTATTTCCATGGTCACTCCGTGGGCGGCACCAATCCCTCTCTGCTGGAAGCCATGGCATCCAATACTTATATCTGCGCCAATAAGAATATCTTCAACTTCTCTATCCTGGGCAATGACGCCACCTACTTCTCCAATGCGGCGGAAGTAAGGCAAATGGTGGAAACCATGGAGAAGACCAGCGAAGAGGCCCGCTTCAAGATTTTTTCCAACCATCGTAAGATCAAGACCACCTATTCATGGGATGATATCAATGGACAGTACATCCGCTTTATGATCGACGCTTATAAGGAAAAGAATTTTGCGCAGAAAGGTGTGGAAGTTTTCAGCCCCAGGACCTTTCCTTCCTTTGGCCGGCTTAGAAAGAACGCTCAGCCCTCCGAAGAGCGTCTCCGCGAACTGGAAGAGGAAAATGCCCGGCTGAAATCCATGTACGCAGATCTCAGTCTCATTCACAATACTTATAAGGAAGCAGTCACACGCAGCATGTCTTAAGCCAATGTTTAAACACCCCCCTAAAAATTGCCAGATGAAATTTTACTTTCTCCTTTTACTGGGATTCGCCTGTATAGAGGGAAGGGCGCAAACCGAACCGGCTCCGGTGAGTGGCAGCGTGGAGGTGCAGGGTATTCTGGCCTCGCCCCACAACACCCCGTTTTGGTTCCGGGCCAATCAATTTGGCAGCGTCCCCCTGCCGGGAAGCTCAGGCGCTGTCATTGGCGCAGTGCATATCAACTATGACAGCCCCCGCACCAGCCTCATCGACTGGGGCGGCTCCCTGGAGATCAGGGGCGATCTGGGTTCTACTGCGCGGGCCACGATCATCGAAGGCTATGCAAAGCTCAGGGTCGGCATTTTCGAATTGAAGGCCGGCCGGATCAAAGACTTCATGGGAATGGTGGATACCACACTTTCATCAGGCGCCTTCGCTATTTCCGGCAACGCCCTGGGAATCCCCAAGCTCCAGCTGTCCATCCCCGAATATTATCAGCTGCACTGGTTTGGTGACCTGTTCGCTTTTAAAGGCGGCGCTGCTGCAGGCCTGGTAGGAGACCTGCCCATCCAATATGCACACAACGCCAAAAGCGCTCATACGTATTACCAGCAGTCTTCCCTCTATGTTCGTTTGGGCCGGCCCCAATGGGCACTTAAACTTTATGGCGGTGTCAACCACCAGGTATTCTGGGGCAATGAACGCGCCGTATTCGGACCCGGATTCACCCTGCCAGGCTGGAAATCCTTTCTCTATGCAGGCATCGGTAAGACCTGGCAAAATTCCAAGATCGGCAATCACATCGGATCCATCGACATGGGCCTGGACTACGATTTTGACGAAGTCCGGCTTACTCTTTATCGCCAGAACTTCTATGACGAAGGTGCGCTTTACCACCTCGCCAACATAAAAGATGGTCTCAACGGCATCTCGATCACGAATAAAGCAGACTATGGCGAGCTGTTCCATTGGACCAAGTTCCTTTTTGAGTATTTCTGCTCGAAGAACCAGGCTGGCTATCCGACCTCTACCTATACTAATTCCGGGGATGAGAACTATTACAACAATTACGAATATAAACAAGGCTGGTCCTATAAAGGTCTCGGCCTGGGCAATCCCTTCATCAGCACGTACACCAGCACCCGTGCGGACCTGCCCAACGATACGGCCGACTTTTTTAATAACAACCGTGTCGTGGCCTTTCATTTCGGCGCACAGGGCGCTGTCAGCAATTGGTATTTCACGGCAAAGCTTTCCTATTCTATGAACTACGGTACTTTCGGTACCAGCCCGTATGGGCATACGACAGGACGTTTGCGCCAGGTACCCCGCTTTGGCTATTGGCAGGAGGTGTCACAATTCTCCTCTTACCTGGAGGTGAAGAAAGCGCTTCGCAACGGATATAGCATCGGCTGTGCCGCGGCCCTGGACAACGGTAAGCTGTTGAACAATTCAGGGGGGATCATTCTAAAGCTCAGCAAGACATTCTTTCAGGCACCTTAAATAAAACTACTTTATTCCATGAACAGTCGTTACAGTAATCTCTTCCGCTTCTTCTTCGTCTGCGTCGACCTGCTGGCGTTGAACATCGTCTATTTCGTGCTGGTGCTCAGCACCAATAAGATACAGCTGGGAGCAGAGCATCAGTACATGATCCTCTTCATTGTGGCCAATATGGTTTGGCTGCTGGCCTCTTATTCCACGGCGCTGTACATCGACAACGCCAGCCTGGACCTGGACAGGTTCGCCCGGCGGACCGTGAAGACAATGATCCTGTTCATCATGGTAATGATATTTTTTATCTTCCTCTATCATTTCGACTATTCGCGTATGTTCGTGCTGGTAAGCTTTGCCGCTTTTTGCAGTGTGATGCTGGCTACCCGGGGCTTTCTCATGGTCTCCGCCTTTTACAGGCAGAAGAATTCCAAGGCCAGCAAGAAAGTGGTCATCGTGGGATATAATAATGTAGCCAAAAAGCTGGCTTATAGCTTTTCGGGACGGGAGAATCGCCTGTCGGTGGAAGGATATTTCGAAGACCCCCGCCAGATCCACGAACTGTCCGACCTGCCTATCATCGGCAACATCGACGAGTGTATCAACTATGCCATCAACAACCGTATCAGCGAGATCTACTCCACGATCTCACCGGAATCGAATACGACTATCTACGATATGGCCCAGACGGCTGAAAAGTCCCTTATCAGGTTTAAGTTCGTGCCTGACTTCAAATTTTATGTCAACCGGGATACCCATCTGGAGTATCTGAACGAGCTGCCTATCCTCTCCCTGCGGCCGGAGCCCCTGGAAGATATGAGCAACAGCATCAAAAAACGTGTCTTCGATATCGTCTTCAGCCTTGTGATCATCATCTTCATTCTTTCCTGGCTCACACCATTGCTTGCCATCCTTATCAAGCTCAGCTCCAGAGGACCTGTATTCTTTGTGCAATGGCGCTCCGGAAAAGACAACAAACAGTTTCGCTGTATCAAGTTCCGCAGCCTTGCCGTCAATGACGACGCCAACATACGGCAGGTCACCCGTGGCGACAGCCGCATCACGCCGCTGGGAAGGTTTCTCCGCAAGACCAACCTGGACGAGCTGCCCCAGTTCTTCAACGTTCTGGCAGGCTCCATGTCCATCGTAGGGCCACGTCCACATATGCTGCGCCATACCGAGATGTATTCCAAGATACTGGGGCAATACATGATCCGTCACTTTGTCAAGCCGGGTGTGACGGGTTGGGCCCAGGTCAATGGCTTCCGGGGAGAGATCAAACGGGAAGACCAGCTCCGCAAGCGCATCGAGCACGATATCTGGTATCTCGAACATTGGAGCCCCTGGCTGGACATTCGCATCATCCTTCTGACATTATACGTATCGTTCAAAGGCGATAAAAATGCTTTTTGATCCCTTGCCGGCGGGATCCACGGCAATGCAAGAGCGCTATCGATTCATGCAGTTGCGAACTACTCTCAGCAAGGATATCATCGCCGTCCTCTCGCTGGCTGCCATCTGGGCGATCACGGAGATGCTGATCCATCCGGCAGGAGAATTCCCGCTCAATGACGACTGGTCCTATACGCTCAGTCTGCAGCAGTGGTACGACAAACACCAGTACAGGCTGCTGGGATGGACCTCCATGCCACTGCTGTCACAGCTGACCTGGGGATTGCTCTTCTGCAAGCTATTCGGCTTCTCCTTCACCGTCCTTCGTTATTCCACGCTGGTGCTGGGTCTGGCAGGAGGCATCGGTGCTTATTTCCTTTGCAGGGAATTTTCACATGATAAAGGCGCTTGCTTTCTGGCAGCGTTGATCCTGCTTTTCAATCCCATCTATCTCAATCTGTCGAATACCTTCATGACAGATGTCCCGTTTACTTCCTTTCTTATCTTTTCCCTGCTGTTCTTTGTAAAAGGCCTTCGCCAGGAAAAGACCGCCTATATCCTGCAGGGCGTTTTCTTCGTGCTGGTGGCGACCCTGGAACGCCAGCTGGGATTGCTGGCAGCTGCCGCCTTCGCCCTTGCGCTGGTGCTGAAGCATAACTTCTCCAGGAAAGCGCTGCTCACTGCCTTTATCTCCCTGGGATTGCCTGTTGGCCTATATCTGCTGTACAACTTCTGGCTGAAAACCCAGCATGATTACCCGGTCAAATATAATGAAGGCGTTCACAGGATAAGGTACAATCTCTTCAGTAATGATCACTCTGCTTTCCAATTCCTGTTGCGACAGGCGCTGAATATCTTTATCTATGCCGGCTTTTTTATCTTCCCGTTCATTTTCCGTGTCGACTGGAAAGCCATCTGGCAGCGGCGGAGGACACCGGCTTTCATCGTCTGCGTGACCATCATGATGGCTGCTGGCATCTATTGCCTTATACAACACAACCATCTTGCCCTGATGGGTAATATCATGAATCCGTATGGACTGGGTGTTGTGGACCTGCGTGATGGTCAGCTGCTTGATTCGGGCAATCTCCGGCCACTTCCGGCCATCCTCTGGCAATTGGTCTGCGCCGCAGGCATCATCGGAGGCACCTTCCTTATATGGTCATTATTCCAGAACCTGAAGGGGCTGCATAGCCGTCCCCCTCTCTTCTTTCTGCTTGGCTTCTGTGCTTTCTATTCTTTCATCATGCTGGTTGGCGGCACCTACGACCGCTATCTCATCCCGCTGATACCCGTCCTGATCATCCTGCTGATGACGGGAACGGCGGAAAAAAGTATCGAACGGCATACTGCTGCCGGTGTTCCACCACACCGGCGCCACTCCATCGGCCCTTATGCTGCTGTCGTGTTCCTGCTCACCGGCGCCTGGTTCTCCATCGCCGGCACCGCTAATTACCTGGGCTGGAACCGGGCAAGATGGGAAGCGCTTTACTACCTTGTCGATGATGCAGGTGTTCCACCCGCACAGATCGACGGTGGATTTGCTTTCAATGGCTATTATAATTACAACGAATCGGATATCTCAAAGCTGAAGGATCATCCTGGCCCCGGCCGCAAGAGCTGGTGGTGGGTGCAGGATGATGTTTATATGATCTCTTTCGGCCCCCTAGATGGATACTCCGTCCTGAAGACCTATCCCTGTCCTGGCACACTATTTCCCGCCTCCATGAAGTCGATCTATGTACTGAAAAGAGCCGACTGATCTTCCCATTTTTTTACTTTTCTCTCTTTTTGGGAATCTTTCCATTTTGCAAGTGTTTGATCTTTAGATAGATACGGTCTGGCATGTTTCTGGGCATTAAGCATTTACCCTTAAAACATCCAACTTATGAATTTCCGGATCTATCGCCCTCTTTGTATGCTGAGCCTGGTGCTGGCACAATTCGTTTATTCCCCACAAAGCAATGCGCAATCTTTAGCCCGTACGCCGCTGGTAACCACCACAGCATGGCAAAAACAGGACGACTATATGGAGTCGCGCCTGCCCGGTAAGGTGGTCACGGAAATGAAAAAGATCGTCGGCAGCCTGGCTTCCTGGGCACAACGATCCGGCGTCGACTCACTGGGATGCACACCCGCCTGGTGCGGCGCTTATTTTTCCAATAAAGCGAATGCTTTTCCCCTGTTCAGATATGAAATGCGTTCCGCCTTTTTCACAGGCGAAACAGGCGCCCTCAATGCAGGGCCCGGAAAAGGCAGCAGCCTGATCATTACAGCCAACGACCTTTCCGTGCTGCAGCAGACCTTTTCACTCAACGGCAATGACTATATGTCTCTGCCGGCCATGCAGCAGACATATGACGGCGTGCAATACGCGGAATGGATGGCTGAAAAGGAAGAGGGGGCAGCAGCACGGCAGGCAAGGACATGGGTAATATCCTATGCCGGCCGCATGCCCTATTCCATCCTGAGCCGCAAGGAGTACCTGGAAGAGGCAAAGAAAGAAATCATGGCCGATAAACAAAGACTGAAAGAGGACCTGCAGCAACGCATACCCGTAAAGACGGCCCAACAGGAGGAAGCCGAACAGAAAAAAGAGATCGAATCCATTGGCAGCATGTACAGCGGCGCCACTCGGGACAGCAGGGTTCGCAGCTATCTTGCATCTTACAAGCCCGACTCTGTCTATTTCAAAGAGGTTTTTGCCGATCAGTCGGCTTCCCTGGATGCAGACTCCCTGCTGCTGGACCACCTGCTGACGAAGTCTTCTCCCGACTACCTGGATAAACCCGCCTTTGTCTCGGTACCCGCCCATGAGTTCAGGAATTTCGAGGACGGAAAGCCTGGCAGCAGAATGCTGGCGAAATGGGATATGACGTATTTCGATAAGAACCTTTCCCTGGCAAGACCCCAGTTCCTGGTTGTCTCTTGGCAGTTTGATCCTGCCGCCCCGATGGACGTGAACCTGGACAAGGTCATCTCCAGCCTGGATTATTGCGATCTGCAGGGCCTGCTCATTGCGGCGGCGGCAGGACCTTTGAAGTAATCGCTCATCTTCTTCGCCGGCTGATGAGCAAAACCATCCCGGACATGAGCAGCAGTCCGGGATGGACGCCCAGGAAAATGACTTTCCACATCATCACGCCGCTCTTTCCGATCAGCATCTTATTGTCAGGGGACTTTGGTCTCGACATGTCGATGGGAAACTCGTCGTAGCTCAGCCATTTGAAAAGCCTGGCCATAAAAATGAAGTTGAACACCCGGATATTGCTCCGGGAAAGCTCTGGCATACTCATAAGATCCGCGTCACCCAATACTACCACCCGTTGCTGCCGGCCGTCAGCTTCCCGGGATAGAGCGAGGGCTACAGGGAGGGACCTTTTTTGGTCCCCCCTGACCGGATCGAAATGTACGTCTCCTGTGTCCATGTCGATCTTTCCCGTTCCATTCCAGCTTTTATTTTTATCCGTAGACAACAGGGGGATGACCCTGTAAGCATTGTCGCTCCGAAAGCTTAAACCGGCCGCTCCCGGCATGGACACCCTGGCGCTGTCTGCCCGCAATTGCTTGTATTCCCCAAAATGTTCGGCTGCCTCCGGCGTAAAGAGCGCTGTGACCAGGTCCGGTGAGAAATCATTGCTCTCCTGCAGCAGCATTCCATCCATGAGGCGGACACCTATGTGGTCCAGCAACGGATTCAACAGGTGCTGCCTGCCCGGCTCACCGGCCACCAGCAGATTACCTCCCCTTTCGACATACCGCCCGATCTTCGCCAATTTATCCGCGGCCAGCGGTTTTTTAGGATCGGCGATCACCAGCAGCGTGACATCTTCCGGCACTTCGCCCTCTTCCAGGGACAGCGCGGTGACATCGAATCCCTGGTTGACCAGGGAGCTCCGGAAGGTGACCTGGGTAGTCGTCATCTGATAGTCCTTATCCCCAGCCTTGTCGATGGATCGTTCATTGTCTCCCGTTAGAAAACCGACCTTCGGAGGTGTGGTAACCAGCCTTTTGATAGCAGCGATCACTTCCGCCTCGCCCGGGTTAGGGTTCAGGTCCCCCTGGTATTCCCTGAGAAATGTCCGTTTGCCGCCATATTCCAGGCTCCTTACAAAGCGGTTCTCCTCCGGCGTTAGATCGATGATCTTTTTGATCGCCGCAGGGGGCATGAAAAGGTTAAAATTCAGCTCCCTGGCCTTCGCTAATCTTTTGGCCAGCATTGGGACAGGCACGCCCTTGTTGGATTTGTACAGCCAGTCTGCCCTGGAAGTATCATAGTAATAGACATAGTTCAGCTCCATGTCCGGCATAAAGCGCTGGTAGGGGGACCAGAAAGCGATGTCCCTGTTCCTGGCCGAAGGGATCCCCTGGTACCAGAAGTCATCCAGCAGATTGGTATAAGTGGTGACCTTCAGCGGGCCCTTCATCTTTTTGATGATGGCCTGGCTGGTGGCTGTAAGCGTCCTGTCCTTGGTTGCGGTCATATCAAAGTACACCGTCCACCGGGGCCTGCTGCTGATATATCCTGCCAGCAGTATGAGCATAGTGAATGCGGTGTAACGGCCTGTCTTTATCCAAAGCGTGGACGATTCCCGGCCCGCCCGCAACAGCAGCATGGTCAGTCCGAGGAAGAGCATGATCACCAATAAGAAATACAGCAGATCAGGGCTGGTGATCAGGCCGTCCCTCATCTGGTCGGCTCTTCCCGATATGGAAAGGAAATAGGTAATGTCCCGGACAAAATCCACGTCCTGCCATAGCAGTCCGACATAGTTCAATGCGGCAAGCACCACCAGGGTGCTGATGGCTGCCACTACCTGGTATGTCGTGAGGCTGGACATGAACAGGCCGATGGCGGAATAGGCGCAAATGAGCAGGTAGATGCCTGTCAGTCCCGAGACAACAAATTGCCAGTCAAATGCCTTAATGGAAAAGACGCCTGTGAGGGCAAACAAGCCCAGGGTCAGCACCAGCAGCATGCAATAGCCCATCATCGCCAGGTATTTGCCCAGTACGATCTCCCGGATCTTAACAGGCGATGACAGGAGTAATTTGATCGACCCGCTGCTGGTCTCCCGGCTCATCAATCCCATCGTTAGCAGGGGGATGTACAGGTATACATTCCGCTGGATATCCGCAAAAAAACCGAAAGGCCCGCCGAAGATGGTCTCCGTCAGGAAGCTTAGCTTACTTCCCATCTCCTGGGATCCGGCATATGTCTTCAGCTTGTCGGTAAATCCCAGCCCGGACTGAAAGCCAAAAACGATCCATACCAGCCAGGCAATGGGTGAATAGAATAAGGTACTTAGCTCCAAACGGGCCAGCCTCAAAATAGTCTTCATTCGTGTGCTCCTTATTGTTAGTTACTGTGATTATTTTTTTTGCCGGATAATTGAGCGAATACTTCGTCCAGGGAGCTTTTCTCCAGGCTGATCTCCGTCAGTTGCCAGCCCCTATGCACGCTTAGCTCGACGATATCCCGCGTGATCCTTCCGCTGCCGGAAAAATGCAGGCGATACGTATTGCCATACAACAGCGATGCCATGGTTATGCCCGGTATTTTTTTCAACTCTTCCAATGGGGGAGGGCTGTCCATCGAGACGATGAAGCTGTTGGGCACGATGTAGTTATTGAAGGCTTCAATGGTATCCGAGAACACCATCCTGCCATGCTCTATCATGCGGATCTCCTGGCAGGTGGCCTGGACCTCCGAGAGGATATGCGAGGAGAAGATCACCGATCTTTCTTCGGCGATCTCCTTGATCAGCGCCCGCACTTCCGTGATCTGGTTGGGGTCCAGCCCGTTGGTGGGCTCATCCAGCACTACCAGCCTGGGCCGGTGGATGATGGCCTGGGCGATGCCTACCCGCTGGCGGTACCCGCCGGAGAGGTTCCTGATCAACCGTCTGCTGAAATGAGCAATGCCACAGCGTTCCTTTGCTTCAGCCAACGCCGGTGAGATGTCTTTTTTTTCCATCAATCGCATATGCGCGCAGTGCACCAGGTATTCATCCACCGTGAGGTCCGGATGCAGGGGGGCATTCTGTGGCAGGAAGCCCAGCTTCTTTTTTGCCTCTTCAGGGTCGCTGCGCATATTGATACCGTCTATGTATACCTCTCCTTCTGTCTGGTTCAATACCCCACAGAGGATGTTCATGGTAGTGGATTTACCGGCGCCATTGGATCCCAATAGGCCCAGGACACCCGTCTGGCGGATGTCCAGGCAGATGTCCCGGATGGCCCAGGCACGGCTATAGCGATGGGATAATCTTTCTATGCGTACGATGCTTTCTGTCGCCATGATTAATAACCGGGGTTTTGATGCCCGGTAAGTCCCGGTGCGGTGAGGATCTCAGTGGGCGGTATGGGAAATAAGGCATGCTGGGGATTCCAGGTGGAATACTTTACGGGGGCCGCGGCACTCATCACGGCGTCTATGCGGCCGGTGCGTCGCAGGTCGAACCAGCGGTGGCCCCATTCCGTAAACAGCTCCACACGGCGCTCGTGCTCCACCGCCAGCAATGCATCTGCTTTGTTCATCGTGGTGGAAAGATCGGGCAGGTCGCCGGGTGCAGTCCCGCGGGCACGGGCGCGTATCGTATTCAGATCGGCAATCCCTTCGGCTGTACGGTCCTGTTTTATCCTTGCTTCTGCCCGGATCAGGTATTGCTCGCCTAAGCGCAGCATCATGACATATTCGGTAACAGGATCGAGGTACGTGCCTGCCTTATATTTCCTGGGGAACCTGTATCCGGAAAAAGTACCCACCCACTTGCTGCTGCGCAGGTCTCCCGTCTCGAATGCATTGTCAAGGTCCACGCTGATGACGAAAGGATGGTACAGATCGGGTGCGGCTGTCAGGATGAATGTATTGGCGTCCATGTCATTGTAGCCAGTGATCAGCGCAGGCAGCTGCCAGATGGCTTCCCTGCTGTTCTTCAGGAACACGGAATCCAGTGTGGTGAGCCCATAGACAGGGTTGTCGATCACTTCCGTCGCCGCTGTTTCTGCATGGGAGTAGTCGCCGGCATACAGGTATGCCCTGGCCAGCAAGGCTGCTGCTGCCGCCCTGGTGGGCCGCACGTGGTCGGGAGAGGGGCTGATGATATTGAAATTTAAATAGGTACTGCTCAGTAGGTCACGGGCATCCGTCAGATCGTTGATGATCTGCTTGTACACGTCGGCGGCAGGCGTACGCGTCAGCATCATATTCACCTTGTAATCTGTGGTGAGCGCCAGCGGCACATCCCCGTAGAAATTCAGCAGGTAGAAGTAGTTGAATGCCCGTGCGAATTTCGCTTCTCCGATCAGCTGTTTCTTCACCGGGTCGGTGATGCCTTTGGAAAGGGTGACCTGTTCGATCGCGTCATTGGCCACGTAAATATAACCATAGCAAGATCCCCACCACAGGGGGCTGGTGGTCATATTATTGGCATAGACGGATGCAGTGAAGGCATCCGGGGAAACCACCATTTTCAGGTCGTCAGCGGATGTGGCGCCGAGCATGGGCATTCCCTGCGTACCCTGCGCAATGCTCTGCATATCGCTGAACAGCCGGGTAAGCACCGATGCCGCCGTATTGTTACTGGCATACACTGCGCTGACGGCTATTTTGTCGTTGGGGACAGATGGTTCTACGAGCTTTTTGCAGCCGTACTGAACTATAGTGGTTACTAACAGTGATATATATGCTATACTTTTTTTATATTGCCTTTTCATTAGTTGCGCTTTTATTCATTGTTGATGACTATTGTCGCTCCCGACGTTTACAGCGCCGCCCGGATACCCGCGGCTATAACACGCAGGGGAGGAAGGCTGGTACCGCTTTGATTCTCCGGGTCCATGCCCTGGAATTTTGTAATGGTCAGCAGGTTTTGGGCCTGGATGTAGACCCTCAGCTGCTGGAGGCCCATCTTTGCATGGAAGGCTCTTAAGAGGTCGTAGGATAGCTGGACGTTCTTCAGCCGGATATAGGAGGCGTCCGTATAGATCCTGTCGCTCTGTTTGAAGTAATACTCGGACCAGGACAAACTGTTGTTGCTGTTAAATCGTTCATAGGGTTTGACGTCGTTGGGTTGCTGCCATCTATCCAATACGGTGACAGGCTGCTGGCCAGTCATACCGCCACTGTATCCCGGGATCACGGACCCCCGGTAGCGAATGCCTGTTTGTTTGACAAACTGGAAAAGGACATCCAGCTCCAGGCCCTTATAGCTGAAATTATTCTGGAAGCCTCCATAATATTTTGGAGTAGTGACCATATTGACCGTCCTGTCCAAAGGATCATTGACGGTTGTCACCGTTTTTCCACTCTTGTCAAGGAACTGGAAGATGCCTGTTGCCGGGTCTACGCCAAGAGAGTGGTAGACTTTCTGGATACTTACGGACTGGCCGACGACATAAAAGGACTTGTCGGGGGTATTTTCAAGGCCAGGGTAAGCCACCAGCTTATTACGGGCGATGCTGATCTGAAAGAGACCGTTCCAGGTGACTGGGCCAAGATGGATGGCATTGCCATTCAAGGTGAATTCCCAGCCTTTGTTCTGCACCAGGGCGGGCCAGTTGGCAGTGATGGAACCAAAGCCTGTGATCGCGGGCAGTTTGGAGCCGACAAGCTGGTTGCTGCTCCGGTTGCGGTAATAGCTGGCTGTCACGAGGATCTTATCTTTCAGGAAGCCCAGTTCCAACCCTCCTTCCAGTTTTCTATTCGATTCCCACTGGTAGTCGGGGTTGAAGAGGTTGTTGGGGGCCAGGCCTCTCACACCCTGGTAAGGAAGTCCGCCTACGGAATAGGTGCGGATGAACTGGTTGTCCCCGATGGCGTCGCTGCCAGTGATGCCATAGCTGCCGCGCAGCTTGCCAAAACTGATAAAGGGGAGGTGGTCGGCCACGAAGTTTTCGCGGCTGAAGATCCAGGCGATCCCGGCAGCACCGAAATTGCCGAACCGCCTGTTGGGCCCAAACCGGTCGGAACCATCCCTTCTTGCCGTCAGGTTGACGACGTACCTGTCCAGCAGCGTGTAGTTCACCCTGCCGAAAAGGGAGTTGTACTTATAGCTGCTTTCCACTGACTTCATAGGCGTGACCGTGCTGGCCGAATAGAGATTGCCTAAGAGTGCATCGCTGATGAACCCGGTGGCATTGACATCCTGGCCGTCGGCGCTGTTCTGCTGTATGGTAGTACCTGCCAGGGCATTCAGGCGGCCCTTCCACAACTCTTTGCTGTAGTTCACCTGCGGCTCGACAACCCAGGTCTGGCTGTTGGCGTGTGAAAACTCGGCGGAGCCGGACGTGATATTATAAGCAGGAGAGTAGGCGGCTATGGGGAAATTGGACATTTCATCTGTCTGCAGATGGGTGTAGCCGAGGGTGGTCCGCAAGTCCAGTCCCGGCAGCAGCTGGTAGCTGATCACCATATTACCGATGAAATTGTTCGCCTTGCGCCAGAACTTATCCCTGAACCTGGCAATGGGATTCACCCATGAGTTATTTTGCCAGTTCAGCGAACCATCGTCGTTGTATAAACGAGGTGCAATGGGCGGCAGGGACAAAGCCAGGTCGATCATGTCATAGCGGGGCATGTCATTTTTCCCTGCGACATAGGTACCTGACAACAGCACACGGAGCTTCTGGTTGTTGGAATTGCCACTGATGTTGAAGAATAAAGTTCCCCGCTGGTCCAACGCTTTCCCGGGAAATACGGTGGTCTCCCGGTGATAGCTGCCATCGATCAAATACTGTGTATTCGTATTGCCGCCGGACATTGAAAGCTGCGCATCTGTATAGGCGGCGTTGCCTCCCAGGAATTCTTTCTGCCAGTCCGTATAGCGGGTGGTATCGAAATTTTTCAGGTCGGAGGCGTAGTAGAAAGTGGGACTGGTGAAGTCCACCCCGTCGTTTTTAAATGCCTCGTATCGCATATCCAGGTATTGCCGGGTGCTGAGGAGCTTCATCATGCGGGTGACCTTTCCTGCGCCCTGGATAACATTTGCGCTGATCAGCGTCCTGCCTGCTTTGCCTTTTTTCGTAGTGATGAGTATGACCCCATTGGAGGCGCGGGCACCGTAGATGGCGGTGGCATCGGCGTCTTTCAGGATGTCGATGGTTTCGATGTCCTGCGGGTTGATAAAGTTCAGGGGGCTGCCGCCGTTGGTGATATCGCCGCTGTTGATCGTCAGGGCCAGCTTGCTGGGGTAGGGGATGCCATCCACGACGAACAAGGGATCATTGGCTGTGGCGATCGAGCGGTTGAGACTGTTCCTTCCCCGCAGCTGTACCGTGAAAGCGCTGCCCGGAACACCTGTGCTTTGGGTAATGATGAGACCCGGAACCCTTCCCTGGATGGCCGACAGCACATTGCTGACGGGCTGCCTGGCGATGTCCTCGGATTTCACCGTGTATACATTGCCGGCAGATAGACGTCGTTGCTCCGTATAATAACCTTTGTTCACCGTGATGACATCCAGTGCAAGTTCGGCCAGCTGAAGACGGATAGTCAGGGTAGTGGCAGCCGCCACCTTCACCTGGGTGCTCTGGTAGCCTATAAAAGAAATGACCAACACCTGGCCGGGTTCCGCCTTGATGGAGAAATGCCCTTTGGCGTCTGTGCTGGCGCCCAGGCTGGTGCCTTTGATCTTCACGGAAGCGCCGGATAAGGGAGCGTCATTCTCCCCCGTGACCGTGCCGCTGATGTCCAGGAATAAAGGCTCCTCCTTTTCTGCCGCGGCGGCAGCAGGAGGAGCTATGGGCTTAGGGAATAAAGTAATGGTCTTAAAAGTGAGTTCGTACCGCAGCGGTTGTTCCTGGAGCACTTTGTCCAGGAATTCAGCCAGCGGCAGATTGCTCACCTGCAAGGTCACAGGCCTCGTCTGATCCAGGGCTCCTTTCTTGTAGAATATAGCATAGCCCGTCTGGTTCTTGATGGCCTGTAGTACTTCCTTCAACGGCATATGTTCCGCCGTCAATGTCACGTTCTGCGAATGGCTCCTGGCAGAGACATGCAAACAGGCTATCAATAAAATAAGTGCAGTTATTTTCATAACTCGCATGGTTTTAAGCAGTTGTTCCGGCTTCACCGGAATAAAAGGAAAGTCCATAACTTTGGTCAGTTTTGGTTTACAATAAGAATTCCTACCAGGGAAGTTTTGTTGAAGCCCAACGTCGCCGGGAGTGTTTGCACCACTTCCGGTTTTTTATGCAACGATGGGAGGATTTTTGGGAACTTTCAGCTACTCATAAGCGTTGATTTTAGGTGATGTAAAAAATGTCAGTCTTGGTTGGGATATTTGGATATCGAGGGTATGCGGATAAGGTATAATGGCGCCCGTCAGGGCAATACGATCAGTTTACGTCCTTCTTCCAGCCGGCAATGGACACCCACTCTTTCCAGGCTTTTCAGCACTACAGCCAGGGTGTTGCCCCGGTTGATCTCCCCTTCGAATTCAATGGCCGGGACCCCGGCAGCATACACTATTTCAATGTCATACCATCTTGCCAGCTGCCGCATGACCTCTTTCAGGCTGGCATCCTGGAAATTGAACACGCCGTTCTTCCAGGCCATCACTTTTGTCATATCCACGTGGGTAACCACTTTCACAGGACCTTCAGCATTTATTTGCGCCTGCTGGCCCGGTATCAATAATGCCGCCTGCTGTGATCCCGGCCGGCTGGTTAGGATCCTTACGCTGCCGGATAACAGGGAAGTATTGACAGAAGCCTCGTCGCTATAGGCGTTGACATTAAAGGCTGTTCCCAGCACCCTGACGGATACTTCTTCATTGACCTTCACCGTAAAAGGTTTCGATGCATCTTTCACTATCTCGAAATAGGCCTCGCCGTTCACCTCCACTTTCCTTTCCGTGCCTGAGAAGACTGTAGGGTAGCGGAGCGTGGAGGCTGCATTTAGCCAGACCTTGCTGCCGTCAGGCAATACCACCCTGAATTCCCTTCCCCGCGGGGTATGTATCATATTGTAAACAACCCCGGCAGATGCGGCTGCCTCGGACCGGTAGGTCAATTCCCCGCCGGACAATATTATTTTAGCCCCGTGCTGAGCTACCACCGTGCCGTTGGACAGGCTGTCCAGCATCAACGCATGTCCATCGGACAGCGTAAGGATGGCGCCTTCATGGCCCGGGGCGATATCCGCCGACCGGGTACTCTTTGCAATGGCCCGCTCCGCCGGCTTGCGGACGAACCATCGATATCCGCCGGTAGCGAGGATGACCAGGATAATAGCTGCTGCTATCCTGCGGGCCCATAGACGCCGCACAACGGCAATGGTACGGTTCGCCTGGATATGGCTGGAAAGAGCCGCCTGCATTCTTTCATGTACGGCAGCTATCTTTTCCCCGGTGGGGATATGAGTGCTCTCGGACAGGTCGCTTATATGCCAGCTTTCCACCAATGCTTTTTCTTCTTCGGTGCAGCTGCCTTCCAGGTATTTACGGATAAGCTCTTCCGGGGTATACTTTTCCATATATGCCATGATGTAGGTTGAAAGGGCGGGAGGGCCCAGGGAAATAAAAAAAAATTGAAGATCAATGCTGCAGCAGATAAATGACCCAGGCTAACCATCCAATCCTTGTCCTCAGGATCTTCCGGGCATTATTCACCTGGTTTTTCACCGTTTTTTCAGAGAGACCAAGCCGGGCGGCTATTTCTTTGTGACTGAGATGGTCTTTCCTGCTCAGATGGAAGATCTCCTGCATTTTGGAAGGCAGGGACCTTATCTCTTTTTCGATCAGCTGCGCCAATTCCCTTTCCCGGACATATTGATCAGTAAGGTATTCGCCCTGTTCGAGGAAATGCCGGAAAGCATCCTGGTAACCTTTTCGTACCCGCTGCTTGTCCAGTCTGTCGAAAAATTTATACCGTACGGCGCTATATAGAAAGCCGGCAGGGGAGCCTTTTACATCAAGCGAGGATCGCCGGTCCCACAGTGAGATAAAGAGCTCCTGCACGATATCCTCCGCCTCGCTCTCCTCCCTGGTAATACGACAGGCATACACATACAGCAGCCCATGGAAGCGTTGGTATATTTCGTTGAATGCCGCCTCATCGCCGTCAGCCAGCAGGTGGAATAGCGTTATGTCATTCAGGTGTCTGTACATAGCGGAAAGGGATGCGCCCGGCATTCAGTCTGCAGCCGGTGCAATCGAATGGCAAGAAATAAAACGGATATGATACGCAGGAAAGATTTAACGAAATGGCCGCCCGAAGTTATGGATGTAAATCCAAGGTAGAAAATCCTTCCGGCGATTTTTATCCATACCGCTTTTAATTTGTCCTACATTTAAACGATCTTTGGAGAAAATACATTAATAGCACCTGCAATGCGGAACAACGACCTGAACAATGATCTTGGTCCCATCGTCCAGAAGACCATGGCTGATGTAGTGGAGATCCGGCTACGGGAATACCTGAAGGAGAAATCTTTCAAGCCGGGTGATCCATTACCCAAAGAAATGGAGATGGCCCAATCGCTGGGCGTTAGCAGGAACGTCGTCCGCGAGGCCCTCAGCCGGCTGCGTATGCTGGGCATGGTGGAAACAAAGAAAAAACGGGGCATGGTGCTTGCCCGGCCCGACATCCTCAGCTCTTTCGAGCGCGTGCTGGATCCCCTGATCATCGGCGACAGCACACTCCGCGACATCTTCGAACTGCGGCTCACGCTGGAAGTAGGACTCGCCGACCTCCTCTATCTCCGGAAGACAAAAAAAGATGTGGAAGAGCTGGAGCAGATCGCTAAGAACCAGAAAGTGACAGGCGGGCGCCAGACCTTTCGTATTAAAAATGAAATTGCCTTCCACGGAAAAATATACCAGATGACGGGTAATGAGACCTTGCAGCGTTTCCAAAGCATGCTGCTTCCCGTATTTGGCTACCTTGTCAGCCTGGAAAAAATCCCCATCATCGGCAAAGTCTCCCATCTGGATCTCGTGGAGATCCTCAAACACGGCTCGAAGGAAGAATTCCGTCAGGGCATGCTCCAGCACCTGGAACACCATTTTGCGAAATTGAAATAACGCAACCCCTTTCTCCTCAAGGCCCTTACCCCTCCATGCTTATCGCTGTCAAAAGTTTTTTTGGCAGGGAAAGTATTTTCTTTCTACATTTGTTATGTAGTACATAAGTACTATTAAACGTAATACTTGCCAATATGATCATTATTCCAACCGACTGTCGCCGTCATCGCCGCATGGCGTTATGCTGGCTGGCCGCTGCCGTATTATGCACGGGCTACAGCTGCCATAAGACCCCGTTGGCCCGCAGCGGCGCAGGCCAGACAGAGGAGAGGGCCGCAACACCTTACCACAATAGCCAGGTACTGTTTGACGGGGGTGCCACTTACGGAGGTGTTTTTTACCATTCATTCCGGATACCCTCCATCATAAAAACATTCAATGGCACCCTGATCGCTTTCGCAGAAGGCAGAAGATGGAGCCCCAGTGATTATGGCGACATTAACCTGGTGTACAAACGGTCATTTGATCACGGCGCTACGTGGACCTCGCTGGGCGAAGTGGTAGGTGTCGGGCCCGGCACCTGGGGCAATCCCACAGCAGTATACGACTGGAATAAAAAGCGCGCCTGGGTTTTCATGAACTGGAACGACAGCGCCAAACATAAGATCGCGGATTTCACTGCCTGGGGTGACAGGAAAGTATATGCCTCCTACAGCGATGACGACGGCGCCCACTGGTCGACACCGGCCGACCTCACCGCAACGCTGACGCCCACCACTTATAAGTGGGATGCGATGGGCCCCGGCGCAGGGATCCAGACCACCACGGGCCCTCATCCCGGCAGGCTCATCATTCCGGCGTATGGCAGGAACATTTACAGCGATGACAGCGGAACCACATGGACCTACCAGCTCCTGTCAGGCGGCAAGCATGAAAGCACCATCGTCGAGCTGCTGGATGGTTCCCTCCTCAGGAATGACAGGCCCAATGACGCAGAGTGGGCCGTTGCTAAAAAAAGGGTCACCGCGAAAGGCACGATAGAAGGCGGCTTCGGCGCCTGGACCGCCGATCCCGTCCTCACCGATCCGAAATGCGAAGGTTCCATGATACGCTATAACGCCTCCGCGCCCGCAAGGATCATCTTCCTCAACCCGAACAGCGACAGCAAGCGGTGCAATATGACGGTGCGCATCAACTATTTCGACAGCACCCATTACTGGCCCATCAGCAGGCCCGTCTACGATTGGAACACCTGTGACTACAATGCCATCAAGGCCGGCAATAATATCGCCAAAGGCGGTTATTCCAGCATGGTAAAAACGGCGGATTTTGCAGTAGGCGCCCTCATCGAGATCAATGAAGGCCTTTCCAACAGCGACAGCAGCAGCAAATCCATCGAATTCCACAAATTCAACCTGCCCTGGATACTCAACGGCAATCCGGAACCGGTGAGGTAATGACAACTAATTTTAAAAATTTTCTTTCAACCGATCAACTGCATATGCAATCAAACATCATTTTGCGATCCTTCATATTGATCGCAGGTCTGTTCTTCACCCGGCAGACTTTCGGACAAGGGACCACGATCACCGGTAAGGTCACAGACTCCACCGGCAAAGGCATCGATGGCGTCAGCGTTCTCCTGAAAGGTCATAAGAAAGCCACCACAACGGATGCCACCGGCGCATTTACCCTGGCGGCCCCCGCTACACAGTCGACACTCGTTTTCTCTGCCATAGGCTATGCCCCGCAACAAATAAAGCTTGCAGCCGGACAGCATGAGCTAACAGTTACCATGAGCCGTACGGCTGAAGCCATGCAGGACGTGATCATCGTGGGTTATACCCAGCAGAGCCGCGCGAAGACCACCGCCGCTGTCAGCAAGCTGAACATGGATGAAATGAAGGATGTCTCCAGTCCCAACCCCGTGCTGGCCCTCCAGGGCAAGCTTCCCGGTGTCTCGGTTCCCGTCAGCTCCGGCCAGCCGGGCGCCTCGCCCGTGAATATCATCATAAGGGGCGGTACCAAACTGAATGTATATGGAACGGGCATCGGCGGCAGCGGCGGTAATGCCGTCGGCAGCAGTGATGCCAACAGCCCGCTGGTGATCATCGACGGGGTCTTTCGTCCCATGGCGGATGTCAACCCCTATAATATTGAATCGTTGCAGGTGATGAAGGATGCGGCCGCTACTTCCATTTATGGAGCCCAGGGCGCCGCCGGGGTCATTGTGATAAAGACAAAGAGCGGTAAATACAACAAAAAGATGACGCTTACCCTGAATCACCGTACTACCTGGGAAACCAATGCACGTAGCCTGAACTATATGGATGCAGAGCAATATCTCCGCCTGGCCCGCACCACTGTGTTCAACACGCACGACGCGCTGAACAAGGATAACCTCCTTAACAAAGGGGGTTTTTCCGCCGGTACCAAGGTGTTTACGGCCAAGGGCCAGTACGGCAGGGACATCAATCTTACTGCCCTTTATGACAACATCGTCGCTGTGGAAGGACAGGATTATGTAGACAACCTGCTGAAACATGGATATAAGACCATGGATGACCCCATCAATCCTGGTACCAAACTCCTGTATGCGGACAACCATTACCAGGATCTGCTCTGGAATACGGGCGTCACCAATAATGAGAACATGTCCATCGATGGCGGCAGTGACAAGGCCAGCTATTTTGTCAACGCCAACTATATCAACCAGGCAGGCACCTTCGTCGGTACGAATTACAAACGGTATGACATACTCGGCAATTTTAGCTTCAGGCCATCCGACAATTTCAAGCTGGATGTCATGACCAACTACCAGAACATCCTGCCCAACTACGTAGGCGGCTTTGTGAACGAGCTGATACGGGGCACCCGTATCACACCCCTGATCCGCATTTTCAAGGACAACGGCGACCCTACGGTGGGAGAGCTTTGGACGGTGGTCAACCGGTTCCACACCCTCAAATACGATCAGACCCGTGTGTCCACCGAGCGGTTTGTCAGCAAGGTAGCCGGCGACTGGACCATTATCCCGGGGTTGCATTTCAAACCTTCCGTATCCTACTATGCACAGGATTACAAGTATATGTTCATGCGCAAGGCGACGCCTGCAGATGAGGTACAACCATCCACACAGCGACAGAAGAACGAAAATATCAACGACAGCCGTCAGGTGATGACAGACCAGATCCTGCAGTACGACTTTAACCTGGGCGTTAATCATCATTTTACGGCGCTGGGTGGTTTCAACTATACCCGCAAAACGGGTAATACGATGACCCTGGGCACTCAGCGGGCCAGCAATGATTACGTCTTTACGATCGCAGAAAATTCTACCACCAGCATCAGCGGCATGGTCTACACCAATGTCACCGACCTGGGTACTACGCTTTCAGAACAGCGCTCAGCCAGCTATTTTGGTCAGATGAACTACGACTATGACGGGAAGTATCTTTTTAGCAGCTCGCTGCGCTACGATGGCTTCTCTAATTTTGCACCGGAGAATAAATATGCTCTTTTCCCATCTGTGGCCGTGGGCTGGAATGTGGCACGGGAACAATTCTGGCATGTGGCGCCTGTCAGCACCCTCAAGCTGAGAGCCAGCTGGGGGCAGGCCGGCCTCAGCAGCGATATTGATTACACGGATACATACGGCGGGTATTCAGCCACACAATATGCGCAAAACTCGGGTATCCTCCGCAGCAACCTTGCCAACCCCGATCTGAAATGGGAGACCACGGAAACGACGGACCTGGCCGCTGAAATAGGCCTTTTCAAGGATAGGATCAACCTGGTAGTGGACTATTATAATAAACTGACGAAGGACCGGCTTGACTCCAAACCCCTTCCTTCGGAAGCCCCTTTCTCCAGTATAACCTATAACAACGGCACGCTCCGCAACAGGGGCGTGGAAATATCCCTGGAAGCACAGGTGATCCAGGCCGGCGCCTTTAGCTGGAAGACAAACTTTTCTTTTGCGTTCAACCGCACGGTGTTTACAAAACTGCCGGCCAATGGACATCCCAAGAACAGGCAGTTCGGCCAGGTGGTGTGGGATCCCGTGACAAAGCAAAATATAGAGCAAGGCGGATATGCCGTGGGCGAGCGTCCTTTCGGACTCTGGGCCTTCAAGGTACTGGGCGTGTTCTCCACCGATGCAGAAGCTGCTGCCTGGAACGCCAAGATCAAGGATAACCTGGCATCGCCTTCCGGCATCACCGTTGGTAAACATGCCGGTGACTATATCTTCGCGGATGTCAACAATGATGGGGTCATCGATGCCAAGGACCAGGTGTTTATGGGCTATCGTACGCCCAGCATTCTGGGTGGCATGCAAAACACGTTCTCCTGGAAAGGCTTCTCCATGCGCATCACCATGGACTATGCCCTGGGCCACCTGATCAGCAATGGCGCATTGGCCCGCAGCCTTGGACAAGGCCGTGCTTATAACGAAGGAGCGCCCAAAGAAGCGCTGGGGCCGGACATCTGGCAGAAGGAAGGCGACGTAGGGAAAAAATACGCCCGCTTCTCTTTTGCAGACTACGATTTCGGTCAGCGTAACTACCTCCGTAATGCCTCGCTGGGCACCAACTACACCTATTCTTCAGATGTATCGCCCATGATCTCCAAGGGTGACTTCCTGGCCTTCCGGGAGATATCCATTGGCTATGACATACCAAAGCACCTCCTTAAAAGGGCACATGTGGCCGGGTTGAATGTCTTTGCCAGCGTAAACAACATCGGTTACATCACGGGCTATAAGGGTTTCAACCCGGAGACCTACACAGGTGTCGACGGTGGCGGTTATCCCCGTCCAAGACAATATTCCGTAGGCGCCACCCTGAAATTTTAAAACATTTACCATATGCAAAAGCTAATCAACATACTTTTTTTATCGGCAGCTATACTGGTTACGATGACGGGCTGTAAGAAAATGCTGGAGGTAGCGCCCCAATCCAGCATCTCGGACCAGAACTATTTCACCAGCGAGGGAGATTTCGATCCCTATGTAACGGGGATCTATACCCAGATGCGCGGTCTGGCAAACAATATCACATACGGCACGGAAAGGAGCGAAGAGCTGATCTCCGCGCTGAATTCCCGTTTTACAACTGCCTGGTCGCAGATCATCTCTCCTTCCACGGGCGCCCTTGACTACAATGCCTGGTACAAGGCCATCGGCAACTGCAACCTGCTGCTGTATAAGATCCAGGATTTCAGCTTCTCCGATGCGCCGGATACGAGGGCGCGGATCCTGGCGGAGACGTATAGCCTCCGGGCTTACTTCTTTTTTCATCTTACCCGTATCATCGGTGACGCACCGCTGATGTTGCAGGCTGTGGTCGGCACCAACGTCCCGCTGCTGGCCCGTTCGCCTGCTGCAGATGTCATCAAACAGGTGAATTCGGACCTGGACAGCGCCCTGCTGCTTTTCAGGTCCATCAGCAACTTTTCGCCTAAAACCTATCCTTCCAAATACCGCTTTGCTTATGGTTCCGCACAGGCGCTGAAGGCGGACGTCAACCTGTGGAGCGCCAAAGTACTGGGTGGAGGGGATGCTGCACTCAATAATGTCATTACGGCCATCAGCGAAGTCCAGTCCACCGGCCTGTCGCTGAACACAGATTTTAAGAATGTGACGGGGCTTCGTGCGTCGGCTAACCCGGAAGTGGCCCTGGCGGCCTTCTATTTGCGGGATGAGACGGGAGCCAACTATGGCCTCAATGCGTTGCCTTATTTTACAGCAGGTGTACAGGGAGCCCTTAACCTGGACAGCCTGCCGTATGTACTCACCACCAGTAATGGCCAGGGAGCTTACCAGATCAGCACGCTGTCGAGGGGGTTGTTCAGCGCCAATCCCAATGACAAACGCATTCCCTACACCTGGGTAACGGAAAGACAATCTTCCGGGCCGAAGCTATCCTGGATCACCAAATATCCCGGGACAAAATATTCCGACGACAGGGTTTCCGACAATGATATTATCATGTATCGCCTTGCCGACATCTACCTGATGAAAGCCGAAGCATTTGCCGCACTGTCCGCGCCCAATACGGATTCGGCGATCGCTTATCTTAATAAAGTACGGGGTCGTGCGGGTAATGGTGATTACACCGGAGGGACAGATAAGCTGACAGTGGAAAAAGAAATATTGAATGAAAGAGGAAGAGAACTATTTTTCGAGAACAAACGCTGGTATGACCTCGTACGTTTCCATAAAGAAGGCGTCATCGATGTCTACCAATTTGTACCCAACCTGGTGGGTAAGACCACCCCTTTATTCTGGCCTTTGAATTCCACCGTGCTGGCCAACAACAGCAAGTTGCTCCAGACGAGTGGATATTGACCCGGTCGTAGCATGAGAAAACGAAACTATTAGTCTAAAGAATAATTATGAGCAAGAAAATCGAAGGATTGATCGCGGCGGCATTTACCCCGTTCTATGAAGATGGCAGCATCAACACAAGTCTGATACCCTCCCTGGTGGACAAATTGCTGCGGGATGGCGTCCGCGGAATATTTGTTTGCGGCAGCAATGGGGAAGGTCCCAACATGACCATGGAAGAACGCAAGCTGGTAGCTGAAGCATTTGTAAAAGCAGCCGCCGGACGGCTGCTGATCATCGTACATGTAGGTCACAGCTGTATCGCCGAAGCAAAGATGCTGGCGGCACATGCTGCGTCCATCGGCGCCGATGCCTTTTCAGCTGTGGCGGCCTTTTATTTCAAGCCCTCTTCGGTGGAAAATCTGGTGGATTGCATGGCCGACATCGCCGGTGCGGCACCGGGCCTGCCATTTTACTACTATCATATTCCCCATCTCACCGGTGTAGGCATGGATATGGTCGAGTTCCTCCGGCTGGGTGGCCGGCGGATCTCCAACCTGGCAGGGATAAAATATACCGCCGCCACTATCCAGGAATACCAGTCCTGTCTGAACTACAGCCAGGGGCGATTCGACATCCTTTATGGGGTGGATGAGCTGTTGTTGCCCGCTCTCGCAGCCGGTGCGAAGGCCGCCATCGGCAGCACCTATACTTTCGCCGCGCCCCTGTACCTTCGTACCATGGAAGCCTTTGAGAAAGGGGATATGGAGACCGCCAGGCAACAGCATGCATACATGGTGGAAGTGATCCGTGTCCTGCTGAAATATCCGCCCATTCCGGGGCAGAAAGCCATCATGCAGATGCTGGGCTGGGACCTTGGGCCCTGCCGGCTGCCGCTGGCTACCCTGGACAAAGAAAGCTTCGATGAATTTTACAGAGAGCTGGCAGCCATGTCTTTTTTTGACAAGGTCGGCGCGCGCAAAGCTCAGCACATTTCCTAAATATCCGGCATGTCCATATTGAAAAAATTATTTCTCGTCTTTTTATCTCTATCTTCCATGACTACCCGTAGCCAGACCCCTATGGAAAAGGATTTCTTTAGCTGGGGACAAGCCAGCCCTCTGCCAGATGCGGACGGTCTTGCCGGCTCCTATGCTGGCGTCAGCGGAGGCGCGCTCCTCCTGGCTGGCGGCACCAACTTCCCGGGTAACCAACGACCCTGGACAGGCGGCACCAAGACATGGTATGATAAGATCTATGTCCTCGAGCAACCCGGTGGTTCCTGGAAATTGGCCGGCAGGTTGCCAAGACCGTTAGGGTATGGCATTTCGATCACGGGAGCCGGCGGACTGATATGCCTGGGAGGCGGCGACGCCCAACGGGAATATGCAGACGCTTTTATCCTGCAATACCAGGCTGGCAGGCTCTCGACGATACCTCTTCCGCCCCTGCCGGCGCCCCTGGTCAATGGTTGCGGCGTCCTGCTGCAGCACCGGATATTTGTCCTTGCTTCCGGGGGCGCTTTCTGGTCCCTCGACCTTTCGGCGTCCAATCGACAATGGGAGGTACTGCCTTCTATGCCCGGTGCTACCCGCATGCTGGCGGCTGCCGGTGCCGGAGACAACGAAGTCTATATTTTTGGAGGCGTTCATCTGAAAGACAGCGCCGGTACAAGAGAATACCTGAAAGACTGCTGGAAATACCAGCCGGGAAAAGGATGGGGCCGGGTGGCCGACCTGCCCCATCCCCTGGCTGCAGCGCCCACGCCAGCCTACCAGGCCGGTCAAAATCACCTCGTGCTCTTCGGAGGTGACGATGGGGCACGGGCAGCACTAACCGCAACATTAAAGGACGACCACCCGGGGTTTAGCAACGGGATAGTCGCTTTCAACACCATCACGGGCGCCTGGTCTGTGATAGGTGGGGTCCCCGTCGAAAAAAAGCCCGATGCCGCGGGCAATCCGCATGGCAGCACTTATGCGCCTGTGACGACCCCCCTTGTCGTCTGGAACGGCCAGGCCGTCCTTCCCGGAGGCGAGGCCCGCCCCGGGGTACGCAGCAACAAAGTCCTTACTGCCTCACCCCGGCAGCCATCCGGTAAGTTTGGAGCGCTGGACTGGACCGTCATCGCCTGCTACTTTGCCCTTGTCATCGGCATCAGCGTATGGGTCTCCCGGAATATGGGCAAGACCACCGGCGACTTCTTCCTGGGAGGACAAAAGATCCCCTGGTGGGCCGCGGGTCTTAGCATATTCGGCTCCAAGCTCAGCGCCCTCACCTTCATCGCCATTCCCGCGAAAGCCTATGCCACTGATTGGACTTATATCATGAACAATGTGATGATCGTCGTGATTGCGCCCGTCGTCACTTTTTTTTACCTGCCTTATTTCCGGAAATTGAAGCTCACCAGTGTGTATGAATATCTGCGCATACGTTTTGACAACAGGGTCAAATTCCTGGGCAGCCTTACTTTCGTCGTTTTTCAGCTCAGCAGGCTGGGGGTGGTGATCTACTTACCCGCGCTCGTACTGAGCACCGTCACCGGTATCAACATTTTTGCCTGCATTTTCCTCACAACGCTTATTACCACGGCCTACAGCGTGGCCGGCGGCATCGAGGCCGTCGTATGGACCGAGGTCATGCAGGTATTCGTCCTGCTGGGCGGGGCGCTTGCCAGCTTCTTTTTCATCACGGCGCACACCCATGACGGCTTCTCCGGCCTGCTGCGGGAAGCTTTCGCAAACGATAAGTTCCGCGTGGCCAACCTGGGCTGGAGCATCTCGCAGCCTGTTCTCTGGGTGGTAGCCATCGGCGCTCTGCTCACTAACCTGGTGACCTATACATCCGACCAGGTGGTAGTACAACGCTATCTTACTACAGCCACCGAAAAAGAGGCGCGCCGCAGCATCTACACCAATGCCCTGATGGTGATCCCGGCATCTTTGATCTTCTTTGGCGTGGGCACGGCCCTCTGGTTCTTCTATCGCCATCATCCCGACGAACTGGACCCCAACGGCCGCATCGATGACGTCTTTCCCTGGTTTATTTCCCAACAGCTGCCCGCCGGCCTCTCCGGCCTGGTCATCGCCGGCCTTTTCGCCGCCACCATGTCAACCATCAGCTCCAGCATGAACTCCATCGCTACTGTCGTCACCACCGACTTCTACAAGCCATTGAAAAAAGAGGCCAGCGACCGGCAATGTCTCCGTTTCGCACGCCTGTTCACCATACTGCTGGGGACCCTGGGCTGCGGCATAGCCTGCTACCTGGTCTACCTGCAGAATGCCTCTATCTGGGACCAGTACCTTAAGATCATCGGGCTGTTCGGGGGCTGTCTGGCCGGTATGTTCGCGGCAGGCATCTTCTTTCCGCGTATCAACAGCCGCGGAATCCTTACAGGGTTCGTCCTCAGCTGCATCGGCCTTTATTTCCTGCAGCGCTCCGGCACCGTCAGTTTCTTCCTTTATCCCTTGTTCGCTGTGGCGGGATGCCTGGTCTTTGGTTACCTCTTCTCTCTCCGGAGATTCACCTTCCTCCTCCTTCCTGGCCTCCTTTTATCATCCCACGCAGTGTTTGCCCAGGCACCCAATCTCAATTATATCTTTAAGAACGGGGAAGACGGCTATTCCTGTTTCCGCATTCCCGCCCTGATCACTACCCGCCACGGCGCGATCCTTGCCTTTGCAGAAGGTAGGAAGAACAATTGCGGTGACGCAGGAGACATCGACCTGGTGGTCCGGCGTTCTGCAGACGGCGGTAAGACATGGGGACCACTCCGCGTAGTGTGGGACGATTCCACGAACACCTGCGGTAACCCGGCGCCGGTGGTGGATGAAACAACAGGCGCCATCATCCTGCTGTCTACCTGGAACCTGGGTAGCGACAGGGAAAAAGCCATCGTCAACAGTAGCTCCACTGATACCCGCAGGGTCTTTGTCCTCTCGTCCGGCGACGAGGGGCTTACCTGGTCCCCTCCCAAAGAGATCACCAGCACCGTCAAGCAGCCCGGCTGGACCTGGTATGCTACAGGACCGGGCCGCGGCCTGCAGATCTCCGGGGGGCGAAAAAAGGGCCGGATAGTAATTCCCTGCAACCATATGGAGGCATCGACAAAACGGAATAACTCCCATGTCATCTGGTCTGACGATCATGGCAAGACCTGGGTACTGGGTGGCATCGCGCAGGACAGCACCAATGAATCCACCCTGGCGGAGCTTTCCAATGGCAGGCTGATGCTGAATATGCGTAATACAGGCAAAACAAGATACAGACAGATCGCGATTAGTAAGAATGCGGGAAAGAAGTGGATGCAGCAGCCTCCCGATACGACCCTGGTGGAACCTGTTTGCGAAGGCAATCTGCTGGCATTTCATTCTGCTGACAGACAGCACGGTCTCGCCTTCTCCAACCCCGCCAGCACAAGCGCACGGGTAGCCATGACTGTCAGGATCAGCTATGATGATGGCGGGACCTGGCCTTTACAGAAATTATTATATGAAGGACCTTCCGCCTATTCCTGTCTGACCATGTTGCCGGATGGCAACATAGCCTGTCTTTACGAAGCGGGAAAACAACGGCCTTATGAGGGCATCGTTTTTGAAGAAATATCCTGGACAGAATTTAAAAAACAGGAATAATGCTGACAGCAAAAGACCTTAAAGGTAATTGGGGCACGCTGCTCCTGCCCATCAATGCAGATGACAGCATCGACTTCGGCAGGCTGGGCGAGGAGCTGGACTTTCTCACGGGCGCAGGTCTGGACGGTATCTATTCCAATGGCACGGCAGGCGAGTTGCACAATCAATGTGAAGAGGAGTTCCTCCGGATACAGGTGCTGATGGCGGAGAAGTGCCATCGCTCCGGCATGCCTTTCCAGATCGGCGCCAGCCATCCAGGTCCATTTATCTCGCTGGAAAGAGTTAAAAGGACCGTGGCATTGCGACCGGATGCTTTCCAGGTGATCCTGCCCGACTGGGTGACAGCTGGCCAGGATGAGCAGATCGTCTTTCTCCGGAAGATGGCCGAAGCTGCAGACGGTATCCCATTGGTGTTGTATAATCCTCCTCATGCAAAGTGCGTGCTGCGGCCAGCCGATTTGGCCAGGCTGTCAGCGGCCGTTCCGCAGGTGATAGGGGTGAAGACGGGTGGCGGTGATAGCCGCTGGTATGATGAGATGCGTCCTCATGCGAAGGACCTGTCGGTGTTTGTACCCGGTCACTTACTTGCCATGGGCGTGCAACAGGGAGTGGCTTCCGGCGCTTATTCCAACGTGGCCTGTCTGAGCCCTGCAGGAGCGCAGGAATGGTGGCAGATGATGGATACGGACCTTGAGGAAGCGTTGCGGATACAGCGGCGGATAGGAGAATTCTTCGATCGTTGTATATTGCCATTTAAACAGACGGGTTATTCCAACCCTGCCCTGGATAAATTCCTGGCTGCTGTGGGAGGGTGGGGACGTGTAGGCACACGTCTGCGCTGGCCCTATAAATGGATCGATGAAAAAGAAGTGGCGCCGGCCAGGGCCATCGCACAATCACTCTTACCTGAATTTTTTATCTATGCGTAGTATATTATTTCTGCTGTTGCTGACTGTTTCACTGCACGCTTCCAGCGAGATCGCTCTCCCGTCCATCATCGCCTCCAATATGGTCCTGCAGCAAAGGACGGACGCTCCACTCTGGGGCAAGGCGACTGCCAGGTCCAGGGTGACTGTCACCACGTCCTGGGACCATAAGACCTATGCCGCCATGGCCGCGGCTGACGGCGCATGGAAAGTGATGGTGAGAACGCCCGCGGCCGGCGGCCCGTATAAGATCACCTTGTCAGACGGGAAAGCCACCATCCTTGACAACATCCTCATCGGAGAAGTCTGGCTATGTTCAGGGCAATCCAACATGGAGATGCCCGTGAAGGGGTTTAAGAACCAGCCGATCCTTGGTTCCACACAGCTGCTGATGGATGCGGACAACCCGCAGATCCGCCTTTTCCGCCTGGAAAGAGCGCTATCCCGGACTCCACAATCCGACTGTAAGGCCACACCGTGGCAGGAAGCCAACGCCGCCAGTGTAGCGGACTTCAGTGCGGTGGGCTATCAATATGCGAAGATCCTCCAGGAAAAGCTGAAAGTGCCCGTAGGCATCATCATGTCTACCTGGGGTGGCACTGTCATCGAAGCATGGATGGATCACACCAGCTTAAAAAACTTTCCGGACATAAAGACCTTTGACGCTAACGACACCACCAAGATCACCAAGAATGAACCCACCGTCCTCTATAACGCGATGATCCAACCGCTGATTGGCTATGGGATCAAAGGCGTGATCTGGTACCAGGGCGAACAGAACAGGCCCAACGCCGGGATCTATGACAGCCTGCTCATAACAATGGTGCAGGAATGGAGGCAACTGTGGAACAGGGGAGACTGGCCCTTTTATTATGTGCAGATAGCTCCCTATGGCTACAACGATAAGCTGGGCCCCGCTGCACCTCTGAGGGAAGCGCAGCTAAAAGCCATGTCCCGTATCCCTAATGCAGGTATGGTAGTCAGCATGGACGCAGGCGAACAGCGGAGCATACACCCGGCGGATAAAGCCGTCATCAGCCGGCGGCTGGCCTGTTGGGCGCTGGCCAACACATATGGCGGCACGGGCATCCCCTATGCCAGTCCCACTTATCATAGCATGAAGGCCGAAAAGGACGGCATTGCTATCAGTTTCGACCATGCACCCAATGGTCTCACCTCTTTTGGCAAGTCCCTGGCGGCGTTTGAGGTGGCGGGGGAGGACAAGGTGTTCTATCCTGCAAACGCTAAGATCACGGGCACCGGGGTCACCGTCTGGTCTGACAGTGTCAGGATGCCGGTGGCTGTGCGATATGCTTATAACGATTGGGTAGTCGGCGACCTCTATAATACAGAAGGCCTGCCTGCCGCCCCCTTCCGGACGGATGACTGGCCGTTATAGCTCGATCACTACGTCTTCTGCACTCGCATCCTTTGCCGTAAAGGTCACCCCGTCTATTTTCAGGCCTTCCTTATTCAGGAGGGTGATGATACCTCCCTTTTGGGAAAGCTGGGCGCCTTTACCGCTGAGCGTTACTTTTAAAGTATCGCCTGCCGGCACGGTGAGCTTGCCAATTGTGTCGTTCTTATTTTGCTTGTCGACGATCTGCCAGCCCGAGAGATCGATATCGGCAGCGCTTTTATTCAGGAGGATGACATACTCCTTACCTACGTCGTCTCCTTTAGGGTTCACCTTAGCTGCAATGATGCGTACAGGGGTGTTATTCTCCGGCTGCCCGGGATCGTTAGGCGGAAGGTCGTTCAGCGGGTTGCCGGTGACATCGTCCGTATGGAACGACTGGGACTGGAAGGCCGTAAATACGGCAGCCCACCGGTTGCGGGAGGGGAAGTGGAAGATTAGTCCGCCATCCTGGTAGATGCCATTATCCTTCAGATAGCTCCCTTTTGGGTTGCCCTGGTTCATATGGATGTCATGAATGCCTGTACTGGGGCTGATCTCCGGAAAATACTGGTCGGCTCCGTCCGCATCCACCCAATGTTGCCCGAATGCATAAATGACGGCATCGTTGTCCGAAATGGCCTGTTGTACAAAAAGGTCCAGTTTGTCGTTGAGGTCATTGTTATCACCCGGCACATTGGAGTCCAGGGGAACCATCTGCGCTACATCGAATAAGTTGCTTCGAATGAAATCCAGGGCCAGCCCGTCGGGTCTGGAAGGCAAAGGTGTAAAAGCATCAGGCAGATTGGCCTGAAGGATCGTATCAGTAATAGCATGGTGAAAATCATCGTCAGCATAGAAAAGCACCTGGCTGGGAGCTTCGCTTGATTGCGTATTGATGGCTATGCGATGTGGATCATTGCCATGGTTAATGAGGATCTGGTAATGTTCGCTGTTCTTTGTGGCCAGGATGCGCTGGGAAGCTTTCCCTTTAAGGACGCCGTAATCTTTAATAGGCATAGTGATAATAGTTATATACGGCAAGTTATTTCATTCCGGGCTGCTATTCATACCAGTCATGGATATATTCCCCGATCGCATTGATCAGGGCATTATGGCCGCCTTTCTCATCCCTGTTGTGCCAGCCGCTTTCACCACAACAGATGTAAGCGTATAATTGGCCGTCGATCTCTACCCGGAAAAAAACAGGAAAACCCTTGCTATCTTTTTCCTCTGACGGAAGGATCATGCCGGAATAATGTTTGTCGTGAAAGTTAAGTGAAAGCTTAAATGCGCCGGATGTGTTCATGAAAAGATAATATGCAAAACAAATGCCGGCCTGGTCAATTTACCGGACAAGAACTGTCCGCTTCCGATACATCCCCGGCTGGTTGATTTGGTTTAATGTATTGATAATAAGCTAATTATAACTTTGGAATGAAATTTCCACCTTTATATCAAACAGTCAGCCATGATCAGGAACTACTTTACGATAGCTATCCGGCACCTCCTGAAGAATAAAGGGTACTCCTTTATCAACATCTTTGGACTGGCGGTGGGTATGGCGGTCGTCCTGCTCATCGGGCTTTGGATCCGCCATGAGGCAAGCTACGACGCGTTCAATGTCCATAAGGCACAGATCGGCAAGATCAAAAAAAAATCTGTCTTCAACGGCGAAAAAAAAGTTCAGAACGGTGTCATGCTGCCCTTGTATGACGAACTTAAGAACAACTATCCGGAAGTAGAGCATATCACCCGCCTGGATTGGGGCGATGACCACAGTCTATGGGTCGGCGACAAAAAGATAAGCAAAAGAGGACATTTTGCAGATCCAGATATTTTGAAGATGTTCTCCTTCCCCCTGGTAAAAGGGAATGTGAACCAGGTTTTGAATGATCCCTATTCCATCGTATTGACCGAATCGCTCGCCAAAGCCTTGTTCGCCGGCGCTGATCCCATAGGCCGGACGGTGAAGATGGACAACCGATCGGATTTGAAGGTGACAGGTATCCTCAAAGATATCCCGGAGAATTCCTCCATCACCTTCGACTTCCTGATGCCATATGAGCTCAATATTGCCACCAGTGATTTTGTCAGAGGGGCCAAAGGACAATGGCAGAATAATTTCCTGCAGAATTATGTTCAGCTGCGGGAAGGCGTTAGCATGGATGCCTTTTCCCGCCGGATAGCGGAAATTGCACGAAAGAAAGCAAACAGTAAGAATGAAGGTTTTCTCTTCCTTCATCCCATGGAAAAATGGCATCTTTATAACCACTTCGATGAATGGGAGAACAGGGGCGGCGTCATCGAATATGTCCGTATGTTCAGCATCGTGGGCCTATTGGTCCTTGTCATCGCCTGTATCAACTTTATGAACCTGAGTACGGCCCGTTCAGAGAAAAGGGCCAGGGAAGTAGGTATCCGCAAGGCCATCGGTTCCCAGCGCCGGCAGCTGATAGTGCAATTCCTCGGTGAGGCGGTTATCACGGCCTTCATTGCCTTTCTCATGTCCCTGTTGATCGTCAAGCTATCTCTGCCGCTGTTAAAGGACGCGGGCTTCCAGTATGTCCAGCTGAACTTTGCCAATTTACCCTTGATGGGCATTGCGCTGGCAGGGTGTATCATCACAGGCCTGTTGGCAGGCAGTTACCCTGCTTTGTATCTTTCCGCCTTTAAGCCTGTAAAAGTTTTAAAAGGTGCCCTTACTTTAGGCAAAGGCGCCAGTCTCCCCCGAAAGATCCTCGTGGTCGTCCAGTTCAGCTGTTCCATTGCATTGATCATTGGAGTGGTCATCGTTTTTCAGCAGATACGTCACGCGAAAAGCAGGTCGCTGGGATATGATCCAAATAATCTTATCGCACTGAATCTTTCTGCTGACCTGCAAAAGAACTTCCTGCCGATGAAAAGAGACCTGTTAGCCACAGGCCAGGTGGCCGCTGTCAGCAGGTCGTCCAGCCCCATGACAGGTGTTTACAATAACTGGGGTGATTTTTCCTGGGAAGGAAAGGACCCCAACAGCAATCCCATATTCTCAGCCATTATGGTAGACTTTGATTATGAAAAAGCCACTGGCATTAATTTAAAAGAAGGAAGGTTCTTCTCTCCGCAATATGCCACAGATAGCAATGCCGTGGTATTGAATGAGGCTGCTGTCGGGCTCATGGGCTTTAAGCATCCTCTTGGCAGCATCGTCAAATTTGGGAAAGACAACATGACAGTGATCGGTGTCTCACAGAACGTGATGATGGAAAATCCTTTCGAGCCTGTTGCCCCTGCCATCATGTTATACAGGCCTTATTTCGTTTTCCAGGGGATGATCCGCCTGAAGGATGGCTCCGATGTCAAAAAAGCGCTGGCTTCCATCCAGCCCGTCGTTGACAGATACAATCCGGCTTATCCGTTCGACTATCATTTCACAGACGAAGAGTTCAATAAGAAGTTCCAAAGCGAGAACCAGGTGGGGCAGCTGTCGGGCATTTTTGCGGTGCTGGCCATTTTCATCAGTTGCCTCGGCCTGTTTGGCCTGGCTTCTTTCATGGCGGAGCGCCGTACGAGGGAAATTGGCGTACGCAAAGTACTGGGTGCTTCCGTACCACAGCTATGGCTGCTGTTGTCAAAGGATTTCGTCTTCCTGGTGATCATCAGCTGCCTCATCGCTTCGCCGCTGGCCTGGTATTTTATGCACGGATGGCTGGCCAAATACGACTACCGCATCATCATCAGCCCCCTGATCTTTGTCGGCACAGGTTTGCTGGCTATCGCCATCACCCTGCTGACAGTCAGCTTTCAGGCAATCAGGGCTGCAGTGGCCAATCCGGTGAGAAGCCTGCGTACGGAATGACCGCAACACCTGTATTGTACAGGTTTAACAATAGATTATAATTCATCGGGCTATCACCGCTGGAAAGATCGTAGAGATTTTATTATCCTTATGGATGAAATGGTTTAGATCCCTTCGCCCGGTCTATAAAGCCCTGCTGATGACCGCCAGTGTCATCCTCATCGGCTTTCTGCTCCCCCAGCATTTTTCCATGCCTGTGCAGGGAGCCAATCTTAAGAGTTATGCGCAAAATTCTTACTGGGCCTATCCCTGGGGCAAGTCCGTCACCCATAAAGGTGTTGATATATTTGCCAGGGAGGGAACGCCCATTCACCCCGCCACCTCCGGGTTCGTCGTGTACTCCGGCCAGATAGAGCGAGGTGGTAACGTGGTGCTGATCCTGGGTCCCAAATGGAGATTGCATTATTATGCCCATCTGCAAAGGATAGAGACCCATACGCTGGCCGTTGTTGGTAAGCGCAGCGAAATAGGCAGGGTAGGGACTACCGGCAATGCCAAAGGCAAACCGCCTCACCTGCATTATGCAATTAAAACGATCTTTCCCTACTTGTGGCGGGCTGATAAAAGCATCCAGGGGTGGAAGAAAATGTTCTACCTGAATCCGATAGAATATTTGAATGCAAGTTTGACATCGTGACGCTTTTTTTAATGAATTTCAATATCATATTTATTCAAAAGCCCGGGCAGGCCCTGTAAAGAGAACTTTGCCTTTTTTACTCTGTTCCTTTCAGGGTCAATGGAATAATTAAAGGATGTACGCAGATCAGCTTTCTCAAGGATCGTATTTTCAAAGGTCGCCCCCGCCAGATCACAATGATCAAAGACCGCACTTGTCAGGTCGCATTCGGTGAGGTCCACTTCCTTTAATTGAATATTTTTGAAAACAGTCTTTTTTAGTTTGGTCCTGTAGAAGGAAGACTGATCAAGCTGCCCTCCCTCAAAGCCAAACGATAATCCAAATGGATCGCATTGTTCAAAGTGAAGCCCTACCATTTTACAGTCTCTGAATTGTACGTCGCGCAGCACGGTTTTGTCAAGCCGGGACAGGCTCAGATTGGACCCGGTAAATATGCAATCTATGAACCTGATGGATGAAAGGTCCGAGCCGGAAAAATTGCAGTGATTGAAAATGCAGTGCTCGTACGCGCCTTTTTGCAATGGTTCACTGCTGAAGTCTTTTTTGTCAAATGTTTCGTCCAGAAATTCCTTCATGCTATTGACCGTCTTTTATTTCATTAAAGGTAGGAAATATTGCCCGACCGTTGGATCGCCAGGGCCTGCATGTGCCATTTCAGCAGTAGGGACCTATTGTACGCTATATTCTTATACGTATTCGTTGCCTTTGTGTTTCCTCCTCCTGTAATTGTTGCTCTTGCACACATCTTTCCTGAATGGCTTTCAGGCTGTATTGGATGCCCATGCTTTCTCCGGATAACACGAGCTTTTTATGATGATCTACAAAAAAAATGCTGCCAGGATTGCCATCCCTCTTTTCCTGCACAACAACATTGATCCCTTCCCGCTGCATGGATATCACAAACCCGGCCCAATCCCGAGGACGTACAAACAGTGTAAAATCAATGTGTGTATCTACATGGCTCTGTAAATTTTGGCGTAAAGATTGATTTAAGATGAATTTCTCTTCCAAATATGGAAGGGTAGGTTTAAGACTAAAGGAACTTGCCCATATACCCATAGATACCTTCTGGCCGTTCTCATCCAGGGCGCTATATACCAAACCTCTGTTTTGATATAGACGGGAACCCTCAGTTCCCCTGTCAGCTATGACATTGTATTGTTTGAGAATAGCATTTAGCTCAGCTAATGAGGTGTAATTATAATGGTCAACGACGGTATTCAGCACATTACTAATTGCACGTTTAACGCTGGTTTCTCCGTGCATCACCCTCTGCGCGCGTGTTACCTTAAACGCCTCTTGTTCCTCCGATGTCGCCCTATGTCTGCTAACCAGAGAAAATTCAGCTTCTAGTTGCCGGGTTACCTCATGAGAATGGTATATTTGCTTTAGTCCAATCTGGATTGGCGTGCCGTCGACACGCACATTTGTTGACACTAGATGCAAATGAGGATGACCCGAATCAAGGTGTCTGTAGACCAGGTAAGGCTGTTGCTCAAAGCCAATGCCCTCCATATATCTATTGGCCAGTATTGTCATTTGTTCGTTTGATATCACATCCTTTGGGTCAAAAGAAAGGAAAATATGCACCACCTTCGACGCATTTCTTTCATATAAACTAATGCGTCGATCAAAGCGATCTAATTTATCGTGGAAGGTCAAAGCATGCATTTCCTTTACGAAATTCTCTGCCCATAAGAAATCTGCCTTTCCCATGGTGACCTTTTGTTCATTGTATCGAAGAACATTTTTAATGCTCGATGGTTTTGCTAAGGTTGCATACATGGTCGTGTATTTTGATGTGTAATTCGTTCATCATACTCATTTGTTGATCTAACCATTTTTTCTCAGTTGCATTAAATCCTCCTCTTTCAAGGATCAAAGCCACATCTTTCCTGAATTGAATGCGAGCTTCCGTGAATTCATCAAAAGCCCGGTCACGATAATAAATGGTTACTGGCTTCCCAAGAATAAGCTTTTTTATATAGGATGCCATCGATGGATCTGAAGACCTGGCGAGCTTTTCTTGCAGCTTTTCATACTCTTCCTGGTTCACATAGGTTGCTATGGTTTTATATGTTTTTTTCTTGGCCATGCTTGTTTGTTTCTTTTATGATCCAATAAACTGACAAGCCAAATGTGGGAATATTAGCGGTTGGGATAAAAACAACATCATACGAGTCGTATACGACTCGTATGATTTTCTTAGTTATTCAGTCATTAAAGAGAGTGGAAAGACAATGTTGGCAGGCGCTTTATGGCCTTGGAGAAACCGCTCTGCATGTCCGGAAAAAATAAAAAAAACCTCCTGGATAAGTCGGAGGTTTTTCAGAGAATTGGATAACAGGTTTTTCGTAGGAAATTATTGGATGGTTTTTCTGGATATTCGGTTATTTCACGAGGATATTGGGGCGATTCAGTAGGATATCTTGTTCTTACATTGGAATTGGATATAGCAAAGGTAGTTCGCCGGATGCCTTCCTGCAAGAGCAAAAGCCCTGAAAAAGTTAGTATATGTACGTCACCGTAATTATACCAAATGGCGGCTGCCGACCCTGTCCTACGATCTATTCCTGTAGGGTAAGCTCATTAACTCATTGGGTTTCAGGTACAGGTAATCTTTCCTGAAATCCAGTATAATATTAAATCGCTTTAAAAGATCATTGCCGAGGTCATTGATCTCAAACCCTGCCGGATTCTTGCCCGCTAGAACAAAGGTTGGAATATCCGTAAGCGAAAAATTGTTAAGCCGCAGAAGAGGGGAGAGGACAATCTTGTTCTCATATGCTACGCCCCTTGGATCCCTGAGGACTGCGGTCCTGATCAGCTTGAGATCTTTTGGAAAGCCTTGTCTTGCCGCCCAGGCGCTGTCGATAATAATCGCCTGGTCCGAACCTGTGTCCAATATGAAATTTGCAGGGTAGCTTTTGTTTTCTATTTCAAATGTCCCTTTCATGCAAACAAAGGAATGGATAAAATCTATTTTGGATCTGGCATAGCCTTTCAGGTTCTTTGGCAGCCGGGAACGGATGATCAAAAGATGATGATCATAGTTGATCTCTACGTTTTTGCCTTCAAAAAGATTCCAGCCAAACCTTCCATCCATCTCGTGTGCGGTCAATCCGGTGGGCATGAGATCAGGTTCATTCCACACAAGGGTTCCCATTTGTAATTTGAATACCTTTTTCAATTTAACCAGGCAATCCTTTTTCAAATGGAAGTCAAATGAGCCGACATCAAAATGCAGGTTCAAAGTATCCGTATTGTTAATGACAGACCTTACATGAATAGCATTGAACGAGGATAATGTAAATGGTATCGTATCGTTTTTGTCAATTTTTTCTTTCAGGCTGCTTTTTGGAGGGATCGCACTTACGATCTGGGTATAGCAGGAGTCTTTCCCATTTAATAGTACGATAAAGTCATACCTGGTTCCAGGTTTTACCTTTACCCTGATGGAATCTACATCGGTATAAAATGTTACCCATTTGGTTTTCCTCGTTCTGTCTGCGGTGTAAATGTCCGGCCGGGTCTTCGGGGAAAGTGCCCAGGCATTTTTATCTACAAAACCTCCATCGTCGATGGTTACCTTTTTGGAAGTTGCTTTGATGACAGGGAGCTTGGATTGGCCGAAAATGGATTGAGCCAATAATAGGGGTATAAAAAAGAGGATGTATTTCATTGGTATTTCAAATGTATCTTTTTTTTAGAAATGGATGGGTTTTCGTGTGTTTTAGGTTTCCTGTATGGAAAAGGTGTTTTCACGGTTTCCCGGAAGAAAGGTTAAACGTATATTTCACTCAAATTATAAAATATTTGGCTAAGCTGCATAGTAATCAATTTTAACTACTTTAATATTAAATGCAATGAACAAGTTAGCAAGTCTCCCAAAATTGCCTGGCAGCTCTGATTGGCTTAACTCAATAGGACTAGGGCAATACACAAGTCTATTTAAAGCAAATGATATTGAAATGCAACAATTGTTTGAAATGAATGAAAATGATTTCGAGGCAATAGGCATTACTTCATTTGGACACAGAAAACTATTAGCAAATTCAATTGCCCAGTTTATAGCTTCTATACAAAATCAATATCTGGAACAACAGCAGTTAGAAAGCAGGGAATTAACTATCAAATTTCTGATGGGTTATACAGCTTTTGCAATAGTTGTTTCTATTGTCTTACAGTTTACAGTAAAAGGAAACCTAATAACGGGTATTGGTTTTTTGGATGGTTTAATATTGGCCGCTGGTTTGTGTGTTTTCATGATTCCTTCAGTAATAGCGTGGTATAGAGGTGTTGAATATAAATGGGCAATTTTATTAGGCAATATTTTTTTGGGGGGAACAGGACTTGGATGGGTAGCATGCCTCGTTTTTGCATTCAGTAAAATAAATCCGGCTACGGCTGCCGTCTTGGCTTTTTTGTCGACCCGGCACAAAAAATAAACTTGTGAAGTGGAATACCTCGCGCTACCGCGCTCGGTCATCCTTTAGGTAGGGGCTTCAGCCAATCCTGACCATCCCTATTGCGCCACGAATCGTACGGCACCCGGATTCCCATCCTGCCCCGACATACCAATATTGCCCGTACGACCACTACGCCCCGCGCGTCCTTGTGGGTTGCCATTGCCGCCATTACCGCCTCTTCCCCCGGCGCCCCCATTTCCTCCCGGTCCGCCCGCACCCGGAAAGCTGCTGGCGGTGATCAGCGTGAGAAAAGGCGCTGCGGAAGGAGTATAGAAGAAGGTGATATTTCCACCATTACCACCGTTATATCCGGTGCCGCCATCGGCGCCGTCTCCGCCATCCCCACCATCACCGCCAGGTCCCTGCACGGTGACATAGGTTGTGATCGTTTTGCCTGCTGTATCGACGCTTGTTACCGGCATTTGCGAAATCGCTCCATCCGCCCCACTCTGACCAATCTCGCCACCTGCGCCGTTAGCGCCGGTGCTGGTGATATTGATTGAACCACCTTGGGTATTGATGACGTAGTGATAGGTCCGGTGTGTCGCGTTGTCAAGCACTTCGATCCACAGCAGTTTTGCCTCGATAATGGTATCATCTAATGCGTCCACGCTGACGTCCAGGTCATGTCCATCGCCCATCGACAGAATATTGCACTGGAAAGCAGCCTTATAGTCCAACATCCAGCCTATGGTATCGCGAATAGCCGGCGCCTTTGCGAGCGCTGCGTATAGTTCCACTTTATCGTTGTGAATTTTTGTCGGATCGGTATCGATCTTCCAGTCGCCTTTTTTCTTCGAGAGATGTCCCCCGTCGAAGCCAAGCTGAAAATCGTTCTTGTTCTTCTTTTTCACGGGGTACCAGAGGTCTGCAAATTGCTTATCATTATAAAGGGTTCGTACACCAAACTTCACATGCCCACCGGGAAACCGGTTCGAATTGCCGTCGGTCATCAGAGCGATGCTGTCCTCAAAATTGTAAGGGATCTTCCGGGTAGTGAGAAATTTACCGCGGCCGCCCAGGAACCATTTTCGTGCATATACATTGACGGTAACCGAATCACCTTTCTTATAAACCTTACTGTCACGCAGTTTGACCCGGCCGCCGGAGTAACTACCGCTGTCCACCTCGATATGATATTTTCCCCACCCTCCGTTGTTGCCCGGAAAACCGATCGTATCCGCAGGTTTGTTTTCTTTCGGCGCGACCAGGCATATTGCAAACTTCTGCCCCGGTATCTTCAAGGCGCGATGGTCATATTTGAGGCGATAACCGGCAACGGGTGGTTGGTTCTCCCGGATAAATTTGGACTGGCTACCGCCAGCGGCCAATAATACGGCGATGAATAAGCAAAAACGGTCCATGATTGAGGGGATTAACGCTTCTGTGACATCCACCGTGTGGAAAAGTAAAAAGGCTCATCACTAATTTGGATGAGTGGTTTTCGTCCCTGGCGGATGGGTCAACCGGGCTCACTCCCCTTATCAAAAATTCCCTTTGTTTTTCGGTCGTGAATCCAGAACATACTTGATGACGCAAGAAAATTTTCATTCTGTTAAAGCTGTTCGGTGAACGATTTTTTGCTTCAATTTTTGCCACTCACCAAATCTCTCGCTCCAAGTATGATTTTTTTTAGTTTTTTGATCAAGGCTGGTGCGGAGAGAGGGATTACCTCCGCTTCGCTCCGGTGATCCCTTGAGGGGGGCTTCAGCCCAAGAACAACACTACCGCACTTCGTGCGGCATTTTTTGCCCCGGTCCGCTTGGACGAGCTTGCCCACCGTTATTCAAAATGTCTTTTCTTCTTCGCAATCCTTACAATTCCGCTCGCCTCGCTCCCCGGTACAAAAAATAACCCTCGCCTTTGGGGCGAGGGTGGTGTTGATCTTGTGCTGGCGGAGAGAGAGGGATTCGAACCCCCGGAAGTGTTACCTTCAACGGTTTTCAAGACCGCCGCAATCGACCGCTCTGCCATCTCTCCGGGCGCAAAATAAAGGTTCGGCAGCCATACAGCCAAAAAAATAATAGGGTAGGGGCGTCGGGACTGAACATAGACGGCAGCTGCAAATCCGTAACTTTGCCCGAATGAAGCATCTGAAAGCTGTCAATAAGTACTTCTGGAAATATCGCTGGCGCTTCCTCTGGGGACTGGTATTTATCATACTGTCCAACTATTTCCGCATCCTTACCCCCCAGGTCACCGGTTACGTGGTCAATTCCGTGGAAAAAGAGCTCCGTGACAGCGTGATAAATAAAAAGACAGGCAACTCCCCGGACAGGCAATTCATGCCCCAGGCAGCCATCCATCAGACCATCCAGGATAAAAAAGACACCGCCAATTACGACATCCTCGTCAAGAAGTTCATCCGCGGCATGGACAAAGCCAAGCCCTCTTTCGGGGCCAAAGTAGCCATCTGTGGTGCCACACTATTGTTATTGGCGCTGATCGGCGGTTTCTTCATGTTCCTCATGCGGCAGACCATCATCGTCATGAGCCGCCACATCGAATACGACCAAAAAAAGGAGATTTACGACCACTATCAGGTACTGGATACCAACTTTTATAAGGTCCACTCCACCGGCGACCTCATGAGCCGCATGGCCGAGGATGTCAGCCGGGTACGCATGTACACGGGCCCCGCCGTTATGTACCTGGTCAACCTCCTGGCTACCATCGCTTTCAGCCTCTTCTTCATGCTGAAAAAGGACCCTCTGCTGAGCCTGTATGTCCTGGCTCCCCTGCCCATCCTGGCCATCACCATATATTATGTCAATAACATTATCCACAAGAAAAGTGAACATATCCAGGCCCTGCTAAGCAATCTTACTACCAACGCCCAGGAATCCTACAGCGGCATCCGTGTCATCAAATCCTTCGTCCAGGAAAGTGCCATGCTCAGGTTTTTCACCCACAACAGCGAGGAATACCGTAAGAATGCGGTGGGGCTGGCCAAGGTGGAATCCATTTATTTCCCCTCCATGGGCCTGATGATCGGGCTCAGCACTTTACTGGCCATCATGATCGGCGGACTGTACACCATTTATGGACATCATAGCACCGACCTGGGCACCATCACCGAATTTGTAATTTATATCACCATGCTCACCTTCCCCGTGAGCGCCATTGGCTGGGTGGCCAGCATTATCCAACGCGCTTCTGCTTCCCAGAAAAGGCTCAACGAATTCCTGGACACCGTACCCGGCATCCAAAACCCGGCCGCGCCCCAGAAGCACCACCTACAGGGAAACATTAGCTTCGAACATGTGGATTTTACTTATCCCAACACAGGGATCAATGCCCTGAAAGACTTTCACCTGGAGGTAAAAAAAGGAGAGAAAGTCGTGATCATCGGCCGGACAGGTAGTGGCAAGACCACCGTCGCTCAGCTCCTCCTCCGGATGTACGATCCAACCCGGGGCCATATCCGCATCGATGGCGTCGATCTTCGTGCGCTGGACCTGCAGGACCTCCGCCGCCAGATCAGCTATACTCCCCAGGATACCTTCCTGTTCAGCGATACCGTCACCGGCAATATCCAGTTTGGCCTGGATAATCCTGATGAAGAAAAGGTCCGCCTCGCTACCCGCTATGCATCCGTCGATAAGGAAATAGAAGGGTTTGCCGCCCGATATGACACCATGATCGGCGAGCGGGGCGTCACGCTCAGCGGGGGGCAGAAACAACGTATCTCCATTGCCCGCAGCCTGGTCAAAGACCCGGAGATCGTCGTTTTCGATGACTGCCTCAGTGCTGTAGATGCTAAGACTGAAAAGGAAATACTTGAGAACTTACATCAATATCTGCAAAATAAAACGGCCATCATCATCACCCATCGTATCTTCTCCCTGGTCGATTTCGATCGGATCATCGTCCTGGAAGAAGGCCGCATTGTAGAGACAGGCACTCATCGGGAACTGCTCTCCCTCAATGGTTATTACACTTACCTATACGAGCAGCAACAGCAGGAGAAGGAAGATGCATCCTAGTCCCAATCAGCACACCCTGTCTCATAACGGGAAATACAAGCCTCTTTCCGCCTTCTCTGGTGGTACGGCATCACAAAATGGTCAATATCCCTCCAGCCGGGGCAATTTACCGTGAAAAGCAGGCTGGTTGCGGCCTAAATCGGTGGTATAAATTCTTTTGTGAATTTTGCTAATTCGAAAACAATACTATATTTGTGCTCGGTTTAAATTGTTATTCTCAACGTAAAAAAAAATTATTGTGGCGTACGACAACAACGAAAAAAGAATGGAAAGCGTTTACAGCAAGCGCATCAGAGCTGGCAAACGCAGAACGTACTTCTTTGATGTGAGGGCAACACGTAGTAACGACTACTATCTGACTATTACCGAAAGCCGTAAGAAGTTCAATGAGGATGGGTACGACAGGCATAAGATCTTCCTGTACAAGGAAGACTTTAACAAGTTCCTGAAAGCACTTACGGAAGCAGTGGATTATGTGAAGACGGAATTAATGCCCGACTTCGACTTCGACGCCTACAACCATGACAACGTTGATGATAACGCAGCAATACAGGACAACAGCTCCAGCATCGCCGATGACATCATCGAGGAAGTTCGTCACACACCCACTACCACCCCTAATACTACTACCACCACCACTGGTGAAGAGGTGGACAAATGGTAAAAAGATATTAAGTTATGCGAAACCCCTGCATTGCAGGGGTTTTTTTTATCACTGACCGTCAGGCCCGGAAAAAAGCTCTTTATCTTACATAAACTTCTTTCTGCATAAACCCCTTCCACGTATACCACTGGGACAAGAATACATACTTCCCCTTAATCGATTGCCCTTTCAAAACATACAGCAAATATATCAACAGCGAAGCCCCCAGCTTGACTGTAAATTCAATCAGCTTCTTCCACCATCCCATCCTGCCTTCCTCCAGCCGCACCCTGATCTTCTCCTCATTCCCCGTCTTGAGGAACAATTTCCGGAAGCTGTCCAGCTGCAGCCGGGCCTTATCAATATTATGGTACACTGTCGCCTCCGGCAAATAATATACCTCCGGCGATACTTTCGATACGACGTAATATATATGCTTGTCATCACTCCGGAACGTCAGCTGGTTGTTGAACCCGCCCACTTCTTTCAATACGGATGCCGTATAGGTCATATTGCACCCTGCCGGATACTTCATGGCCGGCTGCTGAAACTGCCTGGGCATTCCGCCATAATCCAGCCGTCCTACAAACCCGTTGAGATACTTGCTCATCCATGCTGGCTCCTCAGACTCCGAATACTTGGGGATGATCTTGCCGCCTACACCCACCGCCTGGGGATGGGTCTGCATAAATCGCAGGATGGTCTCCAGAAAGGCCGGCACGGCTTCCGCGTCGTCGTCAATATAGGTGATGATGGGAAAAGAGGCTTCCTGCAGGCCCCGGTTGCGGGCAAAGGACAGGCCTTTCTGCGTTTCCAGGAAATAACGGGTACGCAGGTCCGGATGGCGCTGAATAAACTGCCGGCTGATCGCAGCCGTCTGGTCCGTGCTGTTATTGTCTACGATGATGATCTCGAATTGCTCAGACGGCAAGGTCTGCTCCGCCAGGCATTCCAGGGCTTTGCCGATAAACTTCTGCCGGTTGTACGTACAGACCACTACTGAAATACCCGAATAGGCCACGTTAGAAGCTTTTTTTTCTGAGGCTCACCACGACGGCAAAGAGCATTAACAGGCAGCCAAGGATGCCGCTCCAGGTGGTGATCTTATTCCCTAGTTTGTAAGATTTCGGCTCAAATCGGAACTCGATGTTGTGATCCCCCGCTGGTACAGATAAACCACGCAGAACATAGTCTACCCGGACAATATCAGTCTTGTTGCCATCTATGTATGCATCCCAGCCCTTGTCATAATAGATCTCGCTGAAGACGGCGAATTGATTGGTCTTTGAAGAGAATTTATACGTGATCCTGTCATTCAGGTTGTCCACCAGCTGGATCTTCGCAGTAGAATCTTCTACGGGCGCTGATTTCACCAGGGGTTGGTATTTCTGCTGTATGATGGCGGTGTCACGCACATTTACACTGTCCAATGCCTTCATTTCCTCGTTGCCATCCTTCACATAATGGATGGACTTCACCAGCCACACGGGGCCGAAAGCCCCGGGGTTGATCCTTGCCTCGGGCTGCCCATTGGCAGGGTTGGACTGGATAAAATACTTCGTATTCAGCATGCTATATACCTGTAGATTGCCTTTTTGCAGCTGGTTCTCGATCAGGTCCTGGTACAAACCCAGCTTCGCGGGGCTGTACCCGCCGACGGAATTGTGAAAGTAGGAGGCGCGGGAATCCTGAAAGGGATCGCCTGCCGTCTGGTCTAATACTCTAAAATTCTTTTCCGGATCGGCCTTGATACGCGTATTGGCTGCCGAAGGCGCTAACTGACCTTCATATTCAGCTGCATCAACAAAGCTTTCTTCTGAGAGATAACGCCTGCCCACCGCCAGCAGGTCGAAGGAACTGAGCACCAGTATCCCACCCAGCAGGATCATCTGCTGTTTGTATTTACCCTTTAGATAAAGGACGATCAGCGCGATGGCCAACGCTATCAATATGAAAGTTCTCAGGAGATCGCTGCCGAAGATCGACTGGCGGTCTGCCCGCAAGCTGCTTATCAGGGAGCTGGCCAGCTCTGTTGCCTGCTGCTGCGCCTGGGGTGTTTGTTGTCCCCGGGAGGCCATCTGAACGAAATTTTGTTGGATCCTGGCATCACGCTCGCTCTTATAGCTGGCCGTGAAATAAAAACCTGCCACCACTACCAGCAATCCCGCCGTAATGATCATCACCTTCTTAAATTTCTTCCAGAGGACGTCGGCAGATTCCTGGCTGCGGATGAGAGCATCCAGCCCAAGCGCGCCTAATAACGCCACTCCGAATTGCGGCATTATCATGGCGATGGTAGGCGCCCGGAACTTATTATAATACGGCAGATGATAGAGCAGAAAATCATTAATGGCGGAAAAGTTCTTACCCCAGGCCAGCACGATACCCACGATGGTGACGCTTACCAGCCAGTATTTTTGCCAGCCCTTCACAAACACCAGCCCCAGGATGAACAACATCCAGCAGACGGCGCCCAGATACGCGGGTCCGGCTGTACCCGGTTGCTCACCCCAATAGCTATATCCATTCGCCATTGCCAGGGCCTGGTCTTCGGGTATACCTACTTCTGTCAGCTTGTCCGCAAATTTGGAATTGCCTGTGACTGCTTTGCCGAGGTCTCCGGGACCTTGTGCGTTCGGCACCAGGAGGTTGAAAGTTTCCGGTATTCCATAGCTCCACATGAATGCATATTCAGGGCTAAGTCCGCCTTTGCTTACAGTCTTTCCCATATTGGCTCCCGTCAGTTCTGTCTTTCCACCACGCATCGTCTCTTTCGCATATTCTTCCGTGGGTATGTTGGATACGGCAAGGGTGCTAAAGCCGATAATGAACGCGCCGGCCGCAATAGCCATGCCGATCAGCAGTGGCTTCACCTCCTTCTTCTTCCAGCTGTCGATGAAATAAAATAATGAAAGGAATCCTGCACTGATCAATGTATAATATACTACCTGCAAGTGCTGCGTGCCAACCTGGAAGGTGGTGAAACAGGTAAGCAGGGCAGCGCCCCAGAGCCATTTACGCTGGTAGATCAACAGCAAGCTGGCGATGACGCCCGGCGCATACCCAATGGCCTGCATTTTGGTGACATGACCTACGGCGATGATGATGGGGTCATAAGTGGCATAAGCATACGCCAGCGAAGCCATTACACCGATGATGGGGTTGATCCGCAGCACCAGCGTGAGGATATAAAAACATACGCAGGCTACAAAAAAATAGCTGATGGGCGCCGGTAATCCGAGGTTAAGTACATACGCGAGATAGCCCAGCGAAATTTTACTGTCCTGCTCCATCGCGATGGTGTAGGCCGGCATGCCGCCAAACATGCTCTCCGTCCAAAGTGGAAAATGACCGTGCTTTTCCTTGTATTCAAAAGACTGCTGTGCCATACCCTTATACCCTAAAGTATCGTGCTGGTTGACTACCAGCCCTTCCAGGGCAGGCTTGCAATACACGATGGCTACAACTAGAAAAACAAGGATGGCCAGGATATGAGGCAGCGCTTTTTTCAGAAACGGAGAGTTCATATTTTCGGATGAATTATTCCCGGCAAAATAATGGTATTTTGCCCAGAAATACTGATTTTTGAGCAAATATGAGATTATTGAGATTCCTCTCCAGGGTGGCTTTTATCTGTAATATCTGCTTTCTGCTGGCCTCCCTGGAACAATATTTACCAAAGGTGCCTGAAGGAGCGGTCTCGACTATCATCGTAATGGGCTATCTAATGGGTATCGTGATAAATATCCTGGTCAATTTCACTTTACTTGTGGTGTGGGCTTTCAAAAAGGGGGCATTGGCTGTCCCCGCCTGGCTTTGGGTCGTTAACCTTATCTTTTTAATCATCCAATTGGTCATTTTATTCGTTCATATATGATCCACGGTATACTTAAAGACAAGCCTACCCGCTTATTCATTTTCTTCACGGCTTTCTTTGTCGCCAATGCCCTTATTGCGGAATGCATCGGCGGGAAGATCTTTTCTTTGGAGAAGCTACTGGGATGGCAACCGGCACATTTCTCCTTGTTCGGTCAAAAGGGCCTTGCATTCAATCTTACCTGTGGCGTCCTGCTATGGCCGCTGGAATTTGTGATGACAGACATCGTCAATGAATATTATGGTCCGAAGGCCGTTCGGCGTATATCCTATACTGCGGTGGCACTGATCACTTATGCCTTTATCATGTTCTATGCGGCAATACACATCCCTCCCGCTGACTTCTGGATCGGCACTAAGAAAGACGGCAATATTCCCAATATGCAGGATGCATTCAATGGTATTTTCGGGCAGGGCATGTGGATCATACTGGGCTCACTCACTGCATTCCTCGTAAGCCAGATCGTGGACGTCACCGTTTTCCACAAGATCAAGAAGCATACGGGTGAAAAATACGTTTGGCTAAGAGCTACCGGATCCACCGTCGTTTCTCAGCTGGTGGATAGCTTCATTGTCCTATATATTGCTTTTAAATTGGGCAATAACTGGAGCTGGCAGCAGGTGCTGGCCATCTGCCTGGTGAATTATGCGTATAAGTTTTCCATGGCCATTATACTTACACCCGTCATTTATCTGGTAGAACGTCGTATCGAGGTGTATTTGGGCCATGACACCACCCGAAAGATGAAGCGCGCCGCTATGGGACTGGAAGAAGAATAATAACACTATTACACCGGCATCTCCATGACATAATCATTCATGAAATAGTCATTCCCGATAGCGATGTCCTCCTCCCGCACAACGCTGAAACCCATTTTCTCATAGAACAGCTTTGCCTTGTTATAGCGATTCACATTCAGCCGTAGCACTTTCGCTCCGTGCGTCCGTATATCATCGAAAATAAAATCCAGCATTGCCTTGCCCCTGCCTTTTCCCTGTCTTCCCGCCAGCACATATAGCTTGTGCAGCTTGAAAACCCCGGGCTCTTCTGTAGGCGCCCAGGAAGCAAACCCTACGGCTTCATCCCCTTCTTCCACCATGAGGAACCGTTGTTTGTCCTCCGTCATTTGTCTGCGCAGCGACGCAGGACTATAAAATAGCTTCAACATATAATCCAGCTGGACGGAAGAGACGATCTCACCATATGTTACAGGCCAGATCTGCTGTGCTAAAAATCCGATGGTATTGATGTCGTCCAGGTCCGCAAATCGAAAAGAAAGCGATGGTTCCATAATGTATTCAGGAAGGCAAAGGTATAAAATTTACAGATCGTTTTCTTCCCCGTCCCGCTCTTCCGTCCGCTGCGCATGCAGCCGGATAGCTTTCCAGGCCTGCCGCACCGCAATATAAAAGCTGGCAAAAGCGCCAAACGACAGGATGCCTTCCGAAACATAACGCCTGACAGACAGATTCTGCTGGATAAAAAGAAAGAAATCGAAGCTTCCATGCAGGAGCACGACGATCACCAGCCCCTTCCACATCAACCGGGTCTTCCGCTCCGGCCGGAATTTTGCCAGCCCCACATTATATCCCATCAGCACGGCAAACGAAGCATGCGCCGGCACCGACAGGAACATACGGGCCACACCGGTCTCCAGGCCGAATTTCCAAACATATTCTATATTCTCCACCGTCGCAAACCCCATACCGATCATCACCGAATAGATCACCCCGTCAAAGGGTTCCTGGAAGCGTTCCAGCGGATAGCCATACCAGCGCAGGACAAGATATTTGCTGCCTTCCTCGGTGAAGGCCACGATGATAAAAGCATACCAGGCAAAAGTAAGGATGGAATGCCGGTAAGGTTCATCCCGCACATCGCCGGCCGCCAGCTGGATGAGAAAAGGAGGTATCGTTGCGCACATCCCCAGCAGGAAAGAAACGATCAGCTGCCGCACCGAACCCTTGCCCAACCTACGGAAGGAGTATACGAACAGGCTGATGGCGATGCCGGGTGCGATAGCCAGGGATAATAATAACAGCAGCATTAATGCACCCCCTGTTGCGTTGTGAAGTAATAAACGGCCCCGTCATTGAAATGATATTCCTTCTCCAGATGTTTGGTTCGTGAGATGGTCTCGATGGTTAAAAGGTCGGTGTTGAGGGCGTCATCAAACCAGACGACATAGAATTTATCCTCTTTCATGAGCTCCTCTATGTCCCAGGGAAGGTCTTTATGGGGGATGAGATCGACTACCATGCCTGTGAAGAACCAGATCCCTTCATAAGCATTCGAATAGACCGGGGCGGATTGCATCAACTCCTGGTTCTTTTGCACGAATTCCATGGTTGGCGACTTCGTCCATGAATCCTCTGTATAGCCGGGGATCCCTGCATAATGGATACCGTTCCAATTGAACTTGTACAGGTCCCATTGGCCATATTCCATACAGGCTGCTCCCGCCAGTGCCAAACCTGCCAGCCACCGGCGTTTGCGCTGCTGCACCCGCGCCATTACGGACGGTATCCAGCTGCTGCTGCCCCAGAGCCAGGGTATGAACAGGGGCGACATCAGCCGGCTGTCCAGGTGCTGGAACCGGGATACGCTGGCAATGATCAGGAGGAAAAAAGCATATACAAGAAAATAGGAAGTGGCGATCTGGTCATAGGAATATTCATCATGCTGCCGTATCAGCCGGTAGAGATAGGCCGCCAGGCAGCCCAGCAGGCAGACCACGCCCACCAGCGCCGGATATTTATATGGGTCGTCAAAGAAAGGCAGCCAGTCGCAAAAGACACTCCCGAAATATTCGAGGTTCTTACCCAGGCTCGTCACGGCCTTCTCCCGGTAGCCTGTCAGCGTCCCCGTCACCAGGTGGTTGCGGAATACATTCAAGGCCGCCAGCGAGATACTGATCAGTCCGAATAGAATGATATGCACCGTCTTTTTGCCCCAGGTCATCCCCCTGTCCGTGATCATGAGAAAGCCCCCCAGCAGGGTAAGACTGATGCCGGCATAACGCGTTACACAGGCCACGGCGGCTATGACACCCAACAGCGCCATCGCTTCAATGCTATGGGTGAGATGGTATCTGCGTGCAGCCCGGATAAACACCAGCGACAACAACAGGAATAAGGTTTCCGACCATACCATCGAATATACTTCCAGCAGACAGGGGCTCAGCACGATAATGCTAAGCAGGATGATCTTGTACACCCTGCTGTGATGGCTGAAGCGCTCCATCATCCACCCCGATAAAAAGATCAGCGTGCCAAACAGCAGCCCGTTCAGCACCGTGGCAAATTGCATGGGTTCCAGGCCGGTGACCAGCATGATGCCGCTGAGAAAGACAGGGTACCCGGCAGGGAAATCCATCATCGGCATCCCCGTAAAATCGTTAATGGCGCCATGATGCCGGATATTGGCGGCCGTGCTCATATACACCACCGAGTCCGGCGATACCCCGATACCGCTGTGACGGGCCCAGAGTTGAATGACCAGAAAACCAATGATGGCAGCAACAAATGAATCAAGGTCCCGTAGGGAGAATTTGGGTCGGTTCATATTCACAAGCGAAAATAAGCGTTTCTTTCCGCACATTTTTTAAAGGCATTACTTCCAAACTTATACGTAATTTCAGGGCTATCTAAAGTGATACTACATGAGCATCCGCCGCCTGTCCCTTCTCCTGCTTGCCCTGCTCCTCACGTCCGGCCTCTCCGCCCAGCAATTTGGCGGCAATCCTCCTTCCCTTCACTGGCAGCAGATCAATACGGACACCGCCCGTATCATCTTTCCCCGCGGCCTGGACCTCCGCGCCCGGGAAGTGGCCGCCATCGTTCATACCCTCAGCCGCACTACGCTCCCCACCATTGGCGGACACCAACGTAAGATCAATATTGTATTCCAAAATCAGACCATAATTCCCAACGGCTACGTAGGGCTCGCCCCCTTTCGCAGCGAATTCCAGCTCACGCCCGAACAGAACAGCCTGGAGCTGGGTAGCCTGCCCTGGCAAAAGACCCTGGCCATCCATGAATACCGTCATGTCCAGCAATATAATAATTACCGCATCGGCCTTTCCAAAGCCTTCTATTATCTCTTCGGTGAAGGAGGACAGGCGCTGGCCAATAGCCTGGCCATCCCCAACTGGTTCTGGGAAGGCGACGCCGTCTACCAGGAGACCCTGGTCAGCGACCAGGGCAGAGGACGCCTTCCTTTCTTCTTCAACAGCTACCGATCCCTGTGGGCTGCCGGCAAGCGCTATTCCTGGATGAAGCTGCGCAACGGCTCCTACCGGGATTATATACCCGACCACTACCCGCTGGGATATATGCTTGTCGCGTATGGCCGGGAACGCTACGGCGATGACTTCTGGAAAAATACCACCCTGGACGCCGCCTCCTTCCGGGGGCTGTTCTTTCCCCTGCAGGCGGCGATCAAAAGATATGCCTCCATTCCCTTTGCACAATTCCGTAAAGAAGCGCTGGAGCATTTTAAAGCAACGGAGCCGCTGCATGGCGACACGGCCGCTGCCGATGAATTCGCACGTACGCACCGTCACTTCCAGGGAGACCAGCAGTTTCCCACCTTCATCGGGCAGGACAGCCTGCTCTATCTCCGTAGCAGTTACAGACGCATACCGGCCTTTGTGGTCCGTGACCTGCAGCAGAATAAAGAGCGTACCCTACGCGCCCGCGCCATCGCCATCGACGATTACTTCTCCTATCGGGATAACAGTATCGTCTATGCAGCCTATGAGACGGACCCGCGCTGGTCCTGGCGGGACTACAGTGTCATCCGCATCATGGACGCCACTACGGGAGAGGATAGCCGCCTTACCACTAAGAGCCGGTATTTCGCCCCCGACCTCTCTCCGGATGGGAACCAGATCGTGGCTGTGCAGGTCGCTACAGATGGACAGAACAGCCTGCACCTGCTGAATGCCGGAACGGGAGCCGTGGAAAAACAGCTGCCTAACCCGGATTCCCTTTTTTATACCTACCCTAAATTCTATGGCGGCAACCAACTGGTCTCGGCCGTTCGTAATTCCAGGGGAGAGATGACCCTGGCCCTGATAGATACTGCCGACGGGGCCGTCCATACCCTGCTCCCATTCAGCTTTCAGGCGATCGCCTTTCCCTCGGTGGCGGGCGATACGGTCTGGTTCACTGCCAGCCGCCTGAACGAGGACAGGATCTATTGCTTCACCGGCAAGCATCTCTTCAGGGTACATCTTCCGCATGGAGAGCCTGCCACGGGTGACTATGGCTTTCATGCCGCGAATGGGCATTATGCATGGAGCGCATTCACGGCTGTTGGTTATCGTGCTGACACGGCGTCCGGCACCCGGCTGGGCCTGGAGCCCCTGACCATCGATGGCTGGGAATTGCCCCTGGCAGACCAGGGGATGGACTCGCTGGAAAAAGGCCCCTCCCGGCTCCTGGACAGGGTCGGGACAGGCAACTACGCTGTAAAGCCATACCCCTCGTCCTTCCGCATCTTTAACTTCCACAGCTGGAGGCCATATATCTCGGATCCCGACTATACATTTTCATTGGTCAGCGAAAATATCCTCAATACCCTCCAGTCCGAAGTGTTCGTGGATTACAACCGCAACGAGAAATACAAACAAGTAGGGGTAGACGCTACCTATGGCGCCCTCTTCCCCTGGCTGGATGTCGGCCTGAATTATGTCTTCGATCGCAACCGGCTGACAAACACAGGTAAAGCCTATTTCAACGAGGTCAATGCCTATGGCGGTTATAGCATACCCCTCAGCTGGGCCCATGGCAGGAGCTTAACCAACCTGCAATTCGGGACCGACCTGGTCTATACCCGGCAATATTATCAGGGACTGTATAAGGATTCAGGCCTGGACAGGCATTTCACCTATCTGCGCAGTTACATGAGCTTCACCAACCAGATCCAGAAGGCCTCAGCGCAGATCTACCCGCGGCTGGCCCAGACCTTGTACGTCCTTTATGACAATTCCATCACTGGCTCATTGCCTGCTCATCAATTCCTGGTGTCAGGATATCTTTATCTTCCCGGCATCGACCTCACGCACAGTCTCCAGCTGGGCGCAGCCTGGCAGGGTAGGGACATGGCCGGACGAGGGGGCTTTTCCAATAGCTTTCCCTGGGCCCGGGGCTATGCAGCCTATAATCTTTACCAAATGTACCGGCTGACAGCCAACTATCATTTCCCCCTCCTCTATCCCGACGCAGGGTTTGCCAATATGGTCTACCTGCTCCGGGTTCGCGCCAATTGTTTTTATGATGATATGAAAGGCACCTTCTTCCGGACCGATGGCAGCACTGTACAGATCCCTTTCCGGTCCTATGGTGTGGAAATGTTCTTCGATACGAAATGGTGGAACCAGCTGCCCATCAGCTTCGGAATCCGGTACAGCCGCCTGGTCGACCAGGACATCGATGGGAGAGGCCCCAATCAGTGGGAGCTGATCCTGCCGCTGAATATCCTGTCGCAGGGATATAGCGCAAAGCAGGCCGCAAAGATCTATGAATAGGACAATTTCTACCCGATCTGCGCCAGGCTTTCCTCGATCGTCCTGATCTTTTCCAGCGCATCCTCCTGTTTCTTCCGCTCGACAGCGACGACTTCGGGCTTGGCATTCTGCACAAACCTTTCGTTGCCCAGCTTCTTATTCACGGATTCCAGGAATCCTTTCAGGTAGACCAGCTCTTTTTCGAGCTCCTCTTTCTGATGGGCCGTGTCTACTACCTGGTCCGTACCGATGTAGTACTTATCCTTACCGGCTACCACCGTCAGGGCGCCGGGGATCATTTCTTTCGTAGTAGCGATGTCCTTTGCATTCACCTGGCGGGACAGGATGGAGAAGATCAGTTGATAGACCTTTTCCTGTTCCGATTGGATATGGAGATGGATAGATTCCTTGGGCTTGATCTGCGCCTTGTTGCGCGCATCCCGGATGGCGGTGATCGCCTCTTTCAGCAATGTGCCCTGGGCCAGGACAGCCGCATCGGGCTTTCCTGCGGGCGTGAACTGGCGGACGCAAAGGTCGTCGCTATGCTGTGCCAGCAGGTGGTATAGTTCTTCTGTAATGAAAGGCATGAATGGATGCAGCAACTGCACCAATTGCTCGAAATAGCTGATCGTATGACCGTAGATCGCTGCGTCCATGGGCTGCTCAAAACCGGGCTTTACCCACTCCAGGTACCAGCTGCAGAAATCATCCCATATCAGCGAATAGATCGTCTTTAATGCCTCGCTCAGCCGGAATTCCTTAAAGAGCTGCTCGATCTCCGTACGGGCCTCCTGGAGCCTGTTGCCAAACCACCTGACGGCAAAACCCGTGTCGGTAGTGGCGCTTTCCTGTAGCCGGCCTTCCCAGCCTTTCACCAGCTTCAGGGCATTCCACAGCTTATTATTGAAGTTCCGTCCCTGCTCCAGTGCGGCCTCATCGAATAACAGGTCATTGCCGGCAGGGGAGGAGATCATGATACCAAAACGGGTGGCGTCTGCGCCGTATTTATCGATCAGGCCCAGCAGATCGGGCGAGTTGCCCAGTTGCTTGCTCATCTTGCGGCCCTGCTTATCCCTCACCATGCCCGTAAAATAAACATCCCTGAAAGGAATGCGCTTCTCCATGGGCACATCATCCTTATAAAAATACAGCCCGGCCATGATCATCCGCGCTACCCAGAAGAAGATGATGTCCTGTCCTGTCACCAGCACGGAGGTAGGGTAGTAGTAGGAGACATCGGGGTTGCCGGGGTTGGTTACGCCTTTAAAAACTTCCATTGGCCACAGCCAGGAAGAGAACCAGGTATCCAGCACATCGTCGTCCTGCCGCAGCTGATCGATGCTGTAAGCAGGCGTACCACCGGCCGCGAGGCGACATTGTTCATATGCTTCTTCCCGGGTGGCGGCAACCTGGAAGGTCCCGTCCGGCGCATACCAGGCGGGGATCTGCTGACCCCACCACAGCTGCCGCGAGATACACCAGTCCTTTACATTCTCCAGCCAGTATTTATAGGTGGCGAGAAACTTGTCGCCCGGATGAATACGGATATGCCCTTCTGTTACTGCCTTCAGGGCCGGCTCCGCCAGCGCCGCCATCTTCACAAACCATTGGGTGGATATGCGGGGCTCAACGACGGCATTGGTACGCTGGGAGAAGCCGATCCGCGTCATATGCGGCTCCTCTTTCACCAGCAGTCCGTCCTGGCGCAGCCGTCCTACCACCGCTTTACGGGCGGCAAACCTTTCCATGCCTACAAAGACTTCGGCAGCAGCACTGAGCGTACCATCCTCGTTCAACGTATCGATGATGGGCAGGCCATGTTTCAACCCTAAATTATAATCATTGATATCATGGGCCGGCGTCACTTTCAATGCGCCGGTACCGAAATCCTTATCGACATATTCATCGAAGATGATAGGGATGGGCCTGTTTACCATGGGCACGACGGCAAACTTCCCCGCCAGTGCCTGGTAACGTTCATCAGTGGGATTGACACAAATAGCCGTATCGCCCATGATCGTTTCGGGACGCTGGGTGGCGATGGTCAGCGAAGGAATAGCCGTATAAGGGCTGCCGTCCGCATGCTGCACCTTGTATTGTACGTAGTAGAGGACGCCCTGGTCTTCTTTGTATTCTACTTCCTCATCGCTGAGTGCTGTTTTCGCCTGGGGATCCCAGTTGATCATCCTTGCTCCCCGATAGATCAGCCCCTGCTGGTACAGGTCGATAAAGATCCTGATAACAGCTTTGTAATAGTCCGGGTCCATGGTAAAAGCCACCCTGTCCCAGTCTACGCTGCAGCCCAGCTTGCGGATCTGCGAATAGATGATACCGCCGTATTTGTCCTTCCATTCATATGCATATTGCATGAATTCGGGACGGGTGAGCTGGTTCTTATCGATGCCCCGCTCCCGCAGCATTCCTACTACCTTGGCTTCCGTGGCAATGGAGGCATGGTCGCTGCCCGGTACCCAGCAGGCATTGAAGCCGCTCATACGGGCCTTCCTGACCAGGATGTCCTGCACCGTCTCATTCAGGGTATGCCCCATGTGCAGCACACCCGTTACATTCGGCGGAGGGATGACCACTGTAAAAGCGGGCCGCCCATCGGGCTTGCTGTTGAAATAACGTTGCTGCTGCCAGTGTTCGTTCCATTTTTCCTCCGTTTCGGCAGGTATGTAGTTCTTGCTTAATTCCATGAATATCCTCAGTTAAATGGGATGCAAAAGTAAGAAAATGAGGCGAGAAAGAGGGTTTTCGGGGCCTGGTAGCCAGGCAAAAAAAATTCCCCCTGAATGGGGGAATCCAAATATATATATATGACGGACAGGTGCTTTGTCTATGCAAACCAATACAGGTAAGACAGGAACATAACCAATCCGATAAAACCAAGTGCTAACAAAACGGTTTTGGCAGTTTCGCCAATGTGAAAAGTGGAGATCTTTTTCATAAAAGTTTTTTTTTAGGGTGAAACCAAGCTGATTAAAGGCTTAATCGTAGGGGATCGGATGTTGTTCGGTACGCGATTGGTTTCTCTGAAGATCTTGGCGTGTAGAAGGAAGAAGGCCTATCGAAATTCTTTGCTCGTGCTATAGGTTGTCGTAAAGGAGTCGACTATCAGATATCTGGATACAAAGATAATTCGATTTTCCAGATTCTAAAATTTTCGACCGCTTTTTTGGCCATTTTTAGCTTTTTCCGGGTTGTTTTAGACCTTATTCCTTCTTTTTCAACAAGATGTGCATTTTCAGCCCTTCGCCAGCCTGCGGGTTTGTAGACCGCTAGGACATGGTGAACAGGTAAGCAAACGCCATGATCGCGGAGAAATACAGCAATGCCGTTACAAAGGTCAGTACGGTACTTTCGGATACCTTAAACTTGAAAAAGTGAATTTTTTCCATCTGGACTGGATTTTGGGTTAGTAAATGGGGTCTTTCAGCAAAGGGTGCGGAAAAACGGGTCTTAAATACACGTTTTCGTAGAAGGTAGGGATTGGGGTTAACCGAAACTTTCTTTTTACCTTTATAGCTTAAGTCAAGCCTCAAAGGTATCCGGAAATGTACGCGATAGTTGATATTGAAACCACCGGCGGTTATGCTACGAATAACGCTATTACGGAAGTTGCTATTGTGTTACACGATGGAATCCGGGAGCTTCGTCGCTATGAGACCCTGGTAAATCCCGGAATGCCTATCCCCCGTTATGTGCAGGCGCTCACCGGTATCAATGACGAAATGGTAGCTGATGCGCCCTATTTCAATGAGATAGCGGATGTCGTGTATGAATGGCTCGCCGGCGCCGTCTTCGTCGCTCACAACGTCAACTTCGACTATTCCTTCATCAAGCACCAGCTGAAAGCCTGTGGTCTGGACATCGACGCCAAAAAACTCTGTACTGTCCGCCTTAGCCGCAAGACCTTTCCCGGCGCGCCCAGCTATAGCCTTGGCAATATTTGCAGTCACCTGGGCATCTCCATTCCCAATCGCCACCGGGCCGGCGGGGATGCCGACGCCACCGTCATGCTCTTCGAAAAGATCCTGCAGGCAGGAGGCCTGGAGCACATCCGCAGCATGCTGAAGGGCAATAGCCGGGAGCAATACCTCCCGTCTAACTTGCCCGCCGTACAACTGGAACGCCTGCCCGAAACACCCGGCGTGTACTACTTCCATGACCAGAAAGGCAAAGTGATCTACGTAGGCAAGGCGAAGAATATCCGCAGCCGCGTTAGCAGCCATTTTTCCAATAACAAGCCCGGCCGCCAGAAACAGGATTTTCTGCGCAATATCTACTCCATCTCCCATGAGACCACCGGTACTGAGCTGATGGCCTTCCTCCTGGAATGTATCGAGATCCGCCGTCTCTGGCCTGCCTATAACCGCAGCCTCAAACGGTTTGAGCAGACCTACGGCCTGTATGTCTTCGAAGATCGGGGCGGTTATACAAGACTGGTATTGGAGAAGCGGCGGAGGCAGCTGATGCCTATCTACACTTTCTGCCAGTTGTGGGAGGGACAGAACATCCTCTGGAAGCTGATCCGGCAATTCAGGCTTTGCCCCCGCCTATGCTTTATCGAAAAAGGGGAGGGCCCATGCGAAGGGGTGAAAGAGCAATACTGCCAGGGTGCCTGCGAGCACAGGGAGTCACCTGAATCCTATAATCAGCGTGTACAACAGGCCGTCGATGGACTGATAAAGAGCCTGCCCACCTTTACGCTCGTGGACGAGGGCCGTCATCCGGAAGAGAAGAGCTGTATCCTGGTGGAACAGGGACGTTTCTACGGCATGGGCTACCTGCCGGCCGACCAATCCTGGGGACGTGAGAACAGCCCCGTGGACGCGGGTGAGCTGAAAGCGTTCCTTACACCATATCCTGAAAATGACTATATGCGGGGCTTGGTGTACCAGCATGCGGAGAAATGGCCATACAAAAGGATCAATCTTCATACGCCCAGCTGAGCAATAAGCTGGATAAACCCGGACCTGGGTATCATCCTGGCTCCAAGGCTTTCCAGGTGCTCCGTATAGACCTGGCAGTCGATGAGCTCAACCCCTTCGCTACGGAGCTGTTCGACATAACATATAAAAGCGTATTTGCTGGCATTGCTGTATTTGCTGAACATGCTCTCCCCGAAAAAAGCCTTTCCCAAACGAACCCCATAAAGGCCGCCTACCAGTTCCCCGTTCAACCAGGCCTCTGCACTATGGACATAGCCCTCCTTATGCAATCTTCCATATGCTTCCTTTACTTCCTCTGTGATCCAGGTACCGTCCTGGCCCTTCCTGGGAATGGTCCTGCAGTTCGCGATCACTTCGGTGAAAGCTTTGTTGATAGTAAAGACAAACGTCTCCCGGCGGATCAGCTGCCGCATGCTCTTGCTTACTTTCAATTCATCGGGGAAAAGGACAAATCGGGGGTCGGGGCTCCACCAGAGGATATGCCTGCCTTCATACCATGGAAATATGCCGTTGCGATAAGCCAGTAGCAGCCGCTCTTTGGACAGATCTCCGCCGATGGCCAGCAGGCCATCAGGTTCGGCCAGCGTGACAGGGGGGAAGATCATTTCTTGGTCTAATGCAAATAGTGGCATAAGTTCAGATATGCTGCCGGAAGTCCAGCCGGCCAGGGGTTAGGTGCCGGCAATCTCTTCGATGGTGGCGCCAATGCCCCTTTCTGTGATCGCATCGCATTGGGGTTTCAGCTCGTCATACGAGCCTTGCTTGACTGCATACTTACCCTTGGTATGTATGATCATGGCGCATTGCTCTGCTTGCTCCAGCGCGTGCCCGCATACTTCCATCAGCGTCTGGATCACCCATTCGAACGTGTTGACCTCGTCGTTCCAGACGATAAGGCTGAACGGATCGTCTGGCGTAGTGAGCACCACTGTATCCTCATCCTCATATTGGACAGGACGGGGGTTATGCAAATTAAGAGACATGTGACTGGTCTTTTTTGCAAATTTAGGCAAAATCTCGCACAGCGAGATTGCCCGAAGGGCCATCATTAGAGTCTAAATAATCCCGTGCCGTCAGGCACGGTAATAAATCTTATCACGATTTTTTCTTAAATAACCCATTCAACAGCCCCTTCCCGGCATCCTGCACCTTTTTCTTCGTATCATCAAGGGGCTCGGCTTTGTTGCCCGTCGTATCCTTATTTCCCAGGAGCTGGTTCTTCAGCGCAGTGCCTGCATCCTTCAATGCCTGCTTACCTACAGCCTGTGCCGTATCTTTCAGCTGCTGCTTCGCGCTATCCACCCTGGCCTTCACCAGGTCGGTAGCCTGCTGCTTCAAACCACCCGCTGTACCAGCCAGCGCACTTTTCAGGTCCATCTTCAGCACAGGGCTGGTCATCGTGCCGCCCACCTTCACCGGCAGGGCCACCTGGTCATTCATCTTTACATTGACACCTTTGGATCCGGCCTTCGCCACCAGGTCATTCACCACATTATTGGCCTGTCCGCCCAGCAGGCTGCGGGGCAGCTTCATTGCCACATCATAATCCAGCGTCTGATCAAAGCCGTGAGACCCTCCAACTTCCATGTCGATGTCCTTTACTTTTACGTGGAAGGGATCTACTATCACCCGGCCGTTCTTAAAAGAAAAGGTGGTCTTGATATCTTTCACGGGAATGTCTTTTAGCTGATCCAGGTGCAGGGTCTGCGCCAGCTTGTCCGTAGGCGCGAAATCTTTCAGCGCCCCGTCCACCAGCAGCAGGCTGCCATTGCCGTTGAGAGAATTGAGGTCCGGCTTCATATCTCCTCCCAGCACGCCGTCCACCGTCAGCTTGCTGCTGAACTTTCCCGCGATGTATTTACCGGCGGGCATCAGTTTTTGCACGGAGTTGAAAGCATAAAAGGTCTTCTGCACATCCAGCTTTTGCAGATCATATGACATGGCGAACACAGGCGTTTTCTTGCTGATCTTCGTTGAATAAGCGCCGTTGAGGATCATCGCTCCGTCCAGGCCTTCGGCCCGCACATTCTCCAGCTTCACCGTCTCGTCGGCGATCCGCAGGCTGCCCGATACCTGGCGCAGGTCCAGGTTGCCGTAGTGGATCTGGTCCACACCCGCATGGAGCGTGAAGTTGATATTGGCAGGTACGGCAAACGCTTCGCCGGTGGCGCCGGGATGTGCCGTAGCAGTATCGGTTTTTACGGCCGGGCTTCCACCAGCGCCGGAGGTTCCCATCAGCTGATCCAGGTCCACGAGGTCTGCCTTTACATTCAGCGAACCGTCCAGGGGCTGGTGCTGAAGCATATAGGCAAGCAGGTTATTCAAAACCCCGCCCGCTTGGAAATGAGTCTTGCCATAGCCGCCCTTCAGCTCATTCAATGTGACGTTCTTTGGATTGAAGGTTAGCAGCAGATCATCTATGCTTACAGATGTAGGATAGGCCGTCGAGGCATAGGTGAAGCTGGTAAGGCCCAACGTACCGCCGGCGTCAAATTTATCATACTGCTGTTTTTGTACGGCGGATAGATTGCCGCGGACATGCATGTCTGCATTCAATACGCCGGCCAGCCGGGTGCCGCTTTCCAACTTTACGAACTGGGCTATTTTTGCCAGGTCCAGCCTGCCTTTGGCGGCTGCATCGATATAAGGGTCGCTCACCGGCGTCTTCAGCAGCATCCGGAAATCGAAAGGCGTCTCCTCCATTTCGATATGTCCCTGTGGTATCTCCACGACTGTGTGGTCCGTGACCCCATCCGGGTTGTCCGTCTTCATGACCAGGTTGATATTTTTTACAGGCTTGGGCAGGTCGGGGTATTGGAAGAAACCATTCTTCACCTCCAGGTCTACATGATAAGCCGGGATATGTTTGCTGTCATACCTGCCTTTTACGAAGCCCGCCAGGCTCGCCTGCCCGCTCGTCTTGATACCCGCAAAATCTTTGGTATACATGGCAGGCACCAGGGAAAGGATGCTTTTGAAATCCAGGGAAGGACCATTGAACCGGATGTCCATATCATAGGTGCTGTCATTCACCAGCTGAAAAAAGCCTTCCGTATGCAGCTTCAGATCGTTGACGGTGAGATCGTCGACTTTGAAAGTGTATTTGTTCACTTTGTTGTCGATGTGAAAGTCAGCCCCCACATTGGCCCGGGTACGAATGAGGTATGGGATGCCTCCATAGTTGAAGCTGAGCGCAGCCGTCTGTGTGCTGGTCTGCAGGACGAATTCGTCAGAGGTGAAATCCCCTTTGCCCGAATGGTTCAGACCGGAGATCTCGCAGCTCATATGGCTGCTGTCATCTTTATAGCTGACATATCCGTCCGTGACCGCATATTGCTGCAGCGCCATTTTGAAAGGTTTGGAAGGACTGGAGGTCGTTGTGGCAGCGGCCGTGTCCGGCAAGGTGATGCTCCAGTTCGCATGCCCGTTCTTATGTACGATGGCATGGACCCGGGGCTGGTCCACCCCGATGGAATGGATCTTCATCTCACTTCCAAAGACACTGAACAGGTCCAGGGCCACATTGATCCGCCGCGCCGAGACCAGCGTATCTTCGGCAAATTCATCGATACCTGTCACCCGCAGGCTGTCAAGGGCTACGGACAAACGGGGAAAGTTCCGGAACAGGGAAAGGTCCACGTCCGAGAAATCAACTTTGGCCGCGATGTTCTTATTGATCTGTTCTTTGATCAGGCGGGTGATCTTGCCCTTAAAGAAAATGGGGATGGCTACAGCAGTGGCAATGAGCACTAACAGGATGATACCTGTGATCTTAAGTGTTTTTTTGATCATGGTCGGCAGGATATTAGATAAAGCTAAAATAGAATAAAAAAACAAGATTGCGTAATTTTGTCAGTTATGACTCCCGAAAGAGAAGAAAGGATACTGAAGGTCCTGGACAAACGCCAGGCCGGCATCACCGTCGTCCTGGAAAATGTATTTGATCCCCATAATATCTCAGCCGTCATGCGCACATGTGATGCAGTGGGGGTACAGGAGATCTATGTGCTGAATACCCGTATCCCCCGGCATAAGAAATGGGGTGCTAAAAGCAGCAGCAGCGCGGCCAACTGGCTTACTGTCCACCAGTTCTCAGATGCCGTGGAATGTTTTGCACGCCTGCGCAGTAACTATGACGGGATCTTTACCACGCACCTGGACAGCGACGCGGTGGGCCTTTATGACATGGATCTCACCCAACGGGTGGCACTGGTCTTCGGCAATGAGCATGCCGGTGTCAGCGAGGAGATCAGGGCCCTCTCGGATGGGAATTTCATCATCCCCCAGGTGGGTATTATCAAATCGCTGAATATTTCGGTAGCCTGCGCCGTCAGCCTGTACGAGGCCTTTCGCCAGAAGCAGGCCGCCGGGCATTATGAGCAGCGGAGCCTTCCGGAAGGGCAATACAGGGAATTGGCAAAGGAATGGAGCAGGGGGATGTTAGGCCCGTAATGAAACTTTTGGTTACTATATTATCTTTTACGTTCCTGGCAATCAATAAGGTCGCCGACACCCCCATCATCCTTAAATGGAAGCTCACCGACCTTGAATCCTATATTGCAAAGGCCGATCATCCCCTCATCATAAATTTCTGGGCCACCTTCTGTGTCCCCTGTGTAAAGGAGATACCTTATTTTCAAAGCACGACGGAAAAATACAAACAGCAGGGGGTGGAGCTGGTCCTTGTGAGCCTGGACCTCCCTGACTATTATCCTGCCCGTATCGCCTCCTTCGCTGGAAAAAATGGCTACAAGGCCACGATTGCCTGGCTTAACGAGACCGATGCGGACTACTTCTGTCCCCGCATCGACAAACGATGGACCGGCGGTATACCGTCCTCCCTGTTCATCAACAATAAGACCCATTTCCGGAGATTCTATGACAGGCAGCTGACGGAACCCCAGGTGGGCCTGGCCATAAAGGAGATGATCGCCCCAGCCAACTGATACTTCATCCCCGATTGATCGAACAACCTACCGACCTCGTCTCTTTCAGCGACACTTCCTTGCCCTGCAGGCTCTCGTCGATCGCTGCTTTCAGATGATGCCGCTTTACCTGACCGGCATCGCCGGGACTATCGTCGATGGCCCCGTGATACACCAGCTTGCCGCCCTTATCGAACAGGTAGCATTCCGGTGTCCGGCTGGCGCCGAAGGCATCTGCAAGGACACTTTTATCGTCGACCGCGTACACCCACTGGTAACCCTGTGCCTTCGCATAGGATTGCATCTCCGCAAAAGAATTGCTGCCGGTGCGATCTCCCTCATTGGCGTTCAGCAGCACAACGCCCACCTTATTGGATTGGGCATATTTGCAGATCTCGTTGGTCCGCGACTGATTGCGGATCACGTAGGGACAGGTATTGCAGGTGAACATCACCAGCAGCCCGTTGCTTTGCTTAGCCTCCTGCAGGTTCAGCTCCTTGCCGGAAACATCTTTCACGCGTACATCCGCTTTGGGAATGGCAGCGCCGATTGGAAGGCTTTCACGTAGTAAAGAGAAGGAAAGTAATCCCAGCGCAGGCAGCACCAGGCTCGTAATGAGTATTCGCTTCATATCTTTAAGGTTTCTATAAAGTTTACGTAAAAACCTTGGAAAAACCTACTTCTTTTCCGTCACCGGCGACCCATTTACACCGGCGTCCTTCAGGGCACGCTCTTCCGCCAGTACACGCAGGTGGTGGATGCTTACATTTAATTCATAACCAATCAATAGTATGAGTGAATTAAAGTAAATAATGAGCATGAGGATCATCACGGTCCCGATGGAGCCGTACACCTTGTTGTAGTTGGCAAAATTGTTCACCCAATAGGAGAAGCCCACGGTAATGATGATGGAAAGCGCCGTGGCGAGCAACGTCCCGGGAGAGAACAGTTTCCATCGTTTATGAACGGACGGGCCGTATTTATAGATACAGGCGATGGCGAAATAGAACAGGGGAATGATCACCACCCACCGGACAGACTTGAACAGCCAACGGGCATTACGGCTGCGGATATGCATCCATTGCAGCAGGCTGCGCAATAATTCTGCCTGTGTCACCAGGATGGTGACAGAGCCAATCACCATGAACAGGACAAGCGAGGTCAGCTTGATGGCCATCCACCTGGTCTCCAACGCGTTCCGCTTGGTGTTGTAGATAAGGGATTTATTGAAGCTGCGCATAATGCCCATCATCGCGTTGGAAGAATAGAAAAGCGCCAGCACAAAACCCACGGACAGCAGGCCCACCCGCGGCTTGTCCAGGAAATCCTCCAGGAACTGGCTCACCAGCAGATAGGTATTCTGGTTAGGCGTGATGTCCCTCGTCAGGTACAGCAACTGACGCTTTATCTGCTGGGCAATGGGGAGGTAGGGGATAAGGGTACAGATAAAGATCATGGCGGCTGGGATGGCCGTCAGGAAGCTGAAAGCAATGGAACGGGCCCTGTCGTTCAAACCCACTTTCTTGACCTGGCCATTGAAGAAAGTAGCTACCTCGAACAAAGGAATGCCCTCGAACCCGGGGAGAATGATATGCTTGCTCTTCTCCTGTATCCACCGCACCGGGCGGCTGCTATATATTTTCCTTTCGAGTTTGATCATGATAGGGGTGCTGTAGTTCGGTCAATGATGCTTCTTCGAATGCTTCGTGGTCGCCGCAGGCTTTTTCTTTACATTATTGTCCTTTTCGGGGGCCTTCTGCACTGGCTTCCCGCTCTTAATGGCTTCCAAAGAATCCCGGATCGCTTCCTGGGCATGCAGCTCATTCCGGTAGGCATTGGCATTTTCCAGGTGTTCTTTGAATGTGGCCGCAAAGCTGGTGCCTTTAAAATCCGGCTTGGCCGCAAAGAACAGGTAATCGGTCTTCGGAGCATTCAGCACGGCCAGCAGGGTCTGCTCCGAGGGAGTACAGATAGGGCCTGGCGGCAGCCCCGTATGTTGGTACGTATTATAAGGTGACGCTACTTTCAGATAGTTGCTGTAGATATGCTTCAACTCAAAATTACGCATGGCATATTTAACGGTAGGGTCTGCTGCCAGCTTCATGCCTTTGGCCAGCCGGTTGAGATACACGCTGGCGATATTGCCCTTATCCGCCGGAAGATTGGTCTCTTCCTCCACTATCGATGCTACAATATACGCCTGCGCAGGCGTAAGTCCTTTCTCTTCCGCCAGCTGCACCCGCTCTGGCGTCCACCAGGCTTTTGAATAGTCAGCCATTTTCCTGATGACTGCCGGCGGCGTGATATTCCAGAAATACGTGTACGTATTGGGAAGGATCAGCGTGGTAAAAGTATTGGTGTCTACGCCAAAAGCCGCCAGGGAGTCGTTGTTCTCAGAAAAGCGCAGCATGGAAAGAGAATCGCATTCCAGCTTCCTGCCTACCATCCCGGCCAGTCCTTCCTTTGTACGAAGCTTGGCAATGGTGAAATGCACCGGTGTCTGCCGGCCGTTGCGCAGCATTCTGACAATGCTCAGCAGGCTCATGCCTTTCGGGATCTCATATTTGCCCGCTTTTACATTTTGTTTATAATCCAATCTCCCGGCAACAAGATCAAAGAATGCAGGGCTCTTCAGCACGGTGTCCTTTTCCAGCAACTTCATCAGCTGGTCGTAGTTCGTGCCCGTATGGATATACAGATCGTATTTTTCGCGCTGGAATGCCGTAGCCGGCCCCAGCAGGCGCCAGGCGGCAAAAACGATCAACAGGAGCAGTACGGATACTGAAATAAGGATGATCCTCTTCATAGGTATTTTCGATTGGTGCGTTAAATTATATAAAAAACCCTGCCATTTTAAATAGCAGGGTTAAAAATATTTTCAGGGAAATTTAGCGTGGTGTCTGTTGGGTAGGCACCGTTGTCTTTTCCTGTCCACGCAGGTTGGACGCTGTAGCCTTGGGAACAAACAGGGCGGAGAAGAGACAGAGGAGGGCTACCACGATGGCCAGTACCCAGGTACCCTTTTCCAGTACGTCCGTCGTTTGCTTTACACCCATCAGCTGGTTGCTGAATCCGCCTACATTGCCGGCAAGACCGCCGCCTTTGGGGTTCTGAACCAGGATGATAAGGCCTAAGAACACACAGGCCACAATGATCAGTAACACAAATAAAAAGGTCATATCAGATGATTTTTAACTGTTCTATTTTCTCTGCGAAGTACGCACTTTTCTCAGGTTCCAGCAAACTTAATTTCCGGTACATTTCCGTGGCTTTTTCCCGCATACCCTGCATGGCCAGCACTTCCGCCATGGTCTCTGTAACGACCTCCCGGCGTTCTATGGAATGCGCGGCAATGGCTTGCACCTGGTGTTCCGCTGCAATGTCGGGGACGATCTCCCTGTTCTTCTGGGGGAGCCTGCGCATTACCTTCAGCCAGTCTGTAAAGCTTTTCATCTGTTTGCCCAGCTTGTCGGTGGGGTTTTCATCCAGCACCAGCCGGATGCCCTGGGACGCAAAATAATCGACAGTATAATAAGGTTCGAACAGGGGTGCTTCAGGCGCCTTTTCGCTTGTGTGGTTCTCTTCGGCGACGATCACAGGTTCCACCGGGTAGTCGGTCCCTTGCCCATGGCCCGATGCTTCTGCCGGGGCTTCCGATGCTTCCGGTGCCTCCGGACTTACCACTTCGGCAGGGCTGTGCGCTTCCTCCTGCACTTCCTCAACAGGAGGGCTCGTCAGCTCATCGCTGCCTGCCGCTGTCACAGGAAATTCCGTTGTTTCCTCCTGCTTTTCACCGGCGACTGCTGCCCCGGCCGCAGACGCTTCCGGGGTCACCGGCTCTTCCGCCTGCCCGAGCGCCAGTCCTGCAATCCCCATGGAAGGAGCTTCTTCCTCCTGGACGGCAGCCGTCTGCTCTGACCGCCGCTGCTCCTGGAATGCTGCAATGCTTTTCATCAGCTCATCCGCTGCGGAAGGAGGTGCGGGCGCTTCCTGCTCCTGCGCGACAGGTATTGCTTCCCCCGTTTCATCCGGCTCATTTTCCGGCGTCACGGAGGTATCGATCGTCTCTTCTGTTGGGTCTGTCACCGGAGCAAAAACCTCTTCCGCAGGAAACTCAGCGTCGCCCGCTGCATCCCACTGCGCCGGCTGCATGGTCTCCTCCCGGATCTCCTCCCGGACAGATTCCACCCCACCGGCCGGCCGGGCCGCGTCGTTCAGCAGCCATTGCAGCCAGAAAGGATTGGTGAAATATAAATTCGTCTTTTGTGTCTCTTCGTTGAAATGGCTCGCTCCCTCGGCCTGCAGTTTGCGTGAAAGAAGGTAGCGACCGACACCGAAGGATGGGTATTCCTCTACCAGTTCTTCCAACTGCTGACGGGATACTTCTTCCAGCGATTCCGCCCGGAACAGGTGCCTGATGATATGTTGCGTGGAAAGGGACATTGGCGCTTGTTTACTTTTTACCAGTTCGAGAAGAGTTTATTAAAGATTTCATCTGTCATATTGGTCACGATCGTCGGCAGCAGTTGCTGTTCCGCATCCGTAATGCTGGTGTTGCCGGAAAAGTCGAAATTCCTCGTCACATCCGCTTCGAAATCGGCCGGCGCCACCGTCTTGCCGGTAGGGTCCAGGTGATTCTTGAAAATGATATGCACCGTGACATTGAGCCGGTTGGTTGCCACCTGCTGTTGAGAGATGCCCGACGTGGTATAGTTATAGTCGGTGATGGTGCCGCTGACATCATAGTCTGCCCCGGGATCCTGGATCTGGGCCAGGCGGGAGGCCTGCTGGTTGATCTTCTGCCGCAGCTTGTCATTCAGCTGGGGCGCCAGTTGGGGATTGATCAGCCGTGCCCTGTTCTCGATATACCCTATATGGATGCTCTTCACCTGCGAAGGGATGGACACATCCTTGAAGGAATAGATCTTGCATGCTGAAAGCCCCGACATGAGGATCAGGGCGCCCGATAACCATTTATTCACTGATATCATATTCTTTTAATTTCCGGTATAAGGTCCTTTCGCTGATGCCCAGGTCACTGGCGGCATCCTTCCTTTTACCCTTATGCTTCTTCAACGCTTTTTCGATCAGTTCCTTTTCCTTGTCCATAATGTTCAGGGACTCTTCCACTTCTTCGTGATGATGGATATCCTCATGTCCATTATTATGGATCACCATGGGCTGCGCAGCCGTTGTGATGGCAGGCGGCTGATATGCGTCCGCCGGCTTAAGCTCCTTCAGTTCATTCAGAAAAGCCGAATGTTGTGATGCATTGAACGAAGGGTTTTGCACGATCTCCAGGAACATCTTTTTCAGCTCCGTCACATCCTTTTTCATATCGAAAAAGAGCTTGTACAGGATCTCCCGTTCATTGGCGAATTCCGGACTGCCGTTGGAGGAAGTGCCATTTGAAGGCATTACCATTGGCAACCGGTTGCCTGTCTCCGGTAGAAAACGCCGGAGGGCGACTGCCGTTACCTGCTTGTCCTCCGATAGAACGGAGATCTGCTCGGCAATATTCTTCAATTCGCGGACATTGCCCGGCCATGGATAGTTAATTAACAGATTTTTTGCCTCCTCGTCCAGTTGCACCGGGGCCGTCTTATACCGTTCTGCGAAATCTACGGCGAATTTCCGGAATAGCAGTGGGATATCTTCCACCCTGTCCCGCAGGGCAGGCACCCGGATAGGAACGGTGCTCAGCCGGTAGTACAGGTCCTCGCGGAACTTCCCTTTATCCGTCAGCTCCAGCAGGTCTTTATTGGTGGCAGCGATCACCCGTACATCCGTTTTCTGCACCTTGGATGAACCGACCCTGATAAATTCTCCGGCCTCCAGCACCCGCAGGAGCCGGGCCTGCGTACCCAGCGGCATTTCTCCTATCTCATCCAGGAAGATCGTTCCGCCATTCACCGTTTCGAAATATCCTTTCCTGAAATCCACCGCACCCGTGAACGAGCCCTTCTCATGCCCGAACAGCTCCGAATCGATGGTACCCTCGGGAATGGCCCCGCAGTTGACAGCGATAAAAGGATTGTGCTTACGGCCCGACAAGGCATGAATGGTAAGCGAGAACGCCTCTTTACCTACACCACTTTCCCCGGCTATTAAGACGGTAAGATCCGTATTCGCCACCTGTGCAGCCACCTGCAAAGCATAGTTCAGTGCCGGCGAGTTACCGATGATACCAAATCGATTTTTGATTGATTGAATTTCCATGTTGCTAGATTGCTTTTCCGATCAGTGTCGCTCCCGTACAATCTTCTACCCTGACCTGCGCATAATCTCCTTTCTGCAGGCCCAGCTCACCTTTCGGGAACACCACTACCTTATTTTGACTATTGCGCCCCCGCCAGTCGGCGGCGCTCTTCTTTGAATCCCCTTCGATCAGCACCGTACATATCTTCCCAATATCCCGCCGGTTGCTTTCCAGTGAAAGCTTGTTCTGCAGCTTGACGATCTCGTCCAGCCTGCGCTTCTTCACTTCTTCCGGCACATCGTCCTGATAACGGCGGGCCGCCAATGTCCCCGGCCGCTCGCTGTAAAAGAACATATAGCTCATGTCATACTTCGCATACCGCATCAGCTCCAGCGTATCCTGGTGATCATCCTCCGTCTCGGTACAGAATCCCGCAATGATGTCGGAGCTGATCCCGCAACCAGGCAATACCTCCAGGATCCGGTCCACCTTTGCCATATACCATTCCCTGGTATAGGTCCGGTTCATCAGCTGCAATACCCGCGTACTGCCACTCTGCACCGGCAAATGGATATACTTGCATATATTGTCATACTTCGCCATGGTATGCAGCACCTCATCCGTAATGTCCTTGGGATGCGACGTTGAAAAACGCACCCGCAGTGCCGGATCTATCCATGCTACCTTTTCCAGCAGCTTCGCAAAGGTCACGATCTCGTCCCGGGCCTCATCCACAAAATAATAGCTGTCCACATTCTGACCCAGCAACGTCACCTCCCTATACCCCCTTTCGAACAGATCTGTACACTCCCGGACAATGCTGTCGGCATCCCGGCTGCGCTCACGCCCCCTGGTAAAAGGCACTACACAAAAAGAACACATATTGTTGCATCCACGCATAATGCTGACAAACCCGGTCACCCCATTGCTGTCCAGCCTTACGGGAGAAATATCCGCATAGGTCTCATCCCGGCTCAGCAGCACATTCACCCCCGGCTGGCCAGATTCGGCCTCCTCGATCAACCCCGGCAAAGTCCGGTAAGCATCCGGCCCTACTACCAGGTCCACCAGCTTTTCTTCCTCGAGGAACTTCCCTTTCAGCCGCTCGGCCATACAGCCCAATACCCCAATGAGCATTCCCGGCCTTTCCCGCTTCACCTGCCGGAACAAATGCAGCCTGTTGCGTACTGTCTGCTCCGCTTTCTCCCGGATGCTGCAGGTGTTCAGCAATACCAGGTCCGCCTCCTGGTAATTTCCCGTGGGACCAAAGCCGCCCTCGTTCAATATGGACGCAACGATCTCACTATCAGCGAAATTCATCGCGCAACCATAGCTTTCTATGTAGAATTTTTTCCGGTAAGCACGCACTTCCTCTCCGGAAGAAGCATAGGCTTCCCCCTGGCGCTCTTCATCATGTGTCCTGCTGGAAAGGGTCTCAGACATGAGGTAAAAAAATTTAGGGACACAAAGATACGACAAGATTTATAATGACAAGTTGGCAGCATGTCCCTACCTTAGGGAAAACATCCCTGTATATGCGTTTTTGCCTGGCCTTCCTGCTTTTGCTCGGTCTCTGTACGTCCTCCACCCAGGCCCAGCCCCTTTCCGCAGGCGCCTGCCTGGAAAGGATCGACAGCATTTTCCGCACACAGCAGGGAACCTTCGCCCTGGCTTTCTCCGATCTGTCCACGGGGCGCCAGCTGCTGCTCCATGAGCACGCATCTTTCCATGCCGCCAGTACCATGAAGACCCCTGTGCTGGTGGAGATCTACAGACAGGCAGCCCTGAGTCGTCTGCAGCTCTCCGACTCCCTCGTCCTGAAAAATGAGTTCACCAGTATCGCCGACAGCAGCACCTACCAGCTGGATTCCACGGATGACAGCGAGACGGCACTCTACCGCCACCTGGGTGAGCATCGTACCATCCGGGACCTGGTATACCAGATGATCACTGTCAGCAGCAATTTCGCCACCAACCTTCTTATCCAAAAAGTAGGCGCCGGCAACGTACTGGCCACCATGCACGGCCTGGGACTTGACGAACTGCATGTGGTGCGGGGCGTAGAAGATGATAAAGCCTATCAGAAAGGGTTGAACAATACCGTCACTGCCGCCGGACTGATGGAATTATTCCGGTTAATGGCAACAAAAAGGCTGGTGAACCCCGCAGCTTCCGATTCCATGATCGGCATTCTCCTGGACCAGCAGTTCAACGAGATCATACCCGCCCGGCTGCCGCCAGGTGTAAAAGTGGCCCATAAGACGGGGTCGATCAAAGGCGTCCACCATGATTCGGGGATCGTCTTTCTCCCGGATGGCCGGAAATATGTGCTTGTGCTGTTGTCCAGGGATTTAGTGGATGAAAAGGCCGCTATAAACGCTATGGCTGCAGTCTCGGAGATCATATACAGGTATGTCACACAGTAGCCATCACCTCGTAGCAGACGACAAAAAAGGCCCGAACAGGGTCCGGGCCGTACTTACCAACACAATACGTTTATTTGTGCTCAAAAAGATTATCCGCCAGCTGCTGGTTAAAATGCTTGATCGGATCCCCATTGATATTGTGGTAGACAGCGCTGATAAAAATAGTCTTGGCCGCGCTCATCACCACTAGTACGGAGAACAGGCCCACGATGAACAGGAGAATGCCTGACACTGGATGTATGAACCAACCCAGCAGAAAGCAAATGCAGGCAAGACCAATGATCAGCACGAACTGCACGAGCCCGAAGCTGAAATTGGCCGCCAGGCTTTCGCCCCATTTTTGTTTCATCAGCTCCGTGGACCGTTTGAAAGCGGCCAGGGGACCTGCATTCTCATAGGCAATAACGGGCACGACAAAGAAAGTAGCTACGCTCCATACAATACCGATGAGCCCGACAATGATCTTGCCGATCCTTCCTAAATTATCCTGCAACAGCCGCAGGGCCGTACCTACTGTAGCAGCAAAGGCAGCCCACGCAAAAATGGCCCCGATCCGGCTCATGCTGAATTGCAATCCTTTTTTAATGGTGACTTCCTCTCCCATGAAATACAGGTGTGTACAATGCACCAGAGCGGTATTGAAAAAGACAATGATAAAATAATTCACCAGGTAATACAGGAATACGATCACATAGTTCAATACATTACGTGTATCTGTATCCCGAAAGCTATCCACATCCCATCCCGCGGAAGCAAGCGCAACAACGACAAAGCTGCTGATCACGAGGACCATCGAAACGCCGGACAAAACAGGGAAGATTATCAGGTGACGGTTCTCTTTCAAGACGGCAAAGCTGTTCATGGCGAGATGCCAGCCATTGGAAAGACGGGTGAAAATATTCATGGACCGGTTGTTTTAAGTTCATCGGTAAAAAAAGACCGGACTCAATATAATACAAATCACCGGGTTTTCAAATCTTCGCTTAAACAATACCGACCCCCTGCCCGTCGTTGAACCTGGACAAAAAACACTTAGTCTTTTTGGCCTGAAAATTGCAACCTGAAAGCATCGACTTTGGGTCGATCCGGTCCTAGCCACGCCGGCCAAAGCCAACTTTATGAAAAACAGTCTGCTGCTAATATCCATTATCTGCCTGGGCGGTATTATGCTCGCTTGCAACAAGAGCGACAAACTAACCCCCTTGCTTCCCTCGTCTTCTTTCTCCTTTTCCGCAAACGACTCACTGATCAGCTTTCCGCTCAACCAGGCTTTCACCGAGGATGTATACGATACACATACTACCCTGATCACCGGTCAGTACCAGGACACCTCCTCGATGAAAGGAAGCATCAGCATTCGTGTTTTTGGCGACACCACCGGCAGATACCATGGCGATAGCTTGCTGGTGACCTATGTCAGCAGCAGCGGCAAACCATATTACAATACCAGTGACAGCGGCAATGTGGTGACGATCGATAAGTATGTGAAGAAATACAATGGCGCTGTCAGCGGAAGCTTTTCCATCAGGGTTGCCAATGGCGCCGAAAGCATCCGCCTCGATCAGGGAATATTTACAGCGCTTTACCAGGAATAAAAAAAGGCCCTGGTCCGACCTTTGACGGGCCAGGCCTTATATCTGAAATCTGACATTTATGCAAAAGCCTCTTCCGGGAAGTCCCGCTGGTATCAGTGAATACACAGGCACCTGGGATACTCCGCAAATAGTCCACTTGCTGAAAAGGACCCTTTTCGGCGCCGCCCTGCAGGATATCAATTATTTTAAGACACGCACCATGTCCCAGGCCGTGGACGAGCTGCTGCTGCCCACACCGCCGCCGTCGACAGTGCCTTTGAATAACTATGATACGGATCCTACCGGGGTAGCTCCCTGGCAGACATGGATCAACACGGGCCTCCTGTATGTGGACGACGACATGAACATGAACAGGCTGGACTCCCTGCAATGCTGGTGGATAGGACAGCTGCTCAACAGCGGCAGGTCTATCCATGAAAAGATGACACTGTTCTGGCATAACCACTTCGCCATGGATGCCACTGCCCATTCGGATGATATCCCCTGCCGCCTCTGGTATGACCAATATCTCACCCTCCGGAACTATGCCCTGGGCAACTTTCAGGCCCTTGTCAAAGCCATCACGCTGGACCCTGCCATGCTGATCTATCTCAACGGCAACACCAATTTCAAGACTGCTCCCAACGAGAATTACGGCCGGGAGCTGCAGGAGCTGTACACCATAGGGAAGGGTAGCGGCTCCGCATACACGCAGGACGATGTGGCTGCCGCTGCGAGGGTGCTGACGGGACATACCGTCGACGCCAATTACAGCTATGTGTTCCTGGCGGGTGAGCATGAAGATAAGAACAAGGAGTTCTCCGGCTTCTACACCAATCACATTGTCACGGGCTATTCGGGCGCCAACGGCGCGGGAGAGCTGGATGACATGCTGTCCATGATCTTCGCTACACAGGAATCTGCCCGCTTCATCTGCCGCAAGCTCTATAACTTCTTTGTATATTATAAGATCGACAGCAGCGTCGAGGCTAATGTCATAGCGCCGTTGGCGGAGGTCTTCCGCAACAGCGGGTACAATATCACGACCGTACTGTCCACATTGTTGAAGAGCCAGCATTTCTATGACCTCGTCAACTCAGGCGCCTGCATCATTAAAAGCCCGCTGGACCTGCTGATCGGCCTCTGCCATGAATACCAGGTAACACTTCCAGCCACCATCGAAGGCCAATATGCCGCATGGAGCATGTTGAACGAAAGAGCCCGCATCCTCCAGCAGGAGATCATGGCCATCGAGCTCGTTGCCGGCTGGGACGCCTATCGCCAGTCTCCCCAGTATCACGAGCTGTGGATCAACTCCGTTACGTATACGGGCCGGAATTTTTATACAGACCTGCTCATCGGAAAAGGGGACATGATGGATGGCGTCACCCTGCAGATAGACGCCATCAGCTTTGCCAAGCTGCTGCCTGCGCCGCATGATCCCAATAAACTCATTGCCGACAGCCTCAGCGTCCTGATCCGGCCGCCTTTATCCGACAGCTCAGTGACATTGCTCAAGCAGTCCATCCTGCTGGGCAACCTCACCAATGACATATACTGGACCAACGCCTGGCTTGCATATACTGCCGACCCTTCAGACATGAACGCTTATTCGGCCGTCAACAGCAAGCTGAGAGCGCTGTACAAATATTTGATGAATTTGCCTGAATACCATTTATCATAGATCGCTATCAACAATATCCTTATGCGACGCAGAGACTTTATACGCAATATGGCGCCTGTGGCATTCCTGGGAGGGTTTAAGATCAACGCCCTCTCGCACCTGCCTTTCATGAACGGGCTCCAGGGCGCTACTGATAATGATCACGTGCTGGTGCTGATCCAGCTCATCGGCGGTAATGATGGATTGAACACCGTCATTCCCCTGGGCGAATACGGCGATTACGTGGGGGCGCGTTCCAATATCGCTATCCCGCAGGGTAAGGTGCTCACCCTTAGCAAATATCCCAAAACAGGCCTCCATCCTTCGCTGGCAGGGCTGAAATCGCTGTATGACGCCGACAAGCTGGCCATCATCCAGGCGGTAGGCTATCCTTTTCCGGATGGGTCTCACTTCCGCAGCACCGATATCTGGCTCACCGGCGCCGACTCAGACAAATATCTCGATACAGGTTGGACAGGCAGGTTCCTTTCAGACACCTATACCAACTTCCCCGTCGGCTATCCCAATGAGGCCATGCCCGATCCGCTGGCTATACAGATCGGCTCCGTCATCTCTCCCGTGTTCATGGCACAGACAGGGACCACGGCAATGGCGGTTCCTACGGACACCGCCTTCTACGATCTGATCAACGGCATCACTGAGCCGGAACCGGATACTCCCATGGGTAACGAGCTTACCTACCTGCGCGCAGTCGCCCGCCAAACAAATAAATATGCAGACGCCATCGAAGCGGCTGCCAAAAAGGTCACCAGCCAATCGCCTTACCCGCAAGGGGAGCTGGCGGCACAGCTAAAGACGGTGGCAAGACTGATCGCCGGCGGTCTCAAGACGCGGGTCTATATGGTTAGCATGGGGGGCTTCGATACCCACGGCGGACAGGTGCAGGGAGGTGATACGACCACAGGCAACCACGCCAACCTGCTCAGACAGCTGTCGGACTCTATCGCGGCCTTCATGACGGACTGCCAGAACCTGGGCGTAGGTCAGCGGGTGCTGGGCATGACCTTCTCCGAATTTGGAAGACGTATCAAGTCCAACGGCAGCTTTGGCACCGACCACGGGGCCGCACAACCCGTGTTCATCTTCGGGGAATATGCCGCCACCGGCGTATTGGGGAATAACCCCACGCTCACCGGCATCGATGACGGCGCCAATGTCCAGATGCAATATGATTTCCGCTCGGTCTATTCCACCATTTTGCGGGACTGGTTCTGCGTACCGGCGGATGATACGACAACGATGCTGTTGAAAAATTACCAGTACCTGCCGTTCATGAAGAACACGGCCTGCGGCAACACGTATGACAATCTCAATAATTTGGGCGATAAGCTGATCTCCAACTCACCCAACCCTTTTACGGATAGTACCCTAATACAATTCAAGACGGCAGGCGGACACACTTTGGTACAGTTGTTCGATTCCGCCGGCAGGCTGGTGATGGTGCCCGTAGACCGGGAATATACCCAGGGTACTTATACTGTCACCGTCAATACGGCTACGCTGGCAGCCGGCGTCTACTATGCCCGTTTGCAAAACCAATCCATACAGCAGGTGAGGACCCTGCTTAAAGTCAACAGATGAAGGTGATCTTTTTCATACGGCTTATCTGCCTGCTGCTGTTGGCCTCTCCGGCACTGCTGCCGGCGACCGCCCATGCCCAGACCTCCACGAAGGATACTATCAGCTATACCACCACCTGCGTGGGTACCACCATTACCTTCGGGTCGCCGGTCTTCGACAGCATCTTCTTCCCCAGCAAGGTGAAATGGCATTTCGGGGACCCTGCCTCCGGCTACTATGATAGTTCGACGGCCAAGCTTCCAAAACATACGTATGCCGCGGCCGGCGCTTATAATATCTCTCTTACGGTGGTGAACGGTCCGGATACGATCCGCATTTTAAAGACACTCAACATCGTCTCGCCCATGGCCTATAGTTTTGGGGCGGACATCTTCCTGTGTAATGGTACGGACACGGTCCTGACGGCCCCGGCCGTAACGGGAGCGACCTATCTCTGGAATGACGACAGCGCCACCACCACGCCCGTGCTGCGCATCTCGAAGAGCGGTGTCTATACCGTCAGCATCGACGGCTGCGGTGTCAGCGACAGCGTTGGGGTATTCATCAGCGATACACCCAGGGTGGACCTGGGAAAAGATCATATCATGTGCGACAGCGCCAACCTCATGCTCAACGCATCCGCGCAAAATGGACAATATACCTGGCTCCTCAATGGCAGCCCGCTGCCATCCACGGACGGCCAGCTCATCACCCGCTACCCGGGGGGCACTTATATCGCTATTGTCGATGTCCCGGGTTGTGGCACCTACAGGGACACTGTCTCTGTCACCTATGCTTCACCGGTAGAGCCTGCCTTCAGCCTGGGGCCTGATACCCTCCTTTGTCCCAAAGAAGTGTATACCCTGACGGCCAATCTTTCAGGCGCGACGGCCTACGATTGGAGCACCAGCCAACGGCAAAGCAGCATCCGTATCTCCAATCCCGGCACCTATTGGGTATTCGTAGACTACCAGGGGCAATGCCAGGTGACGGACACCGTGATCGTGCGCTATCGAGGCGACCGCCCGCTGGACTTTCATGACACTGCCATCTGTATGGGGTCGACCCTTAGCCTCAACGCCGACTTTGGGGTAGGGCAGTACAACTGGGAAGCTATTCCGGCCCAACGGGATGACCAGAACCAGACAGGCCAGGCCACTTACTACGTTTACCGTCCTGGCACCTATGCGGTCACCGCTTCCGTAGGCCAATGCGTATATAAGGATACGCTTACTGTGAAATTCGACGACAGCCTTAAAGTATCCATGATAAAAGATACCTCCCTCTGCAATGGCGAAGAATTCTGGCTGCAGGTGAATGGCAATGCAGATACCTATGCCTGGCAGGACAGCTCCCGGTCCGCGTCGTATAAAGTGGAGCAAAGCGGCGTCTATACCGTCGTAGCGCAGAATGGCTGCGGAAAAGATACGCTGCAGGCTACGGTCAACCTCGCTGCCTGCACCTGCCAGCTCCTGCTACCCAATGCCTTCACCCCGGACGGCAATGGCCACAACGACATTTTCCGGCCCCTCCATGTCTGCGAAATGAAGGACTTCCAGATGGCTGTCTATGACCGCTATGGTGAACTGGTGTTCAGGTCGTCCAACCCCGCATTCGGGTGGGATGGCAGCTTCGGTGGACATAAGGTCCCGCCCGGCAGCTTTATATGGATGGTCCATTATTTCAACACCAGCACCAAACAATCGGTGTTCAGGAAAGGTTCCGTGCTGGTGATCAGGTAGGAATGGAATAAGTGTTTTCTATTATATTTTGAAATATTAATGTGTATTTTCTCCTTGTCTCTTCTCTCTATTCCAATCGATAGCGCTTATTAATTGAAGTTTTTCAATTAAATTGTCATTACTGCCTGAGAATACATTGTTCAACAGTAAATATTATGAAAATGCACCAACCAAGACTAACCAGATTAGCTATCTTACTGTTATTTACTTTTACCAGCTGCTATGCACTGGCCCAGGTAACCACCGCCACCCTCAGCGGGACTGTTTCAGACAAGGGCAAACCCTTGTCAGGCGCCACGGTACAAGTAGCTTTTTTAGACGCCGGCATCAACAAGATCCTATCGACCAAGTCGGACGGTAGCTTTGTCCTGCCCAACCTGAGGGTAGGGGGGCCTTATTCTGTCACCGTAAGTTTCACCGGCTATAGCCCGAGAGTGGATTCGAATATCTATCTCAGCCTGGGTGAGAACACCAACCTGGATATCCTCCTGGTTCCAACCGCCGCCAACCTTGCGGAAGTAACGGTCACCGCCAGGTCCGCCATTTTCGATGATCACCGCACCGGCGCCTCTACGCAGATCAATTCCAGGCTGATCCGTACACTGCCTACTATTTCCAGGTCCGCCGACGACTACACCCGGCTGACCCCTTCGGCCTCGCCCACCTACAACGGCATTTCCTTTGCAGGCAGGAACGGCCAATACAATAACTTTTCCCTCGACGGCGCTGTATTCAATAACCCTTTCGGACTGGACGCCCCTACACCCGGCGGTCAGGCGAATGCCCAGCCCATTTCCCTCGACGCCATCGACCAGATCCAGGTCAATATAGCGCCTTATGACGTCACGCAGTCAGGCTTCACCGGCGCAGGCGTCAACACAGTGACCAAGAGCGGCAGCAACAAGACCACCGGCACCGTTTATGGCTTCTACCGCAACACGGGCATGACAGGCCATAAAGTGGACGGCACAAAATTTACGGTCCCCACATTGAATCATATTCAGGCGGGCGCCTCCCTGGGTGGCGCCATCGTGAAAAGCAAATTCTTCTATTTTGTCAATTTCGAGACGGAACAACGCAAGGACGAAGCCACCGCCTACCGGGCGCAAGATGCTTCCAATATCGGGCAGATCACGACTTCCCGGGTTTTGAAGAGCGACCTGGATTCTGTCAGCTCTATCCTGAGGAATAAGTACGGATATGATCCAGGCCCCTATCAGGGGTTCAATCTGAAACAAACGAATTATAAATGGCTGGCAAAGCTGGACTGGGTGATCAACAGCCGCCATAGCCTCTCGTTCACCTACAACGGCCTGGACGCAAAACAAGACAAACCCGCCCATCCCAATGCTATTAAACGCCGTGGCCCGGATGCCATTACCCTGCAGTTCCGCAACTCCGGCTACCAGATGGTGAACAAGCTGCACTCCTTCGGCCTGGAGCTGAAGTCGAATTTTGGGGACAGCTATGCCAATAAGTTCCGCGCGGTTTTCACCACTTTCAGAGATCGACGCAATCCCTTTTCCTCGCCTTTCCCGGCGCTCACCATCAGCAAGAACAATGTATCCTATATCATCGCCGGTCACGAACCCTTCTCCATCAACAACGTCCTGAACCAGGACGCCCTGCAGCTGACGGATAACTTCAACATCATCCTGGCCAAACATACCCTGACCATCGGCGCCAGCTATGAACAGTTCAAGTTCGGCAACTCTTTCAACCTGACGGGTTATGGTTTTGCCGTGTTCGGTAGCACACCCATCAACGATTTTCTTGCCAACGCACCCAACGGTAGCCTCCAGGCAGATGTCGATTTTGCCAAAAGTCAGGCCGCTGCAGGAAAATGGGCATGGTATTATCTCACCGTCGGTCAGCTGGCAGGCTACCTCCAGGATGAATGGAAAATAGCTTCCAACCTGAAGCTGACCTATGGTGTCAGGATCGATAAGCCCCTCTACTTTCCGTCCAAGGCCAGTTACCACAGCGCTGATGGTAAGATCAGCAGCCCTACTGTGCACAACACCGACGATCTTACCCTCTTCGATCCCAATGGCAATCCTGTCCAGAATGGCCCCGGCAAGGAAATAGATAATACCCGTTTTCCCAGCGGCAAGCCCCTCTTTTCTCCCCGCCTCGGCTTCAACTGGGATGTAAAGGACGACAAGACCGTACAGGTACGGGGCGGCACGGGCCTTTTCACCGGTCGCTTCCCCTTCGTCTGGCTGGGCAACGCCATCGGCAATCCCGGCACCGGCTATTATAGTGTTACAGCAAAAGATTTCAAATGGCCACAGATCTGGCGCTCCAACCTTGGCCTGGATTATAAGCTGCCCAGCAATACTGTCCTTACGGTGGACGTAGCTTACACAAAGGACGTTCATGCGATGATGGTTCGCGATTATGGATTGGGCACCCCCACGGGCACGCTGAATTCAGGTACAGGCGATACACGGCCTTTTTACCAGGCAACGGATAAGGGCAACACCGGCACTTATGTATTCACCAATACCAACACTGGGAATTCCTTTGATGTAAGCTTCCAGGTACAGCAGACCTTTGGAAAAGGCTGGTTCCTCATGGGCTCCTACAATTACCTCGTTGCCAAGGATGCCAGCTCCATCTCGGCTGAGATCTCCGGCGATGCTTTCGACCGCAATCCCGTCCTGGGCAATGCCAATACTGCCCGCAACTCCACTTCCCTTTACGGCAACACACATCGTATCGTACTGGCAGGCTTCAAACGCTTCGACTATGCGGAAGGAAAATACGCGACGACGGTCTCCTTTTTCGCCAACTGGACCAGTGGCAACCGATTCTCCTACGTCTATGCGGGTGATGTGAATAAGGACGGCTCCGCTTTCAACGACGTTATGTACGTTCCAACTGCAACCGAGATCGGTGTAATGAAATTCGATACGGTGATTGACGTCAATGGGAATGTGCAGCTGGAAGGTGCACAGCGCACTGCCCTGGAATCCTTTATTCAGCAGGACAAATACCTCAGCAAGCATCGGGGCCAGTATACGGGTAAATATGCCGGCGCCACACCCTGGTTCAGCCAGGTGGACATGCGTGTGCTGCAGGACTTCAATCTGAAGGTCGGTAAACATACCAATACCGTACAGGTGAGCCTGGACATCGTTAACCTCGGTAACCTCATCAGCAGCAAATGGGGATTGCGTAAATATGCCAGCGCCAGCGGATACTACCAGCCGATGACTTATGTAGGACAGGGCACTGACGACCTCTCGCATTACAAGTTCGATCCTTCCCAGAAGTCGACATTCACTACCAGTCCGGACCTCCCATCGCGTTGGCAGATGCAGGTGGGGCTGAGGTATATATTTTAGCACCAAAGCCGTCCGCCAGTTGGCGGACGGCTTTTTTTTAAAAACTTAAATACCATGCCCACCCATGGAAATGCCGGTTACCTGTCCCTGCCGGCATCATATCCGGGCGGAAGGTAGATAGTCATCCTGCGCAAGGGGTCTTCCCCGCCGCGATTTCCCTGGATGGATGGCGCCACAAATTGTGCGGTAACAAGCCTTCCTTTTTTGATACTTTGACTGTAAGAGAATAACCCGGCAAACATTAGCAGCATTACAGGAAGATGCTTCATAGACATAAAAAAAGCAAGGCCTTTAGATCCTTGCTTTCTGAGCGGAAGACGAGGTTCGAACCCGCGACCTGCAGCTTGGGAAGCTGCCGCTCTACCAACTGAGCTACTTCCGCTTATCTGACCTTCGCAATAAATGCGGACGGCAAATGTAATATATAATCTTTTGGAACGTGCAATTTTTTAAGCCGGTTTTAAGAATCTCGCCCCCAGCCAGCTCTCCTTTAAAGGAACAAGCCATTTCTCTGCCAGCTCAGCCTTCGTTTGCACCGTATTGTTGAAATACAAGCTCTCTCCATCGAGAAAACCATTCTCCAAAGCATAGGGCAGCTGTGCCAACGGCACCATCTGCACCTTATCCTTTACATGAAAGGCCAGGTTCAGCCTGTCAAACATCGCCACGCCAAAACGCTGCTCGATATCTTTGATCAACCGGACAGAACTGTCGGTGCTGCACCCGCTGACACCCGTGGCAGACTCGTCGGCCATCAGCACGATAAATTGACCGTAAAACAGGTTCGCATACCCCTTCACCGGCGTCCCATGCGATTTCCAGTCATTGACAAACCGGCCCAGCATCTCTTCGATCTCCAGCGCTTCGGACAACAGGAAAAGACGGGAGGCCTGGTAGATCCAGACCCTGCTATCTCCCCCAAAATCAGGGGGTAATAATTCTGTATGCGCACTATTCATCCTGCAAAGATAGGTCAATTGAAAATAATTCCCTTCCGGCCGGAAAGCTCAGCTCATGGAGGCCGCGATCAGCTCCGCGATGTCCATAACCTTTACCGTCTCCTCCTTTTCCGCATGCTTTACCCCGTCCGTCAACATCGTATTGCAAAAAGGACAGGCCGCCGCAACGATACCCGCACCCGTCTCCAGGGCCTCACCGCTCCGTTCGAAATTCACCCGTGTCGTGCCCTTCTCTTCCTCCTTGAACATCTGCGCGCCGCCGGCCCCGCAGCAAAGCCCTTTACTGCGGCATCGCTTCATTTCCACCAGCTCCCCGTCCAGCGCTTCCAGCACCTTCCGGGGCGCTTCATAAATATGATTGGCCCTCCCCAGGTAACAGCTGTCATGATACGTGATCCGTTTACCCTTAAATGGCCCCCCTTCTTTTAGAACGATCTTTCCCTCGTCGATCAGCTGCTGCAGCAGCACCGTATGATGGATGACATCATAATGACCGCCCAGCTCGGGATATTCGTTGCACAAAATATTAAAACAGTGCGGACAGGCCGTCACGATCTTCTTTATCCCGTAATTATTCAAAACCTGTATATTCTGGTAGGCCATCATCTGGAAAATGAACTCATTGCCCGCCCGGCGTGCCGGATCCCCCGTACAAAGCTCCTCCTTGCCCAGGATGGCATATTTCAATCCCACCTTGTTGAGGATAGCTGCAAAGGCACGGGTGATCTTCTGGGCACGCTGGTCATAGCTGCCGGCGCATCCCACCCAGAACAGGATCTCGGGGACTTCTCCTTTTGCCGTCAGGTCGGCCATGGTAGGTACCTGCATAGAACTATATTTCCCGTAAATCTAAAGGAACCACCATACAAAACCCAAATTTGGTAACTTTAATCGCCAAAATTGTTATTATGCCGGGAGACGACAATATGCTTTTGATCAAGAACTACGACCTCTGGTGCCATCTGTCCGACGATGAATATAAAGCGTTGAAGGTGGAGCACCATGTCATCGACGTGCCCAAAGGAGAATACATATATTTCGAGGCCTACAATCACAATAAGATCTACTTCGTCAAGGAAGGGACGATCAAGATCGGTTTCATCGACGACGACGGCAATGAGAAGATCAAAGAGATCATCCAGAAAGGAGAGCTATTCGGACAGTTCAGCCTGGAGCGGAACAACCTTCATGGGGAGTTCGCCCAGGCCTACAAACACGATGTCAGCATCTGCGCTTTTACCATCGACGACTTTGAAAAGCTGCTGAAGAACAGGCCGGACCTCGCCCTCCGGTACAGCAAGCAGGTAGGCGCCAAGCTGCGCAATATCGAGAACAGGCTCGTCAACCTGCTGAACAAGGACGTTAAGACCCGCCTCCTGCATTTTCTTTGGCAGCTGGTGGAGCAAAACCTGGGAGAGAATACCGCCGAAGGCTTCTGTATACCCAATTATCTCACGCATGAGGACATCGCCAGCCTCATCGGCAGCAGCCGGCAGACGGTGACCACGATGATCAATGAGCTGGAGATCGAAGGTATACTATCGTACAACAGGCAGGAGATCTGTTTCCTGGATGTTAAAAAACTCCAAAAACGGGTGAGTGTCAATTAAACCATAAACCAGGATATGAAGCATCTCATTGGATCTTGTTTGCTACAGTTGTTGGCAGTTTTCGTGATTGGCCAGCAATACAAACCCACGGAAGACGGGTCTTCGATAAAGTTCAAAATAAAGAATTTCGGCCTGGAGACAGGCGGGTCGTTCACAGGGCTGGAAGGTACGATCAGCTTCGATCCCAACGACCTCTCGAAAGACAGCTTCAACCTGAGTGTTGATGCCGGCTCCATCAATACCGACAACAATATGCGGGACAACCACCTGAAAAAGGAAGATTATTTCGATGTACAGAACTATCCCCGTATCCGCTTTGTATCTACCAGGGTCACAGTGGACAATAACGCCCATTTCACCGTCACCGGAATGCTGACCATCAAAAATACCACCCGGGAGATAACCCTCCCTTTTACAGCAACCCCGAAGAATGAAGGCTATATCTTCACCGGTGAGTTCAGGATCAACAGGAAGGATTTTAAGGTCGGAGGGTCCAGCACGATCTCCAACGCCCTGACCGTGCAGTTCACGGTCTTTGCCAAAAAGCAGTAAAAAATATCAACCTTCGGCCGTCCATTTGTCGCGGTCGTCCGGACTGAACTTCCAGGGAGCAAAATTATTCTCCACATTCCCAAACAGCGCATTCCACTCCTGGGGCGCGTTGCTGTCTTCCATGATAAGGGCCCGCCGCATTTCCACGATGATCTCCAGCGGACTGATGCTGACGGGACACTCCTCCACACAGGCATTACAGGTAGTACAGGCCCGGAGCTCTTCCACGGAGATGTAGTTCAGCAACGTCTTTCCGTCATCCTGGAAGCTCCCGTTCCTGTCAACATTATGTCCTACCTCCTCCAGTCTGTCCCTTGTAGACATCATGATCTTGCGGGGTGATAAGATTTTCCCCGTGATATTGGCGGGACAGGCCGCCGTACAGCGACCGCATTCCGTGCATGCATATGCGTCCAGCAGGTTGCGCCAGCTCAGGTCAAACACATCCTTGGCGCCAAATCGGGGTGGGGGAGCTGTTTCAGTTCCCGCCGCGGGCGCCTTGTCAGGCTCCATCGCATAGAGGACCTCTTTTTGTATGGCCGGCATATTCCGCAGCTTGCCTTCCGGCTCCAGCCTTGCATAATAGGCATTGGGGAAGGCCAGTAAGATATGCAGGTGCTTGGAGTAGGGAAGATAGTTCAGGAAGGCCAGGATGCCCAGAATGTGCAGCCACCAGCAGACGCGTTCCAGGACCACCAGTCCTGATGTGCTCATTCCGTTCAGCATGGGATGCAATAGATGCGAGAAGGCAAAATTCCCCGTAAGATGTTCTCCGTAATGTCCATACCCCCTGGCCTGCAGCAGGGTGTCGGCGGCATTCATGGTAAGAAATAAGGTCATGAGCAACACCTCCGTCAGCAGGATGTAGTTGGCATCGCTGCGGGGCCAGCCATCCAGGTCATGACTTACAAAACGCCGGAGCTTCAGGATATTCCTCCGGCAGAGAAAGACGACGCAAAAGATCCATACACCCACGGCCAACAGCTCGAATGCATTGATCAGCCAGCCATACAAAAAGCCCAGGGGGCTGGCAAAAAGCCGGTGCGTGCCGAAAATGCCGTCCAGCCCAATTTCCAATACCTCCAGGTTGATGATGACAAAGCCGGCATAAATGACAAAATGCATGAGGGCTACCAATGGGTTGCGGAACATCTTCTTTTGCCCCAAAGCCAGCAGCACCAGGTTCTTCCACCGGATCCCGGGCTGGTCGTTATACGGCTCGTCCCTACCCATCAGGATATTCCGGCGGATACGGACAGCGTTCCGGGTGAACCACCAAATGGCCGTGGCGGCCAGCACGATGAAGAGTATCTGCTGAACGATCGTCATAGGAAATTTTTTCTCCCGGTGAAGATAAGTGATTTGCCCCTAACGAACCGGAGGTTCGTCGTCCGAAGGACGGACATTAGCTGCTTCCGGAAAACGGATTACATTTCCGCGAATCCGTTTTCCGGACATTTTGACTTAATTTGCTCCCACAAATGAAGAACTACATCCTCACTCAGCAGGTGGCCGAAAAAAAGCTGCGACGCATGGCCTACGAGATCCTGGAACATAATGCCGGAGAATCACAGCTGATCCTCGCCGGCATCCGTGACAATGGAAGCGCCATCGCCCGTACGATCCGGCGCCTTCTCCATGAGATCTCGGATGGCCGGCTGACAGTCAGGATCATCGATATCTCCCTGGATAAAAGAACGCCCCGCGAGGTCGTCCTCAGCGAATCCCTGCCTTTCGATGACCAGGTCATCATCGTTGTGGACGACGTGGCCAGCAGCGGCAAGACCCTTCTCTATGCCATGAAACCCTTCCTGGACGCCCATCCCCGCAAGATTGAATGCCTGGTGCTGGTAGGCCGTACCCATAAAGCCTTCCCGGTCCATCCCGACTACATCGGCCTGTCCCTTTCCACCACTTTACAGGAACACATATACGTGGAAGTGGACGGCGAGGACGTGAAAGGTGCCTGGCTGGAATAGCCGCTTCCCTGGCCTTTCCCAAAGCCGAAATTCTTACCCACATCCAGTGGAAAAAAGGGTGTTAAAATCCACTTAAAGCATCAGGTTTTCAGGCCTAAAAGGGGTAAATTTGCCATCCTTTCGGGAGACAAACTCCCGTGCCTCAAGAATCGCCTAAAACTCATTATGGAAGATAAAAGCACGCCATTGGAAACCCAGGACAATAATCGCATTGTCCCTGTGAACATCGAAGAGCAAATGAAGACGGCCTACATCGACTATTCCATGTCGGTGATCGTGGGCCGTGCATTGCCGGACGTCCGGGACGGATTAAAACCCGTTCACCGCCGTATCCTGCACGGGATGAACGAGCTGGGCAACAACAGCAACAAACCCTACAAGAAAGCCGCCCGTATCGTGGGAGAAGTGATGGGTAAATACCATCCACACGGCGACGCCTCCATTTTCGACACCATGGTGCGTATGGCACAGGACTGGAGCATGCGCTATCTCCTGGTGGACGGCCAGGGTAACTTCGGCAGCCAGGATGGCGATGGCCCCGCGGCCATGCGGTATGTGGAAGCCCGTCTGCACCGTCTCGCGGAAAATATGCTTGAAGACATCGACAAGGACACCGTCGACTTCCAGTTCAATTTCGACGACTCGCTTAAAGAGCCTACCGTACTGCCCACCCGCATTCCCCAGCTGCTGATGAACGGCTCCAGCGGCATCGCCGTAGGGATGGCCACGAACATGATGCCGCACAACCTCTCCGAGGTCATCGATGGCTGCATTGCCTACATCGACAAAAAGGATATCACCATCGAAGAGCTGATCCATTACGTGAAAGCGCCGGACTTCCCTACAGGCGGCATCATCTATGGTATGGAAGGCGTCAAGGCTGCCATGCATTTCGGCAGGGGCCGCGTCGTTCTTCGCGGTAAGCTGCGTGTCGACACCAAGGCCAGCGGCCGGGAACAGATCATCATCACCGAAGTGCCTTACCAGGTCAACAGGGATGCATTATGCGATCGCGTCGGCCAGCTCGTGAATGAAAAGGTCGTGGAAGGAATTGCCCATGTCAACAACGAATCCAACAATAAGGAAGGCACCCGCATCGTCATCGACCTCAAACGGGACGCCATCGCCAACGTCGTCATCAACCAGCTCTATAAGCACACCGAGCTGCAAACTTCCTACGGCATCAACAATGTCGCCCTGGTGAAGGGAAGACCCCGCACCCTCAACATCCGCGACATGATCTCCGAGTTCGTGGAGTTCCGGCTGGAAGTGGTCACCCGCCGCACCCAGTTCGAGCTGAGGGAGGCTGAAAAGAAGGCCCATATCCTGCAAGGCTATCTCATCGCCCTGGACCACCTCGACGAAGTGATCGCCCTTATCCGCGCCTCTTCCACCCCCGAGATCGCCAAGAACAGCCTCATCAACGCAGGCTGGGGACTGGACGAGATCCAGGCCAAGGCCATCCTTGAACTTCGCCTCCAACGCCTCACTGGCATGGAAAGAGATAAGATCAGGGAAGAGTATGATCAGCTGATGGCGCTCATCACCCACCTGAAAGAGCTCCTGGCCGACGAAGGCAAACGTTTCGAGGTCATCCGCCAGGAATTGCTGGAAGTAAAAGAAAAATTCGGTGACGAGCGCAAGACGGAGATCACTTACCTTGACGACGAGGTCAGCATCAAGGACCTCATCCGGGAAGAGGACGTGGTCATCACTATCTCCCACCTTGGATATATCAAACGCACATCCGCCACTGAGTACCGCCAGCAGCGGCGCGGCGGCCGGGGTGCCATCGGGGGCAAAACACGCGATGAGGATTATATCGACCACCTCTTCGTGGCCTCTACTCACCACACAATGATCTTCTTCACGGAGAAAGGGCGCTGTTACTGGCTGAACGTATACGAGATCCCCGAAGGCGACAAGACCAGCAAGGGCCGCGCCATCCAAAATCTCATCCAGCTGCCGCCGGATGACAAGGTTCGCGCCATCCTGGACGTAAAGGACCTGAAGGACGAAGCCTTTGTCAATACTCATCATATCGTGCTTTGCACCAAACAAGGCGTAATCAAAAAAACTTCCCTGCAGGATTTCAGCCGCCCGCGCCAGACCGGCGTCAATGCCATCACCATCGTAGAAGGCGATCACCTCCTGGAAGCCCGCCTCACCGACGGTAATTCCGAGATCCTCCTGGCCGTGCGCAGTGGCAGGGCCATCCGCTTCGAAGAAGAAAAAGTGAGACCCACGGGCCGCGGCGCCATCGGCGTAGCCGGCATCGAAGTGGATGACGAAACAGACGAAGTAATTGGCATGATCTGTGTCAATAGAGAGGATAAATCCAAAACAGTCCTTGTAGTCAGTGAAAAAGGATACGGCAAACGTACCCCCATCGATGAATACCGTATCACCAACCGGGGCGGAAAAGGCGTAAAAACTATCAGCGTTACGGATAAAACCGGTAAATTGGTGGGCATTTTGGATGTGACGGAACAGGAAGATCTCATGATCACCTGCAAGAGTGGCCTCACCATCCGGATGCCTGTCAACGGCATCAGCGAACAGGGTAGGGCTACCCAGGGTGTAAAGCTCATCCGCCTGGATGAAAACGACGAGATCGCCGCCATCACCAAGCTGGACAAGCTGGAAGAAGAGAATGGCAATGGACTCCACACATCGGAGGCTGGAACGGTAAATCCGGAATCCGGCGCCCTCTCTTCGAACGGCGACGCCCCGGCAGCTTCTGGTGGTAGTGACCAGCCTGATCCGGGACTCGATCCGCTTCTTGGCATTGAACCCACTGAAAACGAATAATTAAGGAAAGATTTTTATAATAAAACAAAGCATCAAACTCCTTAAAATTATAACTATGAACGTGAATAAACGACTCTTGCTCTCTGGATTGCTTGCACTCACCGGATGGGGCCTGTTCGCACAAAATGTGGACAAGGCAAAAGATCTGCTCAAGGCCAACAAACTTCCCGAAGCCAAGGCCGAGATAGATAAGGTCCTCGCCGTTGAAAAAAACCAGAAGAGCGGTGACGCATGGTATACCAAGCTCAAAGTATATAATGCCATCGCTGCCAGCGGCCAGATGAGCGGACAATTTCCCGATGCACGCAGCCAGGCCTTCGAAGCCCTGAAGAAATATACGGAAGTGGACGATAAGAAGCTGCTGCTTTTGCAAATGGATGCCTACAAGCCCGTGAATGAGATCTACCAGGGGTATTTCCAGGTAGGCGCCAACGACTATAATGGCGGCAAATATGACTCAGCCCTGCTGAACTTCACCGGCGCCCTCCAGACCAGCGCATTCATGAACGCCAAAGGTTGGACCAACCTGAAGATCGACACCACATCCACTTTATATGCCGGGATCTCTGCCGAAAAAGCCGGTAAGAGGGACTCTGCAGCCGTCTACTATGGCAAGCTGGCCGAAGCCAAAATAGCCAATATCAACGGCTCCAACATGATCGACATCTACAAATGGCTGGTGGATTATTACAACCAGAAAAAGGATGAGGCCAACACCAAAAAGTATATCACCCTGGCTAAAGAACAATATCCTGACGACCTGTTCTGGCCCAGCACCGAGCTGGATAATCTCCGCGAAAAAGGACCCAAGGATTCCCTCTGGGCCAAATACGACGAGATCACAACCAAGTTCACTAAGAATCACCTCTTTTACTTCAACTACGGGCTGGAGCTATACCAATATGCCTCCGATACCAGCTCCGGCAAACGCCCTGCCAATGCTGACGCCCTCATCGCCAAAGCGCAGGAGATGCTGAAGAAATGCCTCGAGATCCAACCCGACTACCCTCAGGCCGCCCTGGTGTTAGGCCAGATCTCCTACAACGCCGGTGTTGACATGCAGGCACAGACAAAAAAGATCCCCGGTAAAGCGCCGGAAGACGTAAAGAAAAGAGCCGACCTGCGCATCGCTGCCGGTAAGAAATTCGACGAAGCCATCCCTTACTTTGAAATGGTCGATAAGGACCTGGGATCTAAAGGCAAGCTGAAAATGGAGGAGAAGACAAGCCTTAAGGATGCTTACGATCTGTTGATCACGATCTACGAGCAAAAGAACCTGAAGGATAAAGTAGATGCCTATACGACGAAGTTTAATAACGTGGACAAAGACCACTAAAAATACAGGAGACCGGCCCAATCGGGCCGGTCTCTTTCTTTACGGGACGATCCAGATCGCCGGTTGGATCGGCTATGCCTGCTTCCATTTCTATGTCAACAGCGTTGGCTACATCGACAGCCTGTCAAAAGCCCTGATTTACTGCAGCCTGTTATCGGGTGCCGGCATCCTCCTCACCGCCGGATACCGTATCCTTGTCCTTCGCCTCCATTGGCACGACCTTCCCCTGTTAAAGTTATTGCCCCGCGTCCTCGTATCAGTAGTGCTGATGGCAGCCGCTCTCACCTGGACCAACCTCCGCATCGAAGAGCTGACCTTTCCGCAATTCGTCCAGGATATCACCCCGATCCTGCTCATCCGGATGATGGGTGCGTGGATGGAGCTGCTCCTTATCTATACTTTCATATATCACCTCTATATCTATTACAGGCGCAGCCTGGCAGCGGAAAAAGCCAGGGCCGGCGCAGAGCTGGGGATCCTCCGCAGCCAGATCCACCCCCATTTTTATTTTAATACCCTGCATAATCTCTACGGACTGGCGCTGCAAAAGTCACCCCGCACAGAAGAAGCCATCCTAAGGCTCTCCGACATCATGGAATATGTCATCTACGACTGCCGCTGGGAAAAAGTATCCCTGCAAAAAGAAGTTCGCTTCATCGAATCCTATATCCAGCTGGAGCAGCTGCGCCATGGCGACGACCTCAACCTGCAGATCCGGATAGAGCTGCCCGACCCCGAGCGCCACATAGCCCCCCTGTTGCTGATACCATTCGTCGAGAATGCTTTCAAGCACGGCGCCGAACGACAGGAGAAGGACGCCTGCATCTTCATCCACCTGCGGCAGAAAGAAAATGAACTGTATTTCGAAGTGGTCAACAGCGCCACACAAAAGGATACGCCCCCGGGAATGCCGGGAGGAACAGGCCTGGACAATGTAAAAAAAAGATTGCAATATCTTTACCCCGGCAGACATCACCTGGACACCGGCTGGTCCGCCGGCAGGTATACCGCCAGATTAACCGTCAGCCTGTAATCCCATGCCACTCCAATGTGTTATCATAGAGGACGAGCCCATCGGCCGGAAGATCCTGCAGGATTATATCAGCCAGGATACACGCCTTCATCTGGCAGGCGCTTACCGCACCGCCACGGAGGCTGGCCCGCATATCCCGCTGCTACAGCCCGACCTGTTGTTCCTGGACATTCGCATGCCCCTGGTGTCCGGCATAGAATGGCTGCGATCCCTGCCCACACCGCCGCTGGTGATCTTTACAACGGCCTTTCGTGAATATGCCATCGACGCTTTCGACCTGAATGCAGTGGACTATCTCTTAAAACCCTTTTCCTTTCATCGGTTTGCACAGGCCGTGCAAAAAGCGCTGGACCTCAGGGCTCCTGCCGCCGGATCAGCGCAGGCAGGCCTTTTTCTTCGCGACGGCGCAAAATGGCTCCGGCTCAACCTGGATGATCTCCTTTATGTAGAAGCTATGCGGGAGTATGTAAAGGTGGTCACGGCGCAAGGCGTACACCTGATACACATGTCCATGAAAGGCATCGAAGAGCAGCTGCCACAGGCAAGATTCCTTCGCATCCACAAATCCTATATCGTCGCCATCGACAAAGTATCATCCATCGAAGGAGGAGAGGCCATTATTGCAAAACAACGTCTCCCCATCAGCCGCCAGCTGAAAAAAGAAGTGCTGGAAAAGATCACCCGCCGTGGGAACCGCTGACACTTCATATCCTTTTTTCTGCACTTGGTAGAATATTTTTCCTGCCCGCCATCCCGCTGTCTACCTTGCTGTACAATCAACATCATTCCTTATGCGCCTTCTCAAATATAGCAGCATCATTGTCGCGGGAGCAGGCATCCTCCTGGCGACAGTCCTGGGCCTGGCGGCCTGCAATATGAATGACACCGCTTCCTTCACAGGGACGACAGCCTTGAAGGAGGGGCTCACCCGGCTGCCCGACCTGCACGAGCAGCGGGCTGCCCATTCCGCCACTTTATTGCCGGGCGGAAAAGTGCTGATCGCCGGCGGCTTCCGGAAAAGTTCCAATACCTACAGCCAGCTCTATACCCAAACTGCCGAGCTGTTTGACCCCGTCAGCAGGAGTTTCAGTTTCACCGGCAGCATGCAGATCGCCCGGTGCGGCCAGGAAGCTACGTTACTGCCGGGTGGTGACGTGCTCATCACAGGCGGTAACAATGATACGCCCCATCTTGCCAGCGCTGAATTGTACAGCGGCAGCACCGGTACCTGGACACGCCTCCCGGACATGCTTGCCGGCAGAGAAGGCCACCGCGCCGTCCTGCTCACCAATGGAAAAGTGCTGATCGTCGGCGGCTCCAGGAATCCTGATCTCTATGCCGAGCTTTACGATCCTGCCACCCGCACCTTTGAAAAAGCGGGCGCGGCGCCAATACCGCTCAGCGGCTCAACGGTCGTGCAATTGCGTGATGGCCGCATCTTCATCTCGGGAGGATGGCTGCAGGACAATCAGCCAGTGCAATACACCTTGCTCTACGATCCCTCCGCCAATCGCTTTACCAGGGGCCCCGACCTGGACATCGTCAAATACAAGGCAGGTGCGGCGCTGCTGCCCGATGGGAAAGTGATCATCATCGGCGGGTCCAACAACAGGGATTGGAAAGGAAAGTACAATAGCACAGAGATCTATGATCCCGCCACGAATCGTTATACCCGGGGACCCGGTCTTCATTTCGGCCGGTTTAAGTTGAAGAATGCCGTCGTCACCCTGCGCAATGGCGCCATCGTAGTAGCCGGCGGTAACAATCATATCGAGATCCTTTCGCCGGCCGACACGGCCTTCAAGGTCGCAGCGACCCTGGATCAGCCATACTATTTCTCCACCGCCACGTTGCTGCCTTCGGATAAGATCCTCCTGACGGGAGGCTATGGCAACGATGTGCAATGCAACGGGAAAAGCTGGCTGTATGATCCGGCTGTCAAACTACGTTGATCCCCTGCTGATCAAGATGACGATAGATGGCCGCGCGCACTTCGGCAGAGGTCAGCGTAGTCTTCGTGATATCATTACCCCAGAAGAGGACTTTTATTTCCATGGATTTGGAGTTGAGCATGTTCAGCAGGACTTCCGGTTGCCGGGCCGCATAGACACGCGGGTTGCTCTGCACGATCTCCTTGATGGCTTCCGGCTGAATAGCTTCCGGCTGCTGCGGTCTGTCGATGTTGAAGCTCAGACTCATGCGCACATGGTTATTGCTCAGCGTCCAGTTCACGATATTGTGCGAGAGGACGTCGCCATTTGGAATGATCACTTCGGCCCCTTCTTCCGTCAGCAGGGTGCTGCTCCGGATGCCGATCTCCTTTACCCGTCCCTTTTTATCGCCCACTTCCACCGTATCTCCTATGCGCAGCGGCCTGTCAAAAATGAGGATGATGCCGGATACAAAATTGTTCACGATGCTTTGCAGACCCAAACCAATACCGACACCCAGCGCGCCGATGATCACCGTTATCCTGTCGATGGACAGGCCCGAGGCGGCCACGGCCAGCAGGAAGCCCACGGTCAGCAGGATCAGGCGCGTGATCAGCAGCCTCGACCGCTGGCCTGAATCATCCAGGGACGCATCGTCACCCGTGTCACCAAAGAAATAAGCGATATATTTCTGAAGAAAATTCGCCACCCAGATGATGCCGGCAAATAGCAATATGCCTCCCAATGTAAATGGCAGGCTGCCCACCTGCCGTGGAGTATTGAAGAAATCCGTCAGCATGTCGTTCAACGCATCGAAGATGTTCAGATTGGATGTGAAGACGATCAGCCATAGCACAAGCGCTACGCCACCCATGAACCTGCCGATGGACTTCGTGATCCGGGCATGATCGAAATGTTCAGGATATTTTTTCTTTATACGGCTGGTCTGGATCTGCAGCAGGAATGCTTCCACCACGCTGCGCACAAAAACAGCCAGGCTCACTATCTGTGCAAAAGCATAAACAGCCGTAGCGCCGAATATCTGCGACAGGGTGACCCTTCCCATCAGATTGCAAATGACAGCCGCCAGATTCAGCAGCGTATAGATCCAGGCTGCTGCCAGCATGAGCCTGGGGCGGACCTTAACGATCTTTTCACCGAAAATATAAAAGATGCCAAAGGCGACCGAAAGACCATTCTGCAGGAGATTGGCCCAACGTTGCATACTGATGGGCAGACCGAGTATCCGGGTAATAGGCACCAGCAGGAACAACAGGATGAAGATACACCACCCATAGAACATGGTGCGGGAGAACTGACGGTAAAAGATCACTGTCAGCATCAACATCAGGAGGAACTGTGTCGATTCGATATAAATGGCAGGTGCATGCGCATCGAACAGAGGCGCCAGGCTCAAGATGAAGATAAGGGTAGATGCCACGGGCCAGGGCTTGATATATTGGAATTTAAACTCCCCGATGGCCTTCATTGCATCCATTTTCCGCAGCTTCCTGAAATTGAAAGCCACCCAGGAGAAGAACAGCAGCCCGGTGACCAGCAGCCACGTCCGCTTGCTTCTCGTATTCGTGAAATAGTATCGCGCCAGCTGCTTCTCGGCAGCCAGTGACTTTTGAAAGCTTTCCCGGGAAAAATTGCTGCGGGAGCCGGGGGAACGTGGCTCCCAGAGATAACGCCTTTCTTTGCCAAAGGCCTTGGTGCCTACTTGCTTCAGGGACTGGTCCACTTTAAAGACCAAATCCTCGATCGTGATGGAGTTGGTCGTTGCCTGGGCTTTCAGGTCGTTGATATCGTCCGAATACAGCTTTACCAGGCTGTCCGCCTGCCGCCATTTGGCCCTCAGCTGTAATAGTTGCGGCTGAAAAGATGCTTTCAAGGCTGAATCCCGGAAAATGTGCAGGATCAGCGTGTCCTTCCGCATGTCGGCAATGCTTTTCTTCACATCGTCCATCCGTCGGTCATATATATCCAGGTACTTCGTATATCCGCCTGTATTGCGATCCAGCTCGTCAAGCAGCGTATTGTACATTTGCAGGTTGCGTATGTTCAATGTCCTGTCATTTGCGCTAATACGTTCCTGTAAGATGGCCAGGGCGGAATCTTCATCGTCCAGTTTATCGTCGATCTCGTCCAGCCGTACAAAAGTCGTTGTCACCGCCGGCACCTTGCTGAGCACCTGGTACATTTTTTCCATGCTTTCCAAATAATCGCTCCGCGTTATGACATTGTTGCTGGTGAATAAAGTGGAGTCGAATTTGCGCCGCTCCGGCTTCTCCCGCGCGAAGATCTTCCCCTTCTTACGCTCGATCTTCAGCTGGGGCCTTGTATCTTCCTTTTGCCCCGCCCGGGAAGTGTCCCCTTGCGCTGACTGACGAGGGGCGGTCTGTTTCAGCGTGTCCTGAGCCGCAACTCCGCCAATAACTGATAAGAACAAATAGAGCAATAGGTAGTTTTTCATAGCAAAATTCCTTTTATACGACTTGCCCACAAAACTAAGGCATTTAATAGATGCAAGTTTACATATAATATATTAGTAACCTATACGTTAACCAACCGGAGCATGAGTAGCTTTAAATCCAAATTTGTATGACGCCGATAGTTCGACGGGGCCTGATATTATTGCTTTATTGTATACCTTTTTACTCGTTTTCTCAACCCGTCACGATCAAATTCGGCCATCTCAGCACCAACAACGGTCTTTCCCAAAGCAACGTTACCTGCATTTTGCAGGACAAAATGGGATTCCTCTGGTTCGGCACACAAAACGGCCTCAACCGATATGACGGCTACCAATTTACCGTCTATCGCAACGATCCCAAAGATTCCACCAGCCTTTCCAACAATTACATCCGGTCTGTCATTGAGGACGCGCACGGTAACCTCTGGATCGGCACCTGGGGTGGCGGCGTCTGCAAATTCAACCAGGAGAAAGCCACATTTACCCGCTACACCCACGATCCCAGGCGGACCACCAGTCTCTCCGATAACTTCGTCAACTGCCTCCGGGTAGGCTACACCGGCGATCTCTGGGTCGGTACGGAGAGCGGGGGACTTGACAAAATGGATCCCGCCACTGGTAACTGTGTTTCGTATAAGCACGATCCGGACCTGCCCGGCAGCCTCAGCGACAACAACGTCAATGATATCCTTGAAGACAGGCAGCATCAGCTTTGGGTCGCCACATTCAGGGGTGGCCTCTGCCGGCTGGATTCCGCTGCAAAGACCTTTACCTGCTTCAGGCACGACCGCAACAGTCCTGCTTCCGTCTCCCTCAACAATGTCCGCTGCCTTTTCCAGGACAGCCGGGGACAGATCTGGGCAGGCACACGGGGCGGAGGCCTCGATTGCTTCCAGCCCTCCACGGCTGCATTCCGCCACTACAGGAATAATCCCGCCAATGCCGGTAGTCTTGCATTGGACATCGTCCTCTGCCTGGCCGAAGATGGCGCCGGCAATATCTGGGTCGGTACTGAGAACGGAGGCCTCAGCATCTTCAATCCCAGGACGGAAACATTCCGCACCTATCTGAATGATGACATCGACAATGGATCCCTTAGCAACAACTGCGTTTATTCCCTTTATAAGGACAGGCATGATAATATGTGGGTTGGCACTTTCAGCGGCGGGATCAACCTGAGCAACAGGGATGCCGCCCTCATCTCCCATTACCGTCGTAATACCTCTCCTTATTCCTTAAGCAATAATAACGTCCTTGCCTTCTCCGAAAATGCCCGGGGTCAGATATGGATCGGCACGGATGGAGGAGGGCTCGATCTCTTTGATCCCATCACTGGCAGGTTTACGTCTTTCCGCCACCACCCGGGCAATGCAGCTACCATCAGCAGTGATTATGTGCTGAGCCTTCAGACAGACAGGGAAGGCAACCTCTGGGCAGGTACGGCGGGCGCCGGCATCAACGTCATCGATGGACAGCAACGGATCATCCGGCACTTCAGGAACGATCCCAATGATTCCACCACCATCAGCGGCGATAACGTCAATGCCATGACCCGTGACCCTGACGGCGATCTTTGGGTCGCCTCCTATGGCATGGGCCTGAACCTCTATCGCCCCGGAAAGAACACCTTCAGCCATTTTACACACGACAATGGCAGCCTTAGCAGCGATCGTATCCAATGTATGCTGGGCGATTCCAGGGGAAGACTATGGATCGCCACCTATGATAAAGGCCTGGACATGCTGGACAAGAGAACCTGGACCTTCCAGCACTTTGCCCACAGCGATGGCCGTAACAGCCTTTCCAGCAACAGCATCAACTGCCTCCTGGAGGACGTGCAGGGCAATCTTTGGATAGGCACCAGTGCCGGACTGAACTACCTGGATCATCTTACGGGAAAATTTACTTCTTATTTTATTGAAGATGGCCTTCCTGATAATACGATCATGAGCATCTTACAGGATAAAAAAGGTCATATCTGGGTAAGTACTTTAAAGGGTGTTTCCCGGCTCACTTCATCCACGCATGCCTTCAAGAACTATTCCATCTCCGACGGTCTGCAGGGGGATGAGTTCAAGGCGCATGCCGCTGTCCGCAGCGGCAACGGATCGTTGTATTTCGGAGGTGCCAACGGATTCAATGTCCTGCTCCCGGATAGTATAAAAGAGAGCCATTTCGACCCTCCGCTGGTGATGACCCGTTTCCAGCTATTTGCCAAGGACGTTCCTATCGCCCGCGACGATAAAGACCCCTCGCCCCTGAAAGGTAATATTGCCTTCACCCGCGAGATCACACTGCCTTATGCCAGCTCCATCATCTCTTTTGAGTTTGCTTCTCTCAACTTTACCATGCCCCGTAAAAAGCAATACGCGTACATGTTGGAAGGCTTCGACAAAGGCTGGAACGAGTCTGGCATGCGGCATACCGCCACCTATACCAACCTGGATCCCGGTGGCTATACGCTGAAAGTAAAAGGCTGGGACAACAGAGGTGCCTGGTCGGACAAAATATATACGCTGCACCTGGTCATCCGGCCACCCTGGTGGCAGACCTGGTGGTGTAGGATCGCTGCGCTGTTATTCCTTGGCGGAGCGTTGTATTCTTTATACCGCCAACGTATCTGGCGGATGCAAAAGCAAAAAGTGATCCTGGAACAGCTGGTCGCCGAGCGCACGCTGCAGGCCGAAACTGCCAACCGTGCGAAGAGTGCCTTCCTGGCCACCATGAGCCATGAGATCAGGACCCCGCTGAATGGGGTCATCGGCATGTCTTCCCTTTTGTTCCAGACGCCGCTGACGCAGGAGCAGGAAGATTATGCCACCACCATCCGCTCCTGCGGAGAAAGTCTGATGTCCGTGATCAACGATATCCTCGACTTTTCCAAGATCGAGGCCGGCAGCATGGAGCTGGATCCACATGACTTCGAGATCCGTTCTTCTGTGGAAGAAGTACTGGATGTATTTTCCGACAGGGCCGCCAAGGCAGGTATCGAGCTCGTGTACGAGGTAAGCCCGGAAGTGCCGCAATTGATCCATGGCGACGACATCCGGCTGAAGCAGGTGTTGATGAACCTGGTAGGCAATGCGGTGAAATTCACCGCACATGGTGAAGTTTATATAGGCGCCCGTCTGATCGACCAGCCCCTGGAAAAAGACTTGCTGCTGGAATTTGAAGTAAGGGATACAGGCATCGGTATACCTGCGGATAAGCTGAATCGCCTGTTCAAAGCCTTTTCTCAGGCCGACTCCTCCACCACCCGCAAATATGGCGGCACAGGCCTGGGACTGGCCATCAGCGAAAAGCTGATCAACATCATGGGCGGCCAGATCAAGGTGGACAGTAAAGAAGGGGCAGGCACGACTTTCTCATTCTATATCAAAGCAGAAAAAGTGCAGATGCCACATGGAAAAGACATACCGGCGCCGCTGAATGAGATCGAAGGCGCCACTGTTCTTATAGTGGATGATAACAATACCAACCGCACCATCCTGCAGCGCCTCCTGCTCCAATGGAAGATCCGGCCGCTGCTGGCAGCCAATGGCCGGGACGCACTGGCATTGCTGGACATTCACCGGGTAGACCTCCTGATCTCTGACCTGCACATGCCAGAAATGGACGGCATCGCACTGGCAAAGAAGCTACGGGAGAAAAACGATGCGGTGCCCATCCTGCTGCTGAGCTCCGTGGGCAATGAGACCCGGCGGAAATACTCCGATCTCTTCCAGGCCGTGCTGAACAAACCCGTAAAGCACCACCTGTTGCTGAAATACATCTCCCGTCTGCTACAGGGCAATCAGCCTTTCCTTGGTCAGGAAGAGCAACAACCGCAGAAACTATCTGATCATTTTGCCGGCAACTTTCCCTTACGAATACTCATTGCCGAGGACAACGCTGTCAACAGGCAACTCATCACCCATGTACTGGGAAAACTGGGATATACCCCCGAGATGGTGGATAATGGACAAGAAGCCCTGGACAAGCTCGCTAAAGAAGCTTTCGATGTCGTCCTGATGGATGTGCAGATGCCTGTCATGGACGGACTGGAAGCCACCCGCCTGATACGCACCCGCGGCGGCAAACAACCCGTTATCATCGCCCTGACGGCAGATGCCCAGGAAGAGGACAGGCAGGAATGCCTGGCCGCAGGGATGGATGATTATATAAGTAAGCCCCTGCAGTTGGAAAGACTGATCAATATGCTGAAGAAGTGGGCGATGAAGGTGTAACGCCTACTCTGTCCTTAAGCTTTTCGTCGGATTGCGCACGGCGGCACGCACCGTATTCAGCCCCACCACCACCAGTGTCAGGAGCAGGATGACCCCACCCACTAAGAGAAAGATCCATGGATTGATGGAGATCCGGAAAGTGTATTTTTCCAGCCAGTTGCTCATGGCCCACCAGGTGAGGGGAACGGCTATCACAAATGCCAGCACTACCAGCCGGAGAAACTCCTTCGAGATCAGCATCAGTAGCTGCGCAACGGTGGCGCCCAGTACTTTTCGTATACCGATCTCCCGTATGCGCTTTTCGATCGTAAAGGAAGCCAGTCCCGCCAATCCCAGGCAACAGATGAAGATCGCCAGTCCGGCAAAGATGTCCGTGATCCTGCTGATCAATTCTTCGGTGAGGAATTTTTTGCCGAACTCACGGTCCGCAAAAGAATAATCGAACAGTGAGGAAGGACTATGTTTTTTCACCAGCGTCTCCATCGCCGCAATGGCCTTCTGCGGCGAAGCGCCTTTGTTCAGCCGGATACTGATGGTGGCCGTATTCCCGGGTTGAAAATAGATCATCAGGGGATCGACGGGTTTATAAGGGCTTTCCATGACGACATTTTCCGTCACGCCAATGACCGTGAACTTTCGGGGACCATACCGAAGCAAATGGCCAACCGGATTGGTAAGATGCATGGCGTCCACAGCCGCCTTGTTCAATAACATGTTCCCGGAGTCTACAGGCAAACCTGAAAAGTCCTGGCCCCCAAGCATTTTGACCCCCAGCGTTTTGGCATAATCCCTGTCGGCGGCCTGTCCGCAGAAAATAATGTCGGTCCCCGCAGGCCGCTCGTCCCAGTCCGGCGAAGGGCTCCTCCACCAGATATCCGTAACGGGAGAGAGGGTACGCGTCACTGAAGACACCATCCCCGTATTCAGCAGGTCCTGCTTCAATGCTTCATAATTTTTCCCCAGGTCACCTGACTGCGGCATCATGATAAGGTTATCCGGATCATAGCCCAGGTCCCTGTTCTTTACATACTGCAATTGACGATAGATGATGATGGTGGCCGATATCAGCAGGATGGAAATGACAAACTGCCCCACAACGAGGATCCGCCTGGGAAGTACCGCTTTTCGGCCCGCCAGAAAGGTCCCCTTCAGCACTTTTACAGGATTAAAGGACGACAGGTAAAAAGCAGGGTAGCTGCCCGCAACGACGCCCGTAAAGACGATGATGGCGGTGACGCCCACCCAGAAAACAGGATCGCCCGGACGGACCACCAGCTGCTTGCCCACCATGGTATTGAAAGCGGGCAGCAGCGCAAGCACCAGTATCATGGAAAAGATAAAGGCAATACAGGTGAGAATGATGGATTCGAAAAGGAATTGCCACCTTAATTGCCTCCTGTCCGAGCCCAGCGTCTTACGGATACCTACTTCCTTCGCCCTTTTCTCGGAACGGGCCGTGCTCAGATTCATAAAATTGATACACGCGATCAGCAGGATGATGATGGCAATGCCGGTGAATAAGCGTACATACTCGATCATCCCGCCGGCAATCTTCCCGTCCCTGAAATCGCTGTATAATCGCCACTTGTTCATAGGAAAGGCAAAATAGGTGCTGATCTTGTCATTATTGTGTGACCGCATTACCTCGTTGGCCTCTTTTTCCAGCAGGGTGGGAGAGCTGCCCGGCGTTACCTGGACAAATACATTCCAGGAGGAGTTCTGCCATTCAGCCATTTCACGCTGCATGCCCGAATAATTGAACAGCCGCACAAAGTCAAATTTAAAAGTGGAATTGTCCGGTGGATCTGCCACCACCCCGGTGACCTTCATATTGACGTCATTGTCCACCCTGAGGATCTTATTGATCGGGTCTTCCTTCCCGAAAAAAGCTTTTGCAGCAGAAGCTGTCAACACAATGGAATACTCGTCCCTAATTGCCGTTGCAGCATCGCCCCGAAGGAATTTCCAGGTGAACACATCGAAGAAATGTTCACTCACCGTGTACCCGTTCTTCTTCACCCTCGTCTCCCCATACTGAAAAATATGATTCTCCGGATAGGTCATCTCCACTGCATATTTTATATTGGAATAACCGCTGTTCAATGACTTGGCCAGCGGGAACACCATATTCTTATCCGTAAAGACATGGTTCTTGAAGTCGCGGTTGGCGATCACCTGGTAGATGTTATCGTGGTTCCTGTGGAACCGGTCGTAGGCCAGCTCGTCATGCACCCATAAAAATATCAGGATACTACAGGTCATGCCGATGGTAAGACCCAATAGGTTGGATGCTGCAAAACCCTTGTGACGGAACAGGTTCCTCCAGGCGATCTTGAAATAATTCTTGAGCATATGGGAATTGGTTGTTAGGTCCCCTTATGCATCCAAGACGATGCCTATTTGCTATCCTTTGATAATTAATGTAATAGTAGCCCTCTGGCTACGAATGTGTTCGTTTTCGATACAGGCGCTGTCCGATCATACCATCCCCGTAACCGCTGCTTTCTCATACTTTTTCCTGGACCGCCTGATAGCCGGCATATGCTCATCCGCCCAGGCAGACAAACGGACAATATGGGGTACCAGGGTCTTACCCATCTCTGTCAGCTCATACTCCACCCGCGGCGGGATCTCCGGAAATACCTTTCTGGAGATCAGCCCATCCGTCTCCAAAGTACGCAGGGTAGTGGTAAGCATCTTCTGCGAAATATCCCCAATGGTCTTATGCAGGCCGTTGAACCGCATCTTCCCGGCCTCGCCCAGGATCATGATGATCAGTATCGACCACTTGTCGCCAAAACGATCCAGCACATTCCTGACAGGACAAGCCGGATCATAGTTGAAATTTTTCAAAATATTTGTCATTTCTTCTGCTTGATTATCAACAATAGTTTCTTCAAAGTAAGTGAGATACGCCCATGTGCCTTCTTGTCCGGCATCACCGTTCGCGCTACCTTTGACTTACCAAAAGTAACTAACACTCTTTTGGTAAGCAATTAAAAGTATAAAAATATGAAAAAGATCCTGGTAACAGGTGCCACTGGCCCTTTGGGCGGCGCCGTAGTAGAAAGCCTCTTAAAAAAAACGCCTGCCTCCAAAATAGCCATACTGGCCCGCAATGCAGAGAAGACAGCAGGCTTAAAAACAAAAGGTGTGGAAATAAGGGTAGGGGATTATAGTAATTACGCTTCCCTGGTCGCCGCCTTTAAAGAAATTGATAAACTCTATTTCGTATCCGGCAACGACGTCGCCCACCGTATGACGCAACATGAAAATGTGGTGAAGGCAGCGCAGGAGGCCGGCGTGCGGCAGGTGATCTATACCAGCGCCCCCTATGGGGATCAGCCTGAAACCTCTCCCATCTATTTTGTTCTCAGCTCCCACATAAGGACAGAAGAGCTGCTGAAGGCCTCAGGACTTACCTACACCATCCTCCAGCATAATATCTATACGGACATGATACCGATGTTTGCGGGCGAACAGCTGCTGGAGACAAAGACCATCTACCTGCCCTCCGGCGATGGCAGGACCGCCTATGCTTCGCGTGCCGAGCTGGCCGAAGCCGGCGCCAATGTGCTGCTGGACACCACGGGCAAATATGATAATAAAGTACTGCTGCTGACAGGCGCAGAAGCCATTTCATATGACGATGCCGCTAAAAGCATCGCGAAAGCCACAGGTCTGCCCATCGTTTACCACTCCCCATCCCTGGAGGAATTCAATACAGCTCTTACAGCCGCCGGTGTCCCATCGGAAATGGTCGGCCTGGCAGCCGGGTTCGCTACTGCCATCAAACGGGGTGAGTTTGACCGGATCTCAGGCGACCTCGAAGCGATCCTGGGCCGCAAGCCGACCACCGCCGCACAGTTCCTGGCAACTGTGTACAGCGGCAGCAACTAAATTTATTTCCCGGTGCCATAGGGGTGAATGTTTGATCAGTTGTTACCTATCTGTAAAACAACAGATATGGATATGCTAAAGATCATTACATTCACCCTTTTCGTATTGCTCATCAGTACGAACGTGCGGGCTCAGAGAACCCGGCAGCTGAAACACAGCCCGGTACATGTTGGCCTTGTATACCCCCTCAGCACCAACGGAAGAGAGGCAAAGGACTACAGCAACAGCTTTTCTTTACACGCCATCTCCGGTGTCTCAGGCGCGGAAACAGGTATTACACTGGCGGGATTTTCCAATCACATTTTTCAATCAGCCCATGGGGTCCAGCTGGCGGGTTTCATGAACACAATAAGGGACAGTGCGGCAGGATTGCAGGCTGCAGGCTTCATGAATAGCACCGGCTCCTCGGCAGGTGTGACCATGGCGGGTTTTATCAATGTTTCCGGGGACGCAGGCACGCAGATAGGAGGCTTCATGAACATCGCCAAAAAAGTAAAAGGCGTCCAGATCGCAGGCTTTATCAATATTGCCGACAGCAGTGACTATCCCATCGCTCTTGTGAACATCATCCGCAATGGAGAAAAGTCCATCGGCATCAGTACGGATGAGTCCCTCACCAACCTGATGACTTTCCGCTCCGGCAGCCGCAAGCTTTACGGCATCGTGGGCGTAGGTTACAACGGCAAGGACGACAAGGACCTCTATGCCTGGGAAGGGGGACTGGGCGCGCATTTCAACATCGCCCGCAATTTCCGGCTCAATACAGAACTGGTGGCCATCGGCCTGACAGATTTCAAGGTGGGTGATTACTTCCGCGGCGCCTTCAGAGCCCTTCCCTCACTGCGCATAGGCCGCCACGTTGAAATTTTTGCCGGGCCCAGCTTCAATTACATCCGCAGCGAAAAAGGCAAAGGCGCCGGACTGGTCACCCATTATGTGTGGAGCGAAAAAGAATCCAGCGGCATTCTTCACGGTCTGTATTTCGGCGCCACCGGCGGTATGAACATCATTTTCTAAAAATCATTATATGCGTTTATTATTTTGTCTATTGATCATTTCCCTCCAAATTCGCGCACAGGAACTACCCAAACACACCATCAGCGGCACCGTACGGGCAAGTGGCAGCGGAGAAAGCATCCTCCGCGCCACCGTCACCGTGGAAGGAAAGAATATCGGCGTCACCTCCAATGACTATGGCTTTTTCTCCATCACGCTTCCCGACGGGGCATATACCCTCGTCATCTCGGCCGTGGGCTGGGAGACAAAGAGCATCAATATTTATCTGCATGACAACCTGCAGCTGCAGACCAATATGGAGCAGCAGGGCGCCCGGCTCGGGGAAGCCACCGTCACGGCCCAGGCTCGTGGAAGAAGTATCCGGGGCACCCAGATGGGTGTGGAACACCTGTCCACAAAAGAGATCAAAAATGTACCCGTCCTTTTTGGTGAACGGGATGTATTGAAGACCCTCCAGCTGTTGCCCGGCGTAAAGCCCGTGTCCCAGGGCACCAGCGGCCTGAGCGTGAGAGGGGGATCATCCGACCAGAACCTGATCCTCCTGGACGAAGCGCCGGTGTACAATGCAGCGCACCTGCTTGGATTTTTTTCCACTTTCAATTCAGACGCTATCAAAGATGTCACCCTGTACAAAGGAGGCATGCCCGCGCAATACGGCGGCCGCCTCTCCTCCGTCGTGGACGTCCGGATGAATGACGGAAACAACCAGGACTTTCATGTCAATGGTGGATTGGGGCTCATTTCCGCAAAGATCAACGTGGAGGGCCCCCTGCAAAAGGACAAGTCCTCATTCCTTTTCAGCGCCAGGCGTACCTATGCCGATATGTTCCTGAAACTCTCCAACGACTCTTCCGTGAATAAGAACAGCCTTTACTTTTACGACCTGAATGCAAAGCTCAATTTTACCCTGGGCAGCAAGGACAAACTTTATCTCTCCGGCTATTTCGGAAGAGACAATATGGCCAGCCAGGATGTATTCGGTCTCAACTGGGGCAATGCCACCAGCACGCTTCGCTGGAACCACACTTTCGGCCCACGCTTCTTTTCCAATACATCCCTGATCTACAGCTACTATAACTATAAGCTTCGGATCAACAACAACGGCAGCAATTTCAATGTCCTGTCCGAATTGCGGGACTGGAACATCAAAGAGGAGCTGCAATTCTATCTCAATCCCCGCAACAATATCCGGGCGGGCTTCAACGCTATCTATCATACTTTGAACCCCGGCGTCCTCACCGGCGGCGCCAAAAGCGGCGTCAACGACACCGCCTTTCAAAAACGCTTCGGCCTGGAGAATGCCGTCTTTGTCAACAACAGCTGGAAAGCATCGGATAAATGGAATATTTCCTATGGCGCCCGTCTTTCCATATTCAGCGCCCTGGGGAAGGGCGATTTTTACAAGATGGCGCCCGACGGCAGTATCCTGGACACCCTTCACTACAAAGGGGGACAGGTGGTAAAGACCTATGTCAACCCGGAGCTGCGGCTGGCGTTCAGCTACCAGCTGGATCCAGCTTCCTCCTTGAAGGTATCCTACGTGGACAATACCCAGAACATGCACCTTATCTCCTCCACCAACGCGGGCTTCCCTACGGATCAATGGGTGGTGAGCAACAACCTGATCAGGCCGGAAAAGTCACACCAGGTATCGCTGGGATATTATAAGAACTTCCGGGAGGATACATATGAAGTGACGGTGGAGACGTACTACAAAGCCCTGGAGAACCAGATAGACTACCGCGATGGCGCCAACCTGCTGGGCAACGGCACCCTGGAGACGGAACTCCTGTACGGTAAAGGCCGCGCCTATGGAGCAGAATGGCTGGTGAGAAAAAAAACAGGCAGACTTACAGGATGGGTCGGCTACACCTGGTCGAAGTCACAAAAACAGATCGCCGGCATCAATGATGGGAAATGGTACAACGCGGTCCAGGACAGAACGCACGACATCTCCGTGGTCGGGATGTATAAGCTGAATCCCAAATGGATGCTTTCCGCCAACTGGGTATATACCACAGGCAATGCGGTGAGCCTGCCCAGCGGTAAATACAAAGAGGACGGCCGGACGGTATATTACTATTCAGAGCGCAATGGCTACCGGATGCCGGCCTATCACAGATTGGACCTGTCGGCGACTGTGCAGCTGAAAGAGAAAAAACATTTTTCATCCGAACTGTCCTTCGGGGTGTATAATGCGTACAACCGGAACAATGCCTTTATCATAACCTTCCGGGACAATAAGACAGACCCTTCCAAAACAGAGGCGGTGCAGACCACTTTATTCGGCGCCGTTCCTTTCATTTCCTACAACTTTAAATTCTAAAAAGTGAAACATTCCATCATAGCAGCAGCATTCTTTATTTTGACGACCTCCTGCCAGAAGGTCATCGATCTGAAAGTAAAAGACGCCAGCCCGAAATATGTCATTGAAGGCAATGTCACCAATCTCCCCGGTCCCTATACCGTCACCCTGTCCCGAACCACCCCGTTCAACACATCGTGGCAATTCAAGGGGGTAGGAGGGGCTACGGTGACCATCAGCGACAACCTGGGCAATAGCGAGACCTTACAGGAGAGTCAGGCGGGTGTTTACCAGACGACAGGGCTGACAGGCGTGGAAGGTAGGACCTATGCGCTGCACATCACTGTGGGTGAGCTGACCTTTACGGCCTCTTCCACCATGCCGCACCAGGTGAACCTCGACAGCCTGTATATCCGCGAGCTGGTGAACTTTACCAAGACCGTGAAAGCAGCAGTGCCCGTCTTCACCGACCCGAAAGGGCAGGGCAACGCTTACCGTTTCAACCAGTATATCAATGGCCGGCTGGACAAAAGTCTGTATTATCAGAATGATGATTTCACGGATGGCCTGACCAACAGCTTCGCCCTTCTGCAGCCCGACCCGGACAGTACCCTGCATGTCAATGACAGGGTAGAGGTCGACATGCAATGCATCGACAAGGCCATCTATGAATACTGGTTCAGCCTGGATCAATCCTCCAATGGGGATGGCAGCGACATTCCTGCCAATCCCGTCTCCAATATCCAGGGCGGGGCCCTGGGGTACTTCAGCGCACATACGTCGCAGCGGCGTTCGCTCCTGGTCAAGTAAATTTCGTATATCCATCAGCATCCGCCAGCGGGCGGATCAGTCCGCAACCCGGGCCGGCTATTCATGGCCGGCCCTCTTTTTTTCAATAATCGATAAACTTTTCTTAATTTGTTGCAGTTGAAAAAGATCACAGCCATACTGCTATTGGGAATATTCCTCTTCAACTGGGGGGGATACAGATTACTGACACGCTTTATGGAGGTACGGGCCGATCTTCAGCTGCAAATACAGCTTGATGACAATAAATATGAAGCGTCCCAATTGGTGTCCTTAAAAGTTCCCGTTACGCATCTTTCCTATTACAACAATTCCAAAGAATTCGAGACCATCAACGGCAGTATCGAGTTGAATGGCGTCCGCTACAAATATGTCAAGCGGCGGATATACAATGACTCCCTGGAAGTATTATGCATACCCGATGCCGCCACCATGCAGCTCAAAGCCGCAAAAAATAATTTTTTCGCTGTTGTCAATGGCCTCCGGTACAACGGAACACCCGAAAAAAAGCAAAGCGCGAATGCCAACGTTGCTAAGGACTTTACACCCGAATACTATGCGACGCAGTATTTCGCGCTGACAATGAAGGGCATTTGGTTTTTACTGTCGAAGCGTTATATCAATAACCAGTCTCCTCTTTCATCTATGTATGCGCTTGTGCCGGAGCATCCTCCAAAGCCTGCTGCTCCTCTTATAGCCTGATCATTAATTATTGATTTTATTGGAGCTACACCCCAGCGGGCGCAGGCCCGCTACCTTCATTTATTTTATGAGAAATAAGACACTTGTGATCAGTATTACAGGCGTCGCCGTATTCGTGCTGCTGACGTCATTAACCTACATCTGTGTAAAAAGATACAACAACAATAAAGAGACCCACCAGGTCTACAGGGCAGGAATGAAAAGAATATTTGATAAGGACAATGCATTTGTTCCCGAAGCGCAGCTTGCTTTCTTTGACTCGCTGGAGCTCCTGCCGGCGATCTCCGAGCAAAAGGCACTGGTCGTTCAATTATATAAGTCGCAGACCCTGTTGAAGCTGGGGCAGGAAAAGAAGGCCGTCGATATACTGACGGCATTGGCAGAGCATTCCGAGCGTCTCGGACAGGGCCGGATGGCGATGGAAGCCCGGAAACAGCTGGGCCTGGCCTACGTCAGGATGGGAGAAAGGAATAACTGCATTGGCAACCATGCTGCAGGATCATGTATCTTTCCCATCAGCGGATCGGGCGTATATATGGACCCGTCTGCTTCGCTGAAAGGCATCGAAGTGTATACAAAAATACTGCAGCTGGATCCCACCGACCTGGAGGCAAAATGGATGCTCAACATTGCGTATATGACCATCGGCGCATATCCCGGAAAAGTGCCGCAGGGTCTGCTGATCCCGAACCTGGACGTCGATACCTGCGCTTATAAGGTAAAGCCTTTCACGGATATGTCCCGTGACCTGAAGTTGAACAATTTCCGGAGTCAGGCAGGAGGCAGTATCGTGGATGATTTTAATAATGATGGATACCTGGATATCGTCACATCCTCCTGGGACCTGGAAGAGCCCATGCATTTCTTTAAGAACAATGCTGACGGAACGTTCTCAGATGTATCGACACTCTCCGGACTGGACGCTATAAAAGGCGGACTCAATATCATTCAGGCCGATTATAACAACGATGGCTTCACAGATATACTGGTGCTGCGGGGTGCCTGGCTGGGACAATTCGGCAACCAGCCCAATACCCTGCTTAGGAATAATGGGGATGGCACTTTCACCGACGTTACGATCGAGAGCGGCATCCTTTCCTTTCATCCTACGCAGACGGCCACCTGGGCCGACTTCAACAACGACGGCTGGCTGGATCTGTTCATAGGCAATGAATCGATACCCCGGGGTTATCCGAATCCTTCCGAATTGTACATCAATAACCATGATGGCACCTTCACGGCCAATGTCGCAGCGCTGGCCGGATGTGAAAAGATCGGCTTTATGAAAGGTGTTACTTCCGGAGACTACAACAGGGACGGCTGGCCTGATCTGTTCATATCCTGCCGTGACGGACAAAAATTCTTACTGAAGAATAAAGGGATGGAAGGGAATATTCCACAATTTGAGGACGTCACGCATACAGCAGGCCTGGACCATGAGCTGACATATACCTTTCCCACCTGGTTTTGGGATTATGACAACGACGGCTGGCTGGATATCTTTGTATGCGGCTATCAATTCCAGGGACCGTTGGGCGTCACTTCCGCAGCGGAAGCCCTTAACCTGCAGCTTCCCCCCAATACCAGCCTTATTTACCTTTACAGGAACAACCATGACGGTACTTTTACGGATGTTTCCAAACAGGTGGGGCTCGCCAGGCCGGTATTTACCATGGGGTCCAATTTCGGGGACATTGACAACGATGGCTGGCTGGATATGTACCTGGGCACCGGCAACCCCGATTTTGCTTCCCTTGTTCCTAACAGGATGTTTAAGAACATAGACGGGCAGCAATTTGCAGATGTCACTCGCTCGGCGCGTGTAGGCAATCTGCAGAAAGGCCATGGCGTGGCGTTTGCCGACGTCGACAACGACGGCGACCAGGATGTTTTTATTGAAGTAGGAGGGGCCTACAAAGGGGATGCGTATTACAATTCATTTTATGTCAATCCCGGTCAGAATGACAACAACTGGATAAGTATATTATTGGAAGGAGTAAGGTCCAACAGGTCGGCCATCGGGGCCCGCATTTCCGTCAGTTTCACGGAGGAAGGCAAAAAAAGGACTGTATTCATGGATGTTAATTCGGGGGGAAGCTTTGGCGGTAACCCATTCCGGAAAGAAATCGGGATAGGCCGGGCAACGGTCATCGATGAATTGACCATTCAATGGCCTGCGACAAAGACCATACAGGTATTTAAGAACGTAGCAGTGCGCCAGTTCCTGAAGATCAAAGAAGGCAGCGATCAGCTGGCAAAAATGAGCCTGGATCGCCTTCAATTCCGGCCGGACAACCAAAAATTGAACATGATCAGTTGCATACCAGTACCAGGGAAATAAGCGTTTGTGTATTACATTTGCGCAGCAAATGCTAAACCCTTACAATATGCGACCCGTTTTTTTCTATCTGGCGATCCTGTCCCCCGTACTGTTACTGTCCTGCGTCAGCACCGGTAAATTCAAGGCCATGCAGCAGGAGTCCCAAAAGTATGACTCGCTGTACACATGGTCACAGCGTACCCTGAAAACCTGCCAGGATGCAAATACCACCCTCAGCAGGCAAAAATCATCACTGCAGGACCAGATGAACAGCCTGAACCTGGAGCTCAGTGCCTCCAAGGAGAACAACACGCTTTTGAGAAAGCAATTGCAGGATATCTCGGCGCTGAGCAGCGCCCAGGCGGAAAGCATAAAAAAATCGCTGGACAACATGGGCGCCAATGATATTTATCTCCGGGAGCTGCAGTCTGCCATAAAACACCGCGACTCGGTGAACCTGGCTGTGATAATGAATTTGAAGGCTTACCTGGGCAATCTCAGCGACCAGGACATGCATGTAAAGGTGTGGAAAGGCACAGTCTCTGTCGATTTTTCCGACAGCCTGTTATTCAATGGCGACAGCAGCAGCTATGCGCTTGCAGATAAAGGAAAGGCCGTAATAGGCAGGCTGGCAAGAGCGCTGAACAATGGCCCCGACGTTGAATTCATGGTCGAAGGACACACCGACAGCCTTGCGTATCAGCAGGGTGAACTGCTGGACAACTGGGACCTCAGCGTAAAGCGAGCGACTTCCGTTGTAAGGGCACTGCAGAACCAATACAATATAATGCCTCAGCGGATGACGGCCGCTGGTCGCAGCGAATATGTCACCGCCGGTCCCAATGATACGCCGGAAGGACGGTCGGCCAACCGACGTACCCGGATCATTTTTGTACCGGACCTGGACCCCGTGCTCGGACTGCTGGAACACAAATAGCATGACCCGTAAAATACCCGACCTGATGTAGATACCCTGGCGTTTCATATTTCTGTTTTTTTTAATGGAATTCCCTGGATTTCGTATATTTATTTACTATTGAATAGTTTATAAATTAAAAAAACAAACTATGAAACGATTGCTTATCATTACTGCGACAATTTGCCTATTGTCAGTCAGCTGTACCAACACTACCGGTACAGCCGCTGATAAAGACTCCTCGAAAACCGAGGCCCCCTCAATGGGTTCCACCGGTGATATGGTGGAAAAGAACCGGGCGACTGCGCTTGCTGCTCTTCAAAGCTTCAGCAATCACGATGCCGGCGCGGTGCTGAAAGATGTTTCACCCGATTTTATGGATTACGGGGATGGGGGCAGTGCTCCTATCAAAGGAACGGATTCTTGCAAGGCGGCTATACAATCTTTCTTAACAGCTTTCCCTGATGTGAAGGGGGAGAATTTAATGGCTATTGCGGAAGGCAACCATGTAGCCGTATTCGGCGACTGGTCAGGGACGTTTAAAATGAAGATGATGAATATGGAGCCAACCGGGAAGTCATTTAAAATGAAGGATGTCGATCTATTTACGTTCAATAACAATGGACAAATCACTGAACACCGCTCGATACAATCGATGGGAACCATTATGATGCAGGTGGCAGCGGATAAGAAAAAATAAGTTCGGTTTCTTCACTATTAAAAATCCCATCAATGCGCACTTTACTAAAAGCTACATTTGAGGTGGCTACCTCAAACAAAGCCATCCTGGATGGCTCACTCCCCAAGATCATGAAGACTACGATGGACAAGCTTAAGCCGGAAGCAAGCTATTTTCTTGCGACAGATGGCTGCAGAAGCTGCTTCATGGTATTTGACCTTAAAGACCCTTCCGAAATACCTTCGATCGCCGAGCCTTTCTTTTTGAACTTTAACGCGAAAGTAGAGTTCTGTCCTGTCATGAATGCCGAAGACCTCCAGAAGGGGCTTGCGGCTATGCAAAATGCCTAGGACCTGTTAACGATCATCCTGTATTCGGAATGAGCCTATAGTGAATAGGCTCATTTTATTTTATGCATATTCAATGCACGATTACCCACAAAGTGGTATTGGCGCTTAATTTCATGTGTCATACCTTCACTCTACTCCTGAGTGTGCCTCATTATTTAACCCCTTCATTACTTTTTCCATGAAAATTGTGAATGTCATTCCCGCGACAATGAGCGGGGAAAGCCACCAGGACAGCGGGCCCAATATTGCCGTAAATCCCAGCAACACCAACGAGATCGTTATTTCAGCATTAACGCCTGACCCTAATGGAGGGCCCAATGCCCCGGTATATGTTTCTACCGATGGCGGTGATACATGGACGTTGAAGAGCATCATTCCGCACAACGGGTCCACGGGCACAGCAGGCATAACGGTTAAATATGGGCAAACCAGTAATGAGCTCTATGCAGGCATATTAAAAGGTACGGCTTCGGACACATTGGATATCCTGCGGACAAACAATCCGGCGGGTGGGGCAACGATGACCGAATTGGATTCGGCACAAACGCGCGTTGAGCAGCCCTATGTGGCTGCCACGACCGTTTCCGGTGGGCCGGATGCGGGGAAACACCGGCTTTATGTCGGTATGAATGTCGTGCCTTTTGATCCGTTTCCGGGTCCCGATTCCGGGAAGACTTCCACTATTAAACAAACCATGGACGCCCTGAACGGCGCACCCGTATTCAGCAGCATCAGCCTGGATAGCCGGAACAAGACCATAGGCGCTTTTCAGGATTCAACTCCCCGGAACGGGCCGCAGGTAAGACCGGCCGTTCACAAAGACGGAACAGTCTACGCAGTCTTCTACAGTTGGAAAACATGGCACGACCCGGGCGATGGCAACGGTAATGTCACCAGTGATATAGTGATCGTACGGGATGACAACTGGGGCCAATCGGCCATTCCTTATGGTTCCCTCATCGACAGCGGGGATGGTAAGGCTGGTCAACGTATAGCCATCGGCGTTAACATTCGGTTCTATGGTCACCTGGGTCAGGAACGGGCAGGGGGAGAATTGGCGATTGCTGTCCATCCGGGAAAAAGCTCCATTGTATATGTTGCCTGGGCCGACGTGGAGTTTAATGGCGGCGGCCCCGGAATTGACACATATTGGCTGCATCTCCGCAAGTCCGTCGATAAGGGACAGACCTGGTCTGATGAGGATCTGTTGGCTATTCCCAACGGCAAAAATCCAGGGTTGGCTATCAATGACAAGGGGCAGATAGGTTTTCTTTATCAACAATTAAAGGGTCCCAATAAGAACCAGAAATGGGAAACACACCTTGCATTTTCTGCAGATGACACCAACTGGAACGACATGGTGTTGGCCACTGTGCCCGCCATCACCCCCATCCGGCAATTCTTCCCGTATATTGGCGATTATGCAAATATCATGGCGGTAGGCGATACCTTCTATGGTGTGTTCTGCGCTAATAATCTCCCTTCATTAGCCAACTTTCCCCAAGGCGTGCAATATCAGAGGAACCATAACTTCAATACGAAAAAACTGTTCGCCCCGGATGGCCAGACGGAAGTAGCCCCGTCGATCGATCCATTCTTTTTCACGACCGGATTCATTCCTCCCAAGGTTAGCTTGAAATCTGCGCTGGATTACGCTTCCGTCATATTTATCATATTCGGCATCATCAATGATGGTGGGGGAGTCTATATAGATCCCTCGGGACATATTCATATTGTTGGTCCCGGCGATCCCGGACCTCTTTGGGAATACCTCGTCAGCCTGGCGGAATACCGGCTGGCAACAGCCATCAACAATCGATCCGGCCTGGAAATGCAAAAACTGGCCTTGCAGAATGTTATAGATATGGCCAGTGTGCAGATAGCACAGATCAACGGCCAGCTGGGTCAGGTGCGGGGAGAATAAGCTATTGAAATTTCTGGAGACATATCGTATCTTGGAAAATCTATGATGCCTTATCGCGTAATCATCCCGGCTGTTTTTCTGCTATTTGTTTCCTGCAGGAACCAGGCTCGTGTCGCGACCACGCGGGATACCAGCAGGATCGTTGCAAAAGATACTGCCGCCGATAAGGATGATTTGGGCTACCCAACGAAATACGTTGAGCATGCACGGCTGGATTTGCCGGATCAGGCGATCTCATTGACCTCTCGATTTGCCGTCGTCAATGGAGTGGTCGACGAGGAATGTCACTATAATACATCTACCAACTATTTCGTACATATTGATAAAAAAACCGGAAAGTCCGATACACTTGAGGCCGGCCTTGAAAATCTTGGCGGTTGTATGGTTTGCAAATACATTATCCGGGATATGACTGACAGTTTTCAGCTCAAGTCCCTTGTGGTACAAGTGGTCACGCCGGGGAATGATATCTACTACACCAATTCGTTTATCGGCTATTATGACGGCAAGATCGTAAAGCTCTTTTCTGTTGAGGATACCCGGGAAGAGGGGGTTGAGCTCCATCGGACGGGTTCGAAACTGATAGGGTACATTTCCGGTCGTGATGAAATAGTAGACAACCTGGAAGGTGACTATCCGGTGGAGATCGATACGAAAACATTTGAGGTCACGAATATCCAACCCGAAAGGCAGTACATCGGCTGGGAGACCACAGCGACGGAATCATTCCGGGCGCACCGGGTCATTGGCGGGCAGGTAGACAGCACGCTGGTGGCGGTGAAAGTGGGCGCGGAGGTGAAGGTGGATACGCTGTATCGGGCGTTGGGAAAGGTACGGCTTCGTTTGGCGGGTTCTGTAGAAGTTGAGGTTAGGACTGAGACGGCCACGAAGAAGCTTGAACACAACCATGCGGGATAACACGGGTAGGGATTTTTGTTGCGGCACAGTACCAATATACAACTTTCTTTGTCCTATTCTATTTAACATAATATTAATTATAAGACAAAAAACATTGCGACTATTCAGCGTCTTTTCCAATCAGCTCAAAACGGGCGGTGGTAAAAATATTCCCTGGTTTTGGAAGAATCGTCCATTCAACCACAGGGCCCGCATGAGCACCCCGTGGACGGAAAAAAGTTCGAAAACTTCCAGTCTGACGCGTCTTGGAGATATCCTGCAGGATATGTCGAAGGTCTTTTTTACAGTCTTCCCCCATCAGGTGACTGAAATGGCGTCCTGTCATATCGCTCACGGGAAACCGTTCGGGGTCAACATCCATTACCTTGAAGGAAAGAATGGTTCCTTTTTTATTAAGTACAAGGGAATATCGGGTCATGATTGAAATTACCACGACTAATATGCCAAAAGCCAAGTAATTGACCGCCAGTGTAATAAATTCCAATTCTTAGACATTGATTCTAATTTTTGGATATATTTCCGTATTTGGGACAAGTTGCCCTCTCCTGTAATTCTCCGGCAAATGAAATACTCCCAAATTGCCAGGTAATAAATCCTGTATTCTACCGATCTTGTCAGCCTATGATCATTGTCATACAATGCAAGGACCAGGTCGGATTGGTTGCTGCTGTATCAGGGGTCCTGGCACAGGAACAGCTGAATATTGTCTCGCTTCGTGAGCATGTCGATCGCACGGAGAGCCGTTTTTTTATACGCATTGAGGTAGATGGGGACACCATAGCAGCAACCTTGCAACGGAAACTGGCAACGCTCCTGCCGGCTGACACGCTTATTTCGATCAATCCCCGGCCGGAAAAAAAGATCGTTGTGCTGGTGACCAAAGAATACCATTGCCTTTCTGATATTTTGGTACGCCATCATTTCAGGACACTGGGAGCATCCGTACAGCACGTGATTGGCAATTATAACATCCTCGATGATATCTGCCGTCGTTTTGAGATCCCGTTTTCACACATCTCACACCAGGACAAGGAAAAAGAGATCTTCGAGCAGCACATCATGGATGCCATGCTTCACCATCAACCCGATTTTATCGTCCTGGCAAAATTCATGCGTATCCTTTCCCCTGCTTTTATCAGGGCCTTTCCGGCACGCATCATCAATATCCATCACTCTTTCCTCCCGGCCTTCGCCGGCGCCAATCCTTATCGCCAGGCATTCGAACGAGGTGTCAAGCTCATCGGCGCCACGGCCCATTTTGTCACTGATCAGCTGGATGAAGGACCTATCATCGCACAGCAGATCATTCCCGTGAATCATTCGTTCACTGCAGCGGACATGATGAAAGCCGGGAAAGAAATAGAGGCTTCGGTGCTGGCTAAGGCCTTAAGGCTCGTGTTTGAGGACCGTGTGCTGGTCTATAAAAATAAAACGGTAGTGTTTGAGTAACTATTTCCCGCGCGCTGCAACTAATTCTTCATGCTGGAATTTCATCAGGTTCAAAAATCATACGGCCTCCGTCCGATACTTTCTATTCCTGACGGCAGATTGTCTCCTGGCACCTGGTGGCTGCAGGGACCCAACGGGTCAGGCAAAACCACCCTACTGCGCATGATCGCCGGACTGCTCCCTTTCAAAGGCGACATCCGTCTCGATGGCCATAGCCTTCGCCGTGACCCCATATCCTATCGTCGGTCTGTCAGTTGGGCTGACGCAGAGCCGCTATATCCGGCCTTCCTCACGGGTGAAGATCTGGTATCTTTCTATTGCTCGGTGCGTAAGACCCTAACTTCACAAGTCCAACCGCTGCTGTCTGCATTCTCCATGCAATCCTATGTCGCTACACGCATCGGTAGCTGGTCGGATGGTATGATCAAAAAACTTTCCCTGGTCCTGGCCTTTATTGGCCGGCCCTCTCTCATTATATTGGATGAACCGCTCGTGACGCTGGACCTGACCAGCGTATTGCAGCTTTATCATTTGATCTGCGATGGGCGGGCGCAAGGCTGCAGCTTCCTGGTTACTTCCCACCAGGAGATACACCTGGATCATCTTCCCGTGGATCTGAGATTATTGATCCGGGACCAGACCCTTGAAACCTCGATAACCGTATGAGACATCCTCGCCATCTTTTATGGAAGACCCTTGTGCGGCAATACTATCGGCAAAATGCCGGTTTCTTTCTTTTCTTTTTCCTCATTTTCTTTGGGGTAGTCGGACCCTCTCAGCAGCTGGCCTATCATTATGCATTGATCCGCGGTATCCTGGAGGCTCCATCGCTGCTGGCGCTCGTTCTTTTTCTTTGGTTATTATATGCGGCTAAATGCAGCCGGTGGGTCATGGGGCTCCTGCACAGCACAGATCACGGGTTTCTGCATACCTTACCGCTCCTGGGAAGAACGAAAACTTTCCGATTGATGCTGATGATCCAGGCCGCACTCTATCTTCCCATCATACTATATGCAACGGCTGTCCTGATCATAGCTTTTTCCAGTTCCGCCTGGACTCCGGCCATCATCCTGGTTACTTTCATCACAGCCATTTGCCTGGGCAGCTCCGCCCTGTATCAATATGATCTTTTCCATCCGGGAATACTTACAGAATTTGTATTTATTCGTCTTGCCGGTAAGCGGTCGGTCCGAAAAAAATATACCCCCTATTGGTCATTCCTGCTACGCGGTTTTCTGGCTGAGCATACAGCGCTGCTGGCAGGAATAAAAATATTTGGTTGCGGGATACTCTACCTGATGCTGAGCATGCAGACGCCGGATGATTATGACATCCGGATGCCATTCCTTTTCTTTAGTATGGCATTATTTGGTCATGGTGCACTGATCTATCAGCTGAGAAGGATGGAAGTCGATCAGCTTATTTTTTACCGCAGTCTGCCGGTGTCGATGATAGGCCGTATCATGCAATATGCGATACTCTATCTCCTGGTATTGCTACCTGAAATGATCATTCTTGGATGGCTGACACCTGATCATATTCGGTTCAGGGACGCGGCTGGATTTGTATTGGCAGGCTACAGTATCTTGTTATTACTGAACGGCTGTCTGTTCATCGCTGCATTGGAAAGGAGCGAATGGTTGAAACTGACAGGAATACTTTTCGGGATATTGTATTTCGGCGTTCTTTCTGACCACCTGATCTTCATTTCAGGCGTTTTTCTGGTGGCGGCGGGGAGCTTGTTCTACCGGGGATATTCGCAAAGAGAAGGATAAAGGACTACTTCATGTTCACAATGGACAAAGAGGCCAGGTCGGTCTTGGACGAAGGAATGATCACATTGTCTTTTGAAAATTCTTCCGCTTCTTGCAGGCTGATGGACATCTGATGATTTTTCTGCGCTTTAACGGTTACAACAGTCTCGGTCCGGTCGCGGTGAATACCCAGGCCCTGGATCGTGACATAATACTTACCGGCAGGCACGCCTTCGATGGTGATGTTGCGATCATTGTCGGCAGCGAACACTTTATAGACAACGCCGGCTCCCGTACGATTACAGCGGTCGAAAATGATCAGGACGGAATCCTTGTGCGCTTCTGCCGGGGCGAGGTTGTTGAACTTGAACTGAACGGTACCTTCATTGACCACCGCCATCTTCCCGGCTTTGGTGCGAGGGCCTTTTTCGGCATGCACTGCCAGGCTCAGCAGCAGGCAGGCAAGGTAGAGGTAAATTTGTTTCATGGGGTGCTAGTTATGTCCAGGATAAATCCAACGGCATGCCATTATATAGATGGTTTAAAATCAATATAATAAGCAGTTCCCTGACATCGCGGACATTCCCTTCGTAAGAACACTATTCCCAACTTTGGAAAAGTTCCTATTTTTCGAGCAACTCCCTGATAACCGCTAATATTGAGCTCCAGCCACCGGCATTCACCGCCTCCTGGTACCGCTCCTCCCCTTTGGCTGCATGATCATATCCGTCCTGCGTCACTTTGAGTTCGGTCAGTCCATCCGTTTCCGATAGTTCATACGTCACATGCAGATAGTTTTCAGGGATGTCCGGGATGCCCATGCCTGGATCGATCACCGAATATTTCAGCAGATAGCCAGGCTTGATCTCTTCTACATACCCTTTGACCGGAATGATCTCCTGTCCTTCATGCTGCATCTTCCAAAGAACGGGACTACCAATCTTCCAGTCGGATTCCACAGCGCAGTTGAACATGTATTGCCTGGTCCAGAAAGGCTCCGTAAGGGCCTCCCAAACTTTCGTCACCGGGGCATTGATACGTATGGTATTTTCCACTTTCATTTCTAGTGCCATAAATAGGTTTTAATAGGAACAAATCTAGCCGACCTCGCCCGAAAGACATTGCACCTGCCGGATAAAAACTAACGGTTTCAGGAGCGTCCTATCGCAGGAACTCTTCTATCTGGCGCAATTCATCCTGGCTGAACCAGGTATTGCGGAAGCATTGCAGCGAATCCGTCACCTGTTCGGGCTTGCTGACGCCGATCAGCACGGAGGTGATCCTTTTGTCTTTCAGGACCCAGGCCAGCGCCATCTGCGCCAGGGTCTGGTCTCTTTTGATCGCCAGCTCGTTCAGCTTCCGGATCTTTTCCAGCACTTCCGGGGTGACCTGCTCCTCTTTCAGGAAGCCATGCGGCTTATGGGCCCTGGAATCTTCAGGTATGCCTTTCAGATATTTATTGGTCAGCAGACCCTGCGCCAGCGGAGAAAAAGGGATGCATCCTATGCCTTCTTTTTCCAGCAGGTCCAGCAGCCCTCCTTCCACCCAGCGCTCGAACATCGAGTATTTAGGTTGGTGAATGAGACAAGGGGTGCCCAGCCTTCGCAGGATACCGATGGCCTTTGCAGCTTCTTCCGGCTTGTAGTTGGACAGACCGACATATAATGCTTTTCCCTGCCTGACAATGCCGTCAAGGGTAGCCATCGTCTCTTCCAAAGGCGTATCAGGGTCAGGGCGGTGATGGTAAAAGATATCCACGTAATCCAGGCGCATCCGCAGCAGGCTCTGGTCCAGGCTGGACACCAGGTATTTTTTCGAGCCCCAATCCCCGTAAGGACCTTCCCACATATAATAACCCGCCTTGGTAGATATGACCATCTGGTCACGATGGTTGCTGAAATCCTGGTGCAGGATCCGTCCGAAATTCTCTTCAGCAGAGCCCGGCGGCGGCCCGTAATTATTGGCCAGGTCGAAATGGGTGATGCCGGCATCGAAGGCCACGTGCAGGATCTTACGACAATTCTCTAACACATCCACATGACCGAAATTATGCCAGAGCCCCAGCGATACGGCAGGCAATTTCAGGCCGCTGTTGCCACAACGCCGGTATTCCATGGATTGATAACGATGAGAAGCGGGGGTATAAGACATTTGAAAGGGATTGTAAATTGGAGTGTAAAACTACTTAACTTTATTCTCTTCAACATTGGCATTATGCGCTCCCCTAACATCCTCTTCAAGATCCGTGGTATGCTGGTTTTTTTTATGGCCTCACTGGTGGTCAGTGGAGCAACCGCCTTCCCTGTATATTCAGAGTTGAAATGGCTGCTGGCAGGCGGCACACCATACGAGGGACCGGGGCAAGATTGGTTACAGCAGGTATGGCACGGCGTCCGGGATACACAAGGTGCTTATCCCTTTCTTTTTTACGGCTTTGACTGGCTGGCCTTCGCCCACCTGATCATTGCTCTTCTGTTCGTCGGCCCCTACCGGGATCCGGTGAAGAACAAATGGATCATCGAGTGGGCCATGCTCGCCTGTGTGGCCGTCCTGCCGCTGGCGCTCATCGCGGGCCCTATCCGGGGTATCCCCTGGTACCATATCATCGTAGACTGCTGTTTTGGGATCTTTGGATTGATCCCCCTGGCCTTATTGCGCCATTGGATCCGGCAGCTGGAAGCTGTCAAATAATTCATCGTCTATGCATCAACTGGAAAAATTATTAGCGGAAGAACATTCCAAACAGCAGTGCGATCGCATCGTAAGATACATTGGCAAGGATAAACTTCGTTTTGCGGGGCTGATGCGCCTGTTCTTTAAGGGCGAATACCGCATCACCCAACGGGCCGCATGGCCGCTCAGCAACATCGTACGGTTGCATCCGCAGTTGATCACTCCCTATTTTAAGCCCCTGCTGGATAATCTCGATAAGAAAGGTCTGCACGTAGCTGTTGTTCGCAATACCATCCGGCTGCTGCAGGACGTCGACATCCCGGGAAAATATCAGGGCCGCGTGATGAGCCGCTGCTTCGAATATGTTGCCACGCCCGAAACGCCTATTGCCGTCAAGGCTTTTTCGTTGACCGTCCTTTCTCATTTTTCCGTGGCATACCCGGCAATACGCGAAGAGCTCAGGCTGATAATAGACGATCAGTGGGAACATGCGACGCCGGCCTTTCGCAGCAGGGCCAGGAAGGTATTGAAGGAGATGGAAGGCAAGACGGCCGTTAACCTGCGTCGCTGACCTTTATATGTTGGAACAGCTTATCTGAGGTAGCCCGCAGGATCACGGAGTCCATATGCATGATGGCGGTCTGAGACGCAGGTAACACAGTGTCGATAGTGAACTTCTCACCGGGTAGGATGTTATAGGGGGCGTGTCCTCCTGTTTTGAATATACGCCAGGCATGAACGGTGTCCGTTGCCTCAGTCTCGAAGTTTGTCACCAGCGTATCGGGGGTCTTTACTTCTCCTTCAAAGGTTTTGAGAGAAATGGTAAGCGGAAAATTGTCGAATTGATGACGTGTGATCTCTTCCTCCCCATCAGAGAAGCCTGTCAATGTCCACTGGTCCTTTCTTTTTAGCTCCTCGATGCCACCCGAATAAATCGTCCTCAATGTATCGTCTACATATCCAATCAGCTCCGAAGTCCAATGATCGCTGGAACCCTCCCAGTCAATGATCAGCGCCAGCTTGTCGAAGCGGATATCCCTGGTGACGTCCCTGACCCGGATCTTTTCGGTGTCCCCCGGCATGAAGTCTGCCATGTCTTCCACTTTCAACGTATCGCTTCGTTTCGTCGCCCTGTTGTACGCGATCAGGATAAACGCTGACGGAAAACTGTGATAGTTTTGCTGGTTTGCTCCTCTGAAAATGGATTGCATCGAGATAATGTAATTCCCGATATCCATCTTTCTCACCTGCACATAGGTGCTTGACTCCATTGCCTCAACAGGATGCTGTGTGATCGTCAAACTGTCTTTGGGCTTTATTTGGATGGTGTTGCCGCCACAGGCGACAAGAAAAAGGATGGTTGCACATAGCAGGGGCTTCGGTCTCAAGTTTAATTGCTGATTAATCTAGTAAGCAATTGTATATCAGATCAATAAAGGAGTCTTGTTTTTAATGTCTGTTTTACTTCTTTCAAGAGCTCCAGCGCCTGATTGGACAGCTTTTTGTCAATATCCAGCACCACATAGCCTATTTCATCATTCGTTTTAAGATATTGACCGAGGATATTGATATTGTGCTGTGACAAAGTAGTATTGATCTCCGACAGTACCCCAGGCACATTTTTATGGATATGCAGGATCCGGTGGGTTCCTTCCTGTTGGGGGAGGCTGAGTGGCGGGATCGTATGGCTGCCGATAGTCATGCCGGTCTCCAGGTATTGGAAGAGCTTGTTGCTTACATCCCCCCCGATATTCTCCTGGGCCTCTTCCGTTGAGCCGCCGATATGCGGCGTTAGGATCACATTCGGCAGGTGCTGCAAAGGCGTCTCAAAGCGGTCGCCATTCTTTTCCGGTTCCCATGGGTATACATCGATCGCAGCCCCCGAGATCAGGCCGTCCTTAATGACCTGGGCCAGCCCTTCCAGGTCCACAACCTCTCCTCTCGCGTAGTTCAGCAGGATGCTCCCTTTTTTGAACTGCTTCAGCACCGTCTTGTTGATGAGATTCTTTGTCTGCGCTGTTTCCGGGACATGCAATGTCACAATATCGGCCTGGCTGACCACTTCTTTGAGCGTTTTTTTGGCCACTGCATTGCCCAGGGGCAGCTTGGTCACAGTGTCATGAAAGATCACTTTCATACCCAAGGCCTCCGCCAGGATGCTTACCTGGGTGCCTATATTCCCATATCCAATGATTCCCAATGTCTTACCTCTCAATTCATAACTGCCTTTGGCCTCTTTCAGCCAGATCCCTTCATGCGCCGCCTTGCTCTTGTCGGGGATACGCCGGATCAGCATGATGGCCAGCCCGATCACCAGTTCGGCAACCGAGCGGGTATTTGAATAGGGCGCGTTGAATACTACCACCCCATGATTCTTCGCGGATTTCAGGTCCACCTGGTTGACTCCTATACAGAAACAGCCGATGGCCTGCAATTTTTTAGCAGCATCCAGTACCTTGGGTGTGATCTGGGTCTTTGAACGGATCCCCAGCAGATGAACATCCTTTACTTCGTTGATCAGCTGCTCTTCGGATAGAGCACCTCCTACCTTACGCACGGAAGCATAACCGGCATCTTTGAAATACTTAACTGCGGCATCGCTGATGTTTTCTAAGAAAAGTATGTTAATCTTTTCTTTGGGATAGCTTGTAGATTTTTTATCTACCATAATTTTGCCCTTCTTTTTACGTTACATTTCCGAATTGGAAGTGCAAAGTAACACCGGATTATTTTAATTTTGCCGTTTTCTAACCTAAAAAAGTTATTCCTGTTGAAAGCTATTGGTATTTTAGTCCTATCCGCGTCCCTTTTGGCATCCTGTGGCCAGGCTGCGCAGCCTCCGGCAGTTCTTGGGAAAGACACGCTCGATCCCGCAAACAATACCAGTCCCGCAATGACAGAGACAGAACTTCACCATTATTCTGCGATAGCCGGTCATTTTTTTGATTCCATGCTTTCTGGCCGGTTTAACGGGAGCGTTTTAGTCGCTAAAAAAGGTGTAGTGTTATACGAGCGATACAAAGGCTTTAAATATCCTGAGAGAAAGAAAGATTCATTAGACGCACATACAGCCTTCCATCTCGCATCCGTCTCAAAGACCTTTACAGCCATGGCGACCTTGAAATTGTGGCAGGAAGGCAAGCTGGATATACATGACCCGGTTGCAAAATACCTGGCAGGATTTCCGGACTCTGCCACCACTGTTCAAATGTTATTGAACCATCGCAGCGGTTTGCGTAATTATGTCCATTTCATGGATCGCTCAGGCTGGGATAAGCACAAATTCCTGTCCAATGCCGATGTGTTGCAATATATCATCGCCCATCCCCGGGAAACGCGAGGCAGGCCGCCGGGAAAAAATTTCGAATACTCCAATACCAACTATGCCCTGCTGGCCCTGATCATAGAAAAGGCCTCGGGTCTCCCCTACCCTGATTACCTGGCCAGGACCTTCTTCCAGCCCTTACAGATGCAGGATACATATGTCTATACCCAGGCGGACTCGGCGACATCTATGCAATCCTATTACCAGACAGGCCGGAAATTCCGCATCGAGTTCCTGGACATGGTCTATGGGGACAAGAATATCTTCAGCACCGTGCGCGACCTGTACAAATGGGACCGGGCCCTGCGTGACGGCCAGCTCTTCTCAAAAGGGATCCTCGACAGCGCTTATGCGGGCTACAGCTTTGAAAAGCCAGGGCAGCGCAATTACGGGCTGGGATGGCGTATGCTGATGATCCCGAATGGTAAAAAGCTTATCTACCACAATGGCTGGTGGCATGGCAACCGCACTGTTTTCCTCCGCATGCTGGATGAGGACGCTACGATCATTGCGCTTTGTAACAACGATTATAAGGGCGTTTACTCCTCCAAGAAACTGGTGGACCTCTTTGGCGATTACCGTCAGGGAAGGGAGAACTTCGATGATGAGGACCCTTCCGATCCTTCAGGAGCAACCGCTTCAGCTGCAGCCACAGTCCCTTCCACGGCCGGAGACCCCGGAGGGATAAAGAAGGCTGATCCGCCTCCCGCCGTGAAGAAACGTTCATTGGCTAAAAGATCGCCCACCAAAAGGCGCCCCGCACATGCCCATAAACGCAAGGTGGCAACGACCGCCAAACGCTAAGTCTTGAGCGGGATACGCAGGAAGGTAATAATTTGTCAATTGTGCCATCTGCTTCGCTCAAATTGAGTAAATTCCGGCATGGAAATATTTTCAGCCGATCAGATACGCGCCTGGGATCAATTTACCATAGAAAATGAACCAATCTCCTCCATCGACCTGATGGAACGGGCTGCCGGCAGCTGCTTTTCCTGGCTGGAACAGCAAGGCTATCTCGACCGCAGCTTCTCCATATTTTGCGGTAAAGGCAACAATGGCGGCGACGGGCTGGCGCTGGCACGCATGCTGGCTGAACAGGACTGTCCCGTCATCGTCCACATCCTCGAGTTCGGACATAAGGGCACCGATGATTTCCAGGCTAACCTGGCGAGGCTCCACGTGACACCCGTGGAAGTGCGGTTCATTCAGGGGGCGGACAATCTGCAACCCGTGCCCGAAGGTGATGTGCTGATAGATGCCCTGCTGGGTACAGGCCTTAGCCGCAAGTTGGAAGGGGTGACGGAACTGGTGGTGCAGCACATGAACCAGTCCGGTAACGAGATCATTGCTATTGATATACCCAGCGGCTTGTTTGTGGACAGGTCTTCCAAAGGCAATATGGTGATCCGGGCCGCCCATACCCTTAGCTTCCAATGCTTCAAGCTGGCCTTCCTGGTGCCTGAGAACGAGGCGGTCGTCGGCACGGTCCATATACTGGACATCGGCTTGCATGAAGGTTATCTGAAAAACATCGCAGGAGAGCTGGAACTGGCGGACAGGGAAATGATAAAGGCAATATTCCGGCCCAGAAAGAGCTTTGCCCATAAAGGCAATTTCGGTCATGCTTTGCTGATAGCCGGGAGCTATGGCAAGATAGGCGCTGCGCTATTGGCCAGCCGCTCCTGTCTTCGCAGTGGTGCGGGTCTGCTCACCTGCCATACTCCTGCCTGTGGGTACCAGATCCTGCAAACCTCGTTGCCGGAGGCCATGATCCTGACAGATCCTGACGAAAAGATCAATACCAGCTTCACCGGGGAGCTTTCCTCCTACTCCGTCATCGGCATCGGACCCGGCATCGGGACTGCTCCCCGTACCAAGGCCCTGCTGGAAACCACCATGCGAAGCTATAAAAAGCCTATTGTACTGGATGCCGACGGACTGAATATCATCGGCTCCAACCCTGCTCTTTTCTTCATTCTGCCCCCCTACTCCATCCTTACACCTCATCCAAAAGAGTTCGAGCGCATGTTCGGCAAGACGGAAGATGATTTTGCCCGTCTCCGGCTGACATTGGAAAAAGCACGGGACCATCAATGCGTCATCGTGCTGAAAGGACACTATACTTTTATCGCCATGCCAGGAGGCAAGGGATATTTCAATTCTACAGGCAATCCGGGTATGGCCAAAGGCGGCAGCGGAGATGCATTGACGGGCATCCTGACCGCCCTGGTGTCCCAGGGCTATTCCTCCGGGGAGGCAGCCCTGCTGGGCGTCTATCTCCACGGCCTTGCCGGAGACCTGGCCGCAGCCGGCCTTTCCCAGGAAAGCATGCTGGCGTCCGACCTCATCGATCACCTGGGAAAAGCGTTCCTGCAGCTGACGGACGAAGAGATGAATTCTATTTTGTAAGATGCCTGAAGGGTACTATTTTTGCAGCTCGTTGAAGGTCAATATTTCTTTCGAGGGATCAGCGATCATCAGCGTATCAGGTGACCCGGCCGTTGGGCCTTTGTTTTACCGGTTTTCGGGAAGTAGCGCAGCCCGGTAGCGCATTACGTTCGGGACGTAGGGGTCGCAGGTTCGAATCCTGTCTTCCCGACCAACGAGATACAGCCCCCGCTTTTGCGGGGGCTTTGTCATTTTCGGAGTGGAGCCGCCGAGCTCGCTCGAGCGGCGCAACGCAGAAATGACAAAAGCCCGGCACAGGCTTGTATCTCGTTCAGGCCACCCCCTTTAGGATCACCGAGGCCGATAGGCTGAAGGTAATCCTGTCTTCCCGACCATATTTTGTTTCTTAAAATCGTTTACGAAATCGATCGGGAATTTTGAAATCAATTTGGTCTGACCTTGAAACCTTATACGCCTTCAAATAAGTATGAGGTAATTTTTCAAATATAATTCGAAGAAGCTTCGAAAGTAATTCTGCATCTATTGGTATCAAGAGTCGATCCTCTCGGCTCATATTAAACCATTATGCAAAGTGGGTAGCGATACATAATGGCTAACGACAATTCCACACGGAAATGATGTTGCGTTTACCATTTTCAGGTTTGTCTGTTTTTTGAAAATTGCCAATCCTTTACCCAATGCCACGGGATTTATGATTAAATGATATTCATCTATTAGGTCAGCATTTATCAGAGATGAAACAAGTGTTGCACCGCCATAAACAATAATATCGCCGCTGTTTGAATTTTTCATTTTTTCAATCTCTGCTTTCAAATTTCCGTTAAGAACAGACAAATTATGCCAACCGCCCGGAATTTGAATATCCTTTGTCAATGTCCTGCTGGCTACAAATTTATTTGTATTAACTATGTGGCTGGCAAAGTCAAACCGTATGTCTGTTGCGTCTTGTGCAGCCTGTTGCCAATGAGCATTAAATCCTTGCTGCGCCATTTGGCTGCTTATCAGAATATTGCTGACGGATTTGTTTAGGTTCGTATGATAGGTTTGCAGATCTTTATCCCAATTCCAATTTGGCCCCCAATTCCAAATCATCCAATCCGTTCCTCCATTTTCATCGGCTATATATCCGTCAATACTTATTTGTGTTTCGAGAATTAATTTGCTCATATTTTCCATGTTAAATGTAAGTATTATAAATCAATAAGAAACCGATCAACATTTGGTATCATTATTAGTACAATCCGTTTTCTATTAACCGTTTGTAAACGGTTCAAATGAACTAAATTTTCTTTTGCGGCTGATTCCTTTCATCGTCGCCCATAAAGGACGCAAGAACCACAACTGAGACTGCCATGATTGTGATCGCAAGAAAGGAAATTCGCAGGCTGGTTGCTTCTGCGATAAAGCCGATAGTAGGCGGACCTATCAAAAATCCCATAAAGCCCACCGAAGAAACTGCGGTTAAAGCTGTTCCAGGAGAGAGTGTTTTCGATTTTCCTGCTGCACTATAGACCATTGGCACAACCGAAGAAACGCCAATGCCGATTAAAAAGAATCCTAATAATGCCGGCATCATTTCGGGAAATATTACAGATAGCAGCAGCCCGCTTGTTGTTAGTAACCCGCTTACCTGTAATATTCGCTTTAAGCCTATATGACCCGAAAGGTTATCAGCAAAGAATCGCATACCTGCCATTGCGATCATAAAGGTTGTATAGCCGATGCCGGTCAGTTGCTTGTCTACGTGTATCACTTTAGAAAAATAAACCCCGCTCCAGTCGAACATTGCACCCTCCGCCATCATGGAACAAAAAGCAATAAACCCAAGTTTTATCAGCGATTTATCGGGCATTGCAAAAACCGGGCGCTTTTCTGCGGCGATCTCGTCGTTCTTCACGATGTAAAAAGCACAAACAACATTTACAACAAGAAAAGTGGCACATATAAAAATAAAATGATGCACGGGTAGTATGTTATGCCCTATCAGCCAGGTGCCAATACCTGCTCCTGCAAAGCCTGCCAAACTCCATAACCCGTGAAAAGTAGCCATTAGCCTTTTCTTATATAAACTTTCTACTGCAACCGCCTGTGTATTGATGGAAATATTCAGGATGTTTGCGAAAAAACCAAAAGAAAATAAGGACAGAAGCAGATACAGAACGCTGGATGAGACTCCAATTAAAACTAAAGACAAACTATAAAAAACTGCGGAAGAAATAGCAGCCTTTTTACTTCCGGCCTTCGCAATAAGCCAGCCCGCAAACGGTAGTGCAATGAAAAAGCCCATTGGCAGGGCAAACAAAACACTGCCAAGGGCGGCATCTGAAAGTTTGATACTTTCTTTTATAGTTGGAATACGGGAGGCCCAGCTGGCAAAACACAATCCATGCATAAAGAACATGGCACTTACGGCAAACCTGTTTGCGCGCCTGGGTGCCCCTTTTAGCGTTTCGTGTTTGGGCGAAATTAAATCGCTCCTTTGTTTGCTTAAGAACCATTTACGCAATTGCGGATTGGTCCTTTTTACTTTGTCAATAGGTGCAATCATTTGCTATATTTTGCAACTAAAATATGAATTATTTCGTAAAGATTGCATTTTATGGCAATTTATTTCACTGGAAATCTTAAAAAATAGCATTTAAGAACGTTATATTGCATAATATTGCAGAAAATGTTAAAAGAAGAGCGATTTCAATTTATATTAAAGAAGCTTTCGGAAGACCAGAAAGTAACCTTAAAGACATTAAGCAAGCTGCTAAATGTTTCGGAGTATACCGTGAGAAGAGATTTGAAAGAACTTACTGACCATGGCCAGTTGAAAGCTGTTCGTGGTGGCGCCATTCCCCATTCTCCTACCCCACATCATTTCAGTGACCGGATGCATTATAAAACAGACGAGAAAAAAGTCATTGCAGAAAAAGCCGTTGGGTTATTGGAGAACGGACAGGTGGTTGTGTTCGATGGTGGCACTACCGCTCTGGCGATAGCCTCCATTCTGCCACACGATCTTCGGATTACCGTTGTAACAAACAGTTTTCCCATAGTAAACGTACTTGAAGAACACCCGAACATTGAAGTATTGTTTACAGGGGGTAGATTGCTCAAAATAGCTTACACAGCCATCGGGCAAGATGCCATCCGTTTCTTTAACAAAGTGCGCGCAGACATTTATTTCATGGGGATATGCAGTATAGACCCTACGATCGGGGTAACAACAATCAATTACGAAGAAAGCGAAGTAAAAAAAGCAATTGTGGAAGTATCGAAACGGGTAATTGCATTAACGCCTACCGAAAGAATAAACACGGCAGAAGCTTTTTTTATCTGTCCGCTTGAATCGGTTGATACCGTTATCACCGATGAAGAAGGTAAAGAACTTGCAGAGCAATATTTTAAAGATTCCGGAATTACGGTGATGTAAGAATGTTTTTCCTGTAATCAGCCGCTCCACGCTTCCCGACACTTTTTGACATAGCCACATCATCACTCCGACCTCAAGCTCACCACTGGGTTTGCCAATGCCGATTTTATTGCCTGGAAACTTATGGTTGCCAGTGCAATTGACAATGCAACGGCACCTGCGGCAATAAATATCCACCACGATATGGTAACACGATAGGCAAAATCTTCCAGCCATTTGCTCATGGCCCACCATGCAATGGGCGATGCTATAACGATGGCAATTGCCACTAGTTTTACAAAATCTCTGGTGACCAGCATAGCGATGCTCTGCGCAGTGGCTCCCAGCACTTTGCGTATACCAATCTCCCTGGTGCGTTGCCCTGTGGTAAAGGCTGCCAGTGCAAACAAGCCCATGGCTGAAATTATAATTACTATGACGGCGAACAACAATATAAGGGATGATACTTTTAAATCTGACTTGTATAGATTATTAAAAGTGTCGTCTAAAAAAGCGTAGTTAATGGCATCGCCGGGCAGAAGATCTTTCCATACGGTTTCTATGTCCTTAATGGCGGCTTTTGCATTGCCCGGTGCCGTTTTAATAAAAATGTACGGGGCCCATCCCTTGTTGTTAAATATTATCAGCGGGCCAATTTTGGTGTGCATACTTTGGTAATAGAAATCCTTTACCACAGCTATTACCTGCCCTGTGTCGCCATGAAAGCTAAAGCGCTGCCCTAAAACAGGCTTGTGCATATTAAATTGCCGTACAGCTGTTTCGTTTAAAATAAAGTTGTGCTTGTCAGCAGGGTGTTGGTCGTCAAACCACCTGCCCGCCTGCAATTGCAGGCCAAATATTTTTTGATAGTCGGCATCTGTGGCAAGCTGCGAAACGGTAGGCTTAAAGTCTTTTGGTCTGCCATCCCAATCTGCAGAGCCTGCATTGGTGCTGCTTACATTAACTATGGGCTCGTGGGCCAATGTACAACCGGTTACACTGCTTTTGGCAAGCAGTTGCTGCCGCATAATTTGTATAAGATTTTTCTTAACGCCGTCGCTAAGCTTGGTATGGGTACGAAATGGCACTTGCAAAGTGATTATTTGTGAACGGCTGTAGCCGGGGTTGGTGTTTTGTATAAAATGTAGCTGTTTAAAAATTACGATAGAGCAAACAATAAGCATAACTGACAATGTAAATTGAAACACCACCAAGCCCTTACGCAATGTTGCGTCTTTTACACGCAATAAATTTACTCCTCTAAATATGCTTATCGGGTTGAACGACGATAGCAAGGCCGCAGGGTATATGCTGTTAACAACGGTTGCAAAAACCAACGTGCCGCCGAGGACCTTCCACAATCCGGGGGATGTCAGCGGAAGCAAAAAGTTTTTTTCTGTAATCTGATTAAACCAAGGCAATAACACTTTTAGAAGTGTCAGCGTAATGCATAAGGAAATGATACTTACCAATACACACTCCGCAATAAACTGCATAAATAACTGCCTGCGTTTCGCACCTGCAATTTTACGTATGCTTATTTCCTTAACACGCAGGCTTGCCCTAGCCGTGGTAAGGTTTATATAATTTATACAAGCCGTTACAATTAACAACACCGCAAATATGCTGAAGATATAAACAATTTTTTTATCAGCATGCGGCATATATGTAGATTGCAGACCGGTTTCAAAGTACATGCCTTTAAGCGGCTGAAGCGTTGCTGTGGCAGTGTTGTTTTTAGTGTTTTTTGTAATAACGGCCGTTATTTTCTTGCCAACGACAGCAGGGCTTGCGCCTGCGTGCAACTGAAGAAAAGTTATAAAATTATAATTGTCCCAGTTGTCGCTGTTTTTACGCATATTGCTGTCTGCCATCATCGCATCCAAAGGAAGCAAAACATCATATTGAAAGCTGGAGGTGGCGGGATTGTCTTTTATTACAGCTTGTACGGTATAGTTAACGCTGTCAATACGCATTGTCTTGCCAACAGCGTTTCCATCGCCAAAATATTTTTTCGCTTTGGTTTCGCTTAAAACAAGGCTGAAAGGATTTTTGAAAAATGCATTTGGGCCGCCCTGCATAAAATCATAATGGAATAAATTAAACCAGTTGTTAGTTACATAAGCACCTTGCTTCTCCGTAAAGACTTCGTTGTTTATATTAAAGGTAACCGGGTTATATACCGCGGGAGAAAGCATAGCTGTTTTTTCAATTTCCGGAATACCCTTTTGTGCCGCAGCGGCAAGTGGCATGGGCGATTTCTCCCATTTCCATTTATCATCCTTGCTTACCTGTATGGTATTTGTAATGCGGTAAATGTTGTCAGCATTGGGGTGGTAGGCATCGTAGCTTATTTCGTTCTGCACCCACAGCAACATAAATACCGCCGCAGTCATACCCACAGAAAGACCAACAATGTTTATCATACTTACCTGCTTGTATTTCCAGGTAGCCTTCCAGGCCGTTTTAAAATAGTTTTTCATCATGTAAGACAGTTAATAGTTTTCAGTTTGTCGCCTGCCTGCCCGTAGGCAGGTCTATTGCTTGTGCGAATGCACACAGCTATAATCATCATTTTAGTTATATACACCTCAGAATTTAAAGTGTTGCATATTTGTAACCCATGGCTACTCGCACGGCTTCCATATCGCTTCATTTTTCTTATTTACGCCTTTGTATTTCTCCTATGGCACCAACGGGAAGCCCAACAAACATTCACTTTCAAACCGTTATGTTGGCCCACCGCCTTAAATCATGGACAAATAAGTTCGAAAATTGTGCAGCCCGAAGGACAAAGCAGACATATTCCCGCTTTGTCCTTTTTCATTCTCAGTTGCAGCAATCGATGTCTTTGTTCTATTTTAAATCAATTATTGACACCGGAAAAACTTCATTGATCCTATGGGTCCTTTCCTTAACGGAAACCTCGTTTCCATTATCACCAATTTTAAAATCAATTAAATATTTATTAATCTTGGATAGCATATTCAACTCGATCTCAAATTCATTGCTGGCTTTCCAATATCCTCTTAACGCATACAAATTACCTGAACCGGTATCTTGATAAAATTTATATGCGGCATCAATTCCTAAAGGATAGACGACGGCTTGTTCCCCGTTTGGCTTTAACATAAGGAATTGATTCCCTTTTTTGGCGATAATTTCGGCGCTTTTTATCCCTAAACTATTCTTGGGGAAGACGATCGCCTTATTGAATAGCTTGCCCTTTGCGGTACCGGTGTAAATGTACCGGGGCGAATCTATCATCGCTGTTGCTGCCTGCCATTCCATCTTTTTAAAGGTATCAAAGGCTACAGGATCACTTTTCAATTTTTCATCGGAGTGGAGCGCATACCCAATAAGATGACCAATCGCTTCCTTATCATCGTCACTTAGACCTCCTCCCGTAACTACGACAATGGCATTGTGGACGGAATCGATATGTATCCTTTGTGTACCCCTGCCTTCCATATTGAAGGCATGATCCTTGTCGATCCAAAAACCATAGCCGTAGCCATTTCCATTTGAAAATACCGTGTTCATCGATTTGGCTTTTTTTACCCAGTCCGCGGAAATAATGGATTTATTATTCCATTTGCCGCCATCTAACAATAGTTGGCCAATTTTAGCAAGATCATGTGGTTGTAGGCAAAGGTCTCCCCACCCGTAATTAATGCCTTGCTTATTTTTCGACCAATAAACGGACCTTATCCCTAACTCATTAAAGAGGTATTTTTTTGCAAAATCCTCTGGAGCTAATCTGGTTGCCCGGTAAATAATTTCAGCTAGCAAATAATAATTGCAACTGCAATAAGAGAATTGCTGGCCGGGGTCAGCTACAAAAGGAATATTAAATATAAATTTTGGCCAATCAGCCGATGGAAATAATTCATTGAACAGACTATCTTCATTTGACCAGCTGCAATCAAAACCCGACTTCATGGTGAGCAGATCTTTGACCGATAATGTTTCAAAGCCCTTACCGGTTAGGTTGATCTCCGGGAAAAATGATGAAACCAATTGGTCTTCACTCTTTAAATAGCCTTTATCTATGGCAATGCCGATGAGCAGGGATGTTACTGATTTTGTGCAGGAGGCTATGTCATGCCGTAAATCTGAGCGAAAAGGATAAAAATAGGCGTCAAGTACGATCTTCTTATTCCGGATGACTAAAAGGCTATGGATATTGGGCTTCTTTGCTTTCACAAAAGTAAATATCTCGCTTAATCCTTTGGAGGAAAATCCTTCTTCTTCCGGCGTAGCGAAAGAAAAGACTTCTTCCGGGATCACCGGGGCCAGGGCCTTTGTTGTCTGCGAAAAAATAAGCGCTGTTTTAAATACCAGTACTAGCAACAAGGTAACCTTTTTGCTATTTAATCTGTTCATAAATAGAGATTTATTTTTATACAACCGTGTCTTTACAAATCTATCTGATCTGAGTACCATTTAGATATTTAATTGACCTGTGGCCGGTTTATGATGGCGAAAGGAATAAGGTTTGGCCTTTGGCGGCGAGAAATAAAAAAAGCGACCGAAAACATTCATTTTCAGGTACTAAAAGCCACATTGTAGTCAATTGGAATGAGTTATAGGAGTTCGATCCGGCCTTACCCTTCTTCATTACAGACAGTACTCCATGTGTTTTTGTGTTAGAGTTTCCTCCTTTTGGGTTATAATCCAGGTATCAGACCAATCTACTTTTGTGTTATAACAAACGCAAAAAAACAAATGGAACTTAAAGGAAAAACAATACTGATAACAGGCGGTACAGCAGGTATCGGCCTGGAAGCTGCAAAGCAATTTTTAGCCAATGGCGCAAAAGTGATCATCACCGGCAGAAACCAGGAAAAATTGGATGAAGCCAAAAAATTAGATCCTGCCTTAACTGCTATAAAAAGCGATGTAGCTAATGCAGATGATGCCAGGTTACTTTTCAATAAGATTAAAGGGCTTGGAGGAATAGATATCCTTTACAATAATGCCGGCGTTATGAGCTATCCGCCGAACATGGGAATAGCGAATGACAAACATTTTGAATTGGCAAAGTATGAAATGGACATCAACTACCTTGGAGTGATCCGCCTGAACAACCTGTTTATCGAAATGCTGAAGTCAAAGGAAGAAGGGGCCATTATCAACACTTCCTCCATTTTAAGCTATGTACCATTGAATCTTGGTGCCACCTACTCTGCCAGCAAAGCGGCCATGCACTCTTACACAGTGTCGCTGAGAGATCATTTAAAAATACTGCACAGCAAGGTGAAAGTGTTTGAGCTATTACCACCTGTAGTGGCAACAAGTATGACGGAAAACATGGAGTCAAAAGGAATCCCGCCGGAAAAATTGGTAAACGCATTGATTGCCGGGATCAAAAATAACCGGTTCACTATACGTGTTGGGGATACGAAACTGGTGTATGTGCTCAACCGTTTATTTCCAAAACTGGCATACAGATTAGTGAATCCTGCAAAAAACGCCCGCCTCCTTCAATCGTAAAAATATTCTCTCGGCCCACCTACACTTGTACAGCGACGGCCGGATAGACTTATTATCCTCTTTCTTCGTTAATTTGTAACTTTAAGGCCAATTTGATGAAGTACTTTAAATCAATCAGTGAAATGGCAGTTGCCAGTAATTTGCCATTGCCCGAACATCCCATGTTGGGTCTATTGAGAATCAATCGTGAGATCAGAATAAATTATGCGGCATATACAAGCGATTTTTACATGATTGGATTAAAAAAAGTTAAAGCCGGTTACTTGTTGTATGGCAGAACCAAATTTGATCATGAAACCGGTTCTATGATATTTATAAAGCCACGCCAGGTGGTGGAAATGCGGAATCTGGAATTTGAAGAGGATGGATACATTTTACTTATTCATGAAGATTTCCTGAATGGACATTCATTGCATGAGGACATTCAACGGTATTCTTTTTTTGATTACGAAACAAACGAAGCACTTCACCTGGCGCCAAAAGAAGAAAAAGTTATCTGGAATATTTTTCATACGATAGAACAGGAATATAATAATAATGAAGATGAATTTAGCAAAGAGATTATTCTTGCAGGCATCAATTCTATACTCAAATATGCTGAACGGTTTTATAAAAGACAATTCATCAACCGAAAGCAATTATCCGGGAAAACCGTAACAGAGTTCAATAAAATCTTACAGAAGTATATTAAAGATGGTTCCCTTGAAAATGGATTGCCCTCAGTTGGGGATTTTGCAAGCAGGTTAAACATTTCTTCACGATATCTCACTGATTTGTTGAAAGCAGAAACTGGCAAAACTGCTATTGAACTTATTCATATTGCCATTATCAGCGAAGCTAAAAACAGGTTGAGAAAAAGAGATAAAACTGTTTCTGAAATAGCGTTCGATTTAGGATTTGAAAATATGTCTTACTTCTCCCGACTCTTTAAAAAAGAAACAGGAATGCTGCCGACATCTTATAAGAAACAATTTTTTGAATAAAATAACCCGAACTTTTATATTAAACCAGTTCAAATTAAAATCATATGGATCTTTCAAAGGAAAATGCAATTGCTTTGTTGCTTGACATTAATCAAGACATTGAAGAGTATGCGGAAGCGACCGTTAAAAATATTATTGAAGATAAAAAGTTTGATTTCCTTACGTATCCTCCAAATGCTGGGTTGACAGATGCCGAAGTAGCAGAACTTAGTAAGCTTAACAACAACGACCATCTTAAAAACGCACTGCGAAAGGTAATTGCCGATAACGCGGCGGGCGTAATATTTAATATGCTGAATTTACTGGATGGAACAAGCTCTCCCAAACTAAAACCAGATGATTGGACAGGCGTTAAACTGGTCGATGAGGATGTTAATGCCGATTCAGACCCATTTGATGATACCCTTCATGACAGTTTTTTTGAGATTTACTGGGATTGGAGGGACCTGCGAGGTCAGAAGTCCTGGAAATTGGATACATACGAGGATTAAATCGGTGGGGATCCGCAATGCATTATTGTTTGTATTGCGTAATTTCGCACTATGAACAAGCGGGAAGATATATCAGGCTTTTATGAGCGTATCGATTATCCGGCTCCGGAAAGGATCCGGGCAGACAGGCCTCATATTAATATTTTTGAGCGGGCATCCTGCATAAAAGCAATTCCATATGCCCGAAGAGATTATTATAAAGTGACGTTGATATTGGGGACCGGAAGACTTGAATATGCTAATCAATCTATTTATATTGATCGCCCAGCTCTCGTGTTTTCAAATCCCATGATTCCTTATAATTGGAAGCCCCATTCAACTGATCAGCAAGGATGGTTTTGTATCTTCAACCTGGCTTTCATCCAACAAAGGGAAGGATTGCTTACTGATCTGCCGATGTTTCAGATTGACACGGACAAGGTTTTTTTCCCTGATGCAGATAGTGTAGACGAAATAGCGAGTTTCTTTAAAGCTATGCTGAGAGAGAATATGAAGAACTATGTGCACAAATATGACATATTACGAAATTACCTTCATCTAATCGTACACCACGCCTTAAAGATGCAGCCGACCCGGGATTATGACCGGGATTTGAATGCTGCTGCCAGAATAGCGAATTCATTTTTTGAGCTTTTGAACAGGCAATTCCCTATCGATTCGCGTCAGAATGAGCTTCTACTCCGTTCTGCAAAGGATTTTGCCAAAGAGCTTGCGCTACATACGAATCATTTGAACAGGGCGGTCAAAGACATCACCGGCAAAACAACTACCGAGCATATAGCTGCCAGAATATTGTTGGAAGCCAATGATCTTCTGCGCAATACAGACTGGCCTATTTCGGAGATCGGGTACTGCCTTGGATTCCGGTATCCGGGTTATTTTAATAGTTTTTATAAGAAACATGCCGGTACGACTCCCAATGAACTAAGGAAGCAAGCTGTTTGAATTTTAGAAGTATCCGTTTGAATAGTTTTATTTTGCCGTTGTTCGCCTGACTAATTTTGTTTCATCATTGTAAATTAAAAATACATGGAAACTACAGCAAACAAGGCCGAAATAGAAACGGAAAAGCAGTCGATCCTTCTTCCCGTAAACGATTATCTTGAAGGCCGTCCCGTTAAAGACATTGAAAGACTCCGGCGCGCCTTTCACCCAGATGCCTATATAAGGACGGTTGTGGAGGGAAAACTGGTTCAGTGGACGGTGCCGCAATACCTCGATGCGGTTGCAAAGGCTGAGTTACAGGAATGCCAGCCCGAGATCCTTTCCTATACCTGGGATGGGGATACCGCTTCCGCCCACGTGCAATTGACTTTCCCCACTTTTCGGTTTATTGATCGGTTTAACCTGGTAAAGTTAGACGGGAAATGGCTGCTCATGGATAAGATCTCTTATCGCCAATTCCGCATCAAGAGCGGGTTTTAATTTTGAGAGGGATTTCCGACAAAAAAAGGAATATTACCGGTGGCCACCTTATTCTTGCCATCACTCACGTACAAAAACAACCGGTAAGCACCACCTTTGTCAGGTGCTTTAAGTGTAGCGTAATCTATCTGGCGGGCCATTATCAGGCCTGGTATGGCTTGTGGCCTTGATTCGCGGTCACCACCATTCTTTAGATCAGTACTTTCGGGTAATAGTTCCCAACGGGCCGTGAGGGTGTCATGGTCCTGGTCCTTTACGTAGACATTCAGCGGGTAAGTTTTGCCCGGCTGCAGGTAAATAAAACTAATGGCACGTTTCCCATCCAGCAATATCGAATCCAAATGAGGAGCATGGTTGTCCGGCCATTTGCCCGTCCACAGGTATTGCATAACGTCTATTACCGCTGATTCTTCCCCCGCTTCCGTAAACAGTCCATACCAGGTAGGTGTGCGCTCTTGCTTCTGCCCCCACAGGAATACATAGGATCCCAGGCAATTTTTGTCTGCTTTGATCGACGCCTCATAGCGTTTCTTGTAAACTTCCGCCTTTTCACTGCTGGTTTCTTCTATGGCTGCATTCCAGGGGGTAATGGCACTTTCCCAATGACCAGTTGGTCCCCATTCAGTCACGATATACGCCTTTTTCCATCCAGCACGTTTTATCTGTTCCGGGACCTTCGCTAATCCACCATACACCTGTACAGCCAATAAGTCAAGATCCGGGCATCTGGCTATTACAGCCTTGACTACCTCTGGATTTACTCCCGCAAGCATCGTTGTAACAGGGTGATAAGGGTCTTCCTGGTGGATCATTTTGGCAATATCGTTTACAGCATCCCATACTTTAGGATTTTTGTAGTTGAGATTAAGCTCATTACCGATGCCCCACATCAACAAAGCCGGGTAATTTCGGTATTTGATCACCTCCATGCGAAGTTTTTCCAATTGCTTACGCACCGCATTTGTGTCATCATAGTTAAAGCCATGCCTTTCCCGTGCCACATCCAATCCCATCGTTACCGTTAAACCAAGATTATCAGCTTTATCCAAATTCTGGTCGCCGTTGCTGGTGTTCCAGGTACGCATGGAGTTGCCGCCATACTTTGCCAGTCTGTCAATATAATTGGTGCCACCTGCACCCTTTATAAAATAAGGTTTGTGGTTCCTCATCAGCACAAAGCCACTGTCATTTTTCGCAATTTCTACTTTTACAGGCTGCGCTTTCGCTGTCCATGCTGCAGCCAATAACAGGCATGCAGATGCGAATTTAAGTAGTAATGACCCCTTCATTGAATGATGGTATAAGTAAAATAAGTCTAATTTACCTATTTTTTATTGATCTCGTCAACTGACTATTCGTTCAGCTTACTGGTCACAAGGTTAATGACGCTTAGCTTGTCGATGATCAAAAGTAAAATAAATAGGAACGCTACCAATCCAAGCAGGGAGAATACGAGGATACTATAATATTTTATTGTCCATTCCAATGCGATCTTTATTCTTCGCACCACACCGATCTTCTGCTCCGCGGCGCCTTCGAACAGGGAGAATTTAACCGTACAGAATTCATTTTCAGCATCGAAATTTCCGAGCTCAACGCCGAGTTCCTGCAACTGCATCTCAACCTGCAGGATCTTGTCATGCAACTGAATGTAATCGCTGATGGCTCCTCCCCTGGACTTCAGGTCATTTAACAAAGCCAGGTTTGTTTGAAGGGATATCTTTTTTGCGTTCAACTGCTGGTACTCGTTCGTCTTGTCGATCTTCGTGATCTCAGTGGACCTTATCTGTCCAATATCCTGGATCTTTGCATAGAAGCTGTCGAATTTTTGAGGATTGATCCCAATGAACAGCTGTATCTGCCGGTTTCCCTTTTTTCCCGTATTTTGCTCGTATTGAATAATGCCTTTAAAAAGCCCCGTAAGGTTTTTAATGCTGTCCACGTCTTTTTCAAACCTGGACGTTTTTGATTGAACTGTAGCGGTCTTCTCATACTTCTGCGAGGAAGCAAAGCTGGCATTCGACGCAAAACTCTGTTGGTTGTCGGATGCGTAATTCTTTCGTACATTATTATTGTCCAGGGTCAAAAAGAACTTACTCGAATTATCGATTGCGTATGTTGACTCAGTGCCGACATACCCATAAAGCAGCCGGAAAGCCAGCATCAGGAAAAACAGGACAATGAACCATCTGCCGAGGTTCCAAAATCGTTGTCTGAATGTTTGTTTCATGGTTTTTATCTAGGGGAGTAGGTGTTCATCAAATATAGGGGTATGAAACCGGAAATTTTAGTGCCGCCCTGGTCAAAACTGTTAAAATCTGGAGAAATGTGGTCTATGTGTCCGTTCTGGATAAGTCACATAATTTTATGCATAACCAAAATCTACCAATGTCTCCATTCACCGGCAATCCCCTCCCCACCCCATACTTATTCGATTCTTCAATTTCATCGTTTAGCTGGTAGCAATTATTTTAGCTTCAACGTTATTTTTATTTGCGTAAATGAATGTGGAAGAAAAGTATACTCAAGTTCATTGTTTTTGACTTCAACATATTTCTTTTCAGGTACATAATCATTCTGTTTATCAAAAGAGAACGCTTCCTGCAGTTCTTTGCCAGCAATGACGTTGATTTCGCCTTTGCCTGTAAACATCCCCGAAGTATTTGTAATGTCAACTGTAATGGCTTTATCCTTATGCCTGTTCACAACATTGATAAATACAGTATTGGTTTGCCTGGAATAAGTTGCGCTTACATCCAGATAAGTGATCCCTTTGTATTTCTCAGTATTAAAAGTGTCGCAGGACACATAAGCGTCTATTGCAGTTCCAAGGCAATTATTGGAGAATGCTTTAAAAATATAAAACAACGGTGATTTATATGTTCCCTTTTGGGGGTCGCTGGACAACAACGATGTAAGCATGGTAAAATTTGACATTTTTACAACATCAGCATGCCTTATAAACGAATTGAAGGATTGCGCCACTGGCAAAACGCTCATAAAATTCCGTCCAAATGCGCCCCACTCATCTACTGAAAGATAAATAGGGTTTTTATATCCTTGTGTTTTGGATACTGCTTCAATTTCTCCGGCGGTAATTTTAATTCTGTCGTCAAATGTTTTCGCTCCCCCTCCCATATGTGTGTAATAATCCGGGGAGCTTTCCCAGTAGCTGTGTATGGATAGATATTTTATTTTATCTCCTATCCCGGTCAATATTTTTCGATTCCAATTGTCCCAGTCATTCAGGCTGTACCATGAAGAACCGCAACCTACCAGTTCGATACTATTGTCAACTGCCTGCATTGCTTTGGCGGCTTCCCTTGCTACTTCTATATAATCGTCCGCATTTTTATGACCCAATTCCCAGGGCTTTCCGTCTACTTCATTTCCAAGATCCCAGATCTTAACCTGGTATGGTGCCGGATGGCCATTTTTTGAACGCAGGTCTGAATAATACGTTCCCTTTGGATAATTGCAATATTCTAACCAGTATACTGCGTCCTGTATGTTCCCTAATCCAAGGTTTACTGCAACCACATTCTCTGTACCCATAGATTTGTTTAACGCAAACCATTCATCTGTTCCCACCTGGTTACTATCAATACCACCCCAGGCCATGTTGATACGTGCCGGACGTTTTTCTTTAGGTCCAATACCATCCTGCCAGTTATAGCTCATTAAAAAATTTCCGCCTGGCCATCTCATATTGGTAACTTTTAATTCTTTCATTGCATCAATGAAATCTTTCCTAAAGCCATTTTCGTCGGCCAGCGGGGAAGCCGGATCATACAGCGTTCCATAGAGTGTATTGAGCCTGGGCGAATCGGGTAATCCCCTTCTTCCGCTAATTTGAATAGGCTCCATAAAAACCCCATAAATTTTAGGATCAATTTCGCCAATGCTCCTCTCTGCATCGATTTTTATTTTTGCATTTTGTGCGTTAGCAAACCATGGGAAAACCATAAATAAGGCAAGCAATATGTTTTTCATAACACAGGAGTAATTATTTTTTGTCAACGGTTGGACTTATTTGAAAATGGCCCCTAAAATTTTTCTACACCTTTTACATTCATCCTTATTGAAGTTATCCTATCCGTTGGCCCTGTCATGAACAACAGTTTATTATTTTCCCCAGCAAAAACGTTATTGCTGCCGCCACCTGTATTAATGGTAAGGATATTATTGCCTTTGGGGTCAAAGACATTTACTCCTACACCGCCGCTAACGTAGATATTTCCCAGTTCATCCATCGACATACCATCGCAGAAGTTTACATTATTAACAAACGGCTTAATATTGGAGAGAGTCCCGTCGGCTTTAATATCAAAAACCTGAATTTTGCCTGTACCATCATAAGTCCAATTGTTTACATACAACTTTTTACCATCAGGAGTTCCAACAATGCCGTTAGGCCATGTATCGGCATTCCATTCCGGCATAGTAGTTACCCTAACCAATTTGTGTCTGCCTGGTGCCAGGTAGTACACATGACCGCCTTTGCCAGTTGCAGCCTGTTCAGAATGCGTCGGTTCCCAATCTTGTTTGCGTGGATCAGACGCATCCCAATAATCTCTTGGAAAGATCGGATCGGTGATATAGATACCACCGGTACATGGGTTTATCCACACATCATTTGGTCCATTTAATAGCTTGCCATTGTAATTATTTACCAGTACGGTATGGCTGCCATCAGGACGTATTTTCCATAGTTCCCCGTGCATATCGGCACAGGCAATGAGATTGCCCTCTCTGTCAAATTCCATTCCATTGGAGCGGCCGGTATTCTGTAAAAATAAAGTGACTTTACCGGTTTCTGCGTGCCATTTGTAAATTCTATCATTTGGCTGATCGGTAAAAAATACATTCCCATGCTTATCGACAGCAGGACCCTCTGTGAAGCCAAAGCCCTTTTTAATGGTGTCTACCGTTCCATTTGTAAGACATTTAGGATTTTTATTTTCAAATCCACCTCGCCCGTGGTGTGCAAGAAATTCAGCAGATGTATCCTGGCCCGAATTTCTCATACTTTTTTGGCAGGAATAATATCCGAAGGAGCAAATTACCCCTAAGAGAAAGTAAATTTTTGTTCTCATGACAAGCAATTTTAAGTTTAATGTATATATGGCGGTTCTGTAAGGGCAAATGCCTTTTTGACTCTATCCAAAGTAAAATGGTTTCTGACAAAAAAACTTCCAATATTCCCCAATGATGGATTTTGAACAAATGGCCTCAGGTGATCTTTACTAAAAAGTGAAACCCGCTCTCATGAGCGGGTTTCTGCAGGTTGCCGACCTGGCGTTGCGCCTGTCTGAAAAGTTCTTATAATTTCAGCATTTTTATTACTTCGACCTTGCTTCCCATTTGAACCTTAACCATATACATTCCCGGGGTAAGCGCAGCGGCGGCTATGTTGACCTGGCTTCTCTGCCCGGTCTTCGACAGCAT